>JAEEGH010000585.1_pt1 | contig 130235 bp, 102 predicted proteins | sample 9134181 | NCBI WGS metagenome assembly JAEEGH01 (sample SAMN16246544, study PRJNA631951) | gut metagenome | biome: gut microbiome; feature: rumen; material: DP-attached | host: Bos | place: Iran: Karaj | collected 2018-10
ACCGCCGCGGCAGCTATTGGATCTCCACCGAGAGCATGGGGATCCTGCGCATCGACGGCCGGAGCGAAGATCCCTCGAATCTGCAGTTCTTCCAATACAACGCAGAGAAAGACAACTTCATCCAGGACGAGGCCACGGCCTGCTTCGAGGACAGCTCCGGGACCCTTTGGGCCATCTCCAACGGCGGCGGCCTGTCCCGGCTCAACCGCCTGACCAATCATTTCGAGCAGGCCGGCGAGGCCTACCGCCTCGGCGTGGACCGCATCCTCGCCATCGAGGAAGATGCCTCCGGAGACCTCTGGCTGACCACCGACAACGCCCTGATCCGTTTGCGCCCCGCTCCCCGGACGGGAGAGCCGCCCGTGCGGTGGTATACCCGGGAAGACGGCCTGGGAGACATTCTCTTCTTCCCGAACGCGACTTTCCGCTTCGGTGAACAACTCTTCTTCGGCAGCCGGAACGGCTTTTTCACTTACGTCGGACCGGCGGAGGAGACCCCGGGAAAGCCCCTCCGCCTCGCCATCACCAATCTCACCGTCGACGGAGTCCCCTATTCCTCCCTGCCCGCCCGGATGCAGGCTGCGATGTCCGCCCAGACTCCGATGTTCGCCCGGCGCCTCGTCATCCCCGCTTCCGTACGGGAGTTCAGCCTGGATTTCTCCCTGCTCTCCCATCTGTGGGAATCCCGGAACTACTATGCTTTCCAGCTCGAGGGATACGACCGGGACTGGCACTACCTCACCCACGGACATAGCGCCACCTTCCAGAACCTTCCGCCCGGGACTTATCAGTTCCGGCTCAGGGCAGCCGGCAAGGACGGTCACTGGCAGGAAATGGGTTATACCCTCCCGATCCAGGTCCTGCCGCACTGGTATGAGACTTGGTGGGCGGAACTCCTGTCCATCCTGCTGATCGCAGCCGGGGTTTTCCTTCTCATCCGCCGCTATACCCTGCACCTGCGCAACCGGCAGTACCGACAGATGAACCAGCTGCTGACCAACCTCTCCCACGAATTGCTCACCCCGCTCGCCGTCATTTCCGGCTCCGTGGAAGAAATGCAGCGGGAGCACCCCGGGGGGAATGCCGACTACACCGCCATCCACCACAACGTCTCCCGCATCTCCCGGACACTCCGGCAGATCCTGGAAGTCCGCAAATCCGAGGCCGGCAAACTCCGGCTGCTTGTCTCGGAGGGCGACCTGGCCGCCTTCGTCAAGCAAGAGTGCCAGAACATCCGGCCGATGGCCGATCACCAGGGCATCCACCTCGAGGAGCGCCTCGAACGGCAGCCGCTGCGCGCCTGGTTCGATGCGGACAAGATGGACAAGATCCTCTACAACCTGATTTCGAATGCCATCAAATACAACCGGGAAAACGGGTACGTGGAAGTCGGCCTGCGCGAAGATGCCGGCCGGGCCGTGCTGTCGGTCCGGGACAGCGGCATCGGCATCAGCGCGGACAAACGCAAGCATCTCTACAAGCGCTTCGTGGACGGAGACTACCGCAAAATGCGTGTTTCCGGGACCGGCCTGGGGCTCTCGCTGACCCGCGAACTCGTCCGGCTGCACCACGGAGATATCCGCTGCGAGAGCGAGGAGGGCGTGGGGACCACCTTCACCGTCAGCTTCCCCATCCTGCGGAAGGCCTATGCCGAGGCGGAGATCGACACCTCCTCCCCGCAGGACCTCCCCGACACCGGGAGAACGCTGCTCCCGCCCCTTTCGTCCGACTCCGCCGGACCGGAATATGCCATGTTGATCGTCGAGGATAACGACGAACTCCTGGAACTGATGGCCCGGAGCCTGTCCCGCCGCTTCCGGGTCTTCAAGGCGCATAACGGCGTCCAGGCTCTCTCCCTGATCCACCGGGAAGAACTGGACATCGTGGTCAGCGACGTGATGATGCCGCAGATGGACGGGCTTGAACTCACCCGCCGGATCAAAGAGTCCGAAGACTATGCCCAGCTGCCCGTCGTCCTGCTGACGGCCCGCACGGAAGAGGAGGACCGGCTCTCCGGCTTCCAGACCGGGGCCGACGACTACCTCACCAAGCCTTTCAAGATGCGCGAACTGGGCATCCGGGTCGACAACATCATCCGCAACCGGGAACGGATCCGCCGGATCTTCTGCCGACAGACCGAACTCCCCGCCGGCACGCAGCACTGCTCCTCGCCGGAAGACCGATTCCTGGAGCGGGCCGTCCGCTGCGTACTCAATCACCTCGAAGACGGGGCCTACGACCGCGAATCCTTCGCACGCGATATGTATATGTCGTCCTCCTCGCTGTACAACAAACTGCGCGCAAGTACGGGCCAGAACATCTCGGGCTTTGTCAACAGCATCCGCCTCAAGGAAGCCTGCCGGATCGCCCGGGAACAGAAAGGCATCTCCATCGCCGAACTCTCCGAACGGGTCGGATACAACTCGCCACGCTATTTTGCGATGTGCTTCAAGAAAGAGTTTGGGAAGGCGCCCAAGGAGTTTCTGGACCGGGAAGGCGGGGTCAACGGGACAGACGCTCCAGCCGCACCCGCTCCTGGAACTGGGACGGAGTCTCTCCCATATTGAGTTTGAAAGCCATGTTGAACGTGACCGTGGTGTGGAAACCCGACATCATCGCCACGTCGATCAGCCGCAGGGACGGATCCCGGCGCAGCAGGTCCATGCTGTAGCGGACCCGGTAGCCGTTGACGAACTGGCTGAAATTGCGGCCGGACAGGATGTTGATGGTCTTGGAGAGGTAGGCCCGGTTGGAGAACACGGTCCTGGCCAGGTCGTCCAGGGTGAACTCTTCGTCCAGGAAAGGATGTTTCTTCTCCATCACGTCGACCACCCGGTCATAGAGTTTGCGCATCCGGCCCGAGTCGTCCGCGGATGTCACCGGGAGGGTCGGTCCCATACGCAGGCTTCCCTTGATCAACTCTTTGATTTCCTGCTCTTTGCGTCTGCCCAGATAAAGCGTGCGCCCCGTTCCGGCACGTACCCAGAGCAGGACGTACAGGATCAGGCCGCCAGCGGCAAAGCCCCACCGGGCGGCCAGCGGAGCCTGCCCGCCCGGGAAGGCGGCGAGCAACAGATAGAGAACCATCGACCAGCAGGCACGCGCCTCCACTTCGGTCATCCGCCAGACCCCGAATGGCTTGAACAGCGGCCAAAGATGGGCATATCGCTCCCTGCTCCGCCGCGAGAGATAAGCTGCCTGCACGGCCAACACCATGAATGCCCCTACGCGGGCGGGCAGACCGGCGGCCGCAGCCGCTGCACAGACGGCCGTCGCCACCAGGGCGAAACGCAGGGATTCCGCAGCCGGCTCCTCGGAGAGGGGCAGCAGGAGCAGGACCGCACCGGCACACAAGAGGCCGGCCGAGAGGCTGTCCGGCCCGGCGAAGCCACCTGAAGATAACGAAGCTGCGGCGGGAATCTGCAAGAGGCAACATACCGAAAGGGCACAGATGCACCCAAAATAAGAAATCTTCTTTTTGCCCTTCATTTTTTTGTCTTTTAAAGGACAAAAATAAATAACAACCCCCGACACTCTGGTGGTAAGGTCGGGGGTACGGAGCAAAAATATACGTTTCCGATATAAATTATTTCTTACCCCCCAGTTTGAACTTGTCGAAACCCTTTCCGTAGACGCCCGTCACGGAAGAAACGGACACGAAAGCGGCAGGATCGATGGTGGTGATATATTTGAGGAAGACTTTGAGATCGGTCTTGCGGGTGATCAGCATCAGGACCTGCATGTCCTGCTGGGTATACCAGCCCTTGCCGTTGAGCACCGTCACGCCCCGGTGCAGGTCGCGGGTGATGGCGTCCGCGATCTCGGCATATTTCCGGGAGAGGACGAAGATCTGTACCGACTGCCGCGAGCCGGACAGGTAGACGTCCAGCACCGAACTGACGATCATGATCAGGATGAAACCATAGATGACGGTCGTGATCTTGTCCGGCCAGTTCATCAGCGTCCCGTCCGGCATATAAGAGGGGACGAACAGGGACGAGAGGATGATCACGGCATCCAGGATGAGGATCATCCGGCCCGGCGAGACATTGCGGTATTTATTGACGATCAGGGCAATGATGTCCGTTCCGCCCGTGCTGCCGCCCTGGGAGATGGACATTCCGATGCCCACGCCCACCATGATGCCGCCCGAGATCGTGCACATCAACTTGCCGTTGTCCAGGGCGAGGAGTTGGATGATCTCCTGCGGGAAAAGGCCCTGTCCGACGTTGAGGGCGACGGAAGTCAACAGGATCGCATAGACCGATTTGGCTCCGAAACTGCGTCCGAGGGTGAAGAGGGCCGCCACGAGCAGGCCGGCATTCACCACGAAATAGGTCCAGCCGATCTTGATCGCGCCGCCGGTGGCGTACTGGACGATAGAACCGAGGCCGGTCACGCCGCCGCCGATCATATTGTTGGGAATCAGGAAAATGATCCACCCCATCACGTACAAAAGTACGCCCAGGGTGATCAGGGTGTATTCCTTGACGCCCACCCAGAGTTTTTTATTGAACAGCGTCATTTTTCTTCTTTTTCAGGCTTACGCCCGTCTTGATTTCTTCAAACCCCTCTCCATAGACATTGTGCGTCGGGGAGATGGACATAAATGCCCGCGGATCGATCTCCTTGATTACCCGTGAGAGATCCGAAAGCTGGTTCTGGTTGATCAGGATCAGCAGGACATTCCGGTCGGCCTTGGTGAACCAGCCCTGGGCCTTGAGCACGGTCACGCCGCGGTCCATGTTCCGGATAATGTGGTCGGCGATCTGCGCATAGCGCTCCGACAGGACCAGCAACTGGTAGGAGGTTCGTTTACCGCCCACCACGATGTCGATGATCAGCGAGAAGATCACGACCTCTTCCAGGCCATAGCACATATCCGAGAAACTCTTCTCCGGCAGCAGCAGCAACATGGCGCAGATTACGACATCCGACAGCAGGAACACCGTGCTGAGGGAGACCGGCCAGTATTTGTTGACCATCAGGGCCACGATGTCCGTGCCTCCCGTGCTGCCGCCATAGCGCAGCACCAGTCCGAGGCCCACGGCCTCCAGCACGCCGGCGATGATCGGGATCAGCACCCTTTCCTCCATATAGAAGAATTCCCCCGGGATGGCCTGCAGGGCGGGCGTCTTGTTGATCAGGGTCATCGCCACGGTGGATATCAGGATGCACCAGAGGGTCTTGAAACCGAAACCGATGCCCATCAGGATTACCGCGACCAGGATCAATACGGCATTGATGGCGATGTAAGAGTATTGTGCCGGAAGGACCCCGTTCGTGGCATATTCGATCACGGTGCACAGACCCATCATCCCGCCGGCGGACATGCCGTTCGGGATCATGAAGCTCTCCCAGGCCATCGCGAAAATGAAGCAGGCAAGCGTCAGGGCCAGGTACTCCCAGACGATGCGCATCCGGTCCCGTCGTGTCATTTCACCACGATGTTGATGATTCTCCCGGGCACGACCACCACCTTGGCGATCTGTTTGTCGCCGACCCAGCGGGCCGTCTGCTCTTTGGCACGGACGGCGGCCTCCACCTCGGCGGGCGAGGCGCTCTTGGGCAGGTCGATGGTGAAACGCATCTTGCCGTTGAACTGCACGGGATAGGTCACGCTATCCTCCACCGTGTAGGCGGCGATGTATTCCGGGAAGCAGGCGTCAGCGACGCTTCCCCCGTGGCCGAGCAGGTGCCAGAGCTCTTCGCAGATGTGCGGGGCAAAGGGCGAAAGCAAGACGCAGAGCGGCTCCAGGATCTCCCGCTTGTGGCAATTCAGCGCAGCCAGTTCGCCCACGGCGATCATGAAGGCGCTGATGGTCGTGTTGTAGGAGAAGTGCTCGATGTCCTCCTGCTCCTTGCCGATCAGTTTGTGCAGGGCCTTGAGCTCCTCCGCCGTGGCTTTCTCTTCCGTGACGGTGAGGCCGTCGCGGTCGGCGAACAGCCGCCAGAACTTCCGCAGGAAGCGGGCCACGCCGTCGATGCCCTTGGTATCCCAGGGTTTGCTCTGCTCCAGGGGACCGAGGAACATCTCATAGAGGCGCAGGGTGTCGGCGCCGTAGGTGTCGCAGATATCGTCGGGGTTCACGACGTTGTACATCGACTTGCTCATCTTCTCCACGGCCCAGCCGCAGATGTATTCCCCGTCCTCGAGGATGAACTCGGCGTCGGCGAAGTCGGGCCGCCAGCGGCGAAAGGCTTCGAGATCGAGCTTGTCGGCGCGCACCAGGCTGATGTCCACGTGGATCTCGGTGGTCTCGTAGCGGTCCTTGAGGCCGAGGGAGACGAAGGTATTGGTGCCGACGATGCGGTAGACGAAATTGGAACGGCCCTGGATCATACCCTGATTGATGAGCTTGCGGAAGGGCTCGTCCTCGCACACATAGCCCAGGTCGTAGAGGAATTTGTTCCAGAAGCGGGAGTAGATGAGATGTCCTGTGGCGTGCTCCGTGCCGCCGATATACAGGTCGACATTGCGCCAGTAGCCGTCCGCTTCGGGGCTCACCAGGGCCTCGTCGTTGTGCGGATCCATATAGCGCAGATAATAGGCGCTGGAGCCGGCGAAGCCCGGCATCGTGCTCTTCTCGAGCGGATAGCCCTCATAGGTCCAGTCCTTGGCGCGGGCAAGCGGCGGTTCGCCGTTCGCAGAAGGCTTGAAGGAGTCGATCTCCGGCAGGCGGAGCGGCAGCTCGGACAGCGGCAGCGGCGTAGGGATGCCGTCCTTGTAGTAAATCGGGAAAGGCTCGCCCCAGTAGCGCTGGCGGGAGAAAATGGCATCGCGCAGGCGGTAGTTGGTCTTGCGGCGGCCCAGGCCGTGGGCCTCCACATAGTCCTTGGCGGCCTCGATGGCCTGCTTGACGCTCAGGCCGTTGAGGAAGCCCGAGTTGCACAGGATGCCGTCCTTGGCGTCGAAACTCTCCTCGGAGACGTCGCAGCCCTCGATGATCGGGACGATCGGCAGGCCGAATTTCTTGGCGAAGACATAGTCGCGGCTGTCGTGGGCCGGCACGGCCATGATGGCGCCGGTGCCGTAACCGGCGAGGACGTACTCGGAGATCCAGATGGGCACCTTCTCCCCCGTGACGGGGTTGATGCCGTAGGAACCGGCGAATACGCCGGTCGCCGTCTTGGTCTCGGCGATGCGCTCACGCTCGGTCTTCTTCTTCACATAATTCAGGTACTCGGCCACTTCGGCCTTGCGGTCTGCGGCGGTCAGGCTCTCCACCAGGTCGCTCTCCGGCGCGAGAACCATGAAGGTCACGCCGTAGATCGTATCAACGCGGGTGGTGAAGATCGTGATCGGCATCCTGCGGCCGTCGCAGATGGTCTCGAAGACCATCTCCGTGCCCTCGGAGCGGCCGATCCAGTTGCGCTGCATCTCCTTGAGGGAATCGGTCCAGTCCAGGCGGTCCAGCGAGTCCAGCAGGCGCGCGGCATAGGCCGAGACGCGGAGCTGCCACTGGGTCATCTTCTTCTGTTCCACCGGGAAGCCGCCGCGCACGGACAGGCCGTCTTTGACTTCGTCGTTGGCCAGCACCGTGCCCAGGGCCTCGCACCAGTTGACGGAAGTCTCGCCCTGGTAGGCAATCCGGTAGCGCATCAGGATGTCGGATTTCTCTTTGTCGGAAGCGGCTTTCCACTGCTCCGCGGTGATGTCCTCGTAGCCGGTGGTCTCGAATTTCGCGACGAGCTCCGCGATCGGACGGGCCTTGTCCGCGGCCGGGTCATACCAGCTGTCGAACATCTGCAGGAAGGCCCACTGCGTCCATTTATAATAGCCGGGGTCGCAGGTGCGCACTTCCCGGTCCCAGTCATAGCAGAAGCCGATGCGGTCCAGCTGCTCGCGGTAGCGGGCGATGTTCCGCTCGGTCGTAACCTCCGGGTGCTGGCCGGTCTGGATGGCATACTGCTCGGCGGGCAGGCCGAAAGCGTCATAGCCCATCGGGTGCAGCACGTTGAAACCTTTCAGGCGCTTGTAGCGGGAGAAGATATCGCTGGCGATGTAGCCCAGCGGATGCCCCACATGCAGTCCGGCGCCGGACGGATAGGGGAACATGTCCAAAACATAGAATTTAGGCTTCGCGGGGTCCTCGACCACCTTGAACGTCTTTTCAGCGGCCCAGCGGGCCTGCCACTTGGTCTCGATCGATTTGAAATCGTAATCCATACACTATCTTTTCTTTCTCTTTTCCAATCTGAATTCGACATACAGCGACAAGGCCGTCTTCACCTTCTTGCCCCGCAGGATGCCGGGTTTCCAGTCCGGAGAGGCGGCAATCACGCGGACGGCCTCGGCGTCCAGCCGGGGATCCACCCCGCGGGTGACCTTCACATCCGTGACCTTGCCCTTCTCGTCGATGACGAAATCCACGAGCACCCGGCCCTGGACGCCCTCGTCCACCGCGCTCTGGGGGTATTTGAGATAGACATACACCCAGCGGGTGAGGAACACGGAAGGGTCGCTGGAGCGGAAGAAGGTCGGGCGGACATCGCAATCGTAGAAGGAAACGACGTCCGGGGTGAGGAAGTCACGCTTGTCCTTCTCCTCTTCGCGGAAGGCGGGTTTGCGTCCGTTCACCAGATTCACGGTGAAATTATACAGGTATTCCAGTTCGCGTTCCATCCCGTCATATTCCAGGATGGAGGCGGTGTCGCGTTCGGAGTTGTATTCGGGGTACATCCCGGTGGTAAACAGCACGGCGGGGATCTCCTTGTCGTAGAAGATGCGGTGGTCGGAAGAGACCGGCTCCAGGGAGACCGTCTCGGGACGGACCGGCTGGAGGGAATTGTTCACCGTGGAGAGGAGGCGGTTCAAGTCGGGGTTGGAGGCGGTGTAGGCATAGAAGCCGCCGGACAGGGTGCCGACCATGTCCAGGTTGACCATCGCGTCGATCCGGTCCACCCCCTGGAAGGAGCGGTTGAGGAAATACCAGGCCCCGGCGCCGGACTCCAGCGAGGAGCCGAAGGCGGCGATGATGACCGAACGCTTGAGCAGCACGCTGTTCCTGGAGAGCATACGGGCGAGCTCCAGGAGTACGGCCAGCCCGGAGGCATTGCCGTTGGCCCCGTAGAAAATCTTCTCGCGGGGCGTGCCGTCGATGGTGACCGTGGCCGTGCCCAGGTTGTCCAGGCGGGCGCCGATCACGATGATCCGGTCCCGCAGGGCGGGATCGTAGCCGGGGATGTAGGCCAGCACATTGCGGGAAGTCAGGGTATCGCCCGCTTCCTGTTTCATCCCGAAGATTTCACCCTCGGGTCCGCTGAGCAGCTCCAGGCCGTAGCCGGCGAGTACTTCCGAGACATAGGCAGCCGCCTCCAACTCCCCTTCCGAGCCGGCTTTGCGGCCCTCGAGGGCGGCCGAGGCGAGGAAACTCACGTGCTCCTTCATCGCGGTGACGGCCTCGCTGTCATCCAGCGAGGAATAAGGTGTGCGGAACTGGGCGGCGGCAGGCAGGACGGCCGCGGCGAGCAGCAGGCAGGTCAGGATCCTTCTTCTTCTCATAAACTTTCGTTTTTCAGGATCCAGGCGGAGGCGGGACAGAACGCTTCCTTGCGTACATCGCGCAGGGAAGCATATATTTCAGGAAGGCTGTTGGACGGGCAGATGCCCACGGCCGTAAAGCCGTTCTTGAAAGGGATGGCCGTGGCAGGATAGCCAGCCGTCTCGGCCTTGGCGGCCTGGCGGGCGGCGTTCGCAGGGCTACTGAAGGCCCCGATGATCACATAGTAGCGATACGGGAGCGTCTCCTGCCCGCGCGGGCTGAGCTGGCGGGTGGAGATGATCGACTCCTTGGCATTCCGCAGAGAATCCAGGGTCGAGAGCGAATCGGAGATCTGCTTCTGGACCAGTTTAATCGAGTCGAGCTGTCGCTGACGCGCCGCCTCTTCCAACTCGATGCGCTCACGCTTGGCGGCAATGTCCACCGAGGTGGGACGCCCCGCCAGCCGGCGGAAGAAATCGCATCCCCCCAGCAGGCAGACCGCAAGGGCCAGGGCAGAAATCATCAAACATTTTTTCATTCCGGCAAATTTACAAAAAGTCTTATATTTGTACAATTCTATGAAATCGTCACGCCTCATACTTCTCTTGCTTTTCCTCCCGCTGGGTCTCTGCGGGCAGCAAGTCAGATACTTCTCAGAACAGTATCAAATCCCGTTCCCGAAAAGTTTCAACCGCCCCGATACCGTCGAAGTGGCCATCATCGGCGATGTGATGATGCATTCCAAGCAGCTGGAATACGACTGCCACCCCTTCCTGGAGCGTCTCGCGCCGGCCCTCAAGGCGGCCGACATCGCCGTGGCCAACCTGGAGTTCCCGCTCGGCGGCAAGCCCTATGCCGGCTACCCGACCTTCTCCACGCCGGACTACTATGCCTGGTACCTCGCGCAAGACTGCGGGATCGATGTCTTCCTGACGGGCAACAACCACGTCCTCGACCGCGGCACGGCCGGATTGCAGCGCACGCTCGAGGTCTATCAGCAGATCGAGGAAGCGGAAGGCGTCAAGCAGACCGGAGCGGCCCGCGATGCGGAGGAACGGGACCTGACCTACCCGCTCATCCTGCTGCGCCACGGGATCCGGCTTGCCCTGGTTAATTTCACCTACGGGACCAATTACGGCGCGGACAAGCCCTGGCCGGCGGTCAACCGGATGGACCGGGAAGAGGTGGCGAAAGCCATCCGCAGCGCCCGCGAACGGGGCGCGGATTTCGTCATCGCCCTGCCCCACTGGGGCACGGAGTACAACCTCAGGCACGATGCGTCCCAAGGCTCCTGGGCGACCTGGCTCGCCGAACAGGGGGTGGACGTCATCGTGGGTTCCCACCCGCACGTGGTGCAGGACACCACCCACATCAAGGGGGTGCCGGTCATCTATTCGCTGGGCAATGCCGTCTCGAATATGAGCATCATCAACTCCCGGCTCGGCCTGATGGCCGTCCTGCGCTTCGTCTCCGATCCCCGCAGCGGAGAGAAGCGGATGCTCGAACCCGAACTCCGCTTCACTTGGTGCACCCTTCCGGGACGTCTCCTGTCCGACAGTTACGCATCCCTCTTTGTAAAAGAATGGGCCAGCCGCCGAGGCGACTGGCTCACTCCTGATGATTTCGATAACATGATGTCCACACACCGGCGCGTGAAAAACGAGACCGGCATCCGGGACTGAACGCGTCTTACTCGCTGAGCACGGCGCTGTACTTGTCGTACTTGGCCTGATACTCGGCACCCTCGGAGCGGAAGCGGAAGCAGGCGTTCTTGAGGTACTCGGCCACAGCCTTCTTGATGGTATCGTCCTTGGTGATCTCGAAAGCCTTCTCGAACGGCTCGATGCAGCTCTTGAGGGTCTTTTCGAAGTCGGCCATCAGGGCCATGTACTTGGCATCGTCGGTCTCGAGGGAAGCCTTGTCCTGAATCTCGACGGCGGTGTCGTAGTAGAGTTTGCCCTTGCCGATGTAGCCATACTCGTAGGCCGGGTTGACGGCGGAAGCCTTGTCGTAAGCGGCGATGGCCGCATCGATCTGGCCGAGTTCGGCGCGGGTGTTACCCTCCACATAGTACAGGGAGGCGTTGTTGGGCTCATTCTTCTGGGCGGCCTCGAAGAGGGCGAAGACCTCGTCGTGGTTACCCTCGTTGATGTACTGGTTGATCAGGCCGATGAGGATGGTCTGGCTGGAGGGGAACTTGGCTTTGCCCTGATTGAGGTAGTCGCGGGCCTTGGCGGGATCGCCGAGTTTGTCGGAGATGTCGGCCAGCTTGGCATAGGTCTCGCCGCCGTCACCATAGTACTCATACTTGAGGCAGTCCTCGAAGAAGCCCTTGGCGCGACTCCAGTCCTGAGCGGAATAGGCGGTGAAACCGGCATTGTAGATACCGTTGGTGTCGAGCTGGCTGTTCGGCGCGGTGGCAGCGGCCTTCACGGCCTTCTCGAAGAGCTGGGAAGACTTGTTCATGTCGCCCAGGGTATAGGCCGTGTAGGCATCCTCCGTAAACTTGGTGGCGACACTCTCGATACCGGACTTGATGTCCTTGGTCTTCTGCCCCTTGTCATCCAGTTCACCGGCCTTCGCGAAAGCGTCGAGCGCTTTGTCGAGGGCACCATCCACCACGGGCTGGGTCACCTCGATGATCGCGAGCGTGCCGGACGGATTGAAGTAGAGATTCTTGTTGGCATATTCCTGCTTGATCAAGGTCTGGTTGCCGACGACCACCTGGGTCTCGGAACGCGGGCGCTCACCGCCGCCAAGCACCTGGAGTTCCTGAGCGGACATGCCCACCCAGAAGTTGCCTGCAGGGGCGTTGTATGCATCGAGCAGGGTCTGACCGTACTTGAGCCAAGTGGCGGTCTTGGTATTCTGCTTCGGGTTCTCCACAGCGGCCTGGGCCTTCTCGACCGCAGCTTTGGCGGTGGCGACGGCCTTGGCGCCCTGGGGCTGTGCATTCGCTGCGACCATGGAAGCAACGATTGCGAGAATTGTCAAAATCTTTTTCATCGGGTTATTCTTTAATAGTTAAAAATGCTACTTAATTATCTCGGTATTATTCGGTTTCCACCTCCGGGGTTTCCTCCTCCTCCGCCTTGGCGACCGGCGATACGGCGGCGATGGAATCTCCCTCCCGGATGTTAATCAGTTTCACACCTTGGGTGGCCCTGCCGGCAACCCGGATGTCGGATACGGCCATTCTGATGGTAAGGCCGGACTTGGTGATGATCATCAGATCATTATCCTCGGTCACGCTCTTTATTGCAACAAGCGGGCCAGTTTTTTCGGTGATATTGATCGTCTTCACGCCCTTAGCCCCGCGGGAGGTCAGGCGGTAGGACTGCGGATCGGAACGCTTGCCGAAGCCGTTCTCGCTGACTACCAGGATGGTATGTGCGTCGGCGTCGGGGGCGGCCGGGTCGTAGGAATTGGCGCCGATCACCTCATCGTCGTCCTCGATGCTGATACCCCGCACACCGGAGGAATTGCGTCCGAGGGCGCGGACCTGCTCCTCGCTGAAGCGGCAGCAGCGGCCTTCGCGGGCGGCGATCATGATCTCGTGGGTGCCGTCGGTGAGCAGCGCATCGAGCAACTCGTCACCCTCGCGGATATTGATGGCGATGATGCCCTTGTTGCGGCTGCGGCGGTTGGCGTATTCCGTCAGGTTGGTCTTCTTGATGACACCGCGCTTGGTAACCAGGATCACGTAATGATTGTCGGTATATTCAGGATCCTCGATCGAGCGGGCGTTGAGGTAAGTGCGGATGCGGTCCTCGGTATCGATGGAGAGCAGGTTCTGGACGGCGCGGCCCTTGGAGGTCCGGGAGCCTTCCGGCAGTTCATACACCTTGAGGCGGTAGCACATGCCCTTGTCGGTGAAGAAGAGCATCGTGGAGTGCATATTGGCCACGTAGATGTGCTCGATGAAGTCCTCGTCACGGGTGGCGCTGGCCTTCTTCCCCACCCCGCCGCGGGCCTGGGTGCGGAACTCGGTCAGGGCGGTGCGCTTGATGTAGCCCAGGTGGGAAATCGTGATCACGACATCCTCGTCGGCGTAGAAATCCTCGGGGTTGAACTCGTCCTCGGAGAGGGTGATCTCCGTGCGGCGCGCATCCCCGTAGCGGGCCTTGAGCTCCTCGGTCTCGCGCTTGACGATCGCGAGCTGCTCGAAATCGCTCGCGAGGATCTCCTGGCAGCGGGCGATGAACTTCTCGATCTCGTCGTACTCGGCCTGCAGTTTCTCCTTCTCCAGTCCGGTAAGCTGGCGCAGGCGCATCTCCACGATGGCCGTGGCCTGGATGTCGTCGAAGCCGAAGGTGGCCATCAGGCTCGCCTTCGCCTCGTCCACGCTGCGGGAGGCGCGGATGATCGCGATGATCTCGTCGATCACGTCGATGGCCTTGAGCAGGCCCTCCAGGATGTGGGCGCGCTTGAGGGCCTTGTCCAACTCGAAACGGGTCCGGCGGACCACTACCTCGTGGCGGAAATCCACGAAGGTTCCCAGCATGTCCTTGAGGGTCATCGTGCGCGGACGGCCGCCCACCAGTGCTACGTTGTTGATGGAGAAGCTGCTCTGCAACGCAGTGTATTTGAAGAGGGTGTTGAGCACGACGTTGGCGTTGGCCTCCTTCTTGACGAGGAACTCGATGCGGATGCCCTCGCGGCTGGTCAGCTCGCGGATATCGGCGATGCCCTCGATCTTCTTCTCGTGCACCATCTCGCTGATGCGGGAGAGCATGTCGGCCTTGTTGACCATATACGGGACCTCGGTCACGACGATGGCCTCGCGGCCGTTCTCACCCTCCTCGATCTCGGTCTTGGCGCGGATGACCACGCGGCCGCGGCCGGTGCTGTAGGCGTCGATGATGCCCTGGCGGCCCATGATGATGCCGCCGGTCGGGAAGTCGGGGCCCTGGATATACTGCATCAGCTCCTCGACGGAGATGTCGGGGTTGTCGATATAAGCGCAGATGGCGTCACAGACCTCCCCGAGGTTGTGCGGGGCCATGTTCGTGGCCATACCGACGGCGATGCCGGCGGAGCCGTTGAGCAGCAGGAGCGGGAGTTTGGTGGGCAGGACGGTCGGCTCCTGGAGGGAGTCGTCGAAATTGAGCGTCATGTCCACGGTGTCCTTGTCCAGATCGGCGAGGACGTCCTCGGTCATCTTCTCCAGTTTGGCCTCGGTGTATCGCATGGCGGCCACGGGGTCGCCGTCCATCGAGCCGAAGTTGCCCTGGCCATAGACCAGCGGATAGCGCTGGTTCCAATCCTGGGCCATGCGGGCCATCGCGTCATAGACGCTGGAATCGCCGTGCGGGTGGAATTTACCCAGCACCTCACCAACTATACGGGCGGATTTCTTGGTCTGGCCGCTGTAGCTCAGCCCCAGGCCGTCCATTCCGAAAAGAACCCTGCGCTGCACGGGTTTAAGCCCGTCCCGGGCATCCGGGAGGGCGCGCGACACAATCACGGACATCGAGTAGTCGATGTACGCGGTGCGCATCTCGTGGTCGATCTCGACCGGTTCGATAATCCCTGTCACTTCTTCCTGAATTTCTTCAGGAATCTTTTCCTCACTAATCATAAATAAGCACAATATATCTAAACACGCAAATTTAAGACAAAAATCCGATTATTTTGCTAATTTTGTCCATAATATTTACCCGATGAACATCAGGTTTTCACAAGAAATGCTCACCATCCTCGGATACGCCCGGGATGAGGCGATGCGCACCGGCTCCTACGGCATCGGTGCGGACCACATCGTGCTCGGCATTCTCCGTCATCGGGACAACAACGCCTGCCGCGCGCTGGCCGCCTGCGGAGTCGATACCGCCTCCCTCAAGGAGGACATCGACGCCCGCGTCTTCGCCGAACAGGCTGTGCCCTGGGAAGACCTTCCCCGCGTCCGGCCCACCCGTTCCGCCGCCGCCCTGCTGCACACCGCCGCCTACGAATCCCTCAAATACGGGCGGCACGAGATCCTGTCCTCGCACGTGCTGCTGGCCTTGCTGCGCAGCGGGACCGGCGCCGCCGCGGACTTCCTCCGCAAGCAGAACCTCGACTACGACGGCCTGCTCGCGCAAATGCGCAAAAACCAATTCATCCTGCCGCGCGAAGCCTCTCAGGCGCCGCTCCCCCGCCTGGAAGACCTGATGGGTCCGCTGGGCGAGGAGCTGACCCGCCTGTTCGGCAGCGTGCAATCCAAAACCAATTATTTCAGCTGATGAGACGCTTTTTCCTAATCCTCCTGCTGGTATTGCCCGTCCTGGGCCTGGGCGCCCAGGAGCGCCACGATTCCGCGGGCAACGTGCCGATCCCCAGTCCGGACGCCACCCTGTGCTTCGCGCACCGCGACACCTGCGAACTCTATCTCGACTTCTATCGCGCCGCCCCGGACGCCGGCCCCTGCGCGGGAGAGACCCTCAAACCGCTGATCATCCACATCTTCGGCGGCGCGTTCATGACCGGACAGCGCGATTACCCGCGCGACCGGATCTGGTACCGCCAGCTCGCCGATGCGGGTTACCACGTGGCCGCCATCGACTATCGCCTGGGCCTCAAGGGGCAGCAGGTCAAGCCGGACCTGTCCGCCCTCCCGACCCTCAAACGCGCCATCGACATCGCCGTCGAAGACCTCTTCAGCGCGACCGTCTATCTGCTGGACAACGCCTTCGACCTGGACATCGACATCGACCGGATCGTCGTCAGCGGCTCCTCCGCCGGCGCGATGACGGCCCTGCAGGGCGAATGGGAGATCTGCAACGGGCGCGAACTCGCCCGGGTCCTCCCGGGCTGGTTCAACTACGCCGGCGTGATGGCTTTCGCAGGCGCCGTCTTCTCGATGGACGGGCACATCATCTATAACCAGAAGCCCTGCCCGACGATGCTGCTGCACGGCACGGCCGACCGCATCGTCCCCTACGGACAGATCACGCTCCTGGGCAACCAATTCGCCGGGAGCGACGCCCTGGCCCGCAAGATGGCCGTGAGCGGCGCCAACGTCCAGATCTTCCGCTTCCGCGACGCCGGCCACGAGATCGCCGCCTCAATGCTGCGCAACGTCCCCGAGGAACTCCGCTTCCTTGAGGAAAATGCCGTAAAGGGCATCCACCGGCAAGTAGATGCCCTCGTCGATGATGCGGGGATCCAGGATATGGGCTGGCGGGGCTATTCGGCCCGCGACCTCTACAAAACCGTCAAGTAGGGAATCCTACTGCGTCATTTTCTGCAAGGCGAGCATCGCAAGTTCCGCGACGCGCGTCTTGTAGTTCGTATTGGCGTCCTTGAGGTAGCGGTGGGCGATGGCACAGCAGACCGTGCCGGCGTTGTGCCCGAGTTTCGCGGCCATGCCGGCAAGGGCCGATCCTTCCATCTCGAAGTTGGTGATCTTGTAGCCCCCGTATTCGAAGCTCTCGAAATCCTTGAGCATATTCGGCATCGCCAGGCCCTGGCGTACCACCCGGCCCTGCGGTCCGTAGAAACCGCTGGCGGAGATGGTCATGCCCTTGACGGTGCAATTCTCGAACAAGCGTATCAATTTGTCGCTGGCCCGCACAAAATACGGATCGGGAAGATGCCTGTCCCAATGGACGTGGGCCTTGAAAGCCTCCTCGAAGTCCAGGAGGGCGATCTCATCCCGGCCCTCATACCAGTTCAGCAGGCCGTCGCATCCCACGGAGATGTGCGAGAAGATGAAGGCGCCCAGCGGAATGTCCGGCTGGATGGCGCCGCAGGTGCCGATCCGCAGGATGTCCAGCGTACGGTGTTCCGGGCGGACCTCGCGGGTCGCGAAATCGATATTGGCCAGGGCATCGAGTTCCGTCATCACGATATCGATGTTGTCCGTGCCGATACCGGTGGACAGGACGGTGAGGCGCTGGCCGTGGAATTCACCGGTCGCCCAGACGAATTCGCGCGATGCGCCCTCCGCCTCGATGGAGGTGAAGAGGAACTTGACCATGGCCACGCGGCCGGGATCGCCCACGAGGATGACCTTGTCGGCGAGGTGCTCGGGACGGATGTGGATGTGGAATGCGGAGCCGTCGCTGTTGATGATGAGCTCGGATTCGGGAATTCTCATAATGGTACGGATTGGTTATTATTATCTCTTGCGTTTGGCCGCGCGGAGCCGGTCAGCGCTGCGCACCAGCAGCTCGTCCGCGAGGATGCTCCGGGCGGCGAGGAAATCGAGGATGGTGGCGACGACCGGAAAGACGGCCGTGATGTGGAAAATAGGCGTGTTATGCGAGCGGATGAAATCCACCACCAGCCAGATCTGCAGGCCCAGCAGGATGATGGCAGCCAGGGAGGCGGTGCGCATCTGGAAAACGCGGTGCTTCCAGGTCGTCAGGGCCATCACCTGCAGGAACGCGATGATGATCAGCAGGATGGCGTAAGGCCAGTATTCCGTGTAGGAGATGTCTCCCGCCTTGGGGCAGAAGAACAGGGCGGCCACCAGGCCCGTCGCCAGCAGAAGATACAGGGTTTGAATTCTTTGCCACATAGACTATCTAGCATTGAAGCGGGCCAGCACGGCCTGCTCGTAGGTTTTTGAAATGGGGATGGGCTCGAGCGAGTCGATGTCGAAGTCGATCTCGTAGCCTTCTTTCTCGGACTTCAGGATGGAGATGTTCCGGATGTTGACGATGTACTTGCGGTGGCAGCGGACCAGTTCGCTGTCCGCGAAACTGTCCTCCACGGTCTTGAGCCGGCAGCGCAGCATATATTGCTTGATCTCGCCGGCGCTGTCCATATACCAGACCTTGATGTAATTATCGTCGGATTCGATAAAATAGAGGTTGTCCGAACTGATGGAGAACTTGAGTACGCCGTTGTTGTCGAACAGGGTGATGCGCTTGTCGGCATACGGGGCGGCCGGCTTGTCGCTGACCACGTTGCCATAATTCATCAGGCGTATCGTGTTGTCCTTGTCCTGCAAGGCGGAATGCAGGGAGCAGACCGCGAAGGGCACGCCCAGGCACACGGCCACATAGACCAGGGTGCCGGAGAAGATCTGCAGGTGATCGATCGGAACGGTCTCGATCAGGCCCAGCCGGCCGCCCTCCACGGTGAAGAAGGTATACAGCAGGCTCACGGCGACGACCTCCACGACCACCCAGGCGATGTAGCCCAGATAGGTAAAATTCGTGAGGGTGCGGCAACGGCCCATCAGCAGGCGGCTGAAGGCCACCAGGGCGGCCGCAAGCACCACGAAGGCGACGGTGAAGAAGAAGGAATCGCCGGGATCGAGGGAGAACCACACGTGGTCCAGGAAGGGGGTGCTCAGCAGCAGGAAGACCAGCGAGAAGAGGGCCGTGTACACCAGGGTGGAAGAAATCTGGCGGCGGTCCAGCAGGTATCGGGGTATCTGGTCTCTCAAGGACATAAGTATCAGCTAAGGTCTATGAAATGCAAATATAAGAATTATTTACTACCTTTGCGCAGTTAAAATTTGAAACTTATGGACAAACGAGTGGTTGTAACCGGCCTGGGAGTGCTCTCCTGCATCGGCAACGACGTCAACTCTTTCTGGAACAATCTCGTAAGCGGAGTCTGCGGGATCGACTATATCACGGAGTTCCCAACTGAGAATCTGGCCGTCAAGATCGGCGGCATGGTACGCAATTTCAATCCCGAGGATTACGGGATGGACAAACCTTTCGTGCGCAAACAGGATCCTTTCACCGTCTTTGCGATGGCATCCGCCTGGCAGGCGATGAACGATTCCGGACTCGTGTCCGGAGAAAACATAGACCCTTCCCGGCTCGCCACCTACGTCGGCTCCGGTATCGGCGGTTTCCAGACCATCCAGCGTGAGTTGGAGAAGTTCTTCGAGGACCCGTCCGGCCAGTGGGTCTCCCCCAATTTCGTCCCGACGATGATCAGCGACATGGCCGGCGGCCAGATCGCCATCAAGTTCGGCGCCCAGGCCTCCTGCATCGACATCGTGACGGCCTGCGCCACCTCTACCCATTCCATCGGGGAAGCCTTCCGTGCCATCCGGCACGGCTACGCCGACGCCGTGATCGCGGGCGGCACGGACCACTGCACCATCCCCATCGGCATCGCGGGTTTCGCCAATGCCAAGGCGCTCACCCGGGCCACGGACCCGCAGTACGCCTCCCTGCCCTTCAACGCCAACCGCAGCGGATTCGTGATGGCGGACGGTTCGGCCATCCTCATCCTCGAAGAGATGGAGCACGCGATTGCGCGCGGCGCCCACATCTACGCCGAGGTCACGGGCTACGGCAGCACCTGCGACGCCTACCACGCCACGGCCCCGCGCCCGGACGGAACCACCCAGGCCGCCTGCATCAAGATCGCCCTCGAGCAGTCCGGATTCAACCCGGACAAAGACAATGTCTATATCAACGCCCACGGCACCGGCACCCACCTCAACGACATCGCCGAGACCCTCGCCTACAAAGTCGCCTTCGGAGATTTCGCTTACAAGTGCCATATCAGCAGCACCAAGTCGATGCACGGCCATATGTTCGGCGCCACGGGCGCCATCGAGGCCGTGGCCACCGTGCTGGCCCTCCAGGAGGGCATCGTGCCGCCGACGGTGCATCTCGACGCCCCCGACCCGGAGTGCGATCTGGACTATACCCCCAACGTCGCGGTCAAGGCCGATCTGACGCTCGGTCTTTCCGATTCATTCGGTTTCGGCGGGCATAACGCCTGCCTGGCTTTCAGGAAAATTTAAGCAGGCTCAGCCCTGCAGACCTCATGAAAGTTTAATCGCGGTCGAAGAGGGCTGCGGCGTAGCGGCGTCCGAGTTCGAGTTGGGCGTCGCGCGTGAAGTGCAGCCGGTCCGGCAGGACGGCGAGGCCCGCGGCACTGACGCAGCAGGCGTTGGGGACCGCCTCTCCCACCCGGTCGATCACGGGATTGAAGATCGGGGCATTGTCGTGGCCGGGCTGGATCTGCCCGGCGATGAACGGAACTTCCTCACCTACACCCAGGTCGCTGCGCAGTGCAGCGACAAAATCCGCGAGCGCCGGCAGATACGCGGCCGCGCGCAGTGAGTCGGAGTCGCTCTCGCCCTGGTGCCAGAGGATGGCCTTGAGATCGCCGAAGCGCAGGGCCTGGCGGGTGCGGCGGACGGCCTCGCCGTAGAACGACGGCATCGGCTGTCCGCGCCAGGCAGGCTCCTCGCTGGCGGAATCCGTGAATCGGCCCTGCGGCGCACCGGGCATCCATTGCGCCAGCGAGGTGCCGCCGCGGGCGTTGAGAACCAGGAGCACGCGCCGGCCTGTCCGGCGGTGTGCCTCCTGCGCGAAAGCGTGCGCGAGGCTCATCCCCTGCACGGAGAGACCTTTGCGAATGGTGCTGTAGCGGTTGAGCGGCTCCCGGGCGGGGACCGCTTCTCCTTGATCGTCAAGCAGATAGACACCGTCGAGCGGAGAAAGCGTATCGGCCGGCTCGAACACGCCGCGCCCGGCCATATTGGATTGTCCGATCAGCAGGTACACATCGTACCGCGGGCCGCAGGCGCACAACAGCAGGGCGGCGGCCAGACACAGAATGGTTGTTCTCCTCATTAGTCGCCGGCTTCTTTGAGACGCTCCGCGTTTTCGGCGATCTGCAGCTGGTCGATGCACTCCTGGATGTCCCCGTCCATGAAGACGGGCAGGTTGTACATGCTCCAGTTGATGCGGTGGTCCGTGACACGGCCCTGGGGATAGTTGTAGGTGCGGATCTTGGCGGAACGGTCGCCCGTGGAGACCATCGTCTTGCGCTTGGCGGCGATGCCGTCGAGGTATTTCTGGTGCTCCAGGTTGTACAGGCGCGTCCGGAGTTCCTCGAAAGCACGGTCCTTGTTTTTGAGCTGGGAGCGTTCCTCCTGGCACTGCACCACCAACCCGGAAGGGATGTGGGTCAGGCGCACGGCGGAGTAGGTCGTATTGACGCCCTGGCCACCCGGCCCGGAAGAGCAGAAGAGGTCGAGCCGGATGTCGTCCCAGCTCAGGTCCACGTCGAACTCACCCGCCTCCGGGAAGACGGCCACCGACGCGGCCGAGGTCTGGATGCGGCCCTGGGTCTCGGTCTGGGGCACCCGCTGGACGCGGTGTACGCCCGATTCGTATTTCATCACGCCATACACCCCGTCGCTTCCGGAGAGTTTGAAGACGATCTGCTTGAAGCCGCCGGATGTGCCGGGAGCCTGGTCGGTGACCTCGAGCTTCCAGCCGCGCCGTTCGGCGAAATGCTGATACATACGGAAGAGGTCGCCGGCGAAAATCGCGGCCTCGTCGCCGCCGGTGCCGCCGCGGATTTCGACCATGGCGTTCTTGCTGTCGTCCGGGTCGGCCGGGATGAGCAGGAGCTTGATGTTCTGCTCCATCTCGGGCAGGCGGGGTTCGATCTCGGCGATCTCCATGCGGGCCATCTCCCGGAGTTCCTCATCCTTCTCGTTCACGAGGATGTCCTTGGCGGCCGTCAGATCCTCCACCATCTTTTCATACTGCCTGCCGGCCTTGATGATGGGCTCCAGCTCCTTGTAATCCTTGTTGAGCTGGACATATTTCTTCATATCCGCCATCGCTTCGGGGCTGGCGAGCTGCTCCTGGAGCGACTGGAATTTCCCCTCCAGGGAGAGGACTTTCTCCAATAATGTATTGTTCTCTGCCATAAAATCAGATGTTCTTGATGTAGCAGCGCCGGCGCATGAAAGGCTCGTGCTCGTAGCTGTTCCAGATGTTGACGGCGCTGTTGGACTCGATCTGCGGGTTGGAGATCGCCCACCGGTTGCCGATCTTGCGGGCCTTGTCCGCCATCTCTTCGTAATAGACGGCCGAAACCCCCTTGTTCTGCCACTCGGGAGAGGCGCCGTTGACCATCAGGTCTGTGATCTCATAGTCGTGGAGGGCGCGCCACAAGTACCACCAGCCCAAGGGGAAAAGCTTGCCCTTCGCCTTCTGGAGGGCCCTGGAGATGCTTGGGAAGGAGATTCCGAAGCCCACGATCTGCTCGTTTTCGTCCAACAGCAGACCGCTGGATTTATCGGACAGGAAGGGCATCACGGCAGCGGCCTCCTCCTCGATCTCCTTGTCGGTGAGCGGAACGAAATTCAGGACGGTCCGGGCGAAACTCTTGTTGTAGACCTGGAAGAACTCCCGCACCCGCGCCTTGTCCTTCTTGAGGGCGGCGATGCTGCCGAAATGGAGGTTGTAGCGCTCCTTGACGAGACGGGACACGCGGCGGGCCTTGTCGGGGACGCCGTGGTTGGCCACCATCTTGTACTGCACCCAGTCGCATTCCTTGACATAGCCGAGCTCCCGGACGAAATCGTTATAGTAAGGGAAATTGTACAGGCAGTTGAAGGGCGGAACGTTCTCGTAGCCCTCGATGAGCATCCCCTGCTTGCCGAAGGTGTTGTAGTAGAGCGGACCGTGGATCTCGTCCATCCCCTGCTCCCGGGCCCAGGCCTCGGCGGTGCCGAGCAGCAGCCGGGCCACCTCGAGGTCGCGGATGCAGTCGAACCAGCCGAAACGGGCGCGGCGGCGGCCATAGAGCTCGTTGTAGCGGGGATTGATCATCGCGCAGATGCGGCCGGCGACCCGCTCCCCGTCCAGCACCATCCACATCTTGTGGGTGCAATAGTCCAGCGGAGCCACCCGGGTCAGGGATCTGACCTGGTCGCCGTGGAGGGCGGGGACATACTGCGGACAGTCCTTGTAGAGTTCGTCCGGGAAGCGGACGAACTGCATCAATTCCTTGCGGGTCAGGACTTCGCGTATCTGGTAATCGGGCATCGGTCTTGGGTCTATAAAGTTTGCAAATTTAGCAATTATGTTTGGATTATGAAAACCCGACTCTCAGAGCCCCTTCGCCTTGCCCTCATCCCAGATGGCATCCATCTCGGCGAGGGTCATATCGGTGAGTCTGCGGCCCTTCTGCAGGGTCTGCTCCTCCAGGTAGGTGAAGCGCCGGCGGAATTTGGAACAGGTCACGTGCAAGGCCGCCTCGGGATCCACGCCGTAGAGGCGGGCGGCGTTGATGACCGCGAAAAGCAGGTCGCCGAATTCCTCTTCCATGTGGCGGGGATCCTGCTCTCCGCAGGCCTCGCGCGCCTCGCCCAGTTCCTCGCGGACCTTGTCCCAGACATCTTCCTTCTGCTCCCAGTCGAAACCGCAGCCGCGGGCCTTCTCCTGCATCGACAGGGCCTTGAGTATCCCGGGCATCGCATCCGGAATGCCGGACATCACCGTGCGGTTGCCGTCCTTCTCGCGGGCCTTGACGAGCTCCCAGGTATCGGCGATTTCCTTGGCGGAAGTGGGTTCCCCAGCCTTCGGGCCGAAGACGTGCGGATGGCGGAAGACCATTTTGTCCACCACCTTCCCGAGGCAGTCCGCGATGTCGAAGGAGCCTTCTTCCTGGGCGATGCGCGCATAAAAGACCAGGTGATAGAGCAGGTCGCCGATCTCTTTCGCGGTCCCGGGGCGGTCGCCCTTCAGGATCGTATCACTGAGTTCATAGACTTCCTCTTCCGTCATCGGACGGATGGTCTCCATTGTCTGGGCGGCATTCCAGGGACACTTTTCCCGCAAGGTATCCATCGTATCCAGCAGCGCTCCGAAGGCTGCGAGTTTTTCTTCTTTGGTATGCATGGAATTATTTGCTACATTTGCGCTGCAAAAATAACAATATTTATTGAGATGAAGCCCTTGCACTTCGTATCCGCCGACGAGGCCGTCAGCCACATCCCCTCCAACTGCCACGTGCACCTGAGCAGCGTCGCCAGCGTGCCCCACATCCTGATCCAGGCCCTCTGCCGCCGCGCAGACGCCGGGGATGTCCGCGGCCTGCGTTTCCACCATTTCCATACGGAAGGACCCGCTCCCTACAGCGAGCCGCGCTACGAGGGAATCTTCTTCGAGCAGGGCTTCTTCGTAGGCCCCAACGTCCGGAAGAACGTCAACGCCGGCTATGCCGACTACCTGCCGGTCCACCTGGGCGAGAGCCAGAAACTCTACCGCGAGGGCTTCATCAAACTGGGCGCCGCCCTCGTCAACGTTTCCCTGCCCGACGAGCAGGGCCGCGTGAGCCTCGGCACCTCCGTGGACTGCTCCGTGGCCGCGATCGAAAGCGCGGATCTCGTGATCGGCGTGGTCAACCCCAACGTCCCCTTCGCCTACGGAGACCTCATCCCCCTGGAGAAATTCGACTACCTCGTCAGCGACGACACGCCCCTGGTGACAGCCGATTTCGCGGAGCCCTCCCCCACCGAGGTGCTCATCGGCAAGAACTGCGCGGCCCTGGTGGACGACGGCGACTGCATCCAGATGGGCATCGGAGCCCTGCCCAACGCCCTCGCCGCCCAGCTCGGCGGCCACAAGCACCTGGGCCTGCACACCGAGATGTTCGCCGACGGACTGCTGCGCCTCATCAAGGCGGGCGTCATCGACGGCGCCAACAAGCGCATCGACACCGGCAAGGTCGTGGCCTCCTTCCTGCTCGGCTCGCAGGAGGTCTATTCCTTCATCGACCACAACCCGGACGTGCTGATGCGCGACATCAAATACGTCAACGATCCCTGGATCATCAGCCGGAATCCCAAGATGCGGGCCATCAACTCCGCCACGGAAGTGGACCTCACCGGGCAGATCAGCGCCGACTCCATCGGCACGCGCATCTTCAGCGGCACCGGCGGCCAGGTCGATTTCGTCCGGGGCGCCACGATGTCCGAGGGCGGCAAGAGCATCACCGCCTTCGCCTCACGCACCCTCAAGGGCAAGAACAAGATTGTCGCCGAACTCAATCCAGGTGCCGGCGTGGTCACGCCGCGGGCGGATGCCCACTGGATCGTGACCGAATACGGCGCCGTGGACCTCTACGGCAAGAGCCTGCAGGAGCGTGCCAAACTGCTGATCGGCATCGCGCACCCCGACGACCGGGAAATGCTCGACCGCCAGGCCTTCGAGCGCTTCGGCCCGCATTGGCACAATTTCAGTCTATAGGAGGGATCAATCCGGCCTTGCGGCCGAAATCGATGATCAGATCGGCGCAGCCTTCCAGGCCGAGCCGCGAGGAGTCGAGGCAGAGGTCGTAATTCGACGCCACGCCCCAGTTCCCCAGGGTAAAGAAATTATAGTAATTCTCGCGGTTCCTTTCTTTGCGGAGAATGTACTTCTCCGCCTCTTCCGCGCTCATCCCGGTACGCTCCCGCACCCGTGCCACGCGGTCCTCGAGGGGGGCGCAGATGAACACGTCCAGGCACTCCATATCCCGCAGCACGTAGTCGGAGGCACGCCCCAGGAAGATGGCATCCCCCTGCTGCGCGATGTCCCGGATGGCCTCGCTCTGGTAGCGGAAGAGTTCCGTGCCGTCGATGCCCGAGGGGGCATAGGCGCTCGCCCGGTTCAGGCCGAACAGGCTCCCGAAACGCCACAGCCGCCGGCGCTCGTCGCTCTTGCGGAAGAAGGCCGGGCTGAACCCGCTCTCCTCCGCCGCCTTCTGCAACAGTTCGTTGTCATAGACCGGGATGCCCAGGCGCTCGCCCAGGATCAGGGCGACTCCCTTGCCGCCCGCGCCGAACTGGCGCCCGATGTTGATGAGGATCTTCTTGGCCATAAGCCGTTCAGGATTGGATGGTACTGCCGAGGATGCCGGGATTCTCTCCGTCCTTGAGCCGGTCGAACTTGCGGAACAGCCGGATGATCAGGATGGCGGAGATGATGATGTTGAGGATGTCCGAAATCGGGAAACTGATCCAGACACCCGTCTCGCGGAGCCAGAGCGGCAGGGTGTAGATCAGCGGAAGCAGGAAGAGCAACTGGCGCGAAAGTGACAGGAAGATGGATTTGCGTACCATCCCCAGGCACTGGAAGAAATTGCCCGTGGCCATCCCGAAGCCCACCAGGGCGAAGCCGGAATTCATGATGCGCAGCCCGTGGGCGGCCAGGTCCACGAGTTCGGGATCGTTGGTGAACAGGCCCACCGCAGAGCGGGGGATCAGTTCGGCCATCAGGAAACAGAGGGTCGTGACCAGCACCTCCCATTTGGCCGTCAGGATGAAGACCTCCCGTACCCGGCTGTACTGCCGGGCGCCGTAGTTGTAACCCGCGATGGGCTGGAGGCCCTGGTTGAAGCCCATGCAAACCATCAGGAAGAGCATCGTCAGGCGGTTCACGATGCCGTAGGCCCCGATCGCCAGGTCGCCGCCGTATTTGCGCAGCTGCTGGTTGATGAACAGGGACACGAGGCAGGCCGCGACATTCATCAGGAAGGGTCCTACGCCGATGGCGAGCGACTGCTTCGCGACGGGCCAGTCCAGCCGGAAGAGCGGCCGGGTGAAATGCAGCAGGCGGCGCTTGTCCGAGAAGAAGCGCCAGGTGTAGGCCAGCGCGGCCAGCTGGCAGAGGATGGTCGCCATCGCGGCCCCGCGGATACCCAGGCCCAGGCCGAAGATGAACACCGGATCGAGGATGGCGTTGGAGATGACCGTGAACAGGGTCAGGGCCATGGCCGTCTTGGGATGCCCCGAGGTCCGGATCAGGCCGTTGAAGCCGTGGTAGAGATGCGTGAACACATTGCCCGCCAGGATGATGAACATATAATCCCGGGCGAAGGGCAGGGTGACGTCGCTGGCGCCGAAAAAGCGCAGGATCGGATCCAGGAAGGACAGGGTCACCGCCGAGAAGATGACGCCGATGATCACATTGAGCGTCAGCACGTTGGAGAGCACCTTCTGAGCTCCCTGGTAGTTCTTCTGTCCCAGCAGCACGGAAATGAGCGTCATCGCGCCCACCCCGACCAGGGTGCCCATCGCCACGGACAGGTTCATCAGCGGGAAGGTCACGGCGAGGCCGCTGATGGCGGCCGAGCCCACCCCGGGGATATGGCCGATGTAGATGCTGTCGACCATATTATACAAAGAAGCCGCAGTCTGGGCGATGATGCCCGGGACTGCGTACTGTCTCAGCAGGGTGCTTATTCTGCGGGTGCCGAGCTCGGTCGGCGCCGCTCCGGATACCGTCGCCATCAGAGAGCGCTAAGGAGCATCCACGATTTCAATGTCGAAGCGCAGCGGGGCATAGCCCGGAATGACATCGCCGGAGCCGGTGTTCTTGTAACCCAGGGCGGAATAGAAGATGCCGATTCCCTTCTCATGGGCACGCATCTGATAGAGCGTATAGGCGAATCCGTCGACGACCTCGTTCTCCTCGAGCAGGATCTTGGTATAATCTTCATCGGAAGAATACCACTCCACGGAAACGGGTTCGTAGGTCTTGGAGGCGTTGTAGATGCCGTAGTACTTCGCCGTGTCCTTGACCGTCGTGTCGAAGACGGTGCCGTTGAGCAGGCGGCCGGTGTAGTTGATGTAGATCGTGGTGTCGTTGGGGAATTCATCGGTGGATGTAGGCTCGCCGGTGCGGATGTAGTAGTAACCGTACTTGAGCGAATCGCCGACGGACTTGGGAAGATTGTTCGCGGCCAGGTAGCGGCCGATGGAATCGGTCTCCCATTTCGCGATGTCGGAGATGACATCGCGGAGCGTGAACTCATAGATCGTAGGGCTGCCCCCGGACACTTTTGCGACATACTCTTCCGCAGTGTCGTAGCGGTCGGAGGTCAGCAGCCATCCGGGTACGACGAATTTGGCCGTTCCGCCCACGCGCATGGTGGACAGAACCTCCTCGATGCCGGCGGGAAGGGCTCCGTTCAAGCGCGTCCAGACCTCGGGTCCATAATAGTTCCCCTCCTTGTAGGTGCCGAGACGCTTGGCGACCTCCTCGTTGTTGGTATAGCTGATGGCGCCGTCCAGATCGCGCTCCACCAGGTCCAGACGCACATAGGGATAGGTATCCGAGTCACCAGCTTGCTGGCCCGTACCAGCCTCCGTCTCAATCACATACGCACCGAGGGAAGTCCGCTGGGCATCCGGATGGTGAACCTTGATCCAGGCGTCGAAATAACGCTTGTTCGCGTCATTGAGACCGCTTTTCGGGGTCTTGGCGCAGCCGCAGAGGGTGATCATCGCCGCCAGGCAGAAATAAAATATCGCTTTTCTCATATCAGTCTTGTTCGGACGGCGCAGAAGTCCGCATAAATCGTGCCGTCCTGGTTTCTATGTAGTCCGCCGCACGGTCCGGGGCGGAGATATCTTCCGGGAAATACAATTTGCCGCCTGCGGCACACTCGTGGCCGCCGCCGTGGAAGGCTTCCGCGGCAAGCCGGCTCGCCTGCACCCCCCGCTTGGAGCGGAGCGAGACGCGGAAATGGCCGTCGGCCTCGCGCAGGAAGACGCTCAGGCGCACCCCGTCAATGCCCAGGGGCAGGTTGACGAAGCCCTCGGTCTCCCCTTCCTGCAGAGAGAAGCGCTCCAGGAAAGAGCGGTCCAGCACCGCATAGGCGACCCCGTCCGGGGTGATGTGCAGCAGTTCGTCCAGATAGGCCCCCATCGCGCGGAGCCGGTTCTCGCGGTAGCGGTGGTAGAGCCGGTCGAGCAGCGCGTCGCGGTCCACCCCGGCGGCCAGCAGTTCGGAAGCCATCTGCAGGGTGGAAGGATAGACGGAGTTGGCGAAGTTGTTGGTATCGGTGGTCATTCCGGCCATCAGCGGGGTCAGCACCGGCAGGGGCAGTTCTCCGCCAAGGGCCTGCAGCACCTGGTAGAGCAGCTCGCTCGCCGAGGAGATCCGCTCTTGGCTGAAGACCAGATCGAAGCTCGGCAGGTCCGGATTCAAATGATGGTCGATCAGCACTTTGCGTGCCTTGCAGGCGTGCAGGTCCGCCTCCAGGTCCCCGGCGCGGGAGAAGCCGTTCATATCCAGGCAGACGAGCAGGTCACATTCGTCCAGACGCTCCCGGGCGGGCGCGGCATCGCCGGGCAGGGTGAGCACGTCCTTCTCCGGCAGCAGGAACGCCAGGTATGCTCCCGGCGGGTCCGGCAGAAGCAGGCTGGCCTGCAGGCCGCGGCACCCGCCCAGATACGCCAGCAGGGCGGCCCCGCTGCCGAGCGCATCCCCATCCGGATGCGTGTGCACGACGATGCAGACGCGTTCCGCCTCGGCGAAAAACGTCTCCAGACGCCGGATATCCACGGATGAAAGCATCACTTGAGGGTCCAAAAAAACTTCTGCAAATTTAATAAGAATATTGCATTTGATAAATCAATTTCATAACTTTGTGGGACTTTGAATATCAAATAAACAACCGATAAAATGAACAAAGTAGTTAAGATCCTCATCGAGATTCTCCTCGCTGCCGCCGCGGTCGGCCTGGTTTACCTGCTTTATAGCAGCATCATGCAGCCGGTCAACTTCAACAAGGAGAAAGCCAACCGCCAGGCTGTCGCCGTTCAGCGTCTCAAGGACATCCGCACCCTGCAGGTGGCCTACAAGTCCGTCACCGGCAAATTCAACTCCTCGGTCGACTCCCTCAAGCAGTTCTATGAGAACGGGGAAATGGAGATCGTCATGCAGATCGGCTCCCTGGATGACTCCCTGGCCGTCGTCAACACCGAGGCCATCAAGAAGGCCAACCGGAACCTCAAGGGCGACGCGCTGACCGCGAAGCTCCAGGAGGCTTATGCCGCCGGCAAGAAGGTCGTCTTCTCCACCGTCACCAAGGTCCCGGTGCGCGACACCCTCTTCAACAACCGTCCCGATTTCAACATCGACTCCCTCAAGTTCATCCCGTTCTCCGGCAAGGAGCCCGTCCAGATGGAGGCTACCACCAAGATGGTGTCCGGCGTGCCCGTTCCCCTCTTCGAAGCCCGCGTTCCCTGGAACTCCCTGCTCAAGGGCATGGACAGGCAGCTCATCATCAACCTGAATGCTGAGAGCCGCGATCTCAACCGCTACGAAGGTCTCCAGGTCGGTTCCATCACCGCCCCGAACAACAACGCAGGTAACTGGGAGTAGTGTTCACGCTCGTCCCTTCCCAGTTCTTCGACCCTGCCTCGGCGCGTGAAGCGCTCGCAGAAGTCGCGGATATCCGGGAAACGGACCGCATCGGACACATTGCCATTCCGCAATACGACGCTGTCCTCGTCTACGCAACAGACGGGGACAGCGTTCTCGTTGATCCCCCCGGGATCTACGGTCTTCTGACCCGGCTGCCGGACTGCCCCGAATACAACAAGATCCTCTGCAGTCTCGCCGGCGGGCGGCTCCTCGTCGCGGTGGCCCAGGGCAAGAGCCTGCTGCTCGCGAACAGTTTCCCCGCCCCGGATTTCACCACGGCGGAGTACTATCTGTTCCTGTCGCTGAACACGCTCCAGCTCAATCCCGAGATCTCCACCGTCTGCTGGCTCACCCCGCTCGCAGAAGAGGACGAGATGTCCCTGTACCGTTATTTCAAATCCGTCGTCGTGCTATGAGAATCATCGGCGGACGGCTCAAGGGCAAGCCCATCCTGCCCCCGATGGGCTACGGGGCGCGGCCTACGACCGATTTCGCCCGTGAGGGCCTGTTCAACGTCCTGGACAACGAGTACGAGTTCGAGGACCTGCAGGTGCTCGACCTTTTCGGCGGCACGGGCGCCATCGCTTATGAATTCGCCTCGCGCGGGGCACGCCGGGTCTACTGCGTGGAGATGAACCGCGAACACGCCGCCTTCATCCGCCGCGAGGCCGCCCGGCTCGGGCTGGACGCCGTCACGGCCGTCCACGCCAATGTTTTCGACTTCCTGCCCATCTGCCACGAGAAATTCGATATCATCTTCGCAGATCCGCCCTACGCCCTGGAAGGGCTGGAGGACCTGCCGGACAAGGTCCTGTCCCGGGATCTCCTCCATCCGGGCTGCTACTTCATCCTGGAGCACGGCGACGAATACTCCTTCCGGGAGCATCCTTTATTTAAAAAAGAAAAGGTCTACGGCCGCGTGCACTTCACTTTCTTCGAAAAATAGACGAACCGGACTGCAACAATCCGGTTCGTTCTGCGTTATATAGTCAGAAAGGTCCAGGAATGACACGACAGGAGATCACGGCATTCTATGAAGAGCACCACCGGCGGCTGTACAACATCGCCTGGCGCATCCTTCGGAATCCCCTCGATGCGGAGGAAGTGATGCAGGACACCATCTTGAAATTCGTCACCGCCTCCCGTCCTTTCTCCTCTCCGGCGCAGGAGTCCGCCTGGCTGGCCCGCACCTGCATCCACGCCGCCATCGACCGGCTGCGCCGCCTCCACCGGCGGGATGCCTTCCTGCAAGACTACGGACGGCAGGAGCAGGAGATGGCCGGAGTGGAAGAGACCCTGGACGGAGCGCTGCCCGACGTGGTGCAGATCCGCGCGGCGATGGACAGCCTCCCGGAGCCCTACCGGCTGGTGGTGGACCTGGTACTCATCGAAGGACTGGACTACCGCGAGATCGCGGCGATGACCGGGCGCAAGGAAACGACCCTCCGCTCGCTTTATTCCCGCGGACGCGCCAAATTGGCAGAACTGTTGAAACAAGCGATATGAACGAGCTCGAACAATACATCCGCACCCATGCCGCGGACTTCGACACCCAGGAGCCCGCTCCCGGCCACGAGGAGCGCTTCCTGAGCCGGCTCGAAGCGAAGGCGGCCCCGCGCCCTTCCGTTCTGGACCGCTTCACCGCGTGCCTGAGCCGCCGCCCCGTGCGCGTGCTGGCCTATGCCTTCGCCGCCGCCCTGGCCCTGGTGCTGGTCCTGCGCCCGGCCGACCCTTTCCGGGGAACCGGCCGCGATCCGCAGAAGATCTATCTCGCTTATATGGACCAGGTCGCCCGTCTCTACGAAGCCCTGCCTCCCGAGGACAGCGCCGGACGGGACGCCGCCCTGCGGGAGATAACCGAAGAGGAAATTCCCCTTTTCGAACAGCTCCCCGAAGAGCTTCCGTCCCGGCAGCGCGCCCGCATCCTTAAAGCCTACTACGGCGAATTGCTCGCCGGTGCCCGACAATTAAAATTAAAACACTGATATGAAAAGATTCCTTATCCTCCTCGCGACGGCCCTGCTGGCCGTTCCCGCCTTCTCCGCCACGCCGGCTGATACCGATCCCGCCGATGTGAAAATGGAGACCAAAACCTTCAATCTGAGCGGATTCCACGGTCTGCAGGTCAGCTGGACCTACCAGGTGGCCCTAACCCAGGCCGACCACTACTCCGTGCGGGTGGAAGCTCCGGATTTCATCATCCCCTACCTCGACGTGAAAGTCGCAGGCGACAACCTGGTGCTGGGCATCAAGGAGTTGCCGAAGGATATCCGCCGGAAGGTTGAGATGGTCTTGAAGCACGATGAGGTCCGGGCCTGGGTCGCTATGCCCTCGCTCTCGAGCCTGAATATGTCGGGAGCCTCCAAGCTCAACGCCACGGGCGCTTTCTCCGCGCCGAGATTCAACTTCCGGCTCGATCTCAGCGGCGCTACCGCCGTCCAGGGTCTCTCCGTGAAGGCCCCCGAAGCCGACTTCCACGCCAGCGGCGCAGCCAAATTCGATGTCAACGGAACGTTCACCGATCTTCACATGACCCTGTCCGGGGCCATCAGCGCCAACCTGAATACGGGAGGCGAGCCCGTGGATGAAGCGAGTATCACGATGTCCGGCGCCGTCAAGTTCAAACTCCAGAGCCATATCAGCAAACTGGACCTGGGCGCCTCCGGCGCCGCCAACTTCAGCATGGACGGCTCCCTGGATGCCCTGAATGCCAACGCTTCCGGCGGCGTCCGCTTCGACCTGCTGGGCGCTCCTGTCAAAGCAGCCGACCTCAGCCTGTCCGGCGCCGCCCGCGCCGAGATCGATGTCCGCGAGTCCCTGAGCATCACCCTCTCCGGCGGTTCCACCTGCCGCTACAAAGCCGGACCGAACCTGCGCATCGAGCGCCAGACCATCAGCCGCGGCGCCTCGCTCAACCAATTGTAATCACACAGGCAAGTATACAAAAAAGGAGGATGGCCCGACGGGTCATCCTCCTTTTTATTCAAAGCCGCAGAGCCTATTTGGCGTCCATGGCCTGGCAGGCGGTGATGGCGATCATCTTATAGACATCGTCCACGGAGCAGCCGCGGCTGAGGTCGTTGACCGGCCGGGCAATACCCTGGAGGATGGGGCCGATGGCGTCGGCCTGGCCCAGGCGCTGCACCAACTTGTAGCCGATGTTGCCGACCTCGAGGTTCGGGAAAACCAGGACGTTGGCCGCACCGGCGATCTCGGAGCCGGGGGCCTTCTTCTTGCCCACGGACGGCACCAGGGCGGCATCCGCCTGGAGTTCGCCGTCGATCTTCAGCTCGGGATTGAGCTCCTTGGCGAGGGCGGTCGCCTCGACCACCTTGTCCACGACCTCGTGCTTGGCGGAACCCTTGGTCGAGAAGGACAGCATCGCCACGCGGGGCTCCTTGAACCCGGCAACGCTCTTGGCGGTCTGCGCCGTGCAGACGGCGATCTGGGCCAACTGCTGGGCATCCGGGGCGGGGGTCACGGCCACGTCGCCGATCACCAGCACGCCATTCTCACCGTACTGCGGGGTCTGGGTGATCATCAGCATCGCACCGCTCACGCAGGTGATGCCCGGGGCGCACTTGATGATCTGGAGGGCCGGACGGAGGGTCTCGCCGGTGGTGGAGAGCGCACCGCTGATCTGGCCGTCGGCGTCGCCGCTCTTGATGATCAGGCAGCCGAAATAGAGGGGATCCAGGACGGTCTTGCGAGCCACTTCGAGGGTCATACCCTTCTTCTGGCGAAGCTGGAAGAGAAGCTGGGCATATTCCTCGGTCTTCTCGCTGGTCTCAGGATCGACGATCGTAGCCTTGTCAATGTTCTTAAGGCCGAGCTCGGCGGCATAGGCGAGAACCTTGTCCCGGTTGCCGATGAGGATGATGTCGGCGAGGCCGTCGGCGATGGCGCGGTCGGCCGCCGTGATGGTACGCTCCTCGAAGGACTCCGGGAGCACGATGCGCTGCTTGTTGGACTGGGCACGCGCAATGATCTGTTCAATGAGGGACATATGAATGATATTAGTTGTCGAGTTCGGAGACGATGTGCATCGTGTCGCGGGCGATCACCAGCTCTTCGTTGGTCGGGATGAGGGCCACCTTGACCGTGGATTCCGGCAGGGAGAGGATGGTCTCGCTGCTGCGGGCGGTCTCGTTCAGGTCGGCGTCGATCTTGACACCCATATAGGAGAGATTCTCGCAGACGTGGCGGCGCAGGCGGGGGTTGTTCTCGCCGATGCCGGCGGTGAAGACGATCAGGTCCACGCCGTTCATCTCGGCGATGAAGGCACCCACGTTCTTGATGGTGTCGAACGTGAGCTTCTTGAGCACGATCTTGGCACGCGGATCGCCGGCGCGGGCGGCAGCGTCCATGTCACGCAGGTCGGAGCTCTTCCCGGACAGGCCGAGGAAGCCGCTCTTCTTGTTCATCACCGTGGTCATCTCGTCCGGAGTGAGGTTCTCCTTCTTCATGATGTAGGGGACGATGTTGGCGTCGATGTTGCCGCAGCGGGTTCCCATAATCATACCCTCGAGCGGGGTGAAGCCCATCGAGGTGTCCACGACCTTGCCGTCCTTGATGGCGGTCACGCTGCTCCCGTTGCCCAGGTGGCAGGTGATGATCTTGGAGTGCGCGAGGTCCAGGCCGGCGAGCTTGGCGCCGCGCTGGGAGACATACTGGTGGGAGGTGCCGTGGGCGCCGTAGCGGCGGACGCGGTACTTCTGGTAATACTCATACGGCAGGGCGTACATATAGGCATACGGCTCCATCGTCTGGTGGAAAGCGGTGTCGAAGGTCACGACCTGGGGCACCTCCGGAAGCACGTGCGAAATGGCGCGGATGCCGAGCAGGTGGGCCGGGTTGTGGAGCGGAGCGAAATCGCAGCAGATCTCGATCTTCTTGAGGACATCGTCGTCCACGAGGGTGCTCCCGGAGAAGAAGTCCGCACCTTGCACGATACGGTGGCCGACCGCCTCGATATCGTCGAAGCTAGAGAGCACGCCGTGATCCGGGTCCACGAGCGCGTCGAGGACGAGTTTCATACCGACCTTGTGGTCGGGAATGGGCTGGGTGACCGTGTAGGGCTCTTTGCCGGTCGGTTTGTGGGTAAGGCAGCCGTCGGGCAGGCCAATCTTCTCGACCAGGCCCTTGGCCAGCAGATCAAAGACATCGTCGTTCTTCATGTCGAGAAGCTGGTACTTCACGGAAGAACTGCCGCAGTTGATAACAAGGATAATCATATTGATGGAATTGTTTTATTGGCTAATCATGCAAATTTACGAAATATTGCGTATTTTGGCAAAAATTCGATTGAAATGGTCGTGGAGAAAGATATCGTGGCGATTTCAATCCCTTTTTCAGCAGGAGTGGTCACGGCGGCGCTGGTGCCGCCCGGGGGCGATATGCCATACGCGCTGGCCGCGGGAGCCTGTCTCGCTGCGGCGGGGCTGCTGTGGGTCTTCACCGGCCGGGGAGAACGCTTCGGGGCCGCCCTGGCGCTGTTCTTCCTGCTGGGTCTGTCCGGCGGGGCCGCTGCGGCTGCGCTCGGACCGCCTCCGGGCCCGGACAGCGCGCTCGCGGAGCGGGCTGCGGGAGCCCTGCTGCGCGCAATCGATGGGGCAGGTTTCCGCCACGAGGGGACGGCCGCCCTGCTCAAGGCCCTGCTGGCCGGACACCGCGAAGACCTGGACCGTGCGACCGTGGCAGCCTTCCGCGCGGCCGGCGCCTCCCACATCCTGGCCCTCTCGGGCCTGCACCTGGGCATCCTCTACGGCATCCTGCAGCTCCTGCTCGCCCCGCTGGGCCGCAGCCGCGCGGCCACGGTCCTGCGCAGCGGACTGAGCGTCGCGGCGGCCGCTTTCTACCTGGCGATGACCGGGGCTTCGCCCTCGCTCGTGCGCGCATTCCTCTTTATACTTTTCAACGAACTCTCCCGCCTGCTGAGCGGCCGGCGCAGACGCCCGGTCAACATCTTCTGCGCGGCCCTGACGATCCAGCTGGCCGCCTCTCCCGGGGTGGTGGGGAGTCTGGGCTTCCAGCTTTCCTACCTCGCCATGCTGGGCATCGTGCTGATCTTCCCCCGGCTCGAGGCCTGGTATCCGCCCAGTTCGCGCTGGGACCCGCTGCGCCGCCTCTGGAGCGCGGCGGCCCTGACCCTGTCCTGCCAGGTCTTCACCGCCCCGCTCGTATGGATCCGCTTCCACAGCTTCCCCCGGCATTTCCTGCTGACCAACCTCTGCGCGCTTCCGCTGACGGAAGGGTTCATCCTCTGTGCCCTCCCCTCCCTGCTGCACGCCTGCCCGGAAAGCATAAAAAATCTGGCCGATTTCCTCGGCCAGACCTTGCTTACTTTCCTGGAGACGGTCGCCGGCGTTACCTGACGCAGCGCACCGATGCAGCGAAGTCCGTCTTGGATGCCCGGCCGCGATAGACGATGTCCTTGTCCTGGTAGATATAGCGGCAGACCCCCATTCCGTCGGACTCGTCCGAGGTCCAGAACGCGGCATAGGAATAGATGCCCTGAAAGTCGTAATCCTTGTCCGCGACCGTAGCATAGCCGACCGGAATCATCGAAAGCTTGTGCTTGTCGGTGATCTTGACATCCCGCCAGTATTCCCACATCTTCGTGCCGTTGAAATACAGGTCGCCCATCACCTCTCCCGCCAGGGCGGGAATGTCCCGGCCGGCGGTGGCGCCCTCCTTGAGAGCCGTCCAGTCCGCATCCGAAGGCAGGTGCCAGCCGGGCGGGCAGGCGGTCTGCGCCTCCTCCCAGGTGTAATAGCGTCCGAAGACATCCGTCATCGCGGAGCAAAGTTGGAAAGGCCTGCCCGCACCCTCCCAGGCGAGGTTCTGGCGCATCCAGTCGCGGTCGCCGGCTTTGATGATGTAGTAACTCTTGTTGTCGCGGGGGTCGGTGAGGCTGAACATCGAGACATCGAAACCCGTAATGGAACTGTCCGGAGTCACCCCGGGCTTGACGATCGTATAAGTGCAATAAGCGGAGGTGCTGTAGTAGTAGACACCGTCGGGGACGAAAGCCGTGAGGCTGAGGTTGTGGGAATCGAGTTTCTCACCCGCGGTGAACGTGTAATGATGCTTCAAGATCTGGCCGCTGGCCGTGACGAGGGTATCGTACTTACCTGTATAGGAATCGTAGAAACGATAGCCGACGGTGCCGCCGTCCGGGCGGGACACCCTCATCAGGGTATCGATCATGAAGGTCTTGGTATAACCGGGTTCCACATAGGCCGGCATTGACAGGGACAGAGCCCCCGTCAAAGAACTATATTCAGGATCAGTCTCTTTTTTGCACCCCTGCGACAGTGCGCCGGCGAGGACCAGCGCTACAGGGAGCAAGCATCTGAACAACTTCATACTTTCTACTGTTACAATTTGCAAATATGCGCAAATTTGCGCGAAAAACCGCTAACTTTGTGCAAATACTTTGCCGAAGCGATGAATCCCAAGCGTTTTTTTCCCCTTCTGATTCTCATCTGTCTGCTCTGGGGCTGCCGGAACCCGGGCTATGCCGTTTTCAACGGCTACGCCCAGGGAGGTACCTACACCGTCAAGGCCGACCTGCGCGGCGTCCGCACGCCGCCGAAGGAGATCGCCCGGGCCATCGACTCCCTGCTGAACGGGATCGACTTCAGCCTGTCCGGATACAACAAGAACTCCCTGCTGACCCACTTCAACGCAGGCGAGGAGATCGAGCCCGACCGCTTCTTCACCGAGGTCCGGGCCCTGTCGGAGCGCTATAAATCCGAGACCGGAGGCGCCTTCGACGTGTCTGCCGCCCCGCTCTTCGACATCTGGGGCTTCGGCTTCACCGCAGACAGCCTGCCCGACCCGGCGCGCATCGCCGAGGCCCTGGCCGCCTGCCGGGAGGAGAAAGTTCTGAATTTCAATGCCATCGCCCAGGGCTACACCTGCGACGTGGTCGCGGACTACCTCCACGCGATCGGCGTGCACAACATGCTCGTGGACATCGGGGAGATCTTCTGCGAAGGGGTCAACCCCGCCGGCGCGGGCTGGACCATCGGCGTGGACAATCCGTCGGACGACAACGCCACGCCCGGGAGCGACATCCGGAGCATATGGCAGTCCGACGGAGGCGCCTGCGGGATCGTCACCTCCGGCAACTACCGCAAATTCTACATCCGCGACGGCCGCAAATACGCCCATACCATCGATCCGCGCACCGGCTATCCGGTGACCCACGACCTGCTCAGCGCCACCATCGTCGCTCCCACGGCGGCGGAGGCCGACGCCCTGGCGACCGCCTGCATGGTCCTGGGGCCGGAGCAGGCGCGCGCGCTGATCGAATCCCGCCCGGAAATCGAAGGCTACCTCATCACGGGATCCTCCACCTGGATGTCGGAAGGATTCGCCGCGCAGGCGAGATGAGGGGATTTCCGCGAAAATCATTATATTTGTCCTCTATCTTTTCTGTTATGACTATGGATCCAAGCGAATTTTCCCATACATTGGACTACAACACCTCCCGCGAACCGCTCACGATGCCCGAATACGGTCGCAACGTCCTCAAGATGGTCGAGCAGCTCAAGGCCATCCCCGACAAGGCCAAGCGCACCGAGCAGGCCCGCGCCGTGGTCAAGGTGATGGAGCTCCTCAACCCGCAGGTACACGCCCAGGACAACTTCGAGCAGAAGCTCTGGGACCACCTCTATATGATCGCCGGCTACGACCTGGATGTCGATTCGCCCTATCCCTGCCCCGTCCCCGAGACCTTCACCACCGAGCCCGTGCCCATCCCGATGAAGGGCACCCGTATCAAGGCTTTCCACTACGGCCGCAACATCGAGAGCATCATCGGCCTGCTGATCGAGCAGCCCGACGGCGAGGTCAAGACCGAACTGATCCGCTCCCTGGCCATCTACATGCGCCAGCAATACCTCATCTGGAACAAGGACAGCGTGGCCGACGAGACCATATTCGCCGACATCGAGAAGCTCTCCGACTACCGGCTCAAGGTCCCCGAGGGGATCAGCCTGAGCAAGATCGCGGGCGATGCCAATTTCTCCCGTCCGGGAATGGGCATCAACGTGGGCCAGCCGGGCGGCCAGCGCAATCGCCAGCACAAGAACTACAAGAGATCTTTTAAGAAGAAATGAGATTCCGCATTTGGAAAACCTGGGATGAGGAAGAGCGGACCTCGGCCGTCCGCATCGCGGGGCTCTGCGTCGCCGCGCTGACTCTCTTCATCTTCATCGCCACCTTCTCCTACCTCTTTCACTGGAAAGAGGACCTGAGCCTGCTGGGGGACCCTGCCGGGATGGACGCCGCCCGCTCCGTGGGCAACGCCGCCGGCAAACTCGGCTTCCGGACCGGACACCTGCTGGTCTGCGACCTCTTCGGCCTGGGCAGTTTCGCCCTGCTGATCATCCTCGCGGCGGTGGCGGTGCGCCTGCTCGCCCGCCGCTGGATCAATTCCCTGCTCAAGACCACGCTCATCGCCTTGTTCGGCGCCTTCATCGCCTCCCTGCTGCTCGCCTGGATCGGAAGCCTGACGGGGCTGGACACCGTCTTCGGAGGCGGCCTCGGCGGTCGCTGCGGAGCCTCCGTCGTAGGCTGGGCGGAGAATCTGTTCGGGAAAGTGGTCACCGGTCTGTTCGTGCTGATCCTGCTCGCCGCCTACCTGTTCTTCGCCTCCCGGCGCTTCAACACCTGGTTCGCTTCGCTCGGGCAGAAAAAGGAGAAGCCGCTCGTCGAGGACGAGAAACCACAGGTCGTGCAGCCGGTCGTCCCGCTGGTCGAGAAGCCGGTCAAGCCCGCCCCGCCCGTCCCGGAAGTCAAAAAGCCCGAGAAACCCAAGAGCGAGAAGCCCGCGGAGCCCAAACCCGAGCCGGAGCCCGGAGAGGGCAGCTTCGAGATTGTCGAAGACAACGGTCTCGAGACCGAGAACATCGAGGACCTCAAGCCCATCGACAACCGCCTCGACCCGCCGGACGGCCTGCCGAAATACAAGTTCCCGTCGCTGGATCTGCTGGAAAACTATGCCAGCGGCCGGCGTGAAGTGTCCACCGAGGAGCTCACGCGCAACAACAACAAGATCCGCGCGGCCCTCGCCAATTACAAGATCCAGGTCAACGACGTCAAGGCCATCGTAGGTCCGACCGTAACCCTCTACAAGGTCTATCCCGCCCCCGGCGTCAAGATTGCGGACATCAAGAAGCTCCAGGAGGACATCGCCCTCTCGCTCAACGCCAAGGGCGTGCGCGTGATTACGCTCTCCGACTCCGTCGGCATCGAAGTCGCCAACGACTTCTCTTCCATCGTGCCGCTCAAGGCCCTGCTCAACGACGAGGCTTTCCGGAACAGCAAGTACGACCTTCCCGTGGCCATCGGCTACACCATCACCCAAAAAGTCCGCGTATTCGACCTCGCCGACGCCCCGCACCTGCTCATCGCCGGTGCCACCAAGCAGGGTAAGTCCGTGGGCCTCAATGTGATCGTGTCCTCGCTGCTCTACAGCAAGCACCCTTCCGAGCTGAAATTCGTGTTCATCGACCCCAAGATGGTCGAGTTCTCCTCCTACGGGTCGCTGCTCAAGCACTACCTGGCCGTGCTGCCCGACGCAGCCGACGACGAGGACGAGCGTGCCAACGCCATCGTCAAGCGGCCCAAGGACGCCGAGAAGATCCTGCGCTCCCTGTGCACCGAGATGGACGACCGCTACGAACTGCTCAGCAAGGCCGGTGTCAACAAGATCACCCTCTACAACGAGAAATACAAGGAGCGCAAGCTGCGGCCGGACCACGGCCACCGCTTCCTCCCCTACCTCGTGGTCGTGGTGGACGAATATGCCGACCTCACGATGACCACCGGCGCCGCCCCGGAAGCCCGCGCCGCCAGCCGGAGCATCACCAACTCCATCATCCGCCTCGCGCAGAAAGGCCGCGCCGCGGGCCTGCACGTGATCCTGGCCACCCAGCGTCCCTCCGTGGACGTAATCTCCGGCATTATCAAGAGCAACTTCCCGATGCGCATCGCCTTCCGCGTGGCCTCCCGCGTGGACTCCACCACCATCCTCGACGCCCCCGGCGCCGAGAAGCTCATCGGCCGCGGCGATATGCTCTTCTCCGCCGGCATCGAGTCCGAGCGCATCCAGTGCGGCTACATCGACGGCCGGGAGATCGAGGCCCTGACCAATTTCATCGGCGAGCAGACCGGCTACGGCCGCTGCTACAACACGCCCTACTACCTCCCGTCTCCCGAAGAGGCCGGACCTGAGGGCGAAGGCGGTGGCGGAATGGTCGATATGAGCAAGGTGGACGAGCGCTTCGAAGAGGCCGCCCGGATGGTGGTCATCAGCCAGCGCGGCTCCACCTCCGACCTGCAGCGCAAACTCGGAATGGGTTATGCCAAGGCCGGCCGGGTAATGGATCAGCTGGAAGCCGCGGGCATCGTCGGCCCGCAGGAGGGTTCCAAGCCCCGCCAGGTCCAGATCACCGATCTGGAATCCCTCCAGCCCATCCTCGACGCATTCCTGCACCGCTAACAAGACACCCCGATACAACAGGAGGCACCCCGAAACAGGGTGCCTCCTGCTATTTTTCCCGTCCGGGAAGACCGCTCCTGCTCTTGCATCACCGGGACGGGAAGACCGGCCTCCGGCGAAAGCTCAGCCGCAGCAGGATCCGCCCCGCCGGATCCGGTCGCCGCTTGCGGGGAGCGAGGATGGACGCCGAGCCGGAGGAGCGGTCTTCCCGCCCGGTCCTAGTAAGAGGTAGTGGGGATGATGATTTTGTAGGTCTTTCCGGCTTTGTTGGTGAGTTTGTCGCCGCGGAGCCAGAGGTTGGCTTCTTTGAGGTGGAAATAGGTAGTGCCGTGCTCTTCGGCAAAGTCCGTGAGATTGGCGATGGGGCCGCTGACGGTCACCGTCTCGCGCGGGGGCAGGTAAGGATAGATGTCCTCGTCCTCCAGGTGGAAGCCGAAAGCCTCGGGATTCTCGAAGAAATACTTAGCCGTCAGGATACGGAACATATAGCGGGAGGTCTCCGTGGCGAGGAGCAGGTCCATCGCGCGCTTCTGCCGCTGATCGGTCAGACGCTTGGAGATGCCGCCCTGTCCGGCATTGTAGCTGGCCGCCACCGTCATCCAGTCACCGTACTTGGCATAGGCCTCCTTGAGATATTTGCAGGCAGCGATGGTCGCCTTCTCGATGTTGTAGCGCTCGTCCACCTCGGTGCCTACCTCCAGGCCGTAGCCCTGGCCCGTAGCCCGCATGAACTGCCACAGCCCCGCCGCCCCGGCCGTGGAATAGGCCTTGGGATCCAGGTTGCTCTCGATGGCCATCAGGTATTTCAGGTCCTCCGGCACGCCCTGCTGGCGCAGGATGGGGACGACCTGGCTGAAGATGCGCTCCGAGCGCTTGAGCATCAGGGTGGAGTTGGTGTGGGAGTAGGTGAAGGTGATGAGTTCGCGGTCCATCCGCTCATAGAGGTCGGGACGGTCGAAACGGATCGTCTCGCCGGCGAACTCGATAAACTCCGGCACCCGGGGCGCCTGGAAATGCACATCTTCCGGAATATAGACGATCTGCGCCTTCGCAGGAACGGCCGCGCCCAGGCAGAGCGCCGCCAAGAGAAAGACTAACGGTTTGTTCATATTACAAAGATGCGAAATCTTTTGCTTCCCCGCAAGGGGCTAGCGAAGGTCGGTGACGACCCATTCGGCCCCGAGGGAAGCGGTATCGAAGCGGAAAGGCGCCTCTTCCTCCGAGAGCGGGAGGTAGCGGACCTCGGAGAGGACGAGCTCACTGAGGTTCTCCTGGTAGGCCATCAGCTCTTCCAGGCCCTCGGCCGGCTCGATATAGACTTCTTTCGCCGCCGGATCGACGGTCCAGCGGGTCTGCCCGTCGCAGTAGATCTCCATCCCATTGCCCTTGGCCAGGTAGCCGCTGCCCTGGATGAGCAGGGTGCCGGAGAGCTTCACGGGTGCGTCCTGCGTGAAAGTGCAGTCGTAGCGGAGGCTGACGCGACTGGTCTCCAGATGCGCCGCAATCTCGGCGATCTGCGGGTTCTGGGCGGCCGCCGAAAGCGGCAGCAGAACCAGGAGGGATATGATCCATTTTCTCATCATACTCGTCTCTCTTGAAAATACTATGCCAATCTAGAGCACCGGCACGGCCTCGTCCGTGCCTACATACCAGATCCAGGCGCCCGCGACCTCGTAGCCAAGCTGGCGGTAGAGGCGGGCGTAGCGCCGCAGCTGATAACGGTAGGACTCCTCTTCGCGGCCGAACTTGAAGTCGATGATGACGGCCTGCCGCCCCCGGATGACCACCCGGTCGGGCCGCCGCTCGGTCCCGTCGGCATCGAAGATGGCCTGCTCATTGCGGATTTCCAGCCCATCGGTCCGCTCTGCGGGGAACCAGTCGGGATGGGCGGCCATCCGTTCGCGCAGCAGGGTGCGCGTCCGTTCGCCTCCCGCGGCATCCAGCCGGCCGTCCCGGACCGCGGCGTCCACCGCGGCATCGAGTCCGGAAGGCAGTTCGACCCCGGCGAGGATGTCGTGCAGCACGATGCCCCGCAGGCGCGGGGAAGCCTCGAGACCCGCCGTGCCGTCCTCGCTGAAGAAATCATCCGCCTCCTGCGAAGGCGTGAGCCGCCCGTCCAGGGGGATGACGGGATAGCTGCCCGGGAACGCCTGCTCCCGGGCAGCCGTCTTGCGCTCCAGCCGGGTAAAGTCATACGGCGCGCCGGCGGAGAAATTGTCCTCCTTGATGAAGGCGTAGAGCAGTTCGGAGAAGTTGCCCCAGCTGGGTTTGCCCTTCGCGACATTCTTGCGGCAGGTATTGGAAGGTTGCCGCGCAATGACGTGCAGGCTCTTCTCCGCGCGGGTCAGGGCTACGTAGAAGAGATTGAGGTTGTCCACCAGCTGCAGGCGCCGCTCCCGCGAGACGGCCCCGGAGAACAGGCTCTCCTCGGCCTGGCTGCTCAGTTCCACGGGATAGATCCCAGAGACCTCCGCGCCCAGGGGCGTTCCGGCCGCATCCAGGTAGCACCAGTGCACGCCGCGTTTGTAGAGATCGACCTTCTCGGCGAAGGGGAAGATCAGATAGGGGAACTCGAGTCCCTTGGACTTGTGGATGGTGAGGATGCGCACGGAATCGGAATTCTCCGGCGAACCGATGAACAGGTCCTTCTCGTCCCAATGCTTGAGGTAGTAGCGGAGGTTGTTGCCGTTGACCTGCACCCAGGCGAGCAGGTCGTCCATAAAGGCCTGGATGAAGAGCACCTGCCCCTCGAACAGGCCCGGATCCCGCTCATACATCGTGCGCAGCAACTGCTCGCAGAAATCCACCAGCGAATGATACTCCGAGGGGAACTCCATCTGCATCGAATCCGCGAGGAAGCGCCCGACGGTGTCGTCCGGATTCTCATAGCAGCTCAGCAGCGAGACCAGGCGCCGCACGGCGGGAGAGGACTTGAGCAGCAGCGAGTCGTCCGAGATCACGGGAATGTCCTGCCCGATCAGGTACGACGCGATGGCGGCGCCTTCTTTCTTGTTGCGCACCAGGATGGCGATGTCGCCCCATTGCGCCCCGGCCGCGCGGGCCTCCAGGACGGAGTCGAGGGTGGCGGCGAGCTGGTCGTCGCAGAAATCGATCCGGACCGACCCAGGCTGCGGATCGTTTTTTTTAACTTCCTGGCAGACATCGGCATAGATGTCCGAGAGCCCCAGCTGCGCGGCGGCATAGGTAAAGAAGCGGTTGTTGAAGCCGACCACCGTGCGGGTGCTGCGCCAGTTGCCCTGCATCGGCTCCACCTCCGCCTGCGGGAAGGCCTGCTGCACCTGCGATCCGAGCAATTCCCAGTCGGAATCGCGGAAACGGTAGATGCTCTGCTTGACATCGCCCACGATGAGGTTGCCCCCGGCTCCGGCCTCGCTCTCGGCGAGCAGCGGCAGGAAATTCTCCCACTGGATGTGGGAAGTGTCCTGGAATTCGTCCAGCAGGAAATGGGCATAGCGTACGCCCAGTTTCTCATAGACGAAGGGGGCGTCGGAGCCGCCGATGATCTTGCGCAGGATCGTATTGGATTCGTCCAGGCACATCACGTTCTTCTCCTTGAGCAGTTCCGCGAAGGTGCGGTAGAATTCCCCCGCGAAACCCAGCCGGAAGATGAGTGAATCCAGGATCAGGGCCGTGTTGTAGAGGCGGTAGGGCTCTTCGAAGAGTTCCGGCAGGCCCGGGGTGTTCTTGATCAGGGTCTTTTTGTTCTTCGGGCTGATGCGCACCCCCGTCTCCACCGGGAAGCCCAGGGCCTTCGCCTGGTCCGTGAAATCCTTGATTACGGCGCGGCAGCGCTCCCGTATCATCGCCAGGCGCTTCTGGGAGAAGGCCTCGACGTCGTCGATCCCGCAGCGCTCCGCGAGCGTGCGGTGCTCATCGCCTCCGAGCAGGCGGCCGATCTCGAGCAGGCCCTCGTCGATGTGGTAGCGCCGGCCCTGCTCCAGGGTGTCGGAGAGGCTGGCGCGTATCCAGGCGAGGAGTTCCACCCGGTCTTCCGTCAGCGAATCCAGGATGCGGTCCATCGATTCGGAGATCAGCGCATCCTTGTCCAGTTCGATCTGGTAGTCGGCGAACTGGCCGATCTCGCGGGAGAAGGCCTTGAGCGCCTGCTGGAAGAAGCGGTCGATGGTACTGACGGCGAAGGCGCCGTAGTCGTGGAGCAGCTCCGGCAGCAGTTCGGCGGCCCGCGGATCGCTCTCCGAGAGGGCCGACAGGTCGCGCAGGATGCGCGCCTTCATCTCGGCGGTGGCCTTGTTGGTGAAGGTCACGGCCAGGATGTGGCGCCAGGCATCCTTCTCCCGGCTGCCGAGCAGCAGGTCGATGTAGGTCTTGGACAGCCGGTAGGTTTTGCCCGAGCCGGCGCTCGCTTTGAGTATCTTCATCGGCCGCAGATGTTTTTGAAGTCACACCATTCGCAGGTCTTCGGGTCGGCGCAGCGCCGGAACGGGACCTCCGGGTCGGCGATCTCCGCGAGCAGCGCGCGGAGCCGCTCCTCCATCAGGGCGAGGAAACGCTCGTTCAGGGCCACGTGCTCCACCTCGTGCACGAACAGCCGCGAGGTCTGGTAGACCGAATTGACAATCCGCCCGCCCAGGCGCGCCGCATCGGGGGCGGCGAGGCGGTCGTACAGATACAGCTGGAGGGCGATCTTGGGACGGGCTGTCTCGTCCACCCCGAAAAGCGCTTCCACCACCGCTTCGGCATTCTCCTCGGTAATGAGGAAATCCTCGTCGGACACCCGGCCGGTCTTGTAATCCACCACGCGGATCTCGCCGGGGCGGAGCCGGTCCAGCCGGTCGATGAAGCCGATGAAGCGGAAACCGTCGATCTCCATCTCCCGGCGCAGTTCGAGCCCGAGGATCTCGAAAGCCTCGCTCTGCTCGTGCTCCAGCAGCTCGAGGTCGCGCTGGACCGCCTTGCGGACATAGCGGATCACCAGGTCCTCATAGACAATATTGCGCCCGCGCAACTCGAAGGTGTTCAGCGCCTCCAGGATGCGGAAACGGACCCGTTCGGCAATGCGCGGTCCCTTGAGCAGGGAGCGCAGATACGCCCGGTTCACCCGGCCGGAGGGTACGGTATAGAGGTCCTGCATCGTCTTGTGGAAGACATTGCCGATATCGTTGGCTTCCAGCGACTCGGACACCTCCTCCTGTTCCTTGAGCCCGCAGACGGTCCCGTAGTAGAAACGGGCCGGACAGGCGAGGTAGGCCTGCAGGGCGGAGGCGGAGAGGTATTTCTCCCGCAGGATGCGCAGATGCTCCTCCGTCTTCTCCACCGCCTCCTCCTCAGCGGGCGCAGAGATCTCCGCACGCAGGGCGTAGCGGGCCACGGGGACGCCGAAATGCAGTTCCAGCTGCTTGATATAGCGGCTCTCCTCCCCGCTCCTGACCCCTTCCGTACGGGAATCATAGAGCAGCCACACCTGCGAGGCGCGCCGAATCATCCGGTAGAAATAATAGGCCCAGACGGCATCCTGGTATTCGTAGGTCGGCAGGCCGAAGCCGCGCCGCAACTCCGCGGGGACGAAGGAAGCCGACACGCTGCGGTGCGGGAAGACGCCCTCGTTGCAGCTCAGCAGGACCAGGTTGTCGAAGTCCAGGGCACGGGTCTCCAGCGGCCCCATGATCTGCAGGCCCTTGAGCGGCTCGCCCCGGAACGGGACCGTGGCGGCGCCCAGCAGTTTGGCCAGCAGGCGGAAATAGGTGGCGGGCAGCACCGCCAGTTCACATTCACGCAGGCGCCCCACCGAGAGGTAGTACTCCCGCACGAAATCGAGTTCCAGGGCCATCTCGCTCCGGCCGCGCAGGGCGACGCCCAGATGGCTCAGCAGGCCCAGCTGGTAGTCCTCCAGCGCGCGGATCTGCCGTGCGTCGGCCTCGGCGGGGGTGCGGACCACCGCCTGGAAAATCGCGTCGAACAGCGGCAGGCCGGCGAGTTCGGCTTGCGGGATATAATAGCGGGCATCCTTGCGGATCTTGGCGCAGCGCTTCCGTTCCTCGTCCCCCGCAAGGGTCTTGAAGATGCTGTTGGAGAAGATGGACCAGACCTGTTTGTGGTAGAAATACCACTGCCCGTCCTTCACGCGCAGGTGCATCTGCAGGGCGGCCACGTCGTCCATCAGGGCGCTCAGCGCACTGCCCGACATCGGGTATCCCATCGTCACGTTGACGTCCCGGATCTGCGCCGGCAGGGAATTCAGCACGGGCATCAAGAGGCTCTCGTCGGGCAGAACCACGGCCGTCTCGATGCCCCCGGCGCCCAGGGAATCCAGCAGCGCGGGCAGCTGTTTGGCCTGCCCCACGCCGGACGGCACGCTCAGCACCCGGATCTCCGGGACGCCCAGGCCTTCCGGATCGGGCTCGAAGGCCTGCGGGAACTCCAGCACATTCTGCGACAGGAAGAGCGAAGACTTGTTGTGCGGATCGGCGATCCAGCCCGGGCCGTAGTCCCAGCAGAACTCCGCCAGGCGGGCATCGCGCAGGCGGCGCATCAGGCGTTTTTCGCACTCATTCAACGCGTTCAACCCCACGAAAACGAACTTGCGCACCCGGGCGAAACGCTCCGGAAGCAGATCCAGCACGGGCGTATCCTGCAGACGCTCCGCGAGCGCGCGGTAAACCATCCCCTCGTAAGCCATCCCCTGCTCGCGCAGGCGGGCGTTGAAAGAGCGGTAGAGCGGCAACAGCAAATCCCAGATGCGCCGGAACTCCTCCTTGTACTCCCCGCCCGTCTTGAAATGGGAGAGGAAGGAGCGGATGGCCTCCACCTGCCCTTCCTCCAGATAGGAGAAGTCGTCCTGCAAGGCGCGGAAGTCGGCGATGTTGGTGAACAACTTGCCGGGATCGACCAGGTATTTGTCCACGTCGTTGAAATCCGCGAGCAGCACCCCGCCCCAGAAGATGAATTCGTCCAGGCTCTCCGCCCGGGCGCCGCCGGCCTCATAGAGGGGTTTGTAGCAGTCATAGAGGGTGAGGAGCAGGTGCACCGGATCGGTCTCGATCCCGCCGGTGAGCGTACAGAAGAAATCCTTGACCGTATAGACCTCCGGTGCGCGCAGCGGCCGCCCGGAGCGCGCCACGCACGCCCCGAGATATTTGCGGAAAAATACGGCAGCACGCCGGTTCGGGACGACGAAGCACAGGTGCTCCACCTCCCCGGCGGCGAAATAATGCCGCGCCACCTGGTCCAGGAAAGGAATCATACCTAACAAAGATACGAAAATTGCATATCTTATTACTATCTTTGTCTCAGAAGAGCGTCCCGTTATGAACAAAAAATTCACCCTCCCCTATGAAGGCGGCCTGATCGAGAAAAACCTCCCGGGCGGCATCCTCCACAACTACGAGAAAATCTGGACCGACCTCTATCCCGAGGCCCTCCCCGCCTCCGTCGCCGTGGCGGACCTCATCGTCGAGGCAATCCGGGGTTGCGAAGCGGGATGCCTCTTCCGCCTGGGGCTCACGACCGGATCCACGCCCACGCTGCTTTACGAAGAGCTCGCGCGCCGCTACCAGGCCGGGGAAGTCTCTTTCAAGCAGGTGGAGGTCGTCTCCATCGACGAATACTATCCCGCTTCCGCCGACGGGTCCCAAAGCCGCAATCACCGGCTGCACGAGGCCCTGCTGGACCGGGTGGACATCCTTCCCGAGAACATCCACATCCCCGACGGGACCCTCCCCCAGGAAGAAGTCTCCCGCTACTGCGCCGAGTTCGACAAGATGGCGCGGGGGCTGGACCTGCTGGTGATCGGCATCGGCGAAGAGGGACAGGTGGGTTTCAACGAGGCCGGCAGCAACGAGAAGACCCGCACCCGGACCGTGCGCCTGTCCTACGGCAGTCGCAAGCGCCAGGCCCCCCATTTCGGCAATGATCTCGCCCTCACCCCGCAGAGTGCCATCACGATGGGCATCGGCACGATGCTCAGCGCGAAACGCATCGTCCTGATGGCCTGGGGCGAGAGCAAGACCCGGGCCGTCAAGGCCGTCGTCGAGGGGGAAATGAGCCCGTCCTGCCCGGCATCGCTGCTGCAGCACCACGACCACATCCGCTTCTTCGCGGACGAGACCGCAGGCAGCCTGCTGACCCGCGTGGTTGCCCCGTGGCTGGTCGGCCCCTGCGACTGGACCCCGAAACTCATCCGCAAAGCCGTCGTGTGGCTGTGCGGAACCGTCGGCAAGCCCATCCTCAAACTCACCCACCAGGACTACCTGGAGAATTCGCTGGGCGAACTGCTGGAGCTCTACGGCCCCTACGACCGCATCAATATCGACGTCTTCAACGACCTCCAACATACCATCACCGGCTGGCCGGGCGGCAAACCGGGCGCCGACGACAGCACCCGTCCCGTCCCCGCCACCCCCTATCCCAAGACGGTGCTGATCTTCTCTCCGCATCCGGACGACGACGTGATCTCGATGGGCGGCACCTTCATCCGGCTCGTTTCCCAGGGGCATGACGTCCACGTCGCCTACGAGACTTCCGGGGACGTGGCCGTCCACGACGACGTGGTGCTGCAGCACTTCGACGCCGCCTTCCAGCTGGGCCTCGCCGACCGTTTCGAAGCGGTCCGCTCCCTGGTGAACGCCAAAGTCCCGGGCGAGGGCGAGCCGCGCGAACTGCTGGAGATCAAGGCGGCCATCCGCCGCAGCGAGGCCCGCGCAGCCGTCCGCTCCATCGGGTTGGACCCGGATACGCACGCGCACTTCCTCAACCTGCCCTTCTACGAGTCCGGCGGCATCAAGAAACTTCCGCGCACGCAGGTGGACGTGGATATCATCAAGGATCTGGTCCGGGATCTCCGGCCGCAGATGATTTTCATGGCCGGCGACCTCGCCGACCCGCACGGCACACACCGCGTATGCACCGAGGCGGCCCTGAAAGCGGTCTCGCAGCTGGAAGCCGAAGGGGAAAGCTGGATCGAGGACACCCACATCTGGCTCTACCGGGGTGCCTGGATGGAGTGGGAGATCGGACGCGTGGACATGGCCGTCCCGATCAGTCCGGACGAGGTGGTGAAGAAGCGCCACGCCATTTTCCGCCACCTGTCGCAGAAGGACATCGTCCCGTTCCCGGGGGAAGACCCGCGGGAATTCTGGCAGCGCGCCGAAGAGCGCACCCAGAGCACCGCCCGGCATTACGACAGCCTCGGCATGGCGGAATACCAGGCCATCGAAGTATTCTTGAAACTACGCTGAAGTCCGGAGTGAACGGCTACAGATTGTCGAAGGGGATGCGGTAGAGTTTGGAACTCGTGTCGTCCCCGATCCAGATGCATCCGTGCTCGTGGTCCACGTACAGGCCCTCGCCGTTGTCGATGAAGGGCATGGGATAGGAGCGGCGGATCTGCCCCTCCAGGGTGCAGAGGTTGATGGTGTGCCGGTCGCTGTCGGCAATCCACAGTACATCCCGCACCGGATCGTAGCACAGGTCGGCAATCTCCGAGGTTTCGGTCTCCCAGCGGCCCGTGATCCCCTCCGAAAGGGAATAGCGGATCAGCTGGCTGGGATGCTTCTGGTTGCCCAGCAGCAGGGTGCCGTCCTTGTACCAGGTAATGCCCTCCAAGCCGCTGTTGGTGTGGAATCCGACATCGTTGATCACGCAGATCAGTTCGGGATCCTGATAGTCCGGCGCCTTCAGGCGGCGGACTTCCTGCCGCCCCTCGACGATGTAATAGACATCCTTGGTCGCAGGGTCCATCGTGACGCCCTCGCAGTCGAGCCAACCCTTCTCCACATAGAACGGTTCGGTCTCTCCGGTCCAGCTGATGTGGTACACGCCGTCCTCGTCCGAGGCGGCCAGCAGACCTCCGCCACGGGGCGAAAGACAGAGTCCGGACACCTCCGGACACTGCGTTTCGACCTCGACGGCCTCCCCCATCCCGGGATTGTAGGATTCGCTCGCGACGGGTTCACCCTCCCCGGATGACGGGGTGTCGGATTGCCGCCTGAGTATGAAGCATCCGGCCGCCAGGATGGCTGCGACGGCCAGGAGAAGGATGATAATGCGTTTTTTCATAGGGACTCCCCTATTCCTCGCCGAGGAACATCGGGTCCCAGGCCGGGAGCATGATGGGCTTCTGCTCGAGCATCTTCATCACGTCGGCGGGCACGAACTGCTTCTCCACCACGAGGCGGAACATGTACTCGTTGAACCACTCGTCGGTCATGATGATATTGCCCTGGTAGCCGGAGGCGGCGCCCCAGCTGTTCTCCACCATCCACTTCTGCGGCACCCCGTCCTTGAGGTCCACGGCGATGAGGGTCATCGCGTGGGAAGAGCCGCTGGCGTGGGTCATCACGCGCTCCCGCTTGTTCATCGACAGATTCACGCCGAGCAGGGACTCGTAGTCGAAGTTGCGCAGGTCGGCCACACCCTTGGTCCGGTCGAGGAATTTGCCCACGTCGCAAGAGAAATACATGGCCTTGCCGGCCTTGATGGAGGCGATGGCCATCTCCTTGATGCGCTCCACGGGGAGGTTGACATAGACATAGTTCATCCCGTCGTACAGATGCCGGTCATACTGGACCTCATAGACCTTGCCGTATTCGCGCAGGGGGTCGTTCATGATCATCACATAGTCGTGCTCGAGATCATAGCCGAGCAGCTCCTGGTAGAAGGACTTCGGGGTGTAAGTCTTGCCCTTCCAGGTGAACTCCTCGGGCGGGATGCCCAGGCAGAGGCCGAGCACGTGATAGACATCCTTGAGCATCTCGACCTTCTGCTTCTCCAGATAGGCGGGAAGGTCCTTGGCCTTCACGCCCGCCGGGGTCTCACGCAAGCGGAGTCCGTCGCGGCGGAGCAGGGTCTTGAGTTGGGAGGTCATCGCAGAGGTGTTGTTGGCCGAGAGGCTCTCGGGCATCACGTTCGCGGGGACCACGCCGTATTTCGTCACGAGGTTGGCCACGCCTGCGAAGGTGCCGCCGTCGCTGATGGGGTTGCTGAACAGCCAGTCCACCTCCCGGTCGTCGAAACTCTTGTCGCGGGTGTCGATCACGGCCTGCAGGAACAGGTTGGCCTTCTCGAGCATGTCGTAGAAGAAGTTGAAGTTCTGGGAGAACTGGAAATTGCCCAGGCCGTGCTTCTCGGAAGCCGCGGCGCGGAGCACGTTCAGACCCGTGAAGAGCCAGCAGCGGCCGGAGGACTTCTGGTCGGTGATGCCCCAGGTCTTGACGCGGTCGGAGAAGTTCGTGTCGATCATCGCGGCATTCTCCGCATTGGCGGACAGGACCGTGATGGAGGTGGTGTTGAGGGCGTTGCGGATGGCCTTGTCGGCCGCGGTGCCGGCGTAGCCCTGCTTGATCTCGTCAAGCATCTGCGGGGTGATGCTGCCCTTCGGCTGGGCGGAGGCGCCGACGCCGAGAAGCGCGAGCGCGAGGAGAAGGATCGTTCTTTTCATATAGCGTATCAATTACTTGCGCAGGATGATCCGCTCGATGCGGCGGGGCACCGAGGTCAGAATCTCATAGGGAATGGTCCCGAGGATGCCGGCGAGTTCGCCCACGGTCGGGTCCTCGCCGAAGATGGTTACCGTGTCGCCCACTTCCACGGGGATGCCGGTGACGTCGATCATGCACATATCCATGCAGATGTTGCCGATCGTGGGGGCGCGGCGGCCGCGGACGCTGAAGGAGGCCGCGCCGCAGCCGAAATGGCGGTCCAGTCCGTCGGCATAGCCCACGGGGATGGTGGCGATAGTGGTCCCTTCCGGGGCCACGTGGCCGTGGCGGCCGTAGCCGATGGTCCCGTCGCCCGGTCCCAGGGTCTTGACCTGCAGGACCTTGACCTTAAGCGAGGCCACCGGGGCGAGCTGTACGCCCGGCAGGGCGCTGATCCCGTAGATGCCGATGCCCAGGCGGACCATGTCGTGTTGGTATTGCGGGAAGCGCTCGATGCCGGCGGAGTTGAGGATGTGCCACATCGGTTTGTAGCCGAGGGTGTCGGTGAGGGCCTGCGCGTTCTGCTCGAACATCGCGATCTGGCCCAGGGTGAAGGCATCCTCGGCGGGATCCTCGGCGGCCGCGAGGTGCGAATAGACCGACTTCACGCGGACCTCCGGATGCTCCCGGAGGAAAGCGATCAGCGCCGGCACTTCCCCGGTCATGAAGCCCAGGCGGTGCATGCCCGTGTCCAGTTTGATGTGGACCGGGAAGTCGCGCAGGCCCCGCGCGCGGAGTTCTTTGCACAGGGCGGAGAGGGTGTAGAGGTTGGGGATGCCGGGCTCGAGGCGGTTGTCGATGATCTCGGGGAAGAAGTCGGTGCCCGCGGTGAGGACCAGGATGGGCAGGGAGATACCGTTGCGCCTCAGTTCGATGCCCTCGACGGGGAGGGCGACCGCCAGATAGTCGGCGCCTTCCTGCTGCATCATCGTGGCGAATTCCACGGCGCCGTGGCCGTAGGCGTTGGCTTTGACGAGCACGAGCAGTTTCGTGGCCGGCTTGAGCAGGCCGCGGAAGTAGCGGTAGTTGCTCCGGCAGGCGGGCAGGCGCAGCTCCAGACGCGAAAAGTCGTTCTCTCCTCTATGCATACAACTTACAAATATACTATTTTTTCCGGAAGGGGGCAATCTCCGAATAAACAAAGATGTCGGGCCAGCAGGTCCGACATCTTTGTTCCGCTAAGGATCTGATTACCAGCGATCCTCGGAAGAGACGGTCAACTTCTTGCGACCGTGGGCGCGGCGGGAAGCAAGAACCCGGCGGCCGTTCGGCGTGCTCATACGCTCGCGAAAACCGTGCTTGTTGACACGCTTGCGATTGGAGGGTTGATAAGTCCTTTTCATATCTTCTATTTTTAATTTTCAGATTTGGGAGGGCAAAGGTAATCTTTTCCGATTTCAATTACAAATTTTTCTGCAAAATATTCATCTTTCAGCCATTCATCGATGCGCCAGAGCCGTACGGCCCCGGGTTTGACCTGGCACCGGCGGACCAGCTGGGAGACTTCCTCCAGCACGTCGCCCCCCTTGAGGCAGAGGATGCCGCGGCGGAATTTGCCCTTCACCCAGGGGTAGAATTTATCCAGGGACGTGACCGCGCGGGAGACCACCCAGTCGAAGGGTCCGGGCAGGGATTCGGCGCGGGCCGCGACGCACTGCACGTTCTGCAGGCCCAGGCCGTCCGCGACCGCCTGCGCCACCCGCACCTTCTTGGCGATGGAGTCGCAGAGGGTGAAATGTGCCCGGGGGAATTCAACCGCGAGGGGGATGCCCGGAAAGCCGCCGCCCGTCCCTAAATCCAAGATTTCCGCGCCCTGAAACCCTTCCGGGTGGAAGCGGTCCAGGTACTCGGCGATGGCGAGGGAATGGAGGATGTGATGCGCGTAGATGTTGTCGATGTCCTTGCGGGACACGACATTGATCCGCTCGTTCCACTCGCGGTAGAGCGCGATCATCCCGGCATATTGTTCCTCGCCGCGGGGTGTCATTTGCGGGAAGCAGCGAACGCCTTGCCGGGCTCCGCGCAGGGGCCCAGCACCTCGCCGGTGCGTACATAGCGGAAACCGGGCTCGAAGAGCACGGGTTTGTATTTGGCGAAGTCGAGCCTGCCCTCGGCATCCAGCAGCTCTTCGCGGGCCCAGGTGTGCTCCACCTTGCAGATCAGCAGATAGCAGCCGTTGGCATCGTAGATATCGAGCAGCGAGCACTCCATCGAGACCGGGGCATCGTCCACGAGCGGGGCGCCGAGTTCACCGGCGCTCCAAGCGAAGATGCCGCTCTTGTCGACCTTGTTGCCGCTGACGATTCCGACGAAGTCCGCACGCGGGACGAGGGCTTCGTCCAGGAAGTTGACGGAGAGTTTCTTTTCTGCACGGATGCCGTCGCAGGTCTTGTGGGTCGGGGTGACGCTCAGGGTCACCACGCCGGCATCGCCGATGCCGGTCCAGGCAACCTCGAACCAGTTGGGCTTACCGTCCACCATCGCGCCCACGACCACGACCGGGGTCGGGAAGGACGCATTCACTTTACCGATATTCTTTTTCATAACATCCACAAAGATACAAAAAATCCCCGGCGAAAACCGGGGATCGCGAAAGAAGGATTATTTCTTATAACGGTCGATGAGTTCCTGCGGCAGTTTGACGATGCAGATGTTCATCGAGCGGTTGTCCTCGGAGAGCATGGCCGACTGGATTTCGATCTCCGTGCCGTCGGGCTTGAAGGTCGGGTGGACGTGGTCCTGCGCCGTGGTCTTGTGGCCGGCGGTGAGCAGGATGCGCTCCTTGGTGTGGCGGTCCACCACCCAGAGTTCGCGGGCGAAATCGTCGCCCGCCACCCAGTGGCCGTCCTGCGACCCGGCGACATGCCAGAAGTTGTCGCCGTCCACCTGGCCCTCCAGGGTCAGTTCGCGGGTGCGCATATTGACCACGGCGATGCCGGTGGCATATTCTTTCGTGCCGGCAGGACCCCAGTCCTTGGTCGTGTCCAGATCGCGCTCGTTCACGGCGATGCGGCGGTGCCCCAGGATGGCGATCACCAGTTCGTCCGCGCTGATCACGGCCTCGTGGGTCACCCAGTCATACTCGGTCTCGCGGTAGATCGGACGCAGGTTCGTGCCGTCGGCATTGACCATCCAGGTGCGCTGCGGGGCCTTGCCGCCGGTCTCCCAGCAGAAGATCACCTCGCCGGGGTGCCAGGGGTTGCCCTGGATATGGCCCACTTTGAAATGCACGGCCACCACGGGCTCGGCCTTGCCGGTGCGCAGGTCGATCTTGCCGATGCCGCCCGGGCCGGCGCCCATGTTGCGCGGGCCGAAGTTGGGCGCAATCGGCTCCGCGATGGGCATATTGCGGGCATAGTCAGGGGCCAGGCGGAAATATGCCAGTTCTTCGCTGCCGTCCAGGGCCAGGTCTCCTTCGACGCACAGTTCGGCGGGAATGATCCCGCAGATGCGCTCATAGGCGGCCTTGCCCTGCAGCTTGCCCGCCTCGGAATCCTTGAAGAGTTTCTCGAGGTTGATCTCCACGATCTCCCAGCCCGTCCGGCGCCCGTCGGGGCCGCGCTGCTGACGCTGGATGTAGAGATTCATCGAGTTGCGGGCCACGCAGAGCATGCCGGTGTAGCCGCCTTCCGTCACCTGTACCATCTCGCCGGTCTCCTCGTTGACGGCCATCGCCTCGCCGCGGACGCGGTTGGAGCGGAAGATCACCCACTTGCCGTCGGAAGTCCACTGATTGTGGGTCTGGTAGATCTTGGAGTCCCCCTTGCCACTCTGGCTGGTCAGGAAGACCAGTTCGACGCCGGTTTTGGGATCTTTGATCACCTTCTTCTCGGAAGGGAAACGCCGCCCGATCTGGGCGGAAACAGGAATTGCGGCCAGCGTCGCCAGGACAGCGCACAAAGCCAATTTGACTGTAACTTTCATTTTCTAACGGTATTGATCCGGACAAATATACAAAAAAGAACGGACAGGACACGCAGGCCCCGCCCGTTCTTCGAATGGGTAGACTAGTAGTTGTAACCGTAGTTCTGGTACTTCGCCTTCGCCTCGTTGCTCAGCGGCTGGCCCTCTTCGTCCGTCAGGAGATTGAGGTAGGTCGAAGGGAACGGCCGGAGCGTATTGAAGCTCTGGAAGTTGCCCTTCGGCCGGCCGGTCTGTCCGCTGTTGCCGATGACATTGTCGGCGACATCCCAGGAACCCACCTTGTAGTCCGTATTGCCGGCATTGGCACCGGCCTGCTTGTGCCACTGAATACGTGCTGCCTGCACGCCGGCGTGATGCACCTCGTTGTAGTAGGTGTACTCGTGGGTGAATTCGCGGGCGTATTCGTTGCAGATGAACTCGATGAAGCGGGCGAGTTCGGTCGTGGCCTGCGGGTGGTAGTTCTCCTTCTTGGAGTGCTCCGACACACCGTCCCAGTAGGAGGCGTCCACCTTGATCTTCTCGTAGGAGTCTTTGGCGGCATACGGGTAGACCTGCTCCTCAGCGCTCAACTGCTCGTGGCCCGGGTAGAGGCGTGCGATGACGTCAAGACGCTGCTCGCCATCCTTGAAAGCGGCGCGGCGGCGCAGAGCATTGATGTAGGTGATCGCTGTGTCGTAGTCTCCCTTGCGACCATACGCCTCGGCACAGACCAAATACATCTCGGCCGTACGCATCACGTTGACATCCCGGTAGGAGTACTCGGAGTCGGTACCTCCACGTTCGGAGTCCTGATACTTGCGGATGGTCGGGATACCCTCTGCCGTGTCGTTTTCGAGTTGCATGAAGTTCTTGGTGTTGTATTCCATGGCTCCATTGCCGTCCGGCATGATCGGTGCGCGGTAGTAGTATTTGTCACCGTCCTTGATCCAGCGGGCATAGATGACATAGGGCTGGGCAAGCGCTTCGTTGATATCGATGGCCGTATCCTTGGTATTCTCGATGAATGCCTGGGAGATGTCGCCGGCTCCCATCTTGTGCTCACCTGCGACAGCCGCACGGCCGCCCCAGGCAGGCCACTTGTAGTTGTCCTTGATCTTTGCATTGAAATACGCAGCCTGGGCTTCGGACCAGCGATACGTGCCGTTCTTCGGGTCGTCGTAGGCGAAGTAAGGCTTGTTCTCCTCCGGGATGGACTTGCTGGTCGGAGCGGCCGCCGTTGTGTACTGGATGTCAAAAGACTTCTGGAAACGGGAATCGTTGATCTTGTCAAATAAGTCGAAGCAGTCATCCGTCGGGACGAACGTAGCCTTGAAGTTGGTGTAGCGGCCGGCGCCATACTGCCAAACAATGGAAGGGATGCCCTTCAGTTCGGAAGTGTATTCCGCAGCTCCGAAGCGGATCAGGCGCTGGCTATAACGGTAGTTATCAGTGCCCTTGCCGAATACGGCGTTGTGGACGTGCTCAGGGGTGGTTTCGTTGGCATAGTCACCCAGCGCACCGCTCGGGAAGATATCAGCAAAGTCGGCATCCAGCGGATGGTCCTGGATCACAATCTTGGCAAAGAAGATAGCAGAGTCGAGGTCTGCTGTCCCGGATCCCTTGTATAGCGCACCAAGGTAGGACTTCGGGTTAGAGGTATCGAGGGTGCCATCCGCGTTGCGTCCATACTCGGTGGTGCCGTAGTCCTTACCTTGGTAGCGGTTGAGATACATCCGGGCAAGCAGGAAGGCAGCCGTATATTTGGTCGCACGGCCGAATTCAGCGGCTGAATAACTGGCTGGCAGATGCTCATAAGCAAAGCGTAACTCGCCGATCAGGGTCTTGTACATATCCGCTGACGGGGTCCGCTCGAAGACATAGGACTTCGGCAAGGTCTGGTAGGGCTCAGTGCAGAAGTGGACGTCGCCAAATGCGGTGTTCAATTCGTAATAAATCCACGCGCGGCAGACCAGCGACTCGGACAGACGTTGGTTGGCGTAGGCCTGATCCTCGGCAAAGCGGCCCAGGGCGGCTCCGCTGCGGATGGCCTTGATGGCCCGGTTGCAGGTGGCGATTTCCGGATAGGCACCGATGGTGGAACCGCCGGAATATTCGCCCAGATAGCCGTTGGCCGCACCGGCTGCGGTAAGCCAGTTGGTATTGTTGCCATCCCAGGTGTTGCCGGAATAAGCATCATTCTCGAAATAGGTGGTCATCATATCGTGACCGCCCTCGTGGGTGAAATGCCCGGCAAAGAATTGCCGGTCGAAACGGAAGGCGTTGTAGTTTGCGACAATCATCTGTTCCAGACCCTGCTCCGTTTCGAGGTAGTCCTGGGTGATTGTGGAGACGAGTTCTTCCTTCAGGAAAGTATCGGTGCAGCCGGCAAGCAGCATGGCGAACGCGGCGGCAATCAGGATCATTCTATGTTTCATGGTCATTTCCTTTTAGTGATTAAAAACCAAGTCTCAGACCAAAGACCAGACTGCGGGTCAGCGTAGTATTGTCAGTCTGGAGGTAGCCCAGGCCGTCGGAGTTCATATCGTCGGGGTTGATACCGACCCGGACCAGTTCACCGCCGAAAACGAAAGGATTGAGCACCTGCAGGGAGACGGCGGCGTTGGAAGCGCCGATCTTGCTGACCAGGTTCTTGGGCAGATTGTACGTCAGGGAGATGTTGCGGATGGCCACCATATCGCCCATGGCGAGGTTCGGCGTACCGTACACGGTCACCGGCTTCTTGCTGGTATCGATCGGACGGGCATAACGGGCGCCTGTGTTGGTCGGGCTCCAAGTGCTGTTCTCGACGCGCCGGCCGATGGTCTGCAGCACACCCATATGGCTCCCGCCATAGGCGTTTCCGAAGCGGAAATACGCGAAGAAGGTCAAAGTCAGATCCTTCCAGCTAAAGGTGTTGTTGATGCCACCGGTCCACTTCGGAGACAGGGTGTAAATCTTTTTGTCGTCATCGTTAAAGACACCGAAACCATTGTTTTTATAGTACACAGTTTCGCCGGTGAGTTCGCCTGCGGCGTTCTTGATCTTGACCGATTTAGCGTCCGGATCAGAAGCGGTTGTCTCGATGAACTCCTGATCCACGGTCTTGTAGGAGCCCGGGTAGAAGTTCATACCGAGAGAACGATAAATGTCCATTAGGCGGTTGTCTTCCGGTGTATCCTGCCATAGGCGGTCATACTGCCAAGTATATGTGACGCGCAGCGGCGCACCCACAAACCAGTTGTTGCTCTTGTCTTCCGTGGCTCCGTTGGCCAGTTCGACGATCTCGTCGCGGTTGGTCGAGAAAGTCCAGTTGGTCTCCCAGCGGAAGTCGCGCGTCCGGACGTTGACGGTATTCAGTTCGATCTCGAAACCACGGTTGCGTGTCTTGCCCACGTTGGCACGGACCGTCGTGTAGCCGGTAATGACAGGCACGGACTGGTTCATCAGGAGGTCGTAGGTGTTGGTGATGTAGTATTCGAGGGAACCGTAGATGCGGTAATCCAGGAAGGCGTAATCAAGACCGATGTTGAGGGAGGCGGTCTTCTCCCAACCCAGACCATAGTTTGCCATGGAACCGGGTTTGGCACCCGGGGTGTTGACGGTCACCAGACCCTCGCCGAGCGGCATCTTGGCGCGGCTGGAAGTAATCGTACCCATCGCCTGATACGGGTTGATGGCGGAGTTGCCGGTCACACCGTAGCCGGCGCGGAGCTTGAGCTGGTTGATCCAGTTGAGGCGCTTGATGAATTCCTCCTGCTCCATCTTCCACGCAAGGGCCACGGACGGGAAGTAATCCCATTTGTTGCCGGGGGCGAGCACGGAGGCGCCGTCGTAACGGATCGTCGCCGTGAGCAGGTACTTGCTCATCAGACTATAGTTGAGGCGGGCCATGTAGGAAGCGCGCTGCCAGGCGGAATAGCTGGAACCGACACTCAATTTGCTCTTGTCGGAGTCGCCGATGCCGAACCAGCGGGCCGTCGGATACACGGTGTCATACATACGGGCGTTCAAGCCTTCGGACTGACTCTGTTCCGCGGATTGGACCAGGGTCACGCCCAGAGAGTGGATGTTGCCGAAGTCCCGGTTGTACATCAGCATATTCTCCAGGGTCCAGGCTTTGTTGAGGCTGTGGGCATAATAGCCGCTGTTGGGCAGGCTGGCCGGAGCCGCGAAGGGGTTGGTAAAGCCGCTGTCGTTGTATTGGCCGCTGCGGTTGTGGCGGTACTGGAAACCGAAATTGGTCCGCCACCGCAGGCCCTTGAGCGGAGCCCAGAAGCCGGCGAAATCCACCTCGGCAAAGGAGGCCAGGTTGACGGAGGCCGTATAGGTCATATTGGTGGACTCGGTCATATTGCGCAGCGGGCTGTGGTAGACCTGATCGTACTCGTTGTCCACGGTCAGGATGCTGCCATCCTCGTTGAAGGCGGGGGCCCAGGGCATCATTTTGTAGCGGGCCAATGAATAGGAATCCTTCCACATGCCCTCGTTGCCGGAGTTGTTGATGAAACCGTAATCTTTCTCGGAATAGGTGCCGGTCATGGTGATGCCGCCCTTGAGCCAATTGGTAGCCGTTACTTCGCCGGAGACCTTGGCCGTATAACGCTTGTACATCTGGTCTTTCATCGGGACCTTCTGGTCCAGCAGTCCCATCGAAACATAGATATTGGACTTATCCGTGCCGGCCGACAGGGAAACCATATGGTCGTTGGTGACAGCCGGATGGCGGAGCACCAGACCGGCCCAGTCGGTGTTGAGGAGGTTCTCAGGATGGTATTCAGGCACCTGGGCGGCATAGCCGCGGGCAATCTCTTCCGATGTAGCGTTGCGCATCAGGTAGTTGCCGGACGCATCCTTCGGGAAGACCTTGTCCAGCGAAGCGTTCATATAGGTGGAGAACTGGGGATTCAGCCAGTTGGCGATGTCCTGGGCCGGATCCGGTGCCGTGCCGTACTGTCCGCCATAGGCATCGGAGTTGATGGCCTGCTGGCGGTTGTAGTCCAGCAGCTGCTGGGAATCCATCCACTTGGTCAGGCTGTGCAGCTGGCTCAGGGTCACCGTGCCGCTGTAGTTGACACTGGTCTTGCCGGTCTGGCCCCGCTTCGTAGTCACGAGCAGGACGCCATTGGCGCCGCGGGAGCCATAGATGGCCGTGGCGGATGCGTCTTTGAGGACCTCGACGGATTCGATGTCGGCAGGGTTCAGGTCGTTGATCGAACCGGCACTGTAGGGAATGCCGTCCACGACGAAGAGCGGGCTGTTGCTCGCCATCAGGGAACGGTTGCCGCGGATGGTGATCGATCCGATTTCACCGGGACGGTTGTTACTGGACACGACCATACCGGTCACGCGGCCCTGCATGGCCTGCAGGGCATTCTGGACGGGGCGTTCTTCGATCATCTCGCTGGTCATCCGGGCCATGGAGCCCGTGATTTCGGATTTGCGCTGGGTACCATAGCCCACGACGACCACTTCATCCAAGAAAGAGGTGTCTTCGGCAAGGACGACGCGCATTCCGTTCGCGGCAGCGACAGTCTGGGTGGCGTACCCGATACAGGAGATTTCCAGCCGGGAGCCGGGTGCGACGCTCAGCACGAACACACCATCCATGTCCGTCACCGTGCCGGTGTCCGTTCCGAGGACGCGGACGCCGGCACCGATCACCGGTTCGCCGGCGGCATCCACGACGGTGCCCCGGACAGGACCGGCTTGATACGCCTGTTCCGGAGAGCGGTTGTCCGTTCCGGCCGGGGCCGGAAGGGCGGACACGCCCGATTGGAACAGGAAAAGGAAAACAACCATCGAAATGATTGCATTACTTCTCTTCATCATACAATGCGTGAATTAAAGGTTATTATGTGATAAGAATGTGGGGGTGATCCTGGCAGAGGTCACGAAGGACAAAAAAATCATCGGCTAACGGTTATTGGTTGTAACAAATGTAGGTTTTTTCTCAATAAAATGCAAATACGCGGGCCGGATTATCCGGCAGGTTCCCGGCCCGCGTCCCTTACCATAACCAAATCGTTTAACCATTCTGCATTGTGAATGAGATTCACAGGCAAAGGTATTCAATAAAACCGCACCCGAAGGACTGTAATCCGTTCATTGTCAGTATCCAAAACCGCCATCCCGGAAGCGGGGCCTGACGGTTTGGGGTTTTTCACGGATTCTTCTTATATTTGTATATTCTATTGATTCGTACCGGCCCTATGTTGTTATTACAAATACAGAATCCCATCAGCGAAGAGCAGCTCGTCAGCAAGGCCGACTCCGCCAAAGTCGCCATCCGGCAATTCACGGAGATGCTGGCCGCCGACCCCGGCACCGCCCTGCAGAGCCTCGGCAGGCAGGCCGTCCAGTTCGGACTCAAGGTCCTCGCCGCCCTGGTCATCTACATCGTCGGGGCGTGGATCATCAAGCGCATCAAGCGCTCCCTGCAGCGCATGTTCGCGCGCAAGCAGACCGACCGGGCCATGGCTTCGTTCATCACCAGCCTCGTCTCCATCGTGCTGACCATCATCCTGATCGTCATCACGGTGGGCACCCTGGGCGTCAACACCTCCTCGCTCGCCGCCCTGCTCGCCGCGGGCGGCATGGCCATCGGCCTGGCACTGAGCGGCACCCTGCAGAACTTCGCCGGCGGCCTGATGATCATGGCCTTCAAGCCCTTCAAGGCCGGCGACTATATCGAAGCGCAGGGCTACGCCGGCACGGTCACGGAAGTGACCATCGTCGGCACCCACCTCACCACCCTGGACAACCGCAAGGTCATCCTGCCCAACGGGGCGCTGTCCGGCGGCAACATCGTCAACTACTCCAGCTTCCCGCTGCGCCGCATCGACGTCACCGTCAGCGTGGAATACGGCACTCCCTCCGAGGCCTGCAAGCAGCGGCTCACCGAGATCGTCAAGGAGGATCCGCGTTTCCTGGACGCCTCCACCCCCGGCGCCGCCGACCCGGTCATCGCCATCCAGAAACTCGACACCAGTTCGGTCAATTTCCTGATCCGCGCCTGGGTCAACACCCCCGACTACTGGAACGCCCTGTTCGACCTCAACGAGCGCGTCTACACCGAGCTCCCGCAGGCGGGCTTCCACTTCCCGTTCCCGCAGTTGGACGTCCACATCCGCACCTGACATTCCCCGTACTGACATTTCAACGAAAAACCAATCTTCCATCACATTATGAGAAAATTCCTCCTTCCCTTCATCGCCTGCACCCTGCTGGCCGGCGTGTGCGCCTGCGGCCCGCAGCCGGCCGCCGAAGAGCAAGCCCAAGCCGTGCAGAACGACTCCAACACCCCCCTGCACCTGCTGCAGCCCGACTACAAGATCCCCTACGGCGTGCCCGCCAAGGAGGATGTCAAGGCCGACCTGGACCGCATCCTCAAGTTCGTGGACGCCGAGACGCCCTGGCAGCCCGGCGAGGACGGGGAGATTCCCCGCGGCGCCTTCCGGCTCGCCAGCTATGAGTGGGGCGTGACCTACGCCGCGATGCTCACCGCCGGCGCCACCACGGGCGACAAGGCCTTTACCGATTATACGTACAACCGCCACAAACTGCTGGCGACCCAGGCCGAGGAATACCGCGCCACGAACGGCAAGCCCGCCCACCGGATCAGCGTGACCATGACTCCCCACGCGCTGGACGACTGCGGCGCCGTGTGCGTGTCCATGATCAAGGACCAGGTGGCCCACCCCGAACTGAACCTCCGTCCGCTGATCGACCTCTATGCCGATTACATCATGAACAAGGAGTTCCGTCTCAAGGACGGCACCCTGGCCCGCAACCGGCCGCAGCTCAACACCGTGTGGCTGGACGATATGTTCATGGGCATCCCGGCCCTCGCCTGGTACGGCAAGCTCACCGGCGACCGCCGCTACTTTGACGAGGCCGTCCGCCAGATCCGCCTTTTCAAAGACAAGATGTGGGTCCCGGAGAAGAATCTCTTCCGCCACGGCTGGGTGGAGGCGATGGACGAGCATCCCGCCTACCACTGGGGCCGCGCCAACGGCTGGGCCATCCTGACGATGTGCGACGTGCTCGACGCCCTGCCGGAGAACTATCCGGGCCGCGCCGAGATCCTCGACCTCTACCGCAAGCACGTCAAGGGCCTCGCCGCCCTGCAGAGCAGCGAGGGCTTCTGGCACCAGCTCGTGGACCGCAACGACTCCTACCTCGAGTCCTCCTGCACCGCCATCTATGCCTACTGCTTCGCGCACGGCATCTGCGAGGGCTGGATCCACCCGCTCGAGTACGGCCCCGCCGCCCTGCTCGCCTGGGACGCCGTCCACACGGTCATCGACGAGGAGGGCAAGGTGAACGGTACCTGCGTTGGCACCGGCATGGCCTTCGACCCGGCATTCTATTACTACCGCCCGGTCAGCCCCTTCGCGGCCCACGCCTACGGCCCGGCCATCTTCGCAGGCGCCGAAGTGCTGCGCCTCCTGGACAAGTTCCACCCGCGCATGAACGACAGCGCCATCCAGTTCTACTACGAGGACTACTCCGACAAGGGACCCATCTTCTCCATCGGCCAGTAATATGAAGAGGCTCTCCGTCCTGTGCCTCGCCCTGCTGATCGCGGGGCAGGCGCTCCCTGCCCAGACGCGTTCCTGGGAAGGCATCCACCGCACCCCCCTCTCCGAAGCGGCCCGGCAGTTCGCCAACCCGCCCGCCGAGTTCGCCAGCCACGTGATCTGGGGCTGGGAAGGCCCGATGGACATCGAGACCATCCGCCACGACCTTGACTCCATCAAGACCAAGGGCTTCCGCTCCGTCATCTTCGAGGCCGGCTACCGGCTCCCCTATGAATACCTCTCCGACGAATGGTTCGAGGGCATCCGCACCGGCGTGATGGAAGCCAAGGCCCGCGGCCTGAAGGTCTGGCTCATCGATGAGGGCAAATATCCCAGCGGCTTCGCCGGGGGCAAATTCACCCGCGAACGGCCCGATCTGCGGATGAAGGCCGTCGTGGCCGTGGACACCCTCCACGTAGAGAAAGGCACCGTCCTGCGGGGCGCGGCCGTCTCGCCCAAGGCCCTGAGCGCCGTGGCGGTGAGCCGCTCCGGCGCGCCCAACCGCACCGTCCCGATCACCGACGGCAAGATCGACTTCACCGCCGGACTGGACGAGTGGGATATCATCTTCGCCGGCACGGACTACCGGACCGGCCAGACCCGCGCCGTCAACAACCCGACCGGCGGCAAGGACACCCGCAACTCCATCTGCGACTACCTCAGCCCCGAGGCCGTGCGCCAGTTCATCGACTGGACCCACGAGCAGTACAAGAAATACCTCGGCGAGGAGTTCGGCAAGACCCTGCTGGGCTTCCGCGGCGACGAGCCCGACTTCGCCTACACCCCCTGGACCCCGAAAATGGTCGAGGAGTTCGTCGCCCGCAAGGGCTACGACCCCACACCCTGGCTCGCCAGCCTGCTCGCCCGCACGCAGACCGTGCGCGAGAAGCGCTTCCGCGCCGACTACTGGGACGTGTGGTCCGAGCTTTTCGCCACCAACTTCTTCCAGCAGCAGGCGGAGTGGTGCGCCGAGAACGGCCTCGCGCACATCACCCACCTCAACAACGACCACAACATGCCGGTCTGCATCCGCGCCGAGGGCAACTTCTTCCGCGACCTCAGCCGGGTGCAGGTGCCGGGCGTAGACGCCATCTGGAACCAGATCTGGCCGGAGACGGTCAACGACTTCCCCAAGTTCGCCTCGTCCGTCAGCCACGTCTGGGGCAAGCCGCGCGCGTTCAGCGAGAGCTTCGCGGCCTACAACACCCCGCCCAGCATCCCGCAGGCCAAATATGCGGTGGACTACCAGATCGTGCGCGGCATCAATTTCTTCGAGTTCATGTTCTGGATGGCGGGCTCCGAGCGGGCCAACTGGATGACCGACCCGCGGATGAAGGGGCTCAACGACTACACCAACCGCGCCACCTACCTGATGGCCCTCGGCGAGCCGGGCGCCCGCGTGGGGGTATACTACCCCACCGCCACCTTCTGGCTGAATGACCAGAGCGTCAATCCCGACCTGCTGGAGATCGCCCAGCTGCTGCTCAAGCATCAGCGCGACTTCGACTGGCTGGACGACGACGCCTTCAAGGAGGCCCTCCGCGTCAGCGGCGGCACCCTCGTCAACCAAAGCGGCCAGCGCTACGAGACACTCGTCATCCCCTCCGCCGACGTTCTCTCCGAGCAGGCGTTCGAGATGATCGCCGACTTCGCCCGGACCGGCGGCAAGGTCCTCTTCTGGGGCCGCAAGCCCACGATGCTCGTCGGCCGCAGTTTCCTGGAGCCCAAACCCCTTCCGGACACGCCCGACTGGCTCGAGGAGCCTTCCGTGAGCTGGACGGCCACCGTCTCGGGTGCGATGCCCGCCACGGCCGAGATGCGCATCCTGCCGCAGCTGAGCATGGACCGGATGATGCGCAATCCCCCGGGCCAGGCACCCCTCGAGGAGCCGGCCACCTACGCCGTGCGCTACACCCGGCGCGTGATGCCGGACGGCGTGCTCTATTTCCTCTTCAACGAGGGTGAGAAGGACGCCGTCTTCGAGGCGGAATTCGATGCCGCCGGCATCGTGAAGGAGTGGAACGCCGAGACGGGCGCCGTCACGGCCATTCCTGCCGAGACCGTTGATGGCAAGATCCGCCTCGGCCTCAATCTCAAGGCCTGGGAGAGCAAGATCATCTCCATCGAGCGCGGCAATAAAGATTACAATGTCAAGAAGTTCGGCGTCAAGGGCAAGGGCGCCGTGGAGACCGCGGCCATCCAGGCCGTGATCGACCGGGCGGCGGCCGAAGGCGGCGGCACGGTCGTCTTCCCGGCGGGCAAGTACCTCAGCGGCGCGCTCTTCTTCCCCCGCGGGGTGAACCTCCGCGTCGAGAAGAAGGCCTTCCTGCAGGGCACGGCCAACCCCGACGACTACCCGGTCATCAAGACCCGTTTCGAGGGCATCGAGCGGATGTGGCGCTGCGCCTTCCTCAACTTCGACAACTCCGAGAACGTGTCCGTGAGCGGCGAGGGCACCATCGACGGCAACGGCCTGGCGTGGAACAAGGTCGGGTTCGGCATGAACGGCCGCCCGCGCTTAATGTGCCTGACCCGCTGCGACGGCGGCTCGGTCAAGGGTCTGCACCTGCAGAATCAGGCCTCCTGGTGCCTGCACGTACTTTACACCCGCGGCTTCACCATCGATGGGCTGGACATCCGGGCCATCGAATACATCCCCAGTTCGGACGGCATCGACATCGACTCCTGCTCCGATGTCTACATCGCCAACACCTACATCTTCGTCCACGACGATGACATCTCCATCAAGTCCGGCAAGGACGAGGACGGCCGCCGCGTGGGCCGCCCGAGCGAGAACATCCTCATCGAGGACTGCCACTTCGCCTACGGCCACGGCGCCGTGACGATGGGCAGCGAGATTTCCGGCGGCATCCGCAACGTGACCTCCCGCCGCATCAAGGTGGACGGCGACAACTGGGGCCCGATCCGCTTCAAGAGCCAGCCGCCCCGCGGGGGCTGGGTGGAGAACATCGTCTTCGAGGATTATGAGATCGACAACGTGCGCAACATCCTGGATATCAACATGGACTGGAACACCCGCCGGCCTGCCGGCCAGCAGCCGGTCTATTACGAGCCGGCGACGCGCCTGCGCAACATCACGATCCGCAACGTCCGCGCCAAGGGCCAGAGGCTCGGCACGATGAACGGCTTCCCGGTCGCTCCTTTCGGCGACGATGTCTTCCACTTCGAGAACTGCCGCTTCGAAGCCGAAAGCGGCCTGGTGATCGGCCATGCAGACGCAGTCAGTTTCGACGGCGTCGAACTCATCGTCCACGAGGGTCCCACCTTCATCCCGGTGGGGACCCGGGCACAGTAAACATCAGCGGAGCAATCCCGCTTCGACGGCCCGGCCGGCTTCTTCAAGCTTGGCCGGGCTTCCGATATCGATGAGGCGGAGGTTCTCCGCCACCACGCCCCGGATCGTGCCGGCGGCGCATTCGCTGAGGTAGAAATCGATGATGGAGAACTTGTCCGGCCAGGCGGCCATCTTCTCGAAGACGGCGTCCGAGACGATGTGGATGCCGCAGAAAGAATAGCGGCGATATTGCGACGGATCGAAATCCGGCAGGTAAGGGCTCTTGATCTCGCCCGTGAGCACATTGGTCCAGCCCGCCAGGCGCATCTGCTCATCAAAGAGCAGGTAGCGGTAGGCCGGGGCGTCGGTCAGCAGCAGCGTCGCCAGGTTCTCCGGCTCATCCTGCTCCAGGAACCAACTCAGATCCAAGTCGCTGAGTATATCCACATTATGCACCAGGAAGCGCCCTTCTTCGGAAGCGAGCAGCGGAGCCGCGTGCTTGATACCGCCCCCCGTCTCCAGGGGCTCGGCCGTCTCGCGGGAAATGGCGAGCTGCGCGCCGAAGTTCCCGTTTCCCGCAAGGTACTCCTCAATCTGCTCCGCGAAATGGTGCACGTTCACCACGAACGGCCCCAGGCCGGCCTCGCGGAGTTTGCAGATCACGCGCCGGAGCATCGGCGTCCCCGCGACGGGGACCAGCGCCTTGGGCATCTTGTCCGTGAGCGGACGAAGCCGGGTCCCGAGCCCCGCGGCGAAGATCAGCGCTTTCATAATGCCACCTCCATTCCGGGAATGATTGTCCGGCCGTCCCATTCCGTGCAGAGCCGCTGCAGCAGCTCGGTCAGGTAGGGATAGCGCGCGAAGGGCTCGGCCGTGAGCTCGCGGAAGCAGCCCAGCACCGTGGGGATGCAGTCGAGGAAGAGTTGCTTGCGCTCCACCAGGCCGCGGAAGCCGTAGGCCCCCGTCTCCTGCAGCAGGCGCACGAGCGTCAGCAGGCGGTACTGCCGGTAGAAATCCTTCTCGTCCACGGGACGGAAGGCATCCAGGGCGCGCAGGTACACGCCCTCCAGTTCGCGGCGCATCGCCGGACTGAAATGCGTCCCGGCGTTCCAGAGGAAAGAGGCAAGGTCGTATTGCACCGGGCCGCGGCGGCCGCCCTGGAAGTCGATGAAGCAGGGCTCGCCGTCCTTGATCATCACGTTGCGCGCCTGGAAGTCGCGGTACATAAAGGTGTCCCCCTCGAAATCCAGGGCGTCCGCGCGCAGGCGGTCGAAGTCGTCCTGCAGGCGGATCTCGCTGAATTCCAGACCGGTGAGCTTCAGGAAATCGTATTTAAAATAATTGAGGTCGAAGTCAACCATCCGGGCATTGAACTCCCGGTCGGGGAAGCAGATGTCCCAGTCCAGGCCCTCCCCCACCTTGAACTGCACGGCGGGCAGCAAGGCCATCGTGTCGTGCAGCCAGTCGCGCTGCTCCTGCGTGAAAGAGCCGTCCGCGAGGGCCGGTTTGAGGAGTTCGAAGAGCTGCCCGCCGCCCAGGTCTTCCTGGAGATAGGCCATCCCGTCCGGCGCAACGGCATACACCGACGGGGCGTGCAGGCCGCGGGCGCAGAACTGCGCGTCGATCTCGAGGAAGGCGCGGTTCTCGGCCGGGTTCGTGCCGATGCAGCCGATCACGGTCCCCCCGCCCCCGGACAGGCGGTAATACTTCCGGGCGCTGCCGGAAAGGGGCAGCAACTCGCATCGGTCCGCTTCTTCGCCGGACCAGCCGCGGTAGAGTCGGGTGAGTCTTTCCATATCCGGAAGGCTAAGTTACACACTTTTTGAGAATCCCCCAAAAGTACTTACATTTGTAGATTGTATGAGTCTGTTCTCGCGCATAGCCTTTCCGGCCGCAGTGATGGCGATCGCCACCGCCGGGGCGCTGGACTACGGCCGCGGCCCGGTGCAGCCCTTGCGCCCGGACGCGGGCGTGCGGGTGGCGGCGCCGGACACCGTGGTCTATCCCGTGGCCGGCTACAAACTGCGCCGCACCCTCTCGCTGGAGGAGATCACCGTGGTCGATACCTCCTCCGCCACCGAGGGGGCGGACTCCGTCGCGGTGAGCATCGACACGGTCTTGCGCCTGAGCCCGCGGGACTCGTTCAAGGCCCTGCTGGATACCTCGCTCTGGAGCCAGCTGGACTCCCTGTTCCTGGCCGACTCCCTCGCCAAGGCCAAGGCCGCCTTCGACGCCTGGTACGCCGGCCTCTCCAAGCAGGAGCGCAAGGCCTATGACATGGAGCAGCGCGCCCAGCGCAAGCTCGCCCAGATGGATTCCCTCAAGAAAGCCAAAGAGGAGAAACAGAACATCCGCGACTCCATCGCGGAGACCACCCCGCGCATCCTGCAGACCTACATCCTGCCCGACTCGCTCTACTACAAGCGCCTCATCAGCTGGAAGCAGGACCCCGACTTCGGCAAAATCTCGGCCGGCGTCCCCGACACCACATTCAACTACCACTTCCACGACTATCCCTTCCACCGGCGCGACGTCAACGCCACGTGGCTGGGCGTCGCCGGCTCACCGGTACAGTACTACAACTGGTTCCTGCGCGACAGCGACGAGGGGGTGGAGTTCTACGACGCCCAGGAGGCCTGGAGCTACTCGCACCGCACCCTGCCGCACTACAACACCAAGGTCCCCTACACCGAGCTCGGCTACTCGGGCACCCTGCTCGCCAACCGCGACAAGGAGTCCGACAACCTCCACATCTTCACCACCCAGAACATCACCCCGGCGCTGAACTTCGCCCTGCTGTACGACCGCTTCGGCGGCGGGGGCATGCTCGAGAGCGAGCAGACCGCCAACAAGACCTCCGTCGTCCAGGCCAACTACCTGGGCAAGCGCTACACCCTGCACGCGGGCTACATCCGCAACGTCGTGAACCGCCAGGAGAACGGCGGCATCACCGACCTGACCTGGATCCGGGACACCACGGTGGACGCCCGCGACATCCCCGTGTACCTGTCCGGCGCCCGCTCCAAGATCAAGAAGAACACCTTCTTCGTGGACCAGCAGCTGCGCATCCCCTTCACCTTCATCAGCCGGATGCGCGCCAAACGCGACACCACCTTCCACTTCGACCCCGACGCCCTGGACCGCAACCTCACCACGGCCTACCTCGGCCACAGCAGCGAGTTCTCCACCTACACCCGGGAATACTACGACAACATCACCGGCGGCACCGCCCTGCAGTACTACGACCTCTACCGCTACGGGTCCGCGAGCGCCGATTCGATGCGCGTCGCCCGACTCGATAACAAGGTCTATCTCCGCCTCCAGCCCTGGTCCGACGCGGGCATCATCTCCAAGCTCGACCTGGGCGTGGGCGACTACCTGAAACAGTATTTCGACAGCACCAGCGTCCGGCCGACCAAGCACGTGGAGAACTCCGTGTATCTCTACGCCGGGGCCGAAGGACAACTGCGGGACAATGCCTTCTGGGACGCCAAGGCCCGCTACGTGCTGCTCGGCCACGATTTCGCCGACTTCAACGTGGAAGCCAACGCGGAGTTCCGCTTCTACCCGTTCCGCCGGGCGCGCAAGAGCCCGGTCAGCCTGTCGGCGCATTTCGAGACCTCCCTGCGCGAGCCCACCTACTACCAGCAGCACCTCAACCTCAACCATTTCGCCTGGGACAACGATTTCGGCAAGATCTCCACGACCCGCATCCAGGGCAAACTGGACATCCCGCGCTGGGGCCTGTACGCCGACGTGGGCTATGCCCTGCTGGGCAACAGCCTCTATTACGACACCTCCGGCATCATCCGCCAGGAGGGACCCGTGGTGAACGTGCTCGCCGCGAACCTCCGCAAGGACCTCAAGCTGGGTCCCCTGCACCTCGACCACCGGGCGCTCTTCCAGGTCTCGTCCAATCCAACCGTCCTCCCGCTGCCCGCCGCGGCCTTCAATTTCCGCTACTACCTGGAGTTCGTGGTGCAGCGCAACGAGCAGAACCAGAACGTGATGGTGATGCAGATCGGGGCCGACGCCTACTACAACACCCCCTGGAACGCCCCGGCGTGGAACCCGAACCTGGGCGTCTTCCATAACCAGGACCAGAATCGCTACACCAACGGTCCCTTCTTCGACGTCTTCGTCAACGTCCAGTGGAAGCGCGCCTGCGTGTTCATCAAGTACCAGAATGCCGGCGGCGGCTGGCCGATGCGCAAGATGGACTACTTCAGCGCAGACCGCTTCGTCGTGACCGCCAACGGAATGGACGGGCTCAAACTGGGCATCTACTGGCCGTTCTACACCCAGCCCACCGACCGCCGCCAGGGCGCCCCTTCGCAGTCGCAGCAACGTCATCAATAAACGCATGCGCCGCCGAGACCCCAAGCCCGCCATCGTCCTCACCCTGACCGCCCTGCTGATCCTCGGTACGGGCATCGCCACCCTGCTCAAGCCGGAGCCCGAACTCCCGCCCCCGCCCGAGAACATCCTTCCCGAGCCTGAGACCAATCCCCTGGACAGCCTGATGCTCGTCCTGAAGCGCCCGCGCGGCCGGGAGGGGAAACTCTCGCGGCTCAGCCCCTACGACAGCCTGATCCGCGCACACGCCGATTCCCTGGGCTGGGACTGGCACCTGCTCGCCGCCGTGATCTACCAGGAATCCCGCTTCAACACCGAGGCCCGCTCGTCCCGCGGGGCGGAAGGCCTGATGCAGATGATGCCCGCGACGGCCCGCAAATACGGCGTCACCGACCCCCTGGACCCGGAGCAAAGCATCGCCGCCGGGGCCCGGATGCTGGGCAAATTGATCCGCCGCTACTACCCGGTCGGAGACAATATGACCGAGCGCTACAAATACGCCCTCGCAGCCTACAACGCCGGGGTGGGGCGCATCGACGACTGTCTGCGGGTGGCGCGCCTGCTCGGCACGGATACCAGTTACTGGCTGAATGTCGTGAACCACGCCCTGCCGCGGATGCAGGATGAGGCCATCCTCGCTTCGGGGGCGGTCCGATCCGGCCCGTTCCGGGGAGAGGAGACGGTCCGCTATGTGGATAGCGTCATTTCCCTGTATCAGCGTTTCTGCCGGATATGCCCTTGACGATACGGCCCACCAGCGGGTCCGTCCAACGCATCATCAGACCCGGCAGGATGGCCAGCAGGAGGGTTCCCAGCCCGATTACCACCCCGTCCGTGCGGGCAAGCAGGACGTCTCCGAGACCGGTCCAGGCCCCGGAGCCGAAAGGGTTGGCGAAGAACAGCGCGCAGAGCAGCACGGAGAGCGCCACGATCAGCGAATCCATCACGACTTTGACCGGCGAGAAAGGTTTCTTGAACACCTGCGAGATGGCGCCCACCGTCATCTCCGCCGAGAGCATCCAGGCGTTCGCGGCCACCTCGATGCTCACGCCCAGGGCCGTCACGGCCCCGGCGAGCACCGACAGGGCGAGCCGGAGGGCGAAATGGGACGGATGCAGCCAGTCCAGGGCCCAGAGCCAGCCGTCGATCAGGTAGCCGAACAGGGCCGAGGCCACGATCTGCATCAGGTATTCCGCCTTGAAGTCCTTGCGCAGCAGGGCCAGCTGGATGAGCAGGTAGCTCATATTGACCAGCAGGGTGAAGGTCCCGACCGAGAGGACGGGCCATTTGAGATTCAGCACATAGGAGGGACACGAGAGCGGCGCCGTGCCGAGGTTGGAAATGATGGACAGCGCGACGCCCAGCGCCACGAACACCAGACCCACGGTCGCAAAGCCGTAGCGCAGCAGGATATCTTTCACTTTCGGGCCCATCGTGCCTGCAAATATCGGAATTTTCCGTAAATTCGCAGTTCGATCCGGATGATCCATAAATTAATTTAATATATATGAAAAAGCTTTTAGCAATCATGATTCCTGTCTTGATGCTGGCGGCCTGCCAGCCCAAGGAGACCAAGGCGCCGGCCCTGGATACCACCGACATGGACCTCAGCGTGAAGCCTGGGGACGATTTCTTCCTCTATGCCAACGGCAACTGGATGAAGAAGAACCCCCTCAAGCCGGAATATGCCCGCTTCGGCTCCTTCGACGTGCTGCGCGAGAAGAATGTCGAGGACCTGAACGCCCTCTTCGCCGAGATGAGCGAGCTCAATCCCGAGCCCGGCACCATCGAGCAGAAGATCGTGGACCTGTATAAGCAGGGCCTCGACTCCGTCCGCCTCAACGCGGAGGGCGCCGCCCCGCTGAAGAAGTACCTCGACGAGCTGTATGCCGTCCCGGACAAGAAAGCGCTGGCCGCACACCTGGGCAAGCTCAACCTTTCGGGCGGCGGCGGATTCTTCCGCGGCGGCGTGGAGGCCGATATGAAAGACAGCAAGAACCAGATCTTCTACCTGAACCAGGGCGGTCTGGGCATGCGCAACCGGGATTACTATGTGGATCCGGCCAACGCCGGGCTCCGCAAGGGCTACGAAGAGATGCTCGTCAAGTTCTTCACCCTCGCCGGACTGGACCAGCCTGAGCAGCGCGCGGCCAACGCCGCCGCCCTCGAGGACCAGCTCGCCGTCGTCTCCTGGAGCAGCGTGCAGAACCGCGACACCGAGAAGCAGTACAACCCGATGAGCTCCGCGAAGATCTACAAGACCTATCCGGGCTTCGACTTCAAGACCTTCTTCCAGGCCCTCGGCCTGCCCGAGATGGACAAGGTCATCGTCTCCCAGCCGTCCTATTTCGAGGGATTCAGCAAGATCTACCGCCTGGCAAGCCTGGACGTCCTCAAGGACTACCTGGCCGCACGGCTGATCAGCGGCGCCGCCGAGAGCCTCTCCGACGACTTCTATGCCGCCAATTTCGACTTCTTCAGCACCCAGATGAGCGGCGTGACCGAGCAGCGGCCGCGCTGGAAGCGCGCGATGAACGTGCCCAGCAGCACCCTCAGCCAGGCCGTGGGCCAGCTCTACGTCGCGAAATTCTTCCCCGAGTCCTCCAAGCAGAAGATGCTTGACCTGGTGAAGAACCTGCAGATCGCCCTCGGGCAGCACATCGACGCGCTGGACTGGATGTCCGATGCCACCAAGGCCAAGGCCCGCGAGAAGCTCGCCTCCTTCACCGTCAAGATCGGCTATCCCGACGAGTGGAAGGACTACAGCACCCTGAAGGTGGACCCGGAGCTGAGCTACTACGAGAACCTGCGCGCCGCCAGCGCCTGGCGCGTGGCCGAGAATCTCGACAAACTCGGCAAGCCCACGGACCCGACCGAGTGGGGCATGTCTCCGCAGACGGTCAACGCCTACTACAACCCCTCCACCAACGAGATCTGCTTCCCGGCCGGCATCCTGCAGCCGCCTTTCTTCAACCCGGATGCGGATGATGCCGTCAACTACGGCGCCATCGGCGTGGTGATCGGCCACGAGATGACCCACGGCTTCGACGACCAGGGCAGCCTCTTCGACAAGGACGGCAACATGAACAACTGGTGGACCCCCGAGGACCGTGCCGCCTTCGAGCAGAAGACCCGCGTGCTCGTGGACCAGTACAACGCCGTGGAGGTCCTGCCGGGCATGCACGCCAACGGCGAATTCACCCTGGGTGAGAACATCGCCGACCACGGCGGCGTGAGCGTGGCCTGGACGGCCCTGCACAACGCCCTCGGCGAGAACGTGCCCGCGCCCATCGACGGCTTCACCGCCGACCAGCGCTTCTTCCTCGGTTTCGCCCGCGTCTGGGCCCAGAACATCACCGACGAGGAGATCGCCCGCCGTACCCTGCAGGACGAGCACTCCCTGGGCTGCAACCGCGTCAACGTGACTCTGCGCAACTTCGGCTCCTTCTTTGATGCCTTCGACATCCAGGAAGGTGACCCGATGTGGCGTCCGGAGGCCGAGCGCGTCCTGATCTGGTAAAGGATGCAGGCAGAAGGGTTCATCGCCGCACGCCTGCGCGTCAAGGAAAAGATGGCTGTCGTCGCGATAGCCATCTCTTTCCTTGTCATCATCATCGCCGTCGCGATCTCCGGCGGGTTCCGCCGGGAGATCCGCGGCGGGGTGAGCGCGGTCACGGGCGATGTCCTGCTGACCAACGCCGCCGCCGACCTGACAGGCAGCGACGATCCCATCTGCGCCACACCCTCTTATTTATCCCAGCTGGAGGCCGTCCCCGGGGTGGAGCGCATCGAGCCGGTCATCTACCAGGCCGGCATCCTCAAAGTCGGGGACGACATCCACGGCGCCCTGTTCAAGGGCACTCTCGCCGACACCCTCTCGCTGAGCGTGCGCCTGCCCTCGGCCCTGGCCGCCCGCCTCGGGCTCGGCCCCGGGGACGACCTGACGGCCTATTTCATCGGGGAGAAGGTCAAGATCCGCAAATGGCACATCACCGAGGTGTACGACGCCGCGATGGACACCCCGGAGGGCCAGCTGCTCTACGTGCCCATCGGCGACCTGCGGCGCCTCAACGAGTGGGAGCCGGACCAGGCTTCCCTGCTGGAAGTGACCCTGTCCCCCAAACGGCGCAGCCGCCGGGCGATGAGCGAAGCCACGCAGGAACTGGGCTGGCGCGCCACGCTGAACGCGCAGCCGGACGAGGATCCACTGCGGGCCGTCTCGGCCACGGAGCGCTTCGCCCAACTGTTCGACTGGCTGGAACTGATCGATTTCAACGTCTACGCCATCCTGCTGCTGATGACCATCGTGGCAGGCTTCAACATGATCTCCGGCCTGCTGATCCTGCTGTTCCGCAATGTCTCCACGATTGGCATCCTCAAGACCCTCGGGATGGGCGACCGCGCCATTGCGCGCGTGTTTCTGCGGGTCGGCGCCCGGACCGTGGCCATCGGGATGGCCGCCGGCAACCTGCTCGCCCTGCTGTTCTGCCTGGTCCAGGGCACCACGCACTGGATCAAGCTCAATCCCGAGAATTATTTCGTCTCTTTCGTGCCGGTGCAGGTGAATCTGCCGGCCATCCTGCTGGCGGACGCGGCCGCTTTCGCGGGCATCCTGCTCCTCCTGCTGATTCCCACGCTGTTCATTTCGCGGGTCGATCCCGCCAAGACCGTCAAGGCCGACTAGACCTTCGCCTCCCGGAAGACCTCCTGGATCGAAGGATAGGTATTCTTCAGATACGGGGGGAGGCTGGACCGCGCCACCCAGACCGCGCGGGTGATGTCCTCCTCGCGCTGCGGCGTGAGGTTCACCGGGTCGGTATAGAGCATGTCGTACCACCAGGTGTGCTTGAGGTGCCAGATACCGCCGCGCAGATAGCAATGGTCCGTGATGCAGATCAGATTACGCAGTTCCAACTGGTCCACGCCCGTCTCTTCCTGCACTTCGCGCAGGGCGGTGAGGGTGATCTCCTCCCCTGCCTCGCGGTGACCTTTGGGGAGGTCCCAGAGGCCGCTGCGCTGGATCAGCAAGTAGTCGCCGCGGCGGTTGGAGACGAGCCCGCCGGCGGCGTCCACTTCCCGGAATTCCGCGCAGACCCGCCGGTACATCCATTCGGTGTTTTCGGTGGGGATGTAGATGCGGGCAAGGGACTGCGAGGCCTCGAACATCGCCACGAGGGTGTGGATGTTGATGGTCTCCCCGAAGTGGAATTCGACGGCGTTGGGGTCGGAGAGGGCCTGTTCGTCGGGACTGCAGATGATGATGCAGCGTTTTTCGAAATAGATTCTATGCATCGGATTTTTGCTATCTTTGCAATCGGTACAACAAATGTAAGCATTATTTCCGACTATGACAGCACACTATACCAGCAAGCACGGCCAGGTCGCCCGGCGGCCCGAGGAGCTTTATATGACTTTCACCGATTTGCGCAATTTTGCGCAGATGGTGCCCCAGGGCCGGGTCCAGGCCGATATCCAGGCGGATTTCGATACGCTTTCGGTGACGGTCCAGGGTTTCAAGATCGGGGTGCGCGTGGATGACCGGGAGCCTTACCGGCTCATCCGGCTGGGGAGCAGCGAGTCGCCCGTGGAGTTCGTGGGGGTGTTGCATTTCGAGCCGTCGCCGATTCCCGGGCGGACGGATTTCTGGATCGACCTGGACGCGAATCTCAATTTTATGATGAAGACGATGTTGGGCGGGCGGCTGCAGGATGCGCTGGATCAGATGGTGGACAGTCTGGTGGATGTGTCCGAAGGGCGGATTCCGCCGATGGCGCAGGATTTCCGGGGGTGATGGAGGAGGCGTCCGTTTCGGTTCGGCTCAATCCTTTTAAGGGTGCTGCGGGTCCTGCGGGGGCCGCGGTGCCGTGGTCGCCGTATGGGCGCATCCTGCCCGAGCGCCCCGTCTTTACCCTCGATCCTCTTTGGCACGCGGGGTGCTATTATGTGCAAGATAGTTCCGCGATGTTTGTAGGACACGTCTTTCGTTCCCTTCTGGAGCGCGGCAAGGGCTCTCCCCCGAAAAACTTCGCGCTTCCTCCCGAGGCACCGACTCCAATCTGCGAATGCGCCGAAGCGGCGACGGCAGTAGCCTCTGAAAACCGTAGCCACCCTCGGCTTCGTAAGAGGGAGGGGCCCGCAGCCGAAGGCTGTGGGAGGGGTCCGACGCAGTCGGACGTTTTCAGAGGCTGGCTGCCGCAGAGCGAAGGGCAATCGGTGATTCGGGTTTTGGATTTGTGCGCGAGTCCGGGCGGGAAGACGACGGATCTGGCGGCGTCGCTGCGGGAACTGTACGGAGACGCTTTCGTGCTGGTAGCGAATGAAGTAATGAAGGCACGCGTAGGAGTGCTGGATGATAATGTGGCACGCTGGGGAGACCCGAATGTCGTGGTGACGAGCGTCGACCCGGGAGCCTTCGCCTCGCTCGCGGGCTGGTTCGACATCATCGTCGCCGACGTCCCCTGCAGCGGCGAAGGCATGTTCCGCAAAGACCCCCGTGCCCGGCAGGAATGGAGCCCCGCGGTGGTGGAGCTCTGCGCCGCCCGCCAGCGCCGCATCCTCGCGGACGTCTGGCCCGCCCTGCGCGAAGGCGGCTGGCTGCTCTACAGCACCTGCACCTACGAGGCCGCCGAGAACGACGACAACCTCGCCTGGGCCGCCGAAACCCTCGGCGGCGAAATCCTCCCGCCGGAAGCCGAGTTCGAGGAGATGGGCGTACGCCTCACCCCCCACGGCCACCTGCTCGAAGCCGGCGTGGTCCCGGGCGAAGGACAGTGGGCCGGGGCGCTGCAGAAGACGGCCCCGCAGCGGGTGTCCCCCCGCGCGGACCTCGCCGCCCTGCACCCCGTCCGCAGCGGCCTGCGCAAAGGCGGGCAGCTGGGAAAAGAGTTCCTGCCCGACCCCGACTACGCTTTGAGCATAAAATTTGATAGAGAGGACTATCCGTGTGCGGACGTGGACCTGCCCACGGCCCTGCGCTACCTCCACCGGGATGCGCTCGTCCTGCCCCAGGCCGCACCCGGCTACAATGTGATCACCTACCTCGGCCACCCGCTGGGATTCGTCAAGAACATCGGTTCGCGATGCAACAACCTCCTCCCCAAGGGCCGCCGGATTTTGATGAACGTATGAATATGAAGAAACTGATCGCCCCGATCGCCCTGATCCTGCTGATGACCTGCGCCGCCTTTGCGCAGGAAGAGCTCCCCACCGAAGACTTCCAGGCCCGCTACGAGCGCCTGGTGCGCAACGTCGGGTATTCCGGCGTAGGCGTAGAGACCCTGCTCGACCGCTGGGAGACCGCCAGCCCGGACGATCCGGCCATTCCCGTGGCCCGCTTCAATTATTATTTTACGAAAAGCCAGAAGACGGAGATCGTGCCCAAGCCCGGGGAGCGGCGCTACCTGGGGCAGCAGCCGTCCCTGACCCTCAAAGACTCCGAGGGCAACGATATCAATTATTTCGAGGACGTCACTTACGATGAGGAACTCTTCGGCGAGGCGCTGAAGGTCCTGGACAAGCAGATCGCCGAACATCCGGACGAACTGCGCTGGCATTTCCTCAAGATCACGGCCCTGACCGACTACGAGAAGGAGAGCCCGGACATGGCCGCCGCGGAGATCAAGGCGCTCATCGAGCGAAATGCCACCGCCCGTCCGGCCTGGACCCTCGACGGGGAAAGCGTCGATACGGATCTTTTCCAGCAGGGCATCGGCGAATACTGCGCCCTCTTCTTCCAGACCGGCACCCCCGCCAGCTACGAGTATTTCCGCGAGATCTCCGAGCGGATGAACAAACTCTTCCCCAAGAACCCCGTCTTCCTGGACAACCTCGGCTCCTACCAGCAGGTGGTCAAGAACAACGACAAACAGGCCATCAAATATTACAAAAAGGCCCTCAAACTCGACCCCGAGGACTACGCCGCCACCCGCAACATGCAGCTCATCGAGCGCAAACAAGCCCTCGCGAAGAAGAAATAAAAAGTTTCGGGTTGTGTGAAACTTTTTGCGAGGTCTTGCCGTATAAAAATTGCTTTGTCAATTTGTAACGCATGAAACTCTCTCAATTTGATTTCGAACTCCCCCAGGAGAAGATCGCCACGGAACTGATGCCCGAAGTGGACGGACACGTCCAGTGGCGCGACGAATGCAAACTGATGGTCCTGCACAAGGACACCGGCGAGATCGAGCACCGGCAGTTCAAGGATATCATCGATTACTTCGGCAAGGGCGACCGCTTCGTGCTCAACGACACCAAGGTCTTCCCCGCCAAGCTCTATGGCAAGAAGGAAAAGACGGGCGCCGACATCATGGTCTTCCTGCTGCGCGAACTCAACAAGGAGCAGCGCCTCTGGGACGTGATCGTGGACCCGGCCCGCAAGATCCGCATCGGCAACAAACTCTATTTCGGCGAAGACGAGAGCATGGTCGCCGAAGTGATCGACAACACGACCTCCCGCGGACGCACCCTGCGTTTCCTCTATGACGGCCCCTACGAGGAGTTCAAAGCCGCGCTCTTCGCCCTCGGCCAGACCCCCGTGCCGGAGTGGGTCAAGCAGACTCCGACCGCCAGGGACGCCGAGGAATTCCAGACCATCTTCGCGAAATACGAAGGCGCCGTGTCCGCCCCCGCGGCCGGGCTGCACTTCAGCCGCGAACTGCTCAACCGGATGATCCTGCACGACATCGAGAAGACTTTCATCACCGTGCATATGGGCATCGGCCACTTCCGCACCGTGGACGTGGAGGACCTCTCCAAGCACCGCATGGACGGCGAACGCATCATCATCAGCGAGCAGGCCGCCGCCGAAATCAACCGCACCAAGCGCGCCGGCGGCAAGATCTGCGCCGTGGGCGTGACCGTGATCCGAGCCCTGGAGACCTACGTGACCACGGACCACGAAGTCCGCGCCAACGACACCTGGACCAACAAGTTCATCTTCCCGCCCTACGAGTTCTCCATCCCCGACGCCATCGTGTCCAACTTCCACCTCCCGGAATCCACGATGCTGATGTCCGTGGCGGCCTTCGGCGGCTATGACAAGGTGATGAACGCCTACCGCACCGCCCTGGAGGGCGACTATCGCTTCGGTCCCTACGGCGACGCCCTGCTGATCCTGTAGCGTATAACTGGCAGAAAGATAGAGAATCCGGTTGATTTGCTCAGCCGGATTTTTTATATTTGTCCCGAAACATAAACACTATGAGAAATGGACAAAGATTCTGCACCCGTGGTGAGCGCCATCGCGCTCAACGCCATCTTCGGCAATGAGCCGAAGTTTTCCCACAACCTGATCGATGCGCTCGGCTCCGCCGAAGCGGTGTTCGCACTCTCCGAGCAGCAACGGCTCGAACTGTTCGGGCCCTACAACGCCCGCGCCGGCAGCATAGGCCCCGCCGCGCTCGAAGCCGCGCAGCAGGAATACGAACAACTCTCCGCGCGCGGCGTCCAGTTCCTCGACATCTTCGACGAGGGCTACCCGGAGGCCCTCCGGGAATGTCCCGACGCCCCCCTGCTGCTCTATGTGCGCAGCGCCACCCCCGCCCGGGAGCTGTTCGGCGGGCGGCCCGCCGTGTCCATCGTCGGCACGCGCGACCAGAGCCTCTACGGCCGGGCCTGCTGCCAGCGCATCGTCCGGGCCCTCGGCGAGGCACCCTGCAAACCGCTGATCGTCAGCGGCCTGGCCCTGGGGGTGGACATCACCGCCCACGCTGCCGCGCTGGACTGCGGCCTCCCGACCATCGGCGTGAGCCCGGTCGGCGTGGAGGATGTCTATCCCCGCCGGCACACGGCTTTCGTGGAACGGATGGTCGCCACGCCGGGCTGTGCACTGGTAACGGATTATCCCCCCGGCACCTTCCCGGCGGCCTTCAATTTCCTGCGGCGCAACCGCATCATCGCCGGGCTGGGAGGGGCCACCATCCTGGTCGAATCCCGCCTCAGGGGCGGCGGAATGATCACCGCCCGCCTCGCCGCCGGCTACGGACGGGACGTGTTCGCCGTACCCGGGCGCATCGACGACCTGCGCTCGCAGGGCTGCAACCTGCTGCTCCGCGAACAGCTGGCCGCCCCCGTGGCCTCGCCCGAGGCCTTGCCCGCCATCCTCGGCCTCGGCCGCCTGCGCCTGACCCGCAAGGCCGAGCTCGGGCAGGCCGTTCAGGAGCGTTTCGGGGCGGCCCTGCCCCCCGACGAGGTGGGGCGGCTCGTGCAGATCGCCCGCCTGGTGCACGAGCAGCGGGGAATCTGCTTCGACGAAATCTGCCGCGAGACCGGTATCGACTATGCACCGGTGGTGCGGGCGGCCGGGCTGCTGGAAGAGGAGGGCTTTCTGAGCGTGGATCTGCTCCAAAGATGCACCATTAATACAAAAAAAGTGTAAATTTGTATGATAATGGAGTTTATCGACACGCATACCCACAGCTACGACGAGGCCTTCGACGGCTGCGAGGACGAGGTGGTCCGCCGCGCCCTCGAGGCAGGTGTAAGCATCCAGCTCCAGGCCGACGTGGATTCCCGCGAACGGGGGCGGATGTTCGCCCTCGTGGAGCGGCATCCCGGCGTGCTGCGGCCGATGCTCGGGCTCTACCCCGGCTCCGTGGACAAGGACTGGCGGCGCGAGATCGACGCCCTGGAGGCCTGGCGCGGTCGCGGCATCGTGGCCGTGGGCGAGATCGGGCTGGACTACCACTACGGGGCCGAGTTCAAGAAGGAGCAGCAGGAGGCCTTCCGCACGCAGCTGGAGCTCGCCGCATCCTGGGACCTGCCGGTCAACATCCATCTCCGCGAGGCCACGGAGGATTTCCTCACCATCCTGGGCGAATGCCGCCACCTCGGTCTGCGGGGCAACCTGCACGCCTTCAGCGGCAGCGAGCAGACCTTCCGCCGGGTGCAGCGCCTCGGCGACTGGTACGTAGGCATCGGCGGCGTGCTGACCTTCAAGAAAGCCGCCATCGCCGAGGAGATCAAACGCATCCCCCTGGACCGCATCCTGCTCGAAACCGACGCCCCCTACCTCACCCCCGTCCCGCACCGGGGCGAGCGCAACGAGAGCGCCTACATCCCCCTGATCGCCGCCTTCCTCGCCCGCCAGAAAGGGCTGGAACTCAAGGAAGTCGCGGCCGCGACCACTGAAAACGCCAAAAGACTTTTTGCCCTATGAAACTGAGTTTCAACCTGTTCCCGGAGAAGTCCGTGCGCAATGCCGTGCTGCTGATCTATACCGGCGGCACCATCGGCATGAAAGAAGACCCCGCCGACGGCACGCTCAAGCCCTTCGACTTCAGCGGCATCCTCGAGGAAGTGCCCGAGCTGCGCAAGTTCGCGATGAAGATCGATTCCTATACCTTCAACCCGCTGATCGACTCCTCCGACGTGGAGCCCGCGCTCTGGCAGTCGCTCGCCCGGCTCATCCGCGACCGCTACGACGACTACGACGGCTTCGTGATCCTGCACGGCACGGACACGATGGCCTACAGCGCCTCCGCCCTGAGCTTCATGCTGGAGAACCTGGGCAAGAGCGTCATCTTCACCGGCAGCCAGCTCCCCATCGGGCAGCCCCGCACCGACGGCAAGGAGAACCTCATCTCCGCCGTCGAGATCGCCACGGCCAAGGATTCGCACCGGCACCCGCTGGTGCCCGAGGTGTGCATCTGCTTCAACGCCCAGCTGCTCCGGGGCAACCGCAGCGTCAAGGTCAACGCCACCGGCTTCGATGCGTTCAAGTCCCCGAACTACCCGCCCCTGGCCACGGCCGGCATCAATATCAAATATAACAACAGTTTCATCCACTACGGCTACGACCGCCGCAAGGGCGTCTCCATCCATACCAAACTCGACACCCGCGTATCCGTGCTCAAGCTCCATCCCGGCATCACGGAGCAGGCCGTCCGCGACATCCTGCTCGGGGACGGCTCCCGCGCCGTCATCCTGGAGACCTACGGCGCCGGCAACGCCCCCAGCCGCCCCTGGTTCCTCTCGCTGGTCCGGGAGGCCGCTTCGCGGGGCAAGATCCTGCTCAATGTCACGCAGTGCCTGAGCGGCGACGTGGATATGGATATCTACGCCACCGGCCGGGCCCTGAAGGACGCCGGAGTGGTCTGCGGGCACGATATCACCACCGAGAGCGCACTGGGTAAACTCTTCTATCTGATGGGAGAACACGCAGATAACGAGAAGGTCAAGACCCTGCTCGAGAAAAATCTCAAGGGCGAAATCTCAAAATAAGTATTGATAAATGGAATTTTTTTACTAAATTGCACCGCTTTTAGATTATTACGAATCATAGGATAAATCACAACTAATACATTATCAAATTCATTATGAAAAAGTTTTTCAGGTTTTTGGCAGTTGCAGGCGCTATGGCCTTCTCTGCAAACGCATTCGCCCAGGAGATGAGCGCGGCTGACCTTCTCAGCGGCAGCGAGCAGCCCCTCAACCAGGCTCTCAAGCAGAAATTCATCGAAGGTGGTCCTGCGTTCATGTCCTTGATCATCATCTGCTTGATCATCGGTCTTGCCCTCGCCATCGAGCGCATCCTCTATCTCTCCTTCTCCAAGATCAACACCAAGAAGCTCGTGGAGAAAGTCGAGGCTGCCCTCAACGAAGGTGGTATCGAGAAAGCCAAGGAGGTCTGCCGCAACACCCGCGGTCCGGTCGCCAGCATCTTCTATCAGGGTCTCCTGCGCTACGACCAGGGCCTCGATGTGGTCGAGAAGACGATCGTCTCCTATGGTTCCGTCCAGCAGAGCCAGCTCGAGAGCGGCCTTTCCTGGATCTCCCTGTTCATCGCCATCGCCCCGTCCCTCGGATTCCTCGGTACGGTTATCGGTATGATCAACGCCTTCGATGCCATCCAGGCTGCGGGTGATATCTCCCCGAACGTTGTTGCCGGTGGTATGAAGGTCGCCCTTATCACGACGGTCGGCGGTCTCATCGTCGCCATGATTCTCCAGGTCTTCTACAACTACATCCTCGCCAAGATCGAGAACATCACCATCGACATGGAGGATTCCTCCATCAGCCTGATCGACGTGCTGACCAAGTACAGCGAGAAGAAATAATCCTCAAACCCCGGTTTAAACGACTGAATAATGAAACTCAACAAGATATTCAAGTGGGGAATGGTGGTGCTGATCCTCATCAGCGTCGCTCTCCTGGTGTGGGGTTTCGTGAAGGGCTTTGCAGATGGTGACGTCGCTCTGCCTGCCACGAATGCTCTCCTCACCTGGGCAGCGATCATGATCGGCATCGCCCTCTTCTGCTGGATCGTCATCGGGCTGATCATCAGCGTCGCAAACAATCCGAAATCCCTCATCAAGATGGGTATCGTCCTGGTTGCGGTCGTCGCTGTGGCCCTGGTGGCATACATCCTTGCGAAGGGCAACCCCGTCCCGGGCTATACGGGAACTCCCGTCTCCCAGGGCATGCTCAAACTTACTGATACCATCCTGATCCTCACGGCCATCGCCGGTGTCGGCGCCATTGTTGCCATCATCGTCGGTGAAATCCGTCTGGCCATCGCTAACAAGAAGTAATTATGGCTAAGAAAACACCAGCAATCAATTCGAGTTCTACGGCCGATATCGCTTTCCTGTTGTTGTGCTACTTCCTGATGACCACAACGATGGGTTCGCACTTCGGACTTTCCCGTCGTCTCCCCCCGATGCCTGATCCCAATCAGAAGGTCGAGGACCAGAAGGTCAATCGGCGCAACATCATCGTGGTGAAGATCAACTCTGCCGATAGGATTCTTGCCGGTTCCGATGCCATTGACGTCTCTCAGCTTAAAGACAAGATTAAAGAGTTCATTAGCAACCCCGCCAACGATCCGAACCTTCCTGAGAAGGAAGTGAAGGAGATCGAAGGTTACAGCAAGGGCACCTACCCTGTCTCCAAGGGCGTGATTTCCCTGCAGAACGACCGTGGTACAAGTTACCAGGCCTATATCGCCGTCCAGAACGAACTCGTCAAGGCAGTCAACGAACTGCGTGACGACTTCTCGATGCGCGAGTTCGGCAAGGTTTATACGATGCTCGACGAAGACCAGCAGAAGATCGTCCGCGACTGTATCCCGCAGAACATTTCCGAGGCGGAGCCTAAGGACGTCGGTAAAAGAAGATAATAGGAGATAAGATTATGTCAAGATTCAAGAAAGGCGGCAAAAAAGAAATGCCGGGGATCACTTCCAGTTCCCTCTCCGATATCGTGTTCATGCTCCTGTTCTTCTTCATGGTCACCACGCAGATGCGTGACACCGAGCAGAAGGTCAAAATCACTACGCCTGAAGCATCCGAAGTCGTCAAGCTGGATCGCAAGGACCTCAACTCGTACATCAACATCGGTTCCCCTACCCTGCAGTATCAGGCCCAGTACGGTACCGATGCCCGTATCCAGTTGAACGACGCCTTCCGCACCACGGACGACATCCGCGACTTCGTCGCCGCGGAGCGTGACGCTTTGAGCGAGGCCGACCGCCAGCTCATGACCGTGTCCATCAAGGCTGACCAGGACGTCAGAATGGGTATCGTGACAGATGTTAAGCAGGAGCTGCGACGCTGCTCCGCCCTTAAGATCATGTACTCCGCAAGAAAGCCTGCAAAATAATCCTTTGCAGTATTGAATACGAGCAGCCCCCTTCAACGAGGGCTGCTTTTTAAAATCCATAAATCTAAAATGAAGGAAATACTTCGAACCAAGGTGAAGGACCTGCTCACGATGGAAGCAGGCCGGGAGGTCCTGGCCAAAGGCTGGGTCCGCACGAAGAGAGGGAACAAGGAGATCGCATTCATCGCGCTCAACGACGGATCGACCATCAAGAACCTGCAGATTGTCGTGGACAAGAATGCAGACACGGAACCCCTGCTCGCACAGATCAGCACGGGCGCCTGCATCGGCGTACGCGGCCGTCTGGTGGAATCCGTGGGCAGCGGCCAGGCCGTTGAAGTCCACGCAGAGGAGATCACCGTCTATGGCGGCTGCGATCCCGTGCGCTATCCGCTGCAGAAGAAGGACACTTCTTTCGAGTATCTGCGCACCGTCGCCCACCTGCGTCCCCGGACCAATACCTTCGGCGCCATCTGGCGCCTGCGCAGCCAGATGGCCTTCGCCATCCACGAGTATTTCCACAGCAAGGGCTTCGTCTACGTCCACACCCCGCTGATCACCGCTTCCGACGCGGAAGGGGCCGGACAGATGTTCCAGGTCACGACGCTCGATCTCGAGAATGTCCCGCGCGACAAGAAAGGCCGCATCGACTATGCCAAGGACTTCTTCGGCAAGCAGACCAGCCTGACTGTCAGCGGGCAGCTCGAGGGCGAGCTCGGGGCCACGGCCCTGGGCGAGATCTACACCTTCGGCCCGACTTTCCGCGCCGAGAATTCCAACACCCCGCGCCACCTCGCGGAGTTCTGGATGATCGAGCCCGAGATGGCGTTCTATGACATCAAGGACAACATGGACCTGGCCGAGGACTTCATCAAGCACCTGGTGTCCTATGCCCTGGAGCACTGCCTGGAGGATATCCAGTTCCTGAACGACCGCTATGACAATGAGCTGCTCGAACGGCTCCGCAGCGTCATCGGCACGGAGTTCGTCCGCCTGGAATATACCGAGGGCATCCGCATCCTCGAGCAGGCCGTGAAGGACGGCGTCCAATTCGAATATCCGGTCGCCTGGGGCATCGACCTGCAGAGCGAGCACGAGCGCTATCTCGTGGAGAAACACTTCGGCAAGCCGGTCATCCTCACGGGCTATCCCAAAGACATCAAGGCCTTCTATATGAAGCAGAACGACGACGGCAAGACCGTGCGCGCGATGGACGTGCTCTTCCCGAAGATCGGCGAGATCATCGGCGGTTCCGAGCGCGAGGCCGACCTGGGCAAGCTCGAGCACCGCATCGACGAGCTGGGGATGAGCCGCAAGAACCTCGAGTGGTACATCGACACCCGCCGCTTCGGCTCCTGCCCGCACAGCGGCTTCGGTCTCGGCTTCGAGCGTCTGCTCCTCTTCATCACCGGCATGTCCAACATCCGGGACGTCATCCCGTTCCCGAGAACTCCTAAAAACGCAGAATTCTAGTTATGTTAGTCATCGGTATCGCCGGCGGATCCGGCTCAGGCAAGACGACCGTCGTCAAAGCCATCACCGAGCAGCTCAACGCCAAGCGGGTGGTGGTCATCCCCCAGGATTCCTACTACAAGGACTCCAGCGACCTCTCCGACGAGGAGAAGCGCGCCCACAATTTCGATCATCCCGACGCCATCGACTGGGAACTGCTCTGCGATCAGCTCCGGGACCTCAAGCGCGGCAAGACCATCCAGCAGCCGGTGTATTCCTACATCTCCTGCTCCCGTTCCAAGACGGAGACGGTGACCGTGGAGCCCGCGGATGTCATCATCATCGAAGGCATCCTGATCTTCACCTGCAAGCGCCTGCGCGACCAGATGGATATCAAGATTTTCGTGGATGCGGACGATGACGACCGCCTGATGCGCGTGATGGCGCGCGACATCACCGAGCGCGGCAAGGACGTCCACTGGGTGATCGAGCGTTATTCGCGCACCGTCAAGCCGATGTACCTCCAGTTCATCGAGCCGAGCAAGCGCTACGCCGACATCATCATCCCGCAGGGCGGACATAACAAGGTGGCCATCGACATCATCACAGCCACCGTCGAGAAGTCCCTCGCGAAAATCAAATAAGCAGCCCCGTGCGCCGGATCTCCAGCGAAGACAAGGCAGGCCTCTACACCACCGTGATCGTCCATCTCGCGGTGGTGATTATCTGTCTGCTGGCGGGTCTGGATTATTCCCTGAAGAAGGAGAACAGCTTCGTGCTGGATTTCTCCAAGCTGGAGGAGAAGGAGCGCCTCCAGGAGGAGGTGGAGCGGCTGCGCAAGGAGGTGGAGTTCAAGGAGAGCATCGCCCGCAAGCTGGAGGAGGATCTGGGCTCGGTGCCGATCCGGGGCGTCGCCGTGGACCGCGGGGCCCTGCGGGATGATCGCGGGACGGATGCGGAACAGCTCTACCGCGACGCTGCGCGGCTGCAGGAGGAGCTTTCCAAGGGATATCAGGTGGAGCAGGACGACGTGGCCGATCCGGGGCCCGTGGTGCCCAAGAAACAGGAAAAGAAGCAGGAAGCGGTGTATACCGGGCCCTCGGTGGTGTCCTACTACCTGGAGGGGCGCAAGGCCAGTCATTTGCCGATTCCGGCGTATCGCTGCCTGGGCGGAGGGCAGGTGACGGTGCTGATCACCGTCAATCCCGGCGGGACCGTGATCGGGGCCAAGGTGGACGAGGCCGTGTCGTCGACGGATGGCTGCCTGCGCGCCTTTGCCATCCGTGCCGCCCGCCTGTCCAAGTTCTCCGCCAAAGCTGACGCTCCCCCCAAACAGCAGGGCAATATCGTTTACGAATTCATCCCCCAATAGCCCAATAGCTCCGTTGTCGCTATTGGGCTGACGCCTCCGATCCTATTTGATCTTACAGAATAGCAGGGCGTAGTCCGACGGGCAGTTCTCGAAGAGGGAGGCATAGCGTGACAAGCCGGGGACGCTGTCCTTGACATCGTCGTAGAGCGAGACGTCGCAGACAAAGACGACTTCGTTGTCGGGGGTCAGGAGCTGGGGCGGGCCGAAGAAGGCAAACGCGGAGCCTCTGTAGTCATAATATTCGATCCGCGAGGACATGTCCTTTTTGTCGATCAGCCAGACTCCCCTGTCCCGGTCTTCGCCGCTGATGATGTTTCCCAGCCCGAATAGCAGGTAGTCCCGGGTCTCGAAGGCCTCGCCGACGTAATAGATCTCCGGGGTGTTCGTCATGACGTCCAGCATGACTTCCCAGTCGTCCGATTTCAGGAAAGACTCCGGAAATCCTTTGCCGTGCAGGTTGAATTCGTAGGTGCTGACGACCTCGTTTCCCCGGCATTTATAGACCTTCGGCTCCGACAGGGGGACGTAGAAATACGCATCATCGTCCAACTTCGTCAGATGCGATCCGAAGGTGAAGAGCTGGAAGCTCTGGGGGAAGAAAGATGCGGTCTGCCGGTACGAGCCGTCCGTGAAGATGATTCTGTCGCAGACTTCATCGTCTCCGTCATAGCGCGTCATGAGCAAGGTCGCGCCCTCGCCTTCGGACAGCATGAGGTCCATATAGGCATGGTCGAGGTAGTATTCTGCGGACAGTTCCCCGTCCTCCGTATATTCGATGATATGCGTGTCGTCGGCCAGGGCCGTCAGTTTGTGGTCCCGGTACCGGCAGGTCTGGAGATAGGTATATTCGCCGGGGCCGCGTCCGACCTTGGAGATGTAGGTCCGGAGGGAACCATCCGGCCCGAACAGCAACAGGGCCTCCGTCTGCGTGTCGGTGAGGATATACCCGTCGCCGGCACGATCCAGACCCGCCTGGCTTGACGAGCCGAGCAGGTGGCCGTCCAGGTTCAGGGGCAGCAGGCGGATATCGGAATAGACCTCTTCAAAAAAGGAGGCGTTGCTCTTCTCCGAGAAGGAATCGATTTGAATGAGGGAAGGATCATCGCCGCCGGCCTTGCACGACAGCAACAGGATGACAGGCAGCCACAATGCCCGGAAACACTTTCTCATACACTTCTTGCTTTGAATTAAGGTATGTAAAACAACCCCCGAACCTCTGCAAGAATCATCCCAAACCCTTCCCCCGTCATAGCGGGAGCGGCGTCTCCCTTTTTCGGACACGAAAAAGGGAGACGCTCCTGGCGCGTCTCCCGAAAAACCAATTATTAACCGTTAGTATCCAGGATATTGTTTAAGGTTAGGACTGCTTGTTTTGCGATACAAAGGTAACAACTGAAGGGGAAACTCCTGTTGAAAATGGTCCTGATTCGGTGGAATATTGTCCAAAATCCATAAAAAAGTGTATTTTTGTACTGAAAAAGGTTAACCATGAGAAAAACCCGGCTGTTGCCCCTCGTGTGGGCACTCTGCGCCCTGGCGGCCTACGCCCAGGCCCCCCACTCCTTCTCCCGCTTCGGCCGCGAGAACGGTTTCGCCGGCACGACCGTAGAGAATATGGTCCAGGACAGCCACGGACAATTGTGGCTGGCCACCTGGGGCGGCCTCTACAGCTTCGACGGCCGGACCTTCACCAACTACAAGACCGACCAGCCCGACGAGGGAGACGTTCCGCGCAGCAACCGCTTCGTAGACGTAGAGGTCTTCGACGACGACCGGATCGCGGTCGTCTCCTATGACAACCAGCTCTACCGCCTGAACCCGGACACCCGCGTACTGGAGCCCGTGGACTGCCGCGGCCACGCCATCCAGCAGATCTTCCGACCCACGGAGGGTGACTGCTTCTACCTGACCACCGACAACGAAGTGCTGGACGCCACCTTCTCCCACTACTGCAGCGTCAGCCGGACGGCCACGGTCCACACCCTGATCCGCGACTCTGAAGGCGAAATCTGGATTCTCACCGACCAGGGCATCTACCGCAGCGGCGCGCAGACGATCGAAGTTCCCGCCTTCTGCGTCGAGATGGTGGACAGCACCCTGTACATCGGCTCCTCCGGCGGTGAAGTGCTCCGTTACCAGGACCAGGTGATCTCCTCGCTCCCCACCCAGCTGGACGCGGACATCACCTTCCTGGCGAAGGTCCCGCAGCGCCCCGAACTACTGATCGGCACGGACACCCACGGCATCGACATCTACAACCTCGAGGACGGCACGCGCAAACACATCCCCCTGGTCAACACCTCCTCCGACGAGAGCGGCTCCTTCACCTGTCGCGCCGACCGCCTGGGCAATCTCTGGATCTACTCCACCCGCGGCAGCCTCTATTGGTATGACAAGGAGAATCAGCAGCCCGTACCCTTTCTCAACAAGAGCATCCAGCAAGGCTGGAACTCCGAGACCGGCATCACCTCCTTCCTGGCGGACCGCCAGGGCAACCTCTGGATCGGCTCCACCTGGGGCGGACTGGAGCGCGTCACCTTCCAGGAGGACAATTTCAAGTTCCTCTCCATCGACGGGAGCGGCCAGATCGCCCGCCAGAACAGCGTGCGCGCCCTGGTCCAGGACAAGGACGGCTGGATCCTGGCCGCCACGCGCGACAGCCGGATCCACGTCTACGACGCCACCCTGCGCGAGCGCGGCACCTGGGACACCGGGTCGCCCGGCTACGCCCTGACCATCGCCCACGACGGCAAGGTCTGGGTGGGCACGAAGGGCGCCGGCCTGATCGAGATCTCCCGCCAGCCGGACGAAGGCGCCCAGGCCCGGCAGGTCCATTATTCAAAGGACGACTACTTCTACGGCCCCAACAGCGTCGACATCTATTCCCTGCTCGAGGACAGTTCGAACCGCCTGTGGATCGGCACCTTCGACGACGGGGTCGCCTATGTGGACCTCGCCACGCAGGACCGCCTTTTCATCAGCAAGAAGAACCGCCTGAGCTTCCCCACCGAGCGGCGCAACAGGATACGCTGCCTGGCGATCAGTCCGGACGGACGGCTCTATGCCGGCGGCCAGATGGGCCTGTTCGTCTGCGACCAGCCTTCCGGTGAGCCGGAGGAAATGCATTTCGACCGCTTCTCCCAGATCCTGGACTACGACATCCAGCACATCCTCTTCACCCGGACGGGAGAACTGTACGTCTCGTCCTTCGGCGCAGGTCTGCTGCACTTCGACAACGGCAATCCCGATAGCGAATTCACCGCCCTGACCACCAACGACGGCATGCTCTCAGACTACATCTACGCGACGATCGAAGACGCCGCCGGCAACCTCTGGATCGCCACCCAGGGCGGCCTCAACCGCTTCAACCCCCAGACCCGCAGTCTCATCGGCTTCCCCTACGACCGGCTCGGCCACCTGATGCGCTTCAACGAAGGGCAGCCCCTGCTCGCCCGCGACGGTAACCTCTATTTCAATACCACTGCCGGCATCCTCTATTTCGACCCCCGGGAGATCTCCAACAGTGACTACATCCCGGAACTCGTCATCCAGGCCTTCTACATCTCCGGCACCCGGCAGAGCCTGCCCGAGAGCGGGCCGGTGCGCATCCTGCCCACCGACGGCGTCCGCGTGCAGTTCTCCGCCGTGGACCTGACCGCCCCGGAACAGGTGCTCTATTCCTATAAACTGGACGGGCACGACGAGGACTGGATACACCTCGGGCACTCCGCCACCATCAGCATCCCGCCGCTGCGTCCGGGCAAATACACCCTGCGCATCCGCTCCACCAACGGCAACGGCCTGGCGGTGAACAACGAGCGGGATATCACCCTGCTGGTACGCAGGGCCTTCCGTTTCAACTGGACCTCGCTGCTCTTCCTGCTGCTGACCGCGGCCGCCGTCTTCCTGCTGACCCGCAAACGCAAGGCCGATCCGGTAGCGGAGACGGAGGAGGATCCCCTGCTCAAGGGCCTGCACGGCGACGACCGCCGCTTCGTCGAGGACTTCTGCGCCTTCCTGAACGGCCGCCTGGACGATGGCACGCTGGACGTCCCGCAAATGTGCGATGGAATGAACGTCAGCCGATCGGTGCTCTTCGAGAAATGCAAGAACCTGCTGGGCACGACGCCGGCCATCTTCCTGCGCCGCCTGCGGCTCCAGCGGGCGAAAACCCTGATCCGCGAAGGCGGCCGGACGATGGCCGAGATCTCATATGCGACGGGGTTCAACGACCCCCACTATTTCAGCAAGATTTTCAAGCAGGAATTCGGACTCACCCCTACCGAATACCGCGCCAGTCTGAAGCAGGAAGCCAATCCTCAGTAAAAGCAGGATTCGTCGTCTTGGCGAAAATGTTCTTTACCGTGTAGGCGGCAGCCTCTTCATCCGTGAGCTGTCGGCCTCCCATTTCGCGGGCGGCCAGGCGCTCCGATGTTGCGCCTGGGCCTACACGCTGTGGAAGGAGTGCGAGTTCGACCTGGACCTGAATCCGGCCGGCTGGCTGCCGTAATTGCTTTTTAGAAAAATCTTTTAATCATAATTCGGCAATACTCTAGAAGTATTGCCGAATTATGATTATATTTGCCTGTCATTATATGTAATATGAGACCAGCACGTTTTAAAGATGAGGTTGATGGACTCCTCGGTCAGGGGCGGGAATTGTCCACGGCGGATTTTTTTGCCATATGCCAGGGGATGCCACAATCCTCTGTTTATGCCCGTATCCGTTCTTTGTTGCAGGCAGGACGTCTGTCCAGGACGGGTCGTGGCATCTATGTCCCGGTACATAAACCCCACTACCACCCAGTTGTTACACTTTGGATGGAAGACGTGAACCGGCTGCTTGTCGACCGCTGCGAAGGTGTGAACAACTGCATCTTTCAAAAGGGCGGGAACCTTTATGTGGAAACGGCCAGGAGTGACATTCCGGTAATTGAAAGCACGCTTCGCGAACAATATGAAAAAGTAATTCATAAAAAAGACGCCGACGCTTTTCCGGCGCCGCTGGATGGCTACATTGTCGTGGGCCTTTTGGTTTCAGATGCTCCCGTCGACCGCTTTTCCGATATTTCGGTTCCTTCCATCGAAAAAGATCTGGTGGATACGTTGACTGATGGAGAGGATGGCAGCCGGCATTTTCAAAGGATTATGGAAGTGTATCCTGTCAATATCAACAGGCTCCGGCGCTATGCGGCCCGTCGCGGGCTGTCTGAAGAATTGTCTGCCCGGTTGGCAGGACTGGACTCTTCCAGGATGGAGATGTTTTCCCGCATCCAAAATTATCTGTACGGGACAGCCATCACCAAAGCCTGGGTATTCGGCTCATTTGCCAGGAGAGAGGAGACTCCGGAAAGCGATCTGGATATTCTTGTCGATTATGACAAGGGGGCAGGCGTCTCTCTGCTGGACATCATCCGATATCAACGGGATCTGGAAAAGATGATTCACCGGGAAGTGGATCTGGTGGTGGACGGAACCCTCCGCCCCTTTGCCGTTCCTTCTGCAAATCGGGATAAATACCTGGTATATGAGAGATAAAGTGAATGACGACGCCCGTCTGGAATTGATGATGGAAGCCGTCAGTAACATCGAAGAATTCCTGACCGGGATCGGATCCAGAGAAGCTTTTATTTCCAACAAATTAGTATGCCACGCAGTGGTCTACAATCTTCAGTGTATAGGTGAAGGATCCTATAAGTTATCACGGGAATATGTGAGGATGCATCCGCAGATTGATTGGGAAGTAATGGAGGGTTTACGCCACGTTCTGGTTCATGATTACTATACTGTTGATATGAATACTGTCTGGAACATCCTCCAAAAGGATATTCCCGCGCTGAAAGAGTATTTACTGGCGTGTCGTTAAGGTCTGTCACCACCGGGCGGCGCCCGACGGGCGCGGCGGGTGAGCAGCCGGGTCAGCAAAAGTCCTGTCAGAAAGATAGCCGTGGTGCCGAAGACGATGGTGAGGTAGGTGTGCACCGGGTGGCTGACCGTCATCCAGATGATGACGGCGAGCCCGGCCGAGACCGCCGCGATGCCCGCCGTCCGCGGGATGCTGCGGCAGACCAGCGCCAGCAAGAAGAGTCCCAGCATGCCGCCGCTGAAGATGGAAGCGAGTTTCCACCAGGCATCCAGCACCCCGTCCACCCGCATCATCAACAGGCCGATGACGATGCCCAGCGCTCCGACGACGAAAGAAGCCAGGTACAGCACCCGCAGCTCCTGCCGGTCCGTCCCCTTCCCTCCCCGCGCCTTGCGCCAGAAGTCCGTCAACACGATTGTCGCCGCAGAATTGATGCTGGTGGACACCGTACTCATCCCGGCGGCGAACAGCGAAGCGATGACCAGCCCCGTCAGGCCCGCCGGCAGGCCGTGCACGATGAAATGCGGGAAGACCTGGTCGCCCGCCACCCCGGCAGGCAGCAGTTCCGGCCGAGCCGTGTAGTAGGAGAACAGGGCCGTGCCGATATAGACGAACAGCAGGGACACCGGGACATAGAGCAGCCCGCCGAACAGCGTCGAGCGGACCGCTTCCCGCGTGGAGCGGGCCGTCATATAGCGCTGGACATAGTTCTGGTCGATGCCGTAATTCTGCAGATTGGTGAAAAGGCCATAGATGAGCACCACCCAGAAGGTCGGCTCCTGCAGCGACAGGCCGAAACTGCCCAGGCTGAACTTGCCGTGATCCGCCGCGATGCGGAAAAGCTGGCCCGGCCCCTCCGGCATCCCGAAAGTCAGGACCGCCGCACACGCGAGCGCCCCCACGATCAGGATGATGCCCTGCACGGCATCCGTCCAAAGCACAGCCACAATGCCGCCCAGCAACGAAAAGACCAGCGTCAGCAGCCCCGTGACTACGATCAGCGTACCGACATCCCAGCCGAACATCGTGTGGAGGGGGATGGCGAGCAGTAACAGGATGGACCCCGTGCGCGCGACCTGCGTCAGCAGGTAGCAGACGCCCACATAGCAGCGCGCCCAATAGCCGAAACGCCGCTCGAGATACTGGTAGGCCGATACGCTCCCCTGCCCCCGGTATAGCGGAATGAAAATCTTGGCGGCCAGCCAGGTAGCGATCGGGATGGAGAAACTGAAGACCAGCTGGTTCCAGTTGCCGCTGTAGGCCCCGCCGGGCAGCCCCAGGAAGCTGATGCTGCTGACGAAGGTCGCGAAAATCGACATGCCGACCACCCAGGACGGCATCTTGCCTTCCGCGGCCGTGAAGGCGGACGCGCCCTTGCGGCTGCGCCGGAAGAAGGAACTGCCGAAAACGACGACGCCCCCCACGAAGCCGAAGAATACCAGATAATCCAGCCAGCCCAGTCCCATCCGTTACTGTTTAAACGTTCCCAAATCCAAGGTCTCCAGGGCGGTGGCCAGTTTCTTCGCGGCCGCCTCGTCCAGCGAACGCCACGGCAAGGCGGGCAGCGGACTGCAGAGGCCGAGCAGGCCGGCCGCCGCCTTCAGTCCGCGCAGGTAGGCCGAACCGCCCGGCACGAGCGAATACACCGTCCCGCTCACGCGTTCGATCATCCTTTGCAGGCGCCGCACCTCCGCCAGGTCGCCCCGGTCGGCGGCCGCAAACATGGCGGTATATAAACGCGGGAACAGGTTGGCACCGCCGTTGATCCCGCCGTCGGCGCCCATCAGGACCGCCTCGCCGGTAATCTCCTCCGGCCCTACGTAGAGCGCGAAGTCCTCCCGCCCGCCAAGCTGGTGCAGCAGCGAGGCGAAATAGGTCATATTCGCCGAACTGTCCTTGAGCCCGGCGATATTCGGGTGGGCGGCCAGCTGAAGGACCGTCGGCAGTTCCAGCATCACCTTCACGCACGAGGGCATGTTGTAGAGATAGAGCGGCAGGGGCAGGACATCCGCCAAGGAGGAAAAAAAATCGACCAGTTCCGCCTGGCTGACGGACGCATAATAAGGCGCGGCCGCCACCAGCCCCGCCGCACCGTGGTCGGCGGCGAAGTCTCCCAGGGAAACGCTTTCCGCGAAAGCGGTGTCCGTCACGCCCACCAGCACCGGGACCCGGCCCGCCACGCGGGCGCTGACCCGTGCGACGAATTCCCGCCGCAGGCGGTAGGACAGGCTTTGCGCCTCTCCGGTCGTCCCCAGGATGAAAATCCCGGCCACGCCGCCCTCGATCAGATGCTCGACCAGGCGGTCGGTGCCCTCCGCATCCAACGTATCCTGCCCCAACAGGGGCGTCACCATCGGAGGAATAATCCCCCGGATCTTATCTTTCGTATTCATTTTCAAAACGATAGCCCGTTAAAAAGGAGTAGTCCGCTCAGTGGTGCGGATGAGCGTGCCCGTCAGGGTAATGTCGGCGGCCGAAGCGGCGCCGCCGCGCCCCTTCGGCGCCACCAGCGTCCAGCTCAGCGAACCGTCCTCCCCGAAACGGAAGCGGAAGGTCTCGTCCGCCCCCACGTTGAACATCGACAGGAGGTAGGTGCTGAGTTCGCCCGGAGCCGTCCAGCTGCAGCTGCCCGCCGTCTCATACGGCGTGACGGCCATGCGGTTGGCATAGACCATGCGGCCGAAAGCGGGTTTGCGGTCGGTGGCGCCGTATTTCCAGCCGTCCAGTCCGAAGGGCAGGTTGGTCGTGAACGCGTCCGCCTCGAGGGTCAGGTACACATTCCCCTCCTTGTCGAAACGGAAATCCACCGTCCGGATCCCCCAGTCGTTCTGGTGCAGGGCATAGCGCCGGGTGCAGCTGCGCACCGTGGCGGCCGGATCTCCCGGAGCAAAAGGCATCTTGAGGGCATATCCAGCCAGGGCGGCATTCAGGTCGAAGCCCTTGGCGGGCTTGAGTTTCTTATCCGACATCGTGTCGCAGAGCTGATAGACCAGGCTGTTGAAACCGTTCTCGTCGCCGATGGAAGCGTGTACAGCCACCACCACATCGCAGTCAGGCACCACGAGGGTCAGCTGGTTGGAAGCGCCGATGGCCCGCCAGGAACCGTGGCGGCCCATCCAGGTCTGGTAGCCGTAACCCTGGCTGCCGTCGTCCTTCGCGTTGATCGCGGGGTCGCGGTCGGGGTTCTGCCAGATATGCGGGGTCGTCATCGCCTCGATCCAGGCCGGATCGAGCAGCTGCCGGCCGCCCCAGCGGCCTTTGTTCTTGAGGAAAGTGCCGAACTTCGCCAGGTCGGAGGTACGGGCGTGCATACCGCCGTTGCCCATGTTCCGCCCGGACAGGTCCATCTCCCAGACGATGTCCTCCGAGAGGCCGAGCGGCTCGAAGAGGCGCGGGCGCAGGTACTCATAGATCGTCTCCCCCGTCACGCGGGTGATGATCTGCGAGAGCATGTGCGAGCAGGTGATGTTGTAGGCGAAGGAGGTGCCCGGGGCGTGGGCGTAGTCCATCGCGAGGAAAGCGCGGACCTGGTCGTCGCCGGAGCCTTCGTAATAGGTGCTCCGGTGGCCGGCGGACATCGTCAGCAGGTGCTCCACCGTCAGCGAGGCAAGTTCCGGGGCAGGATGCGCCGGGGCCAGGTCGGGGAAGAAGTCCACCACCCGGTCACTGACCTTCAGCAAGCCCTCCTGCACAGCAAAACCGATGGCCGTCGCCGTCCAGGTCTTGGTATTGGAATACATCGCGTGCTTGAACTGGGGCGCGTAGGGGTACCACCAATGTTCCGCTATCACCTGATCGTGGCGCAGGATCATAATGCCGTGGACCTCGTAGCCCCCCTCGTCGAGGGCGCGGAAAAATTCGGCGATGGCCTCGGAACGGACACCCTGGGCCTCCGGCGTGCTGCGCGGCAGGCCGTCAGGCCAGGAATACGGGGAGCCCTGGCCCATCGCAGCCAGGCAGAACAGCGTGGCAACCCACGCAAAAAGAAGTCGTTTCATATGCAAGGTGAATGTTATTTTACTGTCAGGATGGTGCGGGTGTAGCGGGTCAGGGCGGGCTCTCCGTCGTCCGTGACCTCGCAGATCAGGTGGATGGTGGAGCCCGCGGGGGCGCCGGCGGGGACGATGATCTCCGTCTCCGGGCTGCCCGGCGAGACGATCCGCGCCGGCAGCGGGCAGGTCCCCGCCTCGGCGTACTGCCACCATCGGAGCGTCAGGGCATCGCCGTCGGGATCTGTCGCCGACGCGCGCACGGTCACGGTCTCCCCGGGCCGCACGCTGCGCTCGAAAGGCGTCTCCAGCCGCACGGAGGGCTGGTGGTTGGCCTCATCGGGCGGGAGCACCGTCCAGCTCATCCGCGCCGCGAAATCGTTCTGGAAGGCTTGCGTCCAGCGGGCCATCGGCCGGAAATAATCCGCCACCTGCTCCGCCGTGGCGGGGATCACCCCCTTCAGCGTCAGGCGCCCCCAGGTATTGGCGCTGGAAATGCGCCCCTCGGGATAGGTCCAGCTGTTGTCGGGGACCGGATCCATCCAGACATTTTCGCGGACGCGCACATAGCGCCCGCCCCAGCTGCCCCAGTCCGGGTGCTCCGGGTCGTTCATCCCCGTCGGGATGACGTACATATACGAAGGCGAGTCCCCTTCCGAGCGGAAATCGCCCGGCACCACGGGGAAGGCCCCTTCGCGCGGGACGGTGGAGACGTTCGTAGGATTGAACCATTCTCCCTCCTCGCAGGCCCGGTAGGTGGCCCCGAGCGGTCCCGCGCCGAGGATCCATTTCTTCATCCAGGGGCTCTCCAGCCAGGGCCAGTTCTCCTCCGGCTGGGCCGTGTGCCAGCGGTAGGCGATGGCCTCGAATTGATCGCTGATGATCACCAGCATCCCGAGGGCCTCCCAATGCGGACGGATATAGGTCTGGTAGGTAGAATCCTGCTCCCAGATATTGTAGAGCCGGATCCGGGCGGCCACTTCCTGCATCCGTTCCGGATGCTCCTCCTCGATGGTCTTGAGGGCTCGCGCCAGGGTATTGACCCCGCCCCAAGCCTGGATCCAGACCGGGCGCGGATCGCTGCCATCCAGCAGCACCTCCACGATGCGCTGCGAGCCCGGCGTGACCTGCTCCATCTCCCCTTCCGCATCGACGTTGCCCAGATAGCTGCGTTCCCGCAGGAACTCCGGCGAAGGATAGCGCGCATCGTGCTGAACGAGGGTCGGATACACCTGGGCATAGGCCCCCATCACCCTGTCCATCCAGTCGTCACCGGCCCAGTTGTGGCCGCGCCAGTGGTATTGGGAACTGCTGGTGATGATGGCTTCTACATCCCACTCGTTACAATAGAGCAGGAAGCGCACCAGCGAGCATTCGTCATCGACTTCGCCGTCCGTGGTCACGATGACCCGCGGGCGCTGCTCGTCGATCTTCGGCGCCGTGCAGGCGCACAGCAGCGCGGCGAGGGCGGAAAGCAGGAAGAATCTTCTCATAAGCAAAAGATGCGTTACCAGTTGGCGGGATTTCCGCCCAGGACATTCTCTACGGTATAGTCCGCGGCTTCGGCGGGGGTAAGGGCCCGCAGGCCCGCCCATTTCGCACGGGTGGACATATCGGCCCGGCGGCCGCGGTTGCCAAATTCATAGAGGTGTAGGTCCGGACTGGTCTCCACATAGGGTTTGCCCCAGTTGGTCGGCCAGCCGAGCGGATCCATCTCGTCGCAGAGATCGCTGTCGAGGATGGCCACCTTCGGGAAATTGTGCCACGGGCGGCCGATCGCGATGCTCCGGCCGTCGTCTCCCGCCCGGGGCGAGCCGGCGGCATAGGTGAAGCGGCAGCGGTGGAAGACGAAGCCGTAGGGCTGGTCGCGGCGGGTGGAAGGGGCCGTGACCCAGCCGCCACCCCAGGAGCGGATCTCGCAGCCCTCGAACCAGGCGATGGCCCCGCCATAGATGTAGTCCGTGCGGCCCACCACCAGGCAGTTCTCGAAATAGGAGCGCTTGCCGTCTTTCCAGAGATACATCGTATCCTGGTAACCCGTTATATCGCAATCTGTTACATAGAGCTTGTCACCCAGCTGCGCAATGGCCTGGGCCTGGGCCACGGGCCCGGCCGTATTGGCGAGGGTCAGGTGCTCGATCCGGCAGTTCTCCCCCACCACCGTCAGCGTGGCGGAAGTCTTGAGCAGCAGGGGGTCGGAACGCATCCACTTCATCGCGCTTTCCTGCGGCAGGCGCGCGCCGGAATAGATGTCCGGTCCGTCGTACATATGGTAACTCACCACAGTGCCTTTGCGGCTCTCGCCCCGCAGGGTGAGCTTGCGCTTGCTCTCCGGGATGAGGAGTTTCTCCTGGTCATACACCCCGTCCTTGATAAAGATGACCCAGCGCTGCTCCGAGAAGTCCGGGGCGGCGTTGATAGCCGCCTGCAGTGAAGTGTAATCCCCGCTCCCGTCGGCGGCGACCACCGCATCCGGACGGCTCTGAGCCGCGGCATCGCGGTGCAGCGTCACCACCTGCCCGGGAACGGTCTCGATATCATATTCATAAGCCGCCGGGGCCGCATAGCCGCGCAGCGGAGCCTGCTCACTGATCAGCGGGCGGAGGATCTCCTGAGCGGCGAAAAGCGGGTTGGGGTTGGCGGTCCCGGCCGGCACGGCCTGCAGGCCTTCGCCCGCCAAGGCGTCGTAAGAGCGCACGCGCAGGTTTCCGCCGACGGTTGAGCGCAGGCGCGCCTCCACCAGGTGGCCGTCCTTCCAGACCAGCTTCTCCAGCACGAAACCGCCGCGGGCGCGCAGGCCTTCCACGGAGCCCTCGCCCAGCGCATCGGGCAGGGCCGGCAGCAGGTGCACGGCGCCGTCGTGGCTCTGCAGCAGCATCTCCGCGATGCCGGCCGTGCAGCCGAAATTGCCGTCGATCTGGAACGGCGGGTGAGCGTCGAACAGGTTGGGATAAGTACCGCCCGACTGCCCGCCCTGGCTCGTGGGATTGACCAGCGAGAGCTGGTCCTTGATCAGCTTGAAGGCGTGGTTACCGTCCAGCATCCGCGCCCAAAGGCAGACCTTCCAGCCCATCGACCAGCCCGTGGAGGCGTCATTGCGCTGAATCAGGGTGTTGCGCACCGCCTCGGTGAGCACCGGGGTACGGTACGGGGAAATCTGGTAGCCCGGATAAAAGCCCCAGAGATGGGAAACGTGGCGGTGGTGGTCGGTGGGGCTGTCCCAATCCTCGAACCACTCCTGCAACTGCCCGTAGCGGCCCACCTGCATCGGCGGGAGGCGGCGGCGCATCACGTCCAGCGTGTCCGCGAACGCAGCATCCCGGCCCAGGATGGCCGCGGCGCGGGCAGTATTCGTGAAGAGGTCGGTCACCAGCTGGTTGTCCATCGTGATGCCGGCGAACATATTGGTCTTCTGGCCCGCAGGGCGGTTCTCCGGCGAATCAGAGGGCGCCACCACCAGGTAGCCCGTATTCGGATCCTCCACCAGGAAGTCCACGAAGAACTCGGCCGCGCCCTTCATCAGAGGGTAGGCCTCGGCCAGATACGCCTTGTCACCGCTGTAGAGGTAGCGGTCCCAGAGGTGCTGGCAGAGCCAGGCGCCCCCGCTCGGCCAGAGGCCGCAATAGGCATAGTCCAGCGCGCCCGTGATGCGCCAGAGATCGGAATTGTGGTGCAGCACCCAGCCCCGGCAACCGTACATATTGCGCGCCGTGCGCGCCCCCGTTACGGCGAGTTCGCGAATCATCCGCAGCAAGGGCTCGTGGAGTTCGGAGAGGTTGGTCAGCTCCGCCGGCCAGTAGTTCATCTCCACATTGATGTTGGTGGTGTAATTGCCGCACCAGGGGGCCTTGACACGGGCATTCCAGATGCCCTGCAGGTTGGCCGCCTGGCCGCCCGGTTGCGAGCAGGAGATCAGCAGGTAGCGGCCGAACTGGAAGTAGGTGGCCACCAGCGGGGCGTCCTCGGTCCAGTTGAAGGCAAGCAGCCGGTAGTTGACCGGCCGGTCCTCGGAATAAGAATGGCCCAGGTCCAGCCGTACCCGGTCGAACTGGGCCTTGTAGGCGGCGACGTGGGCGGCAAGGGCCTGGTCGTATTTGCGCGAAGCGTTTTTCAGATAAGCGGCGTTGCGCGCGTACGGGTCGGCATTCACCGTCTTGTAATCCACGAAATTGGTGGCGAGCGAGATGTGCAGCAGCAGCTCCGTCGCGCCCTCGACGCGCAGCGACTCCCCTGCCGCCGTGATCTTTCCGCCCTTGACCGTGGCTTTGGTGTCGTTCACATAGCGGATGGCGCCCGGGATGCCGCCCTTGTCGTCCCCCTTGCCCTCCAGGCGGAGCAGGTTTTTGGCCGGCGTGCTCACCTGCACGTTCTGCATCGGTGTATCATAGAAGAGTTCGCAAGAGAGGGCCTTGGGCTTGGAGGCCGTCAGGCGCACGAGGATCAGCTGGTCGGTAAAAGAAGCGAAGACTTCCTCGGCATATTCCACCCCGTCGATACTGTAGCTGGTGCGCACCACCGCCCGGTCGATGTCCAGCTCGCGGCGGTAATTCTTGACTTCGGTGCCGCGGCCCGCAAAACGGATCTTCAGTGAGCCCGCCGTCTGGTAAGACATTTCCTCGCCTACGGGCGAAAGGAAATTCTCGTCGCCCAGCTTCTGGGCTTCCTCATACCTGCCGGAGAAAAGCAAATCCCTGATTTTCTGCAGGTTCTGCAGGCCCTTGGGGTTCCAGTTCTCATAGGGTCCTCCCGTGGAGATGGTCTCCTCGTTGAGTTGGAGTTCCTCCACTTCGGTGCCGCCATAGACCATCGCGCCGATACGGCCGTTGCCCACCGGCCAGGCTTCTTCCCAGGCCTGGGCGGGCTTGTCGAACCAAAGGACGTTTTTCGGAGCCTGGGCGCGTAGCAAACCCGGCAGGGCGCAGAGCGCCAGGAGCGGCAGAAAGAGTCTTTTCATCACAAAAATGCATTTATTATCCACCTTAAAGATACAAAAAAGCCTACATTTGATTAAGAGATTTTCTCTATATTTGCATATAACCAATTAGAATGCACCCCATGACACTACGCCACCTCCTCGCCGCGACCCTGCTCGCCGGCTTCTGCACCCTGGCCCTCGCGCAGAATCATACTGCCGAGATGCTCCCTGCATTCAAAGTCATCACCGACACCAGCCGTGAGCCCATCGCCCCGGGTAAGTGGGAGCCCACGGTGGAGAGCCTCTCCGCCTGGGTCTGCCCCGAATGGTTCCGCGATGCCAAATTCGGCATCTGGGCCCACTGGGGGCCGCAATGCCAGCCCGAAGACGGCGACTGGTATGCCCGCAACATGTATATGCAGAACAACCGCCAGTACCAGTACAACATCGACGCCCGGGACCACCCGTCCCGTTTCGGCTTCAAGGACTGGATCCACGAATGGAAGGCCGAGAACTGGGATCCGGACGCTCTCGTGAAGCTCTACAAAGAGGCCGGAGCCCGCTATTTCTTCACCCTCGCCAACCACCACGACAACTTCGATCTCTTCGACAGCAAATACCAGAGCTGGAACTCCGTGGCCCTCGGCCCCAAGAAAGACATCGTGGGCGGCTGGGCGGCGGCCTGCCGCAAATACGGCCTGCCCCTGGGCGTGAGCGTGCACGCCGCACATTCCTGGAGCTGGTATGAGGTGTCCCGCGGCGCCGACACCAAGGGTCCCCTCGCGGGCGTTCCCTACGATGGCGTCCTGACCAAGGAGGACGGCAAAGGCACCTGGTGGGAGGGCCTGGATCCGCAGGAACTCTACGAGCAGCGCCACCCGCTGAGCCGTAACAACCGTGCCTGGGATTGGGAGGAAGGCCAGATCACCCCGCCCGACCAGGCCTTCGCCGACAAGATCTACAACCGCACCGTCCAGCTCATCAACGACTACGACCCGGACATTATCTATTTCGACGATACCTATCTCCCCCTCTGGCCCGTCTCCGACACCGGCCTCAAGATCCTCGCCCATGGCTACAACCGCAGCGCGGCCCGGCACGGCGGCGAATCCCAGATCGTCTTCACCGGGAAGGTCCTGACCCCCTGGCAGAAGCAGACCCTGCTCTGGGACGTGGAGCGCGGAGCACCCGACGCCATCCAGGAACTCCCCTGGCAGACCTGCACCTGCATCGGCAGCTGGCACTATGACAAGCACGTCTACTACAACGATACCTACAAGACGCCCGCCCAGGTGGTCGCGATGCTGGTGGACGTGGTCTCCAAGAACGGCAACCTCCTGCTGAACATCCCCCTGCGCGGCGATGGCACCCCGGATCCCACCGAGCTGAAGATCGTGAAGCGCATCGGCAACTGGATGAAGATCAACGGCGAAAGTATCTATGAGACCCGCCCGTGGGTCATCTATGGCGAGGGCCCGACCGCCGATGCGGCCAACCCCATCAACGCCCAGGGCTTCAACGAAGGCAAACAGGCGTTCTCCGCCGCCGACATCCGTTTCAACAAGAAGGGAGACAAGGTGCTCTATGTGACCCTGCTGGGCATGCCCGAGGCCGATATCACCGTCAAGGCCCTCGGCTCCAAGACCGAGCAGAACAGCCGCAAGATCCGCAGCATCACCCTGCTGGGCAGCGACGAAGCCGTCACCTGGACCCAGGGCAAGGATGAACTGACGATCGCCAAACCCGCGGCCGCTCCCGCAGAAGAGGCCGTGGTCTACAAAGTCGTCTTCAGATAATCGGTCCGGGAAGGCTATCTCCCTATCAGCTGTTCATAAGTGTAGCGGGCCGCGTCGGCCGCGCTGAGCTGGTGTGACCAGCCCACGCGCGTCGAGTTGTCCGCGCCGGGGCCGGTGCAGCCGTATTCGGCATAGAATGCCGTCTTTTCGTTGGCCGGATTGTTCCAGTTGTGCCAGCCCTCCGGGCGGATGTGGGCGCCGAGTTCGCAGTCGATGAAGACGGTCTGGGCGTAGGGCCGCCAGGGCCGCCCCAGATAGACCTTCTCCACCCCCGGATCCGCGGTCAGGCGGCAATCCTTGAACACATAGCCGAAGGCCTGGCCTTGAACCGTAGAGGCCGCCGTGACATAGCTCTCAGCCTTGGAATGGATCTGGCAGCGCTCGAACCAGGCGGCGCTGCTGCCGAAAATAAAATCGGTCGTCCCCTCGATGTAGCAGTCGAAGAAGGCATTGCGGATGTGGTTGCCGTCCTCGCTGAACTTGCCGAAAGTATAGAGGGTGTCCTGGTTGCCCAGGAAGCGGCACCTGCGGGCCGTGAAGTGGTCGCCGTTGGTGAACAGGGCCACCGCCTGGCCCACGCGGCCGGCGTCGTTCTCGACCGTCAGGTCCTCCAGCGTGACATCCTCCGCGTGCACGAACATCGTGGCGCTGCCGGAGGTGCCGATGGTGCCCGTGAAGTTGCCCCAGGGCTGCGTAGCGGCGTTGCCATAGACGATGATGGTATTCGCGGCGTCCAGGCCCTTGAGCAGCAGGTGGCGCTTGTTCCAGGGGATGATGATGCGTTCACGGTAGATGCCGGGCTTGATGAGGATCCGGTATTGCCCGCCATGCAGGGCGTCCGGGACCGCGTTGATGGCCTCCTGGACCGTCAGATAGTCCCCCCGGCCCTGCTGGTCCACCACGGCATCCCAGTGTACGAGGTGCTGCGCGATCTCCGGGAGCTTGACGCGGATCGAATCACAGACGATTTCGCAGTTTCGCCGCGCGCCCAGGGGCGTGGAATGGGTGTTGTCCTGCAGGCCCTGGGGCTTGGCGGGGACGACACCCGGCTCAATCCACATGAAATAGGGCCGCGAGGCCAGGTCGCCCGCCTCCTTGAGCCACTTGATCGTGGCCTGCTCCATATCGATGAGGGGCGTGCCCGTCTCGCGGGCCACGGCCCGCATCGAGGCCGGATACTCCCCGTGGGTGGTCTCGTCCAACACGCCGAAATTGAAATGGCGGCGCGCCACCGGGGTCAGCAGCACCGGCGTGGCGCCCAGCTCGCGGGCGGTGTTGATGAAGAGCCGCAGGTAGTCCTGCCACTCCGTCCAGGCCGGGGCATAGCCCTTCCCGGCGGGTTTCTGGTCGTTGTGGCCGAATTCGATGAAGAGGTAGTCGCCCGGGCGGATGTTCGCTTTGACGTGGTCCCAGATGCCTTCGGCGATGGCCGTCTTGCAGCTGCGGCCGTTCTTGGCGTAGTTGATCACGCGCACCCTTTCGTCCAGGAAATTCTCGAAGACCATTCCCCAGCCGCGCTCAGGGTTCAGTCCGCTGATGTCCTTGTCGGCCATCGTGCTGTCGCCCATCAGGTGGATGGTGAAATCCACGCTCGATTCAGGAACGTCCAGTTTGAGGGTCGGGCCGGCGCCCTTGCGCAGCAGCGCGGGCACCTTGGAGGCCGGCAGGGCCGTGTAGGCATAAGGCATCTCCACGGTCCCGCGGTCGGCGGGCTGGAATTTCTCGCGGAAAACATTGCCCCGGAACTGCCAGGCCAGCGCGTTCTGCGCGCCCTCGAAGATGCGCTTCACGCCCCGCTCGAAGTAGTTGCCCTCGATCAGGACCTCGGAGTCGATGCGGGCGTTGATGGCCGGCGAGCCGTTCCCGGCGCAGTCGTATAAGTTATTGAGTACGTGCACCTTGCCAAAGCGAACAACGGGCATGCGCACCTCGCAGCCTGCGCCCCAGATGTTGTAGGCGAAGGTGATGTTGAGGTTGTCCACGCCCTGCGAGGAGTTCTCGCTGCTGCCGATCAGATTGGAAGCCTTGTGGTCGTAGGCACGGTCGGTGTACTGGAAGATGCACCAGCTCACGGTGATCAGGTCCGAACGGTTATTGATGTCGAAGTTGCCGTCCATCCCGTCGGTGAAACTGCAGTGGTCCACCCAGATGTGCCGGGAGTTCGACAGGGTCAGCAGGTCGGCTCCGCCCACGTCGATGGGCCCGGGGCCCACGAGGGCGAGGTTGCGGATGATGATATTTTCGCAGCCGCTGAGGTTGAAGAGGCCCGCGTTGCGATAGACCTCCCGGGCGTCGCCGGTGTGGTCGATGATGGCCTGGCGGGTGTGCTGCTCGCGCTCCTCGGCCACCATCACGCCGTTGGACAGCGCGCCCCCGCCGCCCTGGGTGGACATCGCCTTCACGCCGGCTCCGTCCAGCAGGGCCGTCAGTTCGGGCGTGACCTCGAACTGGGTGCGGATGCAGGCGCCGTTGACGCCCAGCAGGGTCTTGCCGCGCAGGCCGCGGAACGGCATCGAACTGGAGATGATAAAGTCCCCGCGCGAGCCGTCGAACACGATGACGTCATAGTCCTTGAGGGCCTTGACGACGTCTTCGCGCATATCCAGCCCGTTGCTCTGCAGCACGATCGTGCGGGCTGGATCGCCGCCCGTGAGGCTGTAGCCGGCCCCCTGGGTCAGCGAAAACGCCGTCGCCCACCCGAACGGCCCATCCGGTTGCCGGGCGGCAGCGGAACCCGAGGCAGCGGACACCGGAGCGGAAATATTAGTAAGTAAAGAAAGAATTAAAAGGAGTCGAATCATCATTCAGCGTCTTTATCGATGAAACGGATCAGGGCCACCATCTTGTTGATATAGTCCCGCGTCGAAATACACATCGTACCGTCCATGGAACGATAAGGAGAGGTATCGTACTCATCCCCCACATTGGTGGAAGCATACTGCGTCTCGTCGCTCGGCGTGGTCGGAGCACCCGCCTTGTAGGGATTGGACGTGCTGCCCAGCGGACTCAGCCAATAACCCTCCGGCGTGAGCGCATCGATGATGCTCTTCACGTCCCCGCGGAAGGCGCGCGTGGCGGCATAGTACTTCGGCAGCGGTACCAGCTCTTTCTCCAGCAGCGGAGAACCCTTGACCACCTCCTCCACGGGCTGGGCCTTCAACTCCTCATACTGCCGGCGCAGGGCCTTGACATTGATGCGGGAAGCGGAACTGTAGTGCCCGATGGTCCCGGTGATGTCCTGGTTGGTGAAATAATGGCCGTTGTACCAGTTGGAGCCCACGCGGTGAACATACTGCGGGATGCCGGTATCCGGATCGATGAAGCGGGGCATCAGAAGGGCGTCGGGATCGCCGCTCGGGCGGCCCCAGCGCTGCTCCTCCGAGGCGGGAAGCTTCAGCGACTCCAGGAAGTCGAGCGCCGCGGGGATGCCCGCAAGGAAGCGGGTGTCGCCCGTGAGGCGGTAGTACTGCATCAGCGAACGCACCATCGAGGCGGTGCGGCTGGAGCTGATGGCGCGCGGCTCATAGGAACGCGCGTGGGCCGGTTTGAGGTCGGAGACCGTGTACTGGTCGGCCCAGCCGGCATAGGGCGCACCCTGCTGGAGCAGGATGCAGAGGTACATCGCGCGGTAGATGGGTTCGCGGAGCCCCGGGGTGCCGAGGGTCTGGTAGCATTGCACCAGGAAGTCGATGCAGTCGGGGATCACGTCGTCGTTGAGCGTGATGAAGGAGGTGTAGTCGGCGCGTCCCTGGAAGGGGTGGTCGTACATCAGCGGCCAGCGCTGCGGCCAGCCGCCCACCGGGTACTGGCTGTTCAGCACGAAGCCGATGGCCTTGTCGAGCGCCTGGCGGAAGGACGGATCGTATTTCTCCGCATAGATGCGAAGCAGGAACTTGGCGCACTGTGTGGTGCAGGAGTCGTCGAAGGTGGCGTTGCCGTAGTAGTGCTGGAACTCCTCCAGGCGCCAGCCGCTCTGGCCCACCGTGGCGTACCAGTCCTTGAGCGAGGCCTCGCCGGCAAAGTCGAAGGTGTAGTTCCAGCCGCCGCACTCGAGCTGGCCCCAGATCAGGGCCTGAGCGACCCGCTTGGCCGCTTCGTAGTAGTATTCATCGCCGGTGGCGTGGTAGGCGTCCAGCAGGAGCTGGCCCATCTGCGGGGTGCCGGGGTCCTGGGTCCAGACCATGGTGCGTTTGGCCTCCATCTCGCCCCACTGGCGGGACAGGTCGGGAAGGTAGTTCCACACGAAACCCCCGCGATAGCCCACCACGTCCATCATATATTGCGTGGCGGTTTTCATCGTTTCGAGGGCCTGCTGTTCGAGGGTCTTGGGTTTGGCCGACAGGGTCAGCGGAAGGAGGATGCAGAGAAGCAGAAAAAGACGGTTAAAAGCGGTTTTCATCGGATTCTGGTTATTAATATTCAAAGATAGGAAAATTGTCCCTATCTTTGACAAAAATACAGTTCCAAATGAAGAAAATCATCATCCTCCTCTCCCTCGGCGCACTCTGCCTCGCGCTCTGCGCCTGCGGCAATCAGCCCAAGGAACTCCCCGATTCCGATCAAACGCAAAACGAACAAACCATGACACAGCAAAGCGGCAATTTCATCTTCGCCTCCGAGACCGCGTGGCAGGATGCAGGCGGCGGCGCCGAACGCCAGATCCTCGGCTACAACGACAACATCATGATGGTCAAGGTGTCCTTCAAGAAGGGCCAGGTCGGTGCCATGCACAGCCATCCGCACTCCCAGGTGACCTACGTGGCCTCCGGCGCCTTCGAGTTCACCGTCGGCGGCGTGACCAAGATCGTCCGGGCGGGCGACGCCCTCTACAAACAGCCCGGCATCGAGCACGGCTGCGTCTGCCTCGAAGACGGCATCCTCATCGACTGCTTCAACCCCATGCGCGACACCTTCCTCCAGCAGCAATAAGCAGTTGACATAACATCTTTTACCGTCGTTAAGGGTCCACACGCTGGACCCTTAACCGTATTCTGACCGATTGTCGTCTTTGTCCCGGGAGCTCCCGGGCCTGCGCGCTGACGTCGGGTCGGCGGCGGGGCTGTTTGAGCGAAGCGAAGTCGGCATCAGCCGACCGCCGCGGTCCCGGGACTTTTGCCGAAGCAAAAGTCGGAAAGGGACTTGAGCGGCGCAGGGGGTTATAGGGGGCAGAGCCCCCTTCAAGAATGATCGGGATAGCGGACGGTGAAGCAGGCGCCGCCCAGGGTGAACGAACGGCTGTAGGAAATGGAGGCGCCACAGCGCTCCAGGATGCTCCGGCTGATGGCCAAACCGAGGCCGGAGCCGCCGTTCTTGGTAGTGAAATTGGGCGTGAAGAGTTTCTCGATGTTCTCCTCGGACACGCCGGGGCCGTTGTCCTCCACCACAACATCCCAGAACCCGTCCTCCAACGACTTGCGCAATGACACGACGATACGCCCGCCGGGCGCATCCCCGATCGCCTGCACCGCATTGCCCAGCAGATTGACGAACACCCGGGTCAGCTGCGGCTTCGGCCCCCGCACCACCACGTCCGCCAGCCCGAGATAATCGAAGGTGATATTCTCCCGGTTGTCGAACATCGAGATCTCTTCCTGCAGGAGCTTGTCGAGTGCGATTTCGGCCGGCTCTTCGGTATAGAGTTTCGCGAAGGTAGAGAACTCATTGGCCGTATCGGTCAGGATGTCGATGTGGTCCAGGATCACCTGGCTGGCCTCCTCGAAACGATCCTGCCACGCCGGATCCCCCTTCTTCTTGAGCCGGATCACGCGCTGGAGCTGGAGTTTCATCGGCGTCAGCGGATTCTTGATCTCGTGGGCCACCTGGCGCGCCATCCCGCTCCAGGCCTTGTCCCGCTCGGCCTGCGCGAGCTTGCGCGAACTCTCGGACAGCTCGGTCACCATCCGGTTGTAGGCCTGAACGATCGAAGAAATCTCGTCCTCCCGGTCGTAGTGGATATACTCCAGCGAACCCAGGTCCGCGCTCGCCATCTTGTCACTCATCTCGCTCAGCGGCAGGAACATACGGTCCACGATGCGCGACACCATGAACAGCGCCATCAGCAGGAAGAGCAAGAACAGGGAGATAATGGTCATCGAATGCGTCACCGCATCCTCCTCGAAATCGTAGGTATCCTCATTGTAGGGCGAGCAGAGGATCGCCAGCAGCGTACCGTCCCCGGAGAAGAGCGGCGCATACATGCTGTAGAACTTCTGCATCCCGAAACGCTCCTGCTGGATATAGTGGCGACGGTTGCGGTAGAGGATGTTGTAGTAAGCGGTGCCGTTGATGCGGTCGGCCACCATCTGCTGGTCGAAGATCATCGGCGTCGTGGTCAGCATCAGATGCCCGGATGGACTGTAGAGCGTGATATCGGACCCCGTCTCGTTGCCCACCCGGTCGATCAGGCTCCGCACCGACAGCCAGTCGATCCCCGCCCCGGACTCCATCTCCTGAAGACCGGCATCCATCATCGTGACGATGGAACTGATCTTGTCGGACATCACGGACTGGCGGTTGCTGTCGTTGCGCGAATACACGAAGAATACGCTCACGAGCGCCATCGCCAGCAGGGTCAGCAGCAGCGAAGCGAGCAGCACCCAGGAGATCCGCGAACGGAAATAGGACTCCTGGAACAAGGACGTCCGCGGCCGCCGGAGCACCACGATCGACAGCAGCAGGAAGGTCAGCAGCCCCACCAGGATGCCCGATACGATATAAGGCATCACGCCCACGCTGGCGCGGGAAATGACGATGGCCTCCCCGTCGCCCACGGTATTGAGGAAATGCACGTAGCCGTCCTGCGTGAAATGGCTGCTCGGAGCCCCGTAGAGCTGCACGAACAACTCGTCGTCCGCCCGGGTCGGATAAGGATAATGGCCGCGGTAGGCCTTGAGCTCCCGGCCGTCGTAACGGGCATAGGAATAACCCGAAGGAAGGGCGACCTGCCCCGGCGAAGTGATGCCGAAGATGCCGGCATAGCCCCGTCCGCCCCGCGTCTCGCGGGAATCCAGCCGCACCAGCAGCCGTGACACGCTTCCGTCGTCCGAGAGATAGAGGAACACGCCCACATAATAGGGCCGGCCGTTCTCGGTCCGGGCATAGAGGAAACGCGAATTATCCGCGATGGGCACGCCGTCCTGGATGATCTCATTGAACTCGATGGCGGCCTGGCGCGTGTTGTTGTAAGCATTGTAGATCCGGGTCGTCAGCATATACTCCCGCTCGATACCCGCGAAATAGTAGTCCAGCAACCGGCTCTGGACGGACTGCTCGGCCCCCTGGAAACGCGTCAGCGTCGAGAGGATCATATCCTCGGCGATCTGCGGTTCGATCATCCGCAGGCGCAGCTCCAGGGTGATGTCGCGGTCGAAGGCCAGGCGGTTGGCCAGCAAGCCCATCCCGCTCTGCTCTTTGCGGAAGCCCTGGATGCCGGAAGCCGCCACCAGGAAGAAACCCACGAGGATCGAGAACAACACACGACTGGTCAGCGAGAAGGAATCGAATTCCCGTCCGCGCCACTTGGGGAGCACCGGACAGAGCAGCTGCAGCAGCAGCGGGATGCTGATCATCAGGCCCACGAAGGAAACGATCACCATGATGCTGAACGGACTCAGCTGCGAGAGTTTATAGAGCTCCAGGGAGATCCCGGAATTGAAGATGATGCTGCGCAGGGCCACCTGCGAATACACCAGGATCCCCGCCACGGCCAGCAGGATCCCACCCGCGAGCAGCCATTTGCGGTGGGGGGTACAGGCCCATTCCGCGACCTGCCGGCGGATCATATACACGCAGACCGAGAAGAGCAGGATCGCGAGGCTGATGAGGATTACCGCGCCCAGCGAATACAACAGTTCGCCGCCCGCATATAGCCGCGGTGAGAAAATCAACAGGCCTCCGCGTGAGAATTTACCCCAGAAATACAGACCGGCGATCAGGGCGAGAATGCCCGAAACGACCAGGCCGAAACGTTTCCCGCTGCGATCGACGGACAGGAGCAACAACATTGCGGCGAGGCAAAGGGCCAGCGAAGCCCAGGGCAGCGGCGAAGCCTCCCGGCCGCCGGGAGCCATCGATTCATACACGACCTTGAACTGCGGTCTGCCCTCCACCGTCACCGGCGAACCGCCGCTGGAGGTCAGCGGGCGGATGGTGTACTTGGTCGACAGGCGGAGACGGCGGTTGACCCAGCCGTTGGGGACCGGACCCTGCCCGGGCCCCGGTCCGCGGATTACATCCATCACCTCCAGACCGGCGATCACCCGCATATCCGCGTCCCCCTTGCTCTTGGCCAGGTACCAGCGCGAACCCAGGTTGTAGAACCCGAGCGAATCGCTGATCTGCAACAGCGGGGACACCGCTCCGAGGCGCGGATCGGCCAGGAAAGGCACATAGACCCGCAAGTTGATGTTGTCGTTGGTGATCGGAAACTCGTGGCACCAGGACTGGAGCGTGTCGCTGCAGTAGCGGTACAGCACGAAATCCTCCGGCACGTCTCCCAGCGTCATCCACTGCTGCGGCGCCTGTACGAGCGCCAGGTCCATCAAGGCGTCCAGCTGTGCCATCCGGCGGGCGAGGGTGCGCTCCAACCGGCGGGCCGCCACGGAAGCGTCTCCCCGCTCCTGGGTTGACTGCATCGAGGCGATGAACAGCGCAACCCCCAGTACAAGCAGCACGGTGGCGATCCATTCCTTTATGTTGCGGGACAGTTTCATTCGTGATGATAGGGTTCCGAACGCAAGATCGTGAAAGCCCGGTAGAGTTGCTCTGCAAAAATCGTTCTCACCAACTGGTGGGAGAAAGTCATTTTCGACAGGGAAATCCGGCCGTCGGTGCGCGCATATACGGCTTCGCTGAAACCATAAGCCCCGCCGATCACGAACACCAGGTCCCGGCCCGCGCCGAGGCGCCGGCCCAGCCAGTCCGCAAATTCCAGGGAGCGGAATTCCTTCCCGTGTTCATCCAGCAGGACCACTTCGTCCGAAGGGCGTATCTGCTTGAGGATCAGTTCGCCTTCGCGCTGCTTGATCTGCTCGCGGCTCAGGGCCGAGACCCCCTTGAGCTCCGGAATCTCCCGGATCTCGAACGGGGCGTAGTGCACCAACCTGGAGCGGTACATCTCCAAGCCGTCCCGCACCCAGGGGATATCGGTCTTCCCTACCGTGAGCAGTGTCAGCTTCATCTTATTCAGGCAGATAATTGCGCGCCCATTCCATCACTTCGATGGCGTTGAGCAGCCATTGGACGGTACTCGGCGTGTGGAGCTGCCAGCCGGCGCTCTGGCCGAGGAAATGCGGTTCGCCGTAAGGTTTGACCAGGTCGGGCGTGGCCACTTTCTCGTCCAGCGGGTGCGGACGCACGGGTGTGCCGTCGCTCTCGTTGGCGGTGAAGCCATTGTCCAGCAGGTTCTTCCACGCCAGGGCGCCCATCTCGGCATTCCCTTCGGAATCGGCGATCCAGGCCGCCATGCGCGGACCGGTCATGCTGCCTCCCCCGACACCCGAGATGGAGCGGAAGGAGTTGTCCACATATTTCCAGAACTCCGGGGCGTCCACCGTGGCGCGGATGTCCGCGAGCATCTCCGGCACGCCGAAGATGGTGCTGAAGGTGTCGCCGCGCACGGTGCCGAGCCGCCAGCCCACGATGCTCTTGAGCTTCTTAGCGCTGAGCGTGGAGGCGGGCACGAACTCGGAGGCGGGGGCGTTCACCTCGGGCTGCGGCGCGAAGCGGCCGCCCGGGCCCGGAGCGGGCTGTTTCTCATTCAGCCAGACCATGAAGCGTCCGGTCTCGGGATCGAAATAATCGAAGGCCAGGCTGCCGCTGATGCGACTCAGGGCCGTCAGGTCCTTGATGGAATTGAGCAGGCGGTCGCGCCAGTAGGGATCGCCCGTGCGCTCCCACTCGATCATCCAGTTGCCGGCGTAGTATCCCCAGTCGTTGAGCGAAGACTTGAGATAGGTCCCGCCCACGGCGCCCCAGGTGCTGATGCGCCGGGCATAGTCATAGGCCTTCTCGGCCCCGAGCTGCTCGGTCATCCGTTCGCCCGTCAGCGGGTCGCCGCCGGTCAGGTAGTACAGGTAGCGTTTCATCCCGGCGTAGCTGATGCGCGGCTGCTTGGCGCCGTCGCCCCAGTGGGAGACGTTGTGGCGCGAACCCAGCGGGGCGAACTGTCCCAGGTGGTGGACGTCCACCTCGCTGGCGTGCTTCTCCATCGCCTCGGCCATCACCCAGATGTCCTCGCGGCCCGTGCGAAGGAAGCAGGTCCAGAGCAGCACGTTGGGGGCGAGCTCGACATTGTTCCAGGCCCAGCCGCCGATGTCATAGCGCCAGTCGTGGCGGGTGAAGTCGTAGTTGTGCATCACGTCGCCGTAGTTCCAGAAGCCGTACCAGGAGCGTTCGTCAATCTGGCGGCGGTAGAATTCGAGGTTCTCGTTCAGCTGACGCTCGATGCCGGCATAGACCGGGACCTCCGGACGCGGCAGCGCCCAGTAGTCGCCGAAAGCGTGCACCGAATAGAGGTATTCCGGCGTGCAGCTGTACTGCAGGGGTTTCTGCACGGCCTGCGCCACGGCAAGCAGTTCCTCGTTCGCGGGAATGGCGTCGAACAAGCGGACTTCCAGGGTGGAGCGGTGTCCCACGCCCAGCGGGGACTCCCAGCCCTCCTTGTAGTCTTCGTAATTGATCTTGAGGTCGTGCGGGACGGTGTCGTAGTGACGCATGTCCATCGCCGGGCCGTCCGGGGACCAGAGCCAGGCCGTCAGGAAGCCGGCCGGCTCGCCCGCGCGGTCCACGTGGAGCGCGGCGGGATAGCTCTGCCAGAAGTCCTTGATGCCCACGAAGATGCTCCCGGAGCAGTCGCCCAGCAGGGCCCCGCCCAGCGAGCGGCCGCCCTCGACATAGTGCACCCACGAACTCTCGGGGGTGGTGCGCTTGTCGATCGAGAAGCCGTTGGAACTGTTCTGCACCAGACGCATATCGCCCCAGACGGGGCAGGTCTGCAGGGCGGCGCGCTCCGTCTCGGAGAGCTCGGCCTCGTCCGGGAGTTTCGCCCCGCGCAGGTATTCCTGATAATGCTCCACGAAGATGCGTCCGGCGCTGGGACGGTAGCCCGGGGCCAGCCGGACCGGCTCGCACCAGAAGCCCGCGCCGTCCAGGCCGTCACCCGCCAGGCGGACGTGGCGGTTGTGGACCTCCTCGCGGAAAGGCACGCGGAAGCGCACGCCCAGGCCCTGGATGAAATCCTCGCGCCCGTCGCTGTCGAAGACGAACGAATGGGTCAGCTGGATCGTGGGCATATCCGCATAGAAAATGCAGTACACGGCGAAGGGGAGCCATTCCCGCCCGCTCGCGGCGCGGTGCCGGCCTTCCACCTTGACCACGGCGCGCATCGGCGTATCCTGCATCAGGGAGACTTTCTCGATATGGCTCAGGCATTCCTCTTGCGTGACGCTCCGGCGCTGCTCCGTGCCGCTGCGCCGCTCCCAGACAGCCACCAGCTCCGCATCCGAGGCGATCACTTTCCCGCCCAGGGAGAGATCGCGCAGGAAGCTCGAGCCGTCCGCGGGGACCAGGCAGCTCATCACGCCGGTGTCGATGTGGATGCCGTCGGCGCCCTCACGCACGAGGGTGCGGTGGATGGGTTCGAGCACCGGGGTCGCCATGCGGCCACGCGGCTTCGGGGCCGGTTCGATGTTCAGCGTGAGCGCACCTCGATCCCGGACCGCGGCGAATCCGACCCATTTCAGCGTGCCGTCCGGCCAATAGGCCAGCGGCCAGTGGGCGGACGGGACCGTGTCGCCCGCCTCGTCCGTCAGGTAGAAGAGCGTGTTGGCCGGGACGGTGCCCTTGGCGAAGGGGACACCCCAGGAAGTGCCCTGCCGGACGGCCGATTCCCGGCCCTCCAGCGGTCGCACGCCGACCTGCTCCGCCCGCGAAAGGAACAGTGCACAGAAGGTCGTCAGGACAATTGCGAAAAACTTCTTCATTTCTGCGATCAGGTTGTTCATTGGTTTCTCTACAAAGATAATAATGTGGCTCGGAATTTGCAATCTTTTCGGCCGTGCAACGCTTGCTCGTCATAGCGGCAGTCCTCCTGCCGATGCTTTTCTGCGGACGCCTCTCGGCCCAGCCCGCGGAGTTCGACGTATTCATCCCCATCAGCAAGTATATGGCGCAGGGCAACGCCGACAAGCTCTCCGCCTGGTTCGACGACAACCTCGAGATCTCGGTGGTCTCCTCCTCGGGCAGCAGCGCCAGCCGCGCCCAGGCCCGGCAGATCGTCAAGACCTTCTTCGAGTCCTACACCCCCCGCTCCTTCGACATCTCCCACACCGCCGCCAAGGACAACATGAAATATGCCCTCGGCACCCTCAAGGCGGGCGGCGAGAGTTTCTCCGTGACGATATTCGTGAGCAACAAAGGCCGGTTCTTCAAGATCCAGCAGCTCAAGATCGAACAACAATAAATACCCGCACCCATACGCAAGAAGCCGGCCCCGCAGGGTCGGCTTCTTCGTTGGATGTCAGTCGCTTATGCGCGGCCGCCGTAGGAACGGTCGGAGGTGTTGACGGTGATCTTCTCGCCGGTCTCGATGAAGAGCGGGACCATCACCTTGGCGCCGGTCTCGAGGGTGACCTCCTTGAGGGCGGAGGTGGAGGCGGTGTTGCCCTTGACGGCGGGCTCGGAGTACGTGACCTCGAGGGTGACGTAGGTCGGGAGCTCGCAGGTAAGGCAGCGCTCCTCGCCCACCACGAACATCATCTCGACGTGCTGGCCTTCCTTCATCAGGTCGGCGTTCTCGACGACGTCCTTCGGGAGCAGAATCTGCTCGTAGGTCTCTTCGTGCATGAAGTTGAAACCGTCCTCCTCGGCATAGAGGAACTGATACGGACGGCGCTCGACCTCGATCGTCTCGATCTTCATGCCGGCGGTGAAGGTGTTCTCAAGAATGTTGCCGTTCTCCAGGTTGCGGAGCTTGGTCTTCACGAAAGCGGGGCCCTTGCCCGGCTTGACGTGCTGGAACCAGACGATCTGGCACGGTTTGCCGTTGTACTTGAGGAAAAGTCCGTTCTTGAAATCAGCTGTTGTTGCCATAAAATGTATCTCTTTTTAGTTTGATTATGCGATATCCGGGCAAATTTAACGAATTGCCTCAACTATTGCAAATTTTTGATGGCCCGGGCGACTTGTTCGAGGAGCCATTTGGGGGTGGAGGTGGCGCCGCAGACGCCCACGCGGTCTTCGGGGCGGAACCATCCGGGCTCTAGTTCAGCGGCGGAGCCGATGTGATGGGTGCGGGGGTTGGCCCGGCGGCACAGTTCGCAGAGGACCTTGCCGTTGGAGGAGTCCCGCCCGGAGACGAATACCACCGCATCGTGCTCCCGCGCGAAGGCGGCGAGCTCCTGGTGGCGCGAGGCCACCTGGCGGCAAATGGTGTCGTGAACGGTGAGCGGCGCCCCCTGCATGGCCGCCTGCAGGCATTCGCGCACGGCGGCATAGCCCTCCGGGCTCATCGTGGTCTGGGAGAAGAGTTCAATGGCGTGGTCGGCCCGGACACTCCCGTCCGCGAGGCGCGCGTGCAGTTGCTCCACGTTCTCCACCACGATCACGCCCCCCGGCTCCACCTGGCCCACCAGGCCGAGGACCTCGGGATGGCCGATCTTGCCGAAGAGCACCACCTGCCCGCCGGCGGGCGCCACGCGGGCGAAGGCCTCGCGAATCTTCTGCTGGAGGCCGAGCACCACGGGGCAGGTGCAGTCGATCACCCGGAGCCCCAGCGCCTGCAGCCGGGCATAAACCTGCGGTGGCTCGCCGTGGGCGCGGATGAGCACGGTCTCCCCCGCACCCGGACCGGAGGGCGTGCCCAGCACGTCCTTGCCGACGGCACGCAGGCCGCGGCCCTCGAGCCGGGAGAGTTCTTCTTCGTTGTGGACGATGGCGCCGAGCGAATACAGACGGCCCGTCCCGGCGTCCAGAAACGCCTCGGCCGTCCCGATGGCGCGGATCACGCCGCCGCAGAAACCTGAATGGGGATCGATCTCGACCTGCATCTCATCCTCACTGAGCATCCGGAGCATCCAGCAGCCCGAACTTGCCGCGGATCAGACCCTCCGCCCAGGCAATCTCGTCCGTGAAGCCCATCTCGGAATTATCGAGAACGAAGGCATCCTCCGCCCGGCGCAGCGGCGAGGTCTCGCGGTGGGAGTCGATGTAGTCGCGCTCCTCGAGGTTCTTCAGGACCTCCTCGAAGACAGGATTCTCCCCTTTCGAGACCAGTTCGTCGAAGCGGCGCTGGGCGCGCACCTCCGGACGGGCGGTCATGAAAATCTTGATCTCGGCGTGCGGGAAGACGGTGGTGCCGATGTCACGGCCGTCCATCACCACGCGGCCGGCTTCGGAGAACTTATGCAGCCGGCGGTCCACCCAGGCGCGGACATAAGGCACGGCCGCGATCGGACTGACCTGCGAAGAGACTTCCATCGTGCGGATCTGCTTCTCGATATTGCGATCGCCCATGTGCAGGATGGTGCCGGGCTCGAAATGCAGATCAAGCGTCTCCAGGGCCGCCTCGAGGGCTGGATCGATCGTATTGTCGGGAGCGATCAGGCCCTGCTCCTGCGCGAAGAGGGTCACGCCCCGGTACATCGCGCCGGAGTCAAGATACAGGAAATCAAAATGCTGCGCGATCAGGCGCGCCAAAGTGCTCTTGCCGGTGGAGGAATAGCCATCGACGGCGATGGTAATGTCAGGGATACGCATAATTGTGTGGTCTGTCACACAAAGATACGGATTATTTGTGTATTTTTGTATGGAAACCATCCCCCTTGCGATATGAAAAAAATCTCCATCCTGCTTCTGGCCGCTTCGGCGCTGCTCTGCGCCTGCGGCAATCCGTCCGGCAAGACCGAGGACGGACAGCGTCTCTTCATCGGCGAGGACATCGCCGTAGCGAACACCCAGTACGGCCGCGTGCGCGGCTTCATCCTGGACGGCATCTACCAGTTCCGGGGCATCCCCTACGGTGAGAGCACTGCCGGGGAGAACCGCTTCATGCCCCCGAAACCGCCCCAGAGCTGGGACTACGTCCGTCCTGCGCTGCTCTACGGCGAGTCCGCCCCGCAGGTGGTCGGGTATAACCGTGAGCCCGAGTCCTATGCCGGTTTCGTGGACCACTGGAACTACGACCTGATCGGCGAAGACTGCCTGCGCCTCAACGTCTGGACCCCCGCCCTCGACGAAGGCAAGCGGCCGGTACTCGTGTGGCTGCACGGCGGCGGCTATTCCAGCGGCAACGCCATCGAGCAGGACGGCTACGGCGGCGAGAACCTCGCCCGCTACGGCGACGTGGTCTGCTGCTCCGTCAACCACCGCCTCAACTCCTTCGGCTTCAGCGACTTCGCCGCAGTGGGCGGCGAGAAATACCGCCATTCCGGCAACGTCGGCATGCTCGACATCGTGGCCGCGCTGCAGTGGATCCACGACAACATCGCGAACTTCGGCGGCGACCCGGGCAACGTGACCATCATCGGCCAGTCCGGCGGCGGCGGCAAGGTCAGCGTCATCGCCACGATGCCGGCCGCCAAGGGGCTCGTCCACAAGGGCGTCGCCCTCAGCGGCAACGCCATCTCGGCCGCCAACAAGGCCAATGCCGAGGCCCTCGGCGCCCATATCCTCAAGGAAGCGGGCCTGAGGCCTTCGCAGATCGACAAACTCCAGCAGATGCCCTGGGAGGAGTATTACGCGCTGGCCAACCGCGCGGCCCGCAGCTTCCGCGCCCCGGTCCCCGGCGGCCGCGCCGGCTTCAGCCCCGTGGGCGACGGCGTGGACATCCCGGCGGGTACCTTCTTCGACCCCGCCGACGAGAGTCTGCCCAACATCCCCATCCTCTACTGCACCACCCTGGACGAGAGCAACCCCGACCGCACCCAGCCCGAACTGGAGAACATTACCTTCGACGGCGTGGTGGAGCGCTTGAGCGGCCGCTACGGCGAGCGCACCCGTGAGATCGTGGAGGCCTACGCCAAGCAGTTCCCGGACAAGCGTCCGATCGAGATCTGGTCGATGCTCCTGGCCACCCGCACCAATGTGGTCCGCTCCGCCGACACCAAGTACAAGCAGGGCGCCCCGGTCTATGTGGCCTGGTTCCAGTGGCAGCCGCCCCTGTTCGACGGCCGCATGCGCGCCTTCCACTGCCTGGATATCTGCTTCTGGCTGCACAACACCGACGTGATGCTGACCCACACCGGCGGCGGCAGCCGGCCGCGCGCCCTCTCGGACAAGATGTCCGACGCGCTGCTCGCCTTCATGCGCACGGGCAACCCGAACTGCGCCGCCCTGCCCGAATGGCCGCAGTACACCCCGGAGAACGGCGAGGTGATGATCCTCGACGATGTCTGCTCGGTTCAGAACGACCCGGACCGCGCCGCCCGCAGCGTCATCACGCAGTAGGCCTCAGCGGATAATGACTTTGGAGTAAGCGCTCGCCCGATTGACCTTCGGGTCCAGCAGGTGATAGACCGGCGTGGCGGGACCTTCCCCCTCGGTACCGTACAGCAGCGGGCCGACCAGGTGGCGGGTCCCGCCTGCTTCGTCCGTGAGGTCCTGGGCGGCCAGCCGGAAGGTCAGCCGGACGCTGTCCCCTGCACGGAACCGGCGCGCAATGCGCAGGAACCCGTCCTCGAAGACGGCGGGCTGCTCCTCACCGTTGATCTCCAGCCGGAGATCCTCGGCGCCGTAGGGCTGCCGCAGGCACAGGGCGCGCACGGCGCCGGAGGCCTGTTCCACCGTGAAGCGGACCTCGCCCGCGGCCGGATCGAAGGGATAATTACTCTGCTCGGTCAGGCGGAAGCCATCCAGCTCCAGGCTGCAGTCGCGGTAGAAGGGTACGACCAGATCCCGGCCGGAACGGAAGAAGGCGTAGGAGGCCGCGCTGGCGAGGCCCTCCGCCCCGCGCATCGTGCAGCACCAGGACGCCTCGTCGGTACGCACGGCGAGATCCGTGCGGCCGGTATGCTCCGAAGGACAGAAGTCGCAGCCGAAGCCGCCGTTGTCCCGCTGGGTGTGGCAGAGACCGTTATAGTAGATCAGCTCGGCCTGGTCGAGGTATTTCGGGTCGCCGGTGTGCTGCCAGAGCTGCACGGCCACCATATAGGAATCCACGACCGCGCAGGGCTCGGACCAAGTGTCGTAGCGGCAGAACCAGTTATAGTTCTGGAAGCCGGCCGTCATGCCGAACTGGTTGTAGAGTTCCCAGCGCTTCTGCACCTCGGGGATGTAGGACTCGTCGCCGGTGATCTCGGCATAGCGGATCAGGCCGCGGCAGGCGGTCAGCGAGGCGTGGGTCTGGGCGCGGATGCCCACCAGGTCCACTTCCAGGAAACGGGCGATCAACTCGTCGATGAGTTCCTTGAGCTCTTCCCCGCCGATGAGCTTGTAGGCGTGGATGAGGCCCTCCATCCCGATGAACACGCAGCCGATGTCCGAGGAGAGGATCCACTGCGCGTCGTTATAGACGATCTCCCCGATGGCGTCACCGAGGTTCTTGCGCCGGCTCGCCGGGTCGATGGGATAGTCCTTGAACAAGCCCTTGCCGTGCATGAAGAGGCCGTTCACGATGGCGCGGATGCGCTCCAGGGCCACCGGGTCGCCCGTCCACTCGTAGTACTCGCACAGGCCGCGCAGCACCCAGCCGTTGCCGGAGAGCTGCTGCTCGTTGAGCACGCCGTCGTATTCCGGGCCGAAGTAGCCCTGCGCATTCATGAACTGCGGGTAGTGGTCGAGGATGGTCTTCAGGTAAAGGGGCTCCCGCCCGCTCGCACGCGCATCGCAGACGAGGGCCAGCACGATGCGGCCCTGGGCATCGCCCGGCCAGCTCTCCCAGAGACGGGAATGGAAAACGGAATCGGGACGGTACATATCGTCCTCGATGCGGTCGAAATTGCGGTCGAGCCGGGTGGCGAGTTCACCGCCGGTACGGATTTCTTCCGGCGGGACGGGGACGGGGCGGGCGGGCCTGGACGTGCAGGCGCACATCAGCAAGCAGCCCATCAGCAGGGTGGACAAACAACGGTTCATATTGGTTGTATCCTTGACTTTCAGTCACTTACGGCCTGCTTCGAGCGCTCGTATTCCTCCTGGGCGCGCTGCACGGAGACGGAACGCTTGAGCACGAAGCCGGAGCCGAGGTATTTGGTGCGGACATCCTCGTCCGCAGCCAGGGCCGCAGGAGTCCCCTGCTGCAGGATCGTGCCTTCGTACAGGAGGTAGGCGCGGTCCGTGATGGCGAGGGTCTCGCCGACGTTGTGGTCAGTGATGATCACGCCGATGTTGCGGTACTTGAGCTTCGCGATGATGTACTGGATGTCCTCCACGGCGATCGGATCCACGCCCGCGAACGGTTCGTCGAGCAGGATGAACTTGGGATCGATGGCCAGGGCGCGGGCAATCTCGCAGCGACGCCGCTCGCCGCCGGAGAGCTGGATGCCCAGCGATTTGCGGACCTTGGAGAGGTTGAACTCGGCGATGAGCGACTCCAGGCGGGCGCGGCGCTCTTCGCGCGGCACGCCCCGCATCTCCATCACGGACTCAATATTGTCCTCGACGCTCATCTTTCGGAAGACCGAGGCGTCCTGCGGGAGGTAGCCGATCCCTTTCTGGGCCCGCTGGTACATCGGCAGGCCGGTGATCTCCTCGTCGTCGAGGAAGACGCGGCCGGCGTTCGGGACGATCTGTCCCGTGATCATATAGAAACTCGTGGTCTTGCCGGCGCCGTTGGGGCCGAGGAAGCCGACGATTTCGCCTTGGCTGACTTCCATCGACACGCCCTTGACGACGGTGCGCACACCGTATTTCTTGACGAGGTTCTCGCAGCGCAGTATCATGGCAACTATTTGATATCCAGTCCGAGATCGACCACCAGGTGGCGGACCTCCTCATTCTTGCTCATCAGGTCTTCGGCCTTCTCCGTGGGCATATAGATGCGGGGCCCCTGCTCCTCTTCGGGGGGCACGACGGGCTCGAGGCGGATGCGGCCGCAGTCGGTCAGTTTGGCGAAGCGCCCTTCGAGGTCGCGCAGGATGCGCTCTTCGATCCATTTCTTCTGGGCTTCGTTGGTCACGGTGAAGCTCACGATCTTGCGTTCGTCTTCGCTCCGGAAGGAGAGATTGGCGTTGGACAGGGCGTTGGACAGGCGGGGCTGGCTGCCGTACATCGCGGCGAGTTCTTTCCATTTGGCGGCCAGTTCCTCGTCGGAGGGCAGTCCGGAGTCGGGTGCGGTCCCCTGTGCCGGCTGGACGATGTCGGGTTCTTCTTCGCCGAGCAGGGAGGCGAGCGAGAGGGAGGCGCCCGACTTCTTCACCCGGCTCTTTTTAACCGGTTCTTCTTTGCCTGCCGGGGAGGTACTGCCTTCCGAAACGGCGGGAGCTGCGGGAGCCGCACTGCCGCTCACCCCGGCAGGACCGTGGCCGCCCGTGGTCTCGTGAACGGGAGGGGCCCAAGCGTCAGCTTGGGAGGGATGAGCGCTTTGCGCGAAGTCCTGCCGGGGTGAGGCGGCAGGCGGCGCGTCAGAGGGTGCGGAGGCAGCAGGGGTCGGGGAAGGTTTCGGAGCCGAGGCCGCAGCGGGAGTCGGGAACGGAACGGCGACGGTGGCCGCGGGCGCATTCTGCAGGAAGGCGAGCTTCATCAACGCGAACTCGATATGCAGACGCGGATTGGAAGAAAGGCGGTAGCCGGCCTCGCACTGCGTCGTCACGCCCAGCGCCTCATAAAGCCACTTCACACTGCAGCGCCCGCCCTGCTCCTGATAGCGCGAGCGCAGCGAATCCGGCAGATCCAGCAGGGCATCCAGTCCGCCGGTCCGGCTTACCAGTAAATCACGCAGATGCGCACTCAGCGCCGCGATGAAATGCTGCGCATTGAAACCCTTGCCGAGGATCTCGTCGAAGGAGAGCAGCGCCGAAGCGTAATCCCCCGCCAGCAGCGCATCCACCAGGCGGAAACTGTACTCATAGTCGAGCACCCCGAGCGAACGGATCACGTCCTCGTAGCGGACGTCCGATCCGCAGAACGCGACCGTCTGGTCGAACAGGGTCAGCGCATCGCGCATCGCCCCGTCCGCCTTGTGGGCGATCACGTGGAGCGAGCGGTCGTCCACGGTGATCCCCTCCTTGGCGGCGATCCCCTGCAGGTTGCGCACGATGTCCGGCACGCTGATGCGGTTGAAATCGTAGGTCTGGCAACGGCTCAGGATGGTGGGGAGGATCTTGTGCTTCTCCGTGGTCGCAAGGATGAAGATGGCGTGTGCGGGCGGCTCCTCCAGGGTCTTGAGAAAGGCGTTGAACGCCGACTGCGAGAGCATATGCACCTCATCGATGATATACACCGAATAGCGCCCCACCTGCGGCGGAATCTGCACCTGGTCCATCAGGCTCTTGATGTCCTCCACGCCGTTGTTGGACGCCGCATCCAGTTCGTGGATACAGTAGGAACGTCCTTCGGCGAATGAGCGGCAGGAGTCGCACACCCCGCAGGGCTCGAGATCGGGCCCGGGGTTGGCGCAGTTGATGGTCTTGGCGAAGATGCGCGCGGCACTGGTTTTGCCTACACCGCGGGGGCCGCAGAACAGATAGGCGTGTGCGAGCTGGCCCCGCAGGATGGAATTCTTGAGGATCCGCGCGATGTTGTCCTGTCCGATCAGGGACTCAAAAGAGTCGGGACGGTATTTGCGAGCTGATACGACGTAGTCTGACATAACTCACAAATGTAATGATTTTTGCTTATATTTGGGCTATGAAACCCCGTTTGATCCATCTTTTTCTGACCCTCGCCCTGCTGCTCGGCAGCGTGGCCGCGTTCGCACAGGGCAAGGTCTATACCCGCAAGGTGCGGCTCGGGGATTTCCCCACCCGGACCGTCAAGGTCGTCGCCGAAGGCAACTCTTTCCTCGCCCTCGCCCTGCGCGAAGAGACCGCCGTCCACTGGCGCATCTCCCCCTACGAATTCTGCACCCAGGCTGAATACGACGCCCTGCGCACTTCCAACAACTACTACTTCCTGAGCCTCGCCCGGGAAGGAGGCATCGCTTACCTGATCCTCACCAAGGGCGGGCGCGACGACGAGACGGAGAGCCTCAAGAAACCCTTCGAGGTCGTCCGGATGCCGATTGCGGCCGCGGATGACCCCAGCGGGCAGGAATTGGTGTTCCTGGGCGCGTTCCTGGACATTATCCAGGCCTTCGTAGAGGAAGCGATGGTCTCCGACAAGACAGCCTACGGCGGGCTTTCCGCGGTCAACGGCGCCTCGCTGAAAGACCGCAGGGTCTATCTCGATCCCGACACGGCGGACCAGGTCCTGCCCCGAGGCGAGAGCGGGACGGTTGTGGGCCTGGCCATCGCCCCGCTGCAGATCGATTTCAAGTCGGTGTGCTACAAAATGCTCATCTCGGCCGACACGCACGAGCTGCTTTATTATAAGAAGATCCGATACAAAGGTCCCCGGGACGCCCGTTTCACGGACGCCGAGATCAAGGGATTCGAACGCCGCGGGGCTATATTGTCTTCAGGGATTTGATGTAGCCGTCGATATTCTTGTCGTGCTCGCCCAGGCCGAGTTTCTTGCGGACGACCTGGCGCTTACGCGCATTGACATAGCGGATCTCCTGGATCTCCGCGAGGTTCACCAGGACATTGTGGTTGATGCGGAGGAAACCGGCACCGTCGAGGTCCTGCTCGAAAAGTTTGAGCAGCCTGACACAAACCAGTTCGGAGCCGTCCAACATAAAGAGGCGGGAGACATTGGCTTCGCACTGCACATAGAGAATCTCACTGCTCAGCACCCGCTTGATCGAATGACCGGACTTGACGAAGATGGCCTTTTCGCTTACACTGTTAGCATCCATATTTACTTTCGAGGTTAATAAAAGGTTTTCGTTGCAAAAATAGCGGAATAAAGTTTTGCACTAACACTTTTTTTAAAAAAAATAACCCCGATAACGCATTTATTCTCAAATTCTTGGATAATATTCCACCAAAAAAGCCCAGGGACTAGTTTTGCAACCGACCCGGTAAAAGCCCAAAAAAACCCGCCATTTGGGCGGGATGTCGCACTTATTTAATAATCTGCTTTGGGTCAGACATTTACGAAATCTCGTACATTTTCCGCGGATACGGGCTCGTCGCCGAGGATGAGCAGCCGGTCCACCACGTTGTCCAGTTCTCGGATATTGCCCGGCCAGGACTTCTGCATCAGCAGCTCGACCGCCTCCGGAGAGAAAGTGCGGGTGCGCCCCCCGTCGGTGTACTTCGAACGGAAGAAATCGATCAAGGCGGGGATATCCTCGCGCCGCTCGTCCAGCGAAGGGACGCGGATCACGATCACGCTGAGACGGTGGTACAAGTCCTCGCGGAAGGTCCCCTTGCGGATTTCCTCCTGCAGGTTCTTGTTGGTCGCGGCGATCACGCGCACATCTACCACGATGTCCTTGTCCGAGCCCACGCGGGAGAGTTTCCGCTCCTGGAGTACCCGGAGCACCTTGGCCTGGGCCGCCAGGCTCATGTCGCCGATCTCGTCGAGGAAGAGGGTCCCGCCGTCGGCCTGCTCGAACTTGCCCTTGTGCTGCTTGATGGCCGAGGTGAAGGAGCCTTTCTCGTGGCCGAACAATTCGCTCTCGATGAGCTCGCCGGGGATGGCGGCGCAATTCACCTCCACGAAAGGCATCGCGCTGCGGGCGCTCTGCTGGTGGAGGTTGCGGGCCACGAG
>JAEEGH010000589.1_pt1 | contig 128690 bp, 113 predicted proteins | sample 9134181 | NCBI WGS metagenome assembly JAEEGH01 (sample SAMN16246544, study PRJNA631951) | gut metagenome | biome: gut microbiome; feature: rumen; material: DP-attached | host: Bos | place: Iran: Karaj | collected 2018-10
GAGGACTGCCGCCTGGCGGCATTAAAGTCTCCGGGGCCTCCGCTCTCCCCAAGGATTAGAAATCCCCGGGGACCCCTATAGATTAAAACGTAATGGATGAAAAAACGCACTGCACTATTTGCACTATTTGCACTTTGAACGAGAAAGTGCAGAAAATGCAGAAAGTGCAATGCAAAATTTTACAAACACTAAACACAACATAACTATGGCACACATGGATACTTCCGACGGCATCAATTGCTTAGTCGGAGCAATAAGCAAAAAGAAAAGTTCGAAGAGACTGTCGGTCTCTCGCGTAAAACATTTCCGCGACCCGCTAACGGGCATGGAGATAAGTAAAGGACCTAATGAGTTCTACCTGCAGAACAAGCGCAACTATAGTCATGCACCACTGACTGCAGCGGAAGAGGCACAGAAAGAGCGTTGGCGCGCAGCCTGCTTGCAGGCTGCTGCTATTCTAAGAGACCGTGCGCATCCGCGCTATGCGGAACTATATCACCGCTGGCGTGCGCAACTGAATAATGCCAAACCCATTGCGCAGTTCGGCAATTTTATTCGCGCTGTACTGGCGCAGGAGCAGTAGAAAAGAGCACCCTTCGGGGTGCTTTTTTGTGTCAAAATCAGCAAATTTTACGAAAAACACACAATAAATTTGTGTAAACAAAAATTTATTTGTACTTTTGCGAACGTTCTTTAATGGAGAATGCCGAAAATCCAATACAGAGTGGCTTAATGTTAACCCAATCTAATAGCATATGACAACCTTAAAACATTTTATTGAAACATTGGTGTTTAATTGTAACCTGGCGCACGTAGGAGTAAGATGTCTTTGGGATTCCCCAGACAATCCTACTCCTTGTCGCATTAGCGAGATAGATGACGTAAATCATAAGCGCTATTTGACAACCAAATTCGACTCGAATTATTTAGATTACAATGATATATACTATAAAGTGTACTTCGCTGTTGACGACTCGAGGATAGGTTTTGATGGAGTGCAGACATATTTGGATAAAAATAAAAATGTTATAGCAGCAGACATTTCTCAGTGCCATCCGTCGTTAATCAACACAATGCAGATGTTGAAAATGTTCAATGGTATTCCATATAAACATCTTGGTCGATCTAATGAGGTTAATGGATGGATTGTGTATTACTAACCCAAAATTCTAAAGTGATGATTTTTACTAAAAATGAACAATATGCAGTAGCATATGTAGTTGAGACAATGCTTCATTACGGCAGTGGTTCTGTTGTAGAAAGAGCCACGGCTCATAGTTTACTTTTCAAGGTGGGATACAATCCTGTATCGGAAAGACATCCGGATATGATATTTCAGGATGTGATCGATACAGTTAAACCTATGCCGCTCGAAAAGAAAAAAGCCGTGTTAGCTATTCTTGCCAATATTATGGTAGCAGATGGAAATATTAAAAAGGAGAAACAACAATGGTTAAATACGGTGTCGACATATTGCTCCTGTCCCGATATAAGTTGGGATGAAACATGGAAAATAATCGACTCATTGGATTAATTGTAAGTTTTTTATATAATAGAAAATAACTATGACAACATCAGAATTAAATCAGTACTTGCTTACAAATGTAAAATGTAAACAAGGAGACTTTTTAAGTGGTTCAACTATAGGCGATGCATATGAATCATTGCGCAATGATGCTAGCATATACTGCTGGAGTGGTATGGGTTCCGTAGTGAGACGAGTTTCTAATAGTACCGATTATTGCAGATGGATGCAAGGTTGTGCACAGCAAATGGCGCAAAGTGAGACACAAGAAGAAAGTGAAAGTAGAATTCTCCCGCGCGCCATTCATTGTGTTAAATCTGATGGGGATGACTTGTGCGATGAGCAAAGTATCGGTTGGTATTTAGCAGTTTATATATATATGCATTGTTTGGCCTATAATATATATTCTTTTGAGGTCTTGTTCCTAAGATTTTGGAGGATGTACTTTACAGAAACTTATCAAAGACAAATTAGGTAGTTGTTTTTACAAACTACAGAAGTGTCCTTATGAGGTGCGTCTTTGCAAAACTCGTCATGCTTAAGAAGCAGCATGACGCAGAGATAATGGTCAAAGAATGTGTACCTATTGAGTACATTGTTAACATTGATAATCCTGACGAATTTTAGTTTTATATATTATGGCACTGACATCTAATCCTCTTTTCTCAAAGGAAAGCATGAAAAAAGCCACAAGTAGTCTTGGCTGGGCTTCTTACACACTTTGTTATGACAACAATGACCTTCCGGAACAGGAGAAAGCCGGAAAGGAACTTTTGCAAGCAAAATGGATCTTGGCTACAATCTCAAGTCATGTTTTTGACTATTATCCGATAGAATATTATCTTGCTGACGATGAACACAGGGAGTATTTGGATTTTTATAATTGGTTTATGGAACACATGTCAGTAGGGTTGAGGAATGCACTTGAGTTCGTTGAGAAAAACTATGCCGTTCTCGAAACCATTACACGGGATAAATGGAATCAACACCGCGTGCCTGTGCGTAAACCAGACGAGGAAGCCCATGTCAAAGCTCTTTTTGAGGCATTGATAGAGAACTCTGACGAGTTGTTCGTTTTGCTCAACAGCCCGAAAAAGGTTAATGATACGGACAAACCCTCTGCGGCATTGATTAAGGAGTTGATTAATGGTATCACTGCCATTCAGGAATCTTGTCAGAAGTTTGCCGATGCACATCCGGAAGCGGGCATGGATGCTATGCAGGTGTTCCAGTTCCAACAAAGTATGGAACTTTTTAAGAATCCCTTACGGCAAGCATGGCAGGTGTACCACTATGGGTGGCACTCCGATTTTTGGGAAGAAGGAGATTCTATGTTTGAGTACATGATGTATGAAGTAAAAGCGAAGGAAATGCTTCAAGACTTGGTGAAGTCGTTGAGTAGTGAATCTCTTTTTGACGCTTTTCCGGGAGGTCACAAGATTACTGAGGGTCTCTTAAAAGTGTATAAACACCTTTTGACTCAAGACCTTAGTGGTGAATAAAAATTTGTAATATTAACAATATAAATATTTGACTTATGGGCTTCATGGATTTTTTTGTTGATGGTGACCCCATCAAATCTAAAGTTGACACATGTATCGCTTTGTTCGAACGCAATGACATTCCGTCGCTGCAGCAGTCATTGTTTGAGCTCTATCAAGAGTTTAATCGCGCCGGAGGTGGTGCAAAGATTATTAACTTTGAGCAGAAGGATAGATTGTGTGAGTGCTTTATCAACATGCTTAACTATGACTGGATGCATGATTCTGACATCAGGGAAGTATGGGCAGAGGATGGTTTTTACTGCATTGCAACCTACCTTAATAACGACGCTAAAACCATGCAAGATATTTTTGCAGGTTCTCTTGATTTGTTCCTTCTTATTCACGCAGGAGAAAGACATCTGTATCCTAAGTTCAACGACGTTCTGCGTAAGGTTAAGATGAAAGTCTCCATGATGGGACCGATGGCTGGTCCTGAAGCAGAGATTTTCACTAATGAGGACTTTGAAGGTGGTGCTCCATATGTTCTTCGCCAATTCAAGTTCTTTGCCGCCACGTGGATTTCTAAGGTTGAAAGGCAACACCCTGAGATTATTTCGCCAGCTCTCCGCCCTGCGTTTGAAAAGGCTAAAGCGGACTACGAGTTTGCGTCCATTCCACCTGACACGCAATTGGCAAAGATGAACTTCTTTGCAAAGATTATAGAAAGTATATTAGAAGATATGTGATAACGCGCGTACAATTATGAAATGAGTAGTGTTTTTTGCCCGATTATTTCCGTTCGTTATGCCTCTCAAGCAATTACCGCAAATTATACTAATAAAAAAGATTGAATGGAGAATGCCGAAAATCCTTTAAAGAGTAGGCTTAACTTAACAAAAATAATACTATGCAATTTTCAGGAAAAGAAATGGCAGCACTATTGAAAGCTGCAAAATTAATGGCATTGGCAGATGGTAGGATGACAGAAGATGAGAAAAAGGTTATGATTGCTGATCTGAAGAGTTTCGGTGTTAATATTGATACCCTTCAGTCTGTTGCAATGGAGGCCGCAGCAGATGCAATGGAGGGAGCAGAAGTGCTCGCTGTATTGTCAGCTATGAACTCGGAACAGAAAAAATACGCATGTGGTTATTTGGCGAGTGTAATGGCAGCGGATGGTGAAATTCATAATAAGGAAGTAGAATTATGGACGCTCATATCGCTGCTTGCAGGTTTTCCTACAATGAGTGCTGGTGAGGCTATCGCGTTTTGGCAAACGCATTGACAAAATCAGAAGGCATAACCATTGCGGTTGTGCCTTCTGAGCCTTTTAGTATGGATAGAGTAGTGTAGAATATTTTTATTATCGAAGAATTCGTGGTTGCTGCGAGAAAAATATTGTCCGAGAATTAATGGATACGTTTGATTTATCACACGATTTATGTGAGGCAAAACAAAACTTAGAAGGGTGGAAATGGCTTCATGGGGAGCAGAAATATCCGCATATAATTGCTGAAAATATGATGCGGAGAGTCTATGCTATGGATTTGATATGGAAGGATTTTGAATCTCGAGAATTGCCTTCCTTTAGTACCTTGACGGCTTTTTTAGAAATGGAATCCATTTACCAAGAGAAAGTGCAACAAGTCGTTAATCCCAATCTAAGTGAGTGGCTAGATTTTCGCCGCTCTACATTAATTGGTGGTATTTCATATGCATATTGGGATGGTCTTGCTACACCTGCAGAAACAAACGATTCTATTCTTGAAGAAATAGAGTTTTCATACATTTTCCATTTCCTTGTAGACAAGTGTGTTCTTTATTGGATTGCTTATTGTCAGTCAGGGGTCGATCCCAAAACGGCTATGGGTAGAATGACTGGTAAGGTTTTTGCAAACGATGAGGATTATACATATGATAAAATGAAAGCATTCTTTCAAGAAGAACTTGTAAAAATCTACATGCATAAACATATGCCCAATGGTGCTCAAGAACATTCTTTTGTATTTTTGGGTGATAAATTCTCGCAACCAACATCCAATATTAGTGCCTACATCTGTTCTACTCCCGGATTATGTTCCTATATTGAAAGTCATCCTAAAATAAAGGACATGGAAACTCTGTGGCGTGGATTTGAGTTAGATTGTTATGATAAAGGCTGCCTTACTCCTCTAATAAGAACTCGTATGGATAATATTCGAAAAAATTATCCAACGACAGAAGAGAATCTGGATAAATTTCGAACGGTCGATTTAAGAAAAGCGCTAAAAGATGGTTATGACATAGAAGAATATAACCGTCGGTTAGTTCAACATGAGGAAATTGTCGATTTCTTTGCCGTGTGTGAACACCCTTATGTTTGTTCTCAGATAGCGAGAGATTTGCTAAAGAATGAGAAATTAAAAGCAAAAGGTCTTTCATATCTCCAAGAAGCTCTAAATGCTGCATTTAGCTTTCCTAATCCATTTTTGCACAATAAAGAGGCTATCTACGGATGTGTAGACGCGTTGGCGCAATTATCTGATTTGTTGTCAATAGTTGATAAAGAAGATTTTAAGGAACTCTTTGGATTTTCCCTGTTCAAGGTTCGGTATCTGTTGCTCAAACGTAGTGTGTGTCTAAGTACCAATACCAAAGAGACATGGCATTATAAGTGGGCTCTTGCTGATCTAATTGATGAGAATCGCCAAGAAATTACAAAAGAAGAGATCAGAGACGAGTATATAGAATATTACATATCATATTTGCGTTGCACTAATGAATATAGTGAAGGAAAGTACTATTTGGCAGAAATACTCTTTAGACAATTTGAAAGTAATGTGTATAATCTATATTGGATAGGTAATCTTCATATAGAAGAACGTGACGTGGCGGATCTTATGCGATTTCTCCAAGTGGTTCAATCTGATCATACGATGACACTATCGTTGTTCTTCGCCGAAGTACGCTATCATTCAATTCATCCATCTACTAACAATTCTCCTAACACATGGTCTAAAATATTTACCGAAGAGGAGCAGCGTAAGATAGATATTGCGACGCTAAAAGATGCAGCGTCGGAATATAGGCGATTCTTTGAAGGGCATAAAATAGATTACTTATACCATTTTACAGATAGAAAGAATATTGATTCAATCAAACAATATGGCGGATTATTCTCTTGCCGCTATCTAAAGAATAATCAGATTGCTACATATTCGGGTGGGGACGAAGAATTGCAACGTGTTGACCGTGAATTTGGCTTGGATGACTATGTGCGGTTAAGTTTTATTCCTAGACACCCGATGGGAAGACGCTTAAAAATAAATAATAATCGGGATTTTGTGGTATTAAAAATTCGTAAAGATGTCGCTTTTAGTAAAGATACCTTGTTTTCTGATGTTAATGCAGCGACTCAGGAGCACCATCACGGAGGCGGTATTGAAGATCTAAAGGCTGTAAATCTTGAGATTATAAATATTGATTATGCTTCCATGGATAGCGTAATACACGAAAAGAAAACAGCGGAAGTGATGATTAAGAATCATATTCCTATTGAATATATTCTCAATATAGACAATCCTGACTCGTTTTAAACAATTTAACATATGGATTCATACAAACCATTTCAAACATTTATACTCCCGGCAATCATGACTTTTGGGGCTACTCGTTATGAGGAATATCAAAATGGTCAAATGATAGATTCCGGTATGTCAACAATTGTAGTTCGTTTATCTCCATTAGAGGGTGGAAGGATAGGTTGCATTATCGGGTATAATAACTTAACTGATAAATTAATGAGTTGTAGTTTTGATGCATGCATTACCTTACACGATAGGCTGTTAATGATTAATAATCCTTGCGTCACAAATGCGCATATCCCGGTAACAGAGATGTTGTCTTCTTTAGTAGGGCATACCCGTGAGCAACATGATTTTTTACCCATTGAACCTGTTGTTGGCAGCATTTATACGGAAAATGGAGATATCGCAAAGTTGTCCTTTACGATGTCAAATCCAGAGCGACTAATCGAATTATTTAATTAAATTCATGTATTATGGAAGAACTTACTGTATTTCAATCAACGCATCACAAGCGTTTTGAGCATGGCATCGAAGTTTCTCAAGCCGCTGTGTCTCGCATTGTAAAAATGGAGTTTAGTCCGGACTTTTCTCGGATGGTGTTTAGTGTAGATCCTACACTAACGCCTAAACCCGCTGCGCGGGTGGCAGAGAATGGCAATGTTCTCATATATCAAGGCATTGATCCGGATTATCGTTTTGAACTTGAAAGAATTGGCGATCAACTAAGGCGTGTTTCCCTCTTTAGAATGGATCGCAACTTAGAAATTAGATATCTGAATTAGTATACTGGGATAAATAAAAGAAGTGTGAGTCTTTCCATTTGAAGACTCACACATATGGTTTTCTTCCACGCGCGTGCATGAGCACGCGCGTTCCTTTATATTGCATTTTTTATCCTGTGATTTATTGGAAAATTCTGCCAAAATCTCTATAATTGTATAAAAAACATACTTGCGTTCAAAATTTTCATTAATTCCCTTATTTATCATAGATAAATAACACAAAAAACAGCAAAATAAAAAATCAAAAAAATGCATTATTTGTATAAAAAATATACAGAAAAATTTGCAAGTATAAAAAATATGTATTATATTTGCACCGAAATTTTAAAACAATAGATTTATGAAAGCACAAATTGACATGGAGTATCCGTTATTCATTCGGATCAAAAAAAAGAGAAGAGAGTATGAGGCTCCGGAACACAGTGCACGTCCTACGCGCAATCGATTTTTCTGCAATGCGATTGGTCGCACCAAGATGCTTTTTAAAACAAAGGTAGAAGCGGATCGTTTTATCGCTTACAATAGTGGTAGTTATGAGAACCAGAGCTACGTTCCATGTCGCGCTTATAAATGTTGTTGTTGCGATGGGTGGCATATTACGCATTACGCTCAGATTCCGAGACGCAAGGAGGATCTTGAACGACGCGTTATTGCCAATAGTATATTGATGAGAAGAGGTCGTAATCTCACGCCCGCAGTCGCATACGCATATTAATGTATTAAAATGAATATACAAATTTTAAATATATAACGTTATGTTAAACAATCAGAATTTGGTTAGGGTAGTGGAGCACGCCCTACCAGCCCTATCAGGAAGCAAAGTTCATTATGACGCTGATCGTAACATGTTATGCACAACGTCTTACACCAGTGCGGCGGGTAATATCTATTATCAGGGTATCCGTTTGAGCGACCGTTTGGTTATCAATGTCGATCTCGGACAAGGGTACTACTACCTCTTCATGAATGGCTTGAGGTTGTATTGCTTCGATGGTTCCGGTAAGAAACTGATCGGAAGCCGTCTGTATAACTGCTATAGCTATTCGGACTACAGCGCATCTCGGGAGAGTGAGGAGATTTTGTTTGACTATTTGAAATCTCAAAGCGGCTTAATCGGAGCAACTGTCGGAGACAACCAATTGCGCGAATTTGCACACGAAATGGTTGCTGATGCTATGCGGAATAATGTTATATCTATCAATTAAGGAGGACGAGTCATGGCAAAAGTAACATCCATAAGTAACGGCTTCTTCGACAGTATCCTGCCGACCTACGGAACCCAACGTACTAATACTCCGGTATGGAACGAAAGTTTGAAGATGTTCATTACAGACGAGCATGAAAGCTCCAATGGTAATCGCTATTATAATGGTATACGTATCAGTAACCGTATCGTCATCGTAGAACACATAGGTATGTTCCATAGCTTCACATATTTGGATGGCATGGATATCTACATGTTCGACGGAGAAGAGCGCAAACTCATTGTCCAAGAGAAATATGATCGTCAGTTCTATGATGTAGGTTTCGTTCGCGAGCGTAGTAAACAAGCACTTCGCAACTACGCTCGTTCACAAGCAGCCATGATAGGTACAGCTATCACTGAAGAGGTTATAGAAACAGAGGTGAATGCCATTGTGGACAATAGTTATCAAAGTCTGCTTGATGACGATAAATTACAGAAATTGCACGCTATTGTACCTATCCTGCAAAAAGCATTAAATCAAGCATAACTCAATTACGATGGAAACAGATATTCAAATACAGAATCTGCCTTACGACCCGCAGAACGAGCCGCAGAAAATTGCGTACAAACTTATCGCAAATACGAATACAAGTTTCTTCCTGACAGGACGTGCCGGTACTGGCAAGACCACTTTTCTCCGCAAAGTACGCGAGACAGTGGATAAGAACTTTGTTGTCGTTGCTCCAACAGGAGTAGCAGCTATTGTGGCTGGTGGAGAAACCATTCACTCATTCTTTGGCATGCCATTGGAGATCTTAACCCCTCAAACATCGTACAATATCAACGAAACGAAACAAAAAATGCTTCGTAAAGTGGATACAATCATCGTGGACGAAGCCTCCATGGTGCGCTGCGACATAGTGGATGCCATTGACGACATTTTGCGAGAGATTATGCATAATAATCTTCCGTTCGGTGGCAAGCAGATTGTGTTCTCTGGCGACATCTTCCAGTTGGATCCGGTCGTTAAACGCAACAGCACGGAAATGGACGTTTTGCGAGACATTTATGGCACAAACGAAACTCCATACTTCTTTAATGCAAAGGTGTTTCAGCGTTCGGAACTAATATCGGTTGAGTTTCAGAAAGTATATCGTCAAGAAGATGCACATTTCTTAAGTATACTAACGCACATCCGCAACGGGCAAGTGAATTGGCAAGATATTAATACACTTAATGAGCGCGTTAGAAAACGACCGGCAAAAGACGAGTTGGTTATTACTCTCGCTTCACTTAATGAGACAGCCAATGAGATTAACCAACGCCACTTGGATGCCCTTGAGTCAGAGGCATTCACGTACGAGGGTGTGCTTGAAGGCGATTTTAAAGCGTGCGAAATGCCGGTACCTCAGCAACTCATGCTCAAGGTGGGCGCACAGGTAATGCTTTGCCGCAACGATCCAGCGCATCGGTGGGTAAATGGTACACTTGCAACCATCACGAAATTGGAAGAGAAAAGTGTTACTGTAAAGATTGGTACAGAAGAACATGAAGTTAGTGCAGTGCAATGGGAGCAACCCAAATATGTGTACGACAAGGTGAATAAGAAACTGGAGAAAGAGATAGTTGGTTTATACGCCCAACTCCCATTACGTCTAGCATGGGCGATAACTATTCACAAGAGCCAAGGAATGACCTTTGACAAAATGGTGCTAGATCTCAGCCGAGGTGTCTTTATGGCCGGTCAATTGTACGTGGCGCTTAGTCGTGTGCGTTCGTTGGATGGCTTATATCTGACATCTCCTATCAAGGCAAACTATATTCAGCCCAAAAGACAGGCAAATCAATTAGCAATGTCATTCAATGACGAATCGGCTATTTCGCACCAGATTAAGATAGGAGAATCCGTATATCCATATCTACGCATAGAGGATTATGATGGGGCTGTACATGCGTATTATAAGCAGATGATGGATTTCGTTTCCCACAACGAGATAGAGTATGCTCAGAGAGTGACAGACGCGTTACTGTCTTTGCTGGTTGACGATAGTTGTCTAACGGAAGAGGAATGGAGTCATGTTGGACGGATGGTTAGTGCTGGTGATACGGCCAACGCGCAATACATCCGTGCCCGTGCCCTTTACCGTTCCGGTCGTTATGCAGAGGCCGATGCGATTAATTGTGCCATTGTTGGGCAATATGGTAGTCAACTGGATAGCAAGTGGTTTTTCTTGATTGCGTGTACGAACGATGCGATTGGTGATCCCTCGTTAGGATTATATCAGCGAGTAATCCGTCGCCACCAGCATTATATCCCCGCATTCATTGCCTTCCGAAAAAGTATGCATGCCAAAAGGCAGTTGGTTCCTATTGTAGACAAAGAACGAGTTGCCGAAATTATTGCTGATTGGAATAATCACCAACTTGACCAAGAAAAATGGACAGCACAATACGTAGCACGATTGACAGAAAATTCCTTTGGAGAGTTTCGTTCCTTGCTCTCCAAATTGGCTTATGAATGATTAAATAAAATATATCCACAATGCCCTTTCAGCAGAAGTTTTTGCCATTAAACTTAAACCTTTAAAGGGCATTGTGGTATACTTTTGCAATAAAAATTTGTAAAAAAGCAATAAATGTATAAAAAATATACAGAATAAATTTGCAAGTATGAAAAAAATGTTGTACTTTTGTCGAAAATATTGAAACTATGGCAGAATTTATCACTACACACGACTATTACGAAGACGAAAACGGTCCGTTTAGATACAAATACGCACGCGCTTCTTTAACTGCTGATACGGTCATATTCAGTGTAGAGGGACATCATTTAAATGTCCTCCTTATTCAGCGGAGTGAAACGTCAGATACAGAAGCCGGTAAGTGGGCTATCCCCGGTGGTTTTTTGCGCGTATTTCCCACAAAGGACGAGCCGCGTATTGACTTTACCATCGAAGAATGTGGTCATCGCGAACTAGAGGAAGAGACACAACTCCCATCGGAGATTGCTAAAAACCTTGATTTGAAATTAGTGGGCGTTTTTTCGAAGGCTACTCGTGACGAGCGTGGTAGAGTAATTACAGTTGCGTATTATAATCTCACGCGCAAGTATCCTGTACAAGGGGCAGATGATGCACAAAAGGCAGATTGGTTCCCAATTAATGATCTTCCGGAATTGGCATTTGACCATCACGAAATCATTGCTGCTGCATTGAAGAAATTAAGATCTGACTTTCAATTTGACTCGGCGGCATTCCGCTTGTTAGACAAGGCCTTTACATATCGCCAATTGTTTGATTTGTACTATGCCGTGTATAGTAATTCATCCGATCCTAAGGAATACGCGGAATTTGTTGATTCTCACCGTGGCAACTTTATTAACCAAATAAAAAAGTTGGATATCTTAGATGAGATTTCTGGCAAGAAAGAGCAAGTGTCTTCTCATCCTGGCATCTCAGGAAAGTTGTATACCTTTAATGAAGACAAATATAAAGCCATTGTCGAAGAAAAGAAGAAAAAGATGGGCACGCGTTGCTTCAATCTTATCAGCCGGGAGTAGTGAGTTTCTTGCTATTCCTGGAACGTATTAGAAATTGTCAGGATACTACAGAAATTTGCATATGTCAAAACCAATTTATGGCTGTTAAACTAGTAAAAGCTTGTAGGGAATTGAATATTGGAATGTCCACTCTTACAGATTGGTGTGAGAGAAATGGATATTTCGTGGAGTCTGAACCTAAATATCTTTTATCGGATGAATTGTACGAAAAATTGAAACAGCATTTTGCACACAAACCGGATGCCTATTGGAATATAAATTAATCTTACATAATTAACCTCTCTCGCACCTGAATCTTCTGGCAAAATGGAAGGAATGAGTGTATTTTGAAAAATATCATGGTTCAGACATTTAGATATTATCCATGTTTGGGCGCCATCATTGGTGACACTGTCGGCTCGGTTTTCGAGTTTGATAATATTAAGCAAACAGATTTTCCACTGTTTTCCCTGGAAAGTAATTACACAGATGATAGTATTATGACTATCGCTGTGGGGGACTGGCTTGCAAATACTGACCGGTCGCAGAGCGCGCTGGAAGAGAAATTGGTTTCGTGGGCAAAGCAATATCCTTGCCCAATGGGTGGTTATGGTGGTGCTTTCTCCCGATGGCTTTTCGCTCCACAATTACTTGCCAACTATGAGGAGGAAGGAATGTCTTACCAAAAGTCTCTCGTTCGCCATCCCTATAATTCATGGGGCAACGGCTCTGCTATGCGCGCTTCAGCTTGCGGCTGGGTTGCATATACAATAGACCAAGCTCTTGATTTAGGAAAACGCTCTGCCGAAATCACTCACAATCATCCGGAAGGAATCAAAGGCGCACAGGCAGTCGCTGTCGCTATATATTTGGCACATAAAAGGGAGAAAAAAGAATATATCCGCGATTGTATCGAAGATTTGTTCAAGTATGACTTACGACATACATGTGACGAGATTCGTCCTGACTACAGATGGGAAGCTTCGTGTCAGGGTACAGTGCCACCGGCTCTTATCGCATTCTTCGATAGTCACGATTTCGAGTCCGCAATTCGCCTAGCCGTTTCTCTCGGTGGCGATAGCGATACATTGGCATGTATAACTGGTGGCATTGCTCACGCCTACTACGAGGCTATTCCCGAATGGATTATATCAGAGATGCGTGCTCGTCTGCCGCAAGCTTTCTGGAATATTATAGATAATGTTGAAAGATTAGTTTTTAAGTAAAATGATAGATTTGTCTTCTGCATATACTGATGCTCCCCGGAACATTTGTGGGAGATGAAGATTTATACAACGAATGGTTGTTAAATTCTTAACTATCTATCCTCCCGGATCTGTCCCGTATATCTCTCGTAGATGATATATAAATTAAAAAGACTAATATTTATGGCATACTTTGACAAATATGGCGTTGAGTTCATCTATAGACAAGCCATGAATAGAACAACAAAGTAATATGACACCTATACAACATCACACAAAATTGTAGTAGAACATAGATAAGGAAAAAGTATTCTAAGCATGATAGATCTCGTTGATAGAATAAATAGGATTGTTGCTTATATGCGTCGGACTCCGGAATGCCGGGACTATTATGTCAAAGTCTATAGTGGTGGGTATTGGGGGGATTTCGGCTTTAGGCCTCGTTATACCATAGCTGTTAACTATACCAATGCAGATCATAGTACTAGTCGTAACGAGTTCGTTTGCTATCTAAACGAAAAGCATGATAATATAGTTAATGTGGCTATTTACGGAAATAGACTGCGTGAGATCTATCATGAGATACATTACAATGGGAAACTTTGGGGGATAGAAGTAACAGATTGTGATTGGGAAACAGATTATATAGATGTATATTTTGACTTATCAAATTGTTGGCAAGAAGAACTTCCATTACCCGAGGATTATTATATTGCTAATCTATACACATTTGAATTGACTGAAGACGAATATAAGTTCCCACATAGAAATATATCAGATGAGGAAATGGAACTTAAGTGGAGAGATTGTTGTGAGCAATGGGACATCGAGAAAGAATCTTATCCATCAGAGAGCATGATAAATGCAATCTCTTATCCACAAATTGGCATAGAATTATCTCCTCAAGAATATACATATTACAAAAATAACGGCTACAATCTAAAAAGAATTAACGCATGGTGCATGAGCGGTAAATCTGCTCATGATTACATGCGGTATTGGATTCCATCAGCTGGTTTCTCTTCTGATGCTCCAGAAGAAGAAATACATTTTTCCACTGATTTAGGAGACACTGTACCTCGAGCAGGATTCTACAAACTCATTCGTCGTGAAAAGCGTAACGAGGATAGTAAATATGATACATTAGTTTGCTATTATACACGAAGCCGCTCTTTAGAATTTGTCGAAGAGGAAGTTGAAATAAATGAAGAACCACTATTCAATAAATTTTCTTCGAATGGTCCCAAGAATCATAGATTACAAATAGGCCAAATACTACATGTGTGTAGAACAGAACTTGTTCAGTATTTGTACGATGGAGAAGTGAAAAAAGCGTATAGTATTGATTGGTCAATTCTTTATGAAAAGAGATTACCTGCTACATATGTGGGCCCCCTAAAGCATGCCACCAATACAGATCATCCAGGTATAAAGGCCATTTTGAGCAGATTGTACCTTAGGGTCATTCAATGTCACAAGTCTGATGAATTGAATTTCCCCACATATGACATGTGTTTCGTTGGCTACATTGCAGAAAGAGGTTTAACTATCCCCCAAAAAGAATTAGAAAAACAAATTTTTGCATATAATAAAGGTCAACTGGAAACGCTTCGTCAATATCTCTCTACTATAAGCCATATCGATATTGAGACTAAGGATGTTATCAAAGATTTATGCAGGAAGTCTCCGATTATCGCACCCTTTATAGTTCGCCACAGATATACAGCTAGATTTTCTGTTTATCCGATAGATTTTTATAACTTCGAAAGACGAGGAAATCTCTATAGGTATTATTTTAATATTTTCGATTATTCAATTTCTTCACAGCATTGTGCCTATGCAGAACTCATAATAGAAGGATATGTTGGGCGTGAGTTTGCTATTCATTATGCAAGGCCAGGTGCTAATGATTATGATTATTTATCTGAAATATTTATCGTATAATATTTTGCCATATGTACCCAAATCCAACCAAAAGCAAGCCGGCTCTCTTCTTTTTAGAAGACAAAACCAAGATTTCAAAGTTGAGCATGAATTTCTCAAGATTTGTCGCGCAACACGATGAGTCTGCAATACTATCAACGATGGAGGCTATACACCAAGAAATAATCGAGAACCCTCAATCGCTTAAAGACGTCAGGGCGTATGAGGCTGTTGGTATAGCCCTTTATCAGATGTTTAATCTTATTAATCTTCCTGAAGAAAACAAAGAAGCGCTTAAACTTCTAAAGAGAAATATTGCATATATGGCATATTATTGTTTCTCAAAGCATATGGAATATTATGAAGATAATAAAGAAGCCCTAATACTAAGGAAAGACATGATTTTTGCTATCGGCGCTGCATTTATCCCTCTAGTGGTGAGATCAATGAACTATCAATCTTGGACGGTAGAAATGGATCAAGAATGTGCTCGCATGGACTTATTTAAAATGTGTATTGCTGATTTGGTTGCATTAGAATATATAGGAGAGTTCCCTTCGATGGAAGAACGAAAGTTTATCAGTACTGCGATAAAAGATGATTTTGCTCCTAAAGAAGTACAACAAGTAGCAAAAGAGGGAGATGAGGTTCATGAAAAATTATTAACTGATCTTGAAAATTTGTATATCAACAGAAACGAATTTAATTATTTACGCATGTAGTCTAAAGAAGATTAATTATGATGACAATCACTATCATCTTGTGTGCAGGCCTGTCAAAGAGCATTCTCTACATTATCTGATGTTGAATATACTCCCCAAATTTGTAGTCCCTAACATTAATCTGAAACTCAATATTACAGAACTGAATAATATAAATTTTGTAGAACTAATAAATAGTTTCCAATCATGAGTGTGCGACAAATGCCATCCCCGTGGATCTTGAATTTAGGAACGACAATCGATAATATTCCTTTAGTAAACAACACATTACACATGCAAGAGGAATCATTGTTTTCTGTAAGTCGATATTATCATATGGGGTTTGAAGAAGGGGAAAAATATCTTTTTATTCCAATGAGACATTTTTGTTGCAAGGCGGCATATACTCGCCAGTTATGCACATGGAGAATGGTCTTATATTTTCCCCTTCATGAGAAAAATGGGAAACTTGAGTTAATTGACAGGTGGGATGGTGGGGTAAAATGTTATGCGTGGCCCATAGGATGGTTCTCAATGGTAATAAGTGGATTTGTAGGAGACGGCATACCTGAAGGTATTAAAACCGGAGTAAACAAAGACGGGAGAATTCGTGTCTTGGCAAATCAATTGAAGTTCTATGGAGGCGTGTTAGATAAGATCCCTTATTCCGTAACAAAAGATGGCTTCTTTAAAATAGATCTTCCATTTATTTCCGAATTTAAAGCAATAAGAGGGTACATTCCTGATTATCAAGCCGTGGATAGGAATAGAGGGATTTGGGATGTTAAGACGGATGAAAATGGTTACGCGATGTTTCGGGCCTGCCAATGTCTAATCGGGGATGTAAGTTTAAATGTGCCGGATGACCTTGTATTAGAAGCAACCAACCATGCTTATAGTGGAGGCCCGCACATAAGGGAGGTATTAGACGATAAATGGGTAGAAATTGTGAAAGAAAAAAGAGGCAAAGAAGCTGCCGAACGTCAAATGCGTGAGCAAGCAGAAAGAGCGCAGCGAATTAGAGAGAAACAAGCGCGAGAAGATGCACAAAGGATAAAAGAAGAGCAAGAACGTTGTAGGTTGATTAAAGCGCGAGAGGAAGAATCGCAACGCCGTTTGCAAGAGCAACAAATGCAAGAAATGCTGCAAGGTTCTACACTATTCTTCGACACGGAAACAACTGGATTACCTCCAAAGGGAATGTATGACGCCTCTCCTACGAAAACAGATATTTGGCCACGGTTAGTGCAATTAGCATGGATCATAGCGGATAAAAATGATAAGGTAGTTAAGCAGAAATCTGTCATTATCAAACCGGATGGATTCTCAATCCCTGCTGATTCTGTAGCTACTCATGGCATTACAACAGAAAGGGCCTTACGCGAAGGAAAACCATTGAAAGAAGTGTTAGAAGAATTTGCATTTGATTTATCTTTTGCTTCACAAGTAGTCGGACATAACATTGATTTCGATCAACATATAGTTGGGGCAGAGTTGTATCGCATGGATATGAACTACACGGCATTGATGAACAAACCAAGTGTCTGCACTAAACTTGTATCTACAAACTTTTGTGCCCTTCCAAATCCCTACGGCCACGCTAACTACAAGTGGCCATCTCTACCAGAGTTATATCAGATTCTTTTTGGTCGCTCCTTCGACGATGCTCACGATGCTCTTGCCGACATCACAGCAACCAAGGACTGTTATTATGAACTCAAACGCCGAGGAGTAATATAAATTTTTATGTTCGAACATCATGTCATAGATCCGCAGACTCTCCTTTATAAGGAGACGAAGACACCCGATCAGGGAGACCTGGTCGAGTTGCGCTTTGTCTCTGCACCGCATGTTGAGTATATCTTCGGCTTCGACAGCCTTACTTACAAGCAAATCAACGAGCAGCTCTATGGCCGCAATCGCAAATCGCACCCTATGCTTCCTACCGCGGAGAAAATCAATATCATGACCTATATCCTTTACGGTCAGTATTGTCTGTGGGCGCGCGATAACCATTTCGACAATGTGGATGTTCAGTACGGCTTCGATGGCTGCTGGTATGTCCTTGTGTCACGCGACAATCGGCATCGGATATATGTGCTCTGTTACGAGAAGGTAGATCATACTTTCATCGTCGATGAATTTGTCTATCCGGCACTCGCCGTTGCCGATGCTAAAGCTTGCACGCCGGTTCAGCTTCGCATGCTTCTTCCTGTGCTGTGGAACGAATCGCGCAAGTGTTTTGACGATTGCTACAACGGGGATAACTGCCGTGTCCGTTTTGTCTATCCCTACGACCGAACACTCTGGACCGAACAGTCACTCTCCGAAGCCGTTGCTCGTTACAAAGAGCAGGGATTGAAAATCTGAAATTTGTATCAAAATACGAAAAAATGATACAGAAATTTGTATATGTTATTTTTTTGTAGTACCTTTGCCTCCGCTTTAGCCAAAGTGCTAAACTAAACCCTAATAAACCTTTTTAACTATGAAACCTTATTCTATTCATGTAGGTTCGCTTGTGCGAGCCGAGTTATCCCGCCAGAATCAATCTGTGGCTTGGCTGGCAGACCAGCTTGGTATTCAACGTACAAACTGCTATCGCATTCTGCGAGCACAGTCTATTCACACAGCTCTGTTAGAGCAACTGTCGATTATTATGCGACATGACTTCTTTGCAGAATATTCGAAGTCGGTTAGTTTGTAACGATTCATCTATTATTTACTATGAAAAATCTCCAGAATTACCAGACTTCGGACTTGCCGATTCCATATCCATCTTCCTACACTGAAACGATTGCTCTTAATACCTTTCGTGTTTGTATCAAAAACAAAACTTCTCTGTATGGAGAATACTACTATGTCTTTAATGACCTTTTATTTTATCTGGACGTACGCGTGTCATATAACACCGAATTAGACAGATATCACATATGGGGGAAGGTTTTTCATTATGACCAAAATGATGAGTGCTTCCGCTTTGATATGGAAGACAAGATTGAAACATATCTTAGAGAGCGTAGTCTGGAAGGCTTTGTCCAAGCGAGTATTGATGTCGTTGATTATGAAGGAGAGTATTTCTACAACGAACTGATGAAGATAAAAGTTAGTCGCGAGGATATAAGCCTGGAAGATTGGAAAAATCTTCACGTTGAGTCTTTTAGTAATGGCTCTCCGGATTCGACAGATTTTTCAAAACTTGCATGGGATTGGGAGACAGTAGCACAGTGCGGCTGTGAAACTGAAAGACGAAGGAGATTAACCGAGGTGTGCCCTGATTGCGGTACACGTCTAATCGAAGTATTTGTTTCTACTCCGTCATGGACGTGGCGACAATTGTGTGGCAGAGAAGGTATGCTTACTTTCTGTCCTGCTTGCAAACAACAAATCCGATTCCATCTGGAATGTATGAACTAAAATATCAACTCAAAAACCACTAATGCTATGTCACCTACTTTTGTTATTATGCTTATCGTTGCCATTGCGGTGCTGTTCGTCTTTTGCATCGTCTATAAATACAAACTGGATCAACTGACCAAGGAGAACGAGCTGCTTCGTCAGCAAGCAGACCGCCAAGAAGCCCGGTCCGAGAACTCCGAAGACGCAGATTCTCCGTCTGCTGAGGCGCCTCTGTTGGAGCCGTCCGGAGCCGCACTCCTGCAACGTTTTGCTAAGGAACACGGTTGCAAGCTGGAACCGATCGAGACCGAAGAAAACAATCCCTGGATGGGGTTCGAGATGCGCTATCAGGGAGGTTCGTTCCGTATCGGCGTGCACGACTGCGAGATGATGGTCCATTATCCTTTTTTCGAAAGTATCGACTATTCGCCGGAATTGTATTTGCGGGTCCTGAAATTGTGCTACGATTTCAATGATGCTAACCGCTATTTCAAACTGACATGCGATTTCGACAAAGAGAAAAATATCCTCCTCTTTTCGCTTCAGATCGAACTCATCAATCCTCCTTACGATTGGTTCGTATCTATCTTGAATGCCACCTGGGGCGATGTCAACGAAATCCGTCAGGCGCTGGATTCCCTTCGGAAAGACCAGGACCTCGATTCTGATTCCGACGAAGCGCATACCAAAACGAATGATTCGTCCGCCGATTCGTCTTCCGCACCCACTGAAACTCAGTCCGATTCCGATGACGATACGCTTCACTACGATTCGCATCCCTTGCGCTCGGTCCGCTATAAATCCGAAGGCGAAGCATAGCCTAACTTAAGATCAGCACTCTACCGCTATGGAAGAATGGTTAATCCGGATATATGACAATGGCACCAAAGCGCTGATTCTGCTATTCCAACAAACCAAACAGGTTCAGAATATTCCTTGGAAGGTAGATGATTTTATCGCATGGGAGTTGCTCCCGTTTTTAGCGATTCTCTTTGCTCTAATTGGCGCTATATACACCATTGTACGTCGTCGCCGAAGCGCCAAAGGCATAGCGAATAATTCCAATACCGCTATCATCGTTTTGACAATTCTAAACTCGGCGACATTGATCATCGTGACAGCGTTAATATGTTGGTTGCTCGGAATTTATATATGGGGGACCTAATATGAAAATCATAGAGTGGATAGAATATATCTGGCAAGTGGGAGAAGATTTTTTTGAAATCTTTGGAGGCCCGGTCTCGGATGGTTATAAACTGGCGAACATGTACACCTACGGTTTTGTGATACCGCTCATCATCTCGGTGTTCTATTTTATCATGGTGTACAATCTCTTTAAGGTTGCCGGTATAGAACATAGTCGCACTGTTTCTGTCTGTGCATGGGTATCTCTTGTGTCCTGGCTATTAGCATTCGCTGCATCTCTGTCAATCGCAATAGTTTGCGGAATGGAATAATCTTTATAAAATAATTACCATTATGAACAACGAAGTTAATCGTGCCCCTATGGCTAAGAACAACCGTTTCTTCAAAACAACTACCCTCATTGCCGCCATCGGCGTAATCGCGTACACGCTGTATATCCTTACGCACTATATTATCCATGTATCGGGGGCGGCGTCTTATCACTACGAATTGTGGAATGACATTTGCGAGCGCCTCATCATCGATATCTTGCCGCTTAGTCTCATCGTGGCCGGTATCGGTTTGCTCCGGTTCCGCCCCACGAGTGCTGCATCTAAGGCCTTCCGGATCTTCACTATCTGCCTGTTGGCTGCCTTGCTCGTAACACTGTTGGTGTCGCCGCTCTATACCTATCGTTTGGCCGGGGCGGGATATCTCTTTCCTTCTATCTACTGGCGTCTGTCCGTGCTCGTAGCTGCTATCGTATGGCTCTTTATGCTGCGCCGCCAACCGACCGAAGAGGCCTCGTCGCGTTGGTATCAAGCACTGCTGATTCTGACGATGATCCTTCTGGCCGCGCCTATCTTGCTGGAAGCCGTTTCCGGTATCTCGCTGCTATGTGGTCATGGCATATTGGGCTTCCATTCCGCAGCCCTCAAGACCTGGGTTCGCTGGTTCGCCCCGGCCCTGATGCTGCTTCTGCTGTGCTTACCTATGCGCAGTAGTAAGAAACAGTAGTGAGTTGATATCAGCTTGGTCCTTTTTTGAAACAGAGCACCCTTTTTGGGTGCTTTTTTTCGCCTCCTCTAACCGCTAAACGGTGAGAGGCGAGAGGTTAAAGGTTAAAAAATCTCTGATTTTATTTGCATATGTCAAATTTTTACTGTAATTTTGCGTCGCAAAATTGACCAACAATAACTATCATATGCAGATTATCACAACCAAACAAGCCTTGCAGCAGGCCGTGGCAGCATGCAAAGAGGCAAAAAAGACTATCGGTTTGGTGCCGACAATGGGTGCGTTGCACCAGGGACACGCTTCGCTTGTCCGCCGTGCCGTAGCGGAGAACGACATCTGTTTCGTTTCCGTCTTCGTCAACCCCACCCAATTCAACAACAAAGAAGATCTGGCTAAGTATCCCCGCAATATCGAACGCGATGCGGAGTTGCTCAGCAGCATAGGTGCGCACTACGTGTTTGCTCCTACGCCCGAGGAGATGTACTCGGCCGAGGAGATGAACAGCACGTTTGCCTTCGATTTCAACGGACTCGATCAGGTGATGGAAGGCAAAATGCGCCCGGGCCATTTCAACGGAGTGGTACAAGTCGTCAGCCGACTTTTCTATCTCGTGCAACCCGACCGTGCCTACTTCGGCGAAAAGGATTTCCAGCAATTGGCTATCATCCATCATATGGTGGAGCGCAGCAGCCTGGCCGGTACCTTCGGTCGTCTGCAGATCATCGATTGCCCTATCGTACGCGAGGAATCGGGTCTGGCTCTTTCCAGTCGCAACGAACGACTCTCTGCCGAAGAGAAAAAGACCGCACTGGGCATCTCGCGCACCCTGTTTGCTTCACTCGAGTGGGCTAAAGAGTCTGGGGCTAGCGTAGCCAAAGTGCAGCAACGCGTTATCGACACCATCAACGCCATCGACGGACTGGAAGTAGAGTACTACGAGATAGTAGACCAGACCACACTTCTCCCTACCGATACATTCCATCACGCTATCGGTTGCGTGACCGTCTATTGCGGACCCGTACGACTGATTGATAATATCAAATATTAAGTGAAAATCGTTTGCGACCGACATATTCCTTTTCTGGTCGAAGCCGTCCGTGCTGAGTGGCCCGATGTGCAGATTTGTCCGATGGAATCGGAGCAGATTAGTGCTTACACTCTGCGTGACGCCGATGTGCTGGTTGTCCGCACACGGACCACGGTGAACCAATCGCTTTTGGCCGGCACATCCGTTCGACTTGTCTGCACAGCCACTATCGGTTTTGACCATATCGATACGACCTATTGCGAACAGAACAACATAGCATGGACAGCTTGTCCGGGTTGCAATGCACAAGCTGTGTGCGATTATATAGAAGAGGTGTTGGACGAATCCAAAATCACAAATACCCATACGGCGCAAGCAGATCGACAGAAATCACAAATAACCATTGGTATCATAGGTGTCGGCCATGTCGGTTCGCTGGTAGCTAAGATGGCCGAGCGCCGCGGACTGCGTGTTCTGCTCAACGACCCGCCTAAAAATATAGGTGTCTCGCTAGAGGAGATAGCCAAGCAGTGTGATATTGTCACTTTCCACACTCCACTTGATGCGACTACTTATCATCTCTGCGACGAAGCGTTTCTCTGCCGCACCAAACCCGATACACTCATCATCAATGCCGCTCGCGGCGGTGTGGTAGATGAACAGGCACTATTGCGTAGTGGAAGGCCGTTTGTGCTCGACACATGGGAAAACGAACCGAACTTCAACACCGATGTATTGGCACAGGCCCGGTTGGCATCAATGCATATAGCCGGATACTCGCTGCAGGGAAAACTCAATGCCTCGCAGATGTGCTTGGATGCCATCGCCCAACGCTATGGTCTAAAGCCCATCCGCCTGCAATCACCTATCACCAGTCACCATTTACCAATCACACATCACCACTGGTTGGCAGATATCACCGCTACGCTCAAAGCTCATCCGGAGCAGTTCGAACAACTCCGACAGACCTATCCACTGAGATAAATCTATTATTCACCAAAAAATCTATACCCTTATGATCCATCTGAACGAAGAAGCCGCTCGCTGCCTATTGTGCGAGCAAGCCCCTTGCGGTGAGAAAACGGCACGTGCCCTTCGTGCGTTGCGTTTCGAGAACCTCTGGACTGCCCGTCAACTGCTGTCGCAACTCAACGACCGGGAGATAGCCGCAGCCGAACAGGCCTGTATCCATTACGACCGACCTATCCGTATAGCAGAACTCAAATCGCAAATATGCGCCGAACCATCACCTGTCAAGACCGATTCGCTTCCTTCGCTGGAAATCAATTTCTGCGATATAGTCTGCGAGAATCCGTTCTTCCTGGCCAGTTCAGCTATTTGCACCAACTATGAGATGGTAGCCCGTGCTTTTGAGGCCGGCTGGGCAGGTGTCTTCTACAAGACAATCTGCAAACAAGATATACGGGAGGTATCGCCGCGCTTCGACGCCATGCGCAAAGAGGGAACACCCTTTGTCGGTTTCCGCAACATGGAGCAACTGAGCGAGAACCCGCATACAGTTGATTTCGATATTCTGCATCGGTTGAAACAGAATTATCCGACCAAGGTGGTCGTTGCTTCCATCATGGGGCAGACCGAAGAGGAATGGATCGAACTGGCCAAGATGGCCGAAGAGGCAGGCTGCGATGCGGTGGAACTGAATTTTTCTTGCCCGCAAATGCGTCTGACCGGTCTGGGTAGCGATATAGGCCAGAATCCGGAACTCATACTCTTCTACACCTCGTACGTGCGCAACGCAGTGCGTATACCGGTTATCCCGAAGATGACACCTAATATTATGTCAATGACCTCGCCTGCGCTGGCTTGTTTCTACGGCGGTGCATCGGGTATCAGTGCCATCAATACGATCAAATCTATCACGATGAGTCACGAGGCGGAAGTGAGCAGCAAAAAGACCGTCAGCGGTTATTCGGGCAAAGCCGTTAAACCTATTGCACTACGTATGATCTATGAGATGACCGGCAATCCTATTCTACACAAAGCCGGCATAGAGAAGCACATGGACATCAGCGGTATAGGTGGCATTGAGACATGGCGCGACGCACTGGAATTTATCCAATTGGGTTGCCGCAATGTGCAGGTCTGCACAGCTGTTATGCAGTACGGCTATCGCATCATTGACGACCTCGTTCTCGGACTGCAGCACTATATGCAAGAACGCGGTATTGTCGAACTGAAGAAATTGGTAGGCGAGGAACTGAAGAACATCGTTCTGCCGCATGACCTGGATCGCGATACGATGGTCTTCCCTAAGATTGACCGCGAGAAATGTATCGGTTGCGGCCGTTGCTATGTGTCGTGCCAAGATGGCGGACACCAGGCTATCAGCTTCGATGCCGACCGCAAACCGCGTATCATCGGCCAGAAATGCGTAGGTTGCCATCTTTGCCGCCTCGTATGCCCTACCGGCGCCATCGGCACAGCCAACCGCATGCCTAAGAAAGGATAACCTAAAAAGAATATATATGAAAAAAATCGGATTATTATTGCTCATAGCAAGTATGCTGTGTGCCTGCGCTGACAAGAAAGCAGGTGAACTGGGAGATTACATAGGCGGCGAAGGTGGTGCCGACTACGGAGGTAGCACTGGTAACGGTACTGGTCAGGCCGAGGCCGGCAAAGTGACGGCAGGTGAGTGGCGCGACCTGGACAACTGGGACTTCTGGTCAAACCTGATGAACACCAATGAAGAGTGCGCCCAATACTGCAGCTACTGGTCGCTCTATCCGGAACATCGAGTAGCCGTCCGCGTAACCAACGATGATGGCATACCTCAGCGCGACGTGCCTGTTCAACTGGTACGATTGCCTCAAGAGGAAGGCGAAACTCCCACCGTACTCTACGAATCGCGTACGGACAACCACGGCGAGACAAACCTATGGATAGGCCTGACACAACATCAGTCGAGCGTAGATAGCGCACAGCTGCAATTGGTAGTGAACAGCATCCAGCGCGACCTGCCCGTATGCATTACCAATTGGGGCGATTCGGTTAGATGGAACGAGTGCACCACGACCGTCACGACCGGCAAGCAGATAGACATAGCCTTCATAGTAGATGCCACCGGATCGATGTGGGACGAGATAGATTTTCTGAAAGCTGACCTAAGGAACATCATCCAAACCGTAGCGACACAGAACAGCTCGGCCGACATACGTACCGCAGCACTTTTCTACCGTGACGAGGGTGACGAATACGTGACACGTGTGAGCGATTTTACCAGCGACCTGGCTGCCACCACAGCCTTTATCGGCAATCAGAACGCTGACGGCGGAGGTGACTATCCGGAAGCCGTTCACACAGCCCTGGAGAAAGGATTGCAGCAACTGGCGTGGAGTGAAGACAACTGTATCCGCCTGGCTTTTATGCTGCTGGACGCGCCGCCACATCATAACGAGACCGTCATCCAGAGCCTGACGACCACTATTCCTCGATACGCCCAACGCGGCATACGCATCATACCTGTAGCCGCCAGCGGCGTAGACAAATCGACCGAGTTCTTCCTGCGCTTCACCGCCATGGCTACCGACGCCACATACGTCTTCATAACCAACGATAGCGGCATAGGCGGCGAACACCTAGAACCGACCATAGGCCAATACAAAGTGGAACAACTGAACGAACTGATCGTCAGATTGATTGGTGAGTACATGGAATAAGAAAACAACACTATGCAACAGAAAACCAAATATAGGCTGAGTATCATCCTCGGCGCTCTAGCGGCACTGATCTACATCGTCGTTCCAACCGACTTGTCGCCCGACCCTGTACCCGTCATCGGATGGATTGACGACATCATCGCCGTACTGCTGGCTATCACCAATGCACTGGTCTTCGCCGGCAAGATACGCAAGAGAAAAGAATAAGGACGAAAGGTACTTTAGATTTTATATCGCAGATTGCAAATTGTAGATTTTAAAATTAAAATCTTGTACATTCCAAAAAATTGTAGTACCTTTGCACCCGTTTTTCGAAAATAGGCATATAAACAAACGATTATAAATGGCTAATTATCAAAAATTGACTCCTCGAAGCGAGGATTACTCTAAATGGTACAACGAGCTGGTCGTAAAGGCAGACCTGGCTGAGCAAAGCGCTGTGCGCGGTTGTATGGTGATCAAACCCTACGGCTACGCTATCTGGGAAACCATCCAGGCCGAACTGGACCGTCGATTCAAAGAGAAAGGTGTAAAAAACGCCTATTTCCCCCTGCTGATTCCCAAATCGTTCCTTAGCCGTGAGGCCGAACACGTAGAAGGATTCGCCAAAGAATGTGCTGTGGTCACCCATCACCGCCTGATGAACGACCCGAACGGCCGTGGCGTGGTTGTCGACCCGGATGCACGACTGGAAGAAGAACTGATCATTCGTCCGACATCGGAAACCATCATTTGGTCCACCTACAAAAACTGGATCAATAGTTACCGCGACCTGCCTATCCTCTGCAATCAATGGTGTAACGTTATGCGCTGGGAGATGCGTACGCGCCTTTTCCTGCGTACGGCAGAGTTCCTTTGGCAAGAGGGTCATACGGCTCACGCAACTAAAGAGGAGGCCGAAGACTACGCACGCCAAATGCTGGATGTATATGCCGACTTTGCGGAGAACGTGATGGCCATACCTGTAGTGAAAGGTGTGAAATCGCCTAACGAGCGTTTCGCCGGTGCACTGAACACCTATTGCATCGAAGCCATGATGCAGGACGGTAAGGCGCTGCAAGCAGGTACGAGCCACTTCCTCGGACAGAATTTTGCCAAGAGTTTCGATGTACAGTTCCTGACCAAGGAGAACAAATACGAATACGTATGGGCAACCAGTTGGGGCGTTTCTACACGACTGATGGGTGCGCTCATCATGACCCACTCCGACGACAACGGACTAGTTCTGCCGCCACACTTGGCACCGATACAGGTAGTCATTGTGCCTATCTACAAACAGGCCGACCAGTTGGCTGCATTGCTCGAAAAACTCAACCCGATAGCCGACCAATTGAAAGCGCTCGGCATCCGCGTCAAAGTGGATACGGACGACAAGTACACGCCGGGATACAAGTTCGCCGACTATGAGCTGAAGGGCGTTCCGGTTCGTTTGGCTATGGGCGGACGTGACCTAGAGAACGGCACCATCGAGATAGCTCGTCGCGATACGCAGACCAAGGAGACCATTTCTGTCGATGGAATCGTGGAAATAGTGAAGAATCTGTTGGAAGAAATCCAAAAGAACTTGCTGCAAAAAGCTCTGGATTTCCGCATTGCCAATACGCGCGAAGTGAACAGCTACGACGAGTTCAAAGAGGAACTGAAGAAAGGTGGATTCCTGCTGGCTCATTGGGACGGTACAGCCGAGACCGAACAACGCATCAAGGATGAAACGAAGGCTACTATCCGTTGTATTCCGTTGGCCGCTCTACCAGGCCATAAGGACGAACCGGGAACCTGTATGGTCACCGGTAAACCATCGGCCGGACGCGTAGTTTTCGCGCTCAACTATTAAGGTGCCGCAACCGAACGGCACGGTTTTTGTCAGTAGGAGTACTAAACGATGAAACGACTGCTGATCATATTAGTAAGTTTAGCAGTGGGCATGCAGATGTTCGCTGCTAAACAATATATGGATTCATGCATGATCCGTATAGAGAACGGCGATACCCTCTACATGGCATGGCTGCATGAAGTATGGTGCTACCCTCCGCTCAAATTCAAGAACAAGAAACAGGAGAAATTCTACTGGCGCACCGTACGTGATGTTAAGAAATGTCTGCCTTACGCTAAGATGATTACTGCCGACATGGCTTATGCCGATGCCGAACTGGCCAAACTGCCGGACAAAAAGAGCCAGAAGAAATGGTGGCACAAATTCGAACGCCAACTCTTCAAGAAATACGAGAACGATTTTCGTAATATGTATGCCAGCCAAGGCATGATGCTGATGAAACTGCTCGATCGAGAGACCGACCGAACCAGTTATGAACTCATCAAGCAATACAAGGGCAAAGCTAGTGCCAATTTCTGGCAATTCGTTGCCAAACTATTCAAAAACGATCTGAAAGAGGAATACGATGCTGCCGACAAAGACCGCATCACCGAACGAGTGATCAACCTCGTGGAAGCCGGGCAGTTATAAGCACGATAACAGCCGTAACGGCGGAGATAGTGTCGCTGATGGGAATAGACCACCACACGCCATCCAACGGGTCAGCAAAAGCCATTGGCAGCAATAGCGTCAGAGGTATCAGATACAGCACCTGACGCGTCAAACTCAAAAAGATCGCTTTTCCCGCCTTACCGATAGAAGTAAACAGATTGCCGGTCACCATCTGGAAACCGATAATCAGCATACTGGAACAGATGATACGCATCGGTCTAACTGTCTGACTGATCAACTGTACATCGTGGCTGAACATCTGCGTCATCAGCCGCGGAAAACATTCTCCTAGCACAAACACCACCGCCATTACCGCTGTAGCATAGATGCAGGTCAGGTAGAACGAACGCAACGTGCGGTCGTATAGTTTGGCGCCGTAGTTATAGCCCGCTATGGGCTGCATTCCCTGGTTCAGGCCCATGATGATCATAGCAAAGACAAACGTCAGACGATTGATCACTCCGTACGATGCAATGGCCATATCGCCGCCAAAACGCTTCAACTGATTGTTGATGATGATGACTACAAAGCAATGAGCGATATTGTATAGGAACGGCGACATGCCGATAGCTAACGCACGCCGTGTGATACCTCTATCCAAACGCCAAATTCCCCGATGGAATCGAACCAACTCATTCTTGTCCATGAATTTCGTCAACTGCCAAACCACTGCTACCGCCTGGCTGATCACCGTAGCTAGAGCAGCGCCACGGACACCCATATCGAGCGCAAAAATAAAGATAGGGTCTAGGATAATATTCACCGTCACGGCCACTATCGTTGCCGCCATGGAGAAACGCGGATGACCCGCCGAACGCAACATCGCATTCAGACCGAAATAGATATGGGTCAGGATATTACCATAGAGAATAATCTCCATGTAGTCGTGCGCATAGCGAATCGTATCGGAACTCGCGCCAAAAGCCATCAGGATAGGGTCTAACCAAATCAGTCCGACCATCATCACCAGCGTCGAGAGAATCACATTCATCACGATGACATTCCCCAACACTTTGTTCGCTCGATCGTAATCACGCTCACCAAGATAGATGGCTAGTATGGACGAAGCGCCTACTCCGACCAAACTACCGAATGCCGCACAGATATCCATAAATGGCTTAGCTACCGTCAGCGCACCTAAAGCCAATGCCCCGCAACCATGACCGATATAGATGGTATCCACTATATTGTACAGCGAACTGGCCGTCATCGCAATGATGGCAGGTAGTGCATACTTGAAGAGCAATTGATGCACAGGCGCTGTTCCCAATTCGGTGGTACGTGACATGTCGATCAGAGTTTTTGTGCGATGGAATCGAAGATTGTTGCTGCCGGATGGCCTGTTTGTAATGCGATAGGAGTTCCTTCGTCGCCGCCCTCACGGATCGACTGCACTAGCGGAATCTGGCCCAGCAATGGCACACCCAGTTCCTCTGCCAGACGTTTGCCTCCGTCACGACCGAAGATATAATACCTGTTCTCCGGTAGTTCGGCAGGCGTGAACCACGCCATATTCTCAATGATACCCAGTACAGGCACATTGATCTTCTCGTTACGGAACATATCTACACCTTTGCGCGCGTCTACTAGCGCCACCGGTTGAGGCGTAGTCACAACGATAGCTCCGGTCAACTGAAGAGCCGAAACCAGCGTCAGATGCACATCGCTGGTACCCGGAGGCAGGTCTATCAGGAAATAATCCAAATCGCCCCAATGGGCATCCTGAATCAGCTGCTTCAGCGCATTGCTGGCCATTCCTCCGCGCCAGATAACTGCTTGAGCAGGATCAACAAAGAAACCGATAGACAGCATCTTGACTCCATACTGCTCGATAGGCTCAATCAGCGTCCTTCCATCTTCTTCAACCGAAACAGGACGGCAATCTTCGGTGTGGAACATTTTGGGCATAGAAGGTCCGTGGATATCCGCATCCAGCAGTCCGACACGCTTGCCCTGCTTTGCCAACGCTATGGCTAAATTGGCTGCTACAGTTGATTTTCCCACTCCGCCCTTGCCGCTGTGGATAGCGATGATATGCGTGGCATGTAGGGCCGACGGCTTAGCCTGCGCTTCTGGCGTCAGATTCTGACGAACGAACTTAGTATGGATATTGGCCGAAATATTGGGGTCAACATAGGTCTGTAGCGCGACTTCTGCTGCCTTGAGAACCGATTTCAGAAATGGGTCATTGTCCTTCTGAAAAATCAAAGAGAACGATACCTCAAAACCCGAAATACGGATGTCATCTTCCAGCATCCCGCTCTCTATCAGGTCCTTGCCTGTTCCCGGATAACGCACATGGCGCAACGCATCAATGATTTGTTGAGGATACATAGTTTCTTCCGTACGAACGATAACTGTCTTTTTCTATCTCTATAGTAGGTTCCTCCCACTCTGTCTTAGGTGCAAGCGTCCACTCCAGATATTTGATCTTCATGCCGCGGTCGAGCCATTGCTGCTCATAGTGTGTCCTTAGCGCACGCGCATCATCCAGTCGCGACGAATCAGATGGCTGCGCATACAGGTCATCCGTATCTGCCAACACCGGATAATTGTTCAGCCTCAGCATTTCGCACGTATAGGTGTAGAGAAAAGGGCTGTCGGTTTTCAAATGAATCAGCCCATCCGGACGCACAATCTGCTGATAGCGCTGCATAAAATAGGTGCTAGTCAAGCGTTTGGTGGCTTTCTTCATCTGCGGGTCGCAAAAGGTAATCCAGATCTCATCCACCTCATCGGCAGCAAAAAAAGCCGTGACTATCTCGATGTTGGTGCGCAGAAAAGCCACATTCTTCAGCCCTGCCAGTTCCGCCTCTTTGGCGCCGGCCCACATACGCGCGCCCTTGATGTCGATGCCTATGAAATTCTTGTCCGGATACTTTCGTGCCAAGCCCACCGTATATTCGCCTCGGCCACAGCCCAACTCCAACACAATAGGATTATTGTTATGAAAATAGTTGTCACGCCAATGGCCGGCCATCTCATGTTGCTGGTCCGCACGCGACTTCTGGATGCTGTTCATCTCTGACGCACCACACTGGAAGACATTGTTAAATGTCTCCATTTCTGCGAATTTCTTGAGTTTATTCTTCCCCATTTCTGATGACTTCAAGACCGATATCGGTCACTCCGCGGAGAAGCGTGTCACGCATGCCGTGCTGAATCTCAAAAACATAAGTGCCAGGTCCGGAAAACAAGCGATTCTCATCTAGCAAGACGGGCATCTCGATGATGCCATTATGTCGATCGCCCAACCATCGTCCGCGGTCATCGGCCAGATAGAACTCGATGGTATCGCGCTGCGTTTCGTTACCAACAAAAAGCCACATATTCTGGTAAGGGTAACGCTCAGAATGACGCACATAGACTATAGTGCGATAGGTAGCCGAGATATCCGTTATCGGCACCTCAAAACGAACAACCGAATCCATATGCCATTGTTCCGATGGAATCGGATATACTTGGCTGTATATGAGATCTCGTAACGAACAGGATGTCAGCCCCATTGCCGCTACGGCCAGCAAGCAGAAAACATACTTTCTCATCGTCTGTCCCTCCTATCGCGGCGGTCGCCGTGATGATTCTTTTTCTTACGATCAAAACGAGTTACATCATCGTGTCCTACCACATTCTGATAACCGATATCGGCCACCGAAGCACGCGTGCCCTCCAGCGTATCGGGTTTCTCACCACGACGGTTCATGGCGATGATATCATTCGCCCGCTGCGCGGTAATAGTCTGCAGATTGGCTGCCATGTGCTGATCAGACGAATAAGTAACCATTCCTGCCAGCGGATCAGCAGAGAATAGATAATACGTAGCATCTTTGGTCTCCAGTTGGGCATGACGCGGAGGGAGCGATTTAGAGGCATCTTCATATACCGGTACCTCATAGTTGAGACAGCATTTGAGTTTAGCGCACATGCCTGCTAGTTTCTGCGGATTAGGCGAGATGTTCTGCAGTCGCGCTGCACCTGTTCCCACCGACGAGAAATTCATCATCCATGTGCTACAGCATAGTTCGCGTCCACAAGGACCGGTTCCGCCTATACGGCCGGCCTCCTGACGCGCACCTATCTGCTTCATCTCCACACGGATGCGGAATGTCTCGGCATATACCTTGATCAGCTGGCGGAAATCAACACGCCCGTCGGCTATGTAGTAGAAGATTGCCTTGGTGCCATCGCCCTGATACTCTACGTCGCCTATCTTCATCTCCAGACCGAGCGATTTGGCCAGTTGACGTGCTTTGATCATCGTCTCTTGCTCGCGCGCATGCGCTTGCTTGGCACGTTCGATGTCCTGATCGGTGGCAATGCGTATGATCTGGCGCACTTCATACCGTGACGAATCGATGTTGTTCTTCTTCATCTGCAGTTCCACCAGTTTGCCGGTCAATACCACTTCGCCCAAGTCTTGACCAGGATTGGCCTCCACAACAACCGTCACCCCTTTCTCCAAAGGCAAGTGCTGACTATTGTGGAAATAACCTTTGCGCGTATTTTTAAACTGAACCTCAATCAGGTCAGTCAGTTGCGTATTTTCCGGCAGGTCGCTGAGCCAGTCACTCACAGGCAGCATATGCGCAGAATTGCGCTTGGTAGCCGCAGCACTCAGCTCATGATGTTCGGATCCTACTGTATATTTCTTCATACTTTGGGTGTTTTTATCAATACTATCATTTGTAGGCAAAGGTCAAAGAATATCACTTTGGCATTGCCGTTTTGTTCTATTTGCCGTTCCGCTAGTTCCAGTTGGTTCATGATTTGTTCCACATTGCCATTGTGGATAAAGGGCGCAAACTTGACAGAGAAATCGCGCTCGTCAGCCAACTGATAATTCAGTTCCGGTTGCGACAGATTGCGTATGTAGTTTTCGCGCACTTGCTGCTGGGCGTACTGGAGAAAATGTTTCTGCTTTTCGCGGCCTACCTTAGCATCCGCCATATCCGCACTCCACTGCCGCAGGCGTCGCAACGAATCGTATTTCTGCTGCGGATTAGTCAGTACTCCTACAGTATAAGCATCGCGGAAAAGTGCGATGAAATCGCGCAATTCTTGCTTATTTTCTTCACTCTCATCCGCTTTCTTCAATGCCTGCAGATAACTGCCATTGGCTATACGGGCTATGTCCCTAGCCTCCGTCTCACTGAGCTGGCTATGCTGCTGCAGAGCCTCAGCTACCGTACTGTTCGGCAGACCGGAAACACGAATCAACTGGACACGCGATTGGATAGTTGGCAGCAATTGTTCCGGATGCTCGCTAACCAGCAGAAAAACCGTTTGCACCGGCGGTTCCTCCAGCAGTTTGAGCAGTTTGTTGGCACATGCGGCATTCATCTTCTCCGGCTGCCAGATGATCATCACCTTGTAGCCGTCGCCAAAAGGTTTGAGGCTGAGTTTACGTAGTATCTCCGCACTCTCTTTCTCGTAAATCATGCCCTGCTTTGTCTCCACCCCTAGAGCCTTGTACCAATCGTCTATATCAAAATAACCTTGCTCTAAGATCATCTCGCGCCAAGGCTCCATAAAGGCATCACACGTATCGCCTTCATCGGTTTTCACAATCGGAAAAGCAAAATGCAAATCCGGATGCTGCAACTTCTGATATTGCAAACACGTAGGACACTGGCCGCAACTATCATCATCCGTTCGATGCGGACAATTTAGATATTGGGCATATGCCAATGCCAGCTGCAATTTGCCTATACCGCTCTGCCCTGCCAGCAATTGCGCATGCGGAATTCTTCCCTCTCTAACAGAGAGCCGCAACTGCTGTTTGACGGCTTCTTGCCCTATGATATCGCGAAAAAGCACTTTTTCTTATTTCTTCAGTTCCTGACGCATTGCCTCAACCATCTCTGCGTACTCTGCGTCCGAGAGATAGACCCTACCCGGATTCATCTGGAATGTACCTCCGTAGTCCGGACCATCCACGTACTTAGGAGCCAGATGAAAATGGAGATGACTCAGTTTGTCAGAATAAGCACCGTAGTTGATTTTCTCCGGTTTGAACAGACGCTGCATAGCACGTGTCACATCTGCCACATCGGCCATAAAGAGGTTGCGTTGCTCGTCGCTCAGTTCGTTCAGATCATTCACGTGCTGATCGTAAGCCACTAGACAACGACCATGATAAGTCTGTTCTTTAAACAAAAATGCACGCGAAACACGCAGATGCGCAATCTCAATCATTAAGTTGTGTAGTGTTTCGTTGTTTTGACAGTAGAGACACTCTTTCGGGTCGGAATACATAGTTTTTATATATTTTCTACAGATTTAAATTTCTTTGATTCCATCGATGACGGCCGTACGCACAGCCTCTATCGCATCATTCGGATCGGCAAACTGCTTCAGGTCGATGGGTTTGCCAATGTGCATATGTGACGGATGAATACGGGCAAAATAGCGTCCCTTAGGCATCACTTCGTAGCAACCGGAGATAGACAACGGGATAACCGGTAGTCCCAAATCCAGTGCTATCTGGAATGCACCACGCTTGAATCGGCCTACTTGTCCGTCTTCCGAACGCGTGCCTTCCGGGAAGATAACCGTACTAACGCCACCTGTCAGTTGCTCCTCTATTTGGCGCAGACTCTCTACCGATGCTTTGGCATGGCGACGTTCTACAAATATATGGCCTGCGGCCTTGCATCCGCTCCCGATAAACGGCACTTTGCGCAATTCAGCCTTCATCAGCCATTTGAAGATAACCGGCAGCCAACCGTAGATGAGCCACACATCGAACATCGATTGGTGATTCGATACGAAAACATAACTCTGGCCCGGCTGAATATTCTCGATGCCATCGACAGAAACCGGCAGAAACATCAACCAGAACGCCGACTTGGACCAGAACTGCTGCACACGATGAACAAATTCCGCATTACGCCAATGAACCGTACACATAGTAAATACTGCCGTGAAAATCGTCAGTCCACTAAAGATGGGCAGTGCTATCAAATACTGATAGAGCACATAGAATGGCAAAAGAATTTTCCTCATCTCCGTATCTTTTAGTTATTGTATTTCTGCATAAATCCGCGGTAGAGCGCGCATATACGACGTATCTCTTCCCATGTTTCGTCGCTCAGTTTGGTACCTACTATCTCCACCACGCGACCTGCCGCTATCGTGCCTATTTCCGCACAACGACGAATATCGAATCCATCACTCAGCGCATGCAAAAATCCTCCGGCAAAGAGATCGCCTGCTCCGGTACTATCGGTACAACTGGTAGTGATGGCACCTATGTGATAACGAGTGCTACCCTGCTGAACATACGATCCGTTCTTACCCACTTTCACTACTGCTATATCGCATTGCTCCGCTATCGTCTGAACAGCCTCTTGCGGATTTAGATGGGTATAGGCAAATGATTCGTCCTCATTGGCAAAGACGATATCCACATATTGCTTAACCAGTCCTTTCAGGAACGAATGATTCTCATTAATGACGTTGTACGAAGCCAGGTCGAGCGAAATCATACATCCTGCTTCTTTGGCTAGGCGAATAGATTTCTCTATCAGTTCGTGATTTTGTACCAGGTAACCTTCTATATGGAAAATATCGTATCCGTTGAATGCATCTTTCTGGATATCATCGGCGCAGAGTTCAGCCGCAGCACCTAGATAGGTAGCAAATGTACGCTCTCCATCTGGCGTAATCAGCACAATCGAGCAACCGGACATCGCTTCTTTCGACAGTAACAGAATAGGTTTCACGCCATTCTTAATCATATCCTCGCGGTAGAAATCACCCACCTCATCGTTACCAATCTTACCGATGAAGGCAGCTTTGCCACCCAGCGCTGCTATTGTGTTGATGGTATTCGATGCCGAACCACCAGCCACCATACGCTTTCTGACCGAAGCAAATCTGAACTGAATTTCCTCTGCCTGCTCCATTGAAATCAGGTTCATACTACCTTTGGGAAAACCTAGTTCTCTCAAATCGTCCTCACTTACCTGAAGCAAAACGTCTGTCAATGCATTTCCTAAACCTAATACCTTCTTCATTTCTTGTTATTTTTAGCCACAAAAACGGATTATTTTTTCAAAAAACTATACCTTGTTACATTTTTTTTGCAAAAAAACTTGCGTATATCAAAAAAAAGCAGTACTTTTGCACCCGCTTTTGAAAAACAAGTGATTTTTTCACCTCAAAAAGCGAGCTTCCTTAGCTCAGTCGGTTAGAGCATCTGACTGTTAATCAGGGGGTCCTAGGTTCAAGTCCTAGAGGGAGCGCAGAGCACTTACGCACGTCGTAGGTGCTTTTTTTTGTTCCAGCCACTGACGCTTAATTCAAAAACGCCGCAAAGATAATAAAAAATTTGCATATATGCAAATAATTTCACTATTTTTTTCCATCAGCAATTTTTGAAACCTCTATTACTACGTAATAACTCCATTCATTGACGAGACATAAACGAGACTTTACCGTGGAGAAGCCAATTGACTTTTGGCTTCGAAAAGGGAAGGCAGGCGGGGAGCCTAAGCCGACCGAGGGTTTCACGAGAGCACTCAAAAAAATAACGAAAAAATCACATCTACCCAAAAGAGCAAAGCCAACACAAATATTTCCGATGAAATCGAAAGAACTTACCGTTCTCTAGAATTTTCTGCGAATGATACAGCCAAATCTGGACGTATCTTTTTTTCACAAAAAGGACGCGCGCGCTTGCGTATTCAAAAAAAAAGTTGTAACTTTGCGCGATATTTCCGAAATACGCCCGTTTTCGGACTAATCACTCGTGGCAGAATCAATACAACAAACAATATAAATTATGGGACTTTTTTCTTTTACTCAAGAGATCGCTATTGACTTGGGAACAGCCAACACCATCATCATGTGTGATGACAAGGTGGTTGTGGACGAACCGTCAGTAGTGGCTATCTCGATGGCGGACAACAAGATGGTTGCCGTCGGCCGAAAGGCTCAACAGATGATTGGTAAGGGCGGAAATATGATTCGTACCGTGCGCCCGTTGCGTGATGGTGTGATCGCCGACTTCTATGCTTGCGAGATGATGATTCGCGGTATGATCAAGATGATTCCGAAGCAGACACACCTCTTCACTCCATCTATTCGTATGGTGGTTTGTATTCCTTCTGGTTCGACCGAGGTCGAGATTCGTGCCGTGCGCGATAGTTCCGAGCATGCCGGAGGACGCGACATTTATATGATTTACGAACCTATGGCCGCAGCTATCGGTATCGGTCTGGACGTAGAGAGTCCGGAGGGATGTATGATCGTCGATATCGGTGGTGGTACAACCGAGATTGCTGTTATCTCGCTCGGTGGTATCGTTAGCAACAAGTCCATCAAGATTGCCGGTGATGATTTCAACCAGGATATCATCGAATACATGGGTCGTATGCACAACCTGCGTATTGACGAACCTACAGCCGAGCGCATTAAGATTCAGGTAGGTTCCGCACTGCCCGAATTGGAGGATGCTCCGGAAGATTTCATCGTAGTTGGTCCTAACAAGGTAACCGCACTGCCTATGTCTGTTCCGGTTAGCTATCAGGAGATTTCCCACTGCTTGGAAAAGAGTGTGAGCAAGATCGAAGGTGCTATTCTTCAGGCACTGGAATCCACGCCGCCTGAGTTGTATTCCGATATCGTTAAGCGCGGTATCTATCTGGCCGGTGGTGGTGCTTTGCTCCACGGTTTGGCTAAACGTTTGACCGACAAGATCACTATTCCGTTCCACGTAGCTGACGATCCACTTCACTCGGTGGCTCGCGGTACGGGCATCGCGCTCAAAAACGTCAACAATTTCGGATTCCTGATTCGTTAATCAGTCTACTGACGTATGCAGAATCTGCTGAAAATACTGCTACGTTACAGCCACTTCCTGGTTTTTATACTATTGGAAGTAGCTGCCTTTTTGCTGATGTCTTACAATAGCGCTTATCCGCGTAGCAGCGTCTTAAGTACGGCCAATAGCGTGATTGCCTGGCAACACGAGCAAGTAACGGCCGTCCAGGATTATTTCATGCTGCGCAGCATGAACGAGCAACTGATGGCCGAGAATGCAGAACTGCGAAACCAGTTGGTTAAACTCACCAACATGGCCGAAGATTCAATCCTGTCGCGCGAGGTGGTATATCCCGAAAACGAGGTGTCCTATTTGCCGGCTAAAGTCGTACAGATGACCACCAATGAGATTCACAATTATCTCACTATCAATCGCGGATTGAATGATGATGTTCGTCTGGGCCAAGGCGTGAGAAATGAAGATGGTGTAGTAGGTATTGTCCGCACCGTGGGTAGCAACTATAGCGTGGTTCTACCGCTCATCAACACGCACACCAACCTGAGTTGTCGGTTCAAGAAAAATGACTATATTGGCACGCTGCAATGGGACGGCAAGGACAATCGATTTGCCTTGCTCACCGATGTAGCTGCCCATATGGTTGTCAATCCCGGCGATACAATCGTTACTAGTGGATTGAGTTCCGTTTTTCCGGAAGGAATTCCCGTTGGAATCGTAGAAAATAGCATCTTGCGAGATGGCGATTCCTATTACACTATCATCGTGCGACTCTACACCAATTTCAAGCGACTGAAATATGTAGAAGTGATTCAGAACGCACATCAAACAGAGATGGAGGAACTGGAGAATGGATTGGATTAGACAAATAGGCAGATATATTCTGGTCATGTTGCTCCAGGTTTTGTTGTTCGACCAGTTGCAACTGTGGGGCGTTTGCCATCCGTATGTCTACGTGCTCTGTTTACTGATGTTGCCTATCACATTGCCGCATAACATCGATATGCTGATTGGCGCATTAGCCGGACTCATCATGGATGTCTGCTGCAATTCGTTGGGAGTACATATTTCCGTTTGCGTTTTGATCATGTTTGCTCGCCCATACTTGGTGGGAGTTTTAGTGAACGACAAAGACCGATTGAACGAACAAATCAGCATACGGTCGCTAGGCATGGAAGCAATGGTGAAATATGTTTGTATTCTGGTTGTTGTTCATCATTTTCTCATATTCTTATTAGGCGCTTGGAGTTGGCACCATATCGGCTTTGTGCTGCTCGCCACATTGGTTAGTAGTCTGATTACTATTCTCATTATATTAGGTTATAATGTGCTGAGATTTAAATGATTAACGATCAATTTTATAGACGCCGATATGTTATCAGTGGCATTGCCATTGGTGTTGTGTTAGTGTATATAATCCGATTGTTTTTTCTTCAGATCATCGACAAAACCACTGAGAAAGAAGCCGATAGCAATGCACTGGTCAAACAGACCATTTTCCCTGCTCGTGGATTGATTTACGATCGCAATGGCGAACTACTGGTTTTCAATCAACCTATCTACGAAATCACGCTGACCATGCGCGAGATGGGCAACGATTGGGACACTACTGGTTTCTGCCAATGCCTGCATATCAGTCGAGAGGATTTTGATACACGCATCAGCGAGATTAAGGACAAGCGAAAGAACCGCGGATATTCACGCAATACGCCGCAAGTCTTCATGGGCCAACTCAAAAAAGAGGATATTGCACGACTGCAAGAATCGCTTTTTCTTTTTCCCGGTACCCAGATTCAGAAACGTACCCTTCGAGACTACACATACGATGCCGCCTCACATGTCTTGGGCAGTGTAGGTGAAGTCAATCAAAACGATATTGATCGCGACCCGTACTATGCACGTGGCGATTATTCCGGCCGTGATGGATTGGAACGAACCTATGAGAAACAATTGCGTGGAGAAAAAGGTGTTGAAGTACTCATGCGCGATTCGCGTGGCCGAATCCAAGGAAAATATCAGGACGGCGAATTAGACAAAACAGCCGTTGTCGGAACCGATTTGTACACTACCCTTGATATCCATTTGCAGATTCTCGCTGAAGAATTGTTGGAAGGCAAAATAGGTAGTGTGGTAGCCATCGAACCTAAAACCGGAGAAGTGCTTGCTTTGGCATCCAATCCAAACTGGAATCCTAAGGTGCTGGTGGGTAAGGAACGCAGCAGAAACTACAATATGCTGCTCAACGATCCTACCAAACCGCTCATGAATCGCGCCACACAAGCTACCTATCCTCCCGGCTCTACATTCAAGACCATCCAAGCACTGGTTTGCTTGCAAAACGGTGCTATCACTCCGCAAACGCTATACCCCTGTTCCGGCCCTGGAAGTACACCTATCAAGTGCACTCACCATCATGGTTCTCCTGTTGCGTTGGACAAAGCTATTGAACAGAGTTGCAACCCGTATTTCTGGTGCGCTTTCCGCGATATGATGCAGAAAGGCGGAGGTGATATTCACCCGCGTTATGAACTTTGGCGCAACGAGGTGATGTCGTTTGGTATGGGCCAGAAATTCACCGATTCGGATATCAGCGATCAGGTTTCCGGCAATATTCCTACTTCGGGCTATTTTGACAGACATTATGGCAAGAATTTCTGGAAAGCAATGACTATCCGTTCATTGAGTATCGGCCAAGGAGAGATTCTGGCTACTCCGCTACAATTGGCTAACCAGGCGGCCACTATTGCCAACGAAGGATATTTCATCTCGCCGCACCTGAACAAAAACGACTCTATGCTAACGCATATTCATCGTTTGGGTATAGACAAGAAACATTTCGAGGTGGTCAAAGATGGCATGCATCGCGTGATGATCTACGGAACCGGACGCCACTTCCCGATAGAGGGAATTGAGACCGCGGGAAAAACCGGTACGGCACAAAACCCGCATGGCCGTGACCACGCTATTTTCATCGGATTTGCTCCGGTTGACGATCCGCAAATAGCAGTAGCCGTTGTCGTAGAGAACGCGGGCTTTGGTGCTACATGGGCTTGCCCTATTGCCAGCCTGATTATCGAGCAATATCTAACTGGCGAGATTAAACGCAAAGATTTAGAAAAACGCATAGCTTCCAGTGTATTAAATGAGAGCGTCAAGAAGTAGTAATATTCTCCATCAGGTCGACTGGCTAACCATAGGCATGTTCCTTATGCTGGTTATTTTCGGATGGCTCAACATTTACGGAGCTAGCTACAATTTTGACCAAACGAGCATCTTCGATTTCGCCAATCGTGCCGGCAAACAGTTTGTTTGGATCTTAGGTTCGATTGTGTTAGGTATAGTGCTACTGCTGATCGATTACAAGACCTACGATGTGCTGGCCTACATAGCCTATGGAGTGATGATAGTGTTGCTGCTGATTACCCCATTCTTGGCGCATGATATCAAGGGCTCGCTCAGTTGGATTTCTCTAGGGCCTGTCAGTTTGCAACCGGCCGAATTCGCCAAATGTGTAGTCGCCTTGGCTGTCGCTAAATATATGGGACAATACGAGTATAAACTACGAAGTTGGCGCGATTTGATCGTACCTTTTGTCCTCATCGGTATCCCTTGTCTAATTATAATGATTCTGCAGAAAGAAACCGGTTCGGCACTAGTTTTTGCCTCTTTCTTGCTGGTCTTCTATCGACAAGGTATGAGTGGTTACGTGCTTAGCTCGTGCGTAGCTGCGGTGGCATTGTTTATTATCAGTATCCGCTTTGGCGCTACTCCTTTGCCCATCGGTTCTGGCAGTGTAGGCATGTTATGCTGTATGGTGATATTGATGGTCGTAGAGATTTATTTCATTTGTACTGAATACAAAGTTCGCTGGCAACTTCCTATCATCCTCGGTAGTATAGCACTGATATATGGCATAGGCCTGTTGCTGTGTTTGTGGTGGCCAGTTCCGTTTGGTTGGCTTTCTGCCGGCATAGTAGGAATCCTTGGCATCTATGCCATTGGCATTGGAGCTTGGTTCCGCCGTTATGCACTGATTTGGGTAACCATTTTCTGTTGGGCATGTATCGGATATACTCAAGCCTGTGACTACGCTTTCACTCATATTCTCCAACCGCACCAGCGTGTCAGAATCGAGGTCTTATTGGGAATGAAAGAAGATCCGGCCGGTGCAGGATACAATGTCAACCAGGCACGTATCGCTGTCGGTTCTGGACGATTCTTTGGCAAGGGATATCTAAAAGGCACGCAAACCAAATTGCAATTTGTGCCTGAGCAAGATACTGATTTTATCTTCTGTACCGTAGGTGAAGAATGGGGATTCTTAGGCTCAATAGGCGTATTGATTTTGTATCTGTTTTTCATCCTGCGGCTTATCGCCATAGCCGAAAGACAGCGTAACGCTTTCACCCGTATCTATGCTTACTCGGTAGCCAGTATATTCCTATTCCATCTCATTATCAATGTGGGAATGGTATTAGGTCTGTTACCGGTCATCGGTATCCCGTTACCTTTCTTCAGTTATGGTGGTAGTTCCCTATGGGGATTCACGCTGTTGTTGTTTATTCTGCTGAGACTCGATGCCGCACGCATGGAGCAATTGAGATAATGTTTGTCACCAATCCCATAGGAATCATTGGCGAGACGGAAGCGGCAAAAATGCTGGAGAAGAAAGGTTTTCGTATCGTTGAGCGCAACTGGCGTATGGGGCATCTAGAGGTTGATTTAATTGCCGAGAGCAGAAAAGAGATTGTCTTTGCAGAAGTCAAAGCCCGCACAAGCACTTTTGGCAACAAACTGCCGGAAGAATATGTAGATGAACTCAAAAAACGTCGTATGACGGCGGCGGCCAACGCATATATTAAATCACGCAACTTAGAGAAAAATCCACGGTTTGATATTATCGGACTCATTGTCGATCCGGCCACACAAGAGATCATCTATCGCAATCATCTGGAGAATGCTTTCGTGCCACGCCTGCGCACCATCCACGCCAGTAGTCATAGTGGACAATGGAAATGGCACCATCGCACGCGCGTCATCGGAGGCAGCAAAAAATAAGTAACATACACATGGATTTCAAATACGATGTCATAGTAGTTGGTGCCGGCCATGCTGGTTGCGAGGCTGCCAGTGCGGCCGCTCGTATGGGCAGCCGTACCTTACTCATCACAATGGACATGAACAAGATTGCCCAGATGAGTTGCAACCCTGCTGTTGGCGGCATTGCCAAAGGCCAGATTGTGCGCGAGATTGATGCGCTGGGTGGCCAGATGGGCATAGTGACCGATCGTAGTGCGATCCAATTTCGACTGCTCAACCAGAGCAAAGGAGCAGCTATGTGGAGCCCGCGTAGCCAAAGCGATCGTAAGCGATTTATCGAGGAGTGGATTCACGTGCTCTCACACACAGAAAACCTGTTTCTATGGCAGGATATCGTAACGAATCTTATTATCAGAGATAATAAGGTGTGCGGTGTACGTACCATGCTAGGAGTCGAGATGCAGGCCGAGGCCGTTGTGCTAACCAATGGCACTTTTCTCAACGGACTCATGCACTGCGGCAAGACACAGATACCCGGTGGCCGCACTTCCGAACCAGCCTCGCATGGTCTAACTGAGCAGTTAGTGAGTCTCGGTTTTCGTGCAGACAGAATGAAAACCGGCACACCGGCACGTGTAGATGCCAGGTCGATTCATTTTGATGAAATGGTACGACAAGATGGCGATAACAGTTGGCATCAATTCTCATATCTCGATACCATTCATAGAGAACTCAAGCAGATGCCGTGTTGGATCACATACACCAACCAGCATACCCACGATACGCTACGCGCGGGACTGGCAGATTCGCCCCTTTTCAACGGACAAATACAAAGTATTGGTCCGCGCTATTGTCCCAGTATCGAAACCAAAATAGTGACGTTTGCCGACAAAGAAGCCCATCAACTTTTCCTGGAGCCAGAGGGTGTAGATAGTAACGAGTATTATGTCAATGGTTTCTCCAGCAGTCTGCCATGGCAAGTGCAATTGGCGGGACTAAAGACGGTCAAAGGATTGGAAGATGTAGTTCTATATCGACCCGGTTATGCCATCGAATATGACTTCTTCGATCCCACTCAACTGCATCATACGCTCGAAACAAAACAAATTAAAAATTTGTTTTTTGCCGGGCAAATCAATGGCACAACCGGCTACGAGGAAGCAGCTGGTCAAGGTCTGGTAGCCGGAGTCAATGCGCACCAAAATGTGCATGGAGGCGCGCCGTTCACACTGAGTCGCGACGAAAGTTATATAGGCGTTTTGATTGATGATCTGGTTAATAAAGGAGTGGATGAACCCTACCGAATGTTTACTTCCAGAGCCGAATATCGCATTCTGTTGAGGCAGGACAATGCCGACGAACGGTTAACCGAACGTAGTTTTGCCATGGGACTGGCCGATCAATATAGACATCAACTGTGGCAGCAAAAGAAGACAGATTGCGCCGATTTCATCGACTTTATCAAACAAACTAGTGTTCATCCAAAGGATATTAACGGATGGCTAGAACAGATAGGTAGCAGTCCTCTGCACGAGGGATGCAAACTACACGACTTGGTTCTTCGTCCGCAAGTTACATTACCAGACCTTGCCAATATACTTCCTGTCCTACAAGAACGCATCCGACAAATCAAGAATAGAACCGATGAAATCGTAGAAAGTTGCGAGATTCAGATCAAGTACGCAGGATACATCAAACGCGAAAAACTGGAAGCAGAGAAACTACAACGCCTCGACCAGATACGTATTGCGGACAATTTTAATTACGACGAGATACAAAGTCTAAGCACCGAGGCCCGACAGAAGCTCAGTCGCATACGTCCAAAGACCATCGGCGAAGCTAATCGAATTCCAGGCGTAAGCCCCAATGATATCAGCGTTTTATTAGTTCTGATGGGCAGATAAAAATCAAATAATTAGTTTGCTTGCAAACTAAAATCGATTGTTCCACGTGAAACAAAAACAAAAAAATATAAGGTATTATGACAGCAGAAGATGTAAAAAATGCTATCCGTAATGTGCCTGATTTTCCAATCAAAGGCATACAGTTTAAGGACATCACTACCGCACTGGCTAGACACGATTGTCTGTGTTGGATGAAGGATGAGATTGTGAAGTTGTACAAAGACAAGGGGATTACCAAAGTGGTGGGCATAGAGTCTCGCGGTTTTATTCTTGCGCCCGCTATTGCTATGGAGATCGGTGCGGGATTTGTACCTATCCGCAAACAGAACAAATTGCCGGCAGAGACCGTGTCTGTGACGTATGCCAAAGAGTATGGTGAAGATACTATTCAGATCCATAAAGATGCACTCGGTCCAAACGACATCGTGCTTATCCATGACGATATCTTAGCTACAGGCGGTTCGATGGAGGCAGCGATCAATCTGGTGAAGAAGTTGAATGTAAAGACGATCTATGTCAACTGTATCATCGAGCTCGAAGGACTGAATGGTCGCAATTATCTAAAGGGCAAAGCAGAGAATGTAGACTGTCTGTTTGGTATCGAGGTAGACGAGTAGTCAAAGGGTAGAGGTCACTAACTAATGCCTACCAAGGATAATCATATTGCCTTATTGCTCAAACGCATACCCGAGAGTCCGGGTGTGTACCAATACTTTGACCAAGAAGGAAAGATTATCTATGTTGGCAAAGCTAAGAACCTGCATCGACGTGTCAATAGCTATTTCAATAAGGACCATCAATCCAGCAAGACACGTCAGTTAGTAGCACATATAGCGGATATCAAGTATGTAGTGGTGGACAATGAGCAAGATGCCTTCTTGCTGGAAAACAACCTGATCAAACAATATCAACCGCACTACAATATTCTGCTCAAGGATGGGAAGTCGTACCCGCGCATATGCATAACGAACGAACCCTATCCTCGCATCTTCAAGACAAGAACCATCAACAAAAAGATTGGGGAATACTACGGTCCATATAGTTTTGGCAATACTGTCGATCTAGTGGTTGAACTGATACACAAACTCTATCCGATTCGCACATGCAATATTCCAATTACTGCCGATTCCATCGAAAAAAAGAAGACACGTGTGTGCCTCAAGTATCACCTGAAAAATTGCTGCGGTATATGCGAGGGTAAACCAGAAAGCGAACCATACCAGAAATGGATAGACCAGGCACGGCAAATCATCAAGGGTGATGCGCACGATATAGAGAAACAGCTGCAGGAGGAAATGGAGAAGATGGCCTCGCAGATGAAATATGAGGAGGCCGCTATGATCAAGCACAAGATAGACTTGCTTGAACAATTCCGCAGCAAGACTATTATCACTACTACTGTAGCACGAGATGTGGATGTGTTTGGCTATGACGAACAAGACGAGCGGGTATATATAGCTATGCTTCATGTGCATAATGGCAGCATTGTGCAAGGTCAGACTATCGAGTATAGGCGCAAGATGGAAGAACAGAAAGAGGAACTTCTGGCACTGGGAATGATAGAGTTGCGCGAACAGCTGAAGAGCCAAACCAAAGACGTGATTGTTCCGTTTATTCCGGACATATTTGATGAGTCGCTACATGTTCACATTGCTCTAAACGGAGACAGAAAAAAACTACTGGATCTGGCTATGCAGAATGTGCGGCAGTACAAACTAGACCGAATCAAACAAGAGGACAAACTCAATCCCGAACAACGCGCGGTACGTATATTGGGTGAACTGCAACAAATGATGGGCCTACCTACTCTGCCACGATGGATCGATTGTTTTGACAATTCGAATATTCAGGGAACCAACGCGGTGGCCGGGTGTGTCGTTTATAGAATGGGCAGACCATGCAAGAGCGACTACAAGCGATTTGAAATAAAGACAGTCGAAGGGGCAGACGATTATGCCAGCATGCGCGAAGTTGTCAGGAGACGTTATCTTCGACTGAAAGAGGAAGGACAGGAGATGCCGGATCTGATTATTGCCGATGGAGGTATCGGACAGATGCATGCCATTCGCGAAGCAGTAGAAGATCAGTTAGATCTGCATATACCGATAGCCGGACTCAAAAAAAATGACAAGCACCGCACTCAAACTCTCTTGTTGGGTTTCCCTCCTCAAGAGATTGGTATGCCCGTGACGAGTGATGTGTTCCGGTTGATGACAAATATCCAGGACGAGGTACACCGATTTGCTATCGCATACCACAAACAGAGACGTAGCAAGGCGCAAATTCATAGCCAACTAGATGATATTCAGGGAGTTGGAGCGATTACTAAGCAAAAAATCCTCCAACATTTTGGTTCCGTGAAACGCGCTAGAATGGCAAAAAAGGAAGAATGGGTAGAATTGCTCGGAAACACCAGAGGATCAGCTATTTACGAAGAAATTCAGGCAAAAATAACGCGCTGAGAATTAAATATTTGTTAGAAACATGTATACTTACACTATAAAAAAAGACGAAAAAAATGAACTTTTAATGTTCAATGAGTCGGAACAGTGTGTTTCGCCGCTCGAAATGCTCAAATTGGCAGAACCACATCGTGTTTTTGCTTTTGATGGAAAAATGGGTGCAGGCAAAACCACTTTCATCAAACAACTGTGTCTGTCGATGGGAACGATGGATGTGGTCAACAGTCCGACTTTTGCTATCGTCAATGTGTATGACGTGGAACAACCATACAAAGGTGAAGTATATCATTTCGACTGTTATCGACTCAAGGACATTCGCGAGGCGATCGATTTCGGAGCAGAAGAATATCTCTATTCGGGCAACTACTGTTTCATCGAGTGGCCGGAGATCATCTCCCCTATCCTGCCGGAAGATACAGTCTATATACATATTGAACCTCAACCCAACGGAGACAGAAAATTAATAGTAGAATTATGATACAGGTCAAGGATATATACAAATCATTTGACGATTTGCAAGTACTGAAAGGTGTTAACCTCGAAGTGAAGAAAGGCGAGATTGTTGCCATCGTCGGCAAATCCGGCGCGGGCAAAACTACTCTGCTCCAGATTATCGGAACACTGGATCGTCCTACCAGCGGTCAAGTGTTGATTGAAGGAACCGATGTGTTTAGTCTCAATGATACGCAGTTGGCAGCTTTCCGCAACAAACATATTGGTTTTATCTTCCAGTTCCATCAATTGTTACCCGAGTTTACTGCCCTAGAGAATGTATGCATTCCTGCTATGATTGCGGGTCATAAACCGACTGATTATCAGGCTCGTGCCAAGCAACTACTAACAGAATTGGGACTAGCTGACCGCATGGATCACAAGCCCAACGCTTTGTCCGGAGGCGAAAAACAGCGTGTAGCTGCCGCAAGAGCACTGATGATGAGTCCGGATATTATCCTAGCCGACGAGCCAACCGGCAGTTTAGACGAGAAGAACAAAAAGGAATTGAGCGACTTGTTATTGCAACTTCGCAAGCAGTATGGTCAAACAATTCTGCTGGTGACGCACGATAAGGAATTAGCACAAATCAGCGACCGGATTATTGAGATTAAGGATGGAGTGATTGAGTGATGAAAAAGTACCTATTTTTAATCATTTGTATATGCGCTTTGATGAGTTGCCATCAAGGTCGAACCTATTGGCCAAAAGACAGTGAGATGGAAACGCAAACAGTTGAAATTGTGCGTTTTGACAACTCGCTGCTGAATGTCAATTCGGCTACGGTGATGCATGATATTCGTGTTCTGTATGACGAATATCCGGTATTTATGCCTCTGTGGGTAGAAGATATCTTGGGTATCTCGGCCGAAGACACAGCTTATCTAGCCGAAGCTCTGCCTCAGTTCCTGCATGATACGCTCTACGGATTTGAGCAAACCAATGCGAGAGAGAAAGAGATGTTTGCTGATGTGAGCGATATACAAACAGCTATCAGTCAAGCATTTACGCGCATCAAATACCTCTATCCGGACACAGAAATACCGAGTCTGTATCTCTTCATTTCCGGTTTTAATGCTCCTATCTATTTTGCGGATGAACTGATTGGAATTGGCGCTGATATGTATCTGGGTAGCGACTATGAGTATTACAATCGTGTGGTGTATGAATACCAAAAACAAACCATGCGCAAGGAGTGTATTCCAGTGGATGTCATCAGCGCCTATCTCTTCCGGACCCTACCCTACACGAGCGATAAAAATCGATTGCTGGACCAGATGATCTACCGCGGGAAAATCATGTATCTGACCGCGCAAATATTTGATAATCTGCCTGCTTACGAAGTGATGGGTTGGACCAAAGAACAATGGCAATGGTGCATCAAGCACGAACGCGCTATATGGCATCTGGTAATGGACAAACGCGATCTGTTCAAGACCGAGAGCCTGATACTGACCGGCTATCTCAACGATGCACCGTTTACCTCGGAAATCTCGCAAGATGCACCCGGACGATTGGGTATCTGGCTCGGATGGCGTATTGCGGAGAGCTATATGGAACACAATCAGACAGTTAGCCTGCAAGAACTGATGGCCGAAGGCGATGCACAAAAGATACTGGAAGAGAGTTATTACAAGCCGTAAAGGAAATGAGAAAACATTGGATCGATAATTTACGTTGGGTGACCGTACTGCTGGTACTCTTTTACCACGTTATTTACTACTACAACGGCAAAGGGGTAGTAGGCGGAATAGGTGGTTTCGGAGGTCCTCAGTACCAAGATTTTGTGATGTATCTGCTCTATCCTTGGTTCATGCCTCTTTTGTTCTTGCTGGCAGGCATCAGTGCCCGGTACGCATTGGATGCACATTCGGAGAAAGAGTGGTTTCAAAGCCGCACCCGCAAGCTGTTAGTGCCCGCCACCATCGGATTATTTGTTTTTCAATGGATTGCAGGTTATTTCAACACGCATACACTTAGTTATACGAATGGAATAGACATGCTTGCCGATACTCCGGGTATCATCCAGTATATGGCATGGTCGCTGAGCGGAACAGGTCCGTTATGGTTTATACAGGATCTATGGTTGTTCAGTCTGGTTTTGCTGCTCGTTCGGAAGGTGGATGCACAAGATCGGTTCTACGGGTTCTGTGGGAAGATGGGTTTGGCAGGAATTATCCTGTTGGGTGTAGTGTATTGGTTAGGTACCCGAACGCTGATTATGCACCCTCGTCCCGAAAGTTTGGACGGTCTTTACAACGGCTACAAACCGTTCTTTTACCTCATTTTCTTTTTGAGCGGATACTTCGTCTTCTCGCATGAAAATGGGATAGCGGCTTTGCGAAGAGGATGGGTAGCACTGATGGTGTGCGCCGTAGCAAGCGGAATAGTATTATTAGTTACCACCTTCGGCGAAGATAACACTACTCCGGCGTATCTGAGTAGTCCGCTCAACTGCGTCTATGGATGGCTGATGTGCCTTGCTATGATCGGATGGTTCGCAGCCTGTTTTGATGAGCGGAAATCCAAGTTTGCGGATTATATGAGTCGTAACAGTTTTGGTATCTATGTCGTTCACTATATATTTATATCCGGTTTGGGATATAGTATGAAGGTTTATACAACGCTTCCTCCGGTTGCAATGTACGTGCTGCTTACGGTTGCTGTATTTGCGTTGTCGCCGCTGTTAGTGGAACTGATACGCCGTATCCCTGTTGTCAGATGGTGTGTATTGGGAGAAAGAACAAGAACTATCAAGAAATGAGAAACAGCTATGAATAGAGAAGATTTTCCGATACTGAATGAGAAGGTTTACGGGCGGCCGTTGGTCTATTTGGACAATGCCGCTACAAGCCAGAAACCGCAAGCGGTTTTGGACGCTATCAGCGAAGCTTACACTCACTGGAATAGCAATATTCACCGTGGCGTTCATCATCTGAGCCAAGTGGCTACGCAGAAACACGAAGATGCGCGCCAACGCATGGCGGATTTGATCCATGCCACCAGCAGCGACGAAATCATTTTTACCAAAGGTACAACCGACAGTTTGAATGCGTTAGCATTCAGCCTGGGCGAATTGTTGGTAAATGAAGGTGATGAGATTATCGTCAGCGCGATGGAACATCACTCCAATATCGTTCCATGGCAAATGCTCTGTGAGCGCAAGAAAGCGGTGTTGCGGCATATTCCTCTACGCGATGATTTAACGCTCGATATAGAGGCTTTTAAGGCACTTCTGAGCGATCGTACACGCTTGGTTTCGATTGCGCATGTCAGCAATGTGTTAGGAACCATTAATCCCGTGGAAGAGATTATCCGTTTGGCGCACGAACGGCATATTCCTGTTTGTATCGATGGCGCACAAAGCGTGCCACATATGCCGATTGACGTACAGCAGATGGATTGCGATTTTCTGGCTTTCTCCGGGCATAAGATGTATGGTCCGACCGGCATTGGCGTATTGTACGGCAAGCGTGAATGGCTCGAGAAATTGCCGCCACACGAGGGTGGAGGAGAGATGATCAATCATGTACGCTGGAGCGGAACTACATTCAATCAATTGCCCTATAAATTCGAAGCGGGAACGCCTAATTTCGTAGGTAGTTATGCTTTGTCAGTGGCTGTTGACTATATGCAATCGATTGGTTTAGAGGCTATTGAGAAATACGAACGCGAACTGACTGAGTACTGCGAACAACAGTTACAAGCCATCGAAGGCATACGTATCTATGCCGCGGGGCAACCAAAAACAGGTGTTGTCAGTTTCAATTTCTATTCGGGCACTAAACTGGTTCATCCATTCGATGTAGGTACATTGCTTGACCGCCAAGGTATAGCTGTACGTACGGGGCATCACTGCGCTGAACCGCTGATCGATGAACTGGCTGTGCCCGGCACCGTACGCGTTTCGTTTGGTCTATACAACGACCGTTCGGATGTAGATGCGTTCATCGCGGCTTTGAAAAAAGCCATCGCTATGTTGCAATAATTCAAAATCACGGAATATATATACATAGTATATATATAGGGTGGGGTAGGATACGTGATTGTCAGGTCATACACAGGGTATTATATGGTGACTGTCCTTATTGGATTGTTATTCAGTATATTTTGTGTTTCTGCCGAACCACTACGCGTGGTGAGTTACAATGTAGAAAATCTCTTTTATCCCGAACGCGACAGCCTAAATCCGGACACCAGTTTTACGCCTGGCGGAGAACATCGCTGGTCGTACACACGCTACTACCGCAAGGTGGAAAATATAGCCAAAGTGCTGACCAATATCGGTGAATGGGATGGGGTAGATATCATCGGTTTACAGGAAGTGGAAAGTGCTGCGTGTTTGCGACGACTATGCTATACTTTGCGGCGCGGAGAATACGATTTTGTTCATTATGACAGTCCTGACCAACGTGGAATTGATGTAGCGCTAGTCTATCGTAAAGCACGTTTTGATACTATTCAGACAAAGGTATTTCCGGTCGATTTAGGCGAACAGACCACGCGCGATATTCTCTATGTTTGCGGTCAAACAACGAAGCATGACACACTTCATTTCTTGGTGTGTCACTTACCATCTCAACTCAGCGGAACAGCCGAATCAGAATGGAAACGCGTAGCAGCCAAACAGGTATTGCAGCGCGCCATTGATTCTGTCCTATCTGTTCAACCAAACGCACGCATCATCGTTATGGGTGATATGAACAGTCAGCCCAAAGATGATCTCGCAGGCCTGAAAAACCGCATGCTTACTTTCTCAAAAGAAGGCAAAGGTACGCACAAATATCAAGGACAATGGACTTGCCTTGATCAATTCTATACGACTGATAATCTGTTGAATACGAGTTCTGTCAGAATCTACGATGCCGAATATATCCAGGAAGTGGATGAGAAATATCTGGACCTAAAACCCAAACGCTGCTTCATTGGTTATCGCTATCAGAATGGTTATTCTGATCATTTGCCGGTTGTGCTCGTTCTAGGAAATTAGCCAAACACTTGCGCCACATACGCCAGTTGTGATGTCCGCGCTGCTCTATCCATTCGTGCGGATAACCTTTCTTCATCATACGCTTGTGAAAGCGTTTGCCGTTGGCATAGAACATATCGTCTTTTCCCACGTAGACATAATAGGCCTGGGTGGAATCTTTTGGCAACTGATCCTCGTGCAAAACCGGTGAAAAAAGTGCCACTGTTCTTACCCTATCCGGTCGCACATTAGCCACATTAGCCGCAATACGCCCGCCATCGCTCAAACCCGCTATCAGACAGGTAGATACATTGTATGTTGTATCCACCATATCTATTAGGTCGCTGATGGCGTGTTCTATCTCATGTTCATGACTCAAACGCGGATAATGGACAACGCATTTCCATAGATTTCCGTGCTTGACAGGACGTTCCTTGATCGGCCATTTATTGCAATCAGGCATCACCAAAATGATTGGCCCGCAACGCCCGGTAGCCATCATCGATTCCAACGTATCCGGTGCAAATCCCTTGTCTGACCATGCACCTTCATATCCGTTGATGCCATGAATCAGATATAACACTTGGCAACCTTCCTCACATCCTTTCGGAATATAAATATCTACATGCCTGCTGATATTCTCCGAATGGCTAAACCACTGAGTATGAATCAGTTTAGGCAATACGTCGATAGAGTCTTCCGATCGTACGCTTAATGGTAGAAAGCATAGTAATATTAGGAAATATCTTTTCATTTTTGGCCTCAAGGATGGCTTTTTGAAACATTTCAATGAGTTTTTTTGCACAGTCAGAAATCTTATATTGCTCCATCGATTGCGCATATTTGAATCCCATTTCCCAACGTTCTTGCGGATGGTCAAACCAGTAGTCGATTCGTTGAGCCAAAGCTTTTGCATCTTTAGCCGGAAATTTACTGCAACTATCCAAAGCATAGGTATCCGTACCTGAATAACGTGCGGTAGCTATGACGGGTACTACTGCTTGTTGCATCGCCTCTGTTATACTCATTCCTTCTACTTCTACTATGGCGCAATGAACAGCTAGATCAGCTTTCGCAGCTAGTTGGCGCAATTCTTCTCTATTATAGAATCCCACGATAGGTTTATAACCGACTACACCATCTTCATAAAGTTTATTAGCCATACGCGTGTATGCTTCCAGTTTTGGTCCGCGCCCGGCTATATGTAGTCTAATACGCTTTGCGTATTTGCTCATACGAATCGCTTTATAGAGCGTTGGTTGGTCTTTTTCTATAGCCGTACGACCAATATAAATGAGGTCGAGTGGACGATTTTCGTCAAAGTAATCTTTAGGAGGAGTTGTCGGACGAATACATTTATCGGGAATAACTCCGTTAGAGAGCGTAAAACACTTTGCTTTAACGCGATGACGAATCAATCGATCACGCACATTATCAGTAGGACATTGGAGATATTTATAATTGTCGTAGAAGACGCGACACCAGTAGCGATAAAGTATCTTACAAATAAGATTACCACCTGCAAAACCTAAACAATTATACACTATATTTTCCGGATGTACATGATACGTTCCCGTGATAGGTTTACCGAGTTTTTTTGCACAATTCATCACTGCATGATGAAGAAAAAAGGTCTCTTCCAGATGTACAACATCTGCCCATTGTACAGCTTCTTCTATTATTGGACCATGCCAATCGGCGTAGGCGTAGCCAAATGAATCAAGCATAGGTTGCATAAGTGGAAAATGGAACTTCTCCATAGGATAATCCGGTTGAGGTCCGTCTGGATTCTCAAAATTTTTTCCGGACAATACTCTCACTTCTTGACCTTCCTCACGCAGAGCTTTTACTGTTCTTCTTGCGGACTCATCAAGGCCGTTTCCTTGACTATAATAACTGTTTACAACGAATAGAATGTTCATAACTTTTCCAATCTTTTTTGTTATTTTGATTGCAAAAGTACTGCTTCTCTGTTAAGTATACAAATCATTAATATAAATCGTAAATAAAATACAAAAATACGTCGCGAAATATGACGCAACGTATTTTTTTTCTTAATAATAGTATATTTTATGTAGATTACTCTCTTAACTCATCTCCAACATGCGTTGGATGGATGTAATAGCTTTTTCAGCTATTTCCTTCTTCACTTTCATTTCCGGAGTTTCGTTCAGAAGGCAGTTATACACTTTTTCCAGCGTATTCATCCGCATATATTCGCATTCGTTACAACTACATCCTACGCCTTCGGTTATTTCCGGTGGAACAGGAATAAATTCCTTATCAGGACACGCACGTTGCATCTCATGCAAAATTCCGCTCTCTGTTGCCACTATAAATCGCTTCTCAGGCGATGAAATAGCATAATCGAGCAATGCCTTGGTTGAACCAATTATATCGCTTTGTGCCAAAATGGTAGCCTTACATTCCGGATGAGCCAGTACTTTCGCATCCGAATATTCTTTTTTCAGTTGGATCAGTGCTTCCAGCGAAAATCTGCTATGCACATGGCATGCACCATTCCACAGGAGCATTTCGCGACCGGTTACCGAATTGATATAACTGCCTAGATTATAATCCGGACCAAAGATGATCTTTGCATCTTTAGGCAGTTGATCTACTATCTTCTTGGCATTGGACGAAGTTACTACTACATCAGTCAGCGCTTTTACATCAGCCGAAGTATTCACATAGCTTACTACTATATGATTCGGATGCTGCTTGCGAAAATCTGCCAAGTCTTCAGCACGACAACTGTCTGCCAACGAACAACCGGCAGCCATATCCGGAACCAGTACTTTTTTCTCCGGACATAGGATCTTCATAGTTTCGCCCATAAAATGCACGCCGCACATTACTAGTATATTCGCTTGCACGCGCGTAGCTTGCTGAGCTAAAGCCAAACTGTCTCCGATAAAATCGGCTATTTCTTGTATTTCAGGACGAGTGTAATAGTGTGCGAAGACAACCGCATTCTTTTCGCTCTTTAATTTCAGTATCTTCTGCTTCAATTCATCCTTATCGGTAGTCATATCAAAAAATATCTAATTAATTTTTAAAATCTATTGGATATTATAGTCTGTTGAAATTGTAGATAAGTGACCTAACTGATTGATTTGTGGCGAATTAAAATTATCATTTTTTTTAGACGGATTGTTTATTATTTTGATAAGTTCAATGTGGAACATCTTATCTACTGAGTAACAATCCGGTTGTTAATAATTTGTTTATAACCACTTCTTTAGTCTGAAAATCAACAGAATAAGTACAACCGAAAATACCATCAATCCAAGCGCAAAGGCATAACCCAATCGCCAATGCAGTTCGGGCATAAAGTCGAAGTTCATGCCGTACAAACTACCAATCAATGTTGGTGGCAGGAAGATGATATTGATCACGGTGAATATCTTAATGATCTTGTTCTGTTCGATGTTTACCAAACCGAGGAAGGTATCTTGCAGGTAGTCCAGACGGTCAAAACCAAATCGGGTATAGTCGAACAGAGAATTGATATCCTTGATAATCATCGTCAATCGAGCACCTAATTCTTCTGGGAAAAAATCGCATTTCAGCAGGTTGCTGATAACGCGTTGCTTATCCAAAATATTTTGACGGATGATGGTCACTTTTTCCTGCAAATCCTTGATTTGAACAAGCAAATCTTCGTCCACGTGGTCGTTGTTAGCAGTTATCTGTTGCGATAGTTCGGTAATCATATCCGTTGTATCCTCTATCATATCGGCATCCTTCTCCACACGAGTCTCCATCAGCGCTACCAGTACATGATATCCGCTTGGAAAATTGCGCGTATTGACGAACATCTTCTTGATAGTCTCGTTGAAACTGTCTAGTTCAACGTCGCGAATAGACACCAGTATTGAGTTCTTGATGATGAAGTTTACCGGTTCTACCTCAAAATTCGATTTCAGGAAGTTACTGTTGGCCACAATCGAGTCGTCCGTTTGAATATAACGGCTCGAGAGCTCGATTTCCTCCATTTCTTCGTCTTCCTGGATTTCTATTTTCAGAAAACCTTCTAGCGTATCCTCCGTCTTGTCCGAAACATCCAACAGGTCAATCCAGATGATATCTTTCTTGTCCAGTTCTTTCAAGGCGGAGATGGTACGTGCTACTTTGATTTTCTCCTTATCTTTGTAGAATATTTTGATTTCCGACATGGCTTTCAATGATGTTTGTAAGTTCAACAAATTCGTTTACACTCAGCTGTTCAGGGCGCTTTGTAAATATATTCTCTTCTAGGATCGGATTGCCTTTTCCTACCAGCTGTTGGAGAGAATTGCGCATCTGTTTTCGTCGTTGGTTGAATGCGGTTTTCACTACTGTTTTGAATAGCTGTTCATCGCATTCCAACCGTCTTCGTCGGTTGCGTGTCAATCGGATGACCGCCGATTTCACTTTTGGCGGAGGATTAAACACATTTTCATCTACTGTAAAGAGATATTCTATATCATAGTAGGCCTGTAGCAGTACGCTCAGTATGCCGTAGGCTTTTTTGCCAGGCTTACTGGCTATACGCTCTGCCACTTCTTTCTGTATCATGCCCGAACAAACGGGTATACGGTCTTTGTATTCTAAAACCTTAAAGAAGATTTGCGAGGATATATTATACGGATAGTTACCTATCACGTTAAATTCGCCTTCCGGAATCAGTTCATCTAGGTTAATCTTCAGAAAATCACCTTCTATTAGGTGCAGTTCCGGATACCATTCTTTCAAATAAGCAACCGACTCGCGGTCCAGTTCAATGGCCGTGAGTTGAATATTCGGATTCTGTAGGAGATATTGGGTTAGAACGCCCATACCCGGACCGATTTCGATGGTTCGGCCCGTATTGATGGTTTCAGCAATCTTCTGGGCGACGCTCAGGTCCGTCAAGAAGTGCTGCCCCAGAAATTTCTTGGCATGTACTTGCTGCATTGTCCGCGTGATAATCGTCCATAGATTGTTTTTAATTTAGTTACTAATCAAGAGCAGAACTCTTTTGCGGCCGCAAAAGTACTACAAAAAAATGACATACGCAAATTTACGGGCATTTTTTTTGCATATATCAAATTTTTATTGTAATTTTGCACCGAAAAATCAGCTTATATGAATCGATTGGCGCAAATAATAACTAGAATCATCGATTTTTTCTATACCCCGTTCCGCAAATGTGTGTCGGAGCAGGTTTTCCGCTATGCTGCGTGCGGCGGAGGCAATATGGTTCTCGATTGGGTTCTCTATTTCCTTATCTATAATTTTGTTATAGGCCACGACCTGATTAATCTGCAATTTACAATCTGCAATATACAAATAGCGCAAGCCATAACTCCCCACATCGCTACTCTTTGTATTGTTTTTCCTATTACGCTTCTGACCGGTTTCTGGTTGCAGAAATACGTCACTTTCACTCAGTCCGACTTGCATAGCGCGCGTCAATTGGCGCGATATATCAGTGTTGTGGCGGTCAATCTGGCTATCAATTATTTTGGTCTGAAACTCTGCGTCGAGATTTGGGGTTGGTATCCTACGCCAAGCAAGATCCTCATCACGCTTATTACGGTTATCATTAGCTATTTTGGACAGAAATATTATTCTTTTAGAATAAAATCTAACTGATTCATTAACTTTAATCTCTTATTACTATGTTAGGAACCATTATTTACGTTTTAGGTATTGTATGCGCCGTATGGTGTGTAGTAGACATTTTCAAAACAGCCAAATGTGGCCTTTTGGGTAAGATTCTTGCTTCTATCCTCGTTTTGGCTTTCAGTTGGATAGGCTTTGCCATCTACTATTTCCTCGTTCGCGGCAAAATCTGATATTTCGACCACTGGTTTCTGATACTATGAATACCAAGTGTCTCCTTATCTCCGCTGCCTTTCTTGCGATGGCAGCTGTGTCCGCTTATGCGGTTGACGAGTTGCAAATTAATCTCCCAGCGCAAGCTCAGGCCGTAGAAGATGCGCAGAAATTTGTTCCGGACACACTACGCCTGGATTTCTCTGCGGCAAAAGAGATTTATCTCGATGAATACCGCCTCCTCAACGATTTTGAGGATGGTATGCTCTGTGTCCAGGATGTGGTCACGGGCAAATGCGGTTTTCTCAATACCGATGGCGAATGGGCTATTCCGCTCTCGCTTTCTCTCGCCTCTTTTTATCCGGAGCGCCGGCCGGCTTTCCGCAACGGATATCTGGTCACCGAACTAAGCAATGCTTCGGGCATTGTCATTATTGACAAAAAGGGCAAAATCACTCGTCTACCAAGTACTATCTTGCAGTGTTCCAATTTCACTCCCGATGGTTATGCACTGGCGGTCAAGAAGATTCCTGTTAATAATTACCGCTACGATCAAAAACTGGTCTTTATCAATCCTCAGGGCCAGGAGATCATGACCGGAGTCTATGCAGGCAAGCAATATCAGACCGAGGGCGATGCGTACAATACGCCTTATGTGCTAGTGAGCGAACCGCGTAGCGACCCATCGGACGATGTCTGGGGCACCACCTACGTCAGCGCCTATCCTATGTCCGATGGCCTGGCGCCTTATTTTGACTATGTCGCACGCTTGTGGGGCTTTATCGATGCCACCGGCCGCAAAGTTATCCCTGCTCAGTATAAGCGCGTACATGAGTTTTCCGAAGGACTGGCGGCTGTCCAAATGCCTTCCGATACTGATGCGCCCGAGAAATGGGGATTCATCAACACCTCTGGACAAATGGTTATTGGCCCGCGTTTTTCTATCCAGCCTGGCGATTTCTCCTGCGGCTATGCGTTGGTGCAGAAGGTCAACGAAACCTTTGTCTTTATCGACCGCAACGGCAATGTCAAAGGACCTGAGTATCACCAGGCGCTTGATTTCTATCACGGCTATGCGTTGGTGATGGATGAGGCTACGTGGACGCGCCATTGCATCAATACGCAGTTCGAGATTGTCAATATCGGTGACCAATGCCGAGTAAGCGACACCGAATATCTCTGGCGAGGACGTATCGTCGATGGCTATCAGCATAGCATAGAAGGCTTCGATTTCATCGGACGCAAAACGGTTGTCAATATCTGGAATTACCGTGGCGTAAGTGGCAATACTGGCTATTTTGGCGCACCTTATGCCGCGACCACCAGCGGACCTATGTTGGACATCGCGCATGACACTTTCCGTGCCTATGCCGACCTAACCGGCAAAGTCCGCTTCGTCCTCCTTCGTAACGAATTTTAATACAACGTTTTGACATAAATCCTCCTGTATAAAAAGCGACTTCCAAAGCCGCTTTTTTTGTATTTTTTACAAAAAAGTTGTAAAATCTACTTTATAAATTTGCATATATCAAACTTTTTTTATAATTTTGCCCCGCAAAATTGCTTAACTGCTGATACCGGCAGCATAAAAAAAGCGGTGACATATAGAGAAAAAGCATTAGCTTTATTGAGGAGTAATTCAATCTTCGACAAATTGTAATAGCATTCCGCAATATAGCGAGTGTTCACACATAAGTGTGGACTTTCTGCGTATATTGGATGCTATAGGAGTCGAAGCCTGAATTACCCAATGTAACAGAGGTCCACACTTTTTGTGTGCCGGTTAATGAAAAACGCTGCAAAAGTACTACAAAACACGAATATATACAAGTAGCAAACACAAAAGGACTAAAAAGGACTTTGTGAGAATGAAAGAAAAACACTAATTTTGCAGCGAAACTTTAAAATATGTAAATAATATTACTAACCAATTAAATCGAAACATTATGGAACAATCAGTCAATTATGGTGAGTATCAAATCACCAAAGCAGACAATGGAAGTATCCGTGTTCTTAAAAATGACGAGCCTCAGAAAAACACTATGGCTGCATTGCGTGAAGTTGCTGAGCTCATCGGCTTTAAAATCGAAGAAGGTTGGAACACCCAGCAATCTGGTGCTAAGCTGATTAAAGCTATTGAGCAACGACTTGAAAATGGTATTGATGAGGAAGAATTCCTTAAACACTTTGCACCCACGGAGTCGAAGGAAGAATCCAAAAAACTTACGCCTGCTCAACGTCTGATGCAATTGGCACTAAGAACCTGTGTTAGCCCGAAAGATGGATTTCAACCGGATTTGTTCGATGCGGACCAACTTATAGACATCGCAGAAGCACACGGCTTTAAAAGTCAGGCTCTTATTGATGCATACAATGAGATTATGGAAAGCGGCGAGTTGCTCTCGATGGATGAGATCACAGATGGCGTTAGTACTGATTTAGCCGATGCTATTATTGCTACATGCTGCTATTTCTGCTTAACTAATGAGCAAGTTTACAAGTATCAAATTGCTACTATTCATGGATTCTGCAAAGAATGCGGCATAGAAGGTCATAGCGTAACTCTGTGGTTGATAGAGGCGTTATTGAAGAAAGTAAAGTATAATCTGGACATTCCAAAATTTGAGACAATTGATTTCTAAATATATAAACCTTAAATACAACAAAATCATGGAAGGATTTGAAGTAAAAAATGGAGTAGCCGTATTTCCGGAAGGCATAAAGGAAATACCTGCAGACGCATTCAAAGGTAATGCAGATGTACAATCAGTAGTTTGCCCGCAAGGCGTAAAAAGCATCGGAGACAATGCGTTTAATGGCTGCAAGAAATTGCAATCAGTTGAACTTCCTGAAGGTCTTATTTGCATAGGTAAGGATGTTTTTGGTGATTGCAAGAAGCTCACCTCGATTAATATTCCGTCTTCAGTAGAGCAAATAGGTAGAGGTGCTTTTAAAGGAACTGCTATAGAAAATCTTGATTTACCTGAATCTTTGCAACAATTGAATGAGTTCACTTTCTTTGATTGCAAGAAACTACAAACCGTTCGAATGTCAAAAGCAACACCTATAGCTGGTTGTTGGGCGTTTCCAACGAGTAAGACCTTCAAATTGATCTATACTGATGGCACAGAGGTTTCTGGAAAATGCATCAATAATGCAGATAGTTATAAGACCTTCTATTATATTCCTTTCAATAGATTTGGACTTGACGGCGGTAAGGCTCTGAAAGAAAGTTACTATTCCGACGCGGAAGAATACACTTCTGAACAGGAAGCCTTTGAAGAGGATGTAACGAACGAAATCCAAAATTTCTACGAGAGCAACCGTGGTAAATTGGAGAAATCTGCTGTGCAGGGCATAGATTTTACAAAAGGCGGCATCTATGTGGAGGATTTTGAGAACAATCTATATGCCGTCGTATTAGGTGGCGCTTATAGAATAATCCTTGTTCGCTACGAATAACAATAAGGCAGGCAGGAGTGGCTTTCTGCCTGCTTACAAAAAAACATTGAAAATGGAAATAGAAGATAGAATGCGAAAGATTATAGAGCAAGCATACTCAATTGTTTGTTCAAAGATTATATCTGGAAGAATCACTATTCATAATGAAGCATCTCTACAATTGCAACTAGGAATTGTACTGAAAATTTTAGGAGCACTTTATGAATTTGGTAAAGAGGATAAATTTTCAATCGAATTCGAACATACATTCATACTCACTAAACCGACTAATAAGTGTAAAAATAAACACGCCAGAGCTGATATCTATATGGAACTTACCGATGGGAAGGATGTTTGCTCAGCTATTATTGAATTAAAATATTTCAAGAAAAAGAATGCACGCCAGCCAAATAACCGATATGATTTCTTTGCCGATTTAGAAAACTTGGAACAATATCAAGACCAAAGGAAAAGCCAAGTGAACTATCTTATTGCAGGAACTGACCATAATCATTATTATTCTAACGATGAACCATTAAGTGCTGATACCGGAGATTTTAATTTTAGGGATGGAATGAAATATCACGCAGGAACAGTTCTTCAATACAAAACAGAAAAATCATACGGGAATGATATCGAATTAGCTCATGATTACTCATTTAACTGGGATATTTTTGCCCCATATGCATTCATTATTGTGAAAGTTTAATAATTAAATAAATACTTCAATAACCATGTACAATGAAAAAATTGAAGCCCTCATCAGTGCAGCACTGGCTGACGGCGTATTAACCGAAAAGGAAAAACAAGTTTTGTTCAAACGTGCTCAAGCAGAAGGAATCGACCTTGACGAGTTTGAAATGGTGCTTGATGCTCGCCTTGTAGAGTTGGAAAAGGCTGAGAAAGAAAAAGCAGCTGCTGCCGCTCCCAAGTCCACTAAATATGGCGATGTCCGCAAATGTCCTGTTTGTGGAGCAATGGTTCCTGCTTTGGCTGGTGCTTGCCCGGAATGTGGATATGAGTTCTCTGGTGTATCTGCTGTTCTGTCTTCTCAGAAATTAGCTGAAAAATTAGCAAAAGAAGAAGAAAAATGGGAGGATAATATTGCAGCTGTTCACGGGGGGACTATTGACGATAATAATAGAAGATGGCAATTGGCAAAAAACAAAGAGCAGTATATGGCTCAAATTGTCCGCTCTTTTACAATTCCGAATTCGAAAGCTGATTTGTTTGAATTCATTTCCATGACGAGGTCTATCCTATTAAGCCCTACTACTAACTATTATTTGGCTGCCGGATATATGACAAAATACAAAGAAGCTCTGTATAAAGTGAAACATTTATTTCCTAATGATAATTTGTTTATAGAACTACTTAATGGGTTAAATGAAACAGAGGCTCAGTATAAAAGCATACACAGAAAACAACCCAAAGTGGGGCTGAAGCCAGGTGTAAAATTCGCACTCATTTATGTTGCGGTATTGATTGGACTTATCATCGTTCTTAGTGTGGGGATACATTTTGCTGACTACTAAACAATGTGTTTAATAGATGAATATACAATCAGCAAAAGAGCGTTTGCTTGAGATAGTAAACCTCTCCTATAAAATATTCCAAGCTAAAGTTGTTAATGGTACAATTGGCGACTTTGAAAATGAGGCCTCAATGCAACTTCAATTGGGTGTTATAATGAATGAGGTAGGATTACTCTATGAGTGGGCTATCGATGATGAGTTCACTATTCGTTTTGAGAAAAAATTAAACCTTCCATCTGCGACAAGTAAAACTCCTAATGGACACGCAAGATGTGATATATATGTAGGATTTAAAACAAGAAAAGACGAATATCATATTGGAATTGAATTAAAGTACTTGCCAAAAAGTAAAGATGAAGCAACGACAGACAATCGTTTGGCAATACTTGAAGATATTCAAAACTTGGAACACTATCAACAAATAGGATATATTGATACAGGATTTGAAATTGTCTATACAACTAATCACAACTATGCTAATTCAGATACGATATCCTGCATTAATATTGGGGACAAAGCAAAAGTCAAAGAAGGAAAAAGTAGTTATAAAAAAGTAGAACTTGCCAAAGAATACACCTTTTTATGGGATGATTATCCAATAGGAGAAGAAAGACATTGTTTTTTAAAAGTAAAAATCTAATGATATATCATGGGACTGTTTTTTAACAAGAAAGAAGGCGGATTAATGGATGTCATCCGCTGTGACGAGGAGAATTACCTCGTGTGGAAGTGGAGACCGGCAGGACAAGTTGCTAACTCTACAAGTAAAGAAAATGCTATCCGTTACGGCAGCTCACTTCGTGTGAAAGCAGGCGAAACGGCAGTATTTGTCTATAAGAAAGACGGTGAACAAGTGATGGACTTTATCCCTGGTCCGTATGATGACACTCTCAAATCGGAGAACTTCCCCGTGTTGGCGAGTATAGTTGGTTTAGCCTGGGGGGGAGAGTCACCATTCCAGGCGGAAGTATACTTCTTCAATATGCAGGGAAATAACCAAATTAAATTTGCTGTACCGTATTTTGATGTAGTAGATCCGCGTTTCCTTGATTTGGCGGTGCCTGTCGCTGTGCGTGGTTCGCTGACATTCAATCTGACGGATGTACAACAGTTTATCAAACTTAATCGTTTGATCGATTTTGATTTGGATAAATTCCGTGACCAGATAAGCGGAATGGTAAAGAAGTTTGCCAAGACATTTGTCACAAATTGCCCGGCAGAAAACAATATTCCTGTTTCGCAGATTGAGCGGAAGATAGTTGAAATCAGCGACTTGATGCAGGCTCGTCTTGCTCCGCAATTGGCAGATGATTTTGGCGTAAATCTTAAGCGTCTGGATATCTCTGCAATTGAAATTGATAAAGAGAGTCCTGAGTATGCAGAATTCACTGCTGCTACCAAGCGCCAACAACTGCGTCGTGCTGAAATAGATACCGATGTATATGAGGAAAGCGCACACCTTGGCGTACAAAGTCAACATTTGCAAGCACATGCCATCAACAAGCAAGCAGAAGTTCTCACTGCTGCCGCAAACAACCTTGGCCAAATGGGGCAGATGGGAAATGGTGGAGGAATGAACCCTGTTGGAATGATGATGGGGATGGGTGTGGCTGCCGGAATGGGGCAACAAATGGCAGGAATGATGGGCGGTATGCAGCAGGCTCAACAACCTCAACAGAAAGCACCGCAAATGGCTCCGCCTCCAATGCCCGGAACTGTGAGTTATATGCTTGCAGTTAATGGTCAACAATACGGACCATATAACATGCAGCAATTGCAACAAATGGTACAATCAGGTCAATTGACTGCACAATCACTTGTTTGGTGTCAAGGTATGGCTGCATGGGAACCTGCTGCTAATCGTCCGGATTTGGCTTCGCTTTTTGCGCCAGCGGCTCCTCCTATGCCACCAACACCGCCAACTGTATAAAATGATGAAATTATGAAACTGAATTTATTTCCAAGTATCATAGCTATAATTGCCAGCGCTTTAGTGGCGTTCGGATTATATAGTTGGTGTCGTTGTCAAGATATGCAACTATTAGTTAGTATCTTTGGAGGCATCAGTCTATTGGCGACAGGTGGCACAATGTTGGCTCTTTCCGCGGAAAAACCACGTGCAACGGTGAATTTGAGAGTAACATCCGGTGTCTTTGCTTTCTTATTACTTGTAAGCAACGCCATATTTTGCGCAGTCACAACATTTTCTATGGCACTCTATGTGCTAATTAATGGCTTCTTGTTGCTGGCATGGATAATTGTTCTGTATGCACTTATTCATGCATCTCAAAAGCTATAACTACAAATTATTTGTACTTTCAGCGTGCAAAATAAAATGTAATCATAAAACAGAACAGGGGAGTTTGCGCTCCCCTTGTTTGTATTAAAAGAATTAAAAAGGACTTGCATATATCAAAAAAATATTGTACCTTTGCACCCGATATGAACAAATACGCACCCGAAATAACAACGCTGCGGATGGATATTGAGCGTGAAGTGAAACGCCGTATTCGTACCCCTTATGACTTCGAGTTTCTCGTCGGCGTCATCTGGGAACGGTTGCATGAGAATATCTCTCCGACTACGCTCAAACGGCTCTGGGGTTACATTGACGGCGCAGATACTACACGCCGCACTACGCTATGTCTTCTATCACAATTTCTCGGCTATGCTGATTGGGAAGCTTATCTGGCCGACCTTGCTACGCGGACAGATGTGGAAAGCGAAGCGTTTGCCGGAGAAGGACTAAATATAGACGACCTGCAAGTGGGCGATCAAATAGAAGTAACCTGGTTGCCGAATAGACGTTGTGTCTTTCGCTACGAAGGCGATGCACATTTCCTTGTCATGACTGCGAAGAACGCCAAACTCAAAGTGGGGGACCGATTCGAAGCAGCATGTTTCATCATAGACAAACCTCTATACATCGACCGCCTTGTTCGAGGAGTAGAACCGCCGATCGCCTATGTGGCAGGGGCAAAGAACGGTTTATTAACTGTAAAAAAGATTTAAATGGAGTCCTCTTCTGCATTCATAGTACCAAAGGATTTTTCATCAGAATGGCGAGACGTTTCCTTAGTTCAAAAGCGCACGCGAACACTCGTGTACGTTGGGACTCGGTACGGACGGCGATTTGTGCTCAAGGCGTTAACTACGGAGTGCGCTGATTTAACAGATTACCGCTTACAGCAGGAACAGGAATTCCAATTGGGCATCCAACTCGTTCACCCCAATATCGCCGCGACTTATAGTCTTGAAGAGATAGAAGGAGTAGGGCGGTGTATTGTGCAGGAGTGGATAGACGGCATTACGTTTGGCGAGTGGTTGCAATCAAAACCTTCAAAAGCTGCGCAGAAACGGGCATTCGGGCAACTATTGGAAGCATTGGAATATCTGCATGGTCTGCAACTCGTTCACCACGACCTCAAAGCAGGCAATATCCTCATCACGCGCCATGGAGCGAACGTCAAACTGATTGATTTTGGCTTGTCTGCCTTAGATGCCACGGTTTCGCCTGTGCCCAATAATCCGACAGCAGACATAGAGGCCTTGCGACACCTTTTCCCGTCACTCGTTCCCAAAGGAAACTTCGCCAACATAACTGCGCTGCGCCATGCTATCCGGCGCCGCAAAAGGATGGCGCGACTGTTGCCCGTAATATTGTCCTCTCTTCTGCTCGTCGCAGCCGCTGCACTGTTCTACATGGCCTGGCATGAACGCCATGCCGAGCAGCAACGTTACGATGCAATGATAGCGCAAATCGATGTCTATATTGCGCAAGAACGCAGCGAATATCAGGAATTAGTCAACCGTCCTGTTACCTTTGATCGGACTGTCTCTGCCGATGTGATAGCTTATGCGGCGTATATCACCGAGATGACCGATATGCGGCATCGCTATTGGGCCGTACGCGATTCGCTGGTTGCCACTTATGACGAAAACGATCCTTTGCGAGAGCAACTATTCCTTATATGGGGGCATAAAGAAACGGAGATAGACAACGAACTATATCCGCTCATGACTGCTAAACTGAAAACCGACTAAAGAGGCAGGATTCTTTAATTTCTCGGAGAAAAAAGCACTACAAGAAAAGATTGATCGCAAGAAAGAAGCACGCGACACAGTCTATGAAGTGTTACGTCTAACCAGGGAACAAATCAACAAAATGCGACAGATGTTCCCGGATTCGTATGCTATGAAAGCCGATATAGAGGCGTATGAGAATAACCTGCGTCGTGTTGAACAGAAATTCTAATTTTTCCTTTCTGTACCGCAATAAGACTTACACTCTAACCGGCAAGGAGGAGATAAGATATCACACTAGTGCATATAGAAAAAAAGGACCAAGCCTGACATCCTCAGCTTGGTCCTTTTTTTATTCTCCCGCCTCTCCACTTTTAACTTTCTCCTCTAACCCTAAACCTTTCACCTTTCATCCCTCTCCTCCCAACCACTTATCATCTCCCTACAAGTTACCTAACAAACTATAGAGCTCATACGAACCTCATATAAACCTCATTCAAGGCTCATATGAACTAAACTACAAAAATTCTGATCTCTGGAAACTATTTCTTCTTCGCCTGATTTAACTCATGGCGGATAAAATCCCACAACCGCGGAAACGTATATTCGCCCGCCAAACGGGCAGCACGCTGATATTCTGCGTGTTTCTTCTCCCATTCGGCCCTTTTCGTAGGATCATGATAAATGGCCTGAGCCTCAGCATTCACTTCGTTAAAACGCTGAATCTGAGGACGTTTTGCCATCTTCTTGCGCTGCTCTTGCGTATAGCGCGGCTTACGGCATACTGCCACTACTTTGGATTTATCTTTCACCAAAGTCCGTATATAAAATTCACCATCCAGCTCGCCTTTATACCATTCAAAGGCCGCTGACATCGCTATACGTCGTCCTGCCATACTTTTTGCTTCTAAATTTTCTGCAAAGATAACACTTTTTTTTCGAATTTCCAAATTTTTTGACTCAAAATGCACTTCCAAAATTTATCCATTTTGCGTAATCGACTGATTTTATCGAGAAGTACATATTGAAAAAAAATCATAAAATTTGCATAGATGCAAAAATTGTTGTACCTTTGCAGCGGATTTGTAAATTCTTCATACCTATGAAAAAAATCTTTCTTTTGTGTGCAATCGTTGGCCTTCTGATGGCTTGTAAGGACAAAAATCAACCGGAAGAACCGCAAGATCCTGTTGTTACCACTGATCCGCAACCGCAACCGACATCCGAAGATGCCATGACAGCCTATCTGAACAATCCCGTGGCATGGAATGGCAATTTCATCGAAATAACCAACGCGATGTTGCTTCAGCCGTCCGTTGACTTTCCTTCGCTCTCCTATACGCCGCAAGACGGCACATGGCCCATCGACGTGACGGTCAACTATGGCGACTCGGCTATTGGCGTTGATGGCCTGGAGCACAGCGGAATCATGCGTATTCACGCTACAGGTCCGTTGGAGGAAGAGGGGTCGGTCTTCGTTCCTACGTTCGAGCAATTCAAGGTGTACGGAGCTTTGCTTTCCGGTACACAAACCATCACCAACATCGGCCGCAACACGGCTGGAAATCTGGTCTTCGATGTAACGGTTGCCAACGGCATGCTGAATGCCAACAGCGAGTATATCTACTCCGAGCACACGTCTCGCGAACTAGTGGCCGGTTTGGACGACAATGGCCATTTCCTGACCGATCCCACAACCCATCAGTACAGCATAACCGGCGAAATGCGGATGGTCAGCACGGTAGATACTGTCCCCGGTTATACGGTTACGATTGATACGGTGCCAATGCTTGTCAGCGTGGGCGATATCTATCCAACGGGCGGCGAGATGCACGTAGCGTTGGACGAACCAATGACGTTCCAGATGAATGTCAGCGGATTCCAGGGACCGGTGGCTATCCAGTACCTCAATCTTATCTTTACCGGCAAAACCGATCAAGGCAACTACGGCGTCAAAATGGTCGTTACCATGCAGATGGGCTTCTTCGCTGTCAATATCGCCATACTTTGCGAACTCAACGAAGATGGAGTGGTTCCTGATAGCATTCAATACGAACTAATACAATAATCACAAATTACAAATTACAAATCACAAATAATACCATGATGCTACATATCCTTTCCAGTAGCCTGCATACTGAGGCACTGGAATTACCATTCCAATTGCCTGAATCGTTTCTTCAGAACCATCAGGTGGTTGCCGTTCTGACCGGTGGAACAGAGAGTCGATTCGTTCAATTAGTCAACGAAGGGCTGATTGACCTTCATCAGCCTGTCTATCTGATGGTTAGCGGCCATAGCAATTCACTGGCTGCCTCGTTGGAGATTCTCAGTTACATCCGTCTCCACAACGGAATCGGCAAAGTGATGCAGAATGCCGATGACACACTCCTTCCGTCTGGCAACGAGTGGCAAAAACTCAGCGCAGCTCCTTCCGACCAAGTACTCCGCAGCGACCAACCTCTGCGCTTGGGCGTAGTGGGCATGCCTTCCGATTGGCTCATCGCCTCCGGTGTCGATTATGAGGAAGTGTTGCGTAAGATGAATATCCGTTTAGTAGATATTCCTATCGAGCGAATGACTAGTCTCGGCGAAGTGGATGGCGGTCTGGATGGCGCCAATCGCATCTACGAACGATTGAAAGAACTAGTCCTGGAGTTTGATCTTCAGGGAGTTACGCTCCGTTGTTTTGATTTGTTAACCACAGTCAAAAATACTGGTTGTATGGCCCTTAGCCGATTGAATGACGAAGGTATTCCTGCTGCCTGCGAAGGCGATATCCCAACATTGCTGACGATGATGCTCTGCCGCAAACTGACCGGCGAACTTTGTTTCCAGGTCAATCCCGCGCGTATCCAACCAGACGGCAAGATTCTTTTCGCCCATTGTACGTTGCCACTACGGATGACTGAGAAGCACGAACTGACCACTCATTTCGAATCTGGTATAGGCGTGGCTATTCACGGCGATTTGCCTACTGGCGATTATACGCTCGTCAAGCTCTCCGGCGATATGACTCGACTCCTGGCCGAAAATGTGGTATTAGAGCGCTGCCAGTTCGAACCCAATCTCTGTCGTACGCAAGTCTGGATCCAGGCAACACCGGACGTCAGCCATTATCTACTCTCCGCACCGATAGCCAATCACCACGTCCTGATTCGCGGACATCACGCCAACCAACTCAGAGGAAAAGTTTAGCCGAAAAAGAGGGAACGCAAAGTGCAGATTGCAGATTGAAGATTTTCAAATAAAAATCTTGCAGGTTCGAAAAAATTGTAGTAATTTTGCAGGCGAAAAAAGAAGCGAATTATGAATAAACTACCTGACAACGCCTCGCGTCCACTCAAACCGGGTGAGAATTACGAACCTATTCTGCGTCCGGACAAAGAGTATCCGGAAGTAACCCCTTATAGCGTCAGCATTGGTGTGCTGATGGCAGTTATTTTCTCCGCCGCTGCGGCTTATCTTGGTTTGAAAGTCGGCCAGGTGTTCGAGGCGGCTATTCCAATTGCTATCATCGCCGTGAGTTTGTCATCCATCCTCAAGCGCAAGAATGCGATAGGCGAGAATGTGATGATTCAGTCTATCGGAGCCAGTTCTGGAGTTATCGTGGCGGGAGCTATCTTCACGTTGCCTGCGTTGTACATCCTCCAGGCAAAATATCCGGAGATGACGGTTACGTTCGAGCAGATTTTCCTCTCTTCGCTTTTAGGTGGCTGTTTGGGAATATTGTTCTTGATTCCTTTCCGCCGCTATTTTGTCAAGGAGAAACACGGCGAATATCCTTTCCCGGAGGCAACCGCTACGACGCAAGTACTCGTTAGCGGTGAATCGGCCAATCAAGCCAAACCGCTTATCTGGGCTGCGGCCATAGGCGGCTTGTACGATTTTGTTGTTTCGACGTTTGGCCTTTGGACCGAACAGCTCTCCACGCGAATGACCGGTTGGGGCGAGATGATTGCTACCAAATTCAAACTGGTCTTCTCTATCAATACTTCGGCTGCTGTGCTTGGTCTGGGGTACATCATCGGACTGAAATATGCGGCTATCATCTGTGCCGGTTCATTCTTCGTTTGGTGGGTTTTACTGCCTGTTCTGGGTTCGCTGCCTGGATTGGAAGCAACCGATCCACAAGTCCTCTTCACCTCTTACGGACGCAATATCGGTATCGGTGCCATTGCGATGGCCGGACTGATTGGTATCGTTCGCTCGTGGGGAGTGATCAAGAGTGCTGTCGGCTTGGCAGGAAAAGAACTCGGCGGGCGTGGCAAGGAAGTGGCGCAAGCTAGCATCCGCACCGATCGTGACCTGAGCATGAAATTGCTCATCATTGCTGTTATCGCAGCCTTGCTCTGCACACTCGTTTTCTTCTGGGTAGGCGTGCTGCACAATTTCTGGCAAGCGCTAGTGGCCTTCATCGTAGTGACGGTTATCGCTTTCCTCTTTACAACGGTCGCTGCCAATGCGATCGCGATTGTCGGTAGCAATCCTGTTTCGGGTATGACACTCATGACGCTCATCATTGCATCAGTCGTTTTCGTGGCTGTGGGCATGAAAGGCACGAGCGGAATGGTGGGAGCCATGGTCATCGGCGGAGTCGTTTGTACGGCTTTGAGTATGGCCGGAGGATTTATCACCGATCTGAAAATCGGTTACTGGATTGGTTCTACGCCGCGTAAACAGGAGACGTGGAAATTCCTCGGTACACTGGTTTCTGCAGCTACCGTGGGCGGCGTGATGATCATACTGAACAAAACCTATGGTTTCACCGGCGATAATGCGCTCGTGGCACCTCAAGCTAACGCCATGGCTGCGGTTATCGAACCGTTGATGTCGGGGCAAGGAGCGCCATGGATGCTCTATCTGGCCGGCGCCGTTTTAGCATTAATCCTCAGTCAACTGGGAGTGCCAGTCCTACCGTTTGCATTGGGTATGTTTATTCCGTTGATGCTGAATACGCCGCTATTGGTAGGTGGAGCTATTTCCTGGTTGGTTAGTCGCCAACGCGAGAAAGACGGCAAGGAAGCCGAGGCTAAGGCACAAGCGCGTCAGGAGAAAGGCACACTCATCGCTTCCGGATTCATCGCCGGAGGTGCATTGATGGGCGTTGTTTCGGCTATCGTTAAGTTCTGCGGTGCTGATTGCTATCTGAGTCAGTGGGCCGGAAGCGGCAGTGCAGCTTTGCTGGGCATTGTGGCGTATGTCGGACTGATTACCTACTTCATTGTTTCGGCACAGAAAAAGTAACAAATTACAAAATCATATATAACAAATCAAAAATCTTACAATTATGGTATCTTACAAAGAACTAGGCCTGGTGAACACTCGTGAGATGTTCGCAAAGGCAATCAAGGGTGGCTATGCTATCCCTGCTTTCAATTTCAACAACATGGAGCAGCTCCAGGCTATTATCAAGGCTTCTGCTGAGACCAAGAGCCCGGTTATTCTCCAGGTTTCTAAAGGTGCGCGCAACTACGCAAACCAAACTCTCCTCCGCTACATGGCACAGGGTGCTGTTGAGTATGCTAAGGAATTAGGTTGGGAGCATCCGCAGATCTGTCTGCACCTCGACCATGGTGATAGCTTCGAACTCTGCAAGAGCTGCGTTGACTTCGGTTTCTCTAGCGTCATGATCGATGCTTCTTCTCTGCCTTACGAGGAGAATATCGCTCTTACCAAGAAAGTGGTTGACTATGCTCATCAGTACGACGTAACTGTTGAGGCTGAGTTGGGCGTTTTGGCCGGTGTAGAAGACGAAGTATCGTCGGCAGTTAGCCACTATACCAAACCGGAAGAAGTAGTTGACTTTGCTACCCGCACAGGTTGCGACAGTTTGGCTATCTCTATCGGTACTAGCCACGGAGCATACAAGTTTACTCCGGAGCAATGTACTCGTGACCCGAAAACAGGCAAACTCGTTCCTCCTCCATTGGCATTCGATGTGCTCGACGCTATCATGGAGCAACTCCCTGGCTTCCCAATCGTTCTTCACGGTTCGTCCAGCGTTCCGCAAGAGTATGTGGATATGATCAACCAATATGGTGGTAAACTGCCTGATGCAGTTGGTATTCCCGAGGAGCAACTCCGCAAGGCTGCCAAGAGCGCTGTTTGCAAAATCAATATCGATTCCGATAGCCGTCTGGCGTTCACCGCTGCGGTACGCAAAGTATTCGCTGAAAAACCGGGTGAGTTCGACCCACGTAAATACTGCGGTCCTGCTCGCGATTTGATGGAGCAACTTTACAAGCACAAAATCATCAACGTGCTAGGTAGCGACGGAAAGGCATTATAAATAAGTCGAAAGACACAAATTGCAGACAACAATGGCTTTACCATTTATGACAGCCGAAGAGGCTGCTGAGTTGATTCAACATGGTGACGTTTTGGGCATGGGTGGATTTACTGCCACCGGAGTGCCCAAGGCGGTTCCATTCGCCTTAGCACAGCGCGCTGAGCGCTTGCATGCAGAGGGCAAGCCTTTTCGTGTAGGATTGGAGACGGGCGCCTCGATGGGCGATAGTTGTGATGGCGCATTGGCGCGCGCACATGCCGTAGAGTTCCGTACACCTTACCAGTCGAACAAATCGATGCGCGAGGAAATCAATGCCGAGGGTACACATTATTTCGACATGCACTTGAGCCACATGGCACAAGACCTGCGTTACGGTTTTCTGCCCAAACCCCAATGGGCTATTATCGAGGCTTCGTATGTAGGTGAAGATGGCACAATCGTTCCGGCTGCAGGTGTGGGAATCATGCCTACCATCTGCCGCATGGCGGATAAAATCATCATAGAGTTGAACGAAATGTTCCCTGCTACTATGCGTGGCATGCATGACCTCTATGAGCCGCTTGATCCGCCTTACCGCAAGGAGATTCCTATCTACAAACCATCAGACCGCTGCGGCTCCGATCATATCAAGGTTGATCCCGCTAAGATAGCAGCAGTGGTGAAAACGAATCGTCCGAACGAGATTCCTGCTTTCACACCAGTGGATGCTGTTACTGCGAAAATAGGTGAGAATGTTGCTCTCTTCCTCGAGAAAGAGTTACGCGAAGGACGCATTCCTGCTTCTTTCCTGCCTATCCAAAGTGGTGTAGGAAATGTGGCAAATGCCGTACTTGGCGAACTTGGTAAGAACCCGCATATCCCGCCATTTGAGATGTATTCCGAAGTGGTACAGGACTCTGTAGTGGATCTGATCAAAGCCGGACATTGCAAGTTCGCTTCGGGATGCTCCCTGCGTCTCGTAGAAAGCAAGATGGCAGAGGTATTGGCTGACCTCGATTTCTATCGCGACAAACTGCTACTCCGTCCGCAGGAGACTTCCAATAATCCAGAGTTGATTCGCCGAATGGGACTCATCGCTATCAACACGGCACTTGAGGCAGATATCTACGGAAACGTCAACTCGACGCATGTATGCGGTACAAAGATGATGAATGGTATCGGTGGGTCGGGTGATTTCGCACGCAATGCTTATTTGAGTATCTTCACTACAGCTTCAACAGCGAAGAATGGTGCTATCTCTTCTATCGTGCCTATGGTTACACACCTCGATCATTCCGAGCACTCTGTTAAGGTTCTTGTAACCGAACAAGGTGTAGCTGACTTGCGCGGCAAGAGTCCGCGTCAGCGCGCTGAGGAAATCATCAACAATTGTGTGGCTCCTGAGTACAGAGAGATGCTGCGCGACTACTTGAAGTTGGCTAAGCATGGCCAAACGCAACACGAGTTGAGTTGTGCTTTCGCTATGCATGAAGAGTTCATGAAGAGTGGGGATATGCGTAATACTCGCTGGGAAAATTACAAGCGCTAAAATCCAGCGAAGATTATTGCAAAACAAAAAAGGGACATCCAATCGGGTGTCCCTTTTTGTCGAGAAGAGGCGACTCGTGAATTGCCAACGGCAATAATCGACAGAACGTAGTGGCGGAGAACCCCGAGGGCGGAGAGTCGCTTAACAAAAAAGATGGTCATCGACCATCCTTTTGTCGAGAAGAGGCGACTCGAACGCCCGACCCCCACGTCCCGAACGTGGTGCGCTACCAACTGCGCTACTTCTCGGTTTTCAGAGAAAACCTCGATTATTTCTTCGAAATTTTCTCGTTCGCTTCGCTTATTTCGCGAAAGCGGGTGCAAAAGTACTGCTTTTTTTTCAATTACGCAAACTTTTGCATATTTTTTTCGCATTTTTATTTTGTTGCGGCCTTTTTGCGGAAAGTCCGTTTTGTCGTATTACCGGCAGGATTATTAGCCATTATCTGTCGCACATCGGCTTCGGTTAATGAGGCTATATCTGTCTCTTTCGGCAGACGATAATTGGCTTTGGGCGTATGGATATATGCCGAACCAAAACGACCTTTCAGTATCTGGATATCACCCCATTGGCGAATGGGCTGCTCAGCTTCGTTCTTCTCTTCTATCAACTTGATAGCTTGTTCCAATGTGATAGTGTTCGGATCCATCGTACGCGGAATGCTGACATACACTTTCCCATAATGCACATAATATCCATAGCGTCCATTGCCTACGGTAATAGGATGGCCGTTGTATTCACCTAGCTGGTTTGGTTGGGCTTCGTGGAAAAGTTGTAGTGCGTCGGCGAGTGTGATAGAGAAGATAGACTGACCCTTTTGCAAACTGGCAAAACGAGGTTTTCCAGTGGATGGGTCACCAATCTGCACACACGAACCGCCTTTACTTACTTTGGCGATAACGGTTTCTCCGCTTTCCGGGTCAACACCTAATACTCTACCGGCTACTTTGCCCGATGGAATCGAGGAAAGTAAGGGTTGGAACTTCTTGTAGAAATCATCTACAGTCTCAGTCCAGTTGGCTCTGCCTTCAGCTATTAAATCAAACTTCTCTTCTTCTTGAGCAGTAAAATCATAGTTGAGAATAGAGGGGAAATACTCTACTAGAAAATCGTTAGTCAGTCGTCCTAAATCGGTAGGTATCAATCGTTGCGTTTCACCGCCGACGATTTCGCTTTTGATCTTCTCGGTTATCTTACCTCCTTTTAGAGTAAGGATAGATGATTCGCGTTTGCTACCGGCTACAGATCCGCGTTCTACGTATTTGACATGTTGGATCACATCGATAATCGGAGCCCATGTAGATGGGCGACCAATACCTAATTCCTCCATGCGATTCTTGAGTGTAGCTTCTGTAAATCGATAGGGAGGTTTGGCGTATGTCTGTGTGGCTTGCGCTTCTTGCAATCTTAGTTGCTCACGAACCGACATAGCCGGTAAGATGCGTGTTTCTTCCTCTCCTTCATCGTTCGACTGAACATAGACGCGCATGAATCCATCGAAGGAAATTACCTCCCCAGTAGCAACAAACAGATACGGATTACCGGAAATGGCTACTTCAATGGTCGTTTTTTCGCTCTCCGCTTCGGCCATCTGACTGGCAATAGTACGTTTCCAGATTAGTTCATATAGGCGTTGCTCGTCTTTGTTAAGACCCGCACTGAGTTTATTCATATAGGTAGGACGAATCGCCTCGTGAGCTTCTTGTGCTCCCTTGGTCTTAGTCTGGAACTGGCGCGTACGAGCATATTGTTCCCCGTATGTATCAACGATTACTTGGTGGCAAGCCGATAGGGCTAGAGAAGAAAGGTTGACCGAGTCGGTACGCATATAGGTGATATGTCCGCTCTCGTACAGAGATTGCGCAACACGCATCGTTTTCGATAGAGAGAATTTCAGTTTGCGCGCCGCCTCCGATTGCAGTGTAGATGTGGTGAACGGAGGTGCCGGCATACGCTTGGTAGGAACACGTTGCACATCGCGCACTTTGAACGAAGCGCGAGTCAGACTCTCGAGAAACTCACGTGCCTCTTTCTGGCGCCCAAATCGGTGATTTAGTTCGCAGTGTAGCACCGATGCATCACCCGGATTTATTCCGGTGAAATCGGCAGAAATGCGATAGTTGCTACTACTACGGAATGACTCAATCTCGCGTTCACGTTCTACCACCAGTCGTACGGCAACCGATTGCACACGTCCTGCAGATAGACCGGTGGTAACTTTTCGCCAAAGGATAGGCGACAGTTCAAATCCAACAATGCGGTCTAATACGCGGCGGGCCTGTTGCGCATTTACCAAATTATAATCAATATCGCGTGGATGTTGTATCGCTTCCTCAATGGCGCGCTTGGTTACTTCGTGAAAGACGATTCGTTTGGTATCCTTCTTGTCCAAACCCAGGACTTCGTGCAAGTGCCACGCAATAGCTTCTCCCTCTCGGTCTTCATCGGAAGCCAACCATATAGTATCTGCTTTGCTCACCTCACTGCGCAGACGCTCTACCAATGGTTTCTTGGCAGCCTCTATTTCGTAATGAGGTTGGTAGCCATGCTCAAAATCCACTCCCATCGAGTTTTTGCCTATCGGCTCTATATCGCGTATGTGGCCCTGACTGCTCAATACGCGATAATCCTTGCCCAAGTATTCCCCTATTTTATTCGCCTTGGTGGGAGACTCAACTATAACCAGATTTTTGCTCATATTATTTATAAAGGTGTATGTCGAAAAAAACGGCTGCAAAAGTAGTATAAATAATTTATTTGTGCAAATTATTTTTTTTTGTTTGCGTATATCAAAGATATTTTGTATCTTTGCAGCCGAATTAGGAAAATTTTTTTTGATTTTTTTACAGAAAGGATTTGCATGAATATTTTTTTGGTTGTATTATTAGTGCTCGCGGGCGTTGCGTTATTATTAGCGGAGATGTTCCTTCTGCCCGGATTTGGTATTGCGGGTATCAGTGGCTTTGGTTGCCTGATAGGTGCTGTAGTGGTAGCGTATGTTGCTATTAGTTCTACGGCCGGTTATATTACGTTGGCTGCATGCATAGTGCTATCCGGATTAGCTATCTGGGGATTTGTGCGCAGCGATGCATTGGACAAGATGGCCTTGGATACCAAGATTGATAGTCATGTAGAGTTGGCAGACAATAAGTTGGCCAAAGAGGAAAAGAAGGCCAAACCGGCTAAACCTGCCAAGGCTGCTAAATCAACAAAGACCGTTAAGGCAGCTCCTAAAAAGGCTGCAAAATAATCGTTACGAACTTAACATAAAACACTAAATAATATGGATGTATTAACAATCGTACTGATAGCTCTACTGGCTGTCTTACTCTGTATTTTCTTTTACTACGTACCATTCATGCTATGGATCAATGCCGTAGTTAGTGGTGTACGTATTTCGTTGATCCAACTTTTCTTGATGCGTATCCGTAAGGTTCCTCCTACCAAGATTGTGAATTGTATGATTGAGGCGCACAAGGCCGGTCTGGTTGATGTGAAGCGTGATGGTCTGGAAGCACACTATCTGGCCGGTGGCCATATTGAGCGTGTGGTACACGCGCTTGTTTCGGCTAGCAAGGCAGGCATCGAACTTCCGTTCCAGATGGCTACTGCTATCGACTTGGCAGGACGCGATGTATTCGAGGCTGTGCAGATGAGCGTTAACCCAAAAGTCATTGACACCCCACCGGTAACGGCTGTGGCTAAAGATGGTATTCAGTTGATCGCCAAAGCGCGTGTGACTGTACGTGCCAACATTCGCCAATTGGTTGGTGGCGCGGGCGAAGATACTATCTTGGCGCGTGTCGGAGAAGGTATCGTTAGCTCGATCGGTAGTGCTGAAAGTCACAAGATGGTGCTCGAGAATCCTGATTCCATCAGCAAATTGGTGCTTTCCAAAGGTTTAGACGATGGTACGGCTTTCGAGATACTGAGTATCGATATCGCTGATATTGATGTAGGTAAGAATATCGGTGCACAACTCCAGATGGACCAGGCTGAGGCGGATAAGAATATTGCCCAAGCCAAAGCTGAGGAACGTCGTTCGATGGCTATTGCTAGCGAGCAAGAGATGAAAGCTAAGGCCCAAGAGGCACGTGCAAAGGTGATTGAGGCTGAGGCGCTTGTTCCTCAAGCTATGGCCGATGCATTCCGCAATGGCAACCTGGGTATAATGGACTACTATCGTATGCAGAACATGCAGGCTGACACAGCCATGCGTGAGAATATTGCAGGTACTCCGACCAAAGGAAAGAAATAATTGCGAATAGCATTACTGCAATATTCGATTGTCTGGGCTAATCCGCAAGCCAATATCGGCTTGCTGGATGAGCGTTTGGCTGCTTTGCGAGGGAAGGCAGATATAGCTGTTGTGCCGGAAATGTTCAGCACGGGTTTTTGTACCGATAGACCGGACCTGGCAGAAGAATGGGGCGGACCAACGTGTTGTGCGCTACAGCATATGGCAGACACGTATGATATCGCTATCATGGGATCATTCATCTGCCGCGAGGATCGTTTGCGCAACAGAGGCTTCATGTTTCGGCCGAACGACACACCGCTCTATGTGGACAAAAGGCATCTGTATCGACATGGCGGCGAGGCAGATTTCTTCAGTCCCGGAGAGAAGCGTGATGTATGGGAGTATCGCGGAGCGAAGATTAAGCTAGCAGTTTGCTTTGATGCGCGTTTCCCTGTTTGGCTGCGCCAAGAGAAGGAGAATATGTACGATATCTTGGTATTGGTGGCTTGTTGGCCGACTATCCGTGTCCAATATTGGGATGCACTGCTTCCTGCTCGTGCGGCCGAGAACCAATGCTATGTGGTAGGCGTGAACATGGTAGGAACAGATGGTCTGCAACTGGACTACAATGGCCATTCTGCGGCTTACGATACATGGTTGCGTGACTTAGCCCAATTCGATGATTACGAAGAAGGAACACGCATAGTAGATTTTTCGATCGAGAAACTAAGACATTTTAGAGAAGTATTGCCTCTATGGCAAGATGCTGATGAATATTATTTGGAAAATAGAAGAACTGACGCCTGAACAACAGGAGATAGTGGACCAGTTGTCTCGTGATCTGGACATAACGCCGATAGAGAGCCGTGTGTTAGTGAGTCGCGGATTGCGTTCGGCGGCAGAAGCGCGCGCCTATATTCGTCCTACGCTAGAGAGTTTGCACGATCCGTTCTTGATGCGCGATATGACCGCGGCTGTGAATAGATTGGAGCAAGCTGTTCGCGCGCATGAGCGCATAATGATATACGGTGACTACGATGTGGATGGTACAACTGCTGTGGCACTGATGTATTCATTCCTTCGTACGCAAACGGACAATCTCATCTACTATATTCCCGATCGTCATCGTGAAGGTTATGGAATTTCGGTAGAAGGAATTGATACGGCCAAAGCAGAAGGATGCACGCTGATTGTTGCATTGGACTGTGGTATCAAGGAGGTAGAAAATATCGCGTATGCTAAGTCGCTCGGTATTGATTTTATCGTTTGCGACCATCATACACCGGGCGAGGAGATTCCGAAGGCAGTGGCTGTGCTGAATATGAAACGCAAAGATTGCCCATATCCTTACAAGGAGTTGAGTGGTTGCGGTGTCGGATTCAAACTTGCACAAGCTTACGCCCAGCGCTGTGGCATTGACCAGGAAGAAGTATTTCGTTTGTTACCCCTGTTGGTGATGTCTATAGCCAGTGATGTGGTACCGGTAACGGGCGAGAACCGTATATTGGCTTATTTCGGACTCAAGCGTCTCAATGCGAATCCATCGGTTGGCCTGAAAGCTATTATGCGTGTGGCAGGATTAGAGGGTAAGACTGTCAATATCAATGATTTGGTATTTAAGATAGGTCCGCGTATTAATGCCTCCGGACGTATGAAGAGTGGTGCGGAAGCAGTGCGACTTCTCATTACCGACAACGAGGAAGAAGCACGAGAGTATGCGGAGAATATAGACACCTACAATCATTCTCGCCGTGACGAAGATACGCGTACTTGCGAAGAAGCATTGGAACAACTTCACGCGGATCCGGAGAATGAGCAGAAATTCACTACAGTGGTTTATTCTCCCGATTGGCATAAGGGTGTTGTGGGAATTGCAGCCAGTCGACTGATGGATTATTACTATCGTCCTACTATTGTATTGACCAAAGGTGAAGATGATACGATAACCGGTAGCGCACGTTCGGTGAGCGATTTCGATATATATGCGGCTATTGATTCGTGTAGCGATTTGCTGTCGAATTTCGGAGGCCATCGTTTTGCAGCGGGATTGGGAATGCCTATAGCTAATCTTCCGGAATTCAAACGTAGGTTTGAGGAATATGTCGCTAAGCATATTACCCCATCTCAGAAAGTGCAAACGCTCAATATATTGGCCGAAGTACAATTGAGCGATCTGACATGGAAACTCTATCGTATTCTACAGTGTATGGAGCCTTTCGGTGCGGGTAACGAACGACCGTTGTTCGCAACTCGTGGTCTGATCAACAATCGCAACACACGCGCCGTTAGCGATGGGCGTCATTTGCATGTTGATCTGACCGATTGTGTTGTAGCTATTGAGGGTATTGCTTTTGGCGAAGGAGATAAGGCCGAGTATCTACAGAATGGCAAGAGCGTAGATGTATGTTATTTCCTCGAGGAGAATAGCTATCGTGGACGTACCACCTTACAAATCAATGTACAAGATATCAAACTAAACAACGATTAACAATATGTTTTCAGAGCGAGACACCAAAGGCCCTATTATGCGTCGTGGGTCCATCGAAGTGGTATGCGGTTCTATGTTCAGCGGCAAGACCGAAGAGCTGATTCGTCGTATGAAGCGAGCTAAGTTTGCCAAGCAGCGCGTAGAGATTTTCAAACCGGCTATTGATGTACGTTACAGCGAAGAAGATGTGGTTAGCCATGACCGCAATGTGATTCAATCTACTCCGGTTGATTCCAGTCAGAATATTCTGCTACTGGCTGACGATATTGATGTAGTAGGAATTGATGAGGCGCAGTTCTTTGATATGGGTATCGTAGATGTCTGCCAGCAATTGGCGCAACGTGGCATACGTGTCATAGTGGCCGGTCTGGATATGGATTTCCGAGGTGTGCCTTTCGGGCCAATGCCCGCACTGATGGCGATTGCAGAAGATGTGTACAAGACTCACGCTATTTGCGTCCATTGCGGCGATTTGGCTTATGTAAGCCACCGTTTGGTTCAAAGTGACAAACGTGTCCTATTGGGCGAGACCGAATCCTATGAACCGCTTTGTCGTGCTTGTTATCAGAAAGCATTAGCGGCTGAGAATATTGAGGTACGTTGATGTCATATTGCCTTTAGCCATCCGAGATGTCTATACTTATAGTGTCTCGGATGATTTGTCTTTACCGTTACCGGGTTCGCTAGTAACGGTTCCTTTGTTGCGTAAATCACTACGTGGCATCGTCTTGTGTGAACATACTGAACCCATAGATGCCTCGTGGGTAAATCGTATTAAACCGATTCAGGAGATAGTTAGTGCCACTCCATTAATTCCATCGGAACAACTTCAACTATGGCAATGGATGAGCGACTACTATATGTGTACGCTCGGTGAGGTTCTGGCTGCTTCCATTCCAAGCGGAATACTGGAAGATAGCTACAATCAGCAAACCACTCTCTATATATCATGTCCAGCGGATCAGAATAAGGAGGAAGTTCGCAGTCAGCTGAAGCGTGCGCCCAAACAATTGTTGGTATATGATACGGCCGTAAAGATGTGTGGTCCTACAGGGCGTGTTGAGCGGCGCGCCTTGTTACAAGAATCGTGTCAGCAATCAACCGTATTGCATGCGCTGTTGGAAAAACAAATCCTGATTCAGACCGAGGTGGGAGTATCGCGTATCGCGCCCTACACGGGTGTGGTAGAACCACACCACTCGCTCACACCGGTTCAGCAGAAATGTGCCGATGAAATCAAGCAAACTTATGCAGAAGGCAAGCAGATAACACTCCTTCATGGAGTGACTTCCAGCGGAAAGACCGATATCTATATCCAACTCATATTGGATGAACTGGCAGAGGGGAAGAATGTTCTGTATCTGGTACCGGAGATAGCTTTAACCACGCAACTGACAACACGTCTTCGTCGTATCTTCGGTGACCGTTTGCTGGTCTATCACAGTCGTTTTAATAACGCAGAAAGAGTAGAAATCTATCTAGCCTCGTCACGCACCACACCTCATGTGGTGATTGGAGCACGAAGTGCCGTTTTCCTCCCTATTCCGAATCTGGGATTGGTGATTGTGGATGAAGAGCATGAGGGTAGTTACAAGCAAGCTGAGCCTTCGCCGCGCTATCATGCGCGCGCAGCGAGTATCGTACTAGCCAAGGCGCATGGTGCACATGTACTGTTAGGCACAGCCACTCCATCTGTGGAATCCTATTTTTTGGCGCAGAAGGGAACGTATGGATTGGTTACATTGACTGAGCGTTATGCGGGATTGCAATTGCCTCAGATAGAACTGATTGACCTGAAGCGACAATATACACGTCGAGAAATGTACGATCATTTTTCTGATCCGCTAGTAGATGCTATACGCGCCACATTAGCGGACGGGAAACAGGTTATTTTGTTCCAAAATCGTCGTGGCTATGCGCCCTTACTGCAATGCGTTTCTTGCGGCAAGTCGCCCCGATGCATTCAGTGCGATGTGCCGCTGACCGTTCATCTTCGGGTACGCGAACTACGATGCCATTATTGTGGTTATCGCACACCAATACCTTCGGTGTGTCCGACTTGCGGAGGAGAACTTCGTATGTGCGGTTTTGGCACAGAGCGGATAGAGGATGAGATCAGCAAACTTTTTCCGGATGCACGTGTGCTACGCATGGATCTGGATACTACCCGCAGCAAAACGGCCTATCAGGATATCATCAATGCTTTCTCGAGGCACGAATGCGATATCTTGATTGGAACTCAGATGGTAACTAAAGGACTGCATTTTGATGATGTTCAATTGGTAGCAGTGCTAAATGCAGATCCGCTATTTAACCAACCGGATTTTCGTGCTTATGAACGTGCATTCCAAATGCTAGAACAGGTGTCCGGTCGTGCGGGCAGAAAAGGCGAGACAGGCAAAGTGCTGATACAGACGTTTGATCCGAAGAATGAGGTCTTGCAAATGGTTCGCACTCATGATTATCAAGCGCTTTACAACCAGCAAATAGCCGAACGCAAACTATTTAATTATCCTCCATTCCATCGAATAATTCGTGTGCAACTTCGTCATCGCGACGAACATTATGTTCAGGAAGCCGCGCAAGCTCTGCAAGCTCGTCTTCGTCAGTTGTTCGGGCCACGCGTATCCGAAGTTGTTGTGCCATCGGTGGAACGTGTTCAAGCGTACGTATATCGTGAAATCAATTTACGTATTGAGAATAACTCTCGTATAGCAGAGGCTAAACGTTTGCTGAGACAATCAGTAGACTGGTTGTCCTCCTATCATCAGTATCGTCATATTCAAACCATCGTGGATGTGGATCCACAATAAACAATAAGAAACACCATATGACACCCATTAATCAGTATATAGACTATACTTATCCTACCGAGGAGCTCAAACAACAACACCTCATCTCCTACATCAACGAAAAGATAGAGTCGGGTCATGCTATGGATTTAATAGCAGAAGGCGAAGCATACCACGAAGCGCAATTGGCGCGTATAGCACAAGCTATCGTCGCAGAGCCCAGACACAAAGTGGTTTTGTTAGCGGGTCCTTCTTCCAGCGGAAAAACAAGTACCAGTTTTCGTCTTTGTCTTCATTTGGTTGCATTGGGAAAAAGTCCGGTGGCTCTGTCTTTGGACAACTGGTATGTAGATGGCACTCTTACTCCACGCGATGAACAAGGAAATAAGGATTATGAGAGTGTTTATGCTATTGATTTGGCGCAATTGGAATCAGATCTGAAGGCCCTGATTGCCGGTAAGGAGATTGCGTTGCCCACTTTCAATTTTGCAGAAGAGAAACGTGAATATAACGGCGAGACATTGCGTCTGGAGGAAGATAGCATCATGGTGATAGAAGGTATTCACGCACTCAATCCTTTGCTGACGGAACATATTGAGGACAATTGTAAATACAAGATTTATGCGGCACCAATGAGTCCGCTATCTCTGGATGGCGAACGATGGATTCCTACGTGGAATCATCGTTTGTTGCGTCGTATAAGTCGAGATTTGCGAACGCGTGGCAAATCACCTTTGCATACGATTGCTTCCTGGCCATCTGTGCGTGAAGGAGAAGAGAAATGGATTGAACCTTTCCGCTCGGAAGCTAATGCAGAATTTGATACATCGATGACATACGAATTGCCGACGATTCGCCTACGTGTTGAGACCGCCCTGCAAACAGTTCCGGCCAACGCTCCCGAATATCCCATAGCTGAACAGTTGCTCTATTATCTGAGTTTCTTCGAACCTTTGGAGTCGACACTGATTCCGCGTACTTCCATTTTGCGTGAGTTTATCGGTGGTAGTCAGTTCAATGTAGGATAACCATAAATCATACTAAACATGAAACGCTATTTAACATTTCTTTTGACGGCACTGGTGTTAGCCGGTTGTAGTAGTACCGAGCAACAGTTGAAAAAACGCGCAATGGAATTGTGCGCATATGTTCCGGATCATGAGTTGCTAGAACGCTCAAAGGACCATATGACACCAGATTTCTATGCGGTTCTGGATACGATGTTTAATCTGCCTGCACACGAGGCGATGGATCATGAGTGGTTGTATTATTTTGTGACCGGAAATGGTGGTACTATAGCTGATTATGAGGTGGTGGGCGTTGAGAAAACCGATGCTACTCATGCCGTTGCAACAATCTTGGTTCGGCAACAATGGCCGGATGGCTCGTTTGACGAAACAACAGATGTAGAAGAGCATAAACTCTATATGGAACGAATCGGCGGTCAATGGTTGATGGCGGATTTTGATGAGCATAAAGCAGATTGTATTCAGTATATCGCGAACAACCGAAAAGAGCAAGCTCTGCGCGATGCCATTAGCGATTATCTGATACGCGAAATAGGGATTCATTATCAACAAGGAGAACTTTGTGTCCCCACACTGATGATGGTAGCAGAGGACGAAACAGATTCGACTCAGATGCTAGTTTATGGAGATTTCTGGATATTCTGGTACAACCAGTCGGGCGATACACTGCTGACTGTATCAGGAGGAAATCACTCAGGTTGCATGACCGTAAGTTGTCAACCAGATTCGTTCGTTATTACCGCTTTTGAGCAAACGGTGGATGGCGCAGGAAATGAAGCCAGTGCCAAGCGGATTTTTGGCACTCATTATGACATTTATCAAAACATGCATTCCAACGCCGATGTTCGTGAAGCCGTTCGTCAAGAACAACTGAGCGAGTATATTCGTCGCCATAATATGGATGTGCGTTATTATCGTGATTACGGCTGGCCGGCAGTGGAATTGGAATAATAGGTTTGGAGGAGATGAAACCGTACAAAGCTATATTTCTAGATTGGGATGATACGATAGGCGATTGGGCCAATGCTGCCTCTCGGGCATTGAAGGATATCTATAGAACCTATCATCTGGACCAATTGTATGCTTCTTTTGAGGATTATTTGGATGCCTATCATCCGTATAATCTGCAGTTGTGGGGAAGGTATGGGAATCATGAGATAAGCAAAGAATATCTGCAGTTTGAGCGTTTCTATCGCCCGCTAATGGTGGATGAAGCACCGACCATCAATGGTCGTTCGAAAGAAGAAGTGGCGCGAGAGATAGGCGGCGAATTTCTGCAACTGACAAACAAATATTTTTCGCTTCTGCCTGATGCGGACAGAGTGGTTCGTTATCTGGCCGAGAAATATCCGCTGACGATTATCAGCAATGGATTTAGAGAAGTTCAATACTACAAATTTGAGCACTCGGGGTTGCAGGGTTGTTTTGCTCATACGCTGATTAGCGATGAGATAGGTAGCGGAAAACCATTGCCGGAAATTTTCCGTATTGCACTGGAGCGCAATGGAGTGAAAGCAGACGAAGCCATCATGATCGGCGACAGTTATTTGTCGGATATCGCAGGCGCCAAGAATGCGGGAATTGATCAAATTTGGTTGCATCAGGGCGAGACCGCAGAAACGGCGACTTATATTATTCCGCGTTTGGCGGATGTACTGAATATTTTGTAACAGACAACAATAGAACTATGCAAACTATCCAACTGAACAATGGCGTTGAGATGCCACTATTGGGCTACGGATTATTTCAGATTCCGCCACAAGAAGCCGAGCGTTGCACACGCGATGCGCTCGAAGTAGGTTACAGGCTGATTGATACCGCGCAAGCTTATCAAAACGAAGAAGGAGTAGGTACGGCTATTGCCAAATCGGGTATTCCGCGCAGCGATATTTTCGTTGTGACGAAAGTGTGGATTACCAATTCCGGAGAAGAAAAAGCGGCCAAAAGCATAGAGGAGAGTTTGCGTAAACTCCAAACGGATTATATCGATTTGCTGCTGATTCATCAGGCTTACGGCGATGTGTTTGGTTCGTGGCGGGCGATGGAAAAAGCTTATCGCTCGGGCAAAGTGCGCGCAATAGGTGTTAGTAATTTTCAGGCGTGCCGATTCTACGATTTTGCATCGTTTGTCGATATTAAACCAATGGTCAACCAGCTACAATGTTGCGTATTGTGTCAGCAAAACGGGATAGGGGAAGAAATGAGTCGCTACGATACCAAGATGATGGCTTGGGGGCCATTGGGACAGGGTTCTGACGATTTGCTCAAGAGTCCGGTTTTGGAAGCCATAGGTGCCCAATATGGCAAATCGTCATCGCAAGTAGCACTTCGTTGGCTGACTCAACGCGGGATAGTAGCAATCCCCAAATCGACACATCGCGACAGGATGGAGAGCAATTTTGAAATCTTCGATTTCACGTTGTCTGAAGAAGATATGCAGAAAATCGCTACGCTGAATCAGCAAGATACAGGTTCCCGCAATTTTGCAGATCCGAATTATCTTCGTCGTATCATTGGTATGTTCAATTTGTAACCAAGATCTTAAAAATCGTACACTTTTTTGTCAGGTAATCGTCTCGTTCCTGTCAGGTTAAAGTCTCGTCTTTTCTCGTGTGGCGGAAAAATTGGACAAAATCTTAACGAGAGTACATTTTGATGATCGCAAATAAACAAAAAAGAGTCCTCGAAAATGAGAACTCTTTTTTTGGTAGCGGGACCCAGGATTGAACTGGGGACCTCATGATTATGAATCATGCGCTCTAACCAGCTGAGCTATCCCGCCTCAAAAGCGGGTGCAAAAGTACTGCTTTTTTTTGACATGTGCAAATATTTCTGCATTTTTTTGCAAAAAAGCGTGAGATAGGCAAGTCAAATTTGCAGTAGATAACTATTAGTTATCCCACTTGGCAACCGTTCTTGACAGGCGCGCTGACGGTAGTTACCACCAGTTTGCCATCCGCATCTACGGCCGAGAGAATCATGCCCTGGCTCTCGATGCCCATCATCTTGCGCGGCGGGAAATTGGCGATAAAGAGCACCTGTTTGCCGACCAAAACAGAAGGATCGGGATAACTCTGGGCGATACCGCTGAGAATAGTTCTTCCGCCCATACCATCGTCAATGCGGAATTGCAACAGACGCTCGGATTTCTTCACGTTAGTGCATTCCAAAACGGTCCCCACGCGGATGTCATTCTTCTCGAATTCATCGAAACTATTTGGCTCCTTGATTGGTTCCGGCCGCCAGTTTTTGAGTGCTTCTTGCTGAGCGGCTTTTTCGTTTTCCTCTTTGATGCGTGCGAGACGATCCAATTGTGCCTGAATAGCCTCGTCCTCAATCTTCTCGAAGAGCAGACTGATTTCGCCGAGCGCATGGCCTTGTGGCAAAAGATCAATACGGCCCAAATCGTCCCAACCAATGGTGCTATCGAGTTGAAGCATAGCCTTCAGTTTCTCTGAGCTGAATGGAAGGAAAGGCTCGAAAGCGATGGACAGATTAGCCGCAATCTGCAAGGACAGATTGAGAACAGTAGCCGTACGCTCGATATCGGTTTTGGCCAGTTTCCAAGGTTCGGTATCGGCCAAATATTTGTTGCCAATACGTGCCAGATTCATAGCCTCTTTTTGCGCATCGCGGAAACGGAAATCGTTCAACAGGCTTTCGAGCGTAGCCTTCACATTTTTGAACTCCTCGATGGTAGCTTTGTCGTAGTCGGTCAATGGTCCGGCGACAGGCACTTTGCCCTCGAAATACTTATTGGTCAGCACCAGTGCACGATTGACAAAATTGCCGTAGATAGCTACGAGCTCGTTGTTATTGCGCGCCTGGAAATCGGCCCAAGTGAAGTCGTTATCCTTGGTTTCCGGAGCATTGGCGGTAAGCACATAGCGCAAAACATCCTGTTTGCCAGGGAAATCGTCGAGATATTCGTTCAACCAAACAGCCCAGTTGCGCGAGGTACTGATTTTGTCATTTTCCAGATTAAGGAACTCGTTACTAGGCACATTGTCAGGCAGATTGTATCCTTGCGCCTTGAGCATAGCGGGGAAGACGATGCAATGGAAAACAATATTGTCCTTGCCGATGAAATGGATCATGCGCGTGTCTTCCTGCTTCCACCATTTCTCCCAATTGCCGAACTTAGCCGGCTGAGCTTCGCAGAGTTCTTTGGTATTGCTGATATAGCCAATAGGCGCATCGAACCAAACGTAAAGCACTTTGCCTTCAGCTCCCTTGACCGGCACCGGAATACCCCAATCCAAGTCACGCGTCACGGCTCTAGGTTTGAGTCCGCCATCCAGCCATGATTTGCATTGGCCATACACATTGGGTCGCCACTCTTTGTGGTTATTGAGAATCCAATCTTCCAACCATGCCTGGTACTGATCCAAAGGCAAATACCAGTGTTTGGTGGCTTTCTTAGTCAGCGGATTGCCTGTCTCGGCGTTGTAAGGATTGATGAGTTCGTCCGGCGAAAGGGTAGCACCACATTTTTCGCACTGGTCGCCGTATGCACCCAACGAATGACACCGTGGACATTCTCCGCGGATATTACGGTCGGTCAGGAAATGGCCTGTTTGTTCGTCATAGAACTGTTCGCTGGTTTCCTCGACGAACTGTTCGGCATCGTACATGCGGCGGAAATAGTCGGCAGCAAACTGATGATGCGTATCGGAAGTGGTGCGCGAATAGATATCGAACGAAATACCGAAATCGGCAAACGAACGCTTGATCAGTTCGTGATAACGATCGACGACTTGCTGGGTGGTAATGCCCTCTTTTCGTGCGCGGATAGTAACCGGCACACCATGTTCGTCGCTACCACAAACAAACATCACTTCTTTGCCTTTCAGGCGAAGATAACGGGCATAAATATCAGCCGGAACATAAACGCCGGCGAGATGTCCAATGTGCACAGGACCATTGGCATAAGGCAGTGCAGCGGTGATTAAAGTGCGATTAAATGTCATATTTTGTTGATTTTTTATGCAAAATGATAAAAAAATTTGCAAGTATGCAAAAAAAGTAGTACTTTTGCCACGTTTTATGGACGCATGCGGAAAGCGATTTTGAAAATCGGCTGCAAAGGTAGTAATTATTTTTGAGAAATACAAATATATTCCGTGAAAAAACAACAATCATATTTAATTCTTCTGCTTGCATTGCTTTTGGCAATGCCTCTGAATGCGAAAGTAAACCACCTGGTAGGAGCGTATGCTAATCTGGGTGAGTGGTCGCTGTTGTTACAAGAAGGAAAGTATGGCACCAGTTTTGGTGTAGCGGGTGGAATAGGTGGTTTGTATGAATTGCAAGCCGGCCCTACGTATGGTCAGACACGTTTTCTGCTGGATATAGGTGTTGGCGCATGGGGTGGAATGACGAGTTTCATGCAAGCTAGCAATCAAGATATCACACTTCCCAATCAAACAGATTTGGATGGCGAGACATTTGATTATGTTTACGAATTGCGTGACCGTCAAGACCAATATCGCAATGTCGGTTTGAGTGTGCCTGTTATGGTGGGTGTACTGCATCGCAAATTCTATATGCTGGCGGGTGTCAAGCTCGGCGCCAATCTTTATACAAAGACTCATTCGGAAGCAATGCTGACCACGTACGGTCAATACGTGGGGTTGGATCCCTTTGTTAATATGCCAGAGTATCAGTTCTTTAATGACCTGCCAGTGAGTGGCGGCGTGAAGACCGATCTGAATTTCAACATGGATTTGAGTGTCGAAGTGGGCGGTCGTCTCAATCCGGTATTCGATGGAACGGGATACGATGTGCCTAAGAGCAAGATAGATTATCGTTTGGCCGCCTTTATCGATTATGGATTGCTCGACTTGCATACGGCGGGTACGGCAGAACCGCTGATAGCTCCTACGGCATACAACAGTGGTGAGACAGCACCGGTTTACAACACACGCACGATGGTGGATAACCTGGTGATGAACGATATCATGTCGACCGAGGGCTTTGCTCGTTCAGTCAACAACTTTATGATTGGCTTGAAATTTACGATTCTCTTCCAATTGCCGGAACCGGGGACTTGTATACTTTGTCGTGACAGTCACCTCAGCTCAGCTCGCCGCGGAGGCGGTGGCGGTGTGAAGTACGAGGAATAATTCATCCTCCTTCACCTCACGGATTTGTCCCTCTTTAGCAACGGAAATAAATCCAGTCTCTTCGGACACGATGATACACGTCGCGTCCGTTTTTTCTGATAAGCCTAATGCTGCGCGGTGGCGCAAGCCGTAATGAACAGGAATTTCCTGATTCTTGCTGACAGGCAGAATACATCCTGCAGCTTTCAAGCGGCCATGGCGAACGATAAGCGCTCCATCGTGCAGTGGGGTGTTCTTAAAGAAAATATTCTCAATCAGACGAGCCGATACTTCTGCATCGAGCCATTCACCGGAATCGGTGAATTCCTTTAGACTGGCTTCACCCGCCAAAACGATTAGTGCACCGGTCTTGGTAGAAGCCATATGGCGACAAGCCTGCGTGATCTCCATAATCTGTTGGCGCGAAGCAGTCTGTTCGGTTGGCACACTTTTGCGGAACAGTTTCCACGAGGAAAAACGTGAGCCCAGACGATAGAAGAACATACGTATCTCTTCTTGGAAAATGACAATCAAGGCGATGGCACCGACAGAAATGATGCGATCGAACAACGCGCCAGTCAAATCGAGCTGGAAAACGAAACTAACCAAGAACCATACTACGATAAAGGCCAAAATGCCCCAGAAGAGGTTGGTTGCTCCGGTGCGACGAAGTAAGCGGTAGGTCTCGTAGAGAATGGTGGCCACCAACAGGATATCAATCAAATCTTTGAATCCGAAAGAGAATGCCATTATATTCATATGATACGTATAATTATATATTACTATATAGTTTATTATAAAGCGTCAGTGTTTGCATAGCCTCAGCAACATCGTGTACGCGCAAGATGGTTGCGCCGTGCTGAAGGGCGTAAAGATGCAATACTTGCGTGGCAGACAGACTGGTTTCGGGCGTGAGGTCCAACAGACGGAACAGCATTGATTTGCGACTGACCCCCACTAATATGGGGAGTTGGTATGCCTGCAGTTGATCCATACGACGCATGCACTCGTAATCCTGGTCTACTCCACCGGTAAATCCAAAGCCCGGATCGAGTATAAGATCAATACCTTCCATTCGTTCGATCGAATCCAACAGGCTATAATTGCCACGAAGAGTCCACACGTACGGAACATGCTTCTCGCGCACCAAAGAAAACATGGCTTCGCACCCACCGGAGATATCATTGATGATAATCTGCCCAAATTGCTCGATAGCACGTTGTGCGATTTCCGGCCGGAAAGTATCTAGCGACAGTGTAGCATCGGGGAAAGATTGACGCAAAACAGCCAGGGCCGGTTCTACTCGTTTCCATTCGGTTTCGGCATCAACAGGTTGACTATTCGGACGGGTGGAACAGCCACCGAGATCCAGCATCGTTGCACCATTAGCTAAGGCAGTCTTGGCAGCGGTAGTTAGATCGTCGAGAGACGCCAAACGAGAACCCGCATAGAAACTATCCGGCGTCACGTTCAATATGGCCATAATATGCCGCTTCACGCTGCAAAGTTACAACAAAAATGTAGAAAAATTAGTGTTTTTGTGAGAAAATGCACTTTTTTTTACTTTTTTTTTGAAAAAGTTTGGTGTGTTTGAGAAAAAAATTGTATCTTTGCAGGCTGATAAATATATGCGCGTACAAAAATGCGTCGCGCAATAGGCTAAAAAACGAAAATAAAATCATCAAAAATAATAATATGAAAAACGTATTTAAGTATCTTTTGTTGGTATCGGTTGTTATTACCGCTGCATCTTGCAACAAGCGTGAATTGAACACACGTGTCAGCAACACAACAGGTTGGAATTATTTCGATGAGCGTACGACTAATTTTGAGGCTAACGAAGGCGTAGGAAATGTCAATCCGGTGGGAATGATTCCTATCCAAGGTGGTACATTTACGGTGGGAGAGAAGGATGAGTTCCTGACCGCTCCTCGTAACAATGAGACCCGTAGTCTAACCGTAAGTTCATTCTACATGGACAAGTATGAAGTAACTAACCTCAACTGGAACGAGTATCTTCATTGGTTGGATTTCGTGTTCGGTGCAGTTGCTCCGGAATTGGTGGATGAGGCTCGTCCTGACCACAAAGTATGGCGTGAGGATATGGCCTACAACGATCCGTATGAGGAGAACTATTTTGAGCACCCAGCATTCTCATTCTACCCAGTAGTTGGTGTTACTTGGGAGCAAGCTATGGCTTACTGCCAATGGCGTACCGACCGCGTCAATGAGATGGCTTTGGTTAATGCCGGTGCTATCGTAATTCCTCCGTTCGGAGACTTACAACCGACTGACGATGAGGCATATAAGGATGAGTGGGAACAACAAACCGGATATGAGATGTATGCATACGAAGAGGTTAGCCCGGAGGATCCGGAGCAGACTGTTACGATGTATCGTCCTAGCTACGAGTGGATTCGCGATAAGTTTGTCTTCAATACCGAGAAATATCTGATGGATGAAACCTATCTGCCGGAATACGGCCGTAAGCCGAAATTGGATAGTTATGGTGTTGAGCGCAAAGTCAATATCGCTGATGGTATCTTCGTTACCGGTTATCGTCTGCCGACAGAGTCAGAGTGGGAATTTGCTGCTTATGCTCCGGTTGCAGGCGAGGATGGTTTGACCATCGAGGGTAAGGTTTATCCTTGGTCGGGTTATCACCCACGTGATCTCTCGAAGCACAATGCAGGTCAATTGCAAGCGAACTTTGTTCGTGGTCGTGGTGATATGATGGGTGTCAGCGGTGCACTGAACGATCGTCGCGTTATTACCAACCCTGTTGACGAATTTGCTCCGAATGATTTCGGTCTGTACAACATGGCAGGAAACGTTAACGAGTGGGTAATGGATGTATATCGTGAGACCAGTTTCCAAGAGACCAGCGAATACAACTCCTATCGTGGTAATATCTACAGCCATCCGGTATTGGATGAGAACGGTAAGTTTGAGATTGACTCTGTAGGTTGCATCAAGATTACTTGGGGCAAAGAGGATGATAAGCGTGATGTAATGGATGGCGACTTTGCTAGTCTGTTCGAGACCGATTATCCGCTAGATACAGTAGGTATCGAGAACTTAGCATCTGTCAAGACTGACCCAACCGACATCTTGGCTCCGCGTATTACCAAGAAGAGCCGTGTTTACAAAGGTGGTTCTTGGGCTGATCGTATCTACTGGCTCAACCCATCCACACGTCGTTACATGGATCAAGACAAGAGTTCGTCCAAGATTGGTTTCCGTTGCGCAATGTCTACGCTGGGTGACCAGATTCCTGGAACTCCGGTTCGTTAATATTCTAAATTAAGTTAAGAATATGAATTTTCCTGATAATATCCGTTATACCAGCGAGCACGAATGGATTCGCGTAGAGGGTAACGAAGCATTTGTAGGAATCACAGATTATGCTCAGTCAGAGTTAGGTGAGATAGTCTTTATTGATGTTCCTACTTTAGGCGAAATAGTAGCTCAAGGCGATGTATTCGGTTCGATTGAGGCTGTAAAGACTGTGAGCGATCTGAATATGCCAGTGAGCGGAGAAGTGCTCGAGATTAATGGAGCACTAGATGCTGCGCCGGAATTGGTGAACAACGATCCGTATGGTGAAGGTTGGATCATCCGTATAAGTGTCAAGGATGCATCAGAACTCGACAAACTGATGGACGCTGCGGCATATCAGGCTTCGCTATAAGACAAGTTTCTATATCCAATAATGAAGGGCTTCTATCAAGCGATAGGAGTCCTTCTTTTATGTGTGCAGTTGGTTTCTCTCCAATCGTTACATCCACTTATTTATATTTACTATTTGTTAAATATAAAAAGTGTGCGCGCGCACGAAGAATGTCTTATTGCCGGAGAATTGGCAAAAAACGCCACAAAATGCCAAATAATGCAAAGTAAAGGTGGCAAAAATCTCAAAAAATATACTTTTTGCGTCATTTTGTTGGAGTTCCCGAATGTTTTTAGTACCTTTGTGCCCGATTTTTGTATATTATAAGGTATTGTCTGTTAAGGTACTATGTCTTATAAGGTGACATATCGTCGCTTTTGTATACTTCTAGGAACCCTATTCATCAGTACATTTGGTTCGTATGCATTGGCTGCCGGGACGCATTATCTGCGTGGGGCGGCTAGTGTAGGATACGTGCATGATATGGGCGGTCAGACACCAGAGATAACTAGTGTGGACGAGGCGCAAGCGTTAGTTGGAAGCGGTCAGGTCGAGCGACTAGAGAAAAGCAATGGTGTGGGAACCGGAATAGGTATTGGGTATAGGTATGCATATAAGCACTTGCTGATAGATGTAGGTCTAGGATGTGATTATCGTTATCGAGTCAATCAGCTAACAGACATAGTAAATATAGAACAACCTGCTGTGGATGAGGAAGGGTATGATTATATGGGACTCCATACATGGTCCGGTAGAAACAACACATGGCAAAATGTGGGGCTGAATATACCGATTATGGTAGGAGGAGAATGGAAGAGTGTTTATTTTCTAGTAGGTGCCAAACTGAATGTGAATGTGTGGGGAAAGAGTCAAGAAAAGGGAAAATATTCCTTGGTTGCGGATTATGACAGATATATGAATGCGTTTTCGGGCATGAGCAATCATGGCTATGTTACGGATGAACCTTACGCGTGCGCGCCCACGACGTGCTCATTCAGTTGGGATGTTCGCGCTTGTGCAGAAGTAGGGTATTGCTTGTCGGGTGCTGCATCCTACAGTCGTACGCGGTCTGTTTCTCCTCGTTATTATCTGGGTGCTTATGCAGAATATGGTATTGCGCCTAACAATAAAATTTATAATTCGCTGGAAGTGGGAGCTAGGTTAACCATCTTGCTGCCGATAAAAGCTAAAGAAGCATGTATGTGTTTGAGCGAATGAAAATGAATCGCAAAAATATGATAGGTATGATTGCACTACTGATGACCATTACAATGGGCATTGGTAAGTTGAGTGCCGCGGCTATTACCATGGCCGATCTGCCTTATCTGTGCGATTTTGAAAACGACGAGGAAAATGCTAATTGGGTACTGAACCCAAACATAAGTACCATCACGACGAATAATGCGTGGGTGATAGGTTCTACCATAGCTTATACAGGTCGGAAATCGCTATATGTATCGCAAGATGGCGGAGCAACCAATACGTATGCACAAACCAACAATGTGCTCCTGGCTTATCGTGACATCACGTTGGAGGCAGGTGATTATGATGTAGCATACGATTGGATTGGAACGGGCAATAAGACTCGTGGTTATGTCAAAGTGATCTATGCCAATCGTCCAACCAGTGGTTTGAATTGCCTTGGAAACGCCACAGAACCAACGTATGTATCTAGTGCCGTTCAGTTGATGGGCGATAATGAGAGTCTGGTAGATGGAGATGCATGGCGTCATATCCAGGCGCGCATTACGATCCCGGTAGCACAAGCCAACAAGACAACCACTCGTCTGCTGTTTATTTGGGTGAATAATGATGCGACGATTCGCGATAGCATTACCTCGATAGCCATTGATAATTTCCAGTTGGCAAAAGCTTCGCCCAATGATTATCCAAGCAATATTCATGTGACGACTGTGTTAAATACCTCCACCGTAAGTTGGGATGGTTCGGCTGAGGAATACGAGGTGATGTACCGCAAGAAAACCGATAGCGAATTTACCACGGTTCCTGTGGATGGCAACAGTGTTACGCTGGAGAATGTAGAGTACGGTGCATACGAGTTCTGGATTTGTGGAGTCAATGGAGAGGATAAGACGGTTTATACGGTATTCCCTGTCGTTTATCTCTACGAAACGGACTGCTTCGATGCACTGAATATGTACAATGCTACTTTCGAATACGGATCGTGGCAGTACAGAACGGGCAAAGATGTGAAGGGAACCACTCGTGTGGATTACGGTCCGGGCGACGTACGAAGCCGCCACACCACGCATTTTGATCTAACCGAAGTAGATCCGCGTACCGTAGTGATGAATGGAAGAGATACCGTAGCTTGTCTCCGAACCGTTCCAACCGGAGAATTTGGTTCCGTGAGATTAGGAAACTGGAACACCGGTAGTGAGTATGAATCGATGACATTCCATTATACGGTTGAATCGAATTCGATGGCAGTGCTGCTGATAAAATATGCTATCGTTTTGGAGAATCCGGACCACCAGGAAACTGAACAACCGCGTTTCACGTTGGATGTATTTGATGAATCGGGTGTATCAATTGATACCAAATGCGCCTCGGTTGATTTCCACTCGCCTACACCGCGTGAATGGCAGAACCCGGAAATTCAAGCTCTTTGGCACACCAACAATTGGTCAACTGGTCCTAGCGGAAGTCGAACCGTAATGTGGCAAGACTGGAAGACGATAGGTATTAGCATGGAGGACTACATTGGTAAAACGCTGACGATCACGCTTACTTCGTACGATTGTGATCAAGGTGGACACTTCGGCTATGCCTATTTCATGCTCAACTGTTCGCGCAGCGATGTGGATGGATTGCCATGGGGAGAAGGTTCGACAACTCAACAATTTACGGCACCGAACGGATTTGATTATGCCTGGTTTAACAGAAACGATGAGCAACTAGCAGATACCTTGTCGCAAGAGAGATTTTTCTATGTGCTAGAATCGGATACCAATACCTATTTATGCCATGCGACCTATCCATCGAATCCTGAGTGCGGATTCTGGTTTGATGCCAGTGCAAAGCCTCACCATCCGAAAGCCGAGTTAGCATGGAAATGGGCTCCAAGGAATTGTCAAAATGGATTTATTTGGTATAACAAATGTCACGTATTGTTGGTAAACCAACAAACAGGAGAAGTAGAGCATCGTTATGACAAGCAATTGGAGAGTTGCTTCTTGATATACGATGATCAAACCGAGGCTGCAATTGGTTATGAAGAAAATGGCAATTACGTAGCCATGCCGGATGATGGAGGAACAGTGTACTACGGAGTAAGAACCGGAGTATACGTCAACAATCAACTATTTGCCGATACCGCATGGTATGAGATAGAAATACCGGCGATAGGTCCGGTGGATACGCATCTATACGATACCGTTTGTAGAGGTGAATCCATCATCTTCCCGATAGGTACGCACAACAAACGTACAGAGACGGGCGATTATGCGGACAGTTTGATTAGCGTAATAACCGGCTGCGATAGTACAGTGATAATGCACCTGAAAGTGCATGAACCAAAGATGGAGGAGGTGTATGATACCATTTGTCCGGGAGGCAGATATTCGTTCAACGGCAAAGTACTGACCACGACCGGCAAGCAAACGGCAATGGTTACCAGTATGGAAACCGGCTGCGACAGTTTGGTGACACTGTGGTTGACTGTCGCTCCACGCCCAACAATCGAAGTCGCTAATCCACGTTTGTGCGCTGATCAGCCATTGTTGCTGGTTAGTCCGGAAAGGCCGTTTATGGACAGAATGCGTGTAGAAGTAGACGAAATAGACACCCTATTCCAACTGCGAGGCAATGACGATGAAATATCTGTTCAGATTGGCAACCGTCAGGCCGGTCCGCAAACGGCTATAGTATATACATACATGCCGTGGTGCGATACGTATTTTGTTGATTCTGTGGAATTTGAAGTCAGTCTGTCGAGTAGTATTATTGAGGCGCGTTTTGATGATGTATTGACATTCTTGAGCGAAGCATACAATGGCGGTTTGACCTTTACTTCGTACCAATGGTACGCCAACGGCGTTGCGATAGAGGGTGCTACTCAGTCGTGGTACTACGAACCGGGATTGGATCCGGATACAGAATATACAGTACGCGTGACATTGGCAGATGGAACGCAAGTATGGGTTTGCCCATTCTCGTTCAACGAGCGTCATCAGACACTGGGAGTGGACGAGACAGAAACGAGAGAATTGCCTCGCAAATTGTTGCGTGATGGTCAGTTGATAATCCAATGCAACCATCACGAATATGATGCTCGAGGAGCAAGGATACGATAAGAAAGAAAACGTAACGATATGAAGCGAATAATATTTTTAATATTAACCGCATGTACATTCGCTAATGCATTTGCGCAATTAGCACACAGTTATTCGTGTGATTTTGAGAGTGCAACAGAGAATGCGAATTGGAACCTGAATACTCCGAAGAACGAAGGATATACTTGGGTGAATCTTTGGCATATAGGCAATGGCGTATCATCGTTAGGTGCACAGTCGTTGTATATATCCGCTGATGGTGGTACCACGGCAGGTTACAAGAAGACTGAGTCGCGCGTGATGATTGCATGGCGTGAGTTGACTTTGGAAGCCGGTAGATACGATTTGTCTTTCGACTGGATGTGTGGTGGCGATTCTTCTCGTGCAGCACTGATGGTAGCTTGGGTACCAGAAAGTCAATTCGGCAGTATGGTTTGTAAAAGTAATGATGATTACAATGCCACTGCATGGATTGCACAGAATATGCTTCAGTTCAACGGCACACCGCTATTGGAAGGTGGTTCGGTTTGGACGCATACATCCGTAGAAGGAATTCAGTCGGATGGTACACCTCATCGTTTGGTTTATTTGTTTGTAAACAGCAGTGCTGCGCAACTGGTTCAACCCGGTCCGTGTGTGGATAACATCTTGCTGGCTCGTAATAATTGTGGCAAACCCACCGATATGGAAGTTTCTACGATGGGCCAAACAGCTCACCTATCGTGGCAATCATCCGGCGAGGCATTCAATCTGCGTATGCATCGAATGGGAGATACGGAAGCCACAGAGGTTCGTGATTTGAAGGGCCAAGGTTATACTTCGGTATTGCCGTTTGGTGTATATGATATTCAGATACAAGTTATTTGCCAAGGCGATACAAGTGTATGGTACGATTTTCCTGTGGCATTTATTTTTGATGCCCGTTGTTTCAACTATCTCAATCTGACAGATAAGAACTGTTTCTTCTCGGAAGAGACTGCTGCGGATTGGCACGCCAACGACACCTTGCTACGTGTGGGACATAAGATAGATTACGGATTCACATCGATGTGGAGTCGTCATACGATACACTACAGTCCGGATGAGTACGATGCTCGTACGAGAGGGAGTGTGGATTCGGAAGATAACCCTGTGCCGCCATTGAAAACTGTGCCAGACGGAGAATTGGCTTCTGTTCGTGTGGGTAGTTGGGAGAAATATGCTCGTGTGGCTCGTATCACTTATGATTTTGTGGTGGACAGCAAAGAAGCCGGCGCATTGATGCTGAAGTATGCTCTTGTGCTAGAATCGTCCGGTCACCAGGAAGAACAACGCCCGCGTTTCACTATCAATATAGTAGATGCAGAGACAGGACAAGACCTGAGTAGTTGTACGACGGTTGATTTATCGTCTAAGACCAGTGGTGACGGTTGGAATCGTGTGCCGGATGGCGGAGATGGCACTCGTGATGTATGTTGGCGCGATTGGACTACGCTCGGTTTGAACCTGGCCGATTATGATGGCAAGCATATCAAAGTGATATTGACTTCGATGGGTTGTACCGCAGAAATTCACTATGGTTATGCCTATTTCACCCTGAATTGTATATCCGGCAACATAGAAGGAATACAATGTGGAAATACTCCGACGAATCAGTTCATCGCTCCGGAAGGATTTAATTATCGTTGGTATCTGCTGAGTCAACCGAGTGTGACACTGGGAAGAGATCGCATATACAATGTGGATTACAAAGACGATAGAGATTATGCCGTAGATGTGACCTACAAGAGCGATCCAAACTGCAAATTCACACTATATGCCAATGCGATTCCTCGTTTCCCGATACCGGAGGCATCCTACACATTGGAGCAACGCGATTGCGGTAATTATATTACGTTCCGCAATACGAGTCATATCCGCACCAGAAACTGGGAAACCGGTGAGATAAAAGAGACGGAGAATCGTCCGGAAGCTGTGATATGGGATTTTGATGGTTTGGTACCAGAAGCCATGACCGGCGATACCATACCTTGGAATCCATCTTTCCGATTGCCGGATGAAGAAAAAGATTATCATTTCAGTTTGCGCGCTATAGTAGGACTATGCGATAGTACGCAACATTTCTACATACATGTACCGCATGTTGGAAAAGATTCGATAGTAGAAGATGTGGAGCGTTGCGAAGGCGATATATTCATGCATAACGGTCGTCCGTACGTAAGCAATGCAACCATAACGGATGAAGATTTCAACCGAGCCGGATGCGATAGTACCCATGTGATTAATCTGCATTTTGTAGATGCAATTCGCGACACAATAGATGCCATTATTCCGGAAGGAGAAAGTTACAAACTAGGCGACCAAACACTAAGCACAAGTGGTCAGTACAGTGCTACTTTCTTGAGTCAAGCCGGTTGCGACAGTATAGTAGTACTGAATTTGCAAGTAGTAGTGCCGTTGCAAGTGGCAGTTTCGGTAGAAAATCCGTGTCAGGAAGATGCCGATTTTGCCATTTATGCCACTACCGAAAAAGGATTGGCTAATTACTATGACCTTCGTTTTGACGACTTGGCATTTAGCAATGGTTTGCTGCCACAATCGGATTCACTGGCAGACGGTTTGCGTGATACCATAATAGTGGCAATGCCGGCCGGAATAAAGCCCGGTTACTATGGTTTCAGCATCCGTTTTGACAGTAAGGATAATGGCAGTTGCAACGTAGAAGGCGAAGTGATGGTACATTATTCGGCATCGCTGATTCAGCAGCGCTGGGACGATGTGCTGGGCATACTAAATGCCAACTATAACGGCGGATACGAATTTGAGAGTTTCCAATGGCTGCGAGATGGTAAGCCGATAGATGGCGCAACCGGTTCGTACTACTACAATGCCAATAAATTGCAGCCGGGTGAAGAATATGCTGTGTTGTTGACTCTGGTAGGTGGTGGACGTGCAATACCGACGTGTGGTTATATTGTTCCGTCTGTATCGCCGGTAAGTCCGACATCGACAAGCAAGAAAGTGCTGGAGAACGGAAGACTCTACATAGAAGTTGAAGGAAGAAGATACAATGCGCAAGGTTATCTGATTCGGACAGAGAGTGGCCGTTGAGACGGAGTATTCTCTCGGAGTGCTCTCGATATTGTCTCGTGTTTGTCTCGTCAACTCTAGATAAAAAATCGGAACCCCATAAGGTACAAAAAATTATACATTATTAACAACAAAAAACAAACGCACATGAAACGATTTTACACATGCATTCTGTTGCTAGCAGCCCTGATGGTTGGTACGACAGCAGTAATGGCACAAAAATCTGTGCTAGATGAGAATTTCGCAGATGGTTCGCTTCCATCCGGTTGGACAGCGGGCGACTACTGGAAATTCAATGACAACAATGCTAAATTTGCAGTATTGACAGAAAACGGTGTGGACACATTGTTCACCCCAGTAATTAATCTCAGCGAATTGGACAACCAGCCGTCTGTAAAGATTGTTTACAGCAACGTGGCTAATGGCGCCAACATAAATACCTTGCGTATTTTGTATCGCGCTACGGAGCAAGACGCTTGGTCTGTACTACAGGCATTTGAGAATGTTACAGACGGGCAGGAAAGCTGGAAAGGCGCACTTCCAGCCGGATTGAGCAACGTACAAATTGCTTTAGCCGGTGCTTATCTTGGTGGCGCGGAGACGCGTGTGTATCGTTTGTCGATAGAGAACAAAACGGAGGCAACTAACGCACCAACTAATTTGCGTTACGAGGACCTGACGACCAATTCGGTAACGCTATGGTGGGATGTATGCTCAAGCCCGAAATTCGTGAGATATAACCTAAAGGTTAATTCAGCCAAAATGACCGATTTGTCAGTTGAAGCTGATGTATTAGACCTAGAAGGTTGGCCACTGACAGATGAGTTCTACGAACTCAGCGGTTTGGATGCGAACAAGAAATACTGGGTATATGTACAATATGACTGCGGCGATGGCGATGTATCGCCTTGGGCAGAATTGGAATTCGCGACTCCATGTGCGGCTATCAGTATTCCGTTTGTGGAAGATTTTGAAGGTGAATTATCTAACTGCTTTACGATTATCAATAATTCGACGGCAGCGGCTGTTTCGAACGAGTATCCGTACAATAGTACAAAATCGTTCAAGTTTGTTAACAATAGTGGAACGAATAGCTATCTTTTCCTTCCGGAATTGAGTGGTAATATTAAGAATTGCCAGATTTCTTTTGTAGCAGCTGCCCAAGAATCAGGCAATAGTTATGCTCGTACCATCGCGATAGGTGTAAGTACTGATGCTACCGCAGAGAATTTCACAGAGGTCGCAACACTCAATCTGCCGGCAGGAAGAAAATGGGAGAATATTACTGTCTCGTTGGCTGGCTATGCCGGTACTGGTAAGTATATCGGACTTCGCGCAGGTAATGCAGATAAGGAGAATCGTATCTTCATAGATAATATCCGCGTAGAAGCAAAATCTGCTTGCCCGAAGCCAATGTTTGTAACCATATCGGAGATAGCTCCGGAGTCAGCTAAAATCAGTTGGACAAAATCGGGAAATGAGACAGAGTGGAATCTAGTAGTATCGACTATACCTCTGGCAGATCCAGAAGAAATAGATCCAGATGCTACAAAGGGCGAGTTTGCAGATGCCATCTCTTCCAATCCGTATACGCTGACAGGTTTGAAGCCTAATACTACTTATTTCGCATACCTGCAGGCGGGTTGTGGCAGTAGCGAGTGGACTAGCGCAGTAGAATTTAAGACGGCCAAGCCGGTTCTTTTCCCTTACAGCGAGCATTTTGATCGAATGAATCCGGATTTATATACTGACTCCTATTTAGCAGTACCGGAAGGTTGGGTAATGGACGTTAGAAACGCGCATGTAGGTGGAACATACTTCGACCAGGTATATTCATCGTCTTATAATTCCTTTGTTCCTTTTCTAATGACGACACAGAACCACGAGGCTACGCCTTATGTCGGTGCGTCATTGCAGATTAAGGGTCAATCAGATGGTACCAGTTCTGTCAATGCTAACGTAGGTATTGCTATCATGCCAGCTATGCCAGAAGGCGTAATCATCAAAGATTTAATGGTTTCATTCTGGGCCCTGTCTACCAACGGCACACAAACTGTTGCCATCGGTGTAGCAAAGACTCAGACGAATGATTTGCCAACGGGCGGTCAACTGGGAGATAATATCACAGTGGTTAACACCATCTCGATTGCTGCAAACGAATGGAAGAAATGTAACGTACTTCTAAAAAATTACACAGGAGATGGACGTTATATAGTATTCTCTGTTGTTCCTCCTACGACTGCAACACCGACAATCTATATCGATGATATTGAGATAGATTATGCTCCGGATTGCAATCCTATTAACGGATTAGCCGCAGAGGCATTAAGCGTTAATTCAGCCAAAGCGACATGGACAGATGGTTCGAGTGCAACATCATGGAAAGTAAAAGTTTCTTCTACAGAAATTGATCCTAGTGCTGCAGATGGCGATATTGCTAATGAAACCGTAAGTACAAAAGAATATACGGCTACTGGTTTAGCAATGGGAACCACCTATTATTTCTATGTTAGCCCTGCTTGTGGTGATATGTGGGAAAGCACTAGCGTAACAACATTGGTGGGCCTTCAGGTTCCATACTACAATGATTTCCAAAGCGAACCACAAGGAAACAACGCATCCCGCGGTCCTAAGAACTGGATATTAGGTAATATCAACATAACGGCAGCAGTCGGTACGCAAACCAACATCCCATATGTATATAATACAGCGATGACGGCTGCTCCTGCAGGCGTAGAGAAACCGAACTTATATTTCTACCACACCAATGGCGCTACCAGTACCGGAGCATATGCTATCATGCCCGAATTGTTGAACGCTGATGTAAAAGACTTAAAGATAATGTTCTATGGATCATACAATTCTACAACTGTATCGGCTAACTATAGCAAGGGTATGATTCGTGTAGGTGTAGTTAATAGTCCTAGTGATATTAACAAGACCGATGCATTCTCGAAAGTGACTTTGGTAAAGACATTATATTGCTCCGCTCCAAAGATAACGGAAATGTTTACTGTGGACATGTCTTCGTACGCGGGAAGTGGAAAATATATAGTGTTCTATTCAGATACAGCTAAGTATAATTATTTCCAATTAGACAACTTATCGGTTTCTTTAGCATCCGCTCCGCAGAAAGTATCCGACTTTGTAGTATCTGCTAAAACAGAAACGACAGCAACCTTTACTTGGACGGAGAATGGAAATGCGACCAAGTGGGATGTTCGCGTATTTGCTACAGAACAGGCAGATCCAGAAGCAGGAACGCCGATATGGTCGGAACAAGTAACGTCTATACCAGCTACGGCCACTGGATTGAGTCACTCTACGCAATATTATGCATACGTTCGCGCCGTACAAGATAATGGAAACGGTGATTGGAGCGCAGTTTCGTTCTGGACTGAGACTGGAGAATGGTCGTTGCCATTTGCGGAGAACTTTGATAGTTATATCTCTACTTCGTCCTACCGATCATTACCAGAGTATTACTATATTACTACTCCGGTGGGGGTGTATACTTATGTAAAGAATTTGGGAGGAGGATTGTATTTGTACAATCAAGCCACATCATCTTCCAAAACAAACATTTTTGCTTTCCCACCATTTAACAAACCAGTTAATACGTTACAAATGGCGTTTATAGCACGTTCTGATGCAGGAACAACAGCTAACGAAAGCGCGCAACAAACGGCTATTGACCAATCATATACAGAAATAGGTGTGCTGGAAGACGATAATACCTTTACTCTTGTATATTCATTCAGAGTGACAAATGCTCTAGAGTGGGAAGAACAATATATAAACTTCCAAAGCTACACGGGAGTAGGCAAACGTATAGCAATTCGTTCGGATTACAACAAATTTAACAAGACGTCAGCTATCCGAATTGATGACGTATTAATTAGTGAAATTCCGACCTGTGGACGTTTGATGGGTGTAGAGGTTAGCGAGATAGATTCTACTTCAGCAACCATCGCCTGGAGTCCAATCAAGACAGAGACCGCTTGGAATATAAAGGTAAGTAGTAGACCATTGAGTGATCCAGATGCTGAGACTGCAGATGGATTCGATGGTCAAGTTACTTCACAAACTCAAGCATTGAGCGAGCTCTATGATGATACCTACTACTACGTTTATATCCAACCAGTTGACGCTGCAAATAGCTGCGTAGGAGACTGGAGCAGTCCTACAAAATTCCGTACTCTATGTAAGAAACAGTCATTCCCCTATTCCGAGAACTTTGACGAGGGATATGAGACTGGTCAGGGGAAAGATCTCCGCTGCTTGATTTTGAGTGGTCAAGATGTAAATCATTCATATATTACGACACGTGGTGCAACGGGGAATAAGGCTCTCTACCTACGTCAGGTAACGAAGGATCACAATAATTATCTTGCGTTTCCTGCATTGAGTGTAGATAGTGTAAAACGTTTACAACTGAGTATGAAGGTCAATCCGGGTGGAACATCAACTACAAACTACTATTATTACGAAGTAGGTGTGATGACGAATCCGAACGATCCGAATACGTTTGTTTCTATGAAGTTAGACTCGGTTCAAGGAGCAAGTAACACCACATTCTATGATAGAGCATATACTTTTGAGAACTATGTGGGAGACGATTATGGAGCATTTGGTACATATGTTGCACTACATCCGCTTCACTATAAAGATCCGACAAAAACAACGTATTATGCCGGTTATGTTTATATTGATGATGTAACGATAGACTTTATCGAGACTTGTGCGGCACCGACGGATTTGACAGCAGATTCCTTAGGTATAGATTCTGTCAAATTGATATGGAAATCAGATGATAGGTCAGCAACTCATCGTGTACGTATCTTTGACAATGCTACGGCAAACCCCAATAGCGATACGTTTATTGCGGAGGCGGTTGTTAATGACTCGGTAGCTATTCTTGAAGGATTGACAGGCAACACCATTTACTATGCGTATGTTCGCAAGGAATGTGGTGGGGAAAATGGCAATAGCAAGTGGTGTTCGGTTTATCAGTTCAAAACTAACTGTCCGGAAGTAAATCCGTTGCCTTATTCAGATGATTTCGAGATATATGCAACAAATGTTGCACCTGATTGCTGGACGGCATTAAATGGTCCGGAAATAAGTGCACCGGGTGGTAGCGGAAAAATACAAGGAAAAGCTTATGTGAGCGGCTCTACATATGCAGCTACTGGTGCGCAAGGTTTGCTGATATCGTCTACTGGCGGTTCTACTTCTAGCGATCCGAATAGTGGTACATACACCACGGCATCTATTGTAACGCCGGCATTGGATGTAACAAACCTCAATGAGTTACTCGTTTACTTTGATTGCAAATCAGGTTCTGCAGGAGGCGCTCTGAAGATAGAGGCCGTTTCTGACAATACAGAGGATGCAAACGCTATTGTTATTACACAAATAAGCGATCTTCCGAATGCATGGAGTAAGGTGTATATAAAGTTGGGTGACTATTATACTTCGGTACAACCTTATAAGTATTTGCGGTTCACTCCGGCAATTAAAGGTAAGTCTATTTACATAGACAATATTGTATTTACCAAAGATCTGAGTGTCATTCTGCCGGTAGAGAACTTAACTCTGCAAATGTTGACTGAGACTAGTATAAAGTTCTCCTTCGAGGAACCAATCTCTACAATCAATCAGTGGCAAGTAGCTTATGTTATTGCAGGTGGAGATATAGCAGATGCTACGATCCAAACTATAGATGCTACAGAGTACACTATTACCGGATTGGCTTCCAACACAAGTTACGACATATATGTTCGTAGCAGCGAAGCTGGAGATGAGTGGGTAGGTCCGTTGACCGCCACCACATTCCAAACACCGACATCTATCCCATATGAGACAGGATTTGAGAATAATGTAGATAATGGGCTTTGGGCAATACATAATGTGAAGACTGTGCAAGGCGCATTCTATCCAAACTTCTTTATTGTTGGTGATGCTGCTAAATGTAATGGTACAGGTGAAAATGCATTGTTTGTAACGGATGATAGTGTATCGTATTCCTATCACACCTACAATACTGCAGCCTCAGATGTTTGGGCTACGCGTAACATTAAGATAGATGCAGCCGGTACATACAGGTTTAGCTTCAAAGTTAAAGTTCCAGGCAATAAGGATGTCAATCAGGACAACTGGGATAGTGATTATGCAACAGCCCATCTCTTCCCCGCCGGCGCAACCTTTAAGGCAGCAACGGCGACCATGCTTGACGGGACAACTCGCAACGGTGGTACTGAAACGGATGTGCCTGCGAAGAATATCTATTCATTAATGGGCAAGACATATCAACAAGATGATTGGGAGTGGGTAAGTAGGACACTGGATGTCAGCGAATCCGGAATCTACTCTTTGGCTATCTATTGGGACAACGCATCAGTAGGAGCTCTCACTGGACAACCTGTTGCGGTGGATAGTGTTATTGTGGAAGAATATCTCTGCACCACGCCGAAGAACTTTGAGTATGTCAATCGTGCAGCCACTGCAGTTTCTCTCAAATGGTTTGGTGGTAAATGCAAGGACTTTGAGTATGTAGTTTCACGTTATGCTAACTTGGGTGATCCTGCTCTTATCGATGCTGAAGATAAAGTGACAAGCGGTACGTTAACCGAAGGCCCGCAGGTTGCGATATCTAATTTGCTACCAAATACAAATTATAGTTTGTATGTGCGTACGATTTGTCCGGAAGGTTATACTGATTGGGTAGAGTTTGATTTCGAAACTCCATGTATGTTAGAGACGCTGCCATACATAGAGGCATTCACGGAGACTCCAGAGTGCTGGATATTGAGCGGTGCTTCCGTAGGAACGATAAAGATAGGAACCAGTTCAACCAATTATGAGGTTTGGAATCGACTTACGTTGAACGCTACCAGCGGTATGGCAATTCTTCCGGAATTAGATGTAGATTTGCGGAAAGTAGAAGTAGAAATGGGTATCTTCAACACTTCCTCGCAATATGGTGCAATATCATTAGGTATTATGGATAATACTTGGGATGTGTCCACTTTCCAAGAGGTTGCGTTCTTCCAAACTGCTATCAAAACGCCTAATGCAGGTAGTACGTATACTACGGCTACATTGGAGGTGTTCAACAAGATGCTGAACCTCTATCAGGGCGCTGGCAAGGTATTGGCTATCAAGAATGCTACAGCCAATACTATTGGAATCAAGTATGTCAAGTTGACGGAACTGCCAGACTGTGTGAAACCGCAGCAGGTAGAGTTGACTTATCCGACGGAAACCGGAGTAACGGTTAACTGGATTGCTGGTGTTGAGGATCTATGGGAGATCAAACTCAATGATTCGATTATAGAGAATGTAACAAGCAATCCGTACCGCATTACTGGTCTGGAGCAAGGTACGACATACACTATTTCGGTTCGTGCAATCTGCGATGCAACCCATACAAGTGAATGGTCAGCAGCTGTTAAATTCCAAACGACATGTGGAGTAAATGCACTGCCGCTGACGGAAGACTTTAGCAGTTTGGCTCAGCCTATGAGCACAACCGATCTTAAGCGTGCTATGCTGATATGTTGGGAAAATATGGTATCCAAGAATAGTATTGATCAAGTATTCAAGGGTAAAGACCTCCCAATCGTACCGACAAGTAGTGTATATGTAGGTGATGTATGGGTTTCGAACTGGATTAACGCATTGGGTGGTTACGCACAATTGCACTCGTATCGTCGAGGTTCACCAACTTATCGCTATAAGTGGTTCGTAAGTCCTCAGTTTGCTATTGAGGGAGATGCTACGCTAAGCTTTGATATTCGCGTTTGCAACAATGTGGGTAATGCAGCTGTCAATCCAGATCGTACGTTCGTGGCTATTTCTACCGACAATGGTGCAAGCTGGAAGAAAGCTGATGCAACAGAGATTACAGGAATTGACTCGGTTTACACGACGAAATCCATTTCCCTTGACAAATATGCCGGTCAAAATATCCGTATAGCCTTCTATGATGAGAACGTAAATAGTACGCAGAAGTATGGAGAGCAACCGTTCATCTTGATTGACAATGTTCGTATGAACTGCTCGGATACATATCCATTTACAGACAATGCTTGCCAGGGTGTGGATTACGAAGGCAATGGTTTCTCTATTGCGAAAGAGGATCTGCCGCTGGCAGGCCAGGATAGCACCTACTATCGTTTTGCTAAGAACGATGGCAACGGTTGCGATAGTATCGTTGCACTGACGATTACTACGCATACTGCTTCGCCTGTTGTGACGGTATATGATACCATCTGCGAAGGTCAGAGTTACACCTACGGAGGTCAGACGCTGACGGAATCTAACCCGGACGGACAGCCGTACCACTTGTATGGCCAGACGGTTTACGGATGCGACAGTATCATTGATTTGTACCTAAACGTACAAAAGAAGGATACGATCACTCAGGAACCGCTGACAGTTCCGCAGACCATCCTTCCGTATGTAGTAGACGAATACTATACCATCCCGGAAGGAACGGCTCTGGGTCAATACGAACAGATTGTTCCGCAGGGTGACGGATGTATCGCCTATCGCTATCTGATCACCATTGTAGATCGTGGAACAGGCCTCATCAACATCACCGATGGCGTAGACCGCGTAGAGGTTTACGATGCTCTGGGACGTAAAGTACAAACACTAACGAACCAGAGCGGAGTAGTACAACTCGATCTGCCTGTCGGAATGTACATGATTCGCACTACGATGCTCAGTGGTGACACAATGAGCAATAAGATTGTGATTAAGTAATCACGTATTTCGGATAGCCCGATTGGGTTCGGGCTATCTGCCAAAGCAAAAACATCAACTATGCGCAGAGTATTTATCATATTAATAGGAGTCATTATTGGCACGAACCTATGGGCCGCGCCGCGAACGCCGCAAGAGGCCAAAGCCATAGCCGGCAGTTTCGTACAAGCTCGCGCTCAAACCAATGGTGCTAAGCGAGTGTCTGCCAAGATGGACATAGCAGCTGCGTCCACGGCCTATTATGCCATCAATGCAGGGAACGGTTATGTCGTAGTATCGGCTGACGATCGATTGCCTGATGTGCTGGGCTACAGTGACAATGGCACGTTTGATGCGAATAATATGTCTCCGGCAATGCGTTTCTGGCTGGCATGTTATGATGAGGAACTGGAGTCGATTGCTAACCAATCGATTGCTAATCATCCCCGTCAGGCTACTGCTTCGGTAGAGCCGCTTATGCAAAGCAAATGGAATCAATCGGCGCCGTATAACGATTTAGCGCCGGCCTATAATGATGAGGGTTCGAAATGCGTGACGGGTTGTGTGGCTACGGCCATGGCGCAAGTGATGTATTATCACCGCCATCCGCAGCAAGGCACCGGTTCGCATTCGTATCTCTGGATATGCACCGAACCTGTTGGCAAATCGGGAACTCTGTCGGCTAATTTCGGCAATACGACCTACGATTGGGCCAATATGCTGGACAATTACCGTTCGGGTTATACGCAAGCCCAGGCGGATGCGGTAGCTACGCTGATGTATCATTGTGGTGTATCCATCAATATGGGCTACGGCCAGTCCAGCGGCGCATATACGGAGAAAGTGCCGGCAGCACTGCATGACTATTTCAGGTACGATGCCAACTACCAGAGGATTCAGAAAGTGATGTATCCTGTGGATAGCCTGAATGCGATTATCGCATCAGAACTCTCTGCCAGCAGGCCCGTTATCGTCAGCGGAAGCAATGACGAAGGTGGCCACGCATTCGTTTGCGACGGATGTGACAATCGTGGCTATTTTCATATCAATTGGGGATGGGGCGGTAGTAATGACGGTTATTATCTGTTGACGGCTCTGAACCCCGGCAAATCGCAGGGAATAGGCGGAACCACCAAAGGTTATAACAAAGGCACATGTTTCTTCATCGGTCTGCAACCGACACAAACCAGTTCGCCAAAATCCATTCCGCAGATGGCAACCACCACGTTCTCGGTAAGCAGTCAGTCCTTCAATCGCGGAACATCTTTCACGGTCTCGATAGCCAAGCTCCAGAACTACGGTCTGACTAATTTCTCCGGCAGCTATGGTGTGGCTCTGTACGATGAAGATGAGACCACGCTGGTGCGCGTGCTGAAGCAAGAAGATAACTATTCGCTCAGCGCGGGTTATTATCGCACCTCATCGGCCAATCTGTCGGCTTCGATTCCGACATCGACAACAACCGTACCGAATGGTACCTACCATCTATGCGTCGTCTACAAGGATGCTAACTACGGATGGATGCGGATGATGTGTACCGAAGACGATTACTACAAGACACTCGAGATAAGCGGCAATACGGTAACTTTCTACGCCAACGATGCGGAGCCTGAATTGTCGTTGACAGCGCCTATCGCATTTGCTGAGGGAGTTAATCTGGATTCTGTTCCAAAGACCGGAGCACCGTTGTCTTTCTCAGTAAAGAATACCGGAGGCACATTCCGTGGCGATATATCGGCTCGTATCTACAAGGGCGCTTTTTCGAAAGGACAATACGAGATAGTTGATTCGGTTGTGCTACGTCGCAGCCAGACGTTGAGTTCGGCATTGCAGGAGGCATTTGATCCCAACCTCTTGCTGGAAACGCAGTACAAGATGAAACTCTGTTGGCGTGCGAATGCCAATGACAGTTGGCACGATTTCACTCCGGCTGGTTATGCTGAGTTGCAATTCAAACTGTATGACTCAGAGTCGCATCTGGCACTGACCGATACGATCCGTTTTGACAACAACGACAGTGTGCCGCGCAACAATGCGAATCTCTATTATTCGATTCGCAATACTGGTGCGCCATTTGAAGGAGAACTTCAGGTATTCTTCTACAAGAATGGATTCTCTAAGGGGCAAAGCGAACTGCGCTCTATCACTATAGGAACCAATGAGACCCTCTCTGGTGCATTCTCCGGCCCTCTCTCTCAACCGGCAGACACGTATACCGTAATATTGCGATACAGGTTGCTAGAGGGAGAATGGCAAGACTTCTTGGATATAAATGATAATAATATAGGTTCGATAGAGGCAACGCTGGTGGACGAAGTAGCCACCGCCCTGATTGATGTGGATGGTGAGGCTACGGTAGAACGCAAACTGCTGATGCGGATGGGCATAGGTGACCTATACCTGATAACTATCTCGACTGGAGACAAAGTACAACATAAAAAAGTATTTATACTCGCTCAATGAAAAAGAGACTAACAATATATTTGTGTCTAATATGGTTCGTTGCGCCGGTACTGGCCGGTGTAGCCAACGAGAGCCGCCATTTCCTAACTACGGAAGTGGGCCTTGGCTATTCGGCATTGCTCAACAAATCTGATCTGGGCAAATCGTCCGGTTTGGCAGGTGCCAAGCTGCAGATAGGTTATGAATGGAATTATCGCCGTTTCTTGTTGCATACAGGTTTGGAGTTTGCCTCCATCAACGATCGTGCCAGTGTAGCGCCGTTCACACTGGAGACACCATATACCATCGGCTTGCCATCGGGTCTGCAGATGACCGAGCACTTCAATTTCCAGTCGTATCAAGAGACGCAAATGATGGGCCAATTCCGAATTCCTGTCCAACTGGGTGGATGGTTTGCCGAGCGGTATTATTTCCTGGCCGGATTGCGTGTCGGTTTGCCTGTTTTGCGCAGCGGACGTGTTAAGACGGACGTGACCACTACGCTGACCGACCCCATGCTGATAGGCGAGTTGGGCAATGTGGCGCAACACGATGCGTACGCATCCACCGAGCGCTTCTCGACCAAATGGTCGGGCATGATTGATGCCCAAGTTTCTGCCGAGATAGGCGTGGTGCTCAATTCGTTCTTCGAGAAACCGAAGGGCAAAGGAAAAGGCAAGGGCGCATCTCATAGCAAGCAGCCGGAGAAGAAACCGATACTCTATCGCGTAGGCTTGTTTGCCGATTACGGAGTGACATCGTGCGTCACCTATCCTACGGGCGATCCGTTGGTTACGGTATCGGCGCCGCGTGAGATAACGCCTAGCAGTTATTTCTTTGCTTCTCAGACGGGTGCTCATTCGTTGTTGGTCGGTGCTAAATTTGCCGTACTCTTCCAGCTGAATCAGCCGAAGCCGCAGAAGGCAGAGCCATCCTATCTGGAGATATCCGTTACCGATGCTGCTACGTCCGAACCGCTTACGGCCAAGGTGGATATATTCGACCAGAAGAAGAAACGCACCGTCACTCGTGACGCCAAGAACGGACATCTGCGTTATCGTACTCGACAGGGCGATTACACGATTACGGCATATAATGCCGCTTACTATTCTCAGTCCGAATCGGCTTCCATCACAGAAGATGGCGTGACGATTCCTATAGAACTGGTGCTGCAAGCTCGTCCGTGGTTGCGCTTGCGTGTGACGAATGCCGATACAGGCGAACCGTTGTCTGTGGCTATCATGCTGCGTGATGCGCAATCGGGCGACAGTATTTCGCTACTGCAGACATCTACAGAAGAAGGCCTGGCGCGTATATTGCTGGATGAGAAGCGTTCGTACAAACTGGCTATCGAGCAGACCGGTTATGAGACGCTGGCTAGAGGAATAACCAATGTAGGCGATTCGCTCAATCTGGTTTTGACGCCAATCAAGGTGGGTAAGAAAGTGGTACTCCACAATTTGTTCTTTGCTACCAACAAGACGCGTATTCTGCCGCAGTCTGAGCCGGCTCTGGATGAACTGTACGAATTCCTCCGTGATAATCCGTCGCTGACCATCCGCATCACCGGTCATACCGATAATGTAGGTTCGGATAGAGACAATCAGATATTGTCAGAGGGTCGTGCGCAAGCCGTTCGTGACGAGATCATCAAGCGCGGTATCGCACCTGAACGTATCGAAGCGGAAGGTAAGGGCGAGTCTGAGCCTATCGATACGAACGAGACTGAAGAAGGTCGTGCACGCAACCGCCGCGTAGAGTTCACTATCACTTCCACAGGCGGAGCTCTGATAGAGCAGATGAAAGAATAAGAATAACCGACGGGCTGCGGCCCGCCGGTTTTGTTATGTATCCACCTGGTTTATACAAAGGATAAACGAACGATAAACGAAGGATAGAGATAAGGACGGTGTAGGCAAAGGATAACTAGTAGAGTGTCCTGATGTTTCGTACCTGGTTCTCAAAATTATCTCTGTCGCCCAGAGCGCTATTCTTGATTTTTACACGATAATTACTAATCGTATTGGGGCTATAGCATAGCAGGTCAGCTATTTTGGCACTACTATCGATGCCCAGTAGAATAAGTGCAAAGATTCGCATCTCGATAGTCATTCTTTCTCCCGGTTTTGGAATCAGGCGCGCTTCCGGTTTGAGTAGCGCGTTGAAATCTTGCACAAACGTACCGTACAGCGAAAGGAACGTATCGTCGAACGAACGGTAGAAATTCTCCATCTCATGATTCATAAAGGATGTTGGGTCTTTTTCTCCGGCCTTGCGTGCCATAGTGGTCAGGCGGCGGATATAGTCGCTATATACCTCCATGTAGCGGTAGATATATTGCTCCTTCACGTGGTTGGCATCCTTCAGCAGACGATTGGTGCTTCTCAGTTCGTCATTCATGGCCTGTATCTTATGGTTGAGCGAGTGCAAGCGTCTGTTTTGTCGGTAGGCATACACTACGGCAAAAATCATCGCCACAAGCGCTACAGCAAAGAGCAGCAACGCAATGGTTTGGCGGATAAAGGATTGGCGCAACTGGTGCTCATAACGACGAACAATCAAGTGGCCGGGGGTGAAAATCTGGATGAATCGTGTAGGCGCATTAAAGAAGGTGGCATTGGTAAACGAGTAGTCACTCAATCGATAGGCCCGTTCGAAATCTCCTGCATCCAAACAATCCTGCGCTACCAACCACGAAGAACCATTGTCGGTGATGCCGCATCGCACATCGGTAATAGCCGATCGCACGAGCCACTCGCGACGTTTGGTCTGATCGCCGGCATTCTCGTAAATCATAGCATGTCCATAGGCTAGGATGGCATACAGATGCTCCTCGGGCGTGGTCATAGCCAGCAGTTGCTCGCTATATCGAAGGGCAGTCGCCCAATCGTTCTGATCGGAGGCGCGATAGAGATTGTACCAGCAGCGACTCTCTTGCGAATAGACCGTATCTTGCTCCAGCGCCATCATCATGGAGTCGTAATACAGTTGCGTTTTTGCCCGTAGGTCCTCTACAAACATCGGAATATGTGCATCTGCAGCCGCATCGCTATAGAGCAGCCATGCCATTTTGTATCCGTCTACGCCACGGATGGATGGGGCGTTCGGTTTGTCCAACATAGCAATGGCGCTATTGTAGTGGCCTGAGGATCCGAGCAGCTGCACTACTTCGACAAATGCTTTGGTGCGTATGGGTTCTTCTGCATCTTGCAATTTCAGGAACCAAGCTAGTGAAGAATCGCTCTGAAAATGCTGGTATTCTTCGGCGATACGCAATTGCAATTCTTGCGTCATAGGCCGTAGCGTACAAAGCGAATCGATGTACTTTTGATGGCGCGCTGTATAGGCATCTGCATGCGAAACTTCGTCCTCCAGAACGATGAGTAGAGAGTCCAAAGTAGAGGCATTAGTAGCTGCCAAACTCTGCGCAAAAAACAGAAGCGGTAAGAGAAAGCGTTTAGACATGGTGTGTAAATTTTGACGGTGCAAAATTACAACAAATATTTGATATGTGCAAATTTTGCCGTACTTTTTTTGTACCTTTTTGTTTTTTAGTATATCTGAGAATCAGTAAGTTAATAGGTGTAAACACGTACTTTTTTGCTGTATTGTGTTGTAGAACATTTGTATATATTAAAAAATATATATACCTTTGCACCAGAATTGCGAAACATTCCGAAACATCACAACCCAAATCAACTCACGACAAAACCACGATTTGACCACGATATTACCACGATATTACCACGTGATTGTCTCGGTAAAGTTACGACCAAACAAAATAGATAATAGATTGATTAACTAAACAAATTTAATTATCATGAAAAAATTTTCCTTGTTTTTTGTTTTGCTTTGTGCAACTATGATTTCCTTCGCTGCCAGCAGTAGCGAGTATTGTTGCTATTATGGTGACGAAACCAAAGACGGCGATGCTTATGTTACGCTGAGTTGGATTACCGATGCCAGCGGTAATGTAGTTATCACGATAGGCGAAGGTCCGGGGGCCACTTCGAGTGCTTTCCGTAACGGTGGTTTTGAAGGTGGTATTGGAGCATTCGTAGTTAGTACCGATAATTTTGCGACCACAACTCCTGCAAGCGACTATTTCACTGCGACGCAGGTTTATTCGGGAAATGTCTATACATTGACTAAGATAGCTGAGCTGCCTGCAGGTGCTCAGATTAAGCACGTTGGTGCCGGTCATGCATTGGCCTGGAAAGTAAATGGCAAGGATGCCTATTCTTTCCCGGATTTCATTTATACCTATGGTGGTGTTTGTGACCAATGGCCTGCTCCGACCAATGTGGCTGTTAGTGGAGATAGCGTGATTACCTTCACCGAAGTAGCAGGTGCAGAGCAATATACGGCTTTTGTAGCTCTGAATGGTGCTGTGAAGCATGAGCAAATAGTAGTATCGGGTGACAAACTGAATTTCAAGCCTCTGGCCAGCGGCACGTACAAAGTGACCGTAGTTGCTTTTGGTAACGGCAAACTGGAGTCCGATCCTTCGGAAGAGGTAGATTGGGCACTGACGGCAGAAGAAGTTGTCTTGGGCAATTCGGAATACTGCGACTATGCTATTTTGCCGGGCGATAACCGTGAGGCAAAAATTACATGGATCACTAATGCAGAGGGTGCAGTCATTATTACTCTTTCTGAAGTTGATGGCGGTGAGGCAGCTGATTTCCATTTCCGTGGCAACGGTATGGCTATAGGTAGTTTTAATGTAGGAACAATGCCTGCATCCACTTATTTTAATCACGCATGCTCAGGCAACACGGTTACTCTCTCGTTGAAGGATGCTGCCAATGCACCGGCTAAGGGTGAGAAGATTACCTACAATGCTGTAGTAGAATACGCTACCACTCTGGAGGGCAATGCATGGCCGACGATTGCGTTCGAATATACCTATGGTACCGAATGTGAAAATCCTGCAACGCCGATACTTGTAATAACCGAGCAGCCAACAGCAAGCAAGAAGATAGAAGATGGCAGATTGGTCATCGAGCATAATGGTGTTCGCTACAATGTATTAGGAATTAGATTATAATACATATAATTCATTATTAATTACTATTACTAACTTTAATTCATTTTAGTTATGAAAAAATTAACATTTTTAGTAGCGCTCATGTGCGCAAATGTAATGGCATTTGCTGCTCCGACGACAGCAGCTCCCGTTCCGACATGGCCGGCAGCCCAAGTATTGGCCGTTTATTCGGATTCCTATACGCTCCCTGTCAATTGGGGTTATTTGGAAAATTGGAACCAAACCACAACATTGACCACAGAAGAAATAGAGGGGAATCACTATCTGTCATATGCTAACTTCAATTACCTCGGTTGGGGGTGTGCCGCGACACTCAACTGCTTGACGATGGAGAAACTTCACTTGGATATTTGGGCAGATGCTGCTGGTGAAGTTAGTGTATTTCCAATCTTTGGCGGTGGCGGTAATGCTACAGATGATTCTCACAGCAAGAAACTGACTCTTGCCGCAGGTCAATGGAATAGTTTTGATTTGGATTTGGCTACTGATTTTGCAGGATTGAACCTGTCGAGTATCTTCCAATTCAAATTTGCCGATGGAACAATCAATTCTTTTGCAGTAGACAATGTATTCTTCTACCGTACGACTCCGCTGGAGGATTCGGAAGCTCCAACTAATTTTACAGCGACTCTAACATCGACTACATTCTTCTCGGCTACAATTACGGTTTCTGCAGAAGATAATATGGGTGTAGTTAATTTCTCCGTATCGCTCAATGGTGCAGAAGTGGCCACACTTGGTGGTGAAAGTGGTGTTGCAGGTACGATTAATGTTCCAAACCTAGAACCGGCTACAGCCTATACATTCTCTGTAGTTGCTAAGGACGGAAATAACAATGCGGCCGCACCGATCGAGGTTTCGACTACTACTCTGGCGCTTCCGGCAGCAGCTCCTGCTCCTACAGTTGCAGCAGAAAATGTTAAGTCGATTTATTCTAATGTATATGAGCCGGCCACAACCGTTAGCGAATATTGCCAATGGTGGTGGGCTTCGCCAGCTTTGCGTCAAGTTGTATTGGGCGAAGACAATGCTCTCTTCTACGACAATCTGAGCAACGAAGGTTCTTTCGGTTTTGCATTTAACCCGCTAGATGCAGCCGGTTTCCAGAAACTGCATCTCAGCATTTATCCTTTGCAAGCAGGAACTATTGATATATGGCCGATTATTCCTCCAGAGGATAATTTCCACCAGATCACTCCGACTCTGACTGCAGGACAATGGAATGAGATAGTATTAGATTACACCTCTCAAACATTTGCCAACTTTGGTCAAATCGGTTTCAGAGCATTTGGTAGTCTGGGTGCATTCTTCTTGGATAATGTTTACTTCTTCAAAGATGTAACCGCGATTGACAATGTTAATGCAGGACAGAATGTTCAGAAAGTAGTTGAGAACGGCCAACTGATTATCATTAAGAATGGCGTTCGCTACAATGCAGCAGGACAAGAAGTTCGTTAATACTTTTGGGTATGTGCCGTTGGGTCGGCACATACCTTCTATTTCATATATTTCATAAATGTATATATCATGAGAAGTAAAATCTATTTAACAGTCGTTTTGGCCTGGATGTCACTCATCGCCATGGCTCAGTCGCTGACAGTGACGGGTGTGGTGATGGCCCAAGATGAGCCGGATCCGGTGATTGGCGCCAATGTGATGGTCAAGGGAACCACCGTTGGTACGATTACCGATTTCGATGGTAATTTCTCTGTTCAGGCGAAAGCAGGCGATGTGTTGCAGATATCCTTTATGGGATACAAGACACAAGAAGTTAAGGTAAGCGGCAGCGGTCCGATGCGCATCACGCTCGAGCCGGACAATGTGCAACTACAAGAAGTCGTAGCCATTGGTTATGGTACGATGAAGAAGAGTGATTTGACTGGATCTGTGGCTTCGGTTAGTGCAGATCAGCTAGTTAAAGCTCCTGTTTCTGGTTTGGACCAAGCACTACAAGGTCGCGCCGCAGGTGTTACCGTAACCAGCAATTCCGGTCAGCCTGGCGAAGGTGCAACGATTCGTATTCGTGGTATCGGTTCTGCACTTGGTGGGAATGACCCGCTGTATGTAGTGGATGGAGTTATCACAGGTGATATCAAATGGCTCTCGCCTACCGACATCAAGTCAATGGAAATTCTGAAGGACGCTTCTGCAGCAGCTATCTACGGTAGCCGTGGTGCCAATGGTGTCATTCTAATTACCACCAAGTCCGGTGGTGAAGGCAAGATAAACATTTCCTTTGATGCTTATTGGGGCTTCCAAAATCGTTGGAAGAAGATGGATGTACTTGGTGCAAAAGATTTTGCTGATACCGAAATCCGCATCGGTGCGATGCGTAATGGTGCATCAGAAGTTGCTTACTATCAGAAATATGGTTTCCGCCCTTGGTTGAATATGTATAAATTAGGTAATGCTAATATCACTAAGATATCAGAGTATTATCCAATTAATTTTGCGTACGAGGATCAAGAGACCGATTGGCAAGACGAGGTCTTTAAAGCCAACGCATTTATGCACAATTACAACCTTTCTTTCGATGGAGGAGGAGAAAAAGGACACTATGCTTTGTCTGCTTCCTATTTCGGTCAGGAAGGAACCATTGTAGGTAGCAACTACAATCGTTTTACACTTCGTCTGAATACTGATTACAAGGTGCGCGATTGGTTGAAGATCGGTGAACATTTCTCTATCGTTTCTTCTTATGGCCGCAATGCGATGAACAACAGTTCTTCTGCAGGAGCATCTATGATTACAGCTGCATTGGCAATGGCACCGTGGGATCCAGTTTACTATCCAGAAGGATCGGTTAACAAAAATGGCAAAGATATTTCAGGATACTATTCTGCAGGTTCTAACTTTAAGAATGTAACCAATCCTTACCAAATGGCATTCAATAGCGAGCCGAATACTCGCAGCGAGCGTGCTGTTGGCGATGTTTATTTCGAGATTACTCCGGTGCAAGGCTTAACTATCAAGTCGGCTATGTCGGCTGATTACTCAGTATCTCGTACTCGTAATTTCGGTTATCCGAACATTTACACAAGTTACAACGCTTCTGATAAAAACTTCCTAAGTGCAAACATCAATCGTGGTTTGCAACTTTTGGAGGAAACGACTATCACTTATGCTCGCGAGATTGGCAAACACAATTTCTCGGTCATGGTAGGTCAGACATGGTCCGAATATAACTACTATGGAATAGGTGGTTCGGGTGCCAAGATCTTAAATGATGCTCCTAATAACTGGTATTTGAGCCGTGTAACGGAAGATCAAACTTATGCCTCTGATAATGTTAGTCGTGTACGTCGTCTGTCGTTCCTCGGCCGTGTATTCTACAACTACGATAGTCGTTACATGATTACCGCTAACTTCCGTGCAGATGCTTCTAGCAAATTCACCAAGAATCCTTGGGGCTATTTCCCATCAGTGGCTGTGGCTTGGCGTTTGAGCGAGGAACCGTTTATGCGTGATCTGGAATTGGATTGGCTGGACAACATTAAGTTCCGTGCAGGTTTCGGTCAGGTGGGTAACGATGGTGTAGGTTCCAGCGCATTCCAATATACGATGGGATCTTCCGAGAATGTGTTCTATGGATATCCGTTTGGTCCAGATCAAAATGCAGGACAAGCTACCGGTGGTGCTGCTGTGCTGACACTGGTGGATGAATCAGGAAAGTGGGAGACCAACCAACAATGGGATGCCGGTATTGACTTTAGTTTCTGGAATGGAAAACTGGCGGGTACTATTGATTATTTCCGTCGCGATACTAAGGATGCGTTGCTCTATGTTAATGCACCGGCTCATGTTGGAAACCGTTATTCTTTAATTCGGAACGTAGGAAATATTCGCAATGAAGGTGTCGAAATCACATTAAGTCATGACAACACCGTTGGCCCGGTACATTATAATATTGGAGCTAACTTCTCGTTCCTGCATAATGAATTGACCAAACTGAATGGTGGTTCTCCGCTATGGGGCGATCGTACAAAGACCGACGAAGGTCTTGCGTTGAATTCGTTCTGGGGATATCAGTATGAAGGAGTGTATCAGTCGGATGAAGAAGCATTGGAGCAGCTTTATTCCTACACAGAAACTACGATAGGTGTTCATGCTGGTGATGCACGTTATACGGATGTGAATGGTGATGGCAAATTGGACGAGAATGACAAGATGGTCATTGGCAATCCATTCCCGAAATTGACTTATGGTCTCAATTTGGCAGTCGATTTCTATGGAGTAGATATCCAGTTGTTCTTCCAGGGTGTAGCAGGCAACAAAATTTACAATGTACAACGCCAATACTTGGAAGGCGATGGTGGCAGCTATGCATTGGCTTCGTATATGAAAGACAATGTATGGGTAGGTTATACAGACGCAGTGCGTTCTGCTATGTTGGTAAACGGTGTTGATTTTTATGAATTAGAGAATCGCGAAGGAACTATTCCAAACCCTCTAGGTTCTCCGACCAACACAGAAAACTCCACTCGTTTCATTGAGGATGGTAGTTATCTGCGTCTCAAGAACCTCCAGATTGGTTATACACTGCCGCAGAATATCACGCAGCGGTTCCGTTGCTCGCGTTTGCGCTTCTATGCTACGGCTAGCAACCTCTTTACGATTACCAAATATCAAGGTTACGATCCTGAAGTTGGTAGTGGTGTTGACTATGGAAACTATCCGCAAAGCCGTACGTTTACTTTTGGTCTAAATGCAACATTCTAATAAGAAAGGAGAATCATTATGAAACAGATGAAATATATATTTGTACTTTGCACATTGTGTTCTACACTTTCTTTCTTTGGTTGCAAAGATTATCTAACAGAGGTGGAACCGGGAACTACCCTTTTGGATGAGTTCTATAATTCCACTGAGGCAGTAGTTCAGAATGTGACGGGTTGCTACACACCGCTGATGTGGGAGTATAACAATACTTATTGCGCGGAGTGGTTTTTTGGTGATATAGCTAGTGATGATGCATTGAAGGGCGGTGGTTCTACCACCGATATGGCTGATGCGTATGATATCGAAAACTGGCGTACAACGGACCAAAACACCTTGTTGCTCGATTTCTACCGTGCGCAATTCCAAGGTATAGGACGTTGTAATCTTGCCTTGGAGTATATTGAAAAAACAGAAGTGGGCATTGATGAGAATTTCACGGAAAAAATGAAGAATCGCCTTTTGGGTGAAGTACATTTCCTCCGCGCCTACTACTATTTCCGTTTGGTACGTATCTTTGCCGGAGTTCCGATGCCTTTGAATGTATTGAGAAGTTCCGATGAATGGGGTATGCCGCGTGCATCCGTAAATCAAGTCTTCACGCAGATTCTCGCAGATCTCAACTTCGCACAAAAGAATCTCTGGGAGAAAAGCGAATATAACGATGTAGACATGGGACGCGCTACCAAAGGAGCCGCAGAGGCTATGCTGATGAAGGTTAATCTGTATATGGCTTCGCCTTATTGGCAGACCTATAGTTTGAGCAAATCTGCTGCAGATTGTTATGCCGATGCTAAGGCTTGGGGCGATTCGATTATCACTTCCGGCGAATATGACCTTTGTCCGAATTATGAGGATAATTTCACGCTGGCTGGCGAGAATGGCATCGAGTCCGTCTTCGAAATCCAATATGCCGAAGTAGCATGGGGCGATTACGGAGAGGGATTTGGATTTACGGCAGGTAGTTTTACCCAGATCCTGATGCGTAGCCGTAACTCCGAGATTGGTGGCGGTTGGGGATTTGATCATCCGACACAGAACCTCTACGATGAGTTTGAAGCGGAAGACTCTATCCGCCGCACGGTAACTATTTTGATTCCTGATACTTCGATTGTAAGTACTTATCAAGAACAGTCCGATGAAGTATATTTGGGTAACAACATGCTGAACAACAAATACGGTATGTATCGTGACCCGAAAGAAATCGGTGGAGGTTACGGCAAATGGAGTCTGCACGCTTCGCGCGGTCCACTTAACAACAAGCAAATTCGCTATGCTGACGTGCTGCTGATGTACGCTGAGGCTTGCCTTGGACTGAGTGATGCAGGAACTGCGTTAACCTATATCAATAAGGTTCGTCAACGTGTAGGATTGGCTGACATAGCAACAGCTGATGATGCAGCACTCCGCCATGAGCGTCGATGCGAATTGGCAATGGAGGGACACCGCTGGTTTGATCTCGTACGCTGGAAAGGTGTAGCAGGAACGGGACTGAAAGCCCATATGGATGCTTACAAAGCTACGGAAACAGCAGATGCACAACATCACATTCAAGAATTTGTGGCAGGCAAGCATGAGATTTTCCCGATTCCGCAAGAAGAGCGTCAGCTCAACCCGACAGAGATGGGTCAAAATCCTGGATATTAAACATACAAACTTAATCGTTTGTGATTAAATAACAAATCTTTTTTATTAACCAAACAAAACAAACTATTATGAAAGCAAACAAATTTTTTGCTATTGCGCTTGCAGCGCTGACACTTGTTGGTTTCAACGCTTGTAAAGACAAAGAAGTAGAGGTTGAAAGCATCTCTCTCAATCAAAAAACACTGCAATTGGCAGTTGGAGAAACCGCTACTTTGGTGGCTACAGTTGCTCCGGAAGGCGCTGCTAAGGTAGAGTGGTCTAGCGACAAACCAGCTATTGCTTCGGTAAACGAAGGTGTTGTAGAAGCACTCGGTGAAGGTTCTGCAGTTATCACTGCTAAGGCTGGCACTAAGACAGCTCGCTGTATTGTCAATGTTGGAAATGCTGGTCCACAACAAAACTTCCAAGCCTTGTTACAAGGAACAGACTATTTTGTATTTGCATTGGACGCTACATCATTCGCAAAAATCCCATCTGCAAAAATCAAAGACGATTTCCGTATCAATGGTTCTTACGAAGGTGAAATTATCCCTGAGACAGTAACTTGCGTGCTTGAAATCTGGAATACTGATTTGACAGACGCTAACTGGCCTACTACAACTGGTCTGAACTGCTTCGGCGAGGCTGAGGGTTGGATTGCTATGAATGCTGCTAACTGTTCATGGGGCAATATGTGCGGTGGTTTGCGTCAAGTACACCGTACCGTTGATTTGAGTGGTGTAACCAATGACCATGTTTTGGCTATTGTTTATAAGACTCCGGCTAACAACAGCTCGTCTGCAGACATCACATTTACCGTATATGGTGTCAACAATTCTTCTAAGATTGAGAAGCATGTTGCTGGCAATACCAATGGTGAGTGGACTCTGCTTGAGTACAAGATGTCTGACTTGTTCGCTGCTGGTTTGGATTGGAGCACTCCTTGCGCCATCACCATGGATCCTGCTTTCTACACACTGGGTATCACAGTAGCTGGTGCAGGTCAAGGTGTTGAGGTTGATGCAGTTCTGGTATACAAGAAAGCTGCTGAATAATCAATTATCATTTTTGCAGGTAGGAGTTTGATCGCTCCTACCTTGCCCTAAAACAATATTATAACGATGAAACGTATAGGTTTTTATGTATTATTAGTGGTGCTCACTTTGTGCGCCTCTTGCAAACCGAAAATAAAACAGGTAGAATTGTCAACCTATTCTCTGCAACTGAAAGTTGGAGAGATGGACATAATTGATGTTACTTCTCATGTAACTTCAAATGTCATCTGGACTTCATCAAACACCAATGTTGCAACGGTTTCTGATGGCGTTGTATCTGCCGTAGGGGTCGGATATACCACAATTAGCGCAAAGGTAGATAATGGAGTAGGAGAGTGCCAAGTATATGTGGTTAGTGAGTCTGGTATCACACTTTCGTTGACGCCACCAATCGTACCGTTGAGAAAGGGAGATACCTACCAGTATTCATACGCTTCTACGTACGACCTTCCGCTGGAATGGATATCTTCTAATCCGGATGTGGCAACCGTTGATGCTCATGGAAAGGTTACTGCAAAGACTGCGGGAAATACATGGATTACGCTAAGCAACGGAATGGAAAGTGTTAGGTCGCGAGTTGCAGTGGAACATACTTGGGGCGAATATAAATTGGTATGGAGCGAAGAATTCGAAGGAACTGCCTTAAACTCTGCATGTTGGAATATCGAGGTAAATGGTAGTGGAGGAGGAAACAAGGAGGTACAATACTATACCGATAGAAATGAGAATCTTAGAGTATCCGATGGAAATCTGATTATTGAGGCTCGAAAGGAGGAATACAATAATCGTCAATATACATCTGGACGTATCAATACCAAAGGTAAAGTAGCGTTCAAATATGGTAAAATAGAAGCGCGCATCCAATTCCCAAAGGGCGGCGGAACATGGCCGGCATTTTGGATGATGGGCAATGATTACAATCAAGTGGGATGGCCTAGATGTGGAGAGATTGATATTATCGAGCACGTTGGAAATCAACCAAGGATGGCCTCTTTTGCTGTGCATACGCCCAAAAAGAACGGAATGTCCGGAAACAACTGGAGTAGTAGATCCTACCTAGATAATTTGGAAGAAGAATATCATGTCTATGGAATTGAGTGGAAGGAAGATGACTATAACGGAATGGATCGCATCGTCTTTACCATTGATGGTGTGGCATATGCGACTGCGCAAGAGGAGGCAGACCATGTAGATGAGAACAACTATTGGCCTTTCAACAAAGAGCATTTCATCATTTTGAACTTAGCACTTGGAGGAAATATGGGCGGAACAGTTGATGACGGCATTTTCGCCAATCCTATTCTAATGAAAGTGGATTGGGTTCACGTATATCAACGCCAAGAACGCTAAATCAGACTAATGTGGAGAAGCCAATTGACTTTTGGCTTCGAAAAGGGAAAGTGGTCGGGGAGACCAAACTGACCGAGAGGTAGAGTTAAGTCTGATGAGATG
>JAEEGH010000593.1_pt1 | contig 126994 bp, 88 predicted proteins | sample 9134181 | NCBI WGS metagenome assembly JAEEGH01 (sample SAMN16246544, study PRJNA631951) | gut metagenome | biome: gut microbiome; feature: rumen; material: DP-attached | host: Bos | place: Iran: Karaj | collected 2018-10
ATGGCAAGAGATCTTGGAATCAGGAATAAATGGAAGCTGTTCGGAGAACTATGGAATCTGAAACATTTAAGCGGATATCTGTATCGGGCATTAAACCAACAGCAGAGCGGAGAATTCATGAATGAAACAGAAAAACTATTGGCTGATTCATAATCCTGTCACAAGTGTAGTGCCTATAGTAGTGCCTACACTTTTGTTTCACCTCATTTTTTATCATATCTTTGCATCCGCAAGACCGGCCTTGCATCATGTTGAACCGACAAAACGTAAGACTATTATGCAAAAGAGTGAACCATGCAAGTTGTGCTTTAACTTCAAGCGCATCCGCAAAAAGGAAGTCTATCAGGCTTTCCTCGAAATCTATGCCCATGGCGGCATCGAGCTGAACAATCAGGAGCTTATCTCGTTTCTGGCCCGACATACAAATTTAGGCAGCGAGGCCAGCATTACCACGCTTTTCTATCGTTACAAGCAGCACGTACACGTCTGACTTTACAAGCTATTGGTGCAGCATGATATTATTTATGGTATCTATACTGCATCAATGCTTATGATTAGTCTTTTTCTGGAAGTGTAATCGGATGAAGAACTTTATACATTCTTAGGGTGTCCTTATATCCAGTTGGTGGTTCTGCTGGCGTAAAGTCGCAGTGATTATAAAAACCTACGGCAGAATATCCTTTAGTAATATAGGCCTCTACAGTGATGAATTCGCATTCGGGACGTTCACGCTGTACCTTCCTTTCCACTTGGCTAATAATATATTCACCAATACCTTGCCCCCGCCAATCCTTTTCTACTGCAAGATAGGTTATTTCAACAGCAGGAAACTCGTTCTCCGACAAATACTCTTGATTCTCCAAGGCGATGTTGGGTTTAGGAATAAAGCCTGATATCATAAAGCTATCCATTTCTGGGATGCCGCAATAAAAATTTGAAAGAATTGATGCATCATCAATTCTTTCAAACACCAAATCCGTGAACACCGTTCTGTTATTTCCAGACTGCATTGTACTTCCTCAATACTCTTTCTGAACGGCGGACACTTTCTTTTTCTGACTGATTTAGATTCCCGGAACGGGCACGCATCAAGGCTTCGCGAAGTTCTTTCGCGAATTGACCTGTAATAGGTTTGCGGGGCGATTCTATTCCTAACATAACTATCAGTTCTTATTTCTGGGTGCAAATATACGAACTTTTTTCTTTCCTTCCAAATTTTTCTGTAAAAAAAGACAAATCTAACGTTACAAGCAACACGTACACGTCTGACTTTACAAGACTTTACATGTTATTAGTGTAACATGGTATTTTTTTCTGTAATTTCGCCGAAGAAAAAGTAAAAAGGTAAAAAAGTAAAAAGGTAAAAATGGAAGTATCATTATTACAGCATGCGAAGGACAAGGCGCCACAACGGGTGACAGTCGATGAGTTGGTAGAACAACTGAAGAATGACTCATGGCCTACGGGCTATCAGCCGTTGGCGCTATTCGGTGCCGTGGTGGAGGGTGGCTTGCAGAAGAAGAACGTCCGCTGGCTGACGGGACTGGCCGTGGCCAGGCTTGGCCTGGGAAGTGATCAGTTAAAAGTGATCAGTGATCAGTTAAAAGTGATCAGTGAAAGAGTGCGGGACGATCCGCATACGCGGCTGTGTTGGACGGACCAGAGCGGGGGTGTGTATGTGGTCTACGAATACGAGCTGAACGACGGGTACGGCAAGGAGCAACAGATTCGCTACTATGGTAAGGTGCAGCACTTCGGCATGGACTACTATGCACAGCTGACGGACTGCGAGGCCGACCGCACGCTGGTGGGCGTCACCAAGCCCGTCGCGCTATGCCGTGCTCCCGACGTGTATTATAATGCCGAGGCGATGGTTTTCCATGCTACCGACATTAGTGGCAAACCACCGGAGAAGCAGGGTGGCAGCGGTGAGAAGAATGCCAAGCCCGGCGAGATCAGGGCCTGGCTCGACTCTCGTGTAAAACTGCGCCGCAACGTGGTGACAGGACGTGAGGAGTATAGCGAATACCTCGGTGCCGACACCAACGACATCTGGTTCGACGTGTGGAAGCCCGTCGACGACGTGTGGCTGAACACGCAGTGGATGGAGATGACCGATGAGCACACGGTGAGGTTCGAGGACATGAAACGGGTGGTCAAGTCGCGCTATGCCTCGGATTTCCACCCCTTCCGCACCTACCTCGACAGTCTGCCCAAATGGAACGGTACGGACGACGGCATCCGTGTGCTGTCGATGACCGTACAGGTGAAGCCGCCCGACGACGGGGATGCCGCCAAGGAGCAGGAACTGTTCTACCGCATGCTGAAGAAGTGGCTCGTCGGCATGGTGGCGGGTTGGCTTGACGAGGAGGAGGTGAACAGCTCCATCCTGGTGCTGCTGGGTCCCCAGGGTGTTGGCAAGACCACCTGGTTTTCCCATTTGCTGCCGCCTGAGTTGCGGCGCTATTTCAACATCAAGACCAATTCCGCCAGGATGACCAACGACGACATCATTGCCTTGTCCAGGTCGGGACTGGTGTGTCTGGATGAGCTGGACTCGATGAAGTCCGAGGAGAACAACAAGCTGAAGACCGTCAGCACGATGCGCTTCTCGGATGTGCGACAGCCGTACGACATCTTCGCGGAGCACCGTAAGATCATTGCCTCGTTCTGTGGTACGGGCAACAACGTGCAGTTTCTGAACGACCCGTCGGGTAACCGCCGCTGGCTGCCCTTCGAGGTGGAGTCTATTGTGTCGCCGCGCGACATCCCGTTCGACTACGAGGCCATCTACGCGCAGGCCTACGCGCTGTATCTGCAGGGCTACGAATACTATTTCACGGATGTCGAGAACGGGTTCATCAACAAGCGCAACCAACAGCGTTTCTGCGTGTCGGATCCTGAACTGGAACTGGTGGAGGAGTATTTCCGCAGACCGACTGAAAATAATCCCGGTGAGTTTATTACCTCGTCAAGGGCTGCTGATATCGTAAGTACCTTCAGCTATCATGTCAAGCCTGTGGCCATTGGCCGTGCCTTGGCACGCTATGGCTTTGAGAGTGGCCGTCAGGGCAATAGCCGGGGCTACTATGTGGTTGTCATCCCGCCCGAAGAGCGCAAACGCCATGCTGTGTCGCTGGCCTACGACGCCATGATCAAAAAGCGCCAGACCAACAGCTCGTCAGAACAAACTGATACGCCGGATCAGCCAGATACGCCAGATGTTTTCTGACATTCGCGTACACACGTGAACTGTCAAAAACGAAAAATCATCATTCCTGCGCGCGTAAGGTGCAAAAACTACTGGCGAATATGGCAATTATGATAAAGTTAAAAGTTAAAGAAGATATGGTTATTAGAAGTTATCCCAAAGTTGAGTTGGCATTGTTGTATTTTCCTGATAGTAATCCGCGTGTGGCAGTCAACCACTTGAACGACTGGATTAAACGCTGTGAGCCACTTTTTGTGGCACTGGAAGAGTGCCATCAGAGCCGCTATGCCAAGTTTTGGTCTGCAAAGGCGGTTAGGCTAATCGTGGATTATCTCGGTGAGCCGTGATGTATGGATGATAATAGGGTTAATGGGCACTATGGGGTTAATGGGGAGTATGAGGTGGAGTGGACCCATTTCGCCCACTCTGCCCATCTTGCCCACCTTGCCCAGTATCATTATAATAGCCGTTTTTACGTTGCCAGTCTTTTCTAGCGCGATACATTTCTTCCTTGATGCCACCATTTTTGATAAAATCTCTTTTTTTCCACTCTATCAGTCCTCGAATTAGAATGTCACATTGATGAATCAGTGTAATAGCGATATTCGCTATGGTCTCATCAGAGCGTTCTTTTATTTTCTCGCGGTAGATGGCAGAGTCAAGGTGGGCTTTACAAAACTTTCTGGCCTGTATACAGCGGGGATCATCGTACTTCCATTGTTCCAGTCCGCGTACACGGAGGTAATCTTCGTAATCAAGCAGCAATTCATGAAGCGATGCACGATTAACGTTGGTCAGTTTCAGTTCCATCTCGCGGGATGTATTTCCATCTATATTTCCTTCGGCCAAGTTTTGTTTACCGGAACGTGCCGCTTGAATCATCTGATCAATAGTGCGATCGCCAGTTTTTAGAAACTTATGGGCAAAATAGAAAGTAACATCAAAGATACACTCAGCCTTTTGGAATGCTTTTAGCGACCGGTAGTTATTATCTTGTCTTAGAAATTCCTTGTTATCTTCCATCGTTTATTGTTTTTTTGCAGACAAAGATACGCATAAGTGAGTAAAAAGCCAAATAATAATGGAAAAAAACATGATAAAATTGGAAAACGCATGGAAAGTCATGAACAGACCTTTTGAAATATCGTACCTTTGCCATGTCAACCACGAGAGCGCGACGGAGTAATGATTAAGAGCAGAAATTGCGGGAATTAATAGTAGCGATTGCTAGCATTAATAGTAGCAATTGCGGGAATTAATAGCTGCAAGACCTCTCTCTAAAGGGCCCGCTTCCGAACAATCCGTGAACTGACGCAGAGATTATTAACTATTCATTATTCACTAAAAAGACAAAGATTATGGCAATTAAAGTTATTGCACAGCGCCGAGTACTGAAAATCGGCAAGAACCCCGGGGTGAAGAAGTTCGTGATACGCCCTGACCTGTACATCCCCGTTCAGGAGAAGAAGGTGTTTTCCGAGGCCTCGACCCATTCAGGCATTAATGCTGGCGTCATCAAGGCTGCCTGGGATGCTGCCGGCGAGGTCATCCGCACGTGGGCTACCGAGGGTCATTCTGTTCCTCTGCCCGGACTGGGCACCATGCGTTTCAGTGTCCGCTCGAAGGCGGTAGAGGATCTGGAGGACGTAAAGACCAGCTTGATCACCACACGCCGTATCGTGTTCACTCCCTCGGTGGATGTGAAGGATGAGCTGAAGAATACCTCCATTCAGATTACCTGCCTGGATGAAGAAGGCAACGTGCTGAAGCGTGTGACATCGGGTGATAACGGTGACATTGAGGACACTGAGCAGGAGAATGAAACCACGGATTCTACGGATAATACGGATTCCGGCTCCGGATCGAACAATGGCGGGAACAGCAGCGGTAGCGGGTCGATTACCACTGGCGTAGCAGCTCCGACCATTGGCGGTGAGGCAGCATTCACCACATCGACGCAGGTGACCATGAGCGGTCCTGACGGCGCAGAGATTCGCTACACCTCGGACGGCTCCACTCCAACGGCCAGCAGCACGCTGTACACTGAGGCCATCACCGTGAGCTCGTCGGTAACTCTGAAGGCCATTGCCATCAAGGACGGCCAGTCGAGTGAGGTGACCACCAAGCAGTTCGTGAAGAGCGACGGCGGTGCCGACGACCCCAGCGGATTTGAAGGAGCGTAAAAAGGTTTGGCCTCCGGGCCAACACCTTTTAAAGTGAAAAGTGAAAAGTGAATAGTGAAAAATTTGCTACCGCACTCCAAAAAAAGACAAAAACCAGAAAAACCCCTTCATTCTGCTTGAGACTTTGTCTCTGATGCTATGTCTGCATCCTTTGCCTCATGAGCAAGCTCACAGACAAAGCCTGCATTCACACCATCAATCCTTTCGGATTCAATCAGAATGAAGGAAGAACCCGAGCATCGTTGCTCGGGTTCTTCCTTTTTGTTGTGTTTACTTTACTACGTATTTTTTGCCGTTGTTGATGTAGAGGCCCTTCTTCAACTTTGAACTTTGAACATTAAACATTGAACTTTCCACGCGGCGGCCCTGCAGGTCGAAGAACGCGCCGTTGCGGACAGCATGCTGATTCCTGATGTCGCTGATGGCTGTGGGGATGATGGGCTCGGTGCCGGCCGGCGTGGTACGGCAGCCGGGCTTCGTCTTGAATTCCGTCATCAGCTTTTTATAGAGGTTGTAGTCTCTCTGCCACAGTTGGATGGTGATCTCCGGCAGCAGATAATAGTCCTCTGTTTCTATATCGAATAGCCATTCATCAGTATCTGTGGAGAATACGCCCGTGGTCCCTGGGTCAATCCTCATTCGGAGTTGATCGTCATTGTAAAATGGCAGCCCTATGGGTATTATTTCGAAATATCCCTCGAATTGGCGTGTATCGTTGTTCTTAATGGTAAAGTTGGCCTCGAAACAATTGTAGGTTTTTATTTCTTCCGTCTGTTCGGGGGTGTAGACGTTAATCTCGTAGTCGATGAGTTCCAGGTCGAAAAACGTGTGCTCGGCAGCCACGTTGATGGTATAGTATGCTATGATTTCCCCGTTTTTAGGATTGACGAGGTAACACAGCACGGGTCCCTGGTACAATGCCTTGAAAGGAAAGTCCAGCGAGTCGGTGGCGTTGGCGTCGATGAAAAAGGATGTCAATATGTCCTCACTGTACATTTTTCCGTTGGAGTCGACGAGTTTGCCTTGTGCGTCGATGGTGCCGCCATAGCTGGCGTTAAAGGCAATTTCCGAGTTGAGCTCTTCGCCCTGGTTGTGCAATACGAAGGTGAGCCAGCAGTCCTCTCCGATTTTCCCATTGCCCTGGTTGAAGAAGCAGCGCTCTATGCGTACATTCGTCTCGGGCAGTACTTTGTAGAACGTCTCCGTTGGCGTCACTTCCACAAAGAAGCAGCGGTTGTCGGGAGCCAGCGTCTGCCACTGCGCGTCGTCGTTGCCGCTCTCCTTGTAGATGGGCAGCAGGTGGTAGGTGCCGACAGGAAGTTGCAGTTCATGGATGGAGATTTCCGTGGTGTCGTTTTGCCCTGCATAGATTTCCTTTTCGTTGCAGACGACAACAGGAGTCAGCACTTCGTTCTGGCGCACGCCCAAGCCGAGGAGGAATTTCATGGTGTAATGGTCGTAGCCGGCGTAGTAGGGGGTAAAGCACAGGGTCGTATCTGGCTTGCCGTCTTTCACAGCAACCTTGACCATGAGCTCGCTCATGAGAGTCATGCGGTAGGGCTCCTCGGGTACGGGAACGTCCGTCGGGTCTGCCGGGCGCACATTGACAATCATCGTCTGTCGCAAGCAGAAACCCATCATCGACGATCTGGCGCCCGTGCTGGTGGTGTTATAGGGGTTGAGTATCGACAGGCGGAAATAACCGTCGCTGCGTCCTGCCCAGCCCCAGTTGATGTGGAAGAGCCCCTCACCGTCGTAGCCGTCGCAGATAAAACTGTGGCCGCCACTGTTTGTGTCGCCGGCGTAGGGAATAGGCCGTCCGTTAGCCAGCTCGTTGTACACCAGGTCTTCCCATTGGCTGCTGGTGTAGTTCTGGCGGTAGACGATGTGGGCGTCCTGTGCATAGTCGAAGTAGCGGCGCAGGGCGATGGGGATGAAATTCTGCTGGGAATCCGAGGCATTACTTCCGTAGTACATGTGCAGCGCTGAGCCGCAATATTGCATCAGGCGTGCCACAGCCTCCTGCTGCTGCTCCGTGCCAGGCTGCTCGTCGGTGTACGTGTCGAGCATCTGGTCCCACTGGAAGGTATAGGCCGGCAGCGCAGGCATCGGTTCGACATCTCCCGCACCAGGGTTTACCGGCTGGGCATCATATGCCGGAATAGCCTTACACGGCTCCTTGGGCCACTGCCAGTAGTTCATGACCTGCGCCATGGCTGTAGCCACGCAACCGGTGGGTGAGTGGTAGCCTTTATCGTTCACGTAGGAGTACTTGTTGTAAGGCTCGTTCTGATACCACTGCGTCTTGATCATCGGTTCAATGGCGGGGCGCACCACAGCTGCTGGGGTCTGCTGCACGCCGACGGCACCGAGCTGTGACAGTTGCTGTGCATAGCCGTCAAGCCACCAGCGCATGTTATCGGGCATGTCGTCCGTGTCCAGACGGCCGCTGTCGCTATATCCCAGGATGGATTCCGTTCGGTCGTCGCCCGACACGATGACGAATCCGCCGCCCTCGACGTTGAAGGCGTAGAGCAGCTGATGGCCCGTCTCCGCACTTTGCATGTCAGTGTGCAGGGGAGCACGGTGCATGGTAGCTGTGCCTGACTGGTGACGATTCTGCATGAAGGCCTTAGCCTTCTCCATGGCTTGTTGTTGGCTGACTTCGGCAGCCTGCAGCGCTGTGGTCAACATGACCAACAGGATTAGCAGTAAATTTCTTTTCATAACAGATGGTGTTAAAGGTTTTCTTGGCTGCAAAGATACGAAATAAAAACAAAACTTCAATAACTTTCCTGCAAAAAAATTAGAGATGTCATCACGACACCTCTAACCCCTTTTCTAACTAACTTATTATCAACTATTCATTACTCATTCTGATTTTTACGCTGCAAAGGTACGGACTTTTTCGCGTAAAACAAGCAAAAAATAGTAAAAAAGAAACGTAAACGTTTGCAAGTTTGCGTTATTTTACGTAACTTTGCGGCGAATAACTAGAACGAACTTATATAAACTATATGGCAAACAATAAACAACATCGGACATCGTTGAAGGACTTGGCACGGGAACTGGGTGTCAGCATAGCCACCGTGAGCCGTGCCTTGCGCAGCTCTCCCGAGATAGGCAAGGACATGCAGCAGCGCGTGAAGGACCTGGCCAAGAAGTTAAACTATCGCCCAAACCCCTTTGCCCAGAGTCTGCGCAAGGAGGCCCCGAAGGTGATTGGCGTGGTGGTGCCGAACCTGGTGACGCACTATTATGCGGCAGTGCTGGACGGTATAGAGAGTGAGGCACGCCGTGCGGGATACAGCGTGATCAGTGCCAACAGCCACGAGAATTTCGAGGACGAGTCGATGGCGGTGGACAACTTCCTGGGACTGCACGTGGAGGGCATCATTGCCTGTCTGGCCCAGAACACGAAGGACTACAGCCACTTCGAGGAGATTGCCGAGATGGGTACCCCGCTGGTGTTCTTCGGCCGTACGTGTCTGACGGAGCGCTTCTCGAGTGTCACGGCCAATGGCGACGAGGCTGCGTACGAGGCCACGCAGCACCTGATAGAGACGGGCAGCCGGCGCATTGCATTCATCGGAGGCCCCAACCACCTGGACATGGTGTGCCGCCGCAAGCACGGCTATCTGGAGGCGCTGCGCGACAACAAGATAGCGATAGACCGCAATCTGGTGATTTGCGACAAGATAGACTATGAGGTGGCGTTGCGGAACACCATGGAGCTGTTGGAAAGCGACCACCGTCCGGATGCCATCGTGGCATTCAACGACATCATTACCTTTGCGGCGTTTACGGCCATCAAGAACTGTGGGCTGGTGATTCCGAAGGACGTGGCACTGATCGGCTTTACGGACGACGTGCATGCGGCGTATGTCACCCCACAGCTGTCGGCCATCGAGGACCAGTCGTACCAGATGGGTGTCAAGGCGTGCCAGCTGTTGCTGAAGCATATCAAAGGCGACACGAAGGTGTATAAGGAGAAGGTGCCCCAGAAGCTGGTGATCCGCGAGACCTCGGCCAAGACGCTGCTGAAGAAGACGCTCCTGATGCTGGCCTTCCTGCTGATGTTGCCGATGGCCATACAGGCTGCCCTGCCCGACATGAAGTTCCGCAGGCTGGACACTCGCAACGGACTGTCGAACTCGCAGGTGAACTGTTGCTACCGCGACTCCAGAGGGTATATGTGGTTTGGAACGGCCTACGGACTGAACCGGTATGACGGCTACCGCGTAAAAACGTTCTTTTCGAACATGCGCGATACCACCACCATGCGCGACAATCATACCAGCGAGATTATGGAGAGCCTGGACGGCAAGCTGTGGCTGCATCAGGGCATGAACTACAGTGTCTACGACCCGAAGACGGAGAAGTTCGAGCGTAACGCCTCGAGGGAACTGGAAAAGTATTTCGGTTTCAACAAGGGCGTGGAGAAACTGTATATTGACGGAAAGAAGAATTTCTGGGTGAAGTTCTACGACGAAGGACTCTACTATTATAATCCGCGTACGAAGAAGACCAGCCATTTTCCCTATGGATATGGTGCCGACGAGATGAATCCGACGTATAACATCACGGCGTTTGCAGATTATGGCGACGACGTGCTGATGGCGACCACCAATGGCGAGCTGGTCAGCTTCAACGGTGAAAAGGGCGTGAAGGTGTTCGACGACCGATGGATGCGCGAACACGGCTCGCTGGAGAACAGGGAATACCGTCTGTGTGTCGACCCCGACGGCAATTTCTGGGTGTCGGTGGAGAACCAGAGCTATATCAAACTCAAAAAGGACAACCAGTGGCGCGTAGGCTATGCCAGCTATCTGCGTGAGTTGCAGATAGAGGGTCTGCCCGATGATTTGCAGGTGTGGGACACGAAGTTTGACGCCAAGGGCCGCCTGTGGTTTGCCACAGACCACGAGGGTCTGCTGGTGATTGACCTGAAGAACCACGAGATGCGCCAGTTCCTGAACAACAAGCTAGACGAGTCGTCGGTCAGTGACAATACGCTGCGTAACATCTTCATGGACAATCGCGGCTTGGTATGGATTGGTACCTATAAGAACGGTGTCAACATGTACAAGGAGGGCTCGAACAACATGATGAACCTGGAGTTGGGCGACATCAATGCCGTGAGCGAGGACCGCTTTGGCAACTACTGGCTGGGAACCAACGAGCGAGGCATCATCGTCTATAACCCCAAGACCAACGAAGAGGTGGCGCGCTATACGAAGGAGAACAGCCCCATGCTGGGCAACATCATGGTGGGCACGCACCGAAGCAGCGACGGCAGCATCTGGTTTGGAGGCTATAACAGCGGACTGACACGCTGCATCCCCCGTAATGCCAATGGCGAGGCCACGATAGTCAGCTACCGCTATACGGGTGAGCCCGGCGGACTGGCTACCGATAACGTGTGGAGCGTGACGGAGGACAAGTGGCACCGCATCTGGCTGGGAACGCTGGGTGCCGGTATCCAGATGCTGGACCTGAAGACGGGCAAGTTCCGCACGTGGGACACCAGCAATACGCAGTTGCCCAGTAACTACATCACTTCGGCCTCGTGGATCAAGAAGGGCTGGCTGATAATGGGTACCAGCTGGTACTACTGTTTTGTGAACCCCGTGACGGGCAAGGTGGCCAACCGCATCATCCCTGAGGACCCCAGCGTGCCCGTACAGACGGGTAGCACGGTGTGTGTGATGGAGGATTCGCGCGGCATTATCTGGCAGGGCAGCAGCTCGGGTGCCGTAGCCTACGACCAACAGCGCAAGCAGGTACGGCTGCTGGACATGCAGGACGGACTGTTCGGGTCGAGTGTCTGCTCGATTATCGAGGACACGCAGCACCACATCTGGGTAGTTACCGAACATGGCGTGTCGAAAGTCGTCCCCCAGTTGCAGGAGGACGGCAAGTGGCAGTTCAGCGTGAGCAGCTATAACAACCGCGACGGACTGCAACAGTCGGCCTACAACCAGCGCTCCACGTGCCTGACGCACGACGGACTGGTGCTCATTGGCGGTCAGGGCGGATTGGATATCATCAATCCTAAGGCCATGACAGACGAGAAGAGCAAGGAGCGCCCCATCTTCAGCGGACTCCAGCTGTTTGATGCCGACGTGCCTGTGGACCGCGAGATTGACGGACGTCTGATCCTGGAGAAATCGCTGGAAGACTGTCATGAGATCACCCTCAGCTACAATGACCAGTTTACCATCCAGTTGGCCAGTGATGCCGGTATGGTCAGCAATGGCAAGCGCTTTGTCTATCGCCTGGAGGGCTTTAACGAGAATTGGGTGAAGACATCGGAACTGAACCCCAACATCACCTATAACTCGCTGCGTGCGGGCGACTACACACTGCATGTGCGCATGCTGAACGACGACGGTACGATAGGCGAGGAGGAGACCACGCTGGACATCACCATCCGCCCGCCCCTGTGGCGCACACGCTGGATGATATTGCTCTACATGCTGCTCATTGCTGCTGGTGCATGGCTCTGGCGCAAGTGGTTCCTGAAGCGCCACGAACGGCGTATGGGCGTGGAGAGCATCCGTCGTGAAATGGAGAAGACGCAGTGGATGAACGAGATGCGCATGAAGATGGCGAAGGAACATTCCAGTGAGAGTCAGCCGGCAGACAAGAAGCGTGAGGATGTCGTGCTGCACACGAGGAACGAGGACCTGGTGTTCTTCACACGTAGCTTCTGTGAACAGTTCCAGTCGCCCAATCCGGAAAAGAAAGCCAAGGTGAATTTCCTGTCGTCGGTAGACCAGTTGGATGTGGATATCGATGAGGAAAAGATGAAGGAAGCCTTCGAAATCCTGTTCCGTAACTCTGTCATGTTTACACCCGAAGATCCCGTGATCAGTGTGGGTGTGGCCCGTACGCAGGATGGCAAGGCACAGATTCAGATAGCCGACAATGGCATTGGCATCAAGGACGAATACAAGGAACACGCCTTTGATCCGATGGTGAATGGTGAAGGCATCGGACTGGACCGTGTCAAAGACATTATCGACGGACATGGCGGTACGATACGTCTGGAGGACAACCCCGGCGGTGGAACCATATTCTATATCACACTTCCTGTCATAAAAGATGCCGTGGAGGTGGAAGAGGCAGAAATAATAGAAGATTAAAAAACAATACTAATTGATAATGAATACGCTTAGAACAATGATGACGGGTGTGCTGTCGTTTGCAGTGGCAGCATTGATGGCTGCCGACTATACCGTCGACGGACAGTTTGTGACCATTCCCGTAAAAGAAGTAAAGGCTGGCGGAGCCCGTGTGGTGCGCCTGCAAGTAGTGAACGACAACATTATCCGCGTGCAGGCCACGTCGAAGGGACAGTTGCCTGAGAAGCAGAGCCTGATGATTGTCGCTCAGACCCAGAAACCGAAGTTCCAGGTGGACGAGAACGACGACGTGGTGAGCGTCAAGGCCGCCAATGTGGAGGCCCGTGTGGATACGGAGAGTGGTCGTATCAAGTTTTATGATGCCGCCGGCCAGGAACTGCTGAAGGAGTCGGAGGACGGCAAGAAGTTCTGGGACTTCACGGTTCCTGAGCGCGAGCTGGGTATAAGAAACGGCTATACGGTGCCCGAGGAGCAGAAACACGGACTCTCGTGGCAGATGAAGTTCGACTCGCCCGACGACGAGGCGTTCTACGGACTGGGCCAGCATCAGAGCGAGGAATTCAATATGAAGGGCAAGAACGAGGACCTGTTCCAGTATAACACCAAGGTGAGCATCCCGTTTGTGCTGTCGAACAAGAACTACGGCATCCTGTGGGATTCGTACAGCTATTGCCGCTTTGGCAATCCCGACGATTACCTGCAGCTGAACCGTGCCTTCATTCTCTACGACAAAAACGGCAAGCAGGGGCACCTGACGGGTACCTACATCGACGCCAAGGGCAAGAAACTGGTGCGCGACGAGGACTCCATCTATTATGAATATGGTACGCCCGCGAAGTCGGAGATAGCACTGAAGACGGATAACGGTGGTATCAAGAACTTCCCGAAGGACATCAACCTGATGGGTGCCAGCGTGACCTACGAGGGCTTCATCGAACCCGAGTGTTGCTGCAAGGCCCAAGGCAAGAAGGGTAAGAAGCACATGCAGCTGTATCAGTTCGTGCTCTACTATTCTGGCTATGTGAAGGTGTATATCGACGGCAAGGAGGTGGTGCCCGAGCGTTGGCGCACGGCATGGAACCCCAATACCTATAAGTTTGCTACCGAGTTGCAGAAGGGCAAGCGTGTGCAGTTGCGCATAGAGTGGCGTCCTGACGGCGGTGAGGCCTACTGCGGATTGCGTGTATCGACACCGCGTAGTGCTGAGGAGCGTGGCAAGCTGAGTGTATGGAGCGAGATGGCCAAGGATATGGACTATTACTTCATCGCTGGCGAGAACCTCGATCAGGTCGTCTCAGGCTATCGCACACTGACGGGTAAGGCCTCGCTCTATCCGAAGTGGGTGCTGGGATTCTGGCAGAGTCGCGAGCGCTATAAGACGCAGGACGAGATTGAAGGCACGCTGGCTGAGTTCCGCAAACGCCAGATTCCTATCGATAACATCGTGCAGGACTGGAACTACTGGCCCGAGGACCAGTGGGGTAGCCACCAGTTCGAGCAGTCGCGCTATCCGAATCCCCAGCAGATGTTGGACAATGTGCACAAGATGCATGGTCGCTTCATGATCTCCGTATGGCCCAAATTCTATTGCAATACGGATAACTACAAGGAGCTGGACGCCAAGGGCTGGATGTATGTGCAGAGCCCGACGGACGATATTCACGACTGGGTAGGTCCTGGATATAAGAACGGATTCTATGATGCCTATGATGCCGGTGCACGAAAGATGTTCTGGCGCCAGATGGACGAGAACCTGTATACCAAGTATAACCACGATGGAATCGCAGGTGTTGATGCTTGGTGGATGGATGCCTCGGAGCCTAATGTGCGCGACTGTACGCCGATGTGGTATCGCAAGGCCCTCTCAGGACCAACTGCTTTGGGAACATCAACTGAGTACTTCAATGCCTACTCAACGGTGAATGCTGATGCTATCTATAACGGTCAGCGCTCGGTTTGGAAGGGCAAGAAGGACGAACCGCGCGTGTTCCTGTTGACGCGCAGCGGTTTTGCCGGCGAGCAGCGTTTCTCGACTGCTACGTGGAGTGGTGATATCGGTACCCGTTGGGAGGATATGCGTGCCCAGATGACGGCCGGTCTGAACTATTCTATCTCTGGTGTTCCTTTCTGGGGTATGGACCAGGGCGGTTTCTGTGTGGAAAACCGCTATGTGGCTGCCCAGCAGTTGTTCGACAAGAGTGGGGTAGAGAACGAAGACCTGAAGGAGTGGCGCGAGTTGCAGACGCGTTGGAACCAGTTCGGAACATTCATTCCTCTTTTCCGCTCTCATGGTCAGTGGCCATTGCGCGAAATCTGGAACATCGCCCCGGAGTCACATCCTGCATACAAGTCGTTCGTTTACTACGACAAGCTGCGCTATCGCCTGATGCCATACCTCTATTCAATGGCTGGCTGGGCCCATTTCAAGGACTACACGCTGATGCGTCCGCTGGTGATGGACTTCAATGGTGACAAGGAAGTGGAGAACATCGGCAACCAGTGGATGTTCGGACCGGCACTGATGGCTTGTCCTGTTGGCTATTACAAGGCCCGCAACCGCTCGGTATACTTCCCCGTGGATTGTGGCTGGTATAACCTATATACCAACGAATACATCGAGGGTGGACAGAACATGATCGTCGATGCTCCTTACGAGCAGATTCCCGTCTTCGTTCGCGAGGGAGCCATCATCCCGTTCGGTCCTGAGATGCAGTGGAGCGACGAGAAGCCCGCAGAGCTTATCAACCTCTATGTTTACGAGGGTGCGAACGGTCAGTTCCAGCTTTACGAGGACGAGGGCGTGAACTACAACTACGAGAAGGGCAAGTATGCCACTATCGACATTACGTACGATGATGCTTCGAAGACTGTCATCTTTGGCAAGCGCAACGGCTCGTTCAACGGCATGCTGAAGCAGCGCCGTTTCAATGTGGTCCTTATTGCCAAGGACAATGCCCAGCCTCTGAACCTCGATAACCCCGAGGGCAAGATGGTGCAATATGATGGCAAAGAGGTGAGTGTAAAACTATAACACATGAATATCAGAACAATCATATCGGCCCTGATGCTGGCGCTGCCTCTCGCTTCGCCAGCACAGACTGCCGACTACAAGGAATCACCGGAGTATCTTGTTCTGCGCGACTCCATGCATCATGCATTTAATGATGGTGACAGTGCCCGATTCTATGTGGCTGTTCGTAATCTGGAAGACTATCTTCAGGCGCAGAACGACCTTCATGCCTATTACACGCAGCGGTGCAATGAGATTGTGTTCGAACTGAACCGCATGAACATCTTCGAAGCCTATAAGCTGGCCCAGCAATTGTCGAAGGAACTGACTGAAAAGAAACTCGACAAGGAGATGTATATGGCAGTCAACATGATGGGGCATATCTACAGCTATTGTGGTAACAAGGAAGTCGCCAAGCAGTGCTTCTGGGATGTGATTCACCGCATGGAGAAGGAGGGGTATACGGAGAGTATCCCGCCCATCTACATGAATCTGGTGAACATCGTGATGGAAGAAGATCCCCAGGAGGCACTGAAACTCATCGACAAAGCCCTGGAGATAGCCCGTGCGACTTCACCGACGCGCGTGTTCGACATTGAAGCGCGCCGCACGCTGGCCTATTATAACATGGGTGATACTGAGCATTTCGTCGAAGGCTACAAGGCCTACAAGGAGGGTGTCGCCAAGGGACTCTCGTCGGTTAACGGCAGACAGTTGGAGGTCAGATGGCATGCATACAACGGACATATCGATGAGGCTGTGCGGTTGGCTGCTGAAGTCAGTGATAATCCCTTTGAGACCCAGGCTGAGGTTTATTCTCAGGCCGGTCGCTGGCAGGAGGCTTTCGAGGCGTTGAAGAAAGGAACCCATGAGACGGATTCCATCAATAGCATGCTCCTGTCGAGTTCCATGCAGGGCATCCAGAACGAGCTGGAGATGTATGAGGTGAAACGCCAGCAGGGTAGGGTGATGCTCTATAGCATGATTATCGTCATCAGCCTGCTGTTGTTGCTCATTGCGGCACTGTTTTATATCGTACAGAGCCGTCGCCGCCATCTGAAACAGATGGAAAAGGCCTATAACCGGGTGCTCGAGGCCGACAAGATGAAGGCTGAGTTCATCCAGAACGTGAGTCACGAGGTGCGCACACCCTTGAATATTATCAGTGGTTTTGCACAGGTCTTGTCGGCTCCCAACAATGATATCACCTCAGACGAGCGTCAGCATATCTCTGAGACGATGATGCATAATACGCGCATCATTACGACCATGATTGATGAGGTGCTTGAGATAGCCCGTGGCGAATCCTATGACACAAAAGTGGAGTTGCAGCCTTTCCGTTGCAATGAGTTGCTGCGGCATATCACAGAGCATTTCTGCAAGGATCGCCTGCGTCCGAAGGAACTCCTTCAGTTTGAGAGTGCTCTGCCCGACGATTTCGTCATCTCGTCGCACGAATTGTTCATGCAGCGTATCCTCAATCCGCTACTCGACAATGCCTACAAGAACCTTCCCCAGAAGGATGGTCGTGTCATTGTGCGGGTGTCAACAAACGAAAATCATCTTGAAATAGATATAGAGGACAATGGCGAGGGTATTCCTGCCAAGGATGCAGAGCGCGTCTTTGAGCGTTTCGTCAAGCTAGACCCCTTCAAGGAGGGCTTGGGACTCGGGCTTACCTTCAGTCGTACGATGGCACGCCGCTTGGGAGGCAATGTCACACTTGACACGTCTTACCCAGGTCCGGGTTGTCGCTTTAAAGTCAGTCTTCAACTTAATTAGAATAAAACAGAAATGAATGTCATTCAAACAGCAATTGACGGTGTGCTCATCATTGAGCCACGCATCTTCGCAGACGCAAGGGGCTATTTCTTTGAGTCGTTCTCACAACGGGAATTTGACGAAAAGGTGCGTCCCATAACCTTCGTACAAGACAACGAGAGCATGTCCAGTTATGGGGTTATGCGAGGACTGCATTTCCAGCGGCCTCCTTACACTCAGAGCAAACTGGTGCGTTGCGCCAGGGGAAAAGTGCTCGATGTGGCCGTCGATATCCGTAAGGGCAGTCCAACCTATGGACAGCATGTCGCTGTAGAACTGAGCGAGGAGAATCATCGTCAGTTCTTTATCTCGAAAGGCTTTGCACACGGCTTTGCGGTGCTTAGCGAGACGGCTGTATTCCAATATAAGTGTGACGAATTCTACCATCCGGAGGCTGACGACGGCATCAGTATTCTGGATGAATCGCTGGGCATCGACTGGCGTATACCCACAGAAAAGGGTATCCTTTCGGAAAAGGATACCCGTCATGCTTTGCTTCGCGACTTCGATAGTCCCTTCACCTGGCATTAACGCCAGGTAATTTTTTTGCCGTTCTGAATATAGATCTTTCCAGTCTGCGGAGTCGTTACCTTGTTGCCCAACAGGTCGTAAAGAGGTAAAGAGGTGAGTGGTGAGTAGTCGATGGTTTGAATGCCGTTGACGTCCCCAAAGAGAGGCTCTATCTTCAATGCACTGCTCGTCATGTTGATGGTCAACTCGCTACCAGCCACATCTTCGTTCTTGGCACCGCTCAGACGCCAGCCCTTCACCGTCTCTCCACCGTTGATAGTGATGGTGCGGTCCTTGAAGTACTTGCCGTCGAACACATTGTTTGACATCTTGATACCGTTGAAGGTAATCTCAATGTCGCTCTTTGTGTCCTTGTTGATGGTCAGTGCAACGGGTGAGCCGAGCTTCCACTGGTCACCAATGTGCTTGTAGAAGTGGTCGGGACGGCCTGCAGCCCAATTCTTGGCGTTATTAAATTTTTTACCAATGTCAGTACGGTTGTCGTCTTGCCACCAAGCCCATTCAGGAACAGGATTATATTTGTCGCGGTGGGCTACGAATTCCTCCATGGCTTCAGCCTGAATGATGTCAATCATTTCGCCAGTACCTGTACCATTCATGAAATCGCCCATGAAGACACAGCACTTGTCGATGAACATGTTCAGAATGTCAGGGGCCTCCAGCATGTTCTTCAGCAAACGGGTAGCTGGCTCTGTGTAAGCCCAAGCGTCACCGGAATGCTTGCTGGGATTGTACAACAGGTCAATCATGTTGTAGGAGTTCTGCTTGCCATAGAGTCCGAGTCCGAAGTCGGTGTCCTTGACGATTACACGGAATCTCTTAGGCAGACCGGATTTCGTATCGTCATCGTTGGGGCGCCAGAATACGGTGTTGTTGCCAGGCCAGTCGTTATTGCCATAGAAGAGGTTCATCACTGCAATATCCAGGTATTCGCTGACATCCAGCCACTGCTCGTATTCTGCCAAGGTGTGGCCCTTCTCGCTATAGAAGGCCTTGAAAGCGTTATAGAAATCGATGGTGCCTTCCTTCAGTTCCTCTTCAAACTGGTCTACATTATTAATTTTCTCGTGGCCGATTTCAATCATGTCGAGATCTTCCAGACCACCATAGTTGCTGTAGATGTTATCTTCGTTCGAACGCTCACGGATGTTCAGCATGCCCATGTACTCGCCATTGATGTAAAGTACGGCGGTATGGCCAGCCTGCCAGTCGAGACTCTCGACGTTCGCTGCCATCGTGCGCTGGATGATGAGGTCGCGGAAGTACAGGTCGCCGAAGTCGTTACCACCGTCGCGCAGTGAGAACGACTTGAATTCAGTGACACCTGGCTTCTGGTCAGGGAAGAACTTATACTGGAAACGCTTGTGGTCGGGGTCGAAGCGCTTGTTGGCATAGAATACCATCGATTTCAGCGCATTCGCACGCGACGCTCCTCCCTGGATGCGCGTCTCGCCCAACTGGTTGAAGGTGCTCTCTGCACCCTCACTGGTGAACATCTCGATGTTGACGGGACGGCGCCAGTCGTGCAGCCTCTTGTCTTCCTTGCTGTTGTTGTTGGCGAAAAGACCAATAGTCTTGTCGTTCAGATATTTGTCGTTAGTCTGGACAGAGAAGATGGGGGTGGTCATAGCTCTCGGATGGAAGATGTACGACTGGGCACTGCTGACAGGCGAGAGCCACCCATCGCAGAATACCTTGGCACGAATCACCTTTGTCTTGGTGATGTTGATGGCCGATGTATACTTGGTACTTGTAGCTGTCGGCTCGCTACCATTGGTGGTATACCGGATGACAGCACCCTCGGGAGCACCATCGGGCAGACTCAAGGTGAGGTTGATGGTAGCATTGCCTGAAACCACACGGCCCTTTTCGCTAAATACAGGAGTACCAAGAATGTGCTTCCCATCGCAAATCTCACCGGTATTGGCTTTGCCTGGAGTTGGCGTAAGCTGATAACCCCACTCGTCAGCGCCATCGGTCTTACGGCCATAGGCTACGTCGGGAGCAGGCATCTTGGCCATACCTTCTAGCTTGTCGACAATCTCATCGCCCTTGAACAGATATAGTTTGCCGTCCTTACCAGATTCCAAGCGGAAATCAGTGTGCAGGCGATTGTCCTCCTTGCCTTCCTTGTCACAATAGATAATGATATGTTGGCCTGGATTCACCCACATTTCGGGCAGCTGCCAAGCCTTGCTAGCCTTATCTTTGGTGCCAATTTTGTAGTCGCCAAGGTTCTCCACAATCGCTGCATCAGTCATAGGGAAGTACAGTTCAATCCAAGAGTCGGGAAACTCTGTGATGTCGTCCATGATGTTCTCGACATTCGATTGCATCAGTTCGTTAATAACCAGTGTTTTTGCCTCTTCAGCACACCATGCAGATACAGCACTTGCAGCCGTAATGAATAGTAGAAAAATACGTTTCATTTGTTGTTGATAGTAAGTTGATTGAAATTTGGCGCAAAGTTACGAATTAGTGAGTGAAAAACAAAAGAAAAAAGATGTTTTCCTTTGGTTTTTCGAATGAAAGTAACTTCGGGTAAACTCCGTGTTACAAATAAGTGTATAAATTACCAATTATTTTTGGTTTTTTACACTTTTCATTGTAATTTTGCAGTCATGGAAACAACGATTATTTTGGTAAGACATGGAGAAACGGTGGACAATGTCCGTCAAATCATGCAAGGGCAGACACAGGGCGAACTAAATGAAAAGGGCAGGGAACAGGCCCGTCAGGTGGCTGAGCGACTGGCTGGCGAACAGGTGGATGCCGTAGTGGCCAGCGACTTGCGTCGTGCTGTCCAGACGGCTGAGATAATTGCCGCACCTCATGACCTGCCAGTTCTGACAACACCCTTGTTGCGCGAGCGAGATTGGGGCAGTTTTACGGGACGTTTTATTCCTGAACTGAAAGGCGAAGTCTGGCCCGACGATATAGAGAGTGAAGAAGCGCTGCTCGAGCGTGCGCGCCTGTTCCTTATATATATAACGACCACCTACCCAGGAAATCGGGTGGTGGCCGTTGGTCACGGAATCATCAATAAAGCGATTCTTGCTGTTTATGCACAGTGTCCGATGCGCGAGGTGCAGCGAATGATGAATGCCGAGGTGCGTGTCTTAACGACGACCGCCGAACGAGCGGCCTCCGCCACTGCTGTGACTGCTTCCACCGCCACGACTGCTGCCTCCGCTGAATGAGCCACTGCTACGGTTGCTGCTGCCTCCGCTGAATGAACCACTGCTACGGCTGCTGCTTCCTCCACTGAACGAACCACTGCTACGGCTGCTACTGCTTCCGCCGAACGAACCGCTGCTGCGACTGCTGCTGCCTCCGCCGAACGAACCACTGCTGCGTACAGGACGGTTGTCTGACGGTGTGGCGTGGTGCATGGTAGCGCTGCTGGTGGTGCTGCGATGATCCATTCTCGGGGTCGTGCGGCTAATGGTGGTTCTGCCATTGCCGTGATTGCTGCCACCAGGATTTCTGCCGTTATTACCGTCATTGCGGGGTCTGGTTGAGTGACCGTTATTAACGGTAGTACGTGTCGAGGAATGGCGATGTCCACCATAGTTGCTGTTCGAAGGATGGTTTGAATGATGGCGTCCACGATAGTCTCCGCGGTTCCAGCGGTCGAGCATGCCAAAGTGACTGCGGCCTGCTGGGCGGTAGTGGTCTCTGCGTGAGTGGTAATAGCCGTGTCCGCCTACATAATGCCAGGCATGACCACCGCGGTAGCTGGCGTAGAATACCGGACGTCCAAAGAAGAAATAGTCGCGGTGTGGATAACGGGCATAAATGCCGAAGTGCCAATAACCTCCGTCCCAATAGAGAGGACGATAGAAATAGCTGGCATTGATGAAAGCCTGCCACTGCCAGTCGAGCAGGATATAACTCATATCCAGATTGCGGCGCTCCCAGTAGGTGCTATACACGTCGTCATAGCTGGTAACACCCATCAGGTAGTCGAGGTTGATTTCATAGGCAGCCTCGTACTGCTCGTCTGTCAGGTTCAGCTCGTAGGCCATCTTGTCTGTCAAGAACAAAGCCTCGTTTCTTGCCTGCTCGTAGCTCATTGCCTTACCCGTTGCTGCTATCGTCAGCAAAGCTACTAGGGTCATCATTATCTTTTTCATATTCATCTCGTTTTTTATTGTTCAACAATCGGTTTCTTTATTTTCACTGGCAAAGGTATGAAGAAAATAGTGCATACGAAAAGGATTTCCCCTAAACTCGCTGGGGGAAATCCCTATAGTTACTTTATGATATGTTTCTGAAATAAATCAGTATTTATAAAAGCTCCACCGTTGGTTGTCCTTGCTCAGCACCAAATTGTCGCCGTCGAGCCTGTCAATCTTCAGGCGGATGTTGCTAAAAGGCCGGAAACCGAAAGTCTTCTCTATGAGAACGGTGTCTGTCGGTTGGCCCTTTTTCGAAAAGCATTGGATGAAAAGACTGTCACCCCGATGCTGGAAATTGCCGTAGACTTCCGTTTCGTAGAGGTTCTTAATCCATGTGATAGAACCTGAAAAACTGATATACTTTGTGTCGGAATCCACCATGCGCCATTGTCCCCATAAATCGCCAGCTTCCCTACCTTCCTGACAGGAGAAAAGAAGGAAGAGGTATGATGTAAGAAGTATTCGCAACGCCACACTCTGCTTTGCAGAGAAGATGTTTCTAAAGAATCTTGCCATGATAGCTAATTTTGAAATCGAATGTTGAGCAGTCGCCATAAATGTTTCCTTTGTCGAAAGCATAGGCTGCCGAGAACTGCCAAGGTCCTTGAGTGTAGGTTGTTCGGAACATGGCGTCGAAAGAATGATGTTTCGTTGCTAGCGGATAAGCATAGGTACCCCATCCCTCATGGTAAGAACCCTTGAGAAGGTAGGAGAGACGGTCGGTTATTTCGCCGTTGACGCCCACATGCCATGCCTTCACGCGATTGTCGCGGAAAGCGGAATAGCCATTCTTATTATATATAGGAGAGGTAATGAGTGGATTGCCGGGAGTCATGCCGTAATGTGAGTAGCTGTTGTAAAACATGTGGTTGTAGTAGTCGTCGTTTCCGGTGACGTAATCTGTTATTTGGCTGCGAATGGGCTCGGGGTGATCGCTGCTGTCCCAATGTAAAGGTCCCGATTGGTTCGTGGTTTGGAAATATTCTACTACCGCCTTTCGCACATACTGGCGGCCAGATGCTTTGTTTTCATATTGCAGTCCCCATAATCCGTCCCAGCCATTACTCTTACGCATACCTGAGCCGTCCTCGAACGGATCATCAACATAAGCCTGCAACTGGTGCTTGCGATTGATGTTCCAACCTATCTGGATAGTCATCGATCCAACGTGATTGCCGTAAATCCAGTCTTCCAGGGCATCATCTTCGTAATAGTCTCCGTCTCCAAGAGGAAGAACGACATTCCAGAATGTTCTTAGGCCAGCTGGCTTTTCCTTGACACTCTCATGACCATCAATGAATGTGTGGATAGCGCCTCCAAACTGTACGGCATGTTCGATTCCAGCTGTAATAAAGAAGCGTTTTTCCGGATTGCTGCGGAAGTAAAGGTGCTTTTGGTGATACCAGATACCCTTGGCATACGAATGATTAATGTCAGCTCCCCGAAAGAAGATGTCCTTGCGATAGTTGCCGTCCATGAACTTTCCATAACCGAAGTCGAAGTTGATTTGTAGCCAGTCGTGAGTGTGTGGCACGGACCAGAATCCGTTAGTACCGATGTGAATCTGAGGAATAGGCTTGGCATTGTTACCTTTGACGAATGCTCCGGAAGATAGTTGAGCGTCGCGCAATATGGGTTCCAATTCACGACTACCTGCCTCTATAAAGAAGTTGCTCCAACTCAGATTGATAAAGCATTGTTGCAGATAGACTTGATGGTCTGCATGTACGGATGCTATAACGTCCAAAGCTCCTGTTAACTGACAGCTTTCAGTTAGTTGGTGTTCCATATTCACCGCCCCACGCATGTACGCGGTGTTTTGGCGGGTTGCTAACACATGATGGCGGTTGGCAGTCAGCTGAGAGGCAGTATAGTCTCCTGTCCCAACGGCAGTTTCCGCTGTCAGATCATAGCTGATGCGTGTTGACAGCGTGTCCTGAGCCTGGATAGAAGACGTGCAAACCAAACCAAGAAAGCATGTGAATAGTTGAACGAGCCTTAGTTTCATGGTGCAAAGGTAGTGCAAATCGAACGAAAAACCAAATAATACCATATATTTTTTTAATCCCTGCATTATAGCCGTCCCTTATTAAGGGACTCTAAATCTGAGATGCAGCCTACTTTCGACGAAGTCAAAGGTACGAAAAAGAGTAATTTCAGAAAATCTTTCCTGAGACGATGTTGAGAAACGTCTGGCTGAGTATTTTGAAGTCTGTCCATAGCGACTGGTGCTCCAAATAATACAAATCGAATTCCAGGCGCTTCAGCATCTTCTCAATGTTGTCCGTATAACCATTCTTCAGAGTGGCATAGCTGGTGACGCCAGGGCGTAACACATACAGCCGTTCGTATCGGCTGTCGCGTGCCATAATCTGGTCGATGTAGTACTTTCGTTCCGGACGCGGTCCCACAAAGGCCATATCACCGATAAACACATTCCATAGCTGGGGAAGCTCGTCAAGATGATGACTGCGAAGGAATTTTCCCGTCTTGGTCAGTCGTGGATCGTTCTCCTGTTGAAGCAGTTCCTCGCCTTCCTTCTCTGCATCTACAACCATACTACGGAACTTATAGATATTGAATGGACGTCCTCCCCGTCCGATACGTTCCTGCTTATAGATGGCTGGCCCACCACCAATCTTGATGGCCAGCCAACATGCCAATATCAATGGAGAGAAAAGTATCAGGCATAGAGCTGCTATGACGAAGTCGATGACGCGTTTCATTCAGTAACTTTCATTTTGCGGTTGATACACATATTGACAATGCAATAGAGTACGATGTCGATGATGACGATGATGGTTGCATGGAATACTTGATATAACAGCCCGTTTATTGCAATGTATCCTAATGCCATTGCCAAAATAATGCCTAGAGCCTGATGCTGGTTCATGCCTGTACGCATCAGCTTGTGGTGGATGTGGTTCTTGTCTGCATCAAACAATGGTTTGTGGTGTTTAAACCTATACAATGTCACTCTTACCACATCGGCTGTAGGTACAAATAATAGTGTTATGGGCACAATGATGGCCTCTGGGCGATAAGGCCAGATGTTAGTGTTTTGCATAGCACACTTTACGGCAAGAAATCCCAAGGTGAAACCCAGCGACAGACTGCCTGAGTCACCCATGAATAACTTGGTGTTCCGTTCTGCCTTACCAAACAGGTTGAAGTAGGCGAAAGCGACCAGAGCGCCCATCATACCTGCAATGATGATGGTATATGTATATACGAAGACGTCATAATAGATGAAGTAGGCCAGGAATCCTGCCAGTGCTGTTAGCGACAAACCTGTTGCCAAACCGTCGATACCGTCAATCAGGTTAATGGCATTGTCGATGAAGACAATGATGAAGATGGTCAGCGGAACGCCAAGCCAATAAGGAATCTCGTAAATGCCGAATAAACCACATAGGTTGTTGACGTATAGTCCTGCAAACGGTAGCAGACAGGCAGTGGCAATCTGGATGGAAAACTTCGTCGTAGCCTTCAGGCCTACCAGGTCATCGACGATGCCAATGCCGTATATGATGAGCAGTCCCAATAAGAATATGGCACTCCAAATGTTGACGGGCAATGTGTTTTCTTCAACGACAGGCGTAAACAATAACACGATGAAAAATGCTGTCAACATACTGGGAAAGAAGGAAATACCTCCCAATCGTGGAGTCGCGTTCTTGTGCACTTTACGTTCGTTGGGTATGTCGTATAGCCGCTTACGCTTGCAGAAATCAAGAATAAGGGGCGTGAAGACCAGCCCGCATATTAAACTTAACAAAAAAGCACCAAGTAGATATATCGTCATAAGCAAATGCGTATTGTTATATATATAACTGAAAAACTACATCATTATTGTATATTCTATGTGTTTTTTCATTTTATGTGTTTTTACCCAATCATAAGGGGACTTAAAGGGTTTGCAAGGCGCTCACAGGGATACACAAGGCGTTGCGTCAGGTACGAGAGCCCGCCTTGCAGGGACGAAGAGCCCTTTCTCCCTTCCTTGCGGGCATACCCAAAACACCTTGCGGGCACACGCAAAACACCTTAACCGCCTACGCAAAATAAGAAGTTTCTCCCTTGGTGTTATAGCTCATTGTTGGTCAGTTCGTTGAGGACGGCCTTGGCCTCTTTGATGGATTGCTTGCTGGTGAACATCCTTGCAATGCGGTCCTTGCCTGCTGTGGCATATTGCATGTACAAATCTCTGTCGGACAGCAATCGGTCGATGGCCTCAGCATAGGCTTTCACGTCTCCCAGCGGCACTTCTATTCCCGTCTCGTCTTTCACAGAGACCCAGTTGACACCAGAACCCTCGATAGTAAAGGTGACAGGTACGCTGCCGCAATACATGGCCTCGGCAAGGGCTATTCCAAATGCCTCTTGTTTAGTACAGGAAGTGAATGCAAAGATGTCAGAGGCATAGTAATAGCAGCGCAGATACTCGTTGGGAATACGTCCGATGAACTTAATCCTGTCAGAATGGGTCATGGCCTTCAGACGTTCAGTCTCGGGACCTCTGCCGCCAATGAGAACGATGCAGTCGGACTGGATGTATTTCTCAGCCTCTATCAGAAAGTTGATGCCTTTATAAGCTGCATGGCGCCCTACAAAGAATATGATTTTCTTATGATGGTATTTTCGCCTGATTTCATCTACCGTCTTCTCATCGCCGGCCCTCCATGTAAAATCGCTCAAGATGATGCCGTTAGCAACCACTTTCGTCTTGTCGCGATATTGATAAATGGGACTGGACGGATGGATATAGTTGGGACTTGTTGCCAGGATAAGGTCGGCTTTCTTGAGTATCACCTTCTCAAATTTAGTGACCAGTTTATAAAGCATGCCTTTGCCGAGAATGTCGGAATGCCACAATAGGACAAGTTTGACATCCTTGGGTGTCAGCTTGGCCGTAATGGGATACAGATAGGGATTGGGACAATGCAGTAAGATAATATCCGGCTGTTCCTCGTAAATGATTTTTTTCAGGTAGTGATAGTATGAAAACGCAATATCCTGGCTGGCGATATTCATGGACGATGCAATACGGTAGACCTTAACGCCATTGACCGTATCCAGTCGGGTGATGCCATCTTGGCTGAAGCATACGATGATATTCTCGAAAGTCTTCAAACCCTCGCCAAGATACTTGGTGACGGTCTCGATGCCGCCCTCGACAGGATGATAGTATTTTGCAATCTGGAGTATAGTTTTCTTCATTAGCAATCAGTTTTAATGATTTCCATTAACGCTCTCGCCGACTTTTCCCACGAGAACCGCGTCAGGTTTTCATATCCTTTTTGACGCATCGTTTCTTTTATAACGTCAGTATTGGATAAATATTGTGCAATTATGCGAAGAATTTCGCTTGGCTCAAGCGGATTAAAATACTGGGCTGCATCAGCACAGACTTCACGTTCTACGGGAATGTCGGAAACCAGTACGGGACAGCCACACGCCATAGCCTCAAGGGGGGGCAGACCAAAGCCCTCGTACAGCGATGGGAACACGAAGCATTCTGCCTGATTGTAGAGCCGGACAAGTTCTTGGTCGCTGACGCGTCCTAAGAAGTGAATATGGTCTGAGGTGCTCGTTAATTGTTGCTCGCCGAATACGCGGTTATAGTTTCCTACGATATAAAGCTTTGCCTCAGTCAGGCCTTGGCAGGCTTCTATTAAACGTGCAAAGTTCTTTCTGGGATCGATGGATGAGACGCATAGGACAAATGGTTCCTTGGCAGGTGGAACATCAGAAAGACATTTGAACAGTTGGCGATTAACAGCATTATACACCACGCTGATCTTCTCTCCTTTTATGAACGGATAGAAACGGAGTATCTCGCTTTTTGAGAATTCGCTGACAGTCAGAATATGCTGTGAGGTTTTCACTGCGAGTGGTGTCATCAATTTGTAGTACCAATAATAGGTCCGTGAATACCATGAGGGATTTTTCAGAAATGCCAAATCGTGTATTGTCATCATCTTGTGAGGGATGAGAACAGATCCTAAACCCGTGAAGCTAACCACGAGGTAGTTCTTCTTGCCGATGAAGAAGAACGGAAGTACACACTGTTCCCAAAAGTGGGAATTGCCTATGCCGTAGTGCACAATATTCAGATTGCTCACATCGTAGTCTTGATGGATGGGTGCTTTCGGACAGACGATGGTGAAGGGCTGTTGAAGTCTTGCTAGCGCCTTGCAGATATTGTAGGCATAGCGCTCGACACCCGTCATGGGCTGTGTCAGAAATCGTCCGTTAATATATAGCATGTCCTCTTTTTATTTTAGTTTGAATATAAGGATATCGCCACCACCTACCTTGTAATAGGATTTGACAGTGGTCTCTTTCAGTTGTTTAGTCATCATCTTTACTGAGCTTTTGGCATTGATGTAGATCTTCATGCTACTTTGGTAATCCTTGTTGACGACAGCCATATACTCATGCCCATTCTTTTTGAAGGTAGATATAAGCGCACCTTCTTTACCCACAATTTTCAATTTCCTGATGTTGGTCGGAATGCGTTGTAACTTCGTAGTGCCCGTAGGGATTTTTACCATGTGGTTGACAGACAGTACCTCAGCCTTGTCGAACAAGGGCAGCAGACCGCGCAACTCCTGATTCATGCGCTTGACCACGTCGTAGGTCTTGGTGCGTTGTCCGTCTTGACTGATGGGCGCATCGTGGAAGTCCCACTCGTCAGTAGGCTTGGGTGTCCAGTAGGTAAAGTATTCGATGGCCTGAGCACCATATGCCAAATCAGAATATACTTGCAGACGGAGCATCTCGATGGTAGGCTGTGGATAGTCTACGTGTGGCGTGCAGAGCGCAAAAGCCCAAAATGGCTTGCCTGTTCGAAGACTCTCCTGACGAACATCTTCCAAACAAGAATACCATGTTTCGCGGATGCCAAATTCCCTGATAGGATAGAAATCGAAGGAGATGAACGGCAGTCCGATGGTCGATGTCTCTTTAAGATACTGCTTGTATGGTGGCATCTTGATGTCTCTGGGCATGCCGTCACCATAGTCTGGCAACAGATTGACGTATGTAGGCTTCTTGGTATCCTGTTTCGCCATAGCCTGATAGCGTCGCGTTGTCTCAGGAATGTCCTTAGGCCAAGGTTCATCTTGGAGGAAGTATCCGTAGAGCGCAGGATGGTCCTTTATCCTGGGTATTCCAACATGGGGTTGTACAGATACCCATCCGCTGCTGATAAGAAGCCGGATGTCACTCCTTTGGGCATCATTGAGAATACGGATGAGTGTGTCGACAGGTGTGTCGTTGTAGAAGCAGATAGACACGTCGAAACCAGCCTCTTTGAACTCTTTGAAACGATTGACGTTTGAATATTCCAAGGGGATGCCAAAGTAGGCAACGATAGGTATCTCAGCCTGAATTGGGAGAATAGAGAATAATAAACTCAGAATTATAATGCCTAATTTTCTCATATTATTTTTTTGATGATGGAAAATAATGCGTCAGGTTCGTTCGCCTTGATGAGATAAGACTGTTTACATCCTGCTGCATTACCGGCTAAAACATCTCTTTCACTATCACCAATCATATATGATTTATTCAAATCGATATTCCAGTCTTTTGCAGCCTGGAGCAATAGGCCTGGTTTCGGCTTGCGGCAGTTGCAGTCGAACTTGTAGTCAGGATGTTCGCCCTCGAAACCTTTGTCGGGGTGGTGGGGGCAATAGTAGATGGCATCAATGAAGGCTCCTTCTTTGCCCAGTAGTGTTTCCATTCTATTATGAATGGTTTGTAGCTCCTCAAAAGTGCAGTCTCCACGAGCTATGACAGGCTGATTGCTGACAACAATAACCAGATAGCCTGAGCGATTGATTAGTTTAATAGCCTCTGCAGCACCAGGTATCAGTTCGAAGTCTTCTGCCTTGGTGAGAAATCCTTTATAGACATTGATGGTGCCGTCTCGATCCAGAAAAATAGCCTTTTGTTTCTTACTTAGGTTGCGTGCAGACACCTTCCCGCTTTGCAAATCTTGCTCCACTTCGTAGAAACGTTCAGGCGTACCCATATCCTTGATATACTCCGGGGTGTCGTAGGCATATATCCTAGCACTCTTAATATTGGGCTTCAGTACATCACGATCTAAGTCAATCTTGTCAGGCTGTTCTGGATGGCGGGGCGTAAAATGCTTCATAGTCTCAACAAGTAGAGTAGGTGAGATGATTTCAATACCGGCATTGACTCGATTCTTGTAGTATAATCGTTCGTCTTCCTTGTTCAGCCAACCTGTTACCCGATGGCTTTCTATAGGCAGGCCACCCTTTTCTTGAGGTGCCAAAGTCTCTGTGACAAGAAGAGAACTATCATAGGGATGTCCATTAGGATGAGCCATCAGACTAGCCCAAGCCTGATGCTCTTGATGAAAGCGGATGAAGCGATTGAAGTCGACATCTATCATTACATCGCCACACAACAGAAGAAAGTCATCTGTTAACTCGGGCATTTTAAAAAGAGCACCTGCTGTACCCAGCGGATGGTCCTCAATGAAATACGAGATGTTGACTCCAAAATCGTGACCGTCTTTAAAGTAGTTTTTGATGATGCTGCCCAGATGCCCAATAACTAGTATAATATCTGTCAGACCACAGGACTTCAGGTTCTCTATCTGATGTTCCAAGATAGGTTTACGGCCAATGCGAATCATTGGCTTTGGGATGTCGTTAGCAATTGAGGCAATGCGTGTCCCTTTACCGCCAGCCATGATGACAACTTTCATACCGCTTTATTGTTTAGTTCCATAGAAATATTCTTCCAGCATCATACAAAGACAATGATATACTGGCAGATGCAGTTCCTGTATTTTATATGTTTCCGTCTCAGGCACCTGGATGCAGACATCGGCCAGTTGAGCCAACTTGCATGGCTTCTGACCAGTAAGTCCAATAACTTTCAGCCCCTTTGCCTTAGCGGCCACAGCGGCAAACAACACATTGCGGCTGTTTCCTGATGTAGAAATACCCAGGAAGATGTCTCCGGCTTTGCCGTAGCCATTTACCTGTTGTGCAAAGATGAGTTCAGGATTGCTGTCGTTCATGAAGGCTGTCGTCAGCGAAGAGTGGCCCGTCAGTGCGATTGCTGGCAGTGCACCTTGCAGATGCTTAGCGAGGATGTCACCAAGCTCAGGGTCAATCTGTTTCATTGCTTCTGCCTGATTCTTGTAAACTTCGCGTTTCAGTTTGAACTCCTTCATCAGCTCTCCAACGATGTGCTCGCTGTCTGCAGCGGAACCGCCATTGCCACAGACTAACAGCTTGCGTCCTTCTGTGTATGCCTGCTTCATGGTGTCGTAGGCCGTTTGTATAGACGCTTTACACACAGCCAATGAAGGATAGCGCTCTACGAGTGTGTTGATATGATGGTTCATGTTCTAAAATGCTTTAATATTGTCTGTATCGTATATCTTCCAGCCGTGAGCACCGCCGTCGCTGAAGTTAAAAGGCATCACGAAACCATCCAACTGTTTCAGAGCCTCTTCAACCTCCTTCTTGCGTGTCGGCTCAACGACAAACATAATGAATCCGCCACCGCCAGCACCAGAAACCTTGCCAGCCTTGGCTCCTGCTCGCATGGCGACATCCATAGCCTGCTGAATAACAGAATTAGTGATGTTGTTGGCCATCTGTTTCTTGTTTTCCCAAGCTTCTCTCAGAATGTCTGCAAAGGCTTTGATGTCACCTTTCAGTAATGCAAGCTTGGTGTCAATGGCACTCTGTTTAATCTTGTGCATAGCTTCAATAGCATTGTTGTTTCCTTGTTGGGTGTTCTTCTGCTGCTCATCGATGATGGCTGCAGAGGAACGGGAACGGCCTGTAAAATAAAGAAGCATGGAAGCCTCCAGTTCATCAATAATCCAACGTTTGATTTTCAGAGGATTTACGATGGCAATGTCATCCTTCATGAATTCAATAAAGTTAAACCCGCCAAAGGCCGCTGCATATTGGTCTTGTTTTCCGCCACTCAGCGCTAAGTCCTTGCGCTCTATCTCATAGGCCAATTTCGCAATTTCATAATCGCCTAATGGCAATCCTTTCCATTCCACAAATGCTTTCAGAATGCACACCACCATTGTTGAGGATGTGCCTAAACCAGAACCGGCTGGTGCATCGTTATAGGTCGTAATACGAAAAGCCTGTGGCTGGAGGTTGAAATCCCTTACAACCCTGTTGTAGACTCCCTTGATGAGGCTGGCATCACCGTCAATTTCAAGAAAGGAGGATAATGGGTATGACTTGTTGACATCTGCATCATAGGAGCAGATAGTAATCTGATTGTCGTTGGTCTCTTCTATGGTACAATATGCATACAAGTTGATGGTGGCATTGAGTACCAGACCTCCGTATATGTCACAATATGGCGAGACATCTGAGCCACCTCCAGCGAGTCCTAATCGTAATGGTGCTTTGCTTCGTATTATCATTTTTTTATCTTTGTTCGTGGGAAATGTAAGTTAATAGTCTCTGAATGATATTTTTCCAGTCATACTCCTGCAATTGCTGTTGGTTAACAGCCGGATGTTCGTCAAGGACATTCAAAATAGCCTGTTTCCAGACTTCTGGCTGATATCCTTCCACAGTTGTTGCACCGCTTTTCCCTTGTGCAACTTCAATCATCGCAGTGTTATGGGCTGTAATGATAGGACAGCCGCATTTGAGCGCTTCCAATTGAGGCATACCAAAACCTTCCATCAACGCGGCAGAAATAAAACAATCTGCTGTGTTATATAGGTCGGCAAGTTCTATATTAGTGATAAATCCACAGAATATGGTTGATTCTTTGGGAAATTCTGGTGACTCAATGATGGTCCGAAGAGAAGAATTCTTCCATCCTTTTGCGCCCACAACAACTAATTGTATTTGATGCTCTTTGTATAGACTTGGAATAATGTTGAGCAGGAATTCCAGGTTCTTTCGAGGCTCAAGAGAACCAACAAAAAGAAGGAAACGTTGGTTGATGCCATATTTTTGCTTGATGGCTTCCCGTTCGGTCTTATTATAATTCTTTGGATAAAAGTAATGATAGTCAACGGAATCGCCAACAAACATCGATTGGCTGCGGCGCTTTGGAAAGTATTCTTCGACTTTCGACTTGGTATAATGCGAATTGGTCCACAGATAATCGGCCTTCTTGATGGCTTGTCCGAAAAAGATACTGGTTGCCAGACGGTTGGTCCACGACATGGTATGGGCCATCTCGATGTTAACAACGTCATGGACGGTCACCATCGTTTTCACTTTCGAAGGAATGAAGTAGGGTAGGTGAGGTACTGGCGAATAATAGAGGTCGATGGCCAGTTTGTGACATAAATATGGTACCAACAATTGTAGGACAATGATGTTGGGTAACCATTTGGGGAATTGTTTGGAATAGTCAAGCAACTTGACGTTGTCTTGCATGGATGGCAGTTCGTACTTGCTGTCAAGTCCCTTGGGAAGTATGATGTAAAAAGAATCTTTGTCGCTTTGTTGCGCCCACTCAAAGACTGCACTGGTAAAGAATGTACCAACGCCAGCGGAGAATAACGAGCAGATGCGACCATCGACGAGTATGTTCATATTTTTAGAGTTTGATAGATACGAAAAGTTGTTTGACAAATATCCATTTGTCGTGAAGCGATACGTTGGGATTCAGCCAGACAGTTTGCCTCAAAATGGGATGGCCGATGCGATAGAGATAGTACTTCCAACGCGGTTCTGTCAGTTTGAAATAAATGAAAAGGCTCCGCTCCTGTCGATAGGTGTCGCGAAGAAATTTGGACGTCTTCCCGTCTTTGCCCCCTTCGCCTTCCAAGTGGATAATGCGTGGACCATTCAGAAGCACATTGTCATAGCCATGCATCTGGAATCGATGCTCCATTTCCGACTCTTCGTAGTACATGAAGAATGCTGGATGAAAAGCTCCACAAGTATCGAGAACTTTTCGGCTGACAAACAAGTCGGCGCCAGTGACGTAATCAACCTTCATCCATTGTTCTGGGTATTTGATGGCTGGCTGATGGTACAGACGCAATCCCTTCAGGATAGGAATCCAGAGAAATTTCTGGAAGTCGTTGCCCATCTTAGGGAACTGTCCGTAGGAATGAATCCGATTGCCTTGGCGGTCTTCCAAAATACATCCTAATGCCCCTAACTTCCCCTGATACTGTTTGGCAAAGTCGTAAAGCATTTTGATGGCATTGTTCTTGAGCAGTGTGTCTGAGTTAAGGAAGAAGATATATTCTCCTTTCGCTTGCTCCAAACCCTTATTGTTTGCCCTGCCGAAGCCAAGGTTCTCGCCAGTAGGAATAAATACAATGCGTTTGTCTTCTGTCAGTGTATCTGTAGAACCATCTGTAGAGCCGTTATCAACGACAATAATCTCATAATCAATATCGGTTGTCTGTTCCGTAATGCTATCAAGGCACGGCCTAAGAACATGCAGTGTATTGTAATTGACGATGATGACAGATACATTCATAATTATGCAAAAGTATAAAATTCTATTTATTGCAGCAAAGAATTTGTTCATTGCAGATAAGAATTTAAATAAAATTAACGTGAGTATAAAGATTCAGTCAGAAAAACTATGTATCTTTGCACAATAAGAAATTAGCAATAGTAACAATACAATGAATAATAATATACAATTTGATGATTCTGTGTCTTTTGCTAAAGGCATCGGTATCATGTTAATGGTATTGGGACATACGTTTTTTTTCGCTTATGGTTATAGGGTAATATATATGTTCCACATGCCTTTGTTTTTCTTTCTCTCTGGCTATTGTTTCAAAGAGAGCCATTTGGGAAATTTTCAGAATTATGCCAAGAAACGCATCAGTAGAATATATGTCCCATTTGTAAAGTGGGGACTGATATTCCTTTTATTGCATAACATCTTTTTTCATTTAAACATTTATAATGACACTTTTGGATTCGAAGGAGAAGTTTCTCAATTATATGGGGTGTCTGATTATCTGAAAAAGGCTTTCCTTATCTTCTTTTGCCTGAGTGGTAACGAACAATTGTTAGGAGGCTATTGGTTTCTGCATACGATGTTTTTTGCCTCTTTTATTTTCTATGGATTCTTGAAACTGAAAATACCTCCTGTGGGGGCGGTACTCATTTCTTTGCTTTTGAGTGTTATGCTTTATTTTCATGGAATTCCAGTTGTCAATATTTACTGTGGTGCAAAAGAGTTTTTGGCAGTATCATGTATGATGGCTGGTTACCTTTATAAATCCTATTCGATAGATAAATTCGTAGACAGATATTGTGCATACGTTATTCTTGTATGTGCTTTATTACTGATATTGGGAAGCGTGTATTGGCATGGAGAGATGATTGATATGAAATGGACTCATACTATTCCATATTTCTTTTCAGCGATTGCTGGCTCAATCCTTATCTTTAAACTTTCCAAGTTGTCGGTAGATAAGACACGCTGGCTTTCAGACTTAGTCTCGCGTATTGGCAATAAGACGATAGAAATTCTGACTTGGCATTTCCTGTGTTTTAAAATAGTCAGTTTGATTATTATAGCCTATTATGGACTACCAATTGAACATTTGGCAGAATTTCCAGTGATAAACCCTTATAATGTTCAAGGTTGGTGGATTCTCTATTTTGTGATAGGCATTGCTGTTCCTGTTATTGGAACAGTTTACATAAAAAAACTAAATCCGGATAATGTCATCAGGAAATGAAAAATATTATTGATCTAACGATGGTCTTCCTGTCTTTTATTTGTACATCGGGATGCTATTGTAAAAATATTTTTCTTTTCCATGTCTAACTAATAAATTAATATGTTATCAACAATATTACAAAAAAGACCATTGAACACAAACTTCTTGCTGCTATTCGGATTGTCGGTTGTCAATCTGCTGTTTATGCACGGACAGATGTCCATGACGATGAAATATGAGTATCCGTTCAATGAGGATGCCATTTTCAGCAATGTGTTCTCGTGCCTGATTGATGCGACCTTCTTTTTCCTGCTAAGCCTGTTGCTGACGAGGTGGCGGGTAAAAGGCGCACTGTTGCTGACATTCATCCTGACAGTACTTCTGTCGTTCTTTAACGTGCTGTATTCACGCTTCTTCGACCATTATCTGCCCAATCTGGCCATTCTGCAAATAGGGAATATGAACGACAGTAGCGTAATGGGTAGCACGCTGACTGGTTTCCGTTGGATGGATCTGTTCTATATGCTTTGGGCTTTCCTCTTCGGTTGGCTTTATAAACGTTATGATAAAGTGATGCTGAGGACGCAATGGCTAAGGACGATGGGACTGCTGTGGGGAGCAATGGTGGCTGGCGTTGTGGCCTTTATTTTGGTGTTGGACTTGCTGCATGACCATAACCTGAAAACGTCGTTTATTCGCTTTTTCCCCATCAAACAGCAACATACGCAGGCACCAAATAGTATGCTATATCGCAGCGGATTCCTGAGACGTGCACTGGTGTGCTACGATGACTTCATACAGAAGGATTGGGAGCTGGACGAAAGCCAGAAGGCAGACATTAAACGCGAATATTCGGACTATAGGCAACGTACGACGAAAGCCATTGTCGAGGGTGAGAAGAACCTGATATTCATCATCGTTGAATCGTACCTGTCGGTAACGTCTGACCTAAAAGTGGATGGTAAGGAAATTACACCCTTCCTGAATAGCTTGAAACGTGATAGTACGGTGTTTTATAACGGGCATATGCGTCCCAATATTGAGATGGGTGAGTCGTCTGACGGGCAGTTTGTCTATATGACGGGCCTGTTACCGCTGAAATCGGAGATGACCGTCAACATTGCTAAGGACAAGACGCTTTATGGTTTGCCGGAAGCTTTGATGAAGGCTGGACGGCTGAAACATTCGCACATCATAATACCTACATCGCCCACGTTCTGGGAACAGGATAAGATGAACCTGCGATATGGTATAGAGCAGATGTACTCGAAATTCGACTGCGACAAAGCGCTGCATGGCAACAAAGACTTGGACGACGAAATGGTGTTTATGATTGCATCGAGGGTGGAAGCAGCAGCTGAGCAGCCCTTCTTCTCGCTGGTTGTCACCATGTCAATGCACAACCCCTACACGAAGTGCGTAGAGCATGGTTTTACGCTGGCAGACAAGACTATGTCGAAAGAATATCTAAATTATCTGGTGGACTGCCACTATACCGACATGCAGATTGAGAAGTATATCAATAGTTTGAAACAACAGGGACTCTATGATAATAGTGTCATCGTGATAACATCCGACCATCATGCCCATTCCGAACATCTGAATATGTGCAATAACCAGGTTAGCGACGAGTTGCCGCTATACATCATCAATAGCGATGTGGATAGAGACCATGTGTGGACGGGTCGTTGCAATCAGTTGGATGTCTACACCACACTGCTGGATATCTATGGTGTACGCCCAGAATGGCGCGGATTGGGTCGAACGCTGTTAAACGTCAACTATCAAGAGTACCCCATTGAAAAGTTGCAGACCTTGTCGAATTGGATAATCAGGAGCAACTATTTCGAAATGGAGCGTAAGCACTAAAGGTAATTACTGGTCGTTGTTGGTCAGTTATTTCATCCAAATACCATTCGCTTTGCCGTTAATCAGTTTGTAGAACTGGATTCGGTTGACAATGAGGCCAGGGATGTTCACCAAGCACATGATTATCATAAACCAGATGATGCTGTGCGTTAATTGTGTCGTCAGGTAAGCTAATGGAATAAATAGAACAGCTGCAACTGTGGTAAAAATAAGTTGCAGGCGCAACTTCCCGATACCGTTAATGAAATAGCTGTAGCGCATGCTATATATTAGAATAAAGATATATGTTGCCATCACAATGCTCATACGCATATCAATAGTTACTATGTCCCCAATCCAAATGGAATAGATCCATGGCGAAAGGATGACCATCATTACCATACATGCAATGATGCCGATAATCATTAGTCTCAGTTTTCGGGTTGCGTTATGTATCCATTGCATGTCACCTCGTTCGTAGGCATCGGTGGTGGCATTCCAGAAAGGCATGCAGATAACAGTGAATGCAACAAGCATCAGGCTGAAATAGCGATAGGTAATCTGGTAAGGTGTTACCAAAGCGGGGGTAAACAGGTTGGATATCAGCAGATTGGAAGTCATAAACAGGATGACGCTCGATATCTGCATAATAAAGAATTGAACACCCATGTTGATGACGTTTTTAGCCTCCTTGAAATTGATGAGCCTGAACGAAGGCCGAAGGTGCGGATATTTATACAAAAATGTATAGGGGAATGCCAGCAGGTAGACCAGTAGTGGAGCTGCTGTATTCACCAGGGCGATATGCATGAGTGAGTGGCTTCCTGACCATTGCACGATGTAGGTGCCGATGAGTGCCAGTGTCTGTCCTATTGCGATGAACAGGTTGCTGACTGCAGGCAACTGCATCCCCATATAGAAATTTCCAATCAGCTTGAAGATAAATGATGTGCATACCAATGTTACCGTTACCATCAGCACTTGTCCCAGATGGTCGACCTTTGAAGGCGTGGCGTTGAATACCTGATAGGGGTCACCGATGGCAATCAACAGGATCAGGATAATCAGGATAGGAATGATGATACTCGTCAGCATGGCAAAAGTTGAGGAAATCAACGAGCGTGTACGCTCGTGTTCTCCGCGTGCCATGTATTCTGCCACCTTGTTGCGTAGCCCGTTGCCCAGGCCGATGTCCATATTATCAATCCACAGCAACAGACTGCTGATGGTCAGCCAAATGCCGTTCTTATATTCTCCCAGGCAGTTTAAAGTGGCAGGTACCAGGAGTAGTACAATGGCGGCTGACCATCCCTTGATGAAGAAGGAGGCCAGGATGTTCTTCTGTAATAGCGAAGAACGCTGGTTGCTGACACTCTTTTCGTTACTCATGCCATTGCGAAGTCTAAGAGTTCCCAGATGAATAGTGTGAAAACAAACTCAATGAGTCCAATCATGCAGACTGCAATCTTGCCATAATACTGCGGACGCAAGGTGTAGCAAACGCATGGGAATAGCGCGAGTTCTACGATGCCAAGCAGTTCGTGCAGTCGGCCTGCCACCACAGAGATAGAGGAGAGAGCGAAGAAACATGCCATTGAATAGGCCGTAATCTTCAGTAGTATCGGTAGGGCAGGGCAGTGCTCAAGAATCGTGTCATAGAAATACAGTGAGTAGAGTATGATGGCGTATTGTATCCAGATGGTCACATTCTTCAACGACAGTTCATCAAAGATACCTCTTTCTGTCAATGCCTTATACATTTCGATTTTTTCCTGAATATATGGTAATGGCAATGCAGAGAAGAAATCATAGTGCAGCAGAAAAAGCACAGCTCCTACCGGTACAATGGCTATCAGTGCGTATCTCCATATTTTTGACAGATCGTTGCTGAAAAACAGGATGGGATAGAATGCAAATGATGAATAGTGGAATACGTTGGCAATCAGGAAATAGACTATTGCTTTTTTCTTATTGCCTTCGGAGAGGGGCTTGATGGCCAGCAGAAGCATGCCTGACGCTACGGCAGCTCTAATTTGTATAAAGTCGTGAAGGATGAAATAGTTGCCGAAATAAATGGCTAATGGCAGGAAATACCATGGCGAGAGTTGCCTAAGGGCATAAAACTTGATGGTAATGCCCAAAATAGCATATATCAGGAACAAATAGTGGACATCGTCAGTAAAACCCTTGACAATCTCTGAAAAAAACAGAAAAGAGAATTCTACAAGCAGTTTCGGATTATTTTCATTACTTTTGAAAATCTCTTCATAGGATTCTGAATCAGGATCCACGCCTATCGTCCTGAAAGCACAAAAGAGTATCATAATGATACAGATTCCCCAATATACATATTTTTTATAGTCTCCAAGATATTCTTCCAGGAAAATGAGAGAGACGATAAAAATAAAAAGCAATATGAAGAAAAAGATCATTGTTTGCGCAAAATATATAATGACGTACCGGCAAAAGTAAGTAACAATATGAATGCAACAAAAATCATGCGTTTTGGCTCAGAAGGCTTGATGGGTACGGAAGCCCCTTTGATGACGGTAAAGGCAGGTGTACGCTCCTGAACTTTTGCCTTTGCGGCCTGCATCTGGGTATTGAGGGTGGTATAGGCATTAAACCTTAACTGTAGATCATTTTCCATATCCTCCAGTTTCAATTCGATACTTCTTAATGCTACCTTCGAGTTCGCATCAGCCATACTGCCGTATCGTTGACGCGCTTTCTCATAATCTTGTTTGGCATCCATTGACAACTTCAGGTAATATTCATAATCGGTGCGGGCTTTGCTCGTACGATAGTTGGTAATGAAATCCTGAAGGCGTTCCTTGACAGAGTCACCAATAGTCTTACAAATTAATGCATCTTGGTCTTTAATGCTGATACTGATAACAGCAGTTTTCTTATCGAAATTAATCTTGATCTTATCCCTAATACTACCTGCGATGTCATCTTCGTCCTTTGAAAGATTGTAAGGGTCAATGATACCGGCCTCTCCTTTTTGTTCTTTCTTGAAGAGATTCTTGCACCAGTCTATAGGTACCATCCATATAATGGGTTTTTGATGTTTTTTCAAATAGTCATGGTATGTTGTATTAATGCTTCCGTCTTTGCTCTTAATACGTACATTGAAAAGACTGGTCACAAAGCCATTGTCCTCCATCAGGTCAGGGTAAAGCAACGGGGTGATGGCATCATTGCTCTGCAGATTGTCCAAATCAAATCCGAAAGAAGATGCCAACGAACCCAGAGTACTGGTCATGGACGTACCCCCCAATTCTGGCGCCAACTTGATGTCAGTGCTATAATAGCGCGGAAAGCCCATAATATATATGCATGCAATGACAAAGGCTATGGGCAACGTCTTGGCAAAGAGTTTCTTCTTTGCCCATAATTTTTTCGCTATGTCGTTTATGTCAATAACCCGTAATTCTTTGTTCGTCTTTTCTTCCATAGTCTGTTATTTTACAAGGTTAGCAATGGTGGCAATCATGGTGGCGATGGATGCCGTCGACGAGCCGATGGTCAGCCACTCGGCAAGACCCATGGTGCGGCCTTTGCGCTTGGTGGGTACCACAATCTGACAGCCTGGACGTGGCTTGTGTTTGCGATCGGCCTTGGCCACCATGCCGTTCATGTAGATGATGATGGTTTGGCTCTCCTTGGCGGTTGAGGTGGTGCCACCAGCCAAATCGATATAGTATTTGGCGTTCTTGCCTTCCTTGAAGCGTACTGTGTTCGGGTAGAGCACCTCGCCATTGATCTTCACTGTTCCGTCATAGCGTGGCACAATGATGCGGTCGCCTTCACGCAGGATGGGGTCGTCCTCGCTGCCAGGGTTCTCTAGAGCCTTGTCCATCTCAATGCCGACAGGATAGCTGGCATTTGTCATCAGCTTTCTGATGTCGATAGAGTCGTTACCTGAGTTGCGCTGGGCTGTGCGCAGCATGGTTTCCATCTGGTCGCGCTCATCAGCGGTCATCAGTCTCAGCAGCTTCGTACCTTCAGGATAGGCGCGCTTGGTCAGTCCACCAGCCTGTTTGAGAAGTTCGCTCAGTCGCTGACCCTTGTTCGACAGGGCATAAGTACCCTCAAACTGCACCTCACCCTCGATGGTGACGTTCTGCTGCTCGGTATAGTTGGGCGAACGGCGCACATACACCTCATCAAAGGGTTGCAGGGTAAAGTCGGGCTGGCCCTGGATGGCGAAGTCGGGTGTCAGCTTGAAGCTGAATGTCTGGGCTATCTGGTCGTCGGATTCCGTTGCGTTGGGATTGGTCAAGCGACGGGCTACGTCGACTTTCACCAGCGAGGCAGCCTCCGTGGGTCCGCCAGCCTGTATGATCAGATCCTCGATGGTCTCGTTGTCAGCATATTTATAGGTTCCAGGGTAGTGTACCTCGCCATTGATGGATACGGTTCTTAATGCTTCGTTCTCATCACGGCTGGCAATGTAGATGACGTCTTCATTGCGCAGGGGTACATCGGGCACGGTGCCTTCCAGGATGCCGTTAATGTCCAAACTCTGCACCTCCAGCGTGCGGTCAACCTTCATGCGGTGCATGACGGCATGTTGGCCGATGGCGCCCTCTGTCAGTCCGGCAGCAGCTTCGACCAGTGTCTTGACGGTGCTGATGTCGCCGCCTACGTGGTACATGCCTGGGCGGAAGATGGCACCCTTAATCTCTACCATGTTCTGATAGCGTGCAAGGGTGGAGTCTACGCTGACAGAGTCTTCGTCCATGAGTTTGAAACTGTTCATGTCGAACTCGCCTACGCTGAACACCGAGTAGCCTGCTCCTGCCTTACGGTTGATGCGGATAGCTTTCGTATAGGCGTCGCCCGTGAATCCTCCGGCATATTTCAACAGGGTGGCGGCACTCTCCGTCTTCTTCATTTCGTAGAACATGGGGCGCTTTACCTTACCCGTGATGTTCACCAGCGACTCGTAGGGGCTGACGGTGATGACATCGTTGTCCTGCAGGCGGACATCACCGCTCAGCTTGCCGTTCAACAGGAAGTCGTAGACGTCGACATTGCTAATCAGCTTGCCTTTGCGATAGACTTTTACGTTACGCAGCGTACCGATTTCGTTTGGACCACCAGCCATGTAAAGGGCGTTATAGACGGTGGCAAAGGCCGACATGGTAAACGTGCCGGGCATCTTCACTTCACCCATCACGCTGACAGTGATGGTGCGTGTCTGGCCTACTGTCAGGTCAATCTTTGAACCCTGGTAGCGTGGGCCTAGCACACGCTTCAGACGGGCCTTGGCCTGACTGACGCTCAGTCCGCCTAACTGGATGACACCGATGTCCTCAATAGTAATAGTGCCGTCGGGCGAAATGGTCTCCGACACGGTCTCCTGCGATGCTCCCCACACGTCGACGTTTACCACGTCGCCTGGGCCCAGCGTGTAGTTCTGAGGTGTGGCCAGATTCATGCTGCTCTCAAACGTCAGGTTCTTGTTGTTGAACACGTCGTGGCCGAAGATCTTGCGCTTCTCTTTGTCCTTCGTGAATTCGTCGTCAAAGTATTTCAGCGAGTCGGGCATCATGAAGTCCATGGCCTCGTCCATCTCCACATAGTCGGCGTCTTCCTCGTTATACGTGTGACGCTGTATCTGGTTCTTTTTCTTGGTGTCCTTGAGGCGGAACTGCGAAGCCTTCTGCTTATCCAGCTTCTTCTGCTCTTCGCGTTTCTCGCCGTTCTGCTCTCTCATGCGTGTTTTCATTTCCTTCGAACCCGCTGTGATGTCGTCAGCTCCTAGGGCACCGTTCTTAATCTGTTTCTGGTATTTCTTCTGGATACGGCGAATCTGGTCAATCGTTACACCACGCTGCATCAGCTGTGTCACAATCTGTTGGCGCGACACACCCTTGGCGTTTTGCTCGATGACGTAGTCCATCACTTGATTGTCGGTCATTCCCGACTGAGCCCAGCTCATGGTGGCGCACACCATCACACTGGCTATGAGAGTAGCGAATCGTTTCATAGACATTATTAATGCATTAATATACTATATTAACCCCAATATGGGCAAAATATTGTGCAAAGGTAGTGCAAATTGAGCGAAAAACCAAATTTATTTGAGTTTTTGTTTTTATTGCCTGCGCAGAGAAAAAGAATACCTAGAGGGTAAAGGGGAGAAACCCCCGTATTTACAGGGATTAAACCTAGGGTTTGCAGGGAGCGAGACGGCATGTTACTAATTTGCCCCGCCCGTGGCAAATTGTTGCGGCGGGCGGGGCAATATCTTGTGGCGGGCGTGCGAATATCTTGTGGCGGCCGCCAAAAGAGCAGCTATATATGGGCTTTTCGGGTTGTTTTGCTCATGCAAAGATACGAAAAAAAATGCAGAAATGCAAGTTTTTTTCTTAATATATTTGTGTATTTATAATAAAATACCTATCTTTGCACGCGAAACGTGACTTTCACACCTGGGGTTGACTGGATTTGACAGCAGGATGAGATGGTACGTAAGCATGCGGAGTGACGACTGTGGACTCCATAATCACGTCGGTCGAAAATTTAATTGGCAACAATGAGTATGCTCTCGCTGCCTAATCGAAGTATAGTAGATTAAGGCTCAATTCCGTCACTAGGTGACAGAACGAGACGTCGCTCCGAGGATGTTGTTCCGAATCCGGAGATCAAGCGGCGCAGGTTAAATCGGAAATAGTCGTGTCAGGCCTCGATGGCGGGATGAAATTTTAGAGGATAAGGCTGTTGTTGGTGGCTTGGGTCTTGCAACAGCACGAAAATGAAGTCCAAGATAAGCATGTAGAAAGCGTATGGTTTCCCTGTTTGGACCGGGGTTCGACTCCCCGCAGCTCCACTATATTACGCTGATGAGTCTCGCCCTAGCGGGGTTCTTAGACCTGAAGGTCAAAGCGACTTCGTCGATGACGACTCCCTCCAGCTCCACAAAACAAGTTATGAAAAAGATATTACTATTTCTGGCGGCGGCGACCATTGTGCTGCCAATGAATGCCCAACAGACTGAGATGGCCCAGCAACGGCAAAACTTCCAGCTGGCTCCGGAATTGAAGAAGGATAAGAACTTCTTCAATCACATGGACTTGGGTGTGACATTAGGAACGGCAGGCTTGGGCTTAGAAGTGAGTATGCCTGTTCACGACATGGTGCGTGTGCGTACCGGTCTTAGTTATACGCCCCGTTTTGAGGTGCCTATGACCTTTGGCATTCAGGTTGGTGACGACCCTGCAACGAGTGCCAGCAAGTTTAACAAAATGGCAGCCGTTTTGCAAGATCTGACAGGCAATCCTGTGGACGACCATGTAGAGATGCTGGGCAAGGCGAAGATGTGGAACTGGAACTTGCTGGTGGATTTCTATCCTCTGAAGCATAACAAGCACTGGCGCGTGACGGCAGGTTTCTTCCTGGGTCCGTCGACTGTGGCCGAGGCCTTCAACAAGACGGAGAGTATGGCTTCGCTGGTGGCTGTCAGCATCTATAATAACATGTATGATAAGCTGCATGGCAAAACGAAGCGTGAGCTGGCCAGCGTGAAACTGATTGACTTGTCAGTTTTAGGAGAAAAATATGCAGACATCTATTTTGACTTGGATCTGTTGGTGAAACTTCAGGAAGGCTTTGACAATGCAGGCCGCATGGGTATCCACCTGGGCAACTACGTGCGCGACGTGGAGGACGAAGACGGCAACGTAATCCATAAGAAAGGTGACCCCTACATCTTGACTCCTGACGAAGACCACATGGTGAAGGCCAATATGGAGGTGAATGCCTTCAAGCCCTATGTTGGTTTTGGCTATGAGGGCAGGCTGGTAAAGGGTAACGACCGCCTGAAGGTTGGTGTCGATGCTGGTGTCATGTTGTGGGGAGGCAAGCCAAGCCTGCTGACACACGACGGAACAGACCTGATTAACGACGTAGAAGGCGTTACTGGTAAGGTTGGCGACTACGTGGACGTGATGTCAAAACTATCGGTCTATCCCGTTCTGAACGTCAAGTTCTCGTACACAATATTTTAAGAGTTAGAGAAGTTAAAGCATAAAAATAGCCGCTCAATAGAATGGGCGGCTATCTTTTTTGTCTTTTAATCTTATTATTTCTTTACGACCTTTTTGCCGTTCATAATATAGATTCCTTTTTTCAGGTTATCGAAAGAGCTGGCGTTCTCACCAACCTTGACACCTTGGAGAGTATAGATGCTTCCTTGATACTCATTGCTCATGGTTACACCTGCGATGCCAGAAGCTGCAATGTTTATCACAACGTCATCGGGTTTAGAAAACACGGGATTTTCTGCGGTATTATCTGGAGATACAATCTCGATATTCTTCAGGGTAATAGTGCCCGTTTGGAAAGTGCTGGCAGCAGTAAGGTCTATCATGATAATAGCACCAGAGGTTCCTGATAGGGTCTTATTGCTACTTGATGAAAGAAGAACACGGCCGTTCGCTGGATTATAGTCGAGTGAATGTTTTTTCAATGTTGTACGAGCTAATTCCATGAGATATTCACCTTCTTCGTCTTTTGCAACGGATAATCCTTCAGGTAATTCCATGTCAAACTGTACCAACGTTACAGTCATATCCGGATTTTCCAAGTTGACAGTCAGCGTCTTTGTCTCACCTGCCTTGATGGTGAAATCGTCCACTGTCAGTTTTGTCTGCGACTGTGCTGCAGCGGTTAACGGCAGTACAGCCAAAGCTATAAGGCATGTTTTTAAAAAATTCATATCTGAAAATGTGTTTTGTTTATTATTTACCTAATACTTTGTTCACAAGAATCACGTAGTCCTGACCAGAAACTATGCCGTCCTTATTGAGGTCAGCAGCTTCGTTGAATTCATTATTCAAAATAAAGTTTGCCTCAATTACAAGGTCTTGTCCGGTAACTTCACCGTCACCACTCAGATCACCAGGAACTGCAGGCTCCTCTTCTTTATCCGTCACTTTCAGTATGGCGGGAGCCGAGGCGCTGACGGTGATGTATGCCGTGTTGGCAGGAATGTACTTCAGGTTGTTGTCCTTGACAAAAGCCAGCGAACCATCAGCAGCAGTTCCCAGCACACGCATGGTGTTAGCGTCGTATGCTACAACATTGGTATGGGTAGGGCCTGCATCAGGATTGCAGAAGTAGACACCCGTCAGCAAGTTGTCGTTTGCAGTTCCGCTGGTGCTGGCACCAACGTTCAGCTTGTTGCTGGCAGCGCTCTGAGAGGCGCACTTGATGATAACGGGGGTAGACTTAGGCACACCGCCTGTGACTTCCTTGATAATTACCTTGCCAGTAGCTTCATTAACCTTGCTGACATACCATGCTGACATACCCTCCGACAGGAAGGTGAAGGGGAAGGCTGCATAGAACGTCTGGTAGTAGCTATCGCCAGAAGCAATGTTGGGCTGTAAGCCGAAGTAGAAACCCTCGGCATCCTTCACGGGAAGAATGTTCCAGTCAAGGTATTTTCCACCTTCATAGTCTGACGCGATGTTCGTCACCAAATGACCATTATTCAAACGTTCTTGTTTTTGTTCTTCTGTAATATATCCCAACTCAACCTGTAGGTTAAGCTTTTCGTAATCTATTAATTGATCGGCCAAATATTTGGTCATACCAGCCTTACTGGCAGAGCACCAGTATTTATTGTCACCCATATCATTAAGTAATACCTCATAGGAGATAATTTGATAACTGCCTGTGCCCTGACTCTGGAAGTCATAGCCCTTATTCATCTTCTTGATATAGATAATAGACGAGGGGTCTGAGACGACATTCTCGAAGCCGGCACGGGTGCGCAGTGCTTCCATATCAGCATCGGTAGTTGATATGTTTACGCTTCCTCGGTTGTCAATAACTCGTATATAGCGTCCCTGCTCTGAGCTCTGTGCACGATAATAGCCATCGCCATTCAGCTGAGCATGGGCCGACAGTGTGCAGACAGTAGCAAGTAAAAGTAATTTTATCCTGTTCATAACAATTGTGTGTTATTAAATTGGAGTCTGACTCTTACCATACCACTTGGGTATGGAAAAGAGCCAGACTCAATATTGGTTTAAACCTCGAAAATCATTCCGTTGTTTACTCTGCGATACAGATTGTTACACGGTTCAGGTCGTTCTCAGCGAACGGCTGTACGCGTGAACCCTTAGAATCGTAAGAGATACGGTCAGCAGAGATGTTGTACTGGTTCATCAGAGCCTTCACAACAACGTCAGCACGCTGAGCTGCCAGACGGTCGTTGATGCGGTTGTTACCAGTGCCAGCATCAGCATAACCTGTAACTTCAACCTTGGCGTTGGGGTTCTGGTTCATATAGTCGGCGATGTCCTTGATCTTCTCAGCCTCGGTTTCGCTAACCTTGTAAGAGTTGATCTTGAAGAAGATATCACGACGAATCTTCTCAATGGGCTTCACTTCTACCTTAGCGGGAACCTCTACGATCTTCTCAACAACCTTCTCCACGTAGCGAATCTCAGGCTCGGGAGCAGGGATGAACTTCGTAGTATAGGTCTTGCCGAGGTTGATCTTCACACCAGCGAGGGCGTTGAAGTACCAGTCAGCATTGCCAGCCTTCTTTGAGTTGTACTTATCAGTCAGGATGTTGGCATTACCCTCGATGTTGATGCTTACCTTATCAGATACGCGGAAATCGAAGAGAAGACCAGCCTGACCGAAGATGTTCACCTTCGTACCATCCCACAGATAGCGCATATTCTGCTTGCCATCGTACATCAGGTTGGGGTTGGTGTTCTGGTAGTTTGCAATCTGAGCCTCTACAGTGTTAGCCTCGTCGTTCTTCCAGGCGATGTTAGCACCACCACCTACGAATGCATACACATTGAGCAGGCGCTGGGGGTTGAAGTTCTTGCAAACGATGTTCGACAGGTTGAACATCAAGTCCAGAGAGGGAGCGACATAGTTCCACTTCCACTTTCCTTCGTACGACTGTGCAGGAGTCATGTCAGTGTCGTCGAGCTTGATGACACCCTTGCTCTGCCAAGCATTTACTGCCAGACGCAGACCAATCACCTTTGTGAAGTTATAACCCAAAGCAACCTGTGCGTTCGGAGAGAACAAGTCGCTAAACGAACCCTCACCCAGGGTATACTGTCCACCACCCTGAAGCATTAAATACCAATGGGGCTGGAACACATATTCTGTAGTGCCTTTCTGCTCGGCCTGGGCAGATGCTGAAAGCACGCCCAGGAAAAGCAGAAGTGACATAATCATTTTCTTCATGTTCTTATTCCTTTAAAAATTATTAGATTTAGAACTGTACATAGAACCTCTTAGTGGTAACCTTACCATGATAGTCTACAGCGCTGTAGCTAATCTCGTAGATGTAACCAGCCTGACCGTTCATGGTGCAAGACTTCTCGCTGTCAATGACAGTCTTCATGTTCTCGCCATTAGCAGCCTGACCAATGCTAGCAGCAGCCTCAGTACCGTCAGCATTCCAAACGTTTGTTACAGCTACGAACTTCTTATAGGCAGGAGCCAGCAGCTCGAGAGAGTAAGAAGTGGGATACAGAGTCAGAGAACCACTAACCTTAGTAGGACTAATCATCGAGCGAGACAAAAGCTTAATCTTGTCACCAGTCTTTGCAACAAGCACAGGCTGCAGAGCTCTGTTAGGAGCAGAGCTGAAGATAGAGTTCAACTTGTTGTAAGCACGGCTAATCAGCTTGCTCAACTCAGACTTGACGTCATTCTTAATATTGCTGATAGATGCATTAACCTGATTGTTGATATTATTCAGCTTCTGAATTTCATTCAGCATCTTGGTAAGATCGTTCTGAGCAGAAGTCCACTGAGCGTTCACCTTGTCAATAATCTCCTTTAAGGTGTTGTACAGGTCAACATCAATATCCTTGTTAATATTAATCTGGTGGAATTCAATCACATCACCAGTGTTAGCGTCATGCCATGTAGTGCCATCGTAAGTAATCTCTGTTTCATTTGTAGACTTCCAAGTCAGCTTTCCTTCTTTATTTGTTACAAGGACATAAACAGGTTTTCCATCAGCATCCTGCAGTACATATTGGAAGTTGACAGTAATCTTAGTATCAATTGAACTAATGTCAATTGTTCCAAAATTGATATTAACGTCTGAGAAATCAGGCATATTGAGATTAATTTTGGTATTAATCTTGTTGAAAATCTTGTTCAGCAAGTTCTGAAGTTTCTCCTCACCAGGCAGGTTAGCCTTGAAGTCCTTCAGGAAAGCGTAAGACAGAGGCTTGATAGCAGTAGTAGCCAAACCATACTCAGAGAAGATGTTGTGAGTGTTACCCTCAGTTGCATCAGTCCAAGAAGCCTTGACACCATAAGCAGGCATTACATCCTGTACGCTGTTAATCAGAGCAGCACCAAAGGTGAGCACGCTGGCCTTATCCTTATTCTTGATGATGTCCTTAGCCTCGCTCTCCAGAGTGGTGTAGTCAATCTTCATCTTAGCGGCATCGATATCGCCTGCAGCCAAGGTAGCCTTAGCCTCATAGAAACCGTTGTCAGCGCTACGAGTGAAACCGAAAGTCAACTCGCGGTCAGAGTAAGCCAAGGGGCTCAGTTTGACAGGAGAAACATTTCCTGCGCTGGTCTCCATACCTAATGTAACACCAGTGAAGTCTACAGTGTTCGGGTTGATGGTCAGATAGAGTGTACCGGCATTACCAGTCTCAGAACCATTTACCTGGCTAACGAAACGACCAGCGGGAACAGGATACAGTGATATACCACCGCCCATTACCTGCAAGTTACGTAGGGTAAAGGCCATTGAAGCGTCAATCAAACGATTCTCATCGTCAGAATCTATGATGGGGAAATTAAATGAACCAGCGGTGTTCTCACCATAGTAAGCAGCGAGAATCTGTGAACGAACGTCGAGCGGAGTGTTGAAGTAACCGATAACGGGGCTCTCAGTACCCTGAATAACGATACCGGTAATCATCTTCTTCAGAACGTCGCTTGTCAGATTGTTAACTTTGGTCTCCAAAGTTGTCATTCTTGTTTCAAGATCGGTCAGTCTGCCTTCGATTTCAGTAATCTTGACAGTGTATACATCCTTAACCCAATCTTCAAACTCCTTCTTGGTCAGATAATCTTTGAACTTGGCCTCCAGCTCAGCAACCTTTGTCTCCAGCACATCAATTCTACCTGAATTGTCAATAGCCTTGTCCCAAGCATCCTGTGCCAGGTTCTGTGCTTTGCCAATGAGAACGATGAGCTCCTGACGAACAGTCTCCAACTCGCTGTGAGTAACAAAGTCTTTCAGGTCGGGAATGTCAATCTTGATGTTCTCGATGATGTTGTAGATGTTCTTGATGTCCTCTGTGTTGAAGTTCACCTGAGTGTTCAGAGTGGTGTACAGAGTGTACAGGTCTGCAGCCTTCTTCTCAACGGCTGTCAGTCTCTCATCCAACTCAATATACTTGCTCTTCAAGTCCTCAATAGCTTTCTTGAGCTCGTCAATGTCAGCCTTGTTTGCCTCAGCTAATTCCAGAGCTTTCTCGCTAAGAGTCTGAACATTGATGATCAACTGGTTCAGCGTGTTCAACTGCTGAGCAACAGTGCCTTTGCTTAAATCAATATCACCCAGGGTGGTGTTGATGTTGGTAATGGCCTGATTCAGAAGAGCGATTGCAGTGTTGTAGTTGTCAATCGTCACATAAGTCTTAGCAGCCTCGTCCTTGGTGAGATAGTCCTTCAGGGCAGCCTCCAGGTCGCACTTGCAACTCTTGATGGTGTTTACATAAGCCTGAAGAGCGTCGAGTTGCTGCTGGAGAGCCTCACGGAGCGTGATCTCCTTGTTCAGACGTGCTTTGATGTCGTCATAAGCATCCTCATCGTAGTCCTTACAGGCTACAAAACTACTCATGCTAAACACTGCCAGTGCAAACATGAGGAATCCACGAATAATTTTCTTGTTCATAAAAAATTAATATTACAATTAAACATTTATTAAAGTTTTCTCTATTGTTATATATGCGCAAAGGGAAGGCCAAAGCCCACGAATCCCTTATTTTTTTGCGCATTTTAGACCAAATCCGCTGCAAATTTAAGTTTTTTTTTCTTATCTTCCAAAAAAATCGTAACTTTTTTATCAGAAAATGCTTTTTTTTTGCCGTATCTCAGTCTTTTTTAGTATCTTTGCGTCAGAATTTCAAGAAAATAAGACTGAAATAGAGATATGAGACAATTATTACTACTGTTTGTGTCTGCGCTTGTCGTAGCGAATGCGACGGCTCGTGAGCGCATCAATTTCGACAAGGGTTGGCGTTTCTCGTTGGGCGACAATATGGCGTGGTCTACTAATGAGTACGACGACAGCCGCTGGCGGCAGTTGGATTTGCCACACGACTGGGCTATCGAGGGTAGTTTTAGCGCTGACAATCCTTCAGGTGCGGGTGGGGGCGCGCTGCCTGGTGGCGTGGCATGGTACAGGAAACACTTTTATGTGAAGGATGTGGCCAAGTACTTCCTGGAGTTTGATGGTGTCTATATGAATGCCGTCGTTTTCGTCAATGGTGAGATTGTCGACTACCGCCCTTACGGATACAGCTCGTTTGTAATTGATATCACGCGCTATATGCGTTGCGACGGCAATGTCATTGCTGTCCGTGTCGATAATAGCGACCAGCCCAACTCCCGTTGGTATTCCGGTTGTGGCATCTATCGTCATGTTTGGCTGACAAAGACTGACTATGTGCATGTGAAACATTGGGGTATGCACGTCGAGACCAACGCCAAGACGGGTGCCGTCAAGGTGAAGACTGCTGTGGCAGGCAAGAACTACAGGGTGAGCTATAGTGTGTTGGATGCTGCAGGCCAGGAGGTGGCTCGAGGAGCCGGAACGGAAACCACGATGTATGTCAACACTGCTACCCTGAAGCGCTGGTCGCCAGAGAGCCCCAATATATATAAGGTTCGTGCGCGCGTATTTAAAAATAGTAGTGTAGTCGACGAGGTGACAACCACGACGGCTTTCCGCGATTTCAGGTTTGATGCCAAGACGGGCTTCTGGCTCAACGGCAAGAACATGAAACTGAATGGTGTCTGCGAACACCACGACTTCGGATGTCTGGGAGCAGCCATCCACGAGGATGCCCTGCACCGCAAACTGACAAAGCTGAAGGCGATGGGTGTCAATGCCATCCGTTCGAGTCATAATCCTCCAGCTCCGGAATTGTTGAACATGTGCGACACGATGGGATTTATCGTGATGGATGAGTCGTTTGACATGTGGCGACGCCGCAAGACACAGAACGACTATGCCCGTTTCTTCGACAAATGGCACGAGAAGGACTTGACGGATATGGTGCTCAGAGACCGTAATCACCCCTGTATCCTGATGTGGTCGATAGGTAATGAGGTGCTGGAGCAGTGGTCGAGTGTGGAGGCTGACACGCTGACGCTGGAGCAGGCTAACCTGATTCTGAATGCAGGCCATGATGCCTCGACACTCGCCAAGGATGGTGAGAAGAGTGTCAATACGATGTTGGCAGAGCATCTGGCTGACATCATACGCCGTTACGATAGAACCCGTCCCATTACGGCAGGCTGTAACGAGCCTTCACCAGGCAATCACCTCTTCAAGGGTAAGGCTCTCGACCTGATTGGCTATAATTACCATCACGAATGGATCAAGGATGTGCCCAAGAATTTCCCAGGCCGTCCGTTCATCCTGACGGAGTCTGTATCTGCCTTACAGACAAACGGTTACTACCGGATGCCGTCTGACAAGATTATCATTGCTCCGAAAGACTGGCGCGAAACATACAAGGACTCGACCTTTATGTGTTCAGCCTACGACAATATGCATGCCCCCTGGAGCTCGACACACGAAGAGACGTGGGACGTAGTGAAGCACACACCGTATGTGGGCGGACAGTTCATTTGGACGGGCTTCGACTATCTCGGTGAGCCAACGCCTTACGGATTCCCTGCCCGTAGCAGCTATTTCGGTATCATCGATTTGGCCGGACAGCCCAAGGACGTCTATTACATGTATCAGAGTGAATGGACACACAAGCCCATGCTCTATCTGTTCCCTCACTGGAACTGGAAAAAGGGCCAGAAGATTGATATGTGGTGTTATTACAATCAGGCTGACGAAGTGGAACTCTTTGTGAATGGCAAGAGCCAGGGCGTCCGTCGAAAGAAAGACAGTCACCAGTATCATGTCTCATGGCGTGTAACCTTTGAACCCGGTGAGGTCATGGTGGTGGCACGCAAAAACGGACAGGTCACCCTGCATCAGACTATCCGTACGGCTGGTGCCCCTCACCATATACAGCTCGATGTTGACTATAAGGGCAAGAACCTGACTTTCATTCAGGCCACTGTTGTCGATAAGGATGGCAACAGGTGTCCGTGGGCTGAGAACGCACTGCAATTCAAGGGTACTGCTGGAGCTAAGGTCGTTGCTACTGACAATGGATGCCAGACGTCGATGGAGCGATTTACAAGTCCTGTCCGCAAGGCGTTCTTTGGACGTTGTATAGCTGTCGTAAAGGGTAAGGGAATGCTGACAGTCGGTGCCGTTGGCCTGCCTGAAAACAAGATGAAACTATAGACACCATGCATATCGCTGTAGCAGGAAACATAGGAAGCGGCAAGTCGACACTCACAAAGATGCTTGCCAAGCACTACGGATGGGAACCACGCTATGAGGCCGTCGAGCATAATCCCTATCTCGAAGACTACTATCGTGACATTCACCGCTGGTCGTTTAATCTGGAGGTTTACTTTCTGAAGGAGCGCTTCCGGGATCTGCTGGCCATCGCCGAGGCGGATCATACGATTATTCAGGACCGTACCATTTACGAGGGGGTTTATGTGTTCATGCAGAACAACAAAGCGATGGGAAATCTTTCCGAGCGCGACTACCTGACGTATATGGAGCTTTTCGAACAGATGATGTCGATGGTCCGTCTTCCAGACCTCATGATTTATCTGCGGGCTTCCGTACCTCATCTAGTGGGTAATATCCAGAAACGGGGCAGAGAATACGAGCAGACTATCCAGCTCGATTACCTGCAGAATCTGAACGAACGCTATGAGGACTTCATCTACCACAAGTATCCTGGGCAGGTAATGACTATCGAGAAGGATGATCTCGACTTTCTGAATCGCTCCAAGGACTTCGCCCTGATTGTCGACCGCATCGACCGTACCCTCTTCGGACTCTTCTCGAATCAAAAAGAATAACTCCTTTAACTTCTTTAACTTCCCAAAAATATGCATATCGCAATAGCTGGAAACATAGGCAGTGGCAAGACCACGCTCACCAAACTCCTGGCGCACCGTTACGGATGGACGCCGCGTTTCGAACCCGTCGACAATAATCCCTATTTGGCCGATTTCTATGCCGACATGCCTCGCTGGTCGTTCAACCTGCAGGTGTATTTCCTGAACAAGCGTTTCAAAGAGGTGGTGGAAATCTCCAAATCAAAGGAAGTCATCATCCAGGATCGTACCATTTTCGAGGATGCACGCATCTTTGCTCCGAACTTGCATGGTCAGGGAATGATGAGCGACCGTGATTTCGAAAACTATACCGACCTCTTCGATTTGATGATGTCGCTGGTGAAGTTGCCCGATCTCATGATCTATATCCGCTCCAGCATCCCTACGCTCGTGGCGCAGATTCAGAAACGTGGCCGTGAGTACGAGCAAACCATGCGTCTCGACTATCTGCAGGGCCTTGAGAAACGCTATGAAGATTGGATAGCTACTTATAAAGGCCCACTGATTATCGTCGATGGCGACCATTGTAAGTTTGGCGACAATCCTGAGCACCTCAAGCAGGTAACAGACATGATTGATGCCAAACTCTATGGCCTCTTCCCCATGGAATAGCTATGCAGGTTATCTACGAAGACAATCATATCATTATCGTCGCCAAGCAGAGCGGTGAGATCGTGCAGGGCGATAAGACAGGCGATATCCCCTTGTCGGAGACGGTAAAGGACTATATCAAGGAGAAGTACCAGAAACCTGGCGCAGTCTTCTTGGGAGTAGTGCATCGCCTGGACCGTCCTGTCAGCGGGCTGGTAGTCTTTGCCCGTACATCGAAGGCGTTGACCAGACTGAACGAGATGTTTCGCAAGGGCGAGGTGCACAAGACGTATTGGGCGCTGGTGGAGATGAACCCCCACCAAACCTCCCCGCGGGGAGGCTTCGTGTCACTCCCCCTCGGGGGAGACGGAGAGGGGTCGAAAGTCGAAGGACAGAACGACGAGTGGCACGTGCTTGAGCACTGGCTGACGCGTAATGAGAAGCAGAACAAAAGCTATGCCTACGACCATGAGGTGCCAGGCTCGAAGAAAGCGGTGCTGAAATATCGTGTGATAGGTCACTTGGAGCATTATACGTTGTTGGAGGTGAACCTGATGACGGGTCGCCACCACCAGATACGCTGTCAGCTGTCGGCTATGGGGCACCCCATCAAAGGAGACTTGAAATATGGTGCCAAGCGTTCGAATCCTGATGGTAGCATATCGTTGCTGGCTCGCAGGGTGGAGTTCGTACATCCTGTCTCGAAAGAAAATATCATTGTTGAGGCTCCATTGCCAGAGGACAAGCTATGGCGAGAGGTAGATACCCCCACCAAACCTCCCCGAGGGGAGGCTTCAGTCACTCCCCCCCTCGGGGGAGACGGAAGGGGGTCGAAGTAAATAGTTCAAAGATGAAAAAGGCATTCTGGTGGATATTGGGCATTTTGCTAAGTCCAGTGCTGCTGTTCGCAGTACTGACGGTGTTGCTCTATCTGCCCCCTGTTCAGAATTGGGCGGTGGACAAAGTGGCTGAGATAGCCTCTGAAAAGACTGGAATGCACATCAGTGTGGGCCATGTGAATCTTGCTTTTCCCTTGGATTTGTCTATCGACGATTTCAAGGTTATTGACAAGCAGGATACCCTTGCTGACTTGGAGCACATGAAGGTAGACGTGCAGCTGTGGCCCTTGCTGAAGAAGAAGGTGATCATTAACGAACTGGAGATTACCAACACGAAACTCAATACCAACGGTTTCATTGACGCTGCCTGCGTGAAGGGCGACTTCAAACGACTGGCACTAACCAGTAAGGGTATTGACTTGGACAAACAGACAGTAGAAGTAAACGGTGCTGTGCTGGAGAATGCACGGTTGGACGTACAGCTGCGCGACTCAGTGCCTGAGGATACTACGACGACAAAGACGTTGTGGGTAATACGAGCCGACAGCGTGACCATTAGCCAGAGTGACTTGGCGTTGCATCTGTCAGGCGACACCGTCAACGTCCTTGCCCACATGGGCGAACTGAAAGTCGTGGAACTGCTGGCAGATCTGGGAACACCCGCATATAGCGTCGGTAGTGTGACGTGGACGGACGGAGCGCTGCGGTATTGGAACCCCCACCAAACCTCCCCGAGGGGAGGCTTCAGTCACTCCCCCTCGGGGGAGACGGAGGGGGGTGTGTTCATAGGTCAGTTTGCCATGCAGGCAGGACCCGTCACGATGGTGAACGACAGTGTCAGGGTGCCTCGATTCATGCTGAAGACACCCGATAGCGACCTGCTGGTAGAGCTGGATATGCCCCTGTCGTTTACTGACTCCATCAATCCTGGCAAGATGCGTCTGAAGATGGATGCTCAGCTGGGACGTAAAGACCTGATGCCCTTCCTGACAGCCCTGCCTAAGGCTATGCAGGAACGCTGGCCGATATATCCGCTCACGGCAAAGGGTAGCGTGAACGGCAACATGGACTATATGGAATTCTCGGACTTGGACGTCTCGCTGCCTACCGCCTTTGCCGCCAAGGCTGACGGATTCGTGGCCAATCTGAACGATTTGAAACGTCTGCGTGCCGATGTGACGTTCGATGCCCAGACGCAGGACTTAGGTTTCGTGATGGCAGCATTGCCTCGTGACGTACAGCGCAACTATCGCATTCCCAATGGGATGCGGGCTGCTGGCAGGGTGAAAGCCGATGGTGCCAACTATGCTGCTGATGTGACGTTGCGCGAAGGTGGGGGCATGGTGAAGGCCAAGGGTATGCTCAATGCTGACGTGATGCGTTACGACCTGACAGCACAGATTGACCAATTGAACCTGCACCACTTTATGCCTCGCGACTCGTTCTATACCGTCAGTGCCGACGTCACTGCCAAGGGACAGGGAACGGACATCTTCTCGCCTCGAACCACCATGCAGGCCGAGGCAAAGATACACCATTTGCGATACGGCCATTGGAATATGGACCATCTGACAGCAAATGCAGATGTCAATAACGGCCAGGCAAGGGCTGAGATTCGTAGCGATAATGAACTGATGCGGGGATTGGTGACTGTGGACGCCCTGATGAAGAAACAGCAGATTGACGCCACACTGACTGCCGATATCCATGAGGTGGACTTCTATACGATGGGACTGACGGCATATCCGCTGAGCATCGGATTCTGCGGGCATGTCGATGTGAACAGCGACATGAAACTGACGCATGTGGTAAGCGGACTCTTCAACGACCTGACCATCAGCGATTCGAGCCATATCTATCGTCCAGGCGATATCGGACTGCTCGTGAAGGCACGTCCAGATACCACTTATCTGCGGGCTCAGAGCGGTGACTTCATCGTGAAGCTCGATGCCAGCGGCGACTACGAGCGATTGTTGAAACGCATTACTACTCTTGGCGACACGGTGATGGCACAGTTCGACAAACGTATTATCGACCAGTCTGCTATCAGACGACTGCTGCCTGTGATGAAGATGCACATTGAGAGCAAGCATGACAATCCCATCGTCACATTGCTGAACACCAATCAGGGCCTCGACTTCAAGACGTTGTTGTTCGATATGAGAACCTCGCCTGAGGAAGGTGTGAACGGCAAGGGTTATGTACATTCGCTGACCATGAGCGACATGCGACTGGATACCATCAATTTCATTCTGGTGCAGCGTAAGGATCATCTGTCGTTCCAAGGACAGGTGCGCAACAACAAGAAGAATCCGCAGTTTGTGTTCAATGCCTTGTTCGACGGGCTGTTCCAGGAGCGGGGAGCTACCGTGGGTGTGCGCTACTACGATGCGGACAACAAGCTTGGAATCCGGTTGGGTGCCAAAGCCGAGATGGTCGACAGCGGCATCAACCTGCATCTGATGCCTGAGCGTCCTACTATCGGTTATAAGGAATTCAACCTGAACAAAGATAATTTCGTGTTGTTAACGCGAAAAAATAAGGTGAAAACGAAGATAGACCTGATAGCTGACGACGGAACGGGTGTGAAGATCTATTCAGAGGATAGCGACCCCACAGCCTTGCAGGATATCACCGTCTCGCTGAACAAAGTCAATCTGGGTGAGGTGAGCTCCGTCTTGCCCTACTATCTGCCACAGATGACTGGACTGCTGAATGGCGATTTCCATGTCGTTCAGGATGCTGACGGACATATCTCGATGCTCAGCGATATGGCAGTGCGCGACATGACCTACGAATGCAGTCCTATCGGCAATGTCAGCACTGAATTGGTCTATCTGCAGAAAGAGAACGACGCTCATGCCGTCGAGGCCCGTCTGATGAAGGATGACGTGGAGATTGGTCTGCTGACGGGTACCTATTATAATAAGGATAACGGCCGCATCGATGCCCGTTTCCTGTTGGAGCGCCTGCCGTTGTCGCTGGCTAACGGTTTCATTCCTGATCAGCTGTTCGGATTCCATGGCTATGGCGAAGGCGAGCTGACCATCAAGGGAACTAACCTGGCTCCCAAGGTGGACGGAGAAATCTATCTTGACTCGTCGTATGTCGAGAGCATCCCCTATGGCGTGCGACTGCGTTTCGACAACGACCCCGTGCGCATTCAGAATTCACAGCTGTTGCTCGAGAATTTCACAGTCTATGCCCATAACAACAACCCGCTGAATATCCAGGGTTACGTTGACTTCAGCCATATAGACAAGATGATGGTCAATCTGCGTATGCAGGCCCGTGACTACCAGATTATCGGTGCCGAGGAGAATCCGAAGAGCATCGCCTATGGCAAGGCTTTCGTCAACGTGTTTGCCCGCATGAGCGGTCCGCTGGACAACCTCTCGATGCGTGGACGTCTGGAAGTGCTGGGCTCGACAGATATGAGCTACGTGTTGCGTGACACGCCTCTGACGACGGACAACCAGTTGAACGAACTGGTGAAGTTTACTGATTTCAGTGACACCACGCAGATTGTCGTCGAGCGTCCGCCACTGAATGGCTTCCAGATGGATATGACCATCGACGTGTCGAAAGGTGCCCATGTCATGGCTTATCTGAACACCGATCATTCGAACTATATCGACCTGATGGGCGGTGGTACGTTGCGCATGCAGTATTCTCCTGCCGATAATCTCCAGTTGCGTGGACGCTATACGCTGTCGAACGGAGAGATGAAGTATTCACTGCCTGTCATCCCGCTGAAGACATTTACCATTCAGGACGGCTCGTATATTGAGTTCACGGGTGACCCCATGAATCCCGCGCTGAATATCGCTGCCACCGAGCGCACCAAGGCCACCGTGTCGGGTGCCAGTGGGGTAGGGCGCAGTGTGACGTTCGACTGTGGCGTAAAGATTACAAAAACGCTCAACGACATGGGTCTTGAATTTACCCTCGACGCTCCTGAGGATATGGAAATGCACGGCGAGTTGCAGGCCATGGGCACCGAACAGCGTGGAAAACTCGCTGTGACGATGCTCACCACGGGCATGTATCTGGCTGACGGCAATACGGGGGCTTTCTCCATGAACTCAGCCCTCAGTGCATTCCTGAACAGCGAGATTAACAATATTACAGGTAATGCGCTCCGCACCCTTGACTTGTCGATGGGTATGGACAAATCAACGGATGCGGCTGGCAACATGCATACCGACTATTCGTTTAAGTTTGCCAAGCGTTTCATGAACAACCGATTGAAGATCACTGTTGGCGGCAAGGTGTCGACAGGTGCTGAACTGCAACAGCGCAATAATTCGTTCTTCGACAATGTCTCGCTGGAATATCGTCTCGACAATACCGCCAACAAGTTTATTACCGTGTTCTATCAGAACAACAGCTACGACTGGCTCGACGGCTATACCCAGAAATATGGCGGAGGCTTTACGTGGCGACGCTCGCTGCAGAGCTTCTGGGATATTTTCCGCTTCAAGGACCAGACGCCGACCATGCCTCCGCGTCCCCAGCCGATGCCCGTCGCACCCGTCGATTCTCTAACAACGACAAACCATGAGAAAGAATAGTATATTCAAGTTTCTGAAGTTATCGCTTCGCTCGAAGTTATCGAAGTTAACGAAGTTATCGGCCGTGCTGTTTCTCGTCTCGTGTTCTATGACGAAGAATATCCCTGAAGACGACCAGCTCTTCACGGGCCTGAAGGCGATTACCTATGACGACTACGAGAAGAACGATAATTTCACCCGGACACAGGAAGAGGTGGAGGCTGCTTTGGCCACAGCGCCCAATGGAGCCATTTTCGGCAGCAGCTATTACCGCTTGCCATTCTCGTGGCGCGTCTCCGTGTGGAACAAATATCACGACAAGGATTCCAAGTTTGCCCAGTGGATGACCAAGAACCTCGGCAAACAGCCTGTTCTGATGTCGTGGGTGAATCCGGAACTGCGTGCACAAGTGGCTCAGGGCGTGTTGCGCAATAACGGCTATTTCAATGGAAATGTGGGATACGACGTCATCCAGCGGAAGAATCCCAAGACTGCAAAGATAGCTTATGACGTGCATCCCGGACGGCTATACCTGTTGGACAGCATTGGCTATTACGACTTCCCTGCCGAGGCTGACACCCTGATACGCGCTTCATTGGATGAGGCTTATGTCCACAGAGACGATCCTTTTGTGGTCAGTCGTCTGGACGCCGAGCGACAGCGCATCAGCACCCTCTTGCGCAATAATGGTTTCTATTATTATCAGCCCAGCTATGCCTCGTTCCTGGCTGATACCTTTAAGGTCGACGGCAAGGCCCAGGTTCAGTTGCGCATGGCAAAGGATATTCCCGTGGAAGCCACTCATAAGTGGTACATCGGCAGGGTCAATATCAATATGAAGAAAACGTTCATGGAACAACCTACGGACTCTGTCAGCGGGCGTTTCTTTACCGTTCGTTTCTCTGGCAAGAAACCTCCCATCCGTACCCGTGTGCTCATGGCCGACATGAAACTGCGTCCCCGCCAGCTCTTCAGCTACGACAACTACCAGCAGTCTATCGCCAAGATCAATGCCATGGGACTCTTCTCGATGACGGACTTTACGTTTACCCCTCGCGATACGACAGCTGCCTGCGACACACTGGACCTGACGCTGAACTGTGTGTTCGAAAAGCCTTGGGACCACTACATCGAAACCAACTTCAATGCCCGTACCATCGGACGCATGGGCCCGGAGCTTAAGATGGGTGTCACCCGTCGTAACGCCTTCCGTGGGGGCGAACTCATTGACGTCAATATTCACGGCTCCTACGAGTGGTCTACCCAAGGAGGGTCGCAAATGAATAACTATGAGTATGGTGCCGATGCCTCCATCGAGTTCCCGCGTATCATTGCTCCGTTCTTTGGTGGAAACCGCGTGCGCCGCGACAAGGATGGGCGTATCGTTCGCAGACGGCGTTTTTATACGACACCTACCACGACAGCCAAAGTCTCAACGGATATCATCTATCGTCCAAGCTACTACAAGATGCATGTAGTGTCAGGCGAGTGGACCTATCGCTGGAAGACTTCGGCACAGAGCACCCATGAGTTTTCGCCACTGACAGTAAAGTACCAGTTCATGAACAGCAAGACTAATGCTTTCGATTCGATCATGATCGATAATCCGTACCTGCTGGGAACGATGGAAGACTATTTCACGCCCGAGATGCGCTACACATATACTTATACGTCGCCGTCTGGCTTGTTACACCCCATCCGCTGGGAGACGACGTTGGCAGAGTCCGGCAATATCGTGTCGTTGCTTTATTTGCTCAAAGGCAGTTCGTGGAACGAGAAAGACAAGAAGCTCTTCAAGAATCCCTATTCCCAGTTCCTGAAGATAGAAACAGACTTTACCAAGACGTGGACGCTTGGTAAAAACTCGTCGCTTGTAGCCCATCTCAATGCCGGTTACATCTATCCTTATGGCAACAGCAACTGGGTGCCTATGGCTGAGATGTTCTATGCGGGCGGTGCCAACAGCATTCGTGCCTTCTCGGTCCGTGGTGTCGGCCCGGGTGCCTTCCCCCAACTCAATGTAAAGAATTATGGTTACATATTTCAGAATGGTAACGCAAAATTCGTGGCGAATCTGGAATATCGTCGCCAGCTCTTCGGCAACCTCTTTGGAGCCCTGTTCCTCGACACCGGTAATGTGTGGTACACTGACGAAACCTTTGGAGGTGATGAGTATTTTGACATGGTTTTCGTGAAGGGGCGTTTGCGCCTGAAAGATTTCTTCAAAGACCTTGCCCTTGGAACGGGCGTGGGTCTGCGCTACGACCTGGGATTCCTCGTGTTGCGCCTCGACTGGGGCTTGGCCCTGCATGTGCCCTACAATACAGGAAAGTCAGGATATTTCAATATCGATGGCTTTAAGGGCAACCATACCCTCCACTTCGCCATCGGTTATCCGTTCTAAAAGACTGTGGAGACCCATGTGCCATGGGGGGCAGGTCCACTGATACATAAAAAATCGGGAGGTCCCTCAGTGGTCCTCCTTTTTAGTCTTGTCACTCATAACCTTTTGAATTTGATAGATTTTACGTTCCCATTTTCTAACAAAAACCTCAAAAACCCCTTTCTGAGAAAGACACTCTTGTCAGAGTCTTAACGCCATTAGTTGCAATTCTGCTTGTATGCAAGCATCCAGACAGCCTTACAACTAATATCGTTATCCCTTTCAGGGACTCTTTCTCAGAAAGGAAAAACATTGCTTACGCTAAAAAACCGGCTGCGCATTGCTTGGTGGTCACCTCACTCGACTGGCCGTCCTTGATGGCGATGGCCTTCAGAGTCACGGACGAGCTCACGGTGAGAGGCTCGGTGTACAGCGTGCTGCTGGCCGTAGGCGTAGAACCGTCCGTGGTGTAGCGAATCTCAGCACCGTCAGGACCTGACATGGTCACCTGTGTCGATGTGGTGAATGCTGCCTCACCGCCAATGGTCGGAGCCGCTACGCCAGTGGTGATGCTGCCCGTGCCACTGCCTGAACCACTGCCGCTTCCCTCGCCGCTACCGGTGCCTGAACCCGAACCGCTACCACCTTTTTCGTACCCTATTTTCCGTCCTTATTTTGCAGAAAAATGATGCGCTTTCTATAAGTACTTAATCTAAACGAACACCTCTTCTTCTGCAGCAATACAAGGAAAAGGTATCTGCTCGTCGAGGATGAGGTTGATGCCAAGGGCAATTTCCAACCTTGTGAGTGTTTCAAGCGACATATTTTCCTTGCCTTTCAGAATCTTAGAAACGTATTGCTGGGTGCAGTTCATTCGTTCAGCAAGGGCCTTTTGGGTAAGCCCTTTTTGTTTCATCTGCAGCAGTACCTTGACAGCAATCTTTTGCGAATGCTGCAACCACGACCAATTGTCGCGTCTCCATTCTGCCTCCTCGCGCCACTTTGATGGTGTTTCGCTCTGGTGAGCTTCGAGGAATTCAAGTGTCTTCTTTTTCATATATACCTCCTTTTCTTTATAATAGTTCTGACAGAAAGTCCACAAAACCATCAGCATCAATGGCCTGAATGCGTTGTCGGCTACTCCTTCATAGCGCACAGCCCATAGGGTGTTATTGTCGAGAAGCTTGTCGAATGTCATATCATATAGCTTTTTGTGCTGCAAAGATAGGAAGATTATTTGAGAAAAACAACTGGTAGTTGTATAAATCTGTTTTTTTTCACTTTTTTTAATCGAAACAACTATTGGCAAGAGTCTCAAAGACTTGTCTATGGAGGAATGGAGGACGTGGAGTCATGTATTTCTGCCATTTCTCTGACCTTGGTCAGAGTGTGGCGTTGCAATCTGCGCTTTCTTCGACTAAAGATCGAAGTGTGGCGTTCTCTCTTTGAGAGTGTGGCGTTGCAATGCAATCTGCGGGACATTTTGCCTCCTTTGGCTCCCCGGCTCCGTAGATTCTATTTTTCTTTAATTTTGAATCAGATTTTGTTAGATTTTGAGGAGCACAGCGACGACCAGTTCTCCTTTGGTTCCCTGGCTCCGTAGAAATAGATTTCCTCCCGTTTTTAGCAACACGGCTTCTCTCTGGCAGAGAAACGGCCTCTCGCTATGAGAGAAACGGCTTCTCGCTCATTGAGGGCAAATTTTGGGGATTCAGTTTGACACGCAAAAAAGTCCGAAAGTCCCGAATTGTACAGTCTGTCTTTTCCTGATTTCGGTTGACAGTTTTTGCTCTTTTTCCTGATGTGGTTGACAGTCGTTTTTCTGAACAAGTTGACACTTTCCTGGAATTGTTGACATCTTTCCTGAAAACTTGTACTTCCCTAGAAAGATGGAAGATTTTTTGTGGGAAAGTTTTGGAGTTATCGAAAATAATGACTATCTTTGCAGAAAAATATTGCTACCAATGAAGACAGAGAAACAAATAGCTGCGGCTGCTGCGGAGTTCGCTGAGCGATGGAAAGGCAGAGGTTACGAGAGAGGCGAATCACAGCCTTTCTGGATAGACCTGTTGACAAACGTCTTTGGCATCGAGACTCCCTCGGATGGTTTCATTACTTTTGAAGATCATCAAAAAGTAGACGCTTCCAACTTTGTTGATGGCCGTATTCGTTCTACCCGCGTGCTGATTGAGCAGAAGTCGATAGACAAGGACTTACGAGCACCTGTCAAGCAAAGTGACGGCTCGCTGTTGACGCCTTTCCAGCAGGCACGCCGCTATGTGGTCAGTCTTCCCGTGTCAGAGCATCCTCGCTGGATTGTTACTTGCAACTTCAAGGAGTTCTTGGTCTATGATATGGAGCAGCCCAATGGCGAACCGGAGCAGATTCTGTTGGAGAATCTGGGCAAGGAATACTATCGCTTGCAGTTCCTGGTTGACGCTAAGAACGAGCACCTTTCGAAAGAGATGGAAGTCTCGATGCAAGCAGGTGAAATCGTTGGAAGAATTTATGAGGCCCTGCTGGCGCAATACGACGACAATTCGCCTGAGGCCCTGCGCTGGCTGAACATTCTCTGTGTTCGCATCGTGTTCTGTCTGTATGCTGAGGATGCAGGCGTGTTCACTCACGACCAGTTCCACGACTATCTGGTGCGCTATGATGCAGAGGATTTGCGTAATGCGCTGATTCGCCTGTTTGATGTCTTGAACACGCCAGAAGACAAGCGCAGCAAATATCTGAAGGACGACCTGAAGGCTTTCCCGTACACCAATGGTGGATTGTTTGAAGAGGAAATCGAGATTCCCCAATTTACTGAGGAGCTGAAGCAGACGCTGCTACAGAATGCCAGCCTCGATTTCGATTGGAGCGAGATTTCGCCCACTATCTTTGGTGCCGTGTTTGAATCGACGCTGAACCCTGAAACCCGTCGCAGCGGAGGCATGCACTATACCTCGATTGAGAACATTCACAAGGTCATCGACCCGCTGTTCCTGAACGACCTGCGTCGTGAATTGGACGACATCCTTGAAGAAAAGGTAGAGAAACAACGTAAGCGGAAACTCGGTGAGTACCAGATGAAGCTATCGTCGCTGACCTTCCTCGATCCTGCCTGTGGCTCTGGTAACTTCCTGACAGAGACCTATTTGAGTCTGCGCCGCTTGGAAAACGAGGCTATTCGCGAGATGTATCATGGCCAGACGATGATGGGTGAGTTTGTCGATGCAGTCAAGGTCAGTATCAATCAGTTCTATGGCATCGAGATAAACGATTTTGCCGTTACCGTTGCCACCACTGCTCTTTGGATTAGCGAGGCTCAGATGTTGGCAGAAACGGAGAAAATTATTCATAAGGACATCGATTTCCTGCCTCTGAAGAGCTACCATAACATCCGCGAGGGCAATGCGCTGAGGATGGATTGGAATATAATTGAATGCAAGGATGGATTGCCTCAACCTTTACCCCCTAAAGCATTACCAACATCAGTTCCTCAGGCAGGATTTGTGCCAGAGGTTATAAATAGAGAAGAAGTTCGCCCTAAGGTTGAACTGCTAACCTATTCAGAAGCGCCAAGGATTCCAGCCTATTTGATGTTTTATGACTACATCATCGGCAATCCGCCGTTCATTGGCGCCCGTCAAATGAACAGCGAACAAAAACAGGATGTCGTTAACATCTTTGGAGAGAAATGGAAAAACGTCGGCAATCTCGACTATGTCTGCTGTTGGTATAAAAAAGCCTTCGATGCAATGAGAATAGGCAATCCCAAAGTCGCTTTTGTCTCTACTAATAGCATCTGCCAGGGTGAACAAGTGGCCAATCTTTGGCAGCCTCTCATAGAGCATGGCTTACATATAGACTTTGCCCATCGTACCTTCCGATGGGACAGCGAGTCTTCTACAAAAGCACAAGTTCATTGTGTCATAGTGGGCTTTAGCAAGCAAGACGAAGAAAGCAAAGAATGTCTATTGTTTGACAACGACAAGGTAACAAAAGTTAAGCACATTAATGCCTATCTGACTGCTGCACCAGATATTTTCATTTGGAGCAGGCCAAAACCTATTTGTGATGTTCCAATGATTGGAATAGGTAACAAGCCCATTGATGGTGGCAATTATCTCTTCGAAAAAGAAGAAATGGAAGAGTTTATACGTATGGAGCCTGCCTCTGCTGCATACTTTCATCCTTTCTACGGAGCCTACGAATTTATCAATCAGAAACCACGTTATTGTTTATGGCTTGGTGATTGTTCTCCTGCGGAACTCCGCAGAATGCCTCAGTGCATGAAAAGAGTAGAAGCCGTAAAAGATGCAAGATTGGCGAGTAAGAGTGAAGGAACACGAAAGATTGCAGATAGACCCACGAGGTTCCATGTTGAGAACTTCCCTGCAGAAGATTATATCGTCATACCTGAAGTTTCATCAGAGAAGCGTCGGTATATTCCAATGGGATTAATGACTCCTAATGTTATTTGTAGCAACAAACTACGTATTATGCCCGATGTCTCGCGTTACCATTTTGGCGTTCTACAGTCAAATGTTCACATGGCGTGGATGCGTGCAGTCGCTGGTCGCTTGGAAATGCGCTACGACTATAGTATAAATATTGTCTACAACAATTTTCCTTGGCCAACTCCAACAGAAGAACAAAAGGCAAAGATAGAACAAACAGCTCAGGCAATCCTCGATGCACGTACCCTTTATCCTGATTCATCATTGGCCGATCTCTACGACGAGTTAACCATGCCCGTAGAACTCCGCAAGGCTCATCAGGACAACGACCGCGCTGTGATGGCGGCCTATGGCTTCAACGTCAAAACAATGACAGAAAGCCAGTGCGTGGCTGAGCTATTTAAACTTTATCAAGAACTGACGAAACATTGATGACATGACAAAGAAACAAGAAATAAAACTATTTGAAGACAAGAAAGTACGCACAGCGTGGGATGATGAGAAGGAGAAATGGTATTTCTCCATAGTGGATGTATGTGAGGTGCTGACAGATAGTAAAGATCCGCAAGCATATTGGAGAAAGCTGAAACAGAGACTAAAAGATGAAGGAAATGAAACCGTGACAAATTGTCACGCTTTGAAAATGAAAGCTGCTGACGGGAGATAAAAACACTTTAATATTCAATGCTTTATTCTTCAATGTCAAAAAAAACAATAAATTTGCAACAATAAAAAACAGTAAAATCCTAAATTATGAAGGCAAATCCTCAAATAATCACGAGTGCACACTGGGACTGTCCCCGTGTGCATTGAAAGTGATGCCCCTACGATAGCGATGAATTCAGATTAGGTTACTAAAGTTTTAAAGATGAAAGAAGTAATATTTATCAACGATAAGAATTACAGGGATTATTTAAACCTTGATGTTGTAGCTTTTTCTTTCGCCTATGGAGGAGCGATGGGCAGTGGCGGAGAGATTATAGTCATTACCAAAGGAGCAGGAATTTACAGTATGAATTATGTTTTTGGCGATATGACTATCGAAATGTGCGATGAAGTCTGTTCTACATTGAAAGATTGTGAATTTGGTGTTTTAGAAGTCGAAAAAACACCAAATGGATGGAAGGGCATTGGTTTGGGTATGGGTAATTTCCTGGTTCTTGCAGAACCTATATATAATCGAATAGGGCGTAACCTGCTAAAATTACGACCTTCTTTTCGATATCGGGAATGGCGCGGCATGGTATTAGAATTGTTGGAAACACCAAGGACATAGAGTCGATGTCCCAAATGGCAGAACCTATGGCTTTCGAAGAGAAACTTTCAAAAGAATCGATTATGGAACAGAAGAGGAGTACACCAGAGTTTATTACGGAACTGCAGCCGAACGAGATCTTCGTGTTTGGCAGCAATCTGAAGGGTATGCATGGCGGTGGGGCAGCTTATATTGCCTACCGCAAGTTTGGAGCTATCATGGGGCAGGGCGTGGGTCTGCAGGGACAGAGTTATGCCATCCCAACGATGCAGGGTGGTGTAGAGACCATCCGTCCGTATGTGGACGAGTTCATCAGGTTCGCCAAGGAGCATCCTGACCTGACGTTCCTCGTGACTCGCATCGGCTGTGGCATCGCAGGTTTCACGGATGAAGAGATTGCTCCACTGTTCGAGAAGGCTCACGACGTAGAGAACATCGTGCTGCCACCTGGATGGTAAGAATAAAACAATAACAATATGAAGAAGATTATTACTTGCTTACTTGCAACATTTGGACTGGCAACTGGTTGCTGCCAGCAAAATTATGAAAACACTGATCCTGAAGGTTTTGCGAAATTGATAACAGAGCCTGGCGTGGTGGTTCTTGACGTGAGAACTGCTGAAGAGTTCAACGAAGGACATATCGAGGGCGCCCTGTTCATTGACTGGAAGCAGGACGGTTTTATGGAGAAGGCACTAGCAACGTTACCCAAAGACAGAACGATAGCCGTGTATTGCCGTAGTGGACGTCGCTCTGCCAGTGCAGCATCAGAACTGGGTGCTGAAGGTTACAAGGTTGTGAACCTCTTGGGTGGTATCTTGGCATGGAAAGAAAACAATATGCCTGTGACAACAGATACCTATGAAGTGGATGTGTTCCAGACGAAAAGTGGAAAAACCGTCAAGTTCCATGCGCTGATGCACGCCAGCATCAGGATGGTGTATGACGGCAGGGAGATAGAGATAGACCCTGTGCTGAAGCTGCGCGAGAGGACAATTGACTACAGCAAGATGCCCAAGGCAGACTATATCTTCGTGACCCACGAACACATGGACCACTTCGACAAGGAGGCCATCAAGCAACTGACGAAAGACGGCACACAGTTGATTACCAACAAGCGCTGTGGCGACATGTTGGGCTATGGAAAAGTGATGGGCAATGGTGACAAGCTACAGATAGCTGACGACTTCACGGTTGAAGCCGTACCAGCCTATAATACCACAGAGGCTAATCAGAAATTCCACCCCAAGGGTAGGGACAATGGCTTTATCCTGACTATCGATGGGTTGAGAATCTACATTGCTGGCGATACGGAAGACATTCCTGAAATGGCAGACATCAAGGACATCGACATTGCCTTCATGCCCTGCAATCAGCCGTTCACCATGACGCCAGAACAGCTGGTAAAGGCTGCAAAGGTGGTGAAGCCCAAGGTGCTGTTCCCATATCACTATGGAGAAACCAACGTCAGCGGTATCCCTGAGTTGCTAAAGGCAGAAGGGATAGATGTAAGGATAAGACACTACGAATAAGTAACTGCGGCAGATGGGAACGGAATGATGAAACTGTTGACAATAATCATAGCTGTAATGATGATGAATACATGTAACGGGAACGTGGCGAAGGAGCCGATAGTAAGACCTGCAACTCAGGCGAACCGTTTCTATACGGGTGATGCCAAGGAACTGAGCGAGGAGGTGGATAGCTTCTTGACGATACATGCCAAGGATAAGAAATACAAGCATGTGGCAGCGTTGATAGTGCCTCATGCAGGCTACTATTTTTCTGGCAATGTGGCTGCAGCGGCGTATCAGTCGATACCTGACGATGTGCAGTACAAGCGGATATTTCTGTTGGGACCAAGCCATCATGAGTGGCTTGATGGGGCTTCGGTGAATACGGAATACGACTATTACAGTACACCATTGGGCAATGTGAAGGTAGATGTCGAGACGGCAAGATTATTAACGAACACGGATGGCACGGATAAAACGGATTCTGTGTTCTTTTATAATCCCAAGGCTCATGATAGGGAGCATTGTCTAGAGGTTCAGTTGCCGTTCCTACAGAGAAGATTTGGCGAAGTACCACCGATTGTACCGATTATTATATCGACAAACGATTTTAGGAAGTTGCAAAAGATAGCAGAAGTACTGAAGCCGTATATGACGGAAGAGAATCTGTTTGTGGTGAGCAGCGACTTCTCGCACTATCCGAAATATGAGGATGCCTGCGAGGTGGATGCTCGGACAGGCAAGGCTGTGGAGAGCGGTGACGTGGAACGCTTTATCGCTCAGCTAGAGAAAAACGCCAGAAGTGGTGTGAAGAATCTGGCTACGAGTGCCTGCGGAGAGCTGGCCATTGCTACGCTGATGCTGATGATGCAGGATGGCGGCTACGAAGTGAAACATCTGCTGTATCAGAACTCCGGTGACATTGATAATCACGACCATAGTCGTGTGGTGGGCTATCATGCGTTTGCGATACTGAGAAAGAGTGAATTCTCATTGAATGACGAGGAAAAACGGATGCTGAAGGCCATAGCACTGACAAGTATCAAGGACAGTCTTGATGGCAAACGAATTGCGCAGCCAACTCTCAATTCTCAATTTTCAATTCTCAATTCAAGATGTGGCGCATTTGTGTCGTTACACAAGCAGGGGCGGTTGCGTGGCTGCATTGGTCACTTTGGAGAAGACGTGCCATTGCACGAAATAGTTGCAGAAATGGCTCGTGCCGCTGCCTTTGAAGATCCGCGGTTCATGCCTGTAACCAGAGACGAACTGGACGATATTGACATCGAAATCTCTGTGCTGACACCTATGCGTCGCATTCAGAATCTGGATGAATTCCAGTTGCACAAGCATGGCATCTATATCAAGAAAGGTTATCGCAGTGGCACGTTCCTGCCTCAGGTTGCCGATGAAGTAAACTGGACGAAGGAGGAGTTTGTGGGCCATTGTGCTCAGGACAAGGCTGGCATCGGATGGGATGGCTGGAAGGATGCGGAGTTGTATGTTTACGAAGCAATAGTATTTTAAACGACCACGGATTTCTTTGACCTAAAGGTACAAAGTGTGGCGTTGCAATCACGGATTAAACGATTCTTATATGGAGTGCAGGTATTATCAGCGGTTGGATGATGGACGGGTGGAGTGTCTGCTCTGTCCCCACCATTGCAAGATTGCGAATGGAAAGACGGGTATCTGCCGGAGTCGTCGTAATAAGGGCGGTGTGCTCGTGAGCGAAGTCTATGGCAAGCCCTGTTCGCTAGCCATTGATCCCATTGAGAAGAAGCCGCTGTATCACTTCCATCCTGGCACCAAGTGTCTCTCCATTGCCTGTACTGGCTGCAACTTTAGGTGTTTGAACTGTCAGAATCACGAGATTTCGCAGGTGTCGCCATCGGATGTTGGCCATTATGACCTTTCTCCACAACAACTCGTAGATCTGTGCTTGGAGCACCACTGCCCTGGTATCGCCTACACCTATACAGAACCTCTGACGTATCTGGAGTATATTGTGGACACGGCTCGGTTGGCACATAAAAACGGGCTTTGGAATATCCTCGTGACAGCAGGCTACGTGTGTCAGGAGCCATTGGCAGACCTGCTGCCGTATCTTGATGCTGCCAACATCGACCTGAAGTCGTTTAGCGATGACATCTATCAGAAGGTCAGCGGTGGCCACTTGCAGCCAGTCCTCGATACCATCTTGGCCATGCAGAAAGCTGGTGTATGGATTGAGCTGACGAATCTCATCATCCCTGATGTGAACGATGACATGACTATGATTCGCCAGATGTGCCGCTGGATAGCAGACAATGGTCTTGCTAACAATCCCCTGCACTTTAGCCGCTTCTTCCCACGCTTCAAGATGCAAAACGTCATGCCAACGCCTGTTCAGACGTTGAAAGAAGCCAAGCGGATTGCACAGGAAGAGGGCATCAAGTATGTGTATTTAGGAAATGTATAAAAAAAATGACGGCTGTTTTTGGGCGGGCGTTTAAAACTTTTTGCGTATGCCAGCAAGGTGTTTTGGGGGTGCCCGCAAGGTGTTTTGCGTGTGCCTGCAAGGTCGCGAGGTGCCTTCTCGCTCCCTGTGCAAAGGCATGTTGTACCTTGCGCGCCCCCTTGCGAACCCCTTTCAGCCTCCTTGTGAAAGGGCAAGTGGCAGGGGTCACACGGTGACAGGCACGCTGTGAAGTGACATTTGACTTTCATGACATTTTTTAGCACTCGCGATAGAAGTCGAGGGCTTCCTTGATGTCGTCTTCCGATGCAGTCTGGTTGATGCGGATATCGCCAATGTCGCCCAATAGGGTGAAATTGATGTCGCGGCCCGTGTTCTTCTTGTCGTGATGCATCAGGGCTATCAGGTGGGGATAGTCGTCGCAGGTGATAGCCATGCGTCCGTAGTGTTCTTTGATGAACGACACCGTCTGGCGCATCTTGTCTTGGGGAAATCCCGTCTTTACACAGCTGAGGTAGAGCTCGACGATGAGTCCGTAGGCCACTGCATAGCCGTGAAGGATGGGGGTGCGCTCCAGAGCCATCGACTCGAAGGCGTGCCCAGCAGTATGTCCGAGGTTGAGTGCTTTGCGGATGCCCTGTTCGGTGGGGTCTTCCGTGACGATGCGCTGTTTGACGGCAACGCTGTCAGCGAGCATTTTGCCTAGTATATCCAGATTGTCTAGATTCTCTAGATTTAATAGCTCCGCCCACATCTTATCATTGGAGATGAGTCCGTGTTTCAGCATCTCGGCATAGCCGGAAAGCAGATTCTCGTGATCCATGGTGCGGAGGAACGTCGTGTCAAGGATGACGGAACTGGCATTGTTGAACACGCCAATCTCGTTTTTGAGACCTCCGAAGTTAAAACCGGTCTTTCCGCCCACGGAGGCATCGACCATGGAAAGCAGCGTCGTGGGGATATTAATGTATTGTATGCCGCGCTTGAAGGTTGATGCTGCAAAACCACCCAAATCGGTCACCATGCCTCCTCCCAGATTAATCATCAGCGAGTGGCGTGTGGCTCCCAGACGTTGCAGTTCGGACCATACGTGGACGACTGACTCGAGCGTTTTGTTCGTGTCGGTGTCTTTGATAACGATGCGCTGGGCAGACTGCATGCATTCGAAATCGGCAACGACAGGCAGACAAAGGCGTTCGGTGGTTTCGTCGACGAGGACAAACAATACGTCATATTTGCATGCAGCAACCGCCTCGGAAAGCGATTGCTGCAAATTTGTGGAAAGAATGACTTTCTGTGGTTTCATTCGCCAATGTATTTCGCAATGGTCTGAATGCACTTCTCAGCATTGACGGGCTTCGAGAGGAAATCGTTGCACCCTGCTTCGAAAGCGGAATGGCGGTCACTGTCGAAGGCGTTGGCTGTCAGGGCGACAATCGGCATGTCGGGCATCTTGGCCCTAATCTGCCGTGTGGCCTCAAGACCGTCCATGACAGGCATCTTGATATCCATCAGAATCAAATCGGGCTTTTCCGATTCTGCCAGCTCTACGGCTTCCTGCCCGTTACGGGCACGGAAGAACTCGTAGTGCTTCTTCAGGATATAGTTCATCAATATGTAATTGCTGTCGTTGTCTTCAGCTATAAGTATTCTTTTCATAGTTCTATATGCTTAATTACATCTGATTATTCAAACACTTTCTCCAGGCGGTTAACGGCGTCGTAACCCTTCCACTTCCAGAGCTTGCTCATGTCCTCCAGCGTCTTACCCTTGGTCTCGGGCACGAGTCGCCAGACGAAGATGGCAGCAATGACGCAGATGCAGCCGTACAGTCCGTAAGTGAACCAATGTCCGAAGTCGTCGCCCTCGGTGAGGTGCATATTGAACATCGGCACGAAGGTAGAGCTGACGATGAAGTTGAATATCCACTGGAACGCTACGGCTACTGCCACAGCCTGACCGCGGATGGTGTTGGGGAAAATCTCGGCAATGAGTACCCAGCAGATGGGACCCCACGAGAACATGAACGAGGCCGAATAGACCATGATGCTGATGGCTGTCACAAGTTCCAATCCTGCCTTGCCGAAGGTCACTGCCACGCCGAAGGCACCGAGTGCCATACCCAGTGAGCCCCAGATGAGCAGCGGCTTGCGACCCAGCTTCTCAACCGTGAAGATAGCCACCATTGTGAAGAGGATATTGATAAAGCCCATGAATACGGTAATCATCATCGGGTTGTCCATGCCCATATCGCCGAAGATGCGCGGAGCGTAGTAGAGTACGGCATTGATACCTACTGCCTGCTGGAATACGCTGAGCATGATGCCCACGAAGATACACATGGCACCATAGGTCATGATGGGCTCTATCTTGATGGTGATGGTCTCTTTGATGCGCTTCAGCACATAGGCACCACGCTCTTCACCATTGATTTTCTGCAGGATACGGAGGGCTTTGTCGTCCTGACCCACAGAGACGAGGTATCGCGGCGTCTCGGGCACGAAGCAAATGAGCAGTGCGAAGAGTCCTGCGGGCACAGCCTCAGAACCGAACATATAACGCCAACCAGTGGTTACCGTCCATTGTGCTGCGGGGTTGATGGCGGCAATGCCCTTACCCATCTCCTCGACGAGGGGCTGGATGTGATCGCCCAGAATAAAGAAATTGACGAAATACACTACCAGCTGACCGAAGATGATAGCAAACTGGTTCCATGAGACGAGCATGCCTCGAATGCTGGATGGTGCCACCTCACTGATATACATCGGACAGATGGCTGATGCCAGACCTACGCCGATGCCACCTATGACGCGGTAGAAGTTGAACATGATGAGCAGTGAGTAGGAGGGCTCACCATAGTTGAAGAACAGGAACTCCGGGTCCATCGAGCCTAAGGCAGAGATGAAGAAGAGAATACCTGCAATGATAAGCGATTTCTTACGTCCCAGGTTTGTAGCCAGGAATCCGGAGAGGGCCGAGCCGATGATACAGCCGATGAGTGCTGATGATGAGGTGAATCCGTGCCATCCGTCTGTGTAGTTAAAGTCGCCAGCCTCTTTAAAGAAAGCCTGCAGACCTTTTTCTGCTCCTGAGATGACTGCGGTGTCGTATCCGAAGAGAAGACCTCCCAGCACGGCAACCATTACGATACTGATCAGATAGGCGCTACTGCCCGTTTCTTGTTGTTTCATATCCTATGATTTTAGTTAGTTTTCGTTAACAGATTACAAAAGTAACGTTTTTCTTTGAAATTATCTTGCGAATACCACACTTTTTAACTAATTTTGCACAGAAAATGGCTTTTGAGCAGGTAATCGGACAGCAAGAGGTGCGTCAGCGCCTGGAGCAGATGGTCAGTGAAGACCGTCTGCCACATGCCCTTATGCTCTGTGGGCCGGTGGGGTGTGGCAAGAAGGCACTTGCCCTTGGTTTCGCTACACAACTGTTGAGCCGTACTGCCAATGATGTGGCGATGCTACGCAAATTAGAGCATCCTGATTTGCATTTCACCTATCCTACGATCAAGCTGCCCTCTATGAGTGCTGATCACAAGCCTGTCAGTGATGATTTTGCCCGCGAATGGCATGAACTCATCACCGCTGGCCCTTTCTTTACGATGAACGAGTGGCTGGAAATGATGGGTGGTGAGAACCAGCAGGCCATCATTACGGCCGGTGAGAGCGACGAACTGATCCGTAAGCTGTCGTTGAAATCCAGTCAGGGCGGCTATAAGGTCAGTGTGATCTGGTTGCCAGAGCGTATGAACACCGAGTGCGCTAACAAAATCCTGAAACTCTTGGAAGAACCCCCTTCGCAGACGGTGTTCATCATGGTTTGCGAGGAACCCGACAAGTTGCTGGAAACCATTCGGAGCCGTGTACAGCGTATCGATGTCAAGAAGATTGCTGATGAGGATGTCCTTCAGGCATTGATGGAGAAGCGCGGCCTGACCGAGGATGTCGCCCGTCGTATTAGCCGTATGGCCAATGGCAGTTGGCTGAAGGCATTGGAAATGCTGAGTACCGATTCTGAGAATGAGTTGTTCCTGGACATGTTCCAGACGCTGATGCGACTGGCCTACCAGCGCAAAGTGAAAGACCTGAAGACATGGTCGGAGCGCATGGCAGGCATGGGGCGCGAGAAACAGAAACGCTTCTTGGACTATTTTTTGCGGCTGGTTCGTGAGAACTTCATGTATAACTTCCGTCAGGAGGAACTCTGCTACATGACTCAGCGTGAAGAGGATTTCGCCCGCAATTTTGCCCGCTTCATCAACGAGGCCAATATCCTGCCAATCACAGATCTCATCAACAAAGCCATTCGCGACATCGGGCAGAATGCCAATGCCAAGATAGTGTTCTTCGACCTGGCCCTGCAGATGATTGTGCTGCTGATTCAGAAATAACGAAATAACCGAATAACGGAATAACGAAATATCGTAATAACGAAAAAATATGGAAAAAGACTTAGATATAATGACTGGTTGCGACCGCGGCCTGTGCAAATATGGTGTAGGCCGTCAGGATCGTCAGTTGAATACCTACGACTGGCTGGCCGATGTACCAGGAAATGCTGATACTACCGACCTGGTCGAGGTGCAGTTCAAGCATACGCGCAAGGGATATTACCATAATGTGAACAATCTGCCCCTGCATAAGGGCGACATCGTGGCAGTAGAAGCCAATCCCGGACACGACATCGGTGTGGTGACGCTGACGGGCCGTCTGGTGCATATGCAGATTAAAAAGGCCAATCTGAAGAGTGCTGACGACATCCGTCGCATCTATCGTCTGGCTCGTCCGATGGATATCGATAAATACAAGGAAGCCAAGCAGCGCGAGCATTCGACGATGATTGAGAGTCGTCAGATAGCCAAGGGCCTGGGCCTGAAGATGAAGATAGGCGACGTAGAGTATCAGGGCGACGGACAGAAAGCCATTTTCTACTATATTGCCGACGAACGTGTCGATTTCCGCCAGTTGATTAAGGATTTGGCAGCAGCATTCCATATCCGTGTCGAGATGAAGCAGATTGGTGCGCGCCAGGAGGCTGGTCTTATTGGCGGTACAGGCCCCTGTGGACGCGAGTTGTGCTGTGCTACGTGGATGAAGAATTTCGTTTCCGTAGGCACGTCGTCAGCTCGTTTCCAGGACATCTCCTTGAATCCTCAGAAATTGGCTGGCATGTGTGCCAAGCTGAAGTGTTGTCTGAACTATGAGGTCGACAACTATGTCGAGGCAAGTCGAAAGTTGCCGTCTAAGGAGGCCGTGCTGCAGACGCAGGATGCTGACTACTATTATTTCAAGGCTGATATCCTGGCAGGTCTTATTACTTATTCGACAGACAAGAATATTGCTGCCAATCTGGAGACCATTCCTTCCGAGCGGGCCAAACAGATTATCGAGATGAACCGCAAGGGCGAGAAACCCATCTCGTTGCTGGAAGATAGTGGGAAGAAAGCTCCTCAAGGTCCCATCGATTTGGCTACTCAAGAGAATATCGCCCGTTTCGATCGTGCCAAAAAGAAGAAAAAGAAGAAGTCCAAAAAGCCTGCCCAACCCAAAGATGGCAAACAGTAAGCATACCTTATTATATATAGTGGCTTTGGCATTGTGTGGTGTGCTGATGACGGCCTGTAACGAGAAGACCGTTTATTATCACTACGAGCATACCCCCATGGCTGGTTGGGACAAGAACGATACGTTGTCGTTTGTTGTCGGTCCGGTGACGGTGTCAGGGCACTATCAGGAGGATATCGGACTGCGCATCGGTGGCGAATATCCGTTTACGGGCTTGACGCTGATTGTGGAACAGAAAAACGAATCGAAGCAGTTGCTGCATGTTGACACCCTTGCGTGTAACCTGATTGACGAGCGAGGCAATGCGGAGGGTAGGGGCTTAAGCCAATCTCAATACCTCTTCCCCTTGTCGACGGTGGATTTGCAGGAGGGCGCCCGGCTTTATGTGTCTGTCCGGCACGATATGAAACGCGATATCCTGCCTGGCATAGCTGACGTCGGTTTGCGACTTGTCAGGCGCCACTGACTATGAACGCGTCAGGTTGCGGTTGGCGTCGAGACGCAGGAAGATGAATAGCAGGAAGGTGAATCCCCATAGCGACGATCCTCCATAGCTGAAGAACGGCAGGGGAATACCAATCACAGGTGTCAGTCCCAGCACCATGCCCACATTGATGAAGAGATGGAACAGGAAGACGGACAGCACGCAGTATCCATAGACTCTGTTAAAACGCAGCAGTTGCCGTTCCGACAGGTAGATGAGCCTTAGTATCAATGCCAGGAACAATAGCAGCACAGCGGCAGACCCCAGGAAACCCTCTTCCTCGCCAACGGTACAGAAGATGAAGTCGGTGTCCTGCTCAGGAACGAACTTCAGTTTCGTTTGGGTACCATTCAGGAATCCTTTTCCCTCGAGACCTCCCGATCCGATGGCAATCTCCGACTGGTGCACGTTATAGCCTGCACCGCGCAGGTCTTCGTCCAGTCCCAGCAGTACGTTGATACGCGAGCGCTGGTGGGGCTCCATCACGTTTTGCATGATGAAGTCGGCTCCGTAGAAGAAACCCACAGAACCCACGGCAAACAGGGCGATGAAGAAATAGGAGCGGATGCGTGTTCCCAGCCCCTCCCAGATGCAATACCCCACAAGGATGAGTGTCGCGGCCAGTTGGATATAGACAATGTCGAAAGGCAGTTGCAACAGTAGCAGCGAGGCCAGCGTGATGCCCATGCAATACAAGAATAGTCGCAAGGCTGTCCGTTGGTTGCAATACACCCATATCATGCCTATCGAGAAAATCTGGATAAGCAGCATGACGGCAAACTTGCCCACACTCGTCACTCCCGCAGCGCCCATGTGGACGTCGGCAAAGCGGATGCCCACTACAAAATAGACCACCAGCGCCACTCCTGTAAATAGGATGGATCCAGGCATCCCCTCGCGATAGAACATCAGGAAAAACGCCAGATAGACTAGTGCAGAGCCCGTTTCCCTTTGCAGTACGATGCATATCATCGGCATCAGGATAAGTGCCAGTGTGGCCACGAAGTGTTTCGTCTGGTTGATGTTATAGCCATATACCGACATGAACTTGGCCAACGCCAGTGCGGTGGCGAATTTGGCAAACTCCGCCGGTTGCAGTCGCAGGGGACCCAGTACGAGCCATGATCGTGAGCCTTTGATGCTGTGTGGATTGAATATCGTGGCAAATAGCAACAGTAGCAATAGGGCATAGATGATGTATGCGAAGGTGTCGTAGAACCTGTCGTCGAGCATGACGATGACAAATCCCAGCACGATACTTGTCCCTATCCATACTATCTGCATACCAGAACGTGTCGACAGGCTGAAGATATCCGTCTCTCCATACGAGTAGCTGGCTCCGCAAACGCTGATCCATCCGAAGGAAAGCAGGGCGATATAGATAGCTATCGTCCACCAGTCGATGCTCCTCAGAACGCTTGGTTGTTTATCTGCTCGTCGTGCCATACGAAATATGTTTGTGTTGGAATTCATCAGCCTTCTTCTGCGAGGCTTCTGAAAGTTTTCCGTTGATATACTGTTCCATAATCAGTCCCCCCAGAGGAACACCATATGTAGCGCCCCAGCCACCGTTCTCCACATAGACGGCAACAGCGATCTTGGGCTTGTCCATCGGTGCAAAACCCATGAATACCGAGTGGTCGTGACCGCGGTTTTGCGCCGTACCCGTCTTGCCGCACGCCATAAAGTCGTAGTGAGCCAGCGCCTTGCACGTTCCGCCCGTAGCCGATGCCCTCATACCCTGTACCACATAGTCATATGCATCGCGCTTGGCCATCGTGTAACGACGTCGTGTATAGGTGGTGTCCAGTTTTTCACCTTGTACCTGCTTCACGACGTGGGGCGTAATGAACCATCCCCGGTTGGCTATCGTCGCTCCCAGGTTGGCAATCTGAAGTGGGGTGGCGTTCACCTCGCCCTGTCCGATGGCGATAGAGATGATGGTCAGTCCGTTCCAAGAACCCTTATACGCTTTATCGTAGAATTTCGAGTTGGGAATGAGTCCTCGTTTCTCGCCAGGCAGGTCTACGCCCAGTTTATAACCGAATCCCATCGACACCATGTAGTCGCGCCATTTGTCCATGGCGTTCTGTACGGAGCCGTATTTTGAGACGTGTTGGTTGATCATGTAGTAGAGTCCCCAACAGAAATATCCGTTGCACGACGTCGACAATGCCGGCACTAAGGGCAGTGGCGAGGCATGCCCGTGACAGCCTACGTGCAAACCCTTGTAGTTGAATCCGTGTCCGCACGGGTACGCGGTATGTGTGGGGTGCAGAATGCCTTCCGACATAAATGTCAGGCCCTGTGTGGTCTTGAACGTTGATCCAGGTGGATACTGTCCCATGATGCTTCTGTTCAACAACGGCTTCCACACGTTCTGGCTCAGTTGGTGGTGGCTTTTAGAACGCTGGCGACCTACCATCATACGAGGATCGTAAGAGGGTGACGACACCATACAGAGTACCTCGCCCGTTGACGGCTCGATGGCCACGATGGAGCCTATCTTGCCTTCCATCAGCCGTTCGCCCAGCGCCTGCAGTTCAACGTCAATACCCAGTTTCAGATTCTTGCCTGCCACAGGGCGGCGGTCGAATCGTCCGTTCTGATAGCGTCCCTGTACACGGCCATGGGCGTCGCGCAACAGAATCTGTATACCTTTCTCGCCTCGCAACTGTTTCTCGTAGCTGCGCTCAATGCCCAGCTTGCCAATGTAGTCACCAGGTTGGTAGTAGTCGTCGGCTTCAATATCGCCTTGCGACACTTCCGCAATGTCGCCTAATACGTGGGCAGCCAGCGGATACTGGTATTGGCGGATGGTTCGTCGCTGGACGTAGAAGCCGGGAAAACGGAACATCTTCTCCTGAAAGACCGAGAAGTCCTTGTCCGACAGTTGGCTCATGAAGATTTGTTGCGTAAAGCGCGAATAGCCTGGATTCTTGCCGCGGTCCTTGATGTTTTCCATCCTGCGGTCAAACTCTTGCCGACTGATGTTTAGGGCCTGACAGAATTCCAGCGTGTCCAGGTGGTCTTTCGCCTCGTTCATCACCACCATGATATCGTACGCGGGCTGGTTATACACTAACAATTTGCCGTTCCGGTCGGTGATAACGCCTCGCGAGGGGTATTCTATCTTCTTGAGGAATGCATTCGAGTCCGCGCTCTTCTTGTAGTCGTCACTCGATATCTGCAACTGAAACAGACGGGCAATGTATACCGCCACGATAAGGATGGCGACACCTCCGATGACGTAGTGCCTATAATCCGAACGGTGCTCCTTCATCTATTGTCTGCTTTTGAAGATCTCGAAGGTATAGATAAGTCCTAACGTAAGTGCCGCACTGCCTACTACGCAGAACAGCCATTGCAGCCAGTTGAAGAAGTTGAAGAATTCGAGCGAGTAGAACACAATGCAGTAGAGCAATGTCAGCGGCACGATATAGGTAGAATATTTCGATGGTCCCAGCGTCTGAATACTGGGTTTCATGTTTTCTGCCGAGTCGCGAGGTACGAAGAGTTCCAGATAGTAGGGTTGCAGTGCGCCAATCAGCGTCATCGATGCTGCAGCCAGTCCTGGTGTATTAGCAAAAATATCGACGAAGAGTCCCATGAAGAAACTCCACAGTAGGATGGCCCATTTCGGATGGTTGCGCTCGAAGCTAAGTACGAAGTAAATGTATAGCAGCGGTGTGGCATAATGGAACAGGTGTATACGTCCCAGCACAATAGCCTGTGCCAGCACGAAAATGACAAACACCCCTAACCGTTTCAGTATATCCGCTTTCATATTTCTCAACTGTCAACTATCAACTGTCAACTCTCTTCACTCGCTCACGTTCAGTTTCAGTGAATCTCTTGCTGCCTGCATAATGCGCATGCGCTCGGCAATCGACTTGTCGCTGATTACCACTACGTCGCGCAGGTTGCCGAAATCAGTTGACAGCCGCACCTGTAGACGATACGATAGTCCATCACGTGAGTTATATACCTGTTTGATTTGTCCCACCAGTACGCCAGGGGGAAAGATTGTCGAATAGCCGTTGGTTTCTACCCATTCGCCTCGCTTGAATCGGGCATGGCGGGGGATATCCTCCACATACGCTATACCAGCATCTTTGCCGTCCCAGCGCAGCACACCGAAGTATCCGCGATTGCGGATGGCACAGCTGATGCGCGACGACTTCATGTTCAGCACGGGAATCACCACGCTGTAGTGATCGCTCGTTAGAAATACCACGCCGACAACGCCTTTCCCACAGGCCACACCCATGCCAACTTCCACACTATCCTTAGCGCCTTTGTTGATGGTAATCAGGTTGTTCGACAAGTGCAGTTCGTTGGTTACCACCTTGGCGGGTATCAACTTATACTGTGCAAGTTTCTCTATTTCCTGTTGTTCCTGAGCACTTGCTTCAGGAGCCGTAGCCTCGTCATACAGACGGCGAAGCTGAGTGACCTGACGCTCCAAATAAAAGTTACGAAGCGTCAAGTCCTCATTGACTTTCGACAATGAGAAAAACGACTCCACCCACGCGGTTCCCTCGTACACTTTTCCTACAGCCCAGTTGGCTGTCGTAAACCAAACGCTGTTCTGGTAGTTGTTGTATTGAAACAACAGCACAGCACTCAGCACTTCAAGCAATACGAAGAGAGCCCAGTGGAAGTGGTTTTTCAGAAACTCCAGCAGGTTCTTCATGGAGGGGTTATCTCATCAGGAATGAGAATCGGTCCACGTTCTTCAGTGCGATGCCAGCACCCTTGGCCACTGAGTGCAAGGGGTCTTCTGCAATGTGGAAAGGAATGTTGATCTTTCCTTCCAGACGACGGTCCAGTCCGCGAAGCAGTGCACCACCGCCAGCCAGCCAGATACCGTTCTTCACAATGTCAGCATACAGCTCAGGGGGCGTGTTCTCAAGCGCAGACAGGACGGCATTCTCAATCTTGGCCACAGTCTTGTCCAAGCAGTGTGCAATCTCCTGATAGCATACGGGAACCTCCATAGGCAGTGCAGTGATACGGTTCGGGCCATGCACGATGTAGTCTTCGGGAGCATCATCGCCCAGGTCGGTCAGAGCCGAACCTACAGCAATCTTGATGCGCTCTGCCATACGCTCCGACACCTTCACGTTGTGCTGGCGCGACATGTATTCTTGAATATCAGCAGTCAAGTCGTCGCCAGCCGTACGAATCGAGTTGTTCGATACGATACCACCCAGCGAGATGACAGCAATCTCCGTAGAACCGCCACCGATATCGACAATCATATTGCCCTCAGGAGCTTCCACATCGATACCGATACCGATTGCTGCTGCCATAGGCTCGAAAATCAGATAAACATCACGTCCGTCGGCATGCTCGGCTGAGTCGCGCACGGCGCGCAGCTCCACTTCAGTCGAACCCGAGGGCACACCGATTACCATGCGCAACGATGGCGAGAACAGACGGTGACCTGTATGTACCATCTTGATCAGTCCGCGCATCATCTGCTCGCAGGCCGAGAAGTCGGCAATCACACCGTCTCGCAACGGACGAACGGTACGTATGTTGTCATGAGTCTTCTCATACATCATCTTGGCCTTCTCGCCCACGGCAATCATCTTGTCTGTGTGGCGGTCCAGCGCTACTACTGACGGCTCGTCGACCACAATCTTATCATCACTGATAATGATGGTGTTAGCCGTTCCCAGGTCCATGGCTATCTCCTGAATAAAACTAAAAAATCCCATTTTTTTACCTTTTTACTTTTTTACTTTTTACTTCTTCTCAAACCAAGCATGAATGGCTGTGTCATAATGGCTGCTGACGCCAAAGGCACGTGTGGCGAACATGCGTCGCTGGTCCTTAGTGGTTTCGGCACCCTGTTTGTTCAGGATGTCCAATAATATAGAGTACTCAGCCTTCGACGGAACGATCACTACATCATTGAAATTTTTTGCACCTGCACGAATCAGCGAGATGCCACCGATGTCAATCTTCTCGATGATGTCTTCTTCGCTGGCACCACTGGCCACCGTCTGCTCGAAGGGATACAAATCAACCACCACAAGGTCGATTTCAGGAATCTCGTACTGGGCCATCTGCTGGCGGTCTTCCTCCAGCTCGCGTCTGCCCAGAATGCCTCCGAACACCTTCGGATGCAGGGTCTTCACACGGCCACCGAGTATCGAGGGATATGTCGTCACGTTCTCCACCTTCTCACACTCGTAGCCCAGCGACTCAATAAATGTCTGCGTACCGCCTGTCGACAGGAACTTCACGCCCTCGTCGTTCAGCTTCTTCAGCAATTCTTCCAGCCCATCTTTGTGAAACACTGAGATGAGCGCGGTCTTGATTTTCTTCTTGTCTGCCATAAATATATAATAACGCGTTATAAAATGTACAATTGGGCTGCAAAATTACAAAAAAGAATCCACTCCTCCCAATGTTTTTGGGAAAATTTTCCTCCTATTATAAAATATTAATCTAAGTCAATGGTCATATCAATTATTTTTCGTAATTTTGCAGCCGAAATATCAATCAATCCATATTTCCAATGAAAAAAATATTTGCTTTTGTGGCTTTCGCAGCCCTCGTTTCAACCACCGCCTTTGCTGGCGGTCTGATGACCAACACCAACTATCACATCGCCTTCGACCGCATGATGGCTCGTGGCGCTTCGTTCGACATCGACGCCGTATTCTCCAACCCCGCAGGACTTGCCTGGGGACACGAAGGCTGGCAACTCTCGCTTAATTTCCAGAAACCCTGGCAGAATCGAGACATCTCCTACAACGGGGTAAAGTACGAAGGAGTAGCCTCTGCGCCTATCGTGCCCGCACTCTTTGCTTCCTATAAGAAGGACCGCTGGGCCATTTCCTCGATGATTGGCATTGTGGGCAGTGGCGGTTTCGTCAAGTACGACAACGGTGTCCCTATGTTCAACGTGCTGCTGGGCAGTGTGGTCACAGGGCTGACGCAGCAGTTGAACCAAGCCACTCAGGGCTTTGCACCCGTTGTCAGTCCTGATCAGTTTGATTCCGAGATGAAGGGCAAGCAATACATCTATGGTGGACAGATTAACTTCACCTATAAGATTCTTGACTGCCTCTCAGCAGCGGCTGGTTTTCGTGCCAACTACTACGATGGCTACTATCGCGGACATGTCAAGGCCAACCATTCCACCATCGGCAACTTGGCCAGCCTCTCGCTCGACGTCGATCAGAAAGGGTGGGGCTTTACGCCTATCATCAGCCTGAACTACCATCAGGGACCCCTTACGCTGACGGCTCGTTATGAGTTCCGCACCAAGATCGAGACTAAGAACGAGACCAACTCCCTGTCTGCATCGCTCAACTCTGATCAGTTGGTGGTGGCTCCGTTGGCACAACTGGTTGCAGCCGGAAAGTTGCCAGCAGAGACGGCAACGGCAATGGCCACACAGATCAAGACCACGGTAGAGTCCGGTCTAGCTGTCTACACCGCACCCTATCAGGACGGTGCCCGCACGCGCTACGACATGCCCGCATTGCTCTCAGTATCAGCCGGTTACGAGTTCACTCCCAAGTTGCGTGCCACCCTTGAATATCACTTTTTCGACGATAAGAACGCCAAGATGGCCAACGACCGTCAGAACGAGCTTACCCATGGCACTCACGAGTTCCTGGCTGGTGTCGAATACGACATCAACGACAAGTTCACCGTCAGCTGTGGTGGTCAGCGCACCGACTACGGACTTAGCGACGGTTACCAGCAGAACACTTCGTTTGCCTGTGACAGCTACAGTGTCGGACTTGGTGGTGCATGGAACATCAACGAGAAAGTACGTCTCAATGCCGGCTATTTCATTAGCATCTACAGTGACTACGACAAACAGGCAAGTTACGGCACCGAGACCTATTCGCGTACCAACAACGTCATTGGACTTGGTATCGACTACAAGTTCTAATCGCTCTTTCTTACTTCACGATTACGTCGGTTTTCTTGACGAAGAGATAGTCGTGACCAGTGCGTAACTCGTAGTAGTCGCCTTGGTCGAAGAAGGTGTCGGCAATGATGGTGCCCTTATCGACAGAACAGAACACGTTGAGACCACCATCGACATTGTTCCCTACCCAGATGGCAGTAGAATGCTGTTTGGCAATGAGCTTCGGGCCATGACCACCGACCCAATTCTGAGTACCCAGATACTTGTTGAAGACCCATCCCTCAACATCGTCCACACACACCTTGCTCCACGTCGCACCACGCTCCAAGAGGATGCCACGACCCAGTCCGTGGTCCTGCATCCATAGTTTTCCGAGAACCCTGCCATTCATGCTGGGTAACGAACGGATGTTCAGATATCCATCATCAGAAACGGCATAGGCCACGGTGAACACCTTACCTGTTTCGGGCACCGTCTTGCCACCGTCGACATAGTATTTGAAGAGGTGGTCGTTGTAGTCGATGGCATAGAGATATTCGCGGCCATTGCTTTCTGTTTGCAATTCCAGATATTCCACTTTGTAAGTGAATGGCAGCTTGCTGTAAACCTTGCCAGTAAACTTGTCGAGCATGAAGAGGAATTTCTTCTCGCTGGTAAAACCATAGGAGCAGAAAACGAACTTGGAATCGAGAATGAAAATATCGTTGCTGGTGAGCCAGTCGGTAGACCACACCATTTCTTGGCGCTCAGGATTGTAGCAATGCAGCTTAGAACCCTTGCCGTCGATATTATGGGCATAACTGGGACATGCCATGTTGAACAACAGGTTGTGAGTGTCGTTGTCCCAGCGCACATCTTGCACCTCGCAGTAGTTGTTGCCCGACACGGCACCGAGGTCAACGGTGTAGAGAGGCTTTTCCTCGGTATCGTAGATGACCACGATGAATTTGTAGTCGTCAGCACTCGTTGGCAGGCGATACATGGCTAGCCATCCGATATCGATGCGCTCGGAAATGAATTGTTCAAGTCCACGGGCTTCCTCCACAAGGGGCAGATTCTCGTTCTGCTTGTCTACACGCAGACGATAGATGATGCCGTTGGGCTTGTTCTTCGTCGAAATCATCGACTTCTGCCAATCGGCACCAAAATTCTCCACTGGCACCAAACGCTGGGCCTGCAAGGTGCTCATCATCGTGAGCAGAGCTACAAGACTAAGAGCAATTCTTTTCATAAGTCACACTTTTTTATTTGGCGCGGAAGCGTTCAGCCTGCGACTGAATGAGTTCCTGGTCTTCGAAGTAGTTGATCTGCATGGCCTTACGAACCTCGTCCATAGTCTGAGCAGCAGTCTCGCGGGCCTTTTCTGTGCCTTTGCGCAGGATGTTATAAATCTCGGGAATATCCTGCTCGAACTCATGACGGCGCTGACGGATGGGGTCGAGCATCTCGTTCAGAATCTGATTGAGGAATTTCTTACATTTCATATCACCTAAGCCGCCACGACGGTAGTGGTCTTTGAGCTCGTCCAAATTCTGGTACTCAGGCCAGAAATTGGCGAAGTCCTCCGTCTTTGAGAAGGCGTCAAGATAGGTGAATACGGCATTGCCATCAATATGGCCTGGGTCGTTCAGGTTGACATGCAGGGGGTCGGTGTACATCGAACGTACCTTCTGCCAAACGGTGTCGGCATCGTCGGAAAGGTAGATGCAGTTACCCAAAGACTTTGACATTTTCTCCTTGCCGTCAGTTCCTGGCAAGCGTCGGGCTGTGGCATTCTCAGGCAGCATGATATTAGGTTCGACGAGCACGGGACCGTAGGTGTTGTTGAAACGGTTTACCAGTTCACGAGTGACCTCGAGCATGGGTTCCTGGTCTTCGCCAGCTGGCACAGTGGTAGCCTTGAACAACGTGATGTCGGCAGCCTGTGAAACAGGATAGCAGAAGAATCCGAGGGGGATACTCTCGCCCTCGAAACCACGCATCTTAATCTCGGTCTTCACCGTTGGGTTACGCTGGACACGGCTCACCGAGATGAGGTTCATCAAATAGGTAGTGAGTTCAGCGAGTTCGGTAATCTGGCTCTGGATGAACAGCACACACTTCTCGGGGTCGAGACCTGCCGAGAGGTAGTCGAGAGCCACCTCAATGATGTTTTGACGAATCTTCTCAGGATTGTCGGCATTATCGGTCAAGGCCTGTACGTCGGCCATAAACACAAACATTTTCTCATAGTCGCCGGCGTTCTGCAGTTCCACGCGACGGCGCAGCGAACCGACATAGTGTCCAAGGTGGAGTTTGCCTGTAGGGCGGTCTCCTGTAAGAATAATCTTTCCCATATTTTTTAATGCGTTTTTTTATTTTGGCTGCAAAAGTACTAATAATCGAGCGAAAAGCCAAATAAAAACGCGCCTTTTTTACTTCGACCCGATGTAGAGGAACACCATTCCGAGCAGTACCAATGCCAGGTCGAAGGCTTTTGCCTTGAGGTTTTTCTCGTGGAAGAATGCCGCTCCAAACAGGAAACTGACTACCACACTGCCCCGTCGGATCATGGAAACGATACTGATCATGGCATCTGGCAGAGACAGCGAGTAGAAATACAGGAAATCGGCCGTCGACAGGAAGATGCTGACGCCGATGATGGACCAACTCCAGTGAAATGGTGTGGTTTCGTGATGCTTGGGCCACCACAGCAGCCACAACATGGCGAGCATCATGAAGCATTGGTAGATGTTGTACCACGACTGCACCATCATGCGGTCGAGTCCGATGCCACCCTCATCGACAGGTGCCATGAGGTATTTGTCGTAAAGCCCGCTAATGGCCCCCATGACCGCTGCACCGACAATCATCCAGATGTAGTGGTCGCGACGGAAATCAATACCCTCCTTCTTACCGCTACGGCTGAGCAACAGGAACGAGGCTACGGCCAGAAGAACACCAATCCACTGCCATACGTTGAGTCGTTCGCCAAATATCAGCAAGGCACCGACGAGTACCATGACTGGGCGTGTGGCATTGATAGGTCCGACGATAGTCAGTGGCAGGTGTTTCATTCCGAAATAGCCTAGCACCCAGCTGGAGAGTACTATGAGGGCTTTCAAAAGGATGTATTTATGCATATCCCATCCGCCAGAAGCGACGTGGAACATGGTTCCGTCGAGTATCTGCGAGCCAGCGCTAAGCACGATGAACGGCAGGAAGATGAGCGATGAGAACAGGGTGTTCAGAAACAACACAGGAATTACAGCGTTACCACGCAGCGCATCCTTTTTCAGAGAGTCGTAGCAGCCTAGCAACGCTGCCGACATAAAAGCCAATATCAACCAGGCCATATCGTTATCTGTTTTTTGTTGTTATACCGTTATTCCGGCATTCCGTTTAATATTTAACATCCTCCAAGAACAACGCCTTTGCAGGCATGGATTCGCCCGCCAGGGTGCGCTGTTTGCCCTCGATGACCTGACGAAAATCGTCGAGCGACATGCGGCCCCTCCCTACCTCAACCAACGTACCGACAACGGCACGAACCATGTTGCGCAGGAATCGATTGGCGGTAATCTCGAAATACCACGTCGTAGGTGATGTCTGGTGCCACTGGGCATGGGTAACCTGACAAAGCGTCGTCTTGACGTCGCTGCCCGCCTTGCAGAAGGCTCCAAAATCGTCGTATTCGGTCAGGATGCGCCCGGCCTGGTTCATCAGTTCATAGTCGAGCTTATAGTGTAGTTCCAGAGAATATGCCCTGAGGAACGGGTCCTTGTGGGTATGAACATAATAACGGTAGGTGCGCTCGACAGCTGAGAATCGTGCGTGTAGATTGTCACTGACAGGTTCAATGCTGTAAACGGCGATGTCTTGATGGAGCAGTCCGTTGAGTTTTCTAGTCAGCAACTTGGGGTCGAACGCTTGCTGAGTATCGAAATGGGCCGCCATGCGACGGGCATGCACACCAGTGTCGGTACGTCCGGCCCCTGTTAGTGTAATCTCCTTGCGTAACAGCACGGACAAGCAGCGCTGCAGTTCGCTCTGCACCGTGATGCCATTGGGTTGAATCTGCCAGCCGTGATAGGCCGTTCCGTCGTAACTAAACCACACAAAATACCTCATAACAGCGTGCGAAGGTACTCATTTTTTTGCAAAACAGAAAGGAATATGCAAAAAAATTTGGTATTTTGTTCGTTATTTTGTATCTTTGCACCGATTTGTACCCTATAGGGGTACGCTGACTCTAAAACGCAAGATTGAAGACATGTTTGATAAGGATACATACATCCGTCGCAGGGCGGAACTGAAAAAACTGGTAGGTGAGGGCATTATCGTGCTCTTCGGCAATAATGAAGCACCGTGTAATTACCCCGCTAACGCGTATGCTCCTATGCGCCAAGACTCGTCGTTCCTGTACTACTTCGGACAGCATCGCGACGGACTGGTGGGGCTCATCGATATTGATAACGACGAAGAGTGGCTGTTTGGCGACGACATTGACGTAGAAGATATCGTATGGATGGGATTCACTCCGACGGTCAGTGATCTGGCTTCTGAGGTGGGCATTACCAAGACTGCCCCGATGGCAGATCTGGGTTCCGTATGTCGCAATGGCATTGCAACACACAGGACGGTTCACTTCCTGCCTCCTTATCGCCATGATACTAAGATTCAGATTATGGATTTGCTGGGCATTCATCCTTCGAAACAGAAGGAGGCTGCCTCGCTGGCGCTCATCAAGGCCGTCGTAAAAATGCGTGCTACAAAGGAGCCGCAGGAAATTGCAGCCATCGATCGTGCTTGCGATGTTGGTTATGCCATGCATACCACAGCTCAGTTGTTGATTAAGCCAGGTGTGACGGAACGTTTCATCGGTGGACAGGTGGACGGTATCGCCCGCTCGTTGGCTAGCGGAACCAGCTTTGCCACCATTTTCTCGCAGCATGGCGAGATTATGCATGGTAATCCTTCGGAGGCTAAGTTGGAGGATGGACGGCTCGTGCTCTGCGATGCAGGCTGCGAACTGGACGACTACTGTTCAGACCACACTCGTACGATGCCAGTGAATGGTAAGTTCACCCAGCGTCAACTGGAAATCTACAGCATTGTCGAGGCTTGTCACGACTACGTACTGGAAGTGGCCAAGCCCGGCGTCAGATATATGGACGTGCATTTTGCAGTCTGTCGTATGATGACAGAGCGCCTTAAGGAACTCGGACTCATGAAAGGTGATGTGGACGAGGCCGTCCGTCAGGGTGCCCACGCCATGTTCCTTCCGCATGGACTAGGACACATGATGGGAATGGACGTGCACGACATGGAAGGACTGGGACAAATTTACGTGGGTTTCGATGACGAGACGCATCCCAACCTGGAACAGTTTGGTACCAACTGTCTGCGTATGGGACGCAGGCTGGAAGAAGGCTTTGTCGTGACTGACGAGCCTGGCATCTATTTCATCCCTGCACTCATCGACGAGTGGAAAGCCTCGGGATACTGCAAGGAGTTCTTATGTTACGACAAAATCGATACATTCAGGGATTTTGGAGGCATCCGCATCGAGGACGATGTGCTGATAACGAAGGACGGCTGCCGTTTCCTCGGCTCGAAGCGCATCCCGTATCACCCCCAGGAACTGGAGGAATTCATGGCGCACAACGCTGGTTAAGTTTTTGAATACAATAAATAACACAATAAAAAAAGAGAAAAGTAATGAGAAAGTTAATGACTTTGGCCCTGCTGGCATGTATGACAGTGGGAGCCCAGGCGGAGGACTTTAAAATGTCTGCGTCCGACGGAAAGTCGGACTCCGTCAACAAAAACAAACCGGTGTTTACGGTGATTAAGGAGAATCCTATCACCAGCATCAAGGACCAGAACCGAAGCGGCACGTGCTGGGATTACTCCACCCTGTCGTTCTTCGAGGCTGAAATTCTGAAGGCTACGGGTAAGACCTACGACCTTGACGAGTCGTTCGTAGCCAACAAGACCTACATGGAACGTGCCATTCAGGTGGTGCGCTATCATGGTGACTGCCAGTTTGCTCAGGGTGGCTCAGCAGAAGACGTGCTGGCAACGATGAAGACCCACGGTATCATTCCGCAGGGCATCATGCCGTTCCCTGGTTCATTGTATGGCGACTCGCTGAACAATTTCAACGAGTTCTTCAAACTGCTGGAGCCCTATGTGGCAGCTATCGCCAAGAGTGATGCCAAGAAGATTTCCAACCAGTGGAAGGTTGGTTTGCAGGGCATCCTCGACGCCTATTTGGGTAAGTGCCCCGAGGAGTTCACCTATGAGGGCAAGAAGTACACCCCGAAGACCTTTATGCAATCGCTTGGCATCAACCTCGACGACTATGTCAGCATTACCAGCTACACCCACCATCCTTTCTACACCACTTTCGCTGTAGAGGTACAGGACAACTGGCGCTTCCCGCAGTCATACAATCTGCCGATGGATGAGATGATGCAGGTTATCGACAACGCTGTTATGAACGGCTATACTATAGCATGGGGCGGTGACGTTTCGGAGGATGGCTTCACTCGCCAGGGACTGGCTTATGCCATCGACGGCAAGGCTACCCAGAGCCTGCGTGGCAGCGACATGGCCAAGTGGCTGAAACTGACTACCGCCAAGAAGCGCGACATCATCGACTCACTGGGATGCAACGTGCCCGAGATCGTAGCTACTCAAGAGCTGCGTCAGGAGCGTTTCGATAACTGGGAACTGACTGACGACCATGGCATGCTCATCTATGGTATCGCCAAGGACCAGAACGGCAAAGAATACTACATGGTCAAGAATTCGTGGGGCGAGACAGGTGAATACAAGGGTATCTGGTATATGACCAAGACCTTCATCGCAGCCAACACGATGGACTTCCTCATCAATAAGAATGCCATCCCTAAGGACATTCGTAAGAAATTGGGGCTATAGCCACAGGACAAACCTAAAAGACAAGGTAAATGCAGTTTAAATGGAATTACGAACCACCTACACCAGAAAGACTGCAAGCGGCTAAAGAGCTGGCCGAGAAGATAGGAATGAGTCCTGTCATGGCTAACCTGCTGATTCAGCGAGGCATTAAGACGGAGAGTGCCGCCAAGCGTTTCTTCCGCCCCATGCTCAACGAACTGATAGACCCGTTCCTAATGAACGACATGGACGTGGCAGTAGACCGCCTGAACGACGCGATGGGCCGAAAAGAGCGCATCATGGTATATGGCGACTACGATGTGGACGGATGTACAGCAGTAGCTTTGGTGTATAAATTCCTGCAGCAGTTCTACTCCAACATGGAGTACTATATCCCCGACCGATACGAAGAAGGTTACGGTGTCAGCATTAAGGGTATAGACTATGCGGCAGAGAATGGTGTAAAATTGATTATCGTGCTCGATTGCGGTATCAAGGCAATCGATGAAATAGCGTATGCGAAGGCGTTGGGCGTAGATTTTATCATCTGCGACCATCATGTTCCCGACGATGTGATGCCACCCGCGGTGGCCATCCTCAATCCCAAGCGTGCGGATTCTACCTACCCGTATCACCATCTGTCGGGATGTGGCGTAGGATTCAAACTCATGCAGGCATTTGCCAAGAATAACGGCATTCCTTTCTCACGTCTGATTCCCCTGCTCGATTTCTGCGCACTGAGCATAGCAGCCGATTTGGTTCCCATCGATGGAGAAAACCGCATTTTGGCTTTCCACGGACTGAAACAGCTGAACCAGAGTCCGTCAATAGGTCTGAAAGCCATTATCGAAATCTGTGGACTGACAGGACGCGAGTTGACCATGAGCGATATTATGTTCAAGATTGGCCCTCGCATCAACGCCTCGGGACGTATGCAGAACGGTACGGAAACAGTGACTCTACTGGTGGAGAAAGACCTGCAACGTGCCCTTGAGGAGGCAACGCGCATCAACGAGTATAACGACCAACGCCGTGATGTTGATAAGCAGATGACGGAGGAGGCCAACGAGATTGTGGCCCGTCTGGAAAGCCAACAGCACCAGAAGTCTATCGTACTCTACGATGAAGGATGGAAAAAAGGTGTGGTGGGTATTGTGGCATCACGACTGACGGAACTCTATTTCCGTCCTACTGTGGTCTTGACCATCATTAATGGTGTTGCCTCGGGTTCTGCACGATCGGTAGCAGGCTTTGATATCTACGAGGCCATTAAGTCGTGCCGCGACTTGTTGGAGAACTTCGGCGGACATACTTATGCCGTCGGTCTGACGCTAAAACAGGAAAACATTCCTGAGTTCCGTCGCCGCTTCCAGGAGTTCGTTAGTACGCACATCATGCCCGAACAGACGCAACAGACGCTGGACATCGACATGGAGGTTGACTTCCACCAGATAAACAAACGTCTGCTCAACGAACTGAAAAAGCTTGCTCCCCACGGGCCTGCCAACGAAAAGCCACTGTTCCTGACACGCAATGTCTACGACTATGGTACGTCGAAGGTAGTGGGCCGCCATCAGGAGCACATCAAGCTGGAACTTGTCGATTCAAAGTCGGCTGTGGTTATGAACGGTATCGCCTTTGGACAGTCGGCTGCTGCACGCTACATCAAGTCGAAACGCTCGTTCGACATTGTCTATACCGTCGAAGAGAATACCTACAAACGCGGCGAGGTGCAACTGCAGATTGAAGATATCAGTCCGTCAGAAGAGTGATAAGTGACAAACGATGAGTGATAAGTATCAACTCATTCTTAAACGATATTGGGGCTATGATGATTTTCGCGGCATTCAGCGCGAAATCATCGAGTCCATTGGTGCTGGTCACGATACGCTTGGACTGATGCCTACGGGTGGCGGCAAAAGCATTACCTTCCAAGTACCAGCTCTGGCTCAGGAGGGTGTTTGTGTAGTCATCACACCACTCATTGCCCTCATGAAGGACCAAGTGCACCACTTGCGCCAGCTGGATATCCAGGCTGCTGCCATTTACAGCGGTATGACGCACGAGCAGGTGTTGCGCATCTTGGAAAACTGTATTTTGGGAAGTTCCAAAATTCTCTATGTGTCTCCCGAACGGTTGGGCAGTAGTCTGTTTCAGACCAAGCTGCGCCATATGCAGGTGAGTTTCATCACCGTCGACGAAGCACACTGTATCTCCCAATGGGGCTACGATTTCCGACCTTCCTATTTGGAAATTGCCAACATCCGTGAAATCTGCCCGGAAGCCCCCGTGTTGGCGCTTACCGCTACCGCTACGCCCAAAGTGGTGGAGGACATCCAGGACAAGCTGAGTAGAGAATCTAGTATTCCTAGTATGACTAGTCCTACTAGTCTGACTAGTAAGACTAGCTTTAACGTTTTTCGCATGTCCTTCGAGCGCAAAAACTTGGCCTATTTGGTTCACTATGCCGCAGACAAGCACTTCGAACTCATCCGTCTTTTACAGGAATCGGGTGGTTCTGCCATTGTCTATGTCCGTAGTCGTCTTCATGCTCGCGAGATTGCCGAACACCTGACGGAAGCGGGACTCTCTGCCACCTTCTATCATGCTGGGTTAGACCACGCAGACAAGGATCGCCGCCAGCGCGACTGGCAACACGATGCTGTGCGCATCATGGTAGCCACCAACGCTTTTGGAATGGGTATCGATAAGCCCGATGTCCGACAGGTTATCCACTACGACTGTCCTGATTCACTGGAGGCATACTTCCAAGAGGCAGGCCGTGCGGGCCGTGACGGTCAACCAGCCCGTGCCATCTTGCTCTTCAACGGCAACGACAACGGCAAACTGACGAAACGTATCGATGATACCTTTCCCCCGCGTGAGTATATTAAAGAGGTTTACGAACATCTGGCCTACTACTACCAGATAGCCACCGGTGACGGCTATGGTGTCAGCCACGAATTCAACATCGAGGAGTTCTGCCAGCGCTTTCGTCATTTCCCTATTCGTGTATATTCAGCCCTCCAAATTCTGCAACGTGCAGGATACATCGAATATGATGAGGAGGCAGACCATCAGGCTCGCGTACGTTTCCTGGTGGGCCGCGACGATCTCTATCGTTTGGAACAGGTTTCCCCCGAGGAAGAACGTGTCATTGTGGCCCTGCTACGCAACTATGGTGGACTTTTTGCCGACTATGGTTATATTGATGAGGGTATGCTGGCCCAACAGGCAGGATTGTCGCAGCCTCAGACCTACGACATACTGAAAGCCCTCTCCATGCGCCACCTCGTCAGTTTCATTCCTCGCAAGCAGGTGCCATACATCCGCTATATGCAGCGTCGCGAAGACCAGGAGCACATCCAGCTGCCACGCGAAATTTACGAAGACCGCCTGGAGCAATATCGCCTGCGCATTCAATCCATGCTCCGTTATGCGCAGAGCAGCGACCGTTGTCGGAGCCGTATGCTTTTGGAGTATTTTGGCGAGGAGACCTCCACGAATTGCGGGCAATGCGATGTGTGTCTTTCTGAGCAGGGCCGTCTGGTTACGCCCGAGGGCCAGCAGGATGCCCGTCAGCGCATCCTCGCACTACTGGCTGACCGCCAGCGTCACCACATCACGGAACTTTTCCGCCTGCAGTTGCCGACGGAAGAACTTGATGCAGCACTTGCATTCCTAATAAAAGAAGAAAAAATCCGCCAGGACGACGGATTTATTCAGCTTGTCTGACGGCTTCCAGCAAGTCTTGATGTACGACGCTATTTGTGGCCACGATGCTGTCGCCCTCCATGAAATAGTCATCGCCTGCATAGTTCGTGACACGTCCACCAGCCTCCTTGACAATCAGTGCACCAGCCATATAGTCCCACTGGCCGATATACCGCTCGGCGTATGCATCTAAACGGCCTGCTGCCACATAGCATAAAGCAATAGCTGCCGAACCCAACATGCGAATGCTGCCCACGTTGCCATAGAAACGGTTCAGCAATCGGGTAATGATGGGCTTGTAGGCATCGCTATTGTAGGGCAACTGCAAACAAAGCAGGGCATCGTTAATGGCACTCGTTCCAACATGGAGAGGCTCTTCATTGACAAAAGCACCACCATTCTGCCAGGCATAGAAACACTCATCGCTGACGATCTCGTAAACCACACCGATTACGATTTCGCGACCTTTGCAGAGAGCAATACTCACGGCATATGGTGCAAAACCATGAATGAAGTTCGTCGTACCATCCAGAGGATCTACTACCCAGGTGAAATCTGATGGCTGAGGGCTGACGTCGGAAACATTTTTTTTCTGACCTCTTACATCATCCTTCGTCGTGCCTTCTTCCGTAATAAAGCCTGCCTCGGGTAATATTTTGCGCAGGGCTTTCACAATCATTTGCTCCGACCCTTTGTCCACATACGACACATAGTCGTGGGCATGCTTGCGCTCCACTTTGTCCAACGAAAAGCTCGCGCGTTCCTTTTTTATATATGCACCTGCCTCGCGAGCCACTCTACAGACACTCAGTGTCAACTGTTGTAATTCCATCTGTTTCAATCATTCGTTTATTAATGCCTGCTCCTGTAGAACCGTCCTCGCCAATCAATACATTAAAGATTGCGTGTTACGCTTTGACTTTGGTCAAAGAATCCGAAACCTACGATGGTGTCAACGAAGCGATGGACATAGTCGGCTGCAGTAGGTGGCCATTGGAAGCCAAGACGGTAGAGCACCTGAGTGGTGTAGTCGTTGGTAGATTCTATGAAACGAACCTGTCGAGAACCGCTCATCTTATAAGCCATCAGCGGACGCAGGAGTGTGACAAGATCAGGATTATCCATCATACGTCCGAGTGCTTCCTGGAACTCTTCGTTTTCCACACGTTTCAACGTGATGCCAGCCTCGGCAAAACCTGTGAGGATGTCGGAGAGGAACTGACGGTGGGTGTTGGAAGGATGGAACACCACGCATTCTTTCGGGGTCTGGGCAAGCTGCATAATAGCACTGGCCACCTCGTCGATGGGCGAGAACTCAAAGCGGCGGTCAAGCGCATCGTAAGGCACCATGCCAATAACCACATAGGCACGTAGCAGGGCGAGGAAGTTGTTGGTGTTGAAGTTAATCTGGAACTCACCGTCCTTCTGACGGGCAGACAGATTACCTACACGCATAATCTTGGCATTCAGTCCGTGATGGGCTACAGCATCGAGCACCAGTTCTTCGGCCTTAAACTTCGAATAGACATATTTGTTGTCGTTGATATCCTGCCCGAGCCAGAGCAGCTGTTCTGTCAGTTTCGCCTCAGGACCGGGCTTGCCGTCAATACTGAGGCCTGCAATGCTGTTCGTCGAGATATGAATGAGGCGCGAACCCGTGCGCAGACAGAAGGCCACGAGGTGACGAACTGACTCGATGTTCACCATCTCGATGTCGTTGCCGGCAGAGAAGTGCTTCACGTTGGCTACGCAGTTGACGACTGTTAGCGGACCCGACGGGAAACCATCGGGCACGGTGGCTAATGCGTCAGGTTCTGTTATTTCACAGGCGAAGGCGGTGACACGCTCATCGAAATGGCTGAAGGCCTCTGTGCGACCGAAGTAGTAATAATAGAGCGTTTTGATGCGACTCAATGCCTCGTCGTTTCCTTTAGCACGGACAGGACAAAGAATCTTGCCGTGATAATTTGTCAGCAACTCATTGAGGATATGAATGCCAAGATAACCAGTAGCGCCTGTGAGCAGAACATCACCGATTGGCTGACGCTTGCCCTCACGGAAATTGTCGAGACTGTTGGCTTCGAGGAGGGCATTCAGCGGTGCAAAGTGCTCTGCTTCTGGGGAGTCGATTTGAGGGCTAGTCTCACTAGTCGTACTAGTCAGACTAGAAGGACTAGCTTCGCTGCCATTAACAAACGCAGCCAACGCTCGTGGCGTCTTCTGGGTGAACAGGTCGTTGAAGACGATTTGTACACCGTGCTTGCTAGCCTCTACGATGACCTTGATGGCATTGATGCTGGTACCACCAATCTCGAAGAAGTTATCTGTAGCACCCACCTCCTGAATCTTAAGGATGTCAGAGAAGATAGTGCAGAAGAGCTCTTCCATCTCGCCCTTAGGAGCCTCATACTCTGTGGTGCGCTGCAGTTCTGGAGCGGGCAGTGCCTTGCGATTAATCTTACCGTTAGGCGTCATCGGCATCACCTCCATCTTCATATAGACGTCAGGTACCATGTATTCGGCCAAAGACGAAGCCTTGAGTGCTGCGAGGATGGCGTCGCTGTCGATGGCAAATCCGTCGACCACAGTATAGTAGAGTACGAGGTGTTCGTTGCCCTGTACCTTGCGCACCTCGGCAGCTGCCTGGCGGATACCTTCCAAGTTCAAGACCTTGCTCTCAATCTCGCCTAACTCGATACGGAAACCACGTAGTTTCACTTGCGTATCGATACGTCCCATGTACTCAATCTGACCGTCCTCCGACCAACGGCAGAGGTCGCCCGTGTGGTACATACGGACAGGACGTCCCCAGCGGTCTTCCTTTACAAACGGGCAGTCGACAAACGACTTCGCCGTTCGCTCAGGCAGTCGCCAATAGCCGCGTCCAACCTGAATACCTGCGAAGCAGAGTTCACCAGCCACACCTTGTGGCACAAGATTGCCAGCAGTATCGACGATGAAGTTCCAATTGTTGGCTACACTTTGGCCAATAGGAATGTTCTCCACACGTCGGCCTGGAGCAATGCTATAATAAGAGGTATCGTCAGTACACTCCGTCGGACCATAGACATTAATAATCTCGATATGGTCGCTGTAGACGCCATCCATCTTCTCGCCACCACCCGTTGTGAATCGGATGGGCAGGTCATCGAAGGCATTGAGCAGCAGACAGGTCATCGCCGTCGAATAGCCACCACCCGTAATCTGATGGTCTATCAGGAACTGGCGGATCTGAGCCAAGTCCTTACGAATCTCTGTAGGCATGATGTGGAACGAGCCGCCCAGCGTCAATACGGGATACATATCCTCGATATGGGCATCGAACGAGAACGAGCGGTGTCCGCTGATGCGGTCGGCAGCCGTCAACTTCTCCATGTCAATGACCACAGCAATGAAGTTGCGAAGACCAGCCTGATGGAGCATGGCGCCCTTGGGCTTGCCTGTAGAACCAGAGGTGTAGATCATATAGGCCAGACCATCGGGATTTGACAGGTCGATAGCGTCAGCGGGAGAACCGCCAACCACATCCGCCATAAAGTCGTCGATGAAGAAGGTCTTAGCGGCAGCGGTACTGAAGTCGCCCTCGGCCATCTTGGCCTCAAGCACATCGTGAGAAGTGATAAGCACCTTCGACTCAGAATTCTCCAACATATAGCTCAGTCGCTCGTTGGGATATTCAAAGTCGAGTGGGGTATAGGCGGCACCTGCCTTATGGATAGACAGCACTGCCAATGGGAACTCCTTGAAACGGTCGAGCATGACGCAGACGAAGTCGTTAGGTTGTACGCCAAACTCAATCAACTGGCGAGCCAATGCATTCGAGTAGTTATCCATTTCAGCGTAGGTCAACTGACTGTCGCGATCCACCACAGCGGGTGCATCGGGCGTGCGCTTGGCCTGTTCAGTAAACAGGTTGGCAAAGGTCTTGGAGAGGTCAACGTCAATCTCCTTGCCCGTACCTATTTTAATAATGCGCTCAGCCTCCTCGTCGCTGACAATGCTGATGCTCGTCAGGGCGGCTTCGGGCTTGGCAATCATTCGCTCTACAGTAACCTTCACGGCATCTGCCAGACTCTGCATCAGCCGCTCAGAATACTTGCCGTTATCGTATTCTACGCAGACGCTTGCCTGTCCATCGATATCGCGAATAAAGAAGGTAATGGGGAACTTAGGCACTTTCAATTCCAAGCCCTCCAACTCCAATGGTGTACCGTTGCAGACGTATTGGCTGATGACGCCGAGCTGATAAACAAACTGAATCTCAGCTGTCAAACCGTAGTCGGCTGCAATCTGTGCGAACGGATAGTTCTCGTGGCGCAACGTCTCGTCGAAGTTTTCGCTCACCTCCTGCAGGAATTCTTTGATGGTCTGTTTACCGATGGTCGCACCAAGTGCCAAGGTGTTGACAAACATTCCCACCGTATTGCGAATCAGTAGGTTAGAACGGCCGTTGGAGACTGTTGTGATGCATACCTGCTCGCTGTTGGCAAAGCGTGACAGAGAATAGTATATAGCTGACAGAATCAGATGAGCAGGTGTGATGTTGTTGTTGCGACAGAAAACGTCGATGGTCTTGATATCGAGCGCTGAAATAGCTTTACTGATGGTGCCCTTAGTAGGATTGGGCAAATCAGGACGCACCTCAGTAGCAGCCTCGACAACAGCCAGACGCTCTTTGAAGAAATCCTGAGCTTTAGTGTATTCCTCACCACTCTCTACGGCCTGTTCGGCGGTAACGTAGGCGGCATAGGACTGATCTTCGTCCTCGATGGCAAAACCATCGAGCACACTACATAGCTGCTGAAGGAAGATATCCACAGAACCACCATCAAAAATCAGGTGATGCACATCCATCATCAGATAGGTCTGCGTCTCAGTCGTTATGATTTCAAAGCGATAGAGCGGACCCGTGGCGAGGTCGAAGGGACGTACGAAGTCGTGTTTGTATGATGCCAACTCCTGTTCGCTCATCTGCTTCACAGGAATCTCCACAGCCTGTTCCAAATCGACAGTCTGAACGATGCCCTCTTCGCCATTGCCGAAATGTACAGTCATTTGCGGATGCGCCTTCACAAGAACCTTGATAGCATCGATAATGGCTGTCGCATCTGTATCCTTTGGGAATCCAATCTTTGTGGGAATGTTATAAAGCGTCGTCTCAGGATTCTTCAGACACTCGAAGTAAACACCTGTCTGAGCGTAAGAGAGGGGCACAGACGCTGGTAGTCCGACGGCTTCGGACTGTGAGTCCGACGGCTTCGGACTGTGAGTCCGACGGCTTCGGACTGAAAGCGATGCAGCATCTTCTGTTTCTGATAACAATGAATGGAGAATCTCGTTCTCAATGCTCTGAAGTGTACCAGTCTTTACCAGCGACTTTGAATCCAATGTCACGCCATAGCGCTTATTGACCTGAACGGCGAGTTTGATAGCAGAGATAGAGGTTAGACCAGCATAGCCGAGAACGGTAGTAATGCCGAAATCCGTGTTGCCAACGATAGCGGCAATCATCTCATGCAGTTCCTGCTCCAGCACATTCATAGGAACATTTGACTCCTCTATAGCAGCAGCTTTCTTTTCTGGCTTTGGAAGCGCCTTCTTGTTTACCTTTTGGTTCTGGTTCAGCGGGATGGCGTCGATTTGCATCGTCACGGCAGGCACCATATACGGTGGCTTCTGGTCGAGGATAAAGTTGTTCAGTGCATCGATATCTATCTGTTGATCGCTGACGATATAGGCCGCAATAAACTTACCCGTACCACTCTCCTCATCAAAGGCCTGAACGGTAGCATCCTTAATACCTGGGAATTCACGAATCACTGCCTCCACTTCCTTCAGTTCGATGCGGAAACCACGAATCTTCACCTGTCCGTCGCGACGACCTACAAACGAGATGTTTCCGTCGGGCAGATAGCGCACGATGTCGCCAGTGCGATAGCAGCGGGCGTATTTAGAGGTGAGGGATGAGGGGTGAGAGGTGAGAGATATGAACGGATTATCGATATACACCTCTGCCGTCTTCTCTGGGCGGTTCAGATAACCTCTGGTAACCTGTGGGCCAGCCACCCAAAGTTCACCAGCAGCTCCCACAGGCAGGCGATGGCCTTGTGGGTCAACGATGTACAGTTTACAGTTCTGCATGGCAGGACCGATAGGAATGTTCTTCATTCGCTCCTTCACCCAGTAGTTGGTGACGTAGCAGATAGTCTCCGACGGGCCATAGCCATTCGTCAGACTGAAGGTCTTTGGTGGTGTCAGTGTCGACAGCTTTTCTCCACCAGTCATCAATGCCTTCAGCGAGTGGTTCTCGATACTGGTTGCAAACTGGTAGGCCACCTGTGTGGTCATAAAGCTATGAGTGATACCATTCTGCTCGAAATAGTCGTTCAGAGCAATAAGATCGAGACGCAATTCCTCTGGTACGATATGCAACTCAGCACCAATGGTAAGTGCAGAGAAGATCTCCATCGGAGAGGCATCGAAACCATAGCTGGCGTATGCGGCCACCTTGCTTTCTGCTGTTATGTTGTAGAAATGCTGATGCATGTTGCAGAAAGCCACCCAGTTTCTGTGTTCAGACATGCCGCCCTTGGGTACACCTGTTGAGCCCGAGGTGTAGATGAGGGTGAAGAGACTCTCAGGCTTTGGAGCTGTTGGCTGCGACTCAGTCGCAGCACACAGTAACAGATCTTTCGTCAATATAACATCACCATGATATTCATCCACGATAGGGCGCAGTTCCTCATCGGCTATCAGCAACTTGGTTCCAGTATCCTGCATCATGAAGTTCAGTCGCTCCTTCGGATAGCTGGGATCGAGTGGTTGGAAGGCACATCCCGCCTTGATGATACCCAGCGAGGCGATGGCCATCCACTCACAACGTGGAATCAAGACGGCAACGATATCCTCTAAACCAAGTCCCTTTGATGCGATATAGCCTGCAATGCGGTCGCTGATTTCATCTACCTCTGCGTATGTGAACCGCTTGTCCTTAAAGACCACTGCTGTCTTATCGGGCGTGGCCTTAGCCTGACGACGGAACAGCGAGACGATGGTTTGGGTATCATCGTAGGGAACATCGGTCTGATTAAAACTATCGAGTACTTCCAACTGAGCAGATGTTATCAGGCTGATGTCACACAACTGTTCCTGAGCGAGGAAACCGTTTATTACTGCCTCGTAGCTCTCCAAGAACTGACTAATCAGTGCCTCAGAATACTCACTGGCGTTATATTCAGCCTCCACGCAGTAGTGTCCGTCACGAATATAGGCTTTCACATACAAAGCCACACCACTGGTATTGTTGTTCAGACGCAGAGCAGTCATGGGTTTGCCATCAAACTGCAGGCTGTCAAACAATGGTCCATGCCAGCCAAACGATGTAGCAGTCTGCAAACCTAAATCTTGGATGATGTCGCTATAAGCGTAAGCCTCATGTTGACGGCATCCTGTCATCTGCTCCTGTCCGGCCTTCAGGAAATCGAGCACACTGGTGTCATTGTCAAACTTGGCATAGACGGGCAGTGTTCTGACGAGCATCGCTACTGAGTTTGCAAGTCTCTTGTCTGCACGACCATTATGGATTGTATTGAACAATGCTTCCTGTTCATTATTGTATTTTGCCAGCAGGAAACCATACGCTGCTGTGAAGAATGTACTCTTAAAGATGGCGTGCTCCTTACAGAAGGCATCGACGGCATCGATACCCACGCTCATCGTTCGAGTCAGCAACCCCTCTGTAGGCTCCTCCCCTTCCAAGTCAGGCAACAGCGGAGAATAGGTATCGCCGCAGTCGAAGTGCTCAGCATACCACTTCTTATCTTCCTCGAACTTCGAAGTCTCTCGCACCTCTGCCTCGGCATTGGCGACATCAGCCAGAGTGAGTGTTTCTGATGGCAAAGTCTCACCTCGATAGGCTTTCTCGATATCCGCCAACAGCACCTTTCTTGATGCACCATCACAAATGATGTGATGAATGTCCTGTAGCAGATAGTAATGTTCTGCATCTTTCAGCAGACGAATGCGGAACAGCCTGTCTTTATACAAATCGAAGGGCTGGATAAACGATTTCTTTTCTGCCTCGATGTCAGTGGTTGGTTCGGGGATGACGACAAAATCGTCATCCACATGAATCGTTTGTATAGGGTCTCCCTGCTCGGTAAGCTCGATACGGGTGAACAGCGTGGGGTGGGCTTTGACTGCGGCCTCGATGGCTTTGCATAGCCGTTCCCCATCTAGACTGCCATCCAACGTATAAAGATAAGGTATATTATAACAAGCCTCTCCTTGATGAGCGATACACTCTGCGTAGAGACCATACTGCGTTTTAGTTGTTGGTGCTGTAATAATCATAGTTTTCTAATTTTTAAGTTCAAATTTTACTTTGTACATCTTATGCAACATGAATATGGCGGCAGTCTCAATGATGTAGGCTATCAGGAAACTGTACCACAGGAGTCCTGGTGCCACTTTCGACATAATCCATAGCACGGGAATCACTGTCAGCGACAAGGCAAAGGAGATGAACAGCGCTATCTTACCATAGCCATAGAGTTTATAGACAATCATGATGGTGTAGATGTAACAGAAGGGAATGAAGCTGATGGCAAAGATCCGGAGAGCATTGCTGGACTCGCTGAAGAATTCGCCCTCGTCAGCTCCAAAGAGCGACGCGATGGACTCAGGCCAAATCCACACGACAACACAGGTTATTACCATCGCCAACGTGATGAAGCCAAACGACTTGCGCTGCACCAGCAAGAAGGCCTCGTTATCGCCCTTGCCAACTTGGATGGAGCCAAACGACTGGATAGTACGACAAACACCACCGAGGAAAAGGTTGTAGATTTGCAACATATACATACACAGTGAGAAAGCGAAAATACCGGCACGCCCCAGTGTAGAAAGCACAATGTGGTTCGAGCTGAACAGCAACAGCGTCAGACAGATGGACGCAATAGCCAGTGGGGCTCCCTGCGAGATGATTTCTTTCAGTGTTGAGTTCAGAGTGTAGCGTTGTGGGACGCTTCTCCACTTCAGTCGCAGGTTGTTTTTGGGCGATAGGAAATGGAATGCCATAAAGGCGATGCCAACAACGTGGCCAATGACCGTTGCCACAGATGAACTTGCGATACCCCAACCGAGGTATTTGATAAACACGATGTCGAGCACCAGATGGACGAGATTGTCGACAAATATGGAGAGCGATACCAATTTAGGGCTGCCATCGACGCTCACCATCGTGTCGAGACCCCACATCAGCAGATATACCGGTGCGCCTATCATCATCACCTGCAGATAGGCCTTGGTAGGTTCAAAGAAACGCTCGTTGTTACAAAACAACCTGGTAGAGGCATCAGGAAAGTAGAACCCGATAGCCGCGATGACCAGACCTGCCACAACACAGGCCACCATCGATATGGTGAAGATGTAAGAGGCCTGTTGAATGTCCTTCTTGCCCAGCTGAATACCCACCAGCATGCCGGCACCTGTAGCCAGTAGCATATTCAGGGTAAACATGAACTGTACCATGGTGCGTGAGATGTTGATGGCACTCACTGAGTCTTCATCGATCAGATTGCCTACAATGATGGCATCTAAAACATTGCCCAGACAAGCTGAGAGGGCTATCAGAATGGATGACCAGAGGAACACCCAGAATTCTTTGTTGAACGCTTTCTTATCAATCATTTTTTTATTATTATGTAGATTTCGGGTACAATACTCATTCTTAGAATATCTTGATACGGTATATCAAACTGAGCTCCACACGGTTGCTGCTGTGGTTAGGCAACCCTACGGCATCGTCATAACGGGTCGTCTTTCCGACATAAGCCAGCGAGAGGTGCGCATCTTGGGAAAGATCGGGGAACCACTGCAGGGCAACCTGATAGCCGTAGTTGCGGCGATAGTTCTTCAATGCGCTGATGTCGGGTGCTGAAGCCCATTCGGCAAACCCTTTCACGGTGCCAGCCCAATGAGGAGTGAAGTGGTATTGGCAATAGCCCACGAGCGTCTGGTAGCGCACGTCACGGATGTAGGCCGGTGAAGACGCGTCGCTACCCTCAGGCTGTGCAATGCCTGCTGCGGCGGCATCGGCACTGACAATGCCGTGACGGTCGATATTCTCCCATGCGTGATAGTAGTCAAGGTAGCACTGCCACTTGTTCCACGTCAAGAGCGATCCAAGCATCAGAAATTGGTTGCTCACCCCGCTGGCCTCGTGCATATAGGTATACGACCAGTGGTTCTCCAGCTTGTCCCAAAGACGGTTACCCATCCAGTTGACGGTAACAGCCAGCGGATGTCGGGATTTCTGAAGCCCTGCACCAGGATACACCTTCTCGATTGAATTGTTGTTGGAGTTTGATACCGCCAGCGATATCTCCTGCCCTTTACTGACGTCGTATGCGACTTCCATACCTATCAGCGAGGTGTTGAAATTGGCATTGAAATCAGAATAGTCGAGCACCTGAATGGCGTTGGCATCATACTCGAAGCCTCCCATTCCCAGCGCCTGCTTACCAACTTTCAGTCGCAGCCGCTTGTTGACCTGATAGTTCACCATCATAATGTCGAGGCTGTTGGAAAACCCGTCATCCTGCTTCTGCCAAGAATTTTCAAACTTGAAGCGAAGACGGTAGCTCCAGTGCTCATCCAGAAATCCTCGGGCCTCGAAACGCAACCTCCGCCCTTTGAATCCTCCGTCGGGGTCGCCTCCTAAGTTTTCCTCGTAAGCAGTGTTTGTGTTCAGGAAGATGTTGAAGGCATCGTTTTTCTTATCCATGACCTTGAGTTTCTCGAGGATGGAGGCTACACCTTCATCGCGTCCACCCATACCCGTATTGGCTCCCTGCGCCCAACCGTTGACAGCAGTCATCACAAAGACAGCCATCAGTCCCAGCCTCAATATTCTCTTGTGTTTCATAGAATACCGAATTGATGCAGGAATATAAGAACAATGCAGAGCGGCACGATATATCTTACTGAGAAAATATAGGCCGTGAAGAACGACCCTGTGACGGTACCATGATTGGTGAACTCATCGCGTACCAACTGGCGATTCACGAACCATCCCATGATGATACTTGTGAGGAAGCCACCGATGGGCAGCATGAACTTAGCGGTCAGGAAATCGCAGAAGTCCATCAGCGACATGCCCAACACTTGCAGGTCGTGGGCTCCAGCAGAAAGGGAGCAGAATACGGCGATGACAGAGCATACCACCGTCAGAATCCACGTGGCATACTTACGTGGCAGATTCAGCTCCTCGTGGAAGAACGCCGTGCCAATCTCGTGCATGGAGATGGTGGACGTCAGGGCAGCGAAGACCAGCAGCGCATAGAATAGGCAGGAAAGGAGATATCCATTCCAAGGCAATGCGTTGAAGGCCTGCTGGAACACGTTCGGAAGCGTGATGAATATCAGCGAAGGACCGCTGTCGGGCTGTACTCCCACGGAGAATGCTGCCGGGAAGATCATCAGGCCTGCCAAGATGGCGATGGCTGAGTCCAGGAAGGCTATCTGAGTGGCTGACTTCAGCAGATTGGTGTCGCTCTTGAAGTAGGACGCGTAGGTACAGAGGCAGGCCGTTCCCAGACTCAGTGAGAAGAATGCCTGTCCCAAGGCCTCAAGAATCACGTCGCTATTCATCTTCGAAAAATCGGGCTTCAGTAGGAACTTGATGCCTTCAACGGCTCCAGGTAGCATACATGAGGCTACCACCAGAATCAGCAACAGGATTAACAGCAATGGCATCAGCAGTTTGGAAATACGCTCGATACCCTTGTTCACCCCCTGGGCAATCACGAAATGTGTAATCAGCACAAATCCTACTGCCCATAGACAGGGTTTAACGGGGTCGTTCGAAAAATCCTGGAAATACTTGATGATGTACTGCGCGTCACCGTTCAGTTGTCCGGCAATGGCGGCAAACAGGTATTGCAAGCACCAACCAGCCACTACGGCATAAAAGCCTAGGATAATCGTAGAGGTGAGAATACCCAGGTAGCCCACGAAGCGCCAATTCTTGCGTCCTAACTGGGCGTAAGCACGTGCTGCATTCGTCTGGGCACGGCGACCCACGATGAACTCACTGACCATGCCTGGTATACCCAAGAACAGCACACAGACCAGATAGATGATAATGAAGGCTGCGCCACCGTTCTGTCCTGTTGTAAACGGGAATCGCCAGATATTTCCTAAGCCTATCGCGGAACCTGCCGTAGCCAGAATGATGGCAAGTTTACTACCAAATGTCCCTCTGTTTTCCATATTTCTCAATAAAAGTTGGTTATTAATTTAGATAAAGGGCGTGCCAAAATAAATGACACGCCCTCAAAACACAAGAATCTGACATCAGACATCTGACATCAGACATCGTTTAGTCTTCTTGATACTCAGGACGCAGCTTGCGGACGGTCTCACCTGCGCGCCACATTTCCTGATTGCGCATAGCCTCGAGTTCCTTCTCCAAGCCTGCACGGTAGTCGGGCTTCGAGTTGGCATCGATGGTAATCTGTGCCTCGTTGCCAGTCTTTACAGAATAGTAGAGCCACTGCATGACGGGCTTGATGGCGTCGTGGAAACGGGGAGCCCAGTCAAGCGCACCACGCTGAGCGGTGGTAGAACAGTTAGCATACATCCAGTCCATACCCTTAGCACCGAACAACGGGCCAAGGCTCTGAGTCAGCTCCTCAACAGTCTCGTTGAAGGCCTCAGAAGGTGTGTGACCATTCTCGCGGAGCACTTCGTACTGAGCCAGCAACAGTCCCTGGATAGCACCCATCAGTGAACCACGCTCACCAGTCAGGTCAGAGGTAGCCTCACGCTGGAAGGTCGTCTCGAACAGATAACCGGCACCGATACCGATACCAAAGGCCAGTGTCTTCTCCTTAGCCTTACCCGTAGCATCCTGATAGACGGCGTATGAGCAGTTCAGACCGCGACCCTCGCAGAACATGGTGCGGAGAGAGGTACCAGAACCCTTAGGAGCCACCATAATCACGTCAACATCCTTGGGAGGAACCACACCCGTGCGGTCGCTCCAGTTGATGGCGAAACCATGAGAATAGTAGAGTGTCTTACCAGGCTTCAGGTATTTCTTGATGGTCGGCCACTGCTGCATCTGACCAGCATCCGAGAGCAACATGCAGAGGATAGTACCCTTCTCGGCAGCCTCTTCAATAGAGAACAGCGTCTTACCAGGTACCCAACCGTCAGCCACAGCCTTGTCATAGGTCTTTCCCTGACGCTGGCCAACAATCACGTTGAAACCATTGTCGCGCAGGTTACAGGCCTGTCCAGGACCTTGAACACCATAACCGATGACGGCGATTACCTCATCCTTTAATACTTCACGTGCTTTCTCGAGTGAGAACTCTTTGCTGGTGACTACAGTCTCAATCACGCCACCAAAATTCATTTCTGCCATAATAGCTTAATTTTTTTTAAAAAATGTTATACATATCCCTATGCACTATGCCAGCCCTACCCGAGAGCCGTCGTTTTGTCAGCACATTCTCACCCTACCCGAGGGTGCGACAAGGGGTTAACTAATAGAATCGGGTGCGAAGGTACGAAAAAATGAGCAAAAATTACTTCCAAAACCATATTTTTTGCATTTTTTTGCCTTCTTTTCAGAAAAGTATCAAAGAAAAGCAATAAAGTATTGTGCATTTTCGAAAAATAGTATTAACTTTGCAACGTCAAACAGATAATGATAATACATTATACTATTAACTAACAAACAAAGTATGGATTTAAATTGCAGAAAAAACTCTCTGCTGGCAGGATTGTTCTCAATAACCCTGCTGGGCTATTCGCCCGTAACGTATGCCGCTGAGGGCAGCTCGCCGCTGCCCAATGAGGTACAACAGGCGAAGAAGATTACGGGTACTGTGTCGGACGCTATGGGTCCCGTCATTGGTGCCAGTGTCGTTGTAAAGGGTACTTCGAACGGTGTCGCCACCGATTTCGACGGAAACTTTACGCTAAGTGTCAATCAAGGTCAGACCATCGTCGTATCCTACATCGGATACCTTACGAAGGAGATCAAGATTGATGGTCGTAACAACTACGAGATTGTTCTCGAAGAAGACAAGAAGATGCTCGACGAGGTCGTTGTCGTGGGTTACGGTACGATGAAGAAGTCGGACATCTCCGGTGCTTCCTCTACCATTGGTGAGAGTGCTATCAAGGGGTCTATCATCACCTCGCTCGACCAGTCGCTGCAGGGTCGTGCAGCCGGTGTGTCAGCAGTACAGACCTCTGGTGCGCCTGGTTCCGCATCGTCTATTCGTGTGCGTGGTACCGCTACCATCAATGCCAATGCAGAACCACTGTACGTCATCGATGGTGTCATCGTTAGAGGTAATGACCGCGGTGAGTCTGGTGCAGCCTATGGTTTGGGCGACGCGCTGGGTAATGGTTCCGTTTCTACCATCTCTCCCCTGTCAACGATTGACCCTGCTGACATCGTTAGCATGGAAATCCTGAAGGATGCTTCAGCAACAGCTATCTATGGTGCTCAGGGTGCCAATGGTGTTGTGCTCATCACCACCAAGCATGGTAAGGCCGGCGAAGCAAAGTTCTCTTATAACGGGATGGTAGCAGCCAGCCGTCAGACCAAGCGTCTGGACATGATGAACCTGCGTGAATACGCCCAGTTCTATAATGGTTTATATGAACAAGGCGAGATAGCCACCCAGAATGCCTATTTGGCAGATCCTACTCTTTTGGGCAAGGGTACCAACTGGCAGGATGCCGTGTTCCAGACTGCTTGGCAGCACAGCCACCAGATTAGTGCCCAGGGTGGTACAGACAAGGTCAAGTACTATGTCTCTGGTTCCTACATGAACCAAGAAGGTACTATTATCGGTTCCAAGTTCAACCGTCTTTCTTTCCGTACTAATCTTGATGCGGAATTGAAGAGTTGGTTGAAGATGGGTGTCAACCTTGCCTATTCTAACAGTAACGATGACCTGAAGCTGGCCGACTCTGACGAGGGTTTGATTACCTACTCACTGACCACGATTCCCTCTATACCTATTTATAATATAGATGGCGGATATTCATCCATCAGTCAGGAGGGTTACACCAATCCCAACCCCATTGCTATGGCTTTGTCGGACGAAATCCTGCTGAACCGTCAGAAACTGAATGGTAACATCTTCTTTGATGTGACGCCTTTTAAGACTATCAATCTGACTTGGCATACTGAAGTAGGTTTCGACATAAACTCCAGCAAGGGTGAGACCTATGAACCCATGATCAGCTTGGGTACTTGGAAGCGTACCACCAACTCTTCGCAATGGAATAAGAACAGCGGAACGTTCCTGCAAATCAAGAACTATCTGACTTGGATGCACACCTTTGCCGAGAAGCACAGCGTAACAGGTATGGTCGGACAGGAAGCATGGGAGTCAAAATATGACTACATTACTATTTCTAATACCAACCTGCCTTCTGATGAGGTACACAGCCCGAACCTCGGTCAGGGTACACAAACCTTCAGCAACGGTTTCGGAAGCAGTTCTATGGCATCGTTCTTCACTCGTTGGACCTACAGCTTCGATAACCGCTATAATGCCACTTATACATACCGTTACGACGGTAGCTCAAACTTCGGCCCCAACAACCGCTGGGCAGGTTTCCACTCGTTTGCCGCTTCATGGCGTTTCTCGAATGAGAAGTTCTTCCAAGATGCTCTTGGCAAAGTGATTAGTAATGGTAAGCTGCGTCTCGGCTGGGGTCAGACGGGTAACTCCAACATTGGTGGATTCAAGTGGGGCGTTCCTCTGAGCAAGATGGAGTCCGACCTTGGCGTCACCTATCGTCCTGCACAGATTGCCAACGAAGACATCAAATGGGAGAGCCAGGAACAGTGGAACGTAGGTCTCGACCTCGGTTTCCTGAACGATCGCATCAACTTGGTAGTCGACTGGTACATCAAGGAATCCAAGGACATGCTGATGACTCTGAGTCTTCCAAGCATCATGGGTACTCAAGGTAATGGTTCTTCAGCCCTTGCAGCACCTTGGGGTAACTACGGTCACATCCGTAACACAGGTCTTGAGATTGCCCTCAATACCCATCCCATCCGTACCAAGGACTTCACCTGGGATTCTGACTTCCAGATTTCGTTCAACAAGAACAAGCTGGTCAGCCTGAGTGATGGAACCACATCAGTTCCTCTGAGAGGTTTTGGCCAATGGACAGACTTGGTTTCTTACACCCAAGAAGGTGATGCTTTGTACAACTTCTATGGCTATGTGTGCGATGGCGTTTACGAAAGCCTGGAGGACATCGAGACTTCTCCGAAACCAGCATCCTATCCTTCCAATGGCGTATTCTCAAAAGGTTCTACCGTTTGGGTTGGTGATATCAAGTATAAGGACCTGAACGGTGACGGCGTCATCACTGAAGCCGACCGTACCGTCATTGGTAACCCCCTGCCGAAGTACACCTTTGGTTTCAACAACACCTTTACATACAAAGGCTTCGACCTCAACATCTTTATCAACGGTTCTGTTGGTGGTAAGATTGGTAACTATAACAAGATGAAGCTCACCCACATGAACTCATCGTGGACCAACCAGTTGATTGATGTCAACGGACGCGCCATCCTGCAGCCTATCGATGCCAACAAGGACTACTCTGCTGGTATTGACCGTGGCGACGGACAGCTCATATGGAATTGGTACGATGATATTTCCAACATCCGCGTTGCCAACCCTGGCACTTCAATGCCTCGTGCTTCTATCAACGATCCTAACGATAACGACCGTTGGAGCGACCGTTACATCGAGGACGGAAGTTATGTCCGTCTGAAGAACATAACACTGGGCTACACCTTCCCCAAGAAGTGGATCTCCAAGTGTGGTATCGATAACCTTCGTCTCTCATGCAACATTCAGAATCTCTGGACTATTACTAACTATAGCGGATATGACCCGGAAGTGGGTGCCAGTACGACCAGCGCCAACGTCTTTGGACTTGACAACGGACGTTACCCCTCACCGACTACTTACTCATTCGCTCTAAACGTCTCATTCTAAAGAAAGGAAAAGAATTATGAAATTCGATAATATAAAACTTCTAGCTTTAGCTGCAATCACAGGTCTTACCTTCGCCAGTTGCGAGGACTTCCTAAACAGACCAAGTGAGGATAGCTATACTACAGACAATTATTATAAGACAGAAGCACAATGTCTGGGAGCAACGTCCTATCTGTACAACTCACCTTGGTATGACTTCCAGCGTGGTTTCATCAAGATTGGTGAAGTGCTCTCAGGAAACTATTTCTGGGGATCAAGCCCCTACTTGCAGTTCACGGTAAACGGAACTGACGAGGACTTGGTGAACATGTCTGCCTCCCTTTGGGCTGCTATTGGTCACTCCAACACTGTTTACGACCTGCTGAAAGGTAGTCCTATCGACATGTCCATTAAAGGTTCAGCCATGGGTGAATGTCTCCTTTGGAAGGCTATGGGATACTTTTTCCTGGTACGTACCTTTGGTGAAGTTCCCATTGTACACAACAATACCAACATGCTGAAGTCTGGCGACTACAGTACCGTTAAGAAGGTCAAAAGAGCTGATGTGTACGAATATATCATCATGACTTTGGAGAGAGCCATTGAACTGCTCCCAGAAAAGGCCGCTCAGCCTGGACGCCTCGACAAGTGGTCGGCTAAGGGCTTGCTGGCTAAGGTGTACCTGACGAAGGCAGGCCTGAGCGGAACCATCAATAAGGACGATCTCGCCAAGGCTGCTTCCTATGCTAAGGACGTAATCCAGAATTCCGGCAAGAAGTTGGAGGCCAACTATGAGGACATCTTCCTGCTCAAAAACCGCTATACTGAGGAAGGTCTGATAGCATGGCGCTGGACCGCTGACGGAACCAACTGGACACGTCAGAACTCCTATCAGAGCGACTTGTGCATTAGTGGTATCGACGACTGGGGTGCTACCTGGGGAGGCTGGAATGGCTTCTCGGTTGACCTGCAGGAGGCTTTCGGCGTAAAGCTGCTGGAGCAGTCACCTGACGTTTGGAAAGGTCTGCAAGAGTATCCACGTCTGCACGCTACCATGATGTTGCCGGGCTTTAGCTATAAGCAGTTCTGGCAGGATAAGCCACACGATGCCAACGGCTGGAGCTACATCAAATTCATCTATGAGAACAGTACTACCGGCTCGCTCGAGTCTGCAACAGGTTCGAACTCAGTGAAACACATCTATGGCGACACTTACGACCACGAGCAGGGCGCTGGTTGCTCTGACGGACGTATGGCCAGCTCAGTGCCAACCTTCCTGTTGCGCCTTTCTGATGTCTATCTGATTTACGCTGAGGCCGTTTGTGGAGGACGCGGTTCTTCTACATCCGATGCTTCTGCCATCGACGCCTTCTACGCTGTACGCAGCCGTGGCCAGCAGAATCCTGATGCCAAGCCCAGCGTTATTACATGGGACGACATCTGGAAGGAGCGCCGCCTGGAATTCGCTATGGAGGGTGACCGCTGGTACGACTACGTTCGCACTTCTTACTACGATCCTGACTTCTGTATCAACGAGCTCCAGTCTCAGAAGCGTAACCAGTTCTGGGGACTTGACGGTCTGTATAAGGAGTATCACGATAAGGGAACATGGAATGTTGACCCATCCAGTATGATGTATAACACTTCCGTACAAGCTCCTAATGTTACCGCATTGATGAAGAAGGATCCAGACTCTGGCAAGATGTACTTCATCCTTCCTCCTACAGCTGACGACGTGCTGTCCAACCCGAATCTGGCTTCAGATGTCGATGGTGTGCATGTTGACGTCCGCGCAACCTATAGTTATGAATAACTTAAAAGTATGTAAGCATTATGAAAATAACAAGATATTATAAAGGCTTTGGTCTGATGCTGGTGGCCGCTATCAGCTTAACGGTAACATCGTGCAAGGATGAGCCTGACAAGTACGAAGTAGCTGATGGACTCCCCACAGTGAACTACATTCGTTGTCTGTCTTCAGAAATCAAAGGCAACAACGATGCTGCCGACACCCACTACACAAATGGTGAATTGGTAGAACAGGCTTCACCTCAGTCAACCATTGCGCTCATTGGCTCTAACCTGCGTAGTGTCTATGAGATTTGGTTTAATGACAAACAGGCCGTTTTGAACACCAGTTATATTACTGACAACGCACTGCTTGTAGACGTTCCCAAATCAGTGCCCAAGGACGTCACCGACAAAATATATCTCATCACTCAGAGCAAGGATACTGTCAAGGTCGACTTCAAGGTGGTGATTCCTGCTCCTGACATCAAGGCGATGTCGTGTGAATATGCCGCCATTGGCGATAAAGTCACATTCACTGGTAACTATTTCGTCTACGACCCCAGCTTCCCGCTTCAGGCGTGGTTTACGGGCACAGACGGCTCGCAGATTCCTGCACCTATTGAGGTGAGTGATATTGCTGATGACTTCACTTCTGTATCGTTGACCATTCCTGAGGGAGCTGGAAGAGGTCCCATCACCATGTCTTCTATCTATGGTACGGCCTCGTCAGCATTCTACTATCTCGACGATCGTGGCATGCTCTTCGATTTTGAGACCATCGCTGACGGTGGAACAGGTCTGTTCTCACAGGGATGGAAGGTCCGCGACCCGATCGAAGACGAATTCTCACTCGCCAACTGCAGACACTACATCACCATTGGTGACGGATCAACCACACTCGACGAAGACGGTGGATGGTGCGATGTTCCTTTCCGCTTCGACTTCTGGTGCGGTAGCTGGGATACTCCGCAGAACATCACCACAGCTCCTGGTGCTGCCCTGTTCAACGTCGCTGACTTCAGCAAGTGGGAAAGCATGGCCTTGAAGTTCGAGATGAACATTCCTTCTAGCAACGTTTGGGCATCAGGTGCTATGCAGATCTGCTTCCAGCCCATCGAGCAAGTAACGCTCTCTGGAAATCCTGTTGCTGGCTACAAGGAAGTCGGCGATGCCAACCATGCTGTATTCGATGCTTCCAAACCTGATTTCAAATGGGGTTCTGGTGACTGGGGACGTGCCTTCTACCGTCCCTGGATGACCACAGGTGAATTCCACACCGACGGAAAGTGGATTACAGTGACTGTTCCTCTGGAAGATCTCAAGCTCGACAAGGACGGAAAGCCCGCATCCGTAGGTCCCACCAAGGCCTCCGACTTTGCCAGCCTGACTCTGTTCCTGCTGGGCGGCGGAAAGGGTAAGGAGTGTACTCCACTTCTCCGCATCGATAACATTCGCGTTGTTCCTTACAAATAAATAAAAGTCTATTACGATTATGAAAAGTATCAAAAATATATTTGCCCTGTTGGTGATGGCCCTTGTCGGGCTGTCCCTGACAGCGTGCAGCAACGACGACCTGGACACCAACCAGTATAAAGGCGGTGTCAGTCTGAACGCATTCGGTCCCAATCCCGTGATGCGTGGCGGAACCCTGCGCTTTGTGGGTAGCAATCTCGACCAGATTTCTAGCATCCAGATTCCTGGTGTTTCCGCCATCACCAATTACGAAGTCGTGAAGTCTGGCGTTCCCAGCGAAATTCGCGTCAGCGTCCCCAAGGATGGTCCTGAAGTAGGCCTTGTCACCTTGACGACCAATACGAATCAGACCATCACGACCAAGAGTGAGCTGACTTACATTGAAAGCATCGTGTTTGAAAGCTTCTCGCCGGCTTCTGCAATGCCTGGCGACGTAGTGACCATCAAGGGTGACTACCTGAATCTGGTCTACTCGTTGGCTTTTGCTGAAGATGTCGTTATCAGCGAGAACGATTTCATCACTCACGACCGCTATACCATTACGGTGGCTGTTCCCGAGGCAGCAAAGACCGGTAAGATTGAGCTCTACACGGCCGATCTGACCGTTCAGTCTGAAGAGGAACTGGAATATCAGATTATCCAGAGCGAGACCGCTATCGAAATCGGCTTGCCTACCGTTACCAGCATCAAGGGCCGCAATAGTGCCGAGCCTATGGGTAATATCCTCTGTAAGGCTGGCGAGGACATCCTTATCTACGGTTCTTATCTCAATCTGGTGGAAGACGTCACGATCGGTGGTGTCAGCGCTAATTTCGTGCAGTATGTCGAAGGCAAGGGCATTTCGTGCAAGCTGCCTTTGGAGGCTCCCGATGGCGACATTGTACTGGTTCTTAAGTCTGGCGTCGAGGTTCCCATAGGTACTGTTACCACCGTGAAACCCTCAGAGTGCGTCGCAACACCGAATCCCGTCAAGGCCGGTCAGGCTCTGACCATCAAGGGTAAGGACATGATTACTGTCAGTTCAGTGACGTTCCCCACCATCCTCGATGGTGCTAACCCCGACGGTGGCGAGATTCAGGTAACGGACGATAAGGTCGTTGTCAAGTCTGTGCCCGACGTTGCTGTCGAAGGCAATTTGCTCCTGGTACTGGCCAACGGCATGAGCGTTGAAGTTCCCTTCACGCTGGTCAAGCCTACCGCAACAGCTTATAATGTGAATCCTGCCAGTGCCGGTTCTCCGTTGCAGATTACCGGTACCAATCTCGACCTCGTCAAGAGCGTGACCTTCGGTGATGCCCCCAACGAGGACGGCAAGTTCGAGGTGAGCGCTGACGGAAAGACGATTACCGTTACCATTCCTATGGATGGTAAGAGCGGCAAGCCCCAACTCAACCTGGCCAACGGCACCTTCGTCGAAGGTCCTGAGCTGGCCATCAATGAGGCTGTGTTCTGCTACTTCACCGAACTGCCCGGCGAGGATGTTGAGCTGAAGGCTGGCGACTCGTTCACACTGCCTGTGGCCAATGGCGACAAGCTGACGGGTGTGCAGATTGACGGCACGGACTGCCAGTATGTATTGGCCAACGGCCAACTCATCGTCGGTATTCCTACCACTGCCAAGAAGGGCTCTAAGGTGCGCCTCATTTCTTCGAACGGCGAGATTACCTATACCTTCGACTTCACTCCCAACACCGAGGTGACCACCCTGCTGTGGTCTGGTTTGGCTGACCTGAAGAACTGGAGCTTCAACTGGGAGATTGGTAAGGGTACCTATGGCGACAACAACCCCAACATGTTCAAGGATATGGAATTGCAGGAGGGCGATGTCATCCGCGTCTATGTCACTCCCGTCGACGGCTGGTGGATGGTCAAGTTCTACGATGGCCACTGGGCCGAGCATACTGAGGCCGGTGTGGCAGCAGGCATTGGCAGCACCTGCGAAATCAGTGCCAGCAACTACAACCTCGACGAGCACGATGGCTGCATCGAGTTCACTGCTACAGCCAAGATGGTTGAGCAGCTGACGACGCTCACCGACTGGGGCATGTGCTGGATCATGATGGGTCAGGCCGTCATCACCAAGATTGCCGTCACACACTACAACTCACTGGAGACTGTCGTATGGACAGGCGAACTCGTTGCCGACGACTGGGGTAACCAGCCCTACGTACTCAGCGATGGTGGTGTCGAGCTGCTCGCAGCAGGCATGAAGGTTGGTTCCATCATCCGTTGCTATCTGACTGCGATGGAAGACACTTGGAACTGCCAGATTGTCGACGGACACTGGAATCCCAACACGGCATTCCCCGATTGCGACTTCAGCAGCGGCAACTGGAACCTGGCTGAACATAACGGAGCTATCGAGTTCGTAGTCACAGAGTATGTTTATGAACACATTACAACTTCTGGTGGATGGGGTGGCTCGTTCCTGCTCAATGGCGACAACGTAATTTGCACAAAGGTAACGATTGAATAACAAAACACTATTCGAATTATGAAACTAAGAAATATTATCAATACATTGTCTCTTGCAGCTGTGGCACTCGTTGTCACAGCCTGCAACGATACTGATGCGCAGTACAGTATACCTGTCGTAGGTGCCCCTGAATTTACTGCCGTATCTCCCGATGTAAATTCTGCACTGATATATGGCGACAAGACCATCAAGGTTAAGTTCGACAAAAGGATCGGTTTTGCCACCAAGAATACGGAGAAGATCACACTGAATGGCGTTCCTGTCAAGAAAGCCCTGGTACTGGGTGCAGACTCCGTGTTGACAATTTATGCCGATGTCAGCTTCGATAAGACGCAGAATCTGGTGATTCCGGCAGGACTCATTGTCGGTCCCCAAGGCGACGTCTACGACAAGGAGTTAAACTTCACGTGGACTATCAAAGACTTCCCCAGCAACGACGCAACAGCTATGACAAAGAAGTTAGGCTGGGGCTGGAACCTGGGTAACCACTTCGACACCAGCAACATGCAGTGGGGCTACTGGGACGGTGCTACCCCCCAGCCGGCACTGTTCCAGAAACTGGCTGCTGCCGGCGCCAAGACCGTACGTGTCCCTGTCACATGGTCCATCCACATGATTAAGGGAACAAACACGCTCGACCCTGCCTACCTCAACGAAGTGGCTGGTGTTGTCGACATGGCCATTGCAGCCGGTCTTAACGTTATTCTGAACACTCATCATGACTGGTTCGAGACTGATTTGGGCAGCGCTGCCAACCAGAAACTTGTCGCAAAGAGCGACTCTGCAGCTATTGCAAACCTGTGGTCACAAGTTGCCACGTATTTTGCTAATTACAACGACCAGCTCATTTTCGAGACCTTCAACGAGGTACATGCTGGCGACGACTGGGGCACAGGTTCAGATGAGCAGTTCAAGATGCTGAACAAATGGAACCAGTATGCCGTTGACGCCATTCGCGGATCTGGTGGTAACAATGTTACCCGTTGGATCGGAGTTTCGGGCTATGCTGCCAACATCGACCTGACCATCAAAAATCTCGTACTGCCTACCGACCCCGCCAATCATATCATGGTAGGTGTTCACTGCTACGACCCGTACGACTTCTGTCTGGCACCTGTTGATGAAAAAGCAGACACCCTTAAAGTGAACAGCTGGGGACATAATGCCATTCCGGGCTACTCGGTCGACGATAAGAACGAGGAGTACATCATCAACCAGCTCTACAAGCTGCGCACTGCCTATATCGAGAAGGGCATCCCCTGCTATCTGGGAGAGTACGGATGCGTATATCAGACCACAGCGCCAGCCAACGCCTACCGTAAGTACTACCTTGAGTACTTCTGCCGTTCAGCCTATCTGGCTGGCATCCCGATGATGGTTTGGGATAATACAGGCAACGATGCTCTGTTCACTACGGGCGGCAACGAGGTCAACTACTACATCAACCACAACGACGGTAGTTTCGTGGCCGACGGCGCCGACATCGTGCCGCTCATGATCAAGGCCTGCACCAACACCGATGCCAGTTACTGGTTCGATGCCATTTGGACTCACTCGCCAGAACCGGAGAAATAACGACTTTATGAAACATCAACTGATTATTACTGCTGCAGCCATCTTACTGATGAGCTGCAGCAGTAAATCGCAAAAGGCCGACGATCCGTTGGCCGACAGCGGGCGCACACAGCGCACGGAAACCCTGCTCGACAACCTCAAGGCGTTGGGCGACAGCAGCGTCTACCTCTTCGGACAGCACGACGCCACCGTCTATGGCATCGGCTGGGAGGCCGACTACGCCAACGACTCCACCGTCCATCAGCGCAGCGACGTCAAGAGCGTCTGTGGCGACCATCCCGCCCTGCTCAGCTTCGACCTCGGACACCTCGAGCTCGGCGACAGCCTGAACCTCGACGGCGTACCCTTCCAGCGCATCCGCCAGGAGGCCATTGCCCACTTTGGCCGCGGGGGCATGGTGACGCTGTCGTGGCACCTCGACAATCCGCTCAGCGGAGGCACCTCGTGGGTCGCCGACTCCCTCAAGGACGTCGAGACGCGCACCGTGACCGCCGTGCTCGAGGGTGGGGCAAAGCACGAGGTGTTCCTCTCGTGGCTCGACCGCGTGGCACAGTTCCTCAACTCCCTCGAGACACCCTATGGCGTCCGCGTGCCCGTCCTGTTCCGCCCATGGCATGAACACACCGGTTCGTGGTTCTGGTGGGGACAGCAGCATTGCACCGCCGAGCAGTACAAAGCACTGTGGCATCTCACCATCGACCGCCTGCGCCAGCAGGGCGTCACCAATGCACTCTATGCCTATTCACCAGGCACTGAGAGCGATGGCGACGCAGAGAAATACCTCGAGCGCTATCCTGGCGACGACTGCATCGACCTCTTGGGACTCGACTGCTACTGCTGGGCACCCGATGCCGATACCACGCAGGTGGCCCAGTATGCCGCCACGCTCGACAAGAACCTCCAGATGGTCTGTGCCATTGCCAAGCAGCATCATAAGGCCGTGGCACTCACCGAGACCGGCTATGAATGCGTGAAGACACCCGACTGGTGGACCCACGCGCTGGCCCCCGTCCTGGCACGCCATCCCATCTGCTACGCCCTCGTCTGGCGCAATGCCCACAACCGTCCGAACCATTTCTTCGCACCCTATCCAGGCCAGCAGTCAGCGTCCGACTTCATCCGTTTCTACAACGACCCCCGCACGCTGTTCCTCTCCGACCTGAACGGGCTCTATCTGAAGAAATAACAACAAAAAAGAGGCAAGCGATTGCCTCTTTTCTTTGTTTTCATTAACCTCTGTTCATCCTGACTTCGTCGATGCGTCACCCTAATCACCTTTTGTGGTATCCATTTCGAACAATTGCTTGATGGCTTTCTGCTCTTCCGTGAGAAACAGCGTTCGCTTTGACACCCCATGCACTCCATCTGTCCTGACATCGATGGTGATGATGGTCTTGGCAATATCCAGGACTTTGTCCACACTCATGTCAATGCCGGCATGTCTGATGACGCGTTCCAGTTCCTTATAAACCTTGTATGCCACGAAGCAGATACAGATGTGTGCCTCACAAAGTGTCAGACACCTTGTGACATGTCCGTCAGAGGCTATCAGTCTTCCCTGATCACATAGGACATACAGAGCATAACCTGGCGAGTTTTCTTAAGAAACTCGCCTTTTTTGCATTTTTTTTGAAAAAAACTTGTTTTTTCTAAAAAATCCTTATCTTTGCAGAGTCAAATCAATTTTCTGTGAGGAAGAACTTTTTTAATACCCTGTTAAATAATAATTAAGTATGAGAAAATTCAATTTGTTCGTCATTGCAGCCTTGATGGGCAGCATGACATTTACGGCTTGCACTTCTGAGGACAATGACGTTGCGCCCAGGTCGCCCTGATCATTGACCAGTTGGGTGAGCCTGAGGAATGGGTATAGAAATCGATTACGTAAGTTTTTTCGACATGGATGCAACGTATTTGCTCAAAATTGTATAATTTTGCACGCTGTAAAGTGAAACAAATAAACAACGACAAAAACAATGAAACTGTCTATCAGAAATTTTCTCTTGTCACTGACGCTGCTCATGCCGGCTCTGCAACAGACTGCATGTGCGGACAACGTGACTTATCTGTATCGCTCGTGGGACGAGAGTACAAAGACCGTGAAAACGGAAACAAAGACGGCAAATGCCACCCCACTGCGTAGCGTGGCAAAAGATGGCGAGTGGATGGGACTCGGCGACGGCTGGTACTACATGGAAGGCGAGCGCATCAATATCCAGACACTCAATATCCTGGGTACTGACGTACACCTCATCCTCGGTGACGGAACAATCTTTGAGTGCTACGGTGGCATCAAGCTGGAGGAGGGTCATAAGTTGACCATCTATGGTCAGTCGGAAGGCGATGGCGCAGGATTCCTCTGGGCGCACCAAGGTACCGACACTTATAAAGGCTACAAGAACGCCTCAGGCATAGGTGGCGGAGAAGCCGCTTTTATAGGCACTCTTGAAATACATGGTGGCAGAATCAACGCCGATGGAGGCGCCTATGGTGCAGGTATCGGTCATGGAGCCTTTGACAGTAATTCGAAGACCAAGTACACAGGTAAAATCATTGTCTATGGCGGCACCATCAATGCTACGGGCGGAGATAGTGGCGCAGGCATAGGTAGCGGCTCGGGGCACTATGATGATGCCAACGACAGCCCGGAATATATTCAGTATGGTGGCACTGTCACCTGCACGGGTGGTGATAATGCTGCAGGACTTGGCGGCGGTGGCGGATTCTATAAGATTTGGGGTAATTCGGGGGCTCTGGGCGGTCAGATATGGAAAGCTACTATAAACGGCGGAACACTGACAGCCAAGGGTGGAAAATTCGGTGCAGGAATAGGTTCTGGTAATGATGCCAATAAGGGTGGTGAAATAATTATCAACGGCGGAACTGTCACAGCCACAGGTGGTGTCGAAGGCGCAGGCATCGGTGGAACCTCCCAAAGTTATTCACCGGTTATTACCATAAATGGGGGCAACGTCAAGGCCTATGGAAAGGGAGCAGGAATCGGCAGCGGATGTTATGGCAGTCCTACTGAATTCAATATGTATGGCGGTACGGTATATGCCGAAGGAGGCATAGAATCTGCTGGCGTGGGCGGTGGAAAAAATAACTATGGAGGCAAGACAAGCATCTTTGGCGGTACTTTGGAAGCCGTTAGTGGAGAAATGCCCTACGGCCTTTACAGAGCGTTCGGCTCAGGAAATCTCAAGGATAATAATGATTTCCAAGATACTAGACCTGGAATTGAGTATAGGAGAAATTTTCTCTATCTGGGTGATGAAACGCACTTTGTGAAGGTGAGGATTGGCAATTCCAAAACAGAGCTTGGAACCCAGTACTCTTTAGCAGCTAACCGTAAGAATGACTGTCGTACGCACTTCCATGCCAAGGTGGAGACGTGTAATCACGACGATGACGGTGCCCTCAGCTATACGCAGGTAGACGACGAGAAACACCACAAATACTGCAAATATTGCGGCTATCAGAATGACGAAGCCCATAATTACGTGGATGGCAAGTGCGTCTGCGGTAAGGAGGGTAACAATGAGCCTGAGACGTGGACCGTTACAATCTACCAGGCAACCTCAAGCAGTTCGACATCCTATGGTGACGGCAAGGAGTATAAGGTGCTGAAGGGACAGCAATTCCCCGTCCCTGCTCCTGATGCCATTGAGGGACTGACCTTCATGCAATGGAAGCAGAACCCCACCTCGGCTCCTGAGAACATTGAGATGAAGGATGCCGACATTGATGCTGGTGCGCCAGCGGCGCTTGAGATTACCCCGACAGCAGATGTCACCCTCTATGCCCAGTACCGTTACGCCTACAACGAGGAGTGGACATGGTCTGCCGACCACTCGTCAGCAACGGTGACGCTGAAGCAGGGCAACGTGGTGGTGAAGAGCAACATCGCTGCCACTGTCACGACAGAGGAAAAGGAAGCCACGGCAAGCGAGAACGGATACAAGAGATATACGGCAACTGCCCAATGGGAGAAAGCTACGGGCATCACCTATCAGGCTACCGATGTCTTTGAGACAACCCATGTCTATAGCCTTACCCTGCAGGACAATGCCGACAACGACGATCTGCTGTGGGAGAACCATGACACCCAGGTGCAAAGGGTGGAGCTCAGCGGACGTACCATCTATCGCGACGGTAAGTGGAACACACTGGTGCTGCCCTTCGACATTGACGACCTCAGCGGCACCGATCTGGGATGGATTGACCTCGACCTGCGCACACTGTCCGCCAGCAGCTACGATGCCACAACGAAGACACTGAAGCTGACATTCACAAAGGTGACGAAGATAGAGGCAGGAAAGCCCTACATCATCCGCTCGGAGAACGAACACATAGGCTACACCGAATTGTCGGACCCCACCTTCACGAATGTCACCATCAACACTACCGACAACAGCATACAGACCGATGTCGTTGACTTCATAGGCACCTACAGTGCCATCGAACTGGATGCCAGCATGACCGACGTGCTTTATCTTGGCAAAGACAACACACTGCGCTGGCCCAAGGGTAACACCACACTGAAAAGCTGCCGTGCAGCCTTCATGCTGAAGGGTGCCGCTGCGGGAGCCGATGCCGCCGCAACCCGATTCGTGCTCGACTTCGGCGACGGTGAGGTGACGGGAATAGAAACGCTGGAGCGCATACCGGTGCTCACTGGCGAGGACAGCAATGTCTTCTATACGCTGGGCGGTCGCAGAATGACCGGCAGCCAGTTGCCCCGAGGCATCTATATCAACAAAGGTAAAAAGGTGATTATAAAGTAAGTGACTATGAAAAAGAAATATATCAATCCACGGATGGACGTGTTTGCAATGACCACCAGTCAGTCGATTCTGACAGGCAGCTCACTCGTCAATACCATCGACGGGGACGGTACCGGACTGATCCTCGGCACAGACGATGAGGTGGAGGTACCTCTCTAACGAGTCCACCTGCATCCACTCTATCTGATCCTCGGGGAATACGTTAGAATATGTCAAGTTCTTTATCAATCTAATAACTTTTCAAGCCTCTGTGTGGTTTTTAGTATCAAGTCCGCACGGTTAGCGATAGTAAGCATAAAAGGCACCTTGGTGGCAACGAACGGGTGAATCCGACGGTTGGCTTCCTCGATGCGCTGTGG